>Ga0315912_10000196_pt1 | contig 132809 bp, 102 predicted proteins | sample VfabasoilMG_FD_204469 | JGI IMG/M metagenome (GOLD analysis project Ga0315912, IMG submission 204469) | Garden soil microbial communities collected in Santa Monica, California, United States - V. faba soil | ecosystem: Environmental > Terrestrial > Soil > Garden | place: USA: California...
GGCGAGCCGCTCCTCCAGCCTGTCCAGGTAGTCCGGGTCGATGTCGGCCATGTCTGCGATGCGGTCCCCTGGTCCCACGCGACTTCCCTCGATCACGTGCCAGCGCACGATGCGCCCAGAAACCGGCGCTTGAACGACCTGGAAACGCTCGTTTGGAGCCAACGCTACCACCCGGCCCGCCCCAGACACCGTCTGTTGCCACGGGACGAACGCCATCGCGGGCCCGAGACCGATGAGGGCCCACAGGAGGTAGCGCCCCAGACGTAAGGTCCGCTCCGGCGCCTTCGTGTAGCGGTGAAGCCGCAGCGACGTGAGCGGGATCGAGTCGGGCAACTTCATTCGGCGACTCCTTCCGGGCGATACGGCCCCAACGGACGTGAACCGACGGCAGTCGCGGGGAGGGCCATGTCATCCAAAGGCAAGTCGACGAAGGCCCCCAGCTTCTCGAAGGAGGTGATCAGGTCGTAGATCTTGGGCAGCTGCTTGCCGAGCTTTCCAAGAGAATAGAGCGCCGTGCCCGCCACTAGCTCCGCCGCCACGAGCTGGCCAAGAGTCAGTTGACCACTGATGACCAGCGCACCGCCCACGAACAAGAGCGCCACGGACAGCCCTACTTGCAGTACGAGCAACCCGACTTGCTGGCCGAGGCTGATCGAAAAGCCGGACGCGCGCGCCTCCTCCCAAGTCGCGAACCCCTGGAGGCGCTCGAGCTCCGACGTGTTCTGCGCTGCAAGCAGGTCTGCTAGCCGATACTTCGCTCCGGACTCGTCGAGGTTCCTCGACAAGGCCGCCGAGAATGGGAGTCGCACCACCAGCCAGGCGCCAGCGACCATGATGGCGGTAAAGCCCATCAACAGCGGGTGATAGAGCGATAGCAGTACCGTGGTCGTCACGAGCTGGAGCACCAACGCGACCAAGTCGAGTCCAAGAATGAAGAAGGTCTTGTCGACCGCCGCCACCTCGAAGAACCTGTGGATCGGGCTAGCGAGCTTGCCTTTCTGTACGAAATGCAGGCGCTCCGAGTAGTCCATCACCGTACGGGCGAAGAAGCGACGCGAGAGGTGCTCGACCAGTACCTGCTGCAGGATGCGCAGCGCAGCTGCGCCAGCGAGGCAGACGAACAGCAGGACCGACAGCACGAGGAGCTGCTGCGTCATCATGCCGAAGCCGATGGTATTGATCATTACCTGAACGGCGAGGGGCGCGGCCAAGCTCAGCCCCTCGACGAAGGTCGCATAGACCAGCAGGGACCGGAGGATCTCTCGCTCCGTCGCGAGGTAAGCGATCAAGCGGGATACGCCATGCCGACCTCGAAGTGGAGCCAGTGTGTGCTGTGGCGAGGTGACCAGAAACTTGCACGTCCCCGAGCCGAACGCGGCACGTGGGACTCGCTCTGTTCCGAAAGGTGTGAGCACGAGGACATCCGCGCCACGGCTCCCAAGCAGGACTCGAGGGGGACTTCCGAGTGCGAGCACCGGCAACAGATCCGCACGACCGAGCATGTCGTCGAGCTGGGCTTCGACCCGGACCATGTGTGCTCCGACGAGGCGCCCGACGGCCAGGAACTGTTCCTCCACGCCGGGCGCACTCGTGCGCGTAAGCGCATCGGCGAGAGCGCTCTCCGGCAGCGAGGGAAGCAGCTTCTGCAAGTACCGAAGATACAGGTACTTTTGTTCAATGTCATGCAGTTCCTGCATTCTGATTCCGGAACTATATGTCCTGTTTTGGCGAGATCAAGTCCGGCGCCACCGCCCGACCGAATTTCACCGCAATGACCTACCGCAAGCGCGCGGTCAGACTGACCCGCTCGCCGCCGCCTGGAGAGAGGCGCCCCCGCCCCCTCACGGCAAACAGTAGTCCTCGGCGGCGGTCACACAGACTCCCGGCTCCTCCCCACCGCCACAAGCCGTGAAGGCGCTAAACGCAAGGCATGCGCCGAAGAGCGCCCCGCTCACGCGCCGTCGCGTCCGACCTGCCGTCCCCACCCGAAGCTGAGCCATCTGGCGATGGTAGCAGTTGAAGGTGTGCTCAACCCACCGGAGGCCGGACAGGCCTGCGCCTTGGGCGTCGGGCGTCTCTTCGGCGCCGCAGGTCAGGTCGCCTTGGCGATCGGAACGACACCCTGGTGACGGAGCCAGTCGAAGGCTTCGTCATACTCGGCGAACAATTCTACGGTCACACCGCGCTTGGCGTAGAGCTTCACGAGGCGCTTCATGTTGGCGGTGCCGAGCGCGTCGGCGGGCGGCAACAGCGCCCAGTAGCGCCAGCCAGCTTTGACTGCTTGCGGGGACCAAACGGTGTCACCCCATTCGTGGTGCGACTTGGGCACGGCGCCACCCTTGCGATCGTCGGAGAGCCACTTGAACGCCTTGTGCTCCTTCATCAGCTCGAGACCGCCGAGCAGGACCTGCTCCAAGGTCTCCAGACCCGGGTAGGCGTGCATCTCGTGACGAATGATCTTCTCCACCGGGTGGTAGTAGAGCGACATCCGAGCTGTCTCGATGATCGTGTCGTGCATGGGTGAAAAGATAGCACCAGCGGGGCAGCGCAAAATCGTAGTTGTTGCTCTTACTGTTCACACCCACGCCGACCGTGTGGGTCGATGTGTCCTCTGGGAGGACGTGACTCGCCCTTGGAGGACTCATTAGAGTCTTCCAAGCGGTCCGGGTGCCAGCCCCACCCGGCAATGCCCACTAATGAGAAGAGACATGCGCTTCGAAATCGACATGGCCCATTCACACATCGGCTTCTCCATCCGGCACATGAAAATCAGCCGGGTGCACGGCAGGTTCCGGGAGGGATCTGGCGCTGTCGAGTTCGACCCACCTTCGCTCGAGGGCGCGAAGCTGCACGTCGAGATCCTCACCAGCAGCCTGGATACGGGTATCGAAGCACGCGACAAGCACCTGCGTTCCAAGGACCTCTTCAACACCGACGAACACAAGGCGATGACTTTCGAAAGCACGAGGGTCGAGGGGACGCAGGACGACCTGACCGTCGTGGGGCGGCTGAGGCTCCTGGGTGTCAGCAACGAGGTGACCCTGAAGGGATCGATGTCCGGGCCCATCATCGACCCATGGGGGGGCGAGCGCATGGGGGTGAGCCTCGCAGGTCGCCTGAACCGTGAGGACTTTGGCTTCACCTGGAATCAGGCGCTCGCATCGGGGGACTGGATGCTCGACAGTGAGGTCGAGCTCACCATCGACGCGCAGGTGGTGAAAAAGTAGCGCCGCTCGCGGCCGCCGCCCCCCACGGGGCACTGCCGCCCCCATGAGCACTGCCGCTCCCATAGGCACTGCCGCTCCCATAGGCACTGCCCCTCAAGGCAAACAGACGTCCGCTGCCGTGGTGACGCATTCCCCCGGCTCGTCGGGGGCGCCGCTGCCCGAGAGATCGCAATCGCCGCTCTGGCATTCCTGAAATGTGAAGCAGGGCTCGCCGTCAGGGCGGCGCGGCTGGCAGGTGTCGCCGTCGGTTTGCTGCGAGGTCATGCACTCCTCGGTGTTCTCCGCGGCGCAGTGGCAGCCGAGGCCTTCGGCACAGGGGCGCACACTCCAGCAGCTCTCGCCTTCGAGGCCCGGCGGCTCGCAGATGAGATCGGCGCTGCAGTAGACGCCCTCTTCACAGAGGGCGAAGCTATCGGCGCAGCTCTCGTTCTCTCCGACCCGCTCGTAGCAGATTGGGTAAAGATCTTCGGAGGACTGCGTGCAGGCCTGGTCGGGCGCGCACTGCGCTTGGTCCTCGCCCGCACAGACCTCTCCGAGTGGAACGAAGGGCGTGCACTCGGGCGCCGGGTTCCACCAGGGGCAGTAGAGGCCTTCGGAGCAGTCTCCGTCGTACGCGCACCCGTCGCCTTCGTCTCCGGGCAGTTGACAGGTCTCGTCGCGGCAGGTCGACCCAGTAGGACAATGCAAGTGTAGTTTGCAGGGATCCCCCAGCTCCACGCTCGTGCGGCACAGGCCCTCGTGGCACACGGTCGGTCCTGCACAGAGCACGTCCTCGCCGCAGGCGTCCGTCTCGCTCGTCGCCGCCTCGTAGCAGTAGCCCTCGAAGCAGATGGCGCCCGGGGCGCACGCGCCGCCCGGGCACTCGTCTCCGACCGTCGGGAGCGAACGGCAGTACTCGTCTTCGTCGCAGTAGTCGCCTTCCATGCACCGGCCGTTGGAGCACGGCTCGGTTGTCCCGGGCAGGGCGACGCAGGTTCCGGGGCACTCTTCCCCGGCGCAGTAGCCGGCGTCGCACGTCGACACGCCCACCAAGAAGACGACCGCTTCGTCCGCGAAGCAGTCCTCTCCCGGATCGCTCTGCCCTTCGAAGATGCCGTGACAGGCTGGGCGGGTCTCCCCTGCAACACAGTCGACTTCTTCGAGCGCGGCCACGCACTCTGCCGCCTGAGCCGCGTCGTAGGTGAGCCGGCCCGCCTCGATGGCCCCCTCGGCGTTCATGCAGCGCCCGTTGATCTGGGCGACGAACTCTTCGCGATAGCTCTCCGGATAGCCGTCGCTGCCGTAGCACTCAGCCAAAAAGTCGAAGTAAGAGTCGCTGGCGAGCGCGCAGTACTCCTCGAGCTCGACGGGCTCGAGGTTGACGCCTCCGCCCGAACCGTCCTGTCCGCCGAGCCCTCCACTGCCGGTGCCGCTAGCGCCCGAGCCATCGCCCCCGCTGCCCTGACCCGCCGTGCCGCCCGCGTCGGGCCCGTTGCCCGCGCCGCCGTCGGTATCGTCTGCCCCTCCCCCACCACATGCGGTGAAGGCAGCCAGCGAAAGTGATGCCCCAAGGAGCGCCACACCCAGTCCGCGCCGCGTTCGACCTGCCGTCCCCAACCGAAGCTCGTCCATGCGCGGATACTAGCCGGTTCTGGCTCGCCCGGAAAAAGGCGTAGGCTGGCACCCGGGGAGCGCTCATGAAGTCCTACTTTCGCCGGGTCGGTTGGATCAGCCTCGTGGCCGCAGGGCTCGCGGGGGGCGGCTGCGTGAAGCCGCCAGAAGGCATGCTCGAGGACTGCACAGACGGCGTCGACAATAACGCCGACGGCCTGATCGACTGCGACGATCCCATCTGCACCGACACTCGCTACGGTCACTACTCCTGCATGGAGGACTGCCTGGCACCCGGCGACGAGGATGAAGACGGGTACGCGGACTGTGACGATCCCGACTGCAGCGAAGGCGAGTATCACTACTACTACTGTCCAGTCCCCGAGGTGTGTTCGGGAAACCTCGACGAGGACGGGGACGGGTATTGGGACTGCGACGACTCCGACTGCGCTGACGACCCAGCGTGCGGCGGGGACGGCAGCGGCGGCAACGCAGGCACCGGCGGCGAGGACGGGAGCGGCGGAACAGGTGGCCAGGACACCTCGGGCGGCGGCTCCTCGACCGGCGGTGCGGCCGGGGAGTCCTCTGGCGGTGCCTCGGGGGGCGAGACCTCCGGCGGTGGTACGACTTCCGGCGGCGGCGCGTCAGGGGGGGGCGCGTCAGGGGGCGGCGCGTCAGGGGGCGAGACCTCCGGCGGAGGCACCACGTCGGGCGGCGGTAGCGACGGCACGGGCGGCACAGTGGAGACTGGCGGCGCCTTCGGGGCCGGCGGCTTCGGTGGCGCCTTCGGATCGGGCGGTTTCGGCTCAGGCACGGGCGGGAGCGGCGGCGGCGCGCAGGTCGTCTGTCCGCTTCCCTTGTTTGCGCAGGAGGGCGTGGGCTTCGTCGAGATCGGGAGCCTCGGCGACTCGTACGACTTCACGTCCTCCTGGTGCCAAAAAGACACTTCAGGCGCCGACATCCCCATCTACTACATGGCGCCCGACGTCGGGACGCTCACCGTCCAAGCCTATTCGACGAGCGGCGACATCGACCTGTCCGTGCGCACGGTCTGCAACGACCCGAGCACCGAGCTCCCCCTCGCGTGCTCGGCCACCGTCGGAGCCGGCCAGCAAGAAGAGGTCGTGGTCGAGACGTTGGCGGCTCAAGAGCTCTTCATCATCGTCTCAGGCGCCGACGCCTCGGTCGACGACTCGGTCTTCTTGAGCATCGACTTCCAGTAGCGCGCAGAGAACTCAGGGCGGGCAGTCGTACGAATAGTGCTTCGTGGCGTCGCCGCCGTCGATGCCCAGATCGCCCTCGAAGGTCAGCAGATTCGTCCGCCCCTCCCCCGCCACATGCGGTGAAGGCAGCCAGCGAGAGTGATGCCCCAAGGAGCGCCCCCTCCCTAGCGCGCTGCGAGTGCGGCCCGGGCGGCTTGGTATTCGGCGAAAAGGCCGGGGTTCGTATTGTGCTCGAGGTCGAGGTTCTTCAGCCGGGGGAGGTGGACGAGGCCCGAGGGGAGCTCCGTCAGCCGATTGGACGCGAGGTCCAGCTCCTCGAGGGCGGACCAACCACGAAGGTCGAAGCCAATGTGGGCGATTTGGTTGTTTCGCAGATCCACGGAACGAAGGAGCTGCCAGCCGGCGAAGGCAGCCGGCAGCGCACCAAGGCGAGTGTGCGCGACACTCAGTTTCCGGAGCCGACTCCAGCTCCCGAAGGTCTCCGGAAGCTCCTTCAGAGCCGAGCACCACCTACACTCGAAAGTCTCGAGCCGGGACAGCTCGCCCAGAGCGGGCGGCAGGGCGCGAAACTTTCCGCCTAGGCCGAGGCGGACGAGCTGGCGGCAGCGAGCGAGCCGAGGGTCGATCGCAAGGGCCTTCGTCGTGCCAAGCTCGAGCGCTTCTAGACCCTCCAGCTGGAAGAGGGAGGAGGGCAGCTCCACCATCTTGTCGCAGCGCAGACTCAACTCGCGCAGCCGTGGCAGGCCGGATAGAGCGGCCAGCACCGCCTCGAGCTCGAGGCTGTCCCCCATGAGCTCGAGAACCTCCAGCGAGGCGAGACCCGGGATCTCACTTGGCAAGGTGCGGAGCGCCTGGTCGAACACGGCGAGTCGCTGGAGCTGCCCCAGCTGGCCCAGCCACGGCGGTAGCTCGCCGAGCTTGGTGCCCGCGACCTTGAGCGCCACGAGGCGCGGCATCTTCAGGATCTCGGCCGGCAGGTCCTGCACCCTGAAGGTCGTCCCCTTATCCGGCACCCATCCGGGCAGCCCGTGGAGGTCTCCGTTCAGCTCGAGACGCGTCACCCGCTCCAGCGGAACCTCGTCCAAGGCCGAAAACTGGGTGTTGACGACCCCGTCGGCACCCACCAGGACCGCGCCGCCGGGAGCGTCGGACCAGCCCACGATCAGTCGTTTCGCTTTGGCCACGTAGGGGACGCACCGTGCTCAGGGCGGGCACTCGTACGAGTACACCGCGTTGCTCTCGAGCGTGCCGTCGATGCCCAGGTCGCCCTGGTACGTCAGCAGATTTCCCTCGGCGTCGTAGGTCATGACCACCAGGATGTCGGGCTGGTCTTCGTCCGTGTAGTCGGTCTCGATGCTGGTCTCGTTGCCGGCTGCGTCGTAAGTGTGGGTCATCCGCATGTCGACGACCCCGTCCCCATCGCCTTCGTATTCGAGCTCGGTCAGGTTGCCGTTCGCGTCGTACTCGTACGTCCACACCTCGTCCAAGACGCCGTCCTCCAAGAAGTCGGACGTCTTCATGACGACCTGGCTGTCCGCGTCGTAGGTGTACTCGTCGAGCGAGTCGCCTCGATCCTGCGTCAGCAGGTTGCCGTCCGCATCGTAGGTGAAGGTGTGGCTCCAGTTGTTATCCTGGCCGGCCCCCACGGCGTCTTCGGTCAGCTTGTTTCCGTCTGCGTCGTAGGTGGAGGTGACGACGACCTCCGGGTCCCCGTCACCGTCGTTGTCGAACGTCATCGAGAGCTCGTTGCCGGCGGCGTCGTAGGTGGAAGTGGTGACGCGTTCTGGCGCCCCATCGGCATCGTTGTCTTCCGACGTCGAGAGCAGGTTGCCCGCGGCGTCGTACGTGCTCGTGATCGTGGAGAGGACCTCGTCATTCGCGCCCAGGCTCGTCACCAGGATCAGGTTGCCCGCGGCATCGTACTCGTAGGTGGTGCGCGTCGTTCCGTTCTGCGCCTCCACGAGGCGGCCGTTCTCGTCGTAGACGGACGACACGGAGCTGACCAAGTTCCCCTCGGCGTCGTAGGCATCCACCTGGCACGGACTGGCGGGCTCGTCCTCACCCCCGCCTCCGGTTCCCTGGCCACCCGCGCCCTGCCCTCCGGTGCCCTCGCCACCACTGCCCGGGCCTTGGCCTCCGGTGCCCTCGCCACCGCTCCCCGAGCCCTGCCCTCCGCTGCCCTGCGCGTCCGACTCCTGCTCCGCCGGTCCACAGGCGGGCAGGGCTCCGAGCGCTAGGAGGAAAGCGAGCGAGGCACGAAGAACCGCGCCACGCGGACCCTTGATCCCGTGATGACTCCGCAAGGTCATGCGCCCCACCGTAGCACGGGCGGACGCCCCGGGGAGTCGATTGCTGCTCGCCAACGCTCGTGAATGATTGAAATTTTCAGGTCAGGCGAGGCGGCGCCCCGGTTGGGGGGCCGGACGCCGTGACCCGTTTCTCGCGCGTCGGCTACTGTTCCAGCTGGTGCTGCGTCTTTTCCGCTCCCATCCGGCTCCCGAGGCCAAGCGGCGGGCCCTGTCCGATCCCCTGCTCGGCCTGGCGCGCTCGGCAAAGGCCGGGGATGCGGTCGCTCTGCGCACGCTGGTGGTTTCGGTGACCCCTGCCCTGCTCCGAGCCTCGCGGGGAGTCCTGGGCGCGCTGCATCCCGACGTAGAAGACATCGCGCAGGAGGCGGCGCTGGGGTTCGCGCGGGCGCTCGGCGACTACCGGGAGGACTCGAGCGTGCTGCATTACGCCACGCGCATCGGCGTTCTTTCTGCGCTCGCCCACCGGCGACGCCTGCGGGTCCGCGGCGAGGGCCTGCATCAGGAGCTCGACAGTGACGCGCCCTCGACCTGCGAGTCGCCGGCTGACGCGCTGCTCGCCGCACACCGGCGGCGCGTCTTGCGCCAGCTGACCGACGAGCTGCCGAGCGCACAGACGGAGGCCCTGCTCCTGCACTGCATGCTCGGCATGAGCGTGGAGGAAGTAGCGACGGCCTCGGGCGTGCCGCACAACACCATCAAGAGCCGCCTGCGCTTGGCCAAGGAAGCGCTGAGGCTCCGCATCGAGGCGGACGGCGCCTTGCGCGAGCTCTTGGGAGGAGCGCCATGAATCTGGAAATCTGCCCCGACGATCTCCTGCTGGCGGCACGCCAAGGTGAGCTCAGCGCACTCGACGACGCCAAGCTGAGCTTTCATTTGCAGCGCTGCGCGCGCTGCCGGGCGGCGCTCGAAGTCGGACGCTCGTTCGACGCGGTGCTGGGGGCACGAGCGGGAGACGACGAGATCGCGCGTTCAATTGCAGCCCGCATGAGCGAGCGGCGCCCGCGGCGCCGGTTCGCCTTCGCCTTGGCAGCGGGCGTGCTCTTGACCGGCTCCCTGGCAGGAGCGGCAGCCAGCGGTGTTCGAGTCGAAAGCTTGCTGTCGGCCCTGGAGCGCGCGCCCTGGGCATCGACGCGAGCAGGGGCGCCCAGCAAAGTCAGCCCGGTAGCCCCACCGCAGAAGGCGGAGGAGACGAAGGCCCTAACGCCCACTCCCGCGCCCAGCCCGAGTGAGCCAGTGGTCGCGCCTGCCCCAGAGCCAGCGGCGCCCGCGCCGGGCCCTGCTGCTCCGTCCACGTCGGCGCCCGAGCTCTTCCGACACGCCAACGAGCTGCGCGGCCGCGGCCAGGTGAGCGAGGCGCAGAAGCAGTACAAGCTGCTTCAGGCGCACTTCCCGGGCAGCGTCGAAGCCCGCGTGTCCTTGGTGTCTCTCGGACGCCTCGAGCTGGGGTCTTCGCCGGCCGCCGCGCTACGTCACTTCGACGCCTACCTGGCCCAGTCGGCGCACCGCACGCTGGCCGAGGAGGCGCTGTTCGGACGGGCCAGCGCGCTCGGGCGCTTGGGTCGCAAGGCGGCCGAGCGGGCCGCTTGGCAGGAACTTTTGGCCAGGTTCCCGGCCTCCGTATACGCACAGCAGGCCGAAGCGCGACTATCGGCAGCACCGTGAGGGTTCTGCGGGTCCCCTTCATCGCGCTCTTCTTGCTTCCATCGCCAGCCGGCGCCGAACCGGCGCGCCCGCAGCCAGCCGACGGCGACACGGCGAGCGACGCGACGGAGCACAGCGTCGTGATCACGGCAGCTGGCTCGGCCGAGCCCATCGCGCTGGTCGAGGCGCGTGCGCGCGCACTCTTGCGCGACTATCCGGTCGGCATCGAGTGGTCGGTGCGCGCCGATTTTCGTCCCCGCGAGGTGTTCGAAACGCAGGAGGGTACCGCCCTGACGCGCATCTGGCTCGACCTGCGGGACGAGACGCGCGCGGTGCTGTACGTGGTCGACGTAGCCCACGAGCGCTTCCTCGTACGCGTGGTGCCGCTCGAATCCGGCCTCGACGAAGTTGCCAGCGAGTCGCTCGGCACCATCCTGCAGTCGTCCGTGGAGGCGCTCCTCGCTGGGGCGACGCTCGGCGTGAGCCGTGAGGCCGCCGAGGAGCAGGTACAAGCGCTGGAGACGCCCCAGCCGGCCCCCGCACCGCCGACCCCCGAGGAGCACAAGGCGAGCGCGCCAGCACCCGAGCCATCCCCTGGACCCCGCTACCGCCTCGCCCTCGAAGCCGCCTACAGGGCGCAAATCCTCTCGGACGGCCCCGCGCTCCTGCAGGGGCCGGAGCTCGGAGTGAGCCTCTTGCGTCCGGGAGCGCGCCTGTCTTGGGGTGGGCTGTTGGACGTGGGCTACCGGGCGCCCTTGCGCTGGGAGGAGCAAGGCGTGGGCGTCGAGCTGCAAGGGCTCGGCGTGCGGCAAGCGGGCGGTGTGCGCTTTGGCCTGGGCCGAGCCGCGAAGGCCAGCTTGGGCCTGCTCGCCAGCGTCGGCATCGACGGCCTCCATGTGGACCCGATCGTGACGGCGGGGGCGACGGATGCGCGCAGCGCCTTTTGGATCGCCATGCCGATGGTCGGCCTGCTCTTGGACGCCGACGTGCCTCTCAACAGGGTCGTCTCGCTCTGGGGCTCCCTGGGTGCCGAGGTGGACCTCCTGGGGCACCACTTCGACGTGCTCGAAGGTGGACAGCCGGTCACCGTGCTCCAAGCGTGGCGCTTGCAGCCCTTTTTCCGCGTTGGGCTGCGCTTCAGCCCGTGAGCCGACACAATCCATGAGAATCGTCCGCGCGCGGTGACCCGTTTTGCGCTCCACCATCACTCCTCGAAACATGCGGAACTCGTGGCTCCTCGGCGCCCTCGTGGTGCTGTATTTTTCCGGCTGCTCGACCTCGAACGTGATCGCGGAAGACGACGGCGCCGCCGGTTCGGGCAGCGACGGTGACGGCACGGGCGGACAGAACACCCTGCCAGAGGTCCCCGCCTGCACGCCCGAGGACGACCAGGAAACGGACTGCACGGATGGCGTCGACGACGACTGCGACGGCTTCGTCGACTGCCAGGACAGCGAGTGCGGGGGCCAGCAGTGCAGCAGCAGCGACGCGTCCCTGACCTGCACTGCAGGGGCTTGCCTGGGCGCGGCGCCGGCGCTGCCCGAGCTGCCCGAGCTTCAGAACATCCGCGTCTTCATGAACGCGTCGACCGCCCGCGTCGAGTTCGAGCCCATCCCCGGAGCGCTCGACTATCGCATTTACCCATTGCCCGCCGACGAAGACATCCTGGTCGGCGAAAACGGCGAGCTGGTCATCACGGACGCCATCTACCGCTGCGCCGGTGATCGCCCCTTCACTCGCCGCGCCGACGACCCCGCCGGATTCTACGACGCGTCGCTGACAGCCGATGTCCACGGCTATGCACGAACCGAGGACGACGCCGTGCTCGGCTACGTGTTCAACACGCCGGGCACGGACCGCGAAGCCGTATATCGCTTGGCCAATCCGAAAGGCTCCGGCGGTTACGCCTGGGACTACATCGCTCCACCCGGCGCCGAGTACAACAGCGCGGACTACGTAGTCGGCGACGAAGCTCGAAACGCGTTGATCGCCGCTGGCTACCGCGACGACGGCATCGCCTTCTACGTGCCGGACAGTGGCGACCGGCCCGTCTATCGCCGCGAGTACCCAGCCGACGACATGGGGCCGAACAGTGTCATCTACTACACCGACGGTCCCGAGTTCGACCTGCACGAGTCGCAGAGCGAGGACATCGTCAGCATGGGCGAGCGCTTCCGCGTGCTCAGCGCCGAAGAAGACGGCGCCGTGCCGCTCTACCGCGTGTTCTACCTGGCAACGAACGCCTTCGACGTCTTGGCGGCGGGCGAGCCCCGGTACGAGCGCGCCCTCGAGCAAGGCAACCTCCCGCTGTGGTCGCTCACCTGGCCGGCGCTGACGGAGGAAACCACGCTCGTCATCGAGGCGCTCGATCAAGGTTGCCCCTTCCCCGGCGGCTACATTTCGGCCATGGCGGCGCCCTGCAATCCCGACACGGATGGCTGCCATCCGTCGATTCCGCTCGACGAGGCGCGCCTCGAGAGCGGCGAAGTGTTCGTCAACGGCACCCACGACCCCGCGAACCGGCCGCGGCCGGTGGCGCGCGCCTTCGTCACGGTGACGCCCGAAGCGGCTCCCGATATGGACTTCTACGAGAGCTTCGACGTGGACGCGGACTGGCCAGCGTTCGACCAGGTCGACACCTTCAACAACGGCATCGTGCTGCGTCGCAACGACGACTGGGTGGTCGAATACTCGGGCTGCCACGAGGGCAACAGCGTAGGCCCGGTGCTCGGCCAGCTGGTCTTCGGCGGCGGCGACTACGGCTCGAGCTGCAACATGTCGATCGTGCCACTCGGCATTGCGCCGGAGATCCAGAGCGATTCGTACCTGCACGTGCGCATGACGACCGAAATTCCGTCCACGCACCGGCGCTACCCGCAGGTCATGCTCACCACGGCCGGGCTCGCCAATGTGGGCGAGCTGAACGAGAACGACGTGCCGGTACGGCATCGCCTAGGGCCGCTCCCCTTCGAGGAAACCTACGTGCCGCACAGTGGCAGCGAGCAGACGATCATCGTGCAGCCGTTCAGCTCGGCGCACGAGCTCCAAATCCAGTTCTGCGACGGTCGCGGCTGGGGGGTGAGCGCGCAGTGTCCGCGCGCCAACATCTACGGCTATCACGCGGGCAGCTACGAAGACGAGTGGGTGGAGGACTGGAGACCAGTGCCCGTTCTCGGCGAGATGGCGGGCCACGATCGGCCCGTGCGCTTCGACGTGTACGTCTCGACCGAGCGCATCTACGTCACGCTCGACGGTAAGCCCGCCGGCTGCGCGGTGCTCCCGGCAGGACGACTGCTGGCAGGGCCCGTCACCCCGATCTTCGGCTCCGTCATCTACCACGGCGGCATCGACGAGGCGGTGACGGAGGAGTCGTCGCCCCACCAGTATCTGCGCAGTTACAGCCTGGTCCACTACGATCGGAAGATCGACGACCTCGGCATCACCTTGGAGGCCGATGCGCCGCCGTGGGACGAGTCGGTGCTGCCCTGTGGCGACATTTGGTATGGCGCCGAGGAGTAGCGCGACGGCGCTCGCCCTGGCCCTGGGTCAGCTGCTCGGCTGCTCGGAAGACGGCAGCGGGACGGACACGGGGCCCGGCGGTGGCGGGACCGACCCGGATCCGCCGAGCGAGCTCACCCCGGAAGCGCTCGAGCTGCTGCAAAGCCTGCGCTACGACGAAGGCGCGCCTCCGAACGACCCCAGCAATCGCGTCGCCGACGACGAAAGCGCGCGGGCGCTCGGGCAGCGGCTCTTCTTCGATGCGTCGCTCTCGGGGCCCTTGCTCGAGGGGGACCACGATGGCGGCGGCGGCACGCTCGGCCTGAAGGGCGAACCAGGCAAGGTGAGCTGCGCCAGCTGCCACGTCGCCGAGAGCCAGTTCGTCGACACGCGCAGCCCACACCGACAGATCTCGCTCGGAACCCTGTGGACGAAGCGCCGCACGCCCACACTGCTCGAGATCGCCTTTGCCCCCCTCTACAACTGGGATGGCCGCCGCGACTCCATCTGGGGACAGGCGCTCGGCGTGATGGAGAGCGAACGCGAGTTCAACTCGGGTCGCCTGTTCGTCGCGCAGCAGGTGCTCGCGAGCTACCGAGCCGACTACGAAGAGATCTTCGGGACCGCCCCCGACCTCGCCGACGCCGACCAGTACCCCCAGCTGACGCCGGAACAGACCGGCTGCACCGAGCTCACGAGTAGCTCGGGCGTCAGCTACGAGTGCCGCGGCCGTCCCGGCGATGGTGGCCCCTACGACGGCCTCAGCGCGGACCAGCAGCGGACGGTGACCGAAGTGGCCGTGAATGCGGCCAAAGCCATCGCCGCCTACGTGCGCCAGCTCCGCTGCGGGCCGGGCCGATTCGACGCCTGGCTGGACGGGGACGATTCTGCTCTTTCGTCGAGCGAGGTGCGGGGTGCCGCGCTGTTCGTCGGCAAAGGGAGGTGCGTGGGCTGCCATTCGGGGCCCAACCTGACCGATGGCGAGTTCCACAACGTGGGGCTCAGGCCCGGCGTGGTCGCCGTGGCCTTCACCGATACGGGCGACGACGGCGCCCAGACGGGCCTTGCGGAGCTGCTCCTGGACCCACTGAACACGCAGGGTGAGTTCAGTGACGGGGATCGGGGCGTTCTGCCAGAGTCGGTCGCGCCGGAGATGGCTGGCGCCTTTCGCACGCCCACTCTGCGCTGCATCGCCGAGCAGCCGAGCTTCCTGCACACGGGGCAGCTCACCTCGCTCACGAGCGTCCTGTCCTTCTTCTCGCGCGGCGGCGACGGTCCAGGCGGCTACCCAGGAGAAAATGAGCTGACCCGGCTGGATCTCAGCGAAGCGGAGCGAGATGACCTGGTGGCCTTTCTCGGCGCGCTGATGGGTCCGGGACCCAATGCGGCGCTGCTTTCGGCTCCCATGGCCGACTAGTCAGCCGTCCGCTCGATTGCGCAGGAAGGTGGCCAGGTCGTGGAGGCGCGCGTCGAGGAACGCCCTCACGTCGCCGCTCACGCCCTCTTGGTCGAGCGCATGGCCCATGGCGCGCATCCAGGCGTCCCGCATGGCCGAATCGATGGGCACGCGCGCGTGACGCATGCGCAGCCTCGGGTGCCCTTCGTTCGGGGAATAGCGCGCTGGACCGCCGAGCCACTCGATGAAGAAGCGGGTGAAGCGCTCCTGGGTGCGTTCGCTGATCTTGCCGTCGGCGCCCCGCTCGTGCAGGCGCGCGAGCTCGGGTTCCGCCTCGGCCATGCGCGCGTAGAACGAGCGGACGATGCGCACCACCAGCTCCTCGCTGCCGCCCATCTGGGCAAAGGGGGTTTGAAGCGCCGGTGTCGACATGGGCGGCAGGGATAGCAGGGCCTTCGGGGAAGTCCCACGCAAGGCTTCTCGTCTGCTAGGCTGCGGACCAACGGGAGCCGTATCCCATGTACGTGGTCATCTTTCGCGCACGCGTGAAACAGCTCGATGCGGCGTATGCCGAAACGGCGGAGCGCATGCAGAAGCTCGCTTTCGCCGAGTTCGGCTGCGTCGGCTTCCACTCGCTCGAGCAGGACGGCGAGGAGCTCACGCTCTCGTATTGGCCCGACCTTGCCAGCATCGCCGCCTGGAAAGCCCATCCCGAACACCAGCGGGCGCAGGAGCTCGGCCGTGAGCGCTGGTACGACTACTACTCTGTCGAGGTGGCCGAGGTTGGGCGCAGGTACACGTTCGGGACGGAAGGACAGCGCACAGAATGAGCAGGACGCCCGGTCGGGCGCCCTGCTCAGCCCAGTCTCGGTTGCGAGATGCGCTTTTGCAGGGTGCTGAAGAAAGCACCCTGCAAAAGGTAACGACCGTGCCCGCGCGGACCGGCAGACGGCGAAGGTGCGAGAACCCCTCACAAAGAGGGGGTTCTTCGCACCGATCTGGCTCGATTGACCCGCGCGGAGAAGCACGCAGGGTGCTGAAAAGACTTTTTCAGCACCCTATTAGAGCGGCGGGTTGGCGAAGTGCACCAACTCGAGCGCCTGCTCCGGGAACCAGGCGCCGGCCGGAGGATCCATCATGCCGCGCACGGGATCCGGGGAGCCAGACGGCTCCCAACGATTGCAGGAGCCATCCGATTCGCCGGGCTTCTTGATCCAGAGCAGCGCGTCCACGAGCGGGATGCCGGGATCGGTCGTGGGCAGGAGGCCGAGGCCGCGGTCGGGGGGATTGCACCAGTCCTGGGCGTCGCCGGGCGGATGATCCGCAGGCGGAGTCCAGGGACCCACACCGTTGCGGCTCGTGTCGATGACGAAAGGTACGTCCACGACAATGGGCTCAGCCGTGTAGGATGAGAGGTGCATGGCGTACTCGGCGTCGACCGCTGCTACGTGGGCATCGCTGAAGTCGACGACCCAGTTCCCCGGTGTCGCCTCCACGTACTGCCCCGGACACCACAATGGATCCCACCAGCCCGTGCCCGCGTTCAGGTCGAGGCAGGAGGAGATCCAGCGCCCGAAGATGGTGAGGTCCGAGGTCGAGCGGTAGTTCGAGACGTTGACGAAGAATCCGGTGGCGCGATCGACACCAGCTTGATCGAGGCGGCTCGCCGCTTCGCCCACGCCCAGCCAAGAGCTGTGCGTGCCGTCGAGGTACACGCGCGCCTCCGGCTGTGCCATCAGGCGATCGACGGCGCTGTTCAGCATCGCCAAGCGCTCGGCCGCGGCCGTCGCCGGATCGGCTTCAGCGGGCTGGCACCAGTCGAACTGGCCGCTGAACGGATTGGTCCAGTACGGGATGATGCCGAGGCCGTCGGGTTCCAGGATCACGATGGCCGGATAGTCCCCGATGCCGCTGGCGACACCGTCGATCCAAGCCAAATACTCGTCAGACGTGGTCGCCCCGCCCGCCGAGAACTGCGCACAATCGCGGAACGGAATGTTGTAAGCCACGAGAACCGGGATAGCGCCCTTCTCAGCAGCGGCCGTCACCACCTTCTTCGTCTGCTTCTTGACGACAGCGGGTGAACCCTGCACGAGCCACACTGCCTGCGGCGTGGTGCTCATCTTCTTGATGAGCTCGGCGTCGGCCTTGTTCTTGGCAGCCCTGAGCGCCTTCACCTGCTCCTTGGCGGCCGCCTGCGCCGGCGGAGCGTAGAGCGGAACTCCCGGGGCGAATTCCACCACCGGTCCCACTATTTCTGCCTGAGCCTGTTCCTTGCCCGCGTGCTCCCCTGCCCGGAGAGACCCTGCACCCACGTCGAGGCCACAGGCACTACCCAACAAACTGACCGCAACGGCGGCGCTCGCAACCTTCAATCGGACATCCAATATCATCTGATCATCACCCTTCCATGCTTGCTCGCAGCGCTCATAGCGGTTTCGATCATGACCCAACATGGTCAATTATTGTGAGCCGACCCAACCAACAGAGGACTCACAAGGCATTCCTTTCGCCGCGGCCGGTTCGGCAGGCGTAGTCGCTTCGCCAGCGCCGGCTGGTGACTGAGACATGAGAACGAAACACGGCCTAACGGCCGGAACCCGCACCAAGTCGGGACGGCCGCATGGACCGGATTCCGGAAGGTCGCCCGCTCAGAGCACGGGCCAGCAGTGCAGTAGGCCTCTCAGGGGGGCCCACAGACCGGAATCACCATGCTCCCACCGGACCCGCCCCCGAGCCGATGGCCACCTCGCAGAAGCGATTTCGGCCGGGGTGAACCAGTGCCAGTGCATGAGGAGCCAGACGCAGCATCGACGCGGAGGCGCAGGCCGCAGGCAAACCGCGACCAGCTTGCGCCGGGTGCCCCAGTGAGCCGAGAGTGAGCCATGAGCCTGGCGAAGAAGCTGAACCTGAAGCCAGAGATGAAGGTCCGCGTGCTCGGCAAGCCCAAGGGCGTCGATCTGGACGACGTGCACACGACTTCGAGCAAGAGCGCCGAGGCCATCCTGCTCTTCGTCAAGGACCGGGCCGAGCTCGACGCGCAGTGCGCGCCGGTGGTGGAGCTCGGGCTCGCAGATGGCCTAGCCTGGATCGCCTACCCGAAGTCGGGACAGCTCGGCACCGACCTCAGCCGCGATATCCTGTGGAGTCACCTCTTGCCCTCCGGCGTGCAGGCGATCCGTCAAATAGCGATAGACGACGTCTGGAGCGCTCTCCGCTTCCGTCCGGCCAAAGACTGATCGTCACCGTGGAAGATGCTCTATTGGCGCGGGCTGCCGTCATCGGCGGACGGCTCCGGGGCGACGCCCTGCGCGAGGTGATCCTGGCCGTGCCACCCACTCGGCGCGAAGCGTGGGTTGACGCGATGCTCGGCTTGCCCCAGGCGCCGCCGGACGAGGCGCTGCCCCGAGGCGGCGTGCCCTATTTGCCGGCTGGGGTGGACGACGTGCTGACCGTGCTCGCGGGCGTGCCGGTCGGACCGAGCGACGTCTTCGTCGACGTTGGCTCGGGGCTGGGCCGCGTGGCGCTCCTCGCCCACTTGCTCACGGGGGCCAGGGCCCACGGCATCGAGATTCAGACCGGTCTCACTCGCAGCGCGCGACGCGCAGCGGCCGAGCTTGGGCTCTCCGAGGTTTCCTTCCAGCGCGCGGACGCCTCCGACGTCGCCTTCGAGGGCACCGTGTTCTTCCTCTACTCGCCACTCACCGGCGAGGCACTCCGCCGCGTGCTGATTGCGCTTCGTGATCTGGCGGACCGGCAGCCGATCGTGCTCGCCACCGTGGGCTTCTCCCTCGATCACGAGCGCTGGCTCGCTCGGCGGACGCAGGTCGCGCTACCCGCGCAGGGCTCGAGCGCAGCCGTGAGCTGGTACGACGCGGGACCTGCGGCGAAGTGAGCACTCCCGGCTTGGCAGGTGATCGAGGGGCCGCTGATCAAGGGGCCGCTCAAGGCCCCAGGGTGCTGCCGACGGGCAGGCCCGCAGCGAAGTACGCGCCGGTCGAGGAGGCGGGCAAGATGTCGTAGGTGAACGCGCCCGCGTACGGGATTTCTTCGCGCGACATGACCTGTGCGCCGTCGTACCACTGCCCCACGACCAGCTCGGACAGCGGGCGCCCCTCTGCGTCTGGATGGCCGGGGCTGATGTGCACCGTGCGCCCATCGCCGAGGCCAATGGCGAGCACGGTGTGATCGCGAACGGCCGTGCGGTTCACACGCACGAGCGGCACCACCACGACGCCGCTGTCCTCCAGGCTGTAGACTAGGTCCCCCAAGCGCAGCTCGGCGATGGGAACTTCGCCACTCGGTGTGGCGATCGGCGTCTCGGGGGCGGCGCACACGCAAAACGGACAGCCCTTCGGACAGGTGCCGTTCTCGAGGTCGCTGCATTGGCGGATGCTCGGGCCGATGTTGATGTCGCAACAGAGCTGATCTGCCCCGCAGCACTCTACATCGCAGCAATTCCCATTGCAGGCGCCGATGTCGTCGCAGGGCGGGGTCCCGCAAGTGCCGAAACCACAGTAGGGAAACTCCCCTTCACACTCGTTGCCGCAAGAGCCGCAGTGGTCGACGTCGTTGCCCGTGTTCACGCACTCGCCGAAACAGCAGACGAAGCCGCTCCCTTCGCAGTCCTCACTGCAGTCGCCCGTGCCGCCGCTTCCATTCCCGCCAGTGGCGGAGCCACCGGTGCCTGCTCCCCCGGCGCCACCGGACGCCGAAGCGCCACCGGTCGTCGAGGTACCGCCCGTGGCCGTCGCGCCGCCGGTACTCGACCCACCCGTGTTTGCCCCGCCGGTGCCGCTGCCACCCGTCGCTGCGCCACCACTGCTGGTGCCCCCAGCGTCCGAGTCGGCAGAGCCATCCGAGTCGCCCGTGGTCCCGCCACAGGAAACCCAAGCGCCCAGCACGAACGCAGTCATTCCAAGCAAAGCCAGTCGGTTCATGATCACTCCCGCATTGGGCGCCCCCGGGGCGACAGCTCCCATTCTACCACCAATCGCCCGCGCCGGTTCGCGCCCAATTCGCGAGTGGTTCCCCAGGCTTGCCCGAGCGCCTGGTGTCGCCCTACTCACCAGCTCGGCACCCAGGCGCTAGCCGTCGGAGGGAGCGACCCCGACGTCCTCGAAGCCGAGCGTCGGGCAAACTGCGGCGCCACTATCGTGGTACTCGCTGGCTTGCGCGTCGTATTCCGGCTTTTGCAGCGAGCCGGTCCAGACGCCCGAAGCGCCGCCGAACCGATCCTCTCCGGACTCACAGAGCCCGTCTCGATCGAGGTCGAGCCAGACGCCGAAGGCCGGACCGCTGTCGCCCCACCAGGGCTTTTCCCAGATGAAGCTCACCGTGGTTTCCGAAGTGACCTCGTGGGCGAGGAACTCCTCAGGCTGATTGGGAGCGTAGGCACCGGCCCAGACGTGATGGGGTGACGACCCCTCGATGTTCTCCACCGCGAGCCGGTGCACACGCAGCGCGGGAGGCGGAAACAGGACGTCGAGCATGCAACCCTCCAGGGTCGTGAAGCAAAGCGGATCTTCCGTCATGCAGACGGCAAAAGCGTCTCGGGTGGGCCCATCCCAGTCGCTCGCGTTCCGGGTGCACGTCAGCTGCTCGCAAAAGGCCCCGCTGCACGAGTGGATGTGCAGGTCTGCGCACACGTCATCGCAAAACTCGAGTGGCGTGGCGGTGACGGACACACCGCCCCCGCCGCCGGTCGGACCTGCGCCGCCCGTCCCCTGACCCCCGCCCACCGGTGCGGCGCCCCCCGAGCCAAGATCGAACGGCGAGTCCATCTCGATCAGGCCGCCACAACCAGGAAGGCACAGCGTGGACAGTAGGCAGACGCGCAAGGAAGCGGTGGGAGTCACCGAAGGATCACTCTGGAGCGGAGCCCAGCGCGCCGCAAGGTCTGCTCAGTCGGCGCTGATCGTGACCGTGCCCGTCGAAAGGCCGCTCGAGCTGGCGGTCACGGTGATTTCACCGCTTTGTCCCACCGCCCCGCGAATGATGGCCAGCGCCATGCCGCTGTAGGCGGCCCGCTCGGGGGACTGGAAGACGACGGTGTCGGTCGGGTCGCCATTGTCGGTAGCCACGATGGACCCAGGTCCGGCAGCGGCAAAGGTGAGCTCATGAGTCGCGCTCGGTACCAAGCGCCCTTCCGCGTCGAGGATGCGCGCGGTCACGAAGGCCAGATCGACGCCGTCACCCGTGATCTGGGCTCGATCGACCGTGAGCTCGATGGTGGCAGCAGCCCCGGCCGTCTCGACTGCGTCCGTCGCCCATTCTTGCCCGCCCTTGTAGGCCACGACGCGGACCTCGCCTGGCTCGTAGACCACATCGTCCCAGCGCAGGCGGTACTCGTATTGGCCCTTGGTCTCTACACCCTGCGAAACGTCGTTGATGAAGAGCTCGGCTGAGTCGCCCGACGTGTAGACGTGGACGGGAGTCACCTGCCCCACGCGGGCCGGCCAGGTCCAATGCGGCAGGATGTGCGCCATCGGCAGATCGGGGCGCCAGTAGGCCTGATACAGGTAGAAGCGGTCCTTCTTGAATCCGGCCAAGTCGACGATGCCGAAGTAGGAGCTGCGCGCAACGGCGTCGAGCGGCGTTGGCTCGCCGAGGTAGTCGAAGCCGGTCCAGACGAACTCTCCACCGACGTAGGGCCACTTGTCCTGCGACTCGAACTCTTCATCGGGCGAGTACGACCAGTCGGCGTGGTAAAGGTCGTAGGAGCTGACGATGCCCGCTTGAGTGTCGATGCCGCTGCTGCCCGTGGCTGGAATGCCGCGCCCTGGCTCGACGGGAAAGAGGTACGTGCCGCGGGTGCTGAAGGTGCTCGTGGTTTCGGTGCCGACGATGAACTTGTCGGGGACGGCGTCGTGGTAGGTCGGGTACTGAGCGCCCAGGTCGCGCACACCCGTCCCCTGGTAGTTCAGGCCGATGGTGTCGATGGGCCCAGAGAAGGGGCTCTCGGGTTCGGCGCGGTTCATGCCGGAGGTGGTCGGGCGCGTTGCGTCTTCCTCGTGGCTGATCGCCGTGAGCTCGGCGCCCATGGCCGGACCGACCACGTTGTCCGATTGCTCCACGATCTCGTTGCCGATGCTCCACATGATGACGGAGGGGTGGTTCCGGTCGCGTCGGATCAAGGAGCGCAGATCCTGTTCGTACCACTCCGCGAAGAAGACGTGATGATCGAGCGCCGCCTTGCCTGCGGCCCAAACGTCGAAGGCCTCGTCCATGATCAGGAACCCCATCCGGTCCGCCAGCTCGTAGAGCTCGGGTTCGAAGGGATTGTGCGAGGTGCGGATGGCATTGCTGCCCATTTCCTGCAGGATCTCGAGCTGGCGCTCGCGAGCGCGCAGGTTGAATGCCGCGCCTAAGGCGCCCAAGTCGTGGTGCAGGCAAACGCCATCGAGCTTCAGGTCCTCGCCGTTGAGCCAGAATCCCTCGCCGTCGAACTCGATGGTGCGCACGCCGAAACGAGTCTCGTAGAGATCCAGGATCTCACCATCCAATAGGACCTTCGTCCGCGCCACGTACAGGTTGGGCTGCCCGGTCGGAGGCACACCCCAGAGCTTCGGGGTGCCGATGCTCCCGGACGTGTCGGCCACGGCGCTCGAGCCAGGTGGTATGGTGAGCTCGACCGCCGGAAAGCTGGTGACGGCCACACTGGCCGCCTGCCCGCTCGTGTCGAGCTCGTAGACGTCGGTGACCACGCTGACCGTGCTCGGCTGATCGCCGTCGTTGTCGACGGTGACGGCGAGGTCCACAGCCGCCGAGGTCGCGCTCACCGTGGGCGTCGTCAGCTGCGTTCCATAGTGGCCCACGTGCACGTCGGCGGTCTCGACCAGCCAGACGTTGCGATAAATGCCCGCGCCGGGATACCAGCGCGACGAGCCGGAATCCCAGTTGGCGTTCGCTGGCGTCGGCGTATCGAGACGGATGGCGACGACATTTTCTTCGCCGGGCACGACGTAGTCGGTGATGTCGAGCCGATAGGACGCGTAGCCGTAGGGCCACCCGCCGACGATCTGCCCGTTGACCCAGACCAGGCTGTACTGCATGGCGCCGTCGAGGTCCAAGAACAGCGACTTGTCCGCGTCCTCGGCCGGCACGGTGAACGTCTTGCGGTACCAGGCGATGCCGGGCGAAGGCAGACGACCCATGCTGCTGCTCACGCTGTTCGTGAACGGGCCCGTGATGGCGTAGTCGTGCGGGAGCCTGACCTCTTGCCACGACGCGTCGTCGAACTCGGTCCCCAAATACGACAAGCCATCGGCCAGGTTCTCACTGGGAGGCTGAACCTGGTCTGCGGGATCTTGGCGAAACGGATTGCTGGTCGGCAGGACCCACTGCTTGGTCGCCGCATACGAAAGGTCGGGAGCGCCGCCGGGATCGCCCTTGGTGAAGCGCCAGCCGTCGTTGAAGGACGCGCGCAGCCGCTGGCTCTCCTCCGGGGGGACGACGACCGCACCCCCGGTGCCGCTACTGCCCCCGCCAGGAAGTGTTCCCCCCGAGCCTGCGCTCAGCGCTCCGCCGCTCGCCGTTTGGCCGCCCACCTGCGCGGCGCCGCCGCTGCCGCCGTTGCCCCCGGAGGAGGGCGCTACTCCACCGCCCGTCCCCGAGGGGCCGAGGTCCGGCCCGGTTGACGACTGGCAGCCACACAGGCCGATCAAGCAGGCCAGCGAAACGAGGGTGGAAAAGCGAAGCGGCTTCATCGGCATCGGTCGGTGGGAGGCCAAGCAAGGTCACGGGCTGGGCTCTTCACTGGAGAACGGGCGTCTCCCAGGGGATCCAGACCTCTGGCTGAATGATTTGGTCGGTGAACTTCGATCGCAAAATGTCGGTGTTCACGGCGTCGTTCCCGAGCAGGAACTTCTCGACGTAGGCCTCGAGGTCGGGGGTGAAGCCGTCGTGCCATACGCAGTGATTGACGTTCTCCTCGCTGGCCCCCATGCGATCCGATGCGCCCAGCGCGTCCCAAACTCGGCGAGCTGCCAGGGCATCGACCCGGGCCGCCTCGGCACCCATACGAGCGATCGCCGTGCTCTCGATGGCCAGGAAGGCCCGCGGCGCCACCATGGCAATCAGCTCGTGGTGATCGAACGGCAGCTTTTCGGGCGTATCGTTGAACTGCATCAGCGCCTCGGCGTACCAGGGCGCGCCTTGGGCGTGATGGAGGTTCTCGACCTCGGTGTTGTCGCGCGTCTCCAGCATGTCCGAGTAGCGCCAGGAGATGGTGCCTCCGCCGCCCGACTCGTGCGGGATGGTGAGGGCAATGCGTTCGTCGAACGCTCCCGCGTAGAGGGCGATCTTGCCCTGGTACGAACAGCCGGAGACGGCGATGCGCGAGAGATCGAGGTTGATCTCCGGCAATGCGTACAGCGCATCGATGATGCGGCTCACACCCCAGGCCCAGCGGACCATGAAGCCGGCGGTCGTGCCCGGATAGAGCTCCCAGAAGTTGCCGCCGTTACGTGGAGGCCCGGAGAAGCTGGTGGAGGCGACTTGATTCGCGTTGTAGGTGATGGTCGCGATGCCGCGACTGCTGAAGATGTTCCCCGGCAGGCTGCCCGTCGGCGCGTTGATGCCGATGATGACGGGGATCGGCCCGCTCGGCGCTCCCTCGGGGCGGCTGACGGCGGCAGTCATCTGGAACGACTGTCCGCCTTCGCCCACCGTGATGCTGATGGTGCTGCCGTCGAAGCTGGCGTCGACCATTTCCGGCTTGCCCGGCTTCTCGCCCACGTCGTACTCCTCGAGGATCGCCTTGATCTCGGCGCGGCGGCACGCCCACTCGGACCGTGACGTCATCGTCGTGCCGCCCGACATCAGGAATGGATCGGGCAGGTGTTCGATCGACGGCAGATCGGCATAGGCGGGCAGCGGGGGCTCGGGGCACGCATCTCCAGTGAATTCCGTCTCGTAGTAGAGCGGCATGTCGCCTTCGATGGTTCCGCCCGTGCCCAGCGCTCCCCCGCTGCCCGATCCACCGGACGCGGCTCCTCCCGACGAGGTGCCACCCGCTGCGGCGCCCCCCGTCCCCACCGCGCCACCCGACGCCGAACCTCCGGCGGCCGCGCCGCCGGACCCCACCGCCCCGCCGCTCGACACGGGAGCTCCGCCACTGCCGGTCACCACTGCGCCGCCGCTGCCGACCGGCGCTCCGCCAGCCCCGCCCCCGGTGCCCGGGGTTCCGCAGCCGAGCAATGCTCCTAGCCCGACGAGACCCACCAGCATAGAAACGCACCCACTGGCCAGACGAAGCCGAGCGGACGGACGGACGAGAAGCATGCGTGGGCGGTGGGCGGGAGGAGAGAGCATGGGCGCTTGGGGGCTGGGCAGGCCGACAGCTGGCAGTGGCGGCCCCACTCGCGTTCCGTCAAAGAAAAGCGCCGCCTGGCTTTGGGCCACCCTCCTCATGCTGCCGGCGTGCGAGCCGGAGCTGACCATCGGAGCCTGGGAATGCGCAGGATCCGCGCAAGGCGGCGCGCCCAACGGGTCACCCCCGACCACTCCCGAAGGGCCCGTCACCGTGCCGTGGAGCTCCGGCTTCGAGGACGGCTTTTGCGGCTTCGGGACCGACGGCGGCTTTTGCTACGCCAACCCCGCGGCGTCGTACGAGCTCGTCCGACAGCCGGTGCACTCCGGCACCTATGCAGCCGCCTTCCACGTGGTCGGGCAGGCAGAGGATGGTCTACAAGCCCGCTGCGCTCGCCAAGGCAGTCTGCCAGCGCAGGCCTACTACGGCGCCTGGTTCTACGTTCCGGATCCGGTCACCGCCTCGGACAACTGGAATCTGTTTCACTTCGACGGAGAAACGGCCGACATCGAGCATGGCCTGTGGGACGTGTCGCTCTTGGCGAGTCCGACCGCCGATCCGAGCCTCTACGTCTTCGACTTCCTGCGCATGACGACGCACACCCCCGTCGGCCCGCCGAGAGTGCCTGTGGGACAGTGGTTTCACCTCGAGGTCTTTCTGCGCCGAGCCACCGATGCCACGGGAGCCTTCGAGCTCTACCTCGACGGTGAGCTCGTTTTCTCGCTGGCCGGAGTCGCGACCGACGATAGCGAGCTCGGCCAGTGGTACGTGGGCAGCCTGGCCGCCACGATCACGCCGAGCCCGAATACCCTCTACGTGGATGACGTGACGATCGCGACGGAGCGCCAGGGTGCGCCCTGAGTCGCTGCCACTGCTCGCTGCTTGCCTGCTTGCGACTGCTGGCGCGCACGCGGAGCCGACGGGTCTCGAGCTCGACTGGCAGGCCCCCGCGAGCTGCCCCACCAAGTCGGCCGTGATCGAGCAGATCGATGAGCTCATCGCAGCGCCCGAACGAGCGGATGCGCCGCTGCGCTCGGTGAGCGCCAATGCGCGCGTCGAAGAAACGGACGCAGGTTTCCGCCTCGAGCTCGAGCTCCACGATGGCGACCTGGTTGGGCACCGCACGTTCGACGGCGCATCCTGCGGCGAAGTCACCGGGGCAGCTGCGGTCGCCATTGCGCTCCTGCTGAGACCCCCAGAGGCCACCGGCGAAGGCGCGACGAATGGCAGTGCTTCGGGCGACGCCGCGAGCGGGGCGACCACCACCGACGCCGAAACGGGCGAGGCCGGGGTCGAGGAGGCGAGCAACCGAGCCCCGGAGGCTGCCCCCGACGAACGCCGCCTCCACTTCGTGCTGGCATTGCCGACGCTCGATGTCGGCTTCTTTCTCTTTCCAGAGCCAAGCCCCGGGCTCGGCGGCGGGCTGGGGCTGGAGGCTGGGCCCTACCGCCTTCTCGCGCAGACCGTGTGGCGCGGCTTTCGGTTCTCGATCGACGGCGTGCCCGACGGAGTGGCCACGGTCGAGCGCCTCAGCACTTCGCTATCCGGCTGCCGCTGGTTCGATACGTACCCGGAGCTTGCGCCCTGCCTCAACGCTTCACTGGAGCTGCTCCAAGCGGCAGGTGCGGGCCCCGGCATCGTGCCGAGCTCCGCCAGCGCTGCCTGGTTCGCCCTCGGACCCAGCGGCCTCCTTCGCGTCCGGGCACGCAACCAGTTCGCCATGACAGTTCGGGCGGGCCTGAATTTTCACACGGCCCGCCCGGTACTTTCCCTCGAGGGTGTGGGCGAAGTGGCGCAGGCTTCCCCACTCGAGCTCACCCTCGGCTTCGGGATGGAGTGGATTTTTTGACGGACCCTGCTCCTCTCGGCCACTGCTGATGTCGGCGCTTGGCTCGTCTCCTCTCCGCCTCGAGGGCGCGCCCGTGCTTGAATTCGAAGCCACCTACCGTAAGTTTTTTCGTTTCGTCTGGGCTAGCGCGCGCCGGTTGGGCGTCAGCGAGGCGGACGTCGACGATGTCGTTCAAGAAGTCTTCCTCGTGATCCATGCCAAGCTCGACACCGTTCGCGACCCCGAGTCGCTGCGCAGCTGGATCTACGGCATCGTGCGGCGCACGGTGAGCACCCATCGCCGCGCGGCGAAGGTCAGGTCGGCGCGCTTCTCTTTCCTTCAGGCTTTCCCCTGGGCGTCGCCGGGCCCCACACCGGAACAGCTCACCGAGCAAGGCTCGGAGGCCGCACTCCTGGCGCAGCTCCTGGCTGGGCTCTCCGAGGCCAAACGCGAGGTCTTCATCCTGGCGGAGCTCGAAGAGATGAGCGTGCCGGAGATCGCGGCTGCACTCGAAGTTCCGCTCAACACCGCCTATTCGCGCCTGAGGCATGCTCGCGCGGATTTCGAGGCTGCTCTCGGTCGCCACCAGGCCCGAGAGCGGAAGGGAGGTCGCTCGTGAAGGAGCTTGGCCCGAGCGCGAAGCAGCTCATCGAAAGCGGCAAGAGCTCGATGGACCCGACGCCTGCCGACGAGACGCGCGTGCTCGACGCGCTGCGCGTGCGCATCGCAGCCGGCGGGTCCGAGCCAGGTCAGCCAGGCCCGGCCACGTCACCACCGCCAGCGCCCGCTCCGCTTTGGCCCATGATTTCTGCGGGCGTCGTCGGCGCGGGCCTTTTGACCGGAGCGCTCCTGTGGGGCCTTTCCGAGCGTCCCGCCCCTCCTCCTGCCGGGCCGCCCCCAGCGGAGAGGCCTTCCCCCGCGGCGCCTGCCGACCAGCCATCCAAGACAGACCTGGCCGCGCCGACCCCCGCCCCCACCCCGACGCCAGCCGCCGAGAACGATAGCGGCTCGGCCGCGCCGCAGCAGAAGGCGCGAAGCAACCGCCTGGCCGAGGAGGTCGCGCTCTTGTCGCGTGCGACCACGGCCCTGCACGCAGGGCGCGCCGAGGAGGCGCTCCGTGTGGCGACGGAGCACCAGCAGAAGTTCCCCGGCGGCCTGCTCAGCGAGGAGCGCATTGCCGTCCGCGCTCAGGCGCTGTGCATGCTGGGCAGGACGGCGGAGGCCAAGCGAGACCTCGCGCGCCTGTCACCCTCTTCTCCTCAAGGCGCGCGGGCACGGCAGCGCTGCGGCCTCGAATAGTCGCTCACAGGCGCCCCCGCGCTGAGGGCAGCGCCGTGCGGCTGGCCCCGCAGGTTCACGGCGCGGCGAAGCGGCCAAGCACGAAGACGGAAAGAGGGAAATTGCCCTCGTCGCCAGTGAAAACGGCATCCGGAACGTCGATCACGAGCTCATGCGGGCCGGAGGTGGCGTCGGCCCAGGGGATGCGCCGGATGTCGATCACGTCGCCCGGGCACCAGTTGCTGAACGACTGCCAATCGGCGTCGCTGCGCGGCGTGAGGCCGTAGATGCCATTCGCCTGCGTGTTGTACTGCCGAAACGGCTCGCACGAAGGGCGTCCGGGCGTGAAGTCGAGCATCGGCTCGCCGTCGACAGAGACGAAGTGCTCGCGCCGCTCGTACTCTTCGCCGCCCGAGTTGGCTCCGTGGTGAGAAATGATGAGCACGATCTCGGCCTCTTCGAGATCGTCCTCCAGGTTCAGCTCGAGCGTCTTGGTCGTGGTACCGAGTGCGTCGCTCGCGCCCGCCTGGTAGTCGTTGAAGCGCTCGTCGAACGCCACCGGCAAGAGCACGTCGATTTGCCGCTCCGGCGCGGTGCTGTCGGTCGTCAGCTCGACCCAGCCGCGAAAGACGTCGCTGCGGCCAGAGCAGCCCGCTACCTCCTCGTTGGCGGCATACGGCACGCCGAATACGGAGAGTTCCAGCCAGAAATCGAAGCTCTGATTGAGCTCGGGGCTGCGCAAAATGGCGGCTACGTGGTCCGCCTGCCACGAGTAGGGCACCGTGTCGGGCTGGGCGTTCTTGTCCATGAACGGCGTGATGAAGCGCCCGAGCTCGATGTGCGGTGTATTGCCTGGGTCGTACGTCGTCGCTCCCTTGGGCGCGAGCGCCAAGCGCACCGAGCCAATACGGTCGTAGTTGTCGCACAGCGCGCCGATGGTGACGTCGAGCACCAGATGCGGCTGGATCTGGGCCAGCTGCTCGGCGGTGAGGCGCGTGGTCATGAGCGAGTTGTCGAGCCTGACGACCCCTTCTGGAACTGGCTCGCCTGTGGTGCCGGCGTACCCGTCGTAGAAGATCACTTCGTCCATCAGCGAGAGCGTGACGGGCAGGGCGGGAGTGCTGCCACCGGAACCCGCGGCGCCCGTGCCCCCGCTCGCGAGCCCTCCCGACCCTCCACCGCTGCCAAGGGTCCCGCCTGCGCCAGCGCCGCCCGTGCCGGCCCCGGACGTGCCGCCCGAGGCCGTGGAGCCGCCCGCCGACGCGCCACCACTCGCGGGGCTCGGCGCTCCCCCGCTCGAGACGGCACCACCGGCGCTGGAGCCGCCGACTGCGGCACCATCCATTCCCGGCCAGCCACCGCGCCCGCACGCTCCGATCGCGAGCGAACAGAGCACGAGCGCGAATGGACCAGCGAGTGCGCGCACGAGCGCAGATGGACTGCGTCCGCAGGCGACGGAAGGGCGAGCTCCGTACACGCCGGCAACCGTACCATCCTTCTCACACGCGGCAGACAACCTGGCAGCGTGGAAGCGTGCTCACTCGCCCGCGCCATACCAGGCCGGCGGATTTTTCTGCGCTGTGCTGGACAGCAGAGCTCGCTCAGTCGACTTCGTGGGCTCCCATGGCCGGCGGAGAGGCGTAGCAGTCGCCGTCCAGGTCGGCGTACACGGCGCTCTGACTGGTGCCGGCACCCGCGGCGGGGCTGTCAGCGGAGATCGCTTCGTTCCCCGGCGCCTGGAAGCCGGGGTCCTCCCCGTAGACGCTGTCTGTCTCGGTCACCGGAAGGTAGGCCGGCTCGGAGTCGCCCGGAGAGTCTGCCGCGTACCAGAGGTTGTTCGAGATGACGAAGCTGTCGGCTGCGGTGTAGGGGCCGACGTTGACCTGGGTCGAGAGGTCGCCGAGCTGGTAGTAGACGATGTTGTTCACGAACTGACCGTCGCTCGCCGGGGCGAACTCGTACTCCGCCGTGCTCGTGGTCTCCTGCAGGATTCGAAACACCCACTGCACGGGATCGACGATGGTGTTGTTCTCGGCCAGGCAATCGACGCAGCCGACGAACGCAATCGGCGACGTCCCCTCGCGAAACAGGTTGGCGATGACGCGAATGTCGCGCGCCTCGAAGTTCACATCGCTCGTGGAAAGAGCCGGGCGGAAGAACTCGAGCCCGGTCGATCCACCCATGTTGACGGCTCGCTCCCCCGCGCGAACGAAGGTGTTTCGGGTGATCAGAATGTCGTCGCTGCCGCCCTTGGACTGCACGCCGTTGCCGCCCAAGTCGGTGAAGGTATTGCGCGCAATCACGCCGTGGTGACAGCCCACGTGGTCGATGGCGCTGCCACCGCTGCAGCCCACGAACTCGCTGTCGAGCACGTGGAAGTCGTCGATACCAGAAAGCTTGAGGCAGTCCTGATTGCCACCGCTGCCGATGTCGTGAATGAAGAGATCGCGGAAGACCAGATCGTGGCTCAGCCCGCTCGCCGTCTCGCCGTCGTCGATGTTGAGGCCATTCGAATCCTGCCCCGTCACCTCCAGGTCGTGAACGATGACGAAGCTCACGCCGCTCAGCTGAAAACCGTTGCTCCCGCCTTGGATGACTGGCCGCTCCTCGCCTTCGATCCCGCCGATCCAGATCGGAGCGGACTCGGTGCCCTCGAGGCCCTCGGCAAAAGCGCCACCAGCATAGGTGCCTGGCCTGATCCGAATGGCCACGCCCGGCCCGGCGGCAGCAAACGCGGCGTCGAGGGTGGTGAACGGATCGCCCGCCGAGCCGTCGCCCGGGCCTGCCGCGCTCGCGTCGACGAAGACCTCTGCGCTCGGCGCCGTTCCGTACTCGAAGGTCTGGATCACGGCGCAGCCCGTAGTCGGGCTCCCGCCGCTGCCTGATCCCGCCTCGCCCCCCATCCCGCCAGTCTCGTCGCCGCCGGAACCCGACGTGCCGCCGCCCGTCCCCGAGCCGCCGCCGCTGCTCGCTCCACCCGTCCCTGGGCTGCCCCCGCCGGAACCCTCATCCGAAGGCTCACCCGAGCCACCACACGCTCCCAAGGCGCCCGCCGCCAAGAAGAGCACCGCCGTCCGACCCGCACCGATACGACCAAGGATATTCATTTGCCAAAGCCTCCCGACTCTCATTCATCCCTCATTTCGGCTCGAAGTCGAGCCTGAGCTTGGGCAGCCGAGGAATCGCGCGCGCCCGCTCAGCGAGCGGGTTCCGAGGCGATGAGCTCTGCCAGCCGAGACGAGCGCTGACTGGCTCGAAACTCGATGACGCGAAAGTCAGCCAAGCCGCGCGCGCTGAACGGATCCTCGCGCATGATCTCTTCGATTGCCTCGCGACTGGGCCCCACCGCCAGGATCACCCCGCCGTCGCGTGGGATCTTGCGGCCGGAAATCAGGAAGGTGCCGGCCGCATAGTGCTTGTTCAAGAAGGCGACGTGAGCCTTCATGGCCTGGTCGATCTCGGTCAGATCCGCCTTGTAGACGAGCTCGATGACGAACATGACCCGCAGTCTGCCCGGCTCTCACTGAAGTGCAAAATCGATCCCCCAGATGTCGACGGAGGCCGCGGCTGGATAGTAGACGGTGAGCTGATCCTCAGCGCGCACGCGCTCGGCGTCGATCAAGGGATCGGAGAAGAAGCGGCCGCTCTCGCCTGGGTACAGCAGCGACCAAGTCGAAAAGTCGTCCTCCGGCGACGCGCCAACGATGCGCAAATCGGGAAGCACGGCATACACGTTCTCGCTCGACGTGATGGCCAGCTTGCCGCGGAAGTTGAGAATCGACGGTTGACCCAGGGCTTGCCGCTGCCACTCTCCCGCTGCCAGCCGGCTGTAGACGAAGTACTCGCTCTCGGCCCTGGCCTGGGTGAAGTCGGCCCGATTCGGCTCGGCGTCTGGCATGTGGGAGAGCAGGACGTGGACGCGCCCGCTCTCGTCGACGGCCATGTGCTCCTGATTGATCAGGCCGCGCTGGGTGGGGATGTCCCAAACTTCCAAGCCCGGAGTCGTGCTGGTCAGGGGCACTGCGCCGGCCTCGCCCACGGCAGTCCCAGCGTCGCTGTGAAAGGTGCGGCCGTGGTCGTCACTGTAGGCGAAAAAGAGGCCGAAATTCGTGGAAGCATCGGGCGTCTCGCGCCAGCACCAGGCGGCGTAGAGGCGCTCGCTCATGGAGTCGTAGGCCAAGCCGTGCAGGTAGGCATTGATGCCAGCGGTGGTGCCGTCGATGTACTCGCCCAAGGCTTGCCAGGTCTGGTTGGCGGTGTCGTACTCCCAGAGGTGCTCGTCACCGCTGCCGCTTTCCCCGATGCGTGCGCTCAAGAGCAGGTGGTCACCGCCGGGCCGGGTCACGAAGCGGGGATAGGTGAGCAAGGTCACGTTCCCCGAGCCGGTGAGATTGCTGGTCGCTTCCGTGAAGCTCTCGCTCGCCCAGGCGGTGCCTTCCGGATCGGTGAGGAGGCCCGGCACGGAGCGACGGTAGTGGAGCGGGCTATTGTGGTGATCGAACGCGAGGTGCAAGACGCCATCGGCAGGCGAAATGCCGAGCGAAATGGTGTTGTGCGCATCGTCGGCAGTGAGCTCGTGGTCGGTGAAGTCGAACTTCTCCCACGCGCCGAAAGCGCCATTCTCAGCGCTCGGCAGCGTGCGGCGAGCGAGCACCACGTTGCGGTTCGTGTTCCAGAACGCCGAGTACTGGTAGCCGCCGAAGCTGACGATGCCCTCCTGCTGAAAAGCTTCACCGTTCAGGTAGCCGCCGTAGGACACGACATCGAGCCCCGAGAGCGCGATGCGATCCTCGCTCAGAAACTCCACCGCGGGCGGCACGCTGCCCCCAGCACCACCACCTGCTGCGGCCGTGCCGCCACTGGCCGCGCCCGAACTGCCGCCACTCGCCGCGGTGCCACCATCCCCACCAACGCCTGCACCACCGCTCGGGCTTCCCCCCGCGCCGCCCGTCCCGATCCCTCCGCCAGACCCCGGCTGCGCCCCGCCGGAGGCCACCGCTCCGCCGACGGAGACCGCGCCGCCGCTGCCCGACCCGCCACCGGCACCACCGCCCGCAGCGCTCGGGGCCTCCGAGCCGCACGCAGCTCCGAAAAGGCAGCTGACGAGCGCCGCTAGCAGGCCCGGGACGCGCGCGGCTCGCTCCATCGCCGACCTCAGGGAGTGAGCAGCGTCAGCTGGACCGACTGAGCCATGGCTTCGTAGCCAGCCTCGTTCGGATGCAGGGTATCGTTCATGTACTGCCCTTGCATGTTGTCGTCGTTGCCAGGGTCACGGATGGCCGCGTCCATGTCGATGCCGGGATCGTAGTTCATGCTGTCGCGGATCCAGGAGTTGAGCGCCTCCCGATCCGTGTTGTTGGCGTTCATCGGCGTGATCGGGGAGATGAAGACTTCGATGCCCTCTGCCTCCGCCTGCGTGATCAGGCTCTCGTAGGCGGAAATGACCGGCGCCGACGAGCCCGGGTTCACGTCGTTGGTGCCCTCTAGAACGATGAGCGTCCGGATCTTGTCCCGGGGCAGCACGTCGCGGACGAAGCGGTCGATGCCAGGGTCTTGATCCCCAGGCGTTCCTGCCATGCGGTTGCCGCCCATGCCGAAGTTCAACACGGAAACGATGGTCGACAGGGTTGGATCCGCATGCGCCTTCATCGCCGTCGTGAGGAAATCCGGCCAGCGCGCGAACTTGTCGTGAATGCCGTAGCCGTCGGTGATGGAATCGCCGAGGATCGCAATCGCGTACGCTTCCGCCGGTGCCATCACCTCGATGGCGTTGATGTAGTACCAGCGCTCGCGCGTCTCCACTTCGCTGATGGTGGCCTGGGAGACGACGTCGCCGTCTGCGATGTACGAGAGCGTGCGGGCGCCCGGGTGCCCGGTGATGTCCCCGGGTACGGCCGCACCGAACTGCATGCTGATCGCCGTCAGCTGCAGCTCCTCGAGCGGGAACGTGACGGGATCCGACCAAGCAGTTTGCCCCTGGGCGATGGTCACGTTCGCCATGCCATTGAACGTGAAAGCGACGTCGCTGGCCGCATCGATGTCACCCATGCTGTTGCCCGGATCGCCGGCTGTGGCAGCCGTCGCGATGTGCACCTTGGCGATGTCGACCGGCCCGTTGCCGCGCTCGTTGGAAAGCTGGATGCGGATCTCCGTGCCGGAAACGGTCGGAAAGACGAACTGGCGCAAGGTCTTGCCTGGTAGGGACGTGGTCGGCTCGTTGCCGGATTCGGTGCGCTGAATGCTCGTGGCCCAGGACGGCAGCCACTCCAGGGTGCCCTGACTGCCACCGGTCGCGCTGCCGCCCGTTCCGGTCGTGCCGCCCGTTGCCCCGCCGCCCCCTCCAGAGCCACCCGAGCCGACGGCCCCACCACTCGACACCGTGCCGCCACTGGAGACGGTTCCCCCGGTCGACGAAGCGCCTCCGGTCGACGAAGCCCCCCCGGTCGACAGGGCGCCGCCCGACCCAACCTGGCCGCCGACAGCTGCGTTTCCGCCCACGCCGGCCCCACCCGTTCCTTGGCCGCCTCCACCGCCACCGCAGGCGTTACAGGCCGTCGAAACCACCATCAAACAAAGAAAGGAGAGGCTCTTCATCGCTCGCGTCCTAGGAAGGCCCCTAGCATGGGCCGCTCGTGTCTCCCGCCCGACCGTTCTGCACCGTGCCCAGACCTCGTGCAAGCCAGCGCAGCGACGAGGCGGAACTCACCTCGAACCGAGGCGGCGCCGGAGCTGCTTCAGCTCGCTTCTCGTCTCGGGCGACTCATGGCCCTTTTTCCAGAGCGTGATGTCGTCCACCTTCTTCAAGAGCCCGTACTCGTTGGTCTTGAGCGTGGTCAGGATGTCTTTGTTGGTGGGCCCGAGACCGAAGCTCGATGGGTTGATGAGGAGGTAGTCCGAGCGCCTTTGGCTGTGGGAAAAAGCCCAGGTGTGCAGGCGATTCGACAGGTGCGACGAATCACGCGTCGTGGTGGTCAGCGTCGCTTCGGGCGGGATGAACTTGCGCAGCTCTTCCACTGCCTCGAGCTGGCGCTTCTCGGCAGGCGTCAAGGAGAAGGTCACCGGGAACCAGCCGCCGACGAAAGACTTGGGGTAGAGCACGACGCCGTACGCCGAGGTGTGGCAGACGGTACAGAACACCAGGGCCAGGAGCGCCGCGGGCGCACGGGCGCGCCCCGCCCGAGCAAGCACTGTGCGTGCTTCGACGGCGCCGCTCGGCGCGGCCGCCAAGAGCTCCCTGAAATACAGGGCTGCGGCCGAAAACAGGTACCCGGTGTAATGGGCCGAGTACTGGTACTTGATGGAGAAGTTGGCGCCTGCGTTGGTGAGAATCGTGGAGATGGTCCCCGGCAGCACCAAGACGGCGAGCGGCAGGCGGCGCACGGGAAGGAGCGCAAGCGGTACGAGCAGGTGCAATAGGTAAACGAGCTTTCCTTCCTGCACCAGGCTCGAAAACACCACCAGCGGGTTGGACAGCATGGTCTTGACCACCGAGCCGTACCCTTTCTCCTCGGGGGTAGCGAGGTGCTCGTACAAGTTGGCAAACCACCAAGTGCCGAACGCCGGCATGATGACGAACTTGTTGAGAGCGAACCAAACGGCCGAGGTTCCCGCCAGCCAAGCACCTACCTTCGGTCGCAAACCGGACAAGAGGAGCGCAAGGCCCAGAACCACGAGCCCCGGCGCAAGGTCCTCACGGAGCAGCCACAAGAAGAGCGTCGCCAGCGCGATCAGGCGGGGGCGATTCTTCGCCAGCGCATAGAAAAGGAAGAACACGAAGCCCGGCGCCAAGGTCAGCCAGTGGAAGTCGTAGAACTGCCCGCCGTGCATGGGGGCGTACAGGAAGTACGCCAGGCTGAGCACGGCCGCGTAGCACGGCCGGATCTGGGTGCGCGCGAAGAGGAACAGCATGATTCCGCCCGCTGCCAGCCCCACGGCCTGGATCCAGAGCAGCGTCTCGGCTGCCGGGTAAATGGCATAGATGGGAACGAACAAGAGCAGGATGTAGTTCGAGTGGCTGAGCAGGAAGCTGTTGGAGCCATCCGAAAACATGATCGTCGTGCGAAACAGGTTCCCCTTCAGCGTGTTGAACATCACGTTGTCGAAGATGCCGAGATCGAACGCCCCGCTACCGAAGCGGTGGTGAAAGAGCACCGAGAGCCAGCCGGTGTAGCCGGCGTACAGCGCTGCCCCACAGGCGACCACGACCAGCGGCAGCCAAGGCTTACGGGCTGGCAGGCCGAGCAGGCGCCGGATGAAAGAGGGCGGCGTCCACTCCTCGAGAGCGGCGCGGAAGCAACGCTCGGCGACCAAGCCGCCAAGTCCCAGGATGACCAGGTACTGCAGCGGATTTCTGAACCAATGGGTGGTTTCGAGCAGGAGCGGGAGCCAGGAAATCGGAATCAGCGGCAGGCCGAGGCGCACCCAGCGGCTGAGCGACGGCTCCCCACGCCGCTTGATTGCGAACCAGGCGCAGGCCAGGCCCACGAGCGCCACGCCCGCCCAGATGGCAACGAGCCGATTGCGCTCGGCCGAGCCCCAATCGTTGCGTGACAGCAGCTGCTCTCGTGTCTTTTCGCTCACGACCGCCCCCACGGCCATCGTGACTGACCACAGCTCGAGCTCGAGCAGGACGACGGCTCGGGTGACGCGCGTCAGAAGGGGAGGTCCGCTGTCGCCGGTGGGCTCGCTGGTCATGGGTGCGCGGACGGTCTCATAGGCCGTGACCTCCCACAACGCGGCGCTCGACCCGGCCGGCCCCGCCACCTGCGGCCGATGGCCAAATGCTGGAACTTTCCGCCGAGATCCGCGCGCCGGGGCCCGGGGGTCCCCCCTGGTCGTTTGGTCGTAATCGATTTCTTCGTGATCGATTCCAGCGCGGCTCGCATTGGGCTCGCATGAAGACCTCACCGCTCGTGCTCGGCGTGTGCACTTTGTCGCTTTCCGCGCTGTCGCTCGGATCCTCGGGCTGCTCCTCCCCCATGGGGCCTGACGGCGCGGGCGCAGCGCCCGCAGGCGTGGGCGGCGTGAGTAGCGGCGGCACGTTCACCGGCTCCGGCGGAGTCTTCTCGGGCAGCGGCGGCACCGTGGCTACTGGCAGTGGTGGTGCTCTGCAGTCCGGTGGCAGCGTCGGCGTGGGGGGCGCTGCGAGCGGTGGGAACATTGGTAGCGGCGGCGCGGTCACCGTTACGCCGGTCGACTGCTCACCGATCGCGAATCATGCGGATTGGACGCTGTGTGGCAGCACGGACACGACGTGCAGCGCGGTCTTCACAGACAGCGCCGGCTGCGCCGCCGTGTGCGCGGAAGCTGGCCTGGACTGCGCTGAAGTCTGGGAAAACGTCGCAGACTCGTGCGCGGGAGACATGGGCCTGCCTGCGCTGAGCTGTGACCCCGCGAGCGGGCATCAGTCGGACTATTGTGTGTGCGTGGGCGAAGGCAGCCCGGTCGGCGGCGTCGGCGGGTCCGTCGGCAGCGGCGGCGCGGGCTCGGGTGGCGCCGGCTCCGGTGGCGCGGGCTCAGGCGGCGCGGGCTCGGGTGGCGCCGGCTCCGGTGGCGCGAGCACCGGCGGCCAGAGCGGCAACGCTCCGTGCGACGTGCCGGGCTACATCTTCTCGGAAGCGACCCCCGTCGGCTGGGCCAGCCAGAGCGGCGGCACGACGGGCGGCGGGGCGGCCACCCCGGTCTTGGTGACGTCTCTGTCGGCCTTCCAGGACGCCGTCGAAAGCGACAGCGCCAAGGTCGTCTACGTACAGGGCACGTTCAGCGCCACCGACATCTCGATTGGCTCGAACACGACCATCATCGGCTGCTCGAGCGGAGCGCACATCCAAGGCCACATCGGCATCGGCTCGGGTACCTCCAACGTGATCGTCCGCAACATCCAGATCTCGGGCTACGGAGTCGGCAACTGCGCCCTCGATCCAGACTTCGACTCGGGTGAAGGTTGCTCGTCCGGCAACGACGCCATCTCCGTCAACGGCGACGCGCACCACGTCTGGTTCGACCACTGCGCGATCAAGGACGGCACGGACGGCAACCTCGACATCACCAACGACGCGGACTTCGTCACCGTCTCGTGGACGAAGTTCTCGTACACGCCGCGCACCGACGACGTCGGCGCCGATTCGACCGGCGCGGCGGGTCACCGCTTCTCGAATCTGGTGGGCGGCACCAATACGGCACCGACGGGCTTCCCGGGCGTCCGACCGCTCAACGTCACCTGGCACCACAATTGGTGGGCCGACAACGTGGTGGAGCGCCAGCCGCGCGTGCGCTTCGGTCGCAACCACATCTTCAACAACTACTATAGCTCCAGCACCACGAACTATTGCGTGCGCGCCGGCATCGAAGCCCAGGTTCTCGTTCAGGGCAACTACTTCGATGGCGTGGATAGCCCCCACCAATTCAACGGCAGCGACGCGGCCACGGCGTTCATCTCGCTGGGCTCGGGCGCCAACGCCAACGTCTACGACGGCACCACGCCCGACGACGTCAGCGATGGCCTGGGTGACGAGTGGAACAGCCCGCCCTACTCCTTCAGCGTCGAGCCTGCCGCCGGTGTCCCTGCTGCGGTGATGGCCGGCGCCGGGCCGCACTGAGCGCGAGACCCCGCTCCGCAGGGTCTCGGTCGGCGAAGTGCCATGGTTCTTGGCAGGGTGCTGAAAAAGCACACTGCCAACGACAACGACCGTGCCCGCGCGGATCCGTGCGCCCGGGAAGGTTCGAGAACCCTCACTTTCATGGGGGGTCTCGAACCGAACGCGAGCGGCCTCGACCCGCGCGGATCAGCACGCAGAGCCTGCTAGGCTCAGAGGATGATCAAGCCGTCGACTGGGGCCCTGATTGCGCTCTCCCTCGCCTCGGCGCTCGCTGGCGCCGCCGCAGCGTGCAGTAGCAGCTCGTGCACGGAAATCGGCTGCGAGTCGAACCTGACCTTCGATTTCGACGAGTACCTGGCGGCGGGCGAGTACGAGGTGGTGGTCGAGAGCACGAGCGGAGATGCGACCTGCACGCTCACGGTCGAAGCGGACCGAAGCTCCGACTATCAATGCAGCGGCGACCTCGACGTGGATCCGAGCGTGAGCGACGTGGTCATCTACGCGACCCCGGAAACTGCTTCCCTGGAGATCACGAGCAGCGGCGATGCGGTGGCGAGTGCCGATGCGACGCCCGAGTACGAGGACAATTTCCCCAACGGTCCGGAGTGTGATCTCTACCCCTGCCAGGTCGCCTTCGTCGACGTCGACGTGCCCTGAGCGCCGAGCTCACCCCGCTCCAGAGCCGCTCGGCAGTGGCGGTGCGGGACGCCTGGCATCGAGCGTGCGCCGCACGCTCTCCAGCAGATTTTGTGGAGTAATCGGCTTGGCCAAGAAGCCCGCATCGACCGCCAGCGGTCCGTGATTGAAGTGCGTATCCGCGGCGTAGCCCGAGATGTAGAGCACCCTGGTGGTTGGCCGCGCCTGGCGGATGCGTTCCGCCACCTCACGGCCGTTCCAGTGGGGCATGACCAGATCGGTGACCAAGAGGTCGATCGTGCCCGCGTGCGCCGCAGAAACCTCCAGCGCTTGCTTGCCATGGCGGGCGTCGAGCACCCGGTAGCCTTGACGGCCGAGCACCTCGACCATGATCCGCCGGACGTCCTCCTCGTCCTCGACGAGCAGGATCGTCTCGTGTCCGCTGAGATCGACTTTGCGCTCGGGCGGACGTTCCGATTCTGCGGCGCGACCCGTCCGTGGCAGAAGCACCGAAAACGTCGTGCCCACACCGATTTCACTGTCGACGCCGATGGCACCTTCGTGCTGGCGCACGATACCGAACACCGTGGACAGTCCGAGGCCCGTGCCGCGGTCACCCTTGGTGCTGAAGAACGGCTCGAAGATGCGCGCCCGCGTCTCCGTGTCCATCCCCGCCCCGGTATCGCTGACAGAGAGCGCAACGTAAGTCTCAGCCGCGAGGCCCAGGAACTCCGCCGCCTCCCCGTCCAGCTCGCGCTCCGTGACTTCGACGGTCAGGCGGCCGCCTTCGGGCATGGCGTCCCGTGCGTTGACGACGAGATTCATCAGGACCTGCTCGATCTGATGGGGATCGGCGAAGACACGAGCGGACGCCGTGGGCGGCAGGATGGTCAGCTGGATGGGAGAGCCCACCAGCCTCCGGACGAGCGGTTCCATGCCACGCACCACGTCGCCGAGCTCGATCACGCGCGGGCGCAGTACCTGTTTTCGGCTAAAAGCCAGGAGTTGCGCCGTCAGGGCGGACGCCCGTTCGCCAGCCCGCCGCACCTCTTCGACTTCCTGCCGCAGCGGGCTTTCGTCCGCCAAGTCTTCGAGCAAGAGGTCGCAGTTGCTCAGGATGACCGAAAGCAGGTTGTTGAAGTCGTGGGCCACACCACCTGCCAAGGAGCCGATTGCCTCCAGCTTCTGCGATTGCCGCAGTTGCTCCTCCAGGCGCTGGCGCTCGCTCAAATCCAAGACGAAGGTGATCGTCTGCGGGGGCTCGAGCGCCGCCACGCCGACCAGGACCGGCACCAAGCTGCCGTCGCGGCGCCGGTAGCGCTTCTCGCGAGGGCGAGCCCAACCGGACTGCGCTAGCTCCCGAAGCGCCTGCTCGGAGACATGAAGCCACTCCGGCGGGGTGAGATCGTCCCAGCGCAGTCGGCCCGCCGCCACGTCCTCGCGTGTGAAATCGAGCATGCGCAGGAACGCGTCGTTGGCCTCCAGGATGCGGCCCGTGGTGTCGGCGATCAGCGTGCCGACGATGCCCGATTCGGCCAGGGCGCGATAGCGCGCTTCGCTCCGCCGCAATGCCCTGCGCTGCTCCTCGGCAAGCTCGGCCGCTCGCTCCACGTAGCGCCGCCTGGCCGTGCTCACGGCGCGTCGCCAGAAACCCTGCAACACGCACAGCATGCGCGAGAGACGTTCCGGATCGTGAGCAGAGCTGGCGACGAGCAGTGGAGTCGCCGCCTCCTGTCCAAGCAGCACCAACTCGACCCAGGTGTCGATGTTCACGCCGTACGTCGCAAAAAGCTCACCACGTGCCTCGAAACGTGCTTCGACCTCGCGCCAGTTGTCCGTCTCGAGGGCGCTCCAGACGAGCTGGATGGTCGAGCGCCCGTCGTCGCGCAGGCGCTCGGAATCCTCCCCCCACCCGCCCAAGGCCCTAGGCATGATGCGCTGTGCGTGCGGCGCCACCGCCCAGGCAATCTCGTCGTAGTGCTCGGTGTAGACCTGCCAGCAGGCCTTGAACGCCGGCACGTCCGAGGGCTCGACCCACGCTGCAATGGCCCCTGAATCCAAGCTCCCACCCCCTGCCCGAGGAACCTAGCTAGCGCCAGCGGCACCGGGCGGCCAGCCCCGGCAGCGCAGGGCTCAGGCGCGGAGCGGGAACCTCTGCACGCTCGGGTAGCGTGAGCCGTGGCCCGGTCGCACGCTCGAAAGTAGATGAAATTCGAAGACACCGAACGGTCCGGCCCGAAAGCTCAAGTGGCGAGCCACCCAGTCGGCGACCTCGTCCTCTGGGCAGCGCTCGATGCGAGCCAAGGTCACGTGAGGGTGGAACTTGCGCTGCTCCAGCTCGAAGCCGGCGTGGCGCAACTCGGCAGCGAGGGCGCGCTGCAGGCCGAGCAAGCGCTCTTCCTTGCGCACACCAGCCCAGAGCACGCGCGCGCCCCGCCGCCCCGAGAACACGCCAACGCTCTCGAGCTCCAAGCGGAAGACCGCGCCGCGGACGCAGCTGCCCGCGTCGCTGAGGCGCTCCACCAAGTGCTCGGGGACGTCTCCAAGAAAGGCCAGCGTCAGGTGGAAGTCCGTCTCGCTCACCCAGTGCGCACTGCTCATGCCTTCACACAGGTCGTCCAGCGCGTCCAGAACGGCAGGCGGGGGCACGAGGGCAAAGAACAGCCGCGGCACGGCGCGAGCCTACGCGGAATTTGGCCCCCGCAGGCGGACATCCGTAAGGTCGGAGGGTGGCTCCCTCGGCTTCGACCCGCCGCGCCCGGCTGCTCGCCTTCGCGCTCCCCTTGGTCCTGGTCACGCCGGCGCCCGCCACCCCGGCGCGCTCGGAGCCCATCGAGAAGGATGCCGACGGCGCGCCCACGGTCGTCTTGGACCGACTGGACTTCCCGAGCGACTTCGCCGGGCACGACGCCTACCGCAAGCACCTGCTTTCCACCCTGCGCCGGGAGGCCCGGCGCGCCAGCTGGGGCGCCGGGCGAGAAAATCGCATCGAGTACCGCTTCGAGGTGAGTGAGCTTGCGTTCAGTCTTTCTGGGGACGTGCTGCACATCCGCTGCAGTGCGGTGGGCCGTCTGCCGGGGGGCCAGCGCGCCAAGAGCGAGCTCGGTTTCGGCGGCGCCTTGGCGGAACGAGACCGCTTGATCAAAAAGGTGCTCGATATCGTCGCACGGGGCGTCGTTACACGTTTGGCCGAGCTCGAACGCAAGCGGCGCGGGCTGCGCTGATATGCGGCCTCCGCGGAAGGAAACGAGGCATGTGTCCAATGTTGCGCGCGAGATCGAGATACGACCTCACGCTCCAACCTCCATCGTTCACTTCTGCAAGGCAGTTCTTTACGCACCTCGCGATTGAGTCGAGGCCAAGCACGATTGCCAGGGTGCGGTCATTACGATGAACGAAGTAGCAACGAGTGAAAACCTTTGGCAACATGAGCGTCCCATGCAGCTGCCGTCTACTCAGGTGATTCGCGCGGTGGTTCAGCGTCACGCCCGCCTGAGGCACCGGTACGGTAGCGAGCTCGGGCGACGCCCCCTCGTAATTCCCAGCGGCAGGTTCTTCCCCGACCCGTTCCGTGCCGACGCAGAGTCGGCTGCGCGCCTCACCATGCGCATGCAAGTGCACGCGGGCATGAGCGACATCCCCATCCGCACCGTCCTGGTCGCGCTCGGACCCGACGGCGAGGTTTCTTCTGCCTGCGCGAGCGGAGCGTGTGGCCTGCCGCAGTCGGCCGGATTCGGCGTCTTGCGCGTGGTGGACGAAGGGGATGGCTGGCTGTTCCAGATCCCCGAGCCGGAGTTGCGCCATCCGGTCGCGCTGACCACGAACCTGGCCCGCTCGCTCGCATTCGTCTTCTTGGTCGAGACCAAGCTCGAGGACGAGGTGCTCGAGCCTCCGGTCGACGTGACCGCCGACTTCACGGCCGTGGCCCTGGGTCTGGGCGCTCTGTTGCTCCAAGGGAGCTACATCTACGCAAAGAGCTGCAGCGGCCCACGCGTCACCCGCGTGACCAAGGTGCTCTTGCCGGAGCTGGCGCTGGCCACCGCGCTCTTCGCCGCAACCGAAGGCCACGAGCTCGCGCCCCTGCTGCGCGAGCTGGACCCGACCCAAAAGGAGCTCTTGGCCGAGGCAGAGCGCCTCGTCCGAGCCAATCGCCGCCTGATCGCCACGCTGGCCGAGCAGCCCGAGCGCATCGCGCGCGGAGATTTCGAGCTGGAAACGCCTTCCTCCCTGCTCACTTCGCTCAGGAAGGGTCTGTCCGTGATCACGACCAGCACGAGCTCACGCTCAGCGGCTACACTGCCGCCGATCGATCCAGGCCTCGAGCTGGATGAGCTGGAGTCCCTCCTCATCGCCATGCCGCCAGCTTCCAGCGTTCGCGGGCGCTCGGATCGACCCCCGTCGGCGCAAGGCGACGAGCTCAAGGAGCTGGTCGCCGAAGCTTTGCGCGCCCAAGTCTGAGCAACCTGGTGCGAGCAACCTAGTGCGAGCAACCTAGTGCGAGCAACCTAGCGCGAGCAACCTAGCCCACGAAGGCGCGCGCGTTCTCGAAGAGCCGCAGCCAAGGCCCGCGATCGCTCCCGCTGGCGAGCCACTCGGGTGGAGCGTACGAGTGCTGGACGGTGCGGTAGATGCGCTCCGGGTGGGGCATCATGATGGTCACGCGCCCGTCGTTGGTCGTCAGCCCCGTCAGCCCGCCGCCCGAGCCGTTGGGATTCTTCGGGTACGTGGTGGCGATACCTCCGCGGCCGTCGGCGAAACGCAAAGCCGGCCTGGCACGAGCCAGAGACGCTTCGGATGCGAACTCGACTCTGCCTTCGCCGTGGGAAACCACCACCGGGAGCAGGCTCCCAGCCATGCCGCGCAGGAGCACCGATGGGCTGTCCACCACCTCGACCAAGGAAAGGCGGGCCTCGAACTGATCGCTCTCGTTCCGCGCAAAACGCGGCCAGGCATCGGCACCCGGGATCAGGTCGCGCAAGCCCGAAAGGGCCTGACAACCGTTGCACACGCCGAGCGTGAACGTGTCCGGGCGCCTGAAGAAATTGCTGAACGCGTCGCGCGCCTCGGGGTGCAAGAGCACGGACCATGCCCAGCCTAGGCCCGCACCAAGCACGTCCCCGTAGGAGAAGCCACCGCACACAGCGAGACCCGTCATGTCGGTCAAGTCCGTGCGTCCTTCCAGCACGTCGGACATGTGCACGTCGACGGCAGCGAACCCGGCCCGCACGAAGGCAGCCGCCATTTCGATCTGCCCGTTGACGCCCTGCTCGCGCAAGATGGCCACTCTGGGCCGCTCGCTCGCGCGTTCGACGAAGGGGCGGGCCACGGATTCTTCGATCGGGAAGGTGAGTCGCGGCAGGAGCCCCGGATCCAGCGCGTCGAGCAGCCCCTGGTGTTCCTCGTTTGCGCAGCGCGGATTGTCGCGCAGCGCTTGCATGCGGTGCGTGACCGTGGACCAGGTCTGACGCAGGCGTGCCAGGGATCCCTCGAAGACCAGCTCTCCCTGCGCTCGGATGGTGACGCCATCGCCCGGCACGGGAGCGCCGATGACGTGGGCTATGGAGCCAAGACCCGCGGCCTCGAAACGCGCCACGACTGCATCCAGGTCGCTCGCGCGCACCTGGAGCACCGCACCGAGCTCCTCGCTGAAGAGTGCTTGCTGGATCGAAGCGGCATCTCCGGGCAGGTCGAGGGAAAGGCCAGCTCGGCCCGCAAACGCCATCTCGAGCACGCTGCAGGCGAGGCCGCCGTCCGAGCGGTCGTGGTAGGCGAGGAGCTTGCCCTCGCGCATGAGCTGCTGAATCGTGGTGAAAAATCGGGAAAGGAGCTGTGGATCGTCCACGTCGGGCACCTGCGCCCCCACCTGTCCCGTGACTTGGGCCAGCACCGAAAGGCCCAAGCGATTCTTGCCCTGACCCAAGTCGAGCAAGACGAGCTTGGTCGGTCCGACGTCCGTCCGCAAAAGGGGCGTCAGGGCGAGGCGCACGTCAGGCGTGCGGCAAAATGCAGAGACGATCAGGGATACGGGCGCGGTGACGCTGCGCGTGCCTTCATCCCAAACCGTACGCATGGACAAGGAATCCTTCCCCACGGGGATGTCGAGCCCGAGCGCCGGACAGAGCTCGAGACCCACGGCGCGCACTGCCTCGTAAAGTGCTGCATCTTCTCCCGCGTGGCCTGCGGCCGCCATCCAGTTTGCCGACAGCTTGACGCGCTCGAGCGACTCCACCGCAACCGAAGCCAGATTGGTGAGCGCCTCGCCAACTGCCATGCGCGCCGCTGCGGCTGCGTCCAGCACCGCCAGTGGTGTGCGCTCACCGATGGCCATGGCTTCACCAGCGAACCCCTCGAAATCCGCCAGCGTGATGCCCGCATCGGCGACCGGGACCTGCCAGGGGCCGACCATCTGGTCGCGCGCCACCAGGCCACCCACGGTGCGATCACCAATCGTGATCAAGAAGGACTTGTCCGCCACGGTGGGGAATCGCAGCACTCGCTCGATGAGCTCGGCCAGCGGAAGCGGCGAGCGCTCGACTGGGGCGCCGTGCTCGCGCCGGGTGCTGACGTTCCGCGTCATCTTGGGAGGCTTGCCGAGCAGGAGCTCGAGCGACATCTCGATCGGACGATCGCCGAAGTGCTCGTCGGTGACCTCGAGCAGCCCGCCGCTCGTCGCTTCCCCGACCACGGCCATGGGGCAGCGTTCGCGCTGGCAAATCTCGCGGAACAGCGCCAGCCGATCCGCAGCAATGGCAAGCACGTAGCGCTCCTGCGCTTCGTTGCACCAGATTTCCATCGGCGACAAACCGGGCTCGGCGCTCGGCACCTTGCGCAGCTCGAAAAGGCCGCCGGTACCGCCGTCGTGCACGAGCTCGGGCAGCGCATTGGAGAGCCCGCCGGCGCCCACGTCGTGCACGAACAGGATGGGGCTCTGCGCGCCCAGGGCCGAGCAGCGATCGATCACCTCCTGGCAGCGTCGCTGCATCTCGGGGTTGTCACGCTGCACCGAGGCGAAATCGAGATCCGCCGAGCTCTGGCCGGATGCCATGGACGACGCGGCGCCGCCACCCAGACCAATCAGCATGGCAGGTCCGCCCAGAACGACGAGCTGGCTGCCCACGGGGAACGGACTCTTCGTGGCCAAATCCGGCCGCACGACGCCCATGCCGCCAGCGAGCATGATTGGCTTATGATATCCGCGCCACTGCCCGCCGACTTCCTGCTCGAAGGTCCGAAAGTATCCGCAGATGGCGGGCCGTCCGAACTCGTTGTTGAACGCGGCCGCGCCGATCGGTCCCTCGAGCATGATGTCGAGCGCGCTCTTGATTCGATCCGGGTGGCCGATCGCGCCTGCTTCCCAAGGCTCGTCCTGGCCGGGGATGCGCAGATGGGAGACGGAAAACCCGGTCAATCCTGCCTTTGGCTTGGCTCCGCGCCCGGTCGCACCCTCGTCCCGGATTTCGCCCCCAGAGCCAGTGGCCGCCCCGGCATGGGGAGAAATCGCGGTCGGGTGGTTGTGCGTCTCGACCTTCATCAGGACGTGGGCCGGCTCGGTGACGACTTCGTAGGTGTTGGCTGCTCCCGGTCGCACCAAGACGCGCCGTACAGCGAAACCCTCCATCACCGCAGCGTTGTCGGAATACGCCGAGATCACGCCGAGCCCACCGCTCTCGGTGGTGTTCTTGATCATCTCGAACAGCGAAGCCGGCTGCGCTTTTCCGTCGATGACGAATGCGGCACGGAAGATCTTGTGCCGGCAATGCTCCGAGTTTGCCTGCGCGAACATCATCAGCTCGACGTCGCTGGGGTCGCGCCCAAGCCGAGTGAAGGCTTGCTCGAGGTAGTCGATCTCGTCTTCGGACAGTGCGAGCCCGAGCTCCGCGTTGGCCGCGAGCAGGGCGGCCTTTCCCGCGCGAAGCAGGGGCACGCGCGTCAGCGGTCGCGGCAAGAGGGCCTCCGGCTGGCGCCCCATCTCGGCAAATTCGAAGAGGGGGGTTTCCGTCATGCGGTCGTGCAAGACGGCGGCTGCGCGGCTCAGCTGCTCCTGGCTCACGAGCTCTGGGCCCGACAGGTAGTAGGCTATGCCGCGCTCGAGTCGGGCCACACTGCGGACCTCGCAGATGCGGGCGATGTCGGTGGCCTTGGAGCTCCAGGGCGAGATCGTGCCCAGGCGAGGCACGACGAGGATCAGCTGACCCGGCGGCGGCTGCGAGCTGCGCCCTCCCTTCTCGGGCGGGGTTGGCCCGTAGTCGAGCAACTGACCCAGGGTGCGGGCGTCCTTCGGCAGGATGCCGTCGGCGCTGACCGGCCAGGCGAAGTGGGCGAACTCCGCCGACAGGCCCGTGACCTCGGGCAGCACCCTGCGGACCTGGGAAAGCTTCTTGTCGAGCCGGAATCCCGTCAGCGCCGCCCGGCCAGGAAAGTGTCGCGGAACCGTCACGGGCCGAGTGTTGGCCCAGGGGGGCCCAGAACACAACGCCACCGCGTGAAATCGGCGGCGATCGGTGCTCTTCTTGGCCCATGCGAGCCGGGCGCCGAAAAAGCACCGTGGACAGCGGCGTGGGCGCCCCCAACTTGCGAGCCCTCGGGGCCTCCGTACCGTGACCAGCCCGAGTGACCTCCACACCAGCGTGCTCGCCGACCTCGAGCTGTTCCTGTCCCGTGCCAAGACGGGACCGTTCCACTACGAGGCCTGCCATCACTTCGCAGGCAACCACCCCGCCGGGCACGTCGTCCTGGGCTTCGTGGTGCATGGGAACGAAGTGGGCAGCCTGCGCGCCGCCGTGGACCTGCAGAGCGAGCTGATGCGCACGCCGCCCACCCGTCCAGTGACGCTGCTCCTGGGAAACCTGGACGCAGTCACGCAAGGGGTGCGGTACCTGGAGGAGGACTTCAACCGCGTCTTCACCTTCGACCGGCCAGCGAAAAGCCTCGAACGCCGGCGCGCGGAGCGCGTGCGGCCGATCTTGGATCATGCGGATTTCTTCCTGGATTTCCACCAGACGGGCACGCCCACGCAGTCGGCATTCTGGACCATGCCGTGGACGCCGGAGCTGGGGCACCTGGCTCGCGCCATCGGGGCGGCCCCACGTGGGCTGACGCGCAAGGCGAGCCAGGTCTTCTCACCCGGTTTGATGTGCCTGGACGAGTACGTGCGCGCGCGGGGCAAGCTCGGCATCACGGTCGAGCTGGGTGAGCGAGGGGTCGATCCCGCGCAGGCCAAGGCCTGCTATTCGGCGGCGCTGCGCTTGATCGAAATCGCGCGCCGAACCCAGGACGGAGAGCGCCTCGCCGAGCTCGCCGCCGAGCGACCTGAGGTGAGCTGGCTCGAAACGGCGCACGTGCTCTCCAGCGACGGCGGCAAGCGACGATTGCGCCCGGGCCTGACCAATTTCACGCAGGTCCGCGCGGGTGAAGAGCTCGGCGCCCCCGGGGGACCGCCCGTACCGTGCCCCATTGGCGGCTTCGCCCTCTTCCCCACCTACGTGGAAAAGGCCGAGACTGCGCCGCCCGAGCTGGTACGCATCGCTCGTGAGATCCCCGATCCGGATCGGGCTTTCGGTGACTAGCGTTTCAGAGTAACGGGGCTGGGTGCGCATCGAGCAAGTGCTCTCCAATGTCGCGGCGGCCGCCATCGAAAGCGCGCTCGGAGTCAGCGCTCCGCCAGTCCTGCGCGCCACGGCGGATCCGAGGCACGGCGACTACCAGGTGAACGCTGCCATGGCCCTGGCCAAGCAGATGGGCAAAAAGCCGCGAGAGCTGGCCGAGCCCATCGCCGCGCTGCTGAGCCAGCACTCCGCCATCGCGAAGTGCGAAATCGCAGGCCCCGGTTTCATCAATCTGACCCTCGACGCGGCTTGGCTGGGAGCACGCTTGACCGAGGCGGCTCGAGATCACGAGCGCGACGACGTCGACTTGGTGGCCTCGCCCAAGCGCATCGTCGTCGACTTTTCCAGCCCGAACATCGCCAAACAGATGCACGTCGGCCACCTGCGCTCGACGATCATCGGCGACGCCCTCGTGCGTCTCTTGCGCATGGTGGGACACCAGGTGATCGGGGACAATCACATCGGCGACTGGGGAACGCAGTATGGGCTGCTTCTGGCCGGCATGCGCGACTTCGGCGATCTCGATGCGCTCGATCGGGCGCCGATCGAGGAGCTGGAGCGCATCTACAAGCTCGCCGCAGCGCGGTCCAAGGAGGACGAGGCGTTTGCGGAGCGGGCGCGCGCGGAGCTGGCGAAGCTGCAGAACGGCGATCAGGAGAATCTCGCCCTCTGGCGCAAGTTCGTGGAGACCACCAGAAGCGAGCTCGACCGCATCTACGCTCGGCTCGACGTCACCTTCGACGAGTGGTTGGGCGAAAGCGCATACAACGACCGCCTGCCCGGCGTCGTCGACGAGCTCTTGCAGCGCGGCTTCGCCCGGGAAGACCAAGGGGCGATCGGCATCTTCTGGCAGGAGCTGCCACTTTCGCCCCCCAACCTGAAGAAGCAAGAAGAGCCGTTCTTGGTGCGGAAGCGGGACGGGGCCTTCCTCTACTCTACGACGGACATCGCAGCGCTCGAGTTCCGCAAGCAAGTGTGGACCGCCGATCGCTGCCTCTACGTCGTGGACGCGAGGCAGCACCTGCATTTCTCACAGCTCTTTGCGGTGGCCGGGCTACTGGGCCTGGGGCTCGAGCTCGAGCACGTCTCGTTCGGCACCGTGCTCGACGAAAGCGGGCGCCCACTCAAGACGCGGGATGGCCAGGCGATCACGCTCGCTTCGCTTCTCGACGAAGCGGAGCGACGAGCCAGAACGCGCATCGTCGAGGGCATCGAAGAAGGCAAGCTCAACCTGCCAGCGGAAGAATTGCCCGAGGTTGCGCGCAAGGTTGGCATCGGCGCGGTCAAATACTCGGATCTGCGGCAAAATCGCGCCAGCGACTACCAGTTCGACTGGGACAAGCTGGTCAGCTTCAGTGGCAACGCGGGGCCCTACCTGCAGTACGCGTACGCCCGCATCGCCAGCATCTTCGACAAGGCGGGAGCGAAGATCGATCTCGCCGAGGGCCCGGTGGTGCTCGACGCGCCCGAGGCGGAGAAGCTGGCACGAGTGCTGGCCAGGTTCGGCGAGGTCGTCCACCAGGCAGCGGAGTCGAGCCTTCCCCATTTCTTGACCGACCACCTCTACGAGCTCGCCAAGGCGTTCATGGCCTTCTACGAGGCGTGCCCGGTGCTCAAGGCCGAGGGCGCCGTCCGCGAAAGTCGCCTCTGCCTGTGCGCCCTCACCGCCCGTCAGCTCCGGCGTGGGCTCGGCCTGCTCGGCATCTTCGTGGTCGAGCGCATGTGAGGCTTGGGTGGCAGGGCGTGCTCGAAAGCATGGGTTCGGCTGGCGCGGGTGGCTCCTTGCGTGCGGCGTGCTCGCTGCCCTCGCCTGCAATCCGCGCGGAGAGCCGGGTCGCCCCGGCGATCGAGCGACCCAGCCCACGAAAGGTCCAGCCGACCCAGGCTCTGATCAGGGAGCGCTACCGGATCAGCCGGCGCTGCAGGCAAAGCCAGCGCTGCAGCCAAAGCCAACTCAGCCAGCGCCGGCCAAGACAGGCGACAGGCAGAAGGCCGAAGCAAACGCGCCGGCATCGAAGCGGCGCACCTACCGCGTGCTTGCCCTGGGGGACTCGATCACGGACCAGCGCGTCGGGGGCGGTGGCTACTTGCGCGAGCTTTCCCGCGCTTGCCCCAAGAGCCGGTTCGAGCACTTCGGGCGCGGCGGTGACATGACCAATCAGATGCGGCGCCGCTTCGAGCAGGAGTTCCCCGGCCTGGCGGCACGGTACGACACGCTGATCGTCTACGGCGGTGTGAACGACCTCTACAGCGATCTCACCGCAGGGCGCACGAACGACCGCATCGAGGAGGACCTCTCCGCCATCTATCGCGCGGCTCAGGACCGGGGCCTGTACCTGGTGGCCATCACCGTGAGCCCATGGGGCGGCTTCAGCCGCTATTTCAACGAGCGCCGCTCGCAGAGCACGCGCCTGCTCAATGCCTGGATCCTGGGCACGGCGAGCTCGGGGGAGACCGACAAGGTCGTCGACTCCTACCCCCTGCTCTCCTGCGGCGATCCAGAAAAACTGTGCCCCGACTACGAGACCCCCTCCCACGACGGCTTGCACCCGGGGGCCCAAGGGCACGCTCTGCTCGGCCAGGCCTTGCTGGAGCAGGCCTTCGCGGACTGCGAGTAAAAGGCCTTGGCCGCGCCCTGGTTCGGGCCCGCGATCTCAAGTAGAAGAGCCGTCGATGTCCGAGCCGTCCGACGATGCTCCCGGGGAGGAAAGCGCCCCGCCCGCAGCCGCTAGCTCTGAAGAGGCGGCAGTCTCAGAAGAGGCGGCAGTCTCAGAAGGCGCAGCAGCGGCCGAAGCGAAGGCCAAGACTGCCGGCGCAGCTGCTCCCGCGAAGAAGGGCACGAAGAAGGGCACCGGAGCGAAGAAGGGTACCTCCGCTGGTCAGCGCTCGGGCGCGGGGCGCGGGCCCGACCAGCGGCGAGCCAGCGCACGGGACCGAGTGGAGGAGTTCGAGTCGGTTCTCAGCGGTCGCCTGGTCTTGGCCACCGCCCTCTGCCTGGCCATGGTGCTCATCCCTCTGAGCCCGCTCGGTCGCCTGATCGCCAAGAAGGCTCCTGAGTCGGCAGCACGGGGCGACTGGAAAGTCGGAGACAAGGGACGCGTTCACGTGACCCTGATCACGGCCGACTACGACAAACTCGATTGCGCCGGCGCGAAGAAGGTCGGCGAAGCGCACTGCGCGTTCGAGGACGAAAAGAAGCCCTTCCCGAAGGACGAAGGCGCGCCCTACGACGACAACAAGCGCACGATTCTGCAGCCGTACAGGACGACCGACGGTCAGCTGCTCTTCATGGCGGGCCTGTGGGCCCAACCCGAGATCGCGATGCGCCTACACCGCGAGCCGGGGCGGAACGTGCCCGAGAAAAAGCTCGCCCGGTTCGTGACCGAGTGTGAGGTGGAATTCCTCGAGGAATGGCCCGAGGCGATGTATCGCTGGGCGCCTCGAGACAACTTCGGCAAGGGTGAGACCGCCATGGTGGCCCGTCCCATCGAATGCCACATCTTCGAAGGGCCCTGACTCGAAAGGGCCTGATCCGAACTGGCCCGATCCGAACTGGCAGAGCGCGGCCCTCTGAGCGAGCGGCCTCCTAGCCAGCCCAGGGCGGCGAGCACCGAGAGGCACAAATGGGCCTGGGCGCTGGCCTTTTCGGCCGGCCCACCCCCTCCGGCCCGCGGCCAGGGTCCTTGACGGGAAAGCCCCGAGGTGCATACTTCGTCGCCCGACCCGCCGGCGGAAGCTTTCCCATGACGACTCAAAGCAACGGTTCCATCCTCGAGAAGCTCGAATCGCAGTATCTGCGCAGTGACCTGCCGCAGTTCCGCGTCGGGGACACGGTGGCCGTGCACTACCGCATCGTCGAAGGCGAGAAGACGCGCGTGCAGGTATTCAAGGGCTTGGTGATCAAGCGCCACCGCGCTGGCGCCCGCTCCACCTTCACGGTGCGCAAGGTCAGCTTCGGCGTCGGCGTCGAGCGAACCTTCGTTCTGCATTCGAGCCGGATCGAGAAGATCGACCTCCTGGCGCGCGGTATCGTTCGTCGCGCCCGCCTGTTCTACCTGCGTGAGCTGAGCGGCAAGAAGGCGCGGGTTCGTGAGAAGAAGGGCCGCAGCGTGGCCGTGGTTCCGGAGACGGAGCCCGAAACGCCCAACGCCGAAGGCTGAAGGCGGATCGCCCGAGGCGAGCGCCCGGGCTGAACGCTTCGCCCTGGGCCTAGAGTGCCCTGTGGCGCGCCGCGCGAGCGCCCGTGTATAACCAGGCGCATGCGCCCAGCGTGCTTCTTGGCCTCGTGCGCCCTGTTCGCCCTGACCGGCGGCCTTCCGTTCTGGGCCACTCCGGCAGAAGCGGCGCCAGTGGCTCACGTGCTGCGCATCGACCCCCGCGCGTCCGTCAAGGACGGCAGTCCGGTGGTCACAGCCGTCATCGACCTCACCGAAGGGGTGCGCATCAGCGAGGTGACCGGCCCCTGCCAGGGCTTCCAGGACGACGCCTACCTGGATTGTGTGGCGGAGCGGCTGGAGCGCCCCCGCGCGCTGGCCCAGCCCGTCCCGCTGCCCAAGGACCGCGTCCACCTGGCGGTGCGTATCGGCGATGAAGACGTACCGGCGACCTACCTCGGTCACAGCACGTTCGCACAAAGTCAGCAGGAGCCGGGGGTCGGCACCGCCTGGCTCGTCGTCTTGGATGCCGACGCCCGCATGGGCAAGGCGTTCGAGGATGCCAAGCGTGTCGCTGCACGCTTCGTCGAGACCCTTGGCCCAGAGGACCAGGTCAACGTCGTCATCCTGGGCCCCGATCGCGTGGTGTCCGATTCGCGCTGGCTGGAGAGCGGCCGCAAGAGCGTCGCGCTGTCCTTGCTCGCGGAGCAGAAGAGCACGCTCAAAGGCAAAGGCCGAACGCGCCCGCTCCTGTCCTTGCTCAAGGGGGCCGCCAAGGATGCCTTCGGCACCCTTTCGCCCGGCGCATCGGGAGAAATACCCCTGCATCAAGCGATGGTGGTCCTGTCCACGGGCTACGGTGGAGGCGATCCAGCCACGACGGGGCCCGGCGCTGCTCAGCTGTCGGAATTTCTCACCCGCGGCCGCCTGTCGGAAGAAAACACGCAGCTGCCCAAGCTTCCCCTGCCAGTGGTGAGCATCTACGTCCCGCCGGACGCCCTCGCCGAGCAGCGGCAGCTCGCGCTCGACTTCATGCAGAACCTGGCGAACCCCGCCATCGGCGGCTTCTTCTCGGCGCTGCGCAGCGGGCAGGGAGACCACGCCACACGAATCGTCGACAGCGTGCGCAGTCGCTTCTCAGACCTCATCCTGGCGCGCTTTCGCCTGTCGTGCGTGGCACCGTCGGTGACGCAGAGCTTCTCTCTCTTGTTTGGTGACGGAGCGCCGTCCATCGTGGGGGATAGCTCCTTCCGCGACGTGCCGATCGGCATCGACCCCGGCAAGTGGCCGCTGGACGTCGATGTCGAGCTCAGCCGTCGCTACGCACGCGAGAAGGGCGGCGTGTACCAGGGCGGAAAGGTACGAATCTTCGGCAATTTCTGCTGGGCCGGGGACAAGACTCGGCCGGAGGTCTACTTCCTGCCACCGGGAGAAAAGCTGCCGCAGGAGCTGGGCACGAGCCCCGACGCTGCCCGCGACGTCCAGAAGCGGCTGGCTTCGCTCGACATGCGCGGGCAAGTCCGAGAGGCCGACCGTAGCTTCGTCGAGTTCAGCGTGCCGGAAAGCGATCAGCTCCTGCACGGCGAAGGCAAGACCAGCGTGGTGCGCCTCGTCGTTGCCGATGGTCTGCTCAGGCGCACGAGCGGCCTGACCGAAGCCACCGTGCTCCAGCTCATGGGTACGAAGCCGCCGATCCCGCTCTACTACTATGCCATCGGTGGGCTCGGTGCTGCCCTCGCCGTTGCCATCGTCCTGGTCATCATCGGTGCCCAACGCCAACGGATGCAGTCGGCGACCTCCTCGCTGCCTCTGAAGCGCCTCAGCCGCTCGCCCTACATGACGCCGAGCCCGGTGACGCGCGGCCCCAAGGCCCCAGGCGGGGCGGGGACGCGGGCGGTGCTGGAGGGGCCGGCGGGCCGCTTTACCTTGCTGGCGGGGACCGATCTCTCGGTCGGACGCGATGGGACCCGCTGCGCCGCCGTGATCCAAAGCCCCTCCGTCTCCGGCCTGCATGCAACCTTCCGCTTCGAGCAGGGAAAGCTGATGGTGAAGGACGAAGGCAGCAGCTCGGGCACCAAGGTGGATCAGCGCACCATCGCAGCCGGGCAGTGGGTCGAGCTGGCCCACGGTGACGAGATCTTCCTCGGCCCAGAGCGCCTCCGGGTGAGCTTGAGTCGAACATGACGAAGTTCGTGCTCGGACGGCAGACGGTACGCATTGGCTCGTCGCCGGAGTGCGAGATCGTCCTCCACGGGCCAGGGGTCCCCGAGCTCGCTGCCACGATCGTGCACCACGGGCACGGACGACTGAGCTTCGTGCCCGAAGTCGAGGGCAGCTGCCAGATGGACGGTCAACCGCTGCCCGCGGGTGCAGCCGTCCCACTCTCTTTCCAGAGCCGTTTCGCCGTGGGCACCGTGCCCGTTCCGCTCCTGGATCCGCTGATCTGCGCCATGGTCATGGCTCGAGGCCACGTGAGGCTGACGCCCGGCGCCATGATCGTCGGCCGCGACCCGGGCAAGTGCCACCTCGTCATCAGCAGTCCGGCGGTTTCCGCTCGTCATGCGACGCTGCTCTTCCCTGGGCCACGCGTGATCGATCATGCGTCGACCGCTGGCACCTGGCTCGACGGGACACGTTTGGAAGCGGAACAGGAGGTCGCCCTCGGAGAGCAGGCCGTCCTCTCCCTGGGTCCGCTCCCGCTGCCCGTCTCACTGGCGCTGGACCTCTACGAGGCGTTCGTCTCGGGTAGGAACGAGGCCCCGGCCCGCTACACCCGGGGACCCGAGGAGGCCCCTCCGCCGCCCTCGCAACCTGTCTTCGAAGCACCAGGTCCACCCAGCCTGATGGCCGGGCCCCCGCCCACCGGACGCCACCGCACGATCATGGGCACGATCCGCATGGAATCGGCCACACGCCGCTCGATCGGACGCACCAAGGACAACGACATCGTCCTCGACTACCCGCAGATCTCGGGCCACCACGCGCGCCTGGTCAAGGTCGGGGACCAAGTCTTCCTGGAGGACGCGGGCTCGGAGCTCGGCACTTTCGTGCGCGGGAGCCGGCTACGCAAGGGCCAGCGCGCCAAGGTCGACGATGGCGATCTGGTTCGCTTCGGCCCCATGCCGGCCCTCTTGTCCGTGAGCCCGGAGTCGGTCGACGTAGTGGTCGAGGATCACGAGGGCTGGGAAGGTCGACCGCTGTTCGAGATCGAAGCTCGCGACGTGGGCGTCGTCGTGCGCGACCGGGAAGACAAGGAACAGAAGAAGGCCTTGCTCGACAGCGTCTCTTTCAAGGCGCTGCCGGGCGACCTGATTGCACTCATGGGGCCGAGCGGGTCGGGCAAAACCACGCTGCTCCACGTGCTGACCGGATACGTCCCCCCCAGCCAAGGGCAGGTCCTGATCAACGGCCAACCGCTGCCGGAGATCTTCGACACCTTGCGCGGATCCATCGGCTACGTCCCTCAGGACGACATCATTCACCCCGAGCTCACGGTCCGCGAAGCAGTCCTCTACTCCGCTCGCTTCCGCTTGCCACCAGACTTCAGCGACCAGGAGGTCGCCGAGCGTGTGGAGACCACACTGCGCCAGCTCGGCCTCGAATCGGTCGCTCACCTGCAGATCGGCCGCCCGGAGCAAAAGGTGCTCAGCGGCGGCCAGCGCAAGCGGGTGAACATCGCCATGGAGCTGGTCACCGACCCGGTGCTCTTGTTCCTCGACGAGCCGACCAGTGGGCTGGCGGCCAATGACACCACTGCGCTCGTGGACCTCCTGGCGCGCCTCGCTCGCGATTCCGGCAAGACGATCATTGCCACCATCCACCAGCCTGCAAAAGACGAGTATCAACGCTTCAACCTGGCACTCATCCTGGGGCACGGAGGGGTCGAGCTCTACTTCGGCCCCACCACCGACGCCTACGCGTTCTTCCAGGCTTGGCGGGCCCCGGCCGAGCGCCACGGCATCGACTCACCGCGCGACATGTTCGCGGAGCTGCCCGAGCGCGAAGCGCGCTTCCGTCAGGCCATGCCCGGCGCCAGTACGACGGAAATCCGCGCCGCCGTTTCGCGCGCCTACCGCGCCGAATACCTGTCGTCTCCAGTCCGCGCCGCGATGTTCTCCGGGCCACGCGCACCGGATTTTCAGGCGGTGGCGCGCACGTCCCTGCGGCGCAGGGAACGCCCGCGTGGCCAGCTCAGGCTTCTCCTACGCCGGTACGTGCGCATCAAGACGCGCGATCGCGTGGGCACTGCCATCCTGCTCCTACAAGCGCCCCTGATCGGGGTGCTCTTGGCCATGGTGTTCGGCTTGCAGAAGGATGCCATCCCCTACTGGTGCATGGGTGCGCTCGAGCAGCTGGCCAAGCAGAGTGAGCGCGTCAAGACGGGAACGGAGAGCTTGATCTCGTCGCTCGCTCCGGCGGCCGATCGGTCGGGAGCGATCTTTTTTCTGATCGTGGCGGCCGTCTGGTTCGGCACCAGCAACGCCGCTCGCGAGATCGTCAGCGAGCGCGCGATTTTCCGTCGGGAGCGCATGATCAATCTGGGCGTGCAGAACTACGTCCTCTCCAAGTTCCTGGTCCTTTCGGCCTTGTGCGCCCTGCAATGCACGCTCCTCTTGGCCATCGTCTTCTTCTCGCTGCACCTAGCCGGTGGCGTCCCGACGTTCTTGGCCTCTCTTGGCGTGATGACCCTGACGGCAATCTGCTCGGTGGCTCTGGGCCTGCTCGTCAGCACGGCCGTCACCTCGAGCGAAGCCGCCATGGCGCTGACGCCGATCGCGCTCATCCCTCAGGTCGTTCTGGGCGGGCTGATGGTGCCCATCACGACCAACCCCTGGCTCGAAGGGCCGATGCAGCTGATTCCCGCTCGTTGGGGCTTCGAGGGTGTGGTGCGGGCAGAACGAGAGGCGCTAGCCGGTCACCCCGCCTGGCGGATTGCACTCGAGAACGCGCCGGAGAGCCGGCCTGATTTCATCTACGACGGCGCGTTCCACTGCGGCCAGGCGCAGCTCGAGAGCCGCCAGCTCGATGGTGCCTGGGCCTTCGGCTCCTCGCCGCATGCGGCCAGCCTGGTGCCACTCGTGCTGACCTTGATGACGGTCGTGCTGCTCGGCGCAGTCACTCACATCCTGCAGCGCCGCCGCTAGCAGGGTGCTAACAAAGCATCCGAGCGCCTCGCCCTCCGCGGTCTCGGCGTGCCCCGGCGCAGGCCGACGCTCAGGCAGGGAGGCTGCCGCGTTGCGTGACGACGAACTCGTCGTAGAGGCCGCGCAGCGCTTTCTCGAAATCACTCGGGGCCACGCCGATGATGATGTTCACTTCGCTTGCGCCCTGATTGATGACACGAACGTTGGCGCGCACGCGCGACAGAGCCCCGAAAACGCGCGCCGCAATGCCAATCGAGTGGTTCATGCCCTCGCCCACCACCGCAATCAGGGCCAAATCAGGCACCAAAGTGACCTTGTCGGCATTCATCATGCGTTGGATTTCCTCCATCACCTCGTCGGTCTGATCCTTCAGCAAAGACGAGTCGACGATGACGCTGATACCGTCGATGCTGGACGGAGTGTGCTCGACCGAGATGCCGCGGCGCATGAAGATCCCCAGGAGCTTGTGGGTAAAGCCCACTTCCTTGTTCATCAGGCTCTTGTCGATGACGATCATGGAGAAGCCGGTACGACCGGCAATGCCTGCGATGGCAGTGTTCTTCTCCTCTTCCTCGCTGAGCTTGGCCACGATTCGAGTCCCCACGTGCGAGGGCTCGTTGGTGTTCCTGATGTGAATTGGGATGCCCACTTCACGCACGGGCAAGGTCGCTTCGTCGTGCAGGACGGAAGCACCCATGTAGGAAAGCTCGCGCAGCTCCCGGTACGTCACCTCGACCATGGGCAGCGGACTGTCGACGATGCGGGGATCGGTCATGAGCAGCCCAGACACGTCCGTCCAGTTCTCGTAGACCATGGCGTCGATCGCGCGCGCGACGATGGCGCCCGTGATGTCGGAACCTCCGCGCGAAAAGGTCTTCACCTTGCCGTCCGGACCGACACCATAGAATCCAGGAATGACGTAGCGCACGGCGTCGTCGGCCAGTGCCTGCCCGAGCATGCGGTAGCTCTTCGGATCCACGAGTCCGCTCGCCAGGATGGAGATGGTCTCCATCGGGTCGACGAACACCGCTCCCAAGTACTTGGCGACGATCAGGCCGTTGAAGTACTCGCCGCGCGAAGCGACGAAGTCACGGGTCACGCCACTCTCGAGCTCTCGCCGAAACGTGTCGAGCTCCGTAGCCATGCCCGCGTCGACTCCGAGCTCTCGCTCGATCTCGAGAAATCGGTCACGAACCAGAGCGAACGGAGCGGAGAAGTCGGTGCGCATCTCGGCCATGTCCTGGCAGAGGTAGAGCAGATCCGTGATCTTGGCTTCAGCCTTGGTGCGCTTGCCCGGCGCCGAAACGACGATGGCCATGCGCCGAGGATCGGCGTCGACGATGGCCTTGATCTTCTGGATTTGGCCAGCGCTACTGGCGCTGGTTCCCCCGAATTTTGCTGCAATCCGGCTCATTGGGCGCGTCTCTTGGCACAAGCCGACAGCGGACGCCAGCCTGCCTGCTTGCGCTCGCCGGGCGGCGCAGAGAGGCCGCGCCGGGACTGCGAAGGCCGGGACGCGGCCCAGCCTTTGGGGGGCTACCTGCGCTGGATGAGGTGGCCCGCGCCCCAGATATCGTCCGCGTAGCCGATGATCGTGCGGTCGCTGGAGAAGAAGCCCATCCGAGCGACGTTCAGGATCGATTTGCGCGTCCAGCCCAGCTGGTCGCGGTAGGCAGCTTCGACCACGCCCTGGCACGCGGCGTAACTACGGAAGTCAGCCAACACCAGGAACGGATCGCGATTGACGAGCCCGTCCATGAGGCCCTGGAATCGTCCCGGCTCGTCGGGGCTGAAGGCACCGCGAGCCACGGCGTCGATCGTCGCGCGCAGGATGCGGTCGGAGAAGTAGATCTCGCGCGGGTGATAGCCGGCGCGCTTGGTGGCAGCCACCTCGTCGGCGTGCAGGCCGAACAGGAACATGTTCTCGGCCCCGATGTTGTCCTTCATCTCCACGTTGGCGCCGTCGAGCGTGCCGATGGTGAGCGCTCCGTTCATGGCAAACTTCATGTTGCCCGTTCCGGATGCCTCGTAGCCGGCTGTCGAAATCTGCTCGGACACCTCGGTGGCCGGGATGATGACCTCGGCCCAGGACACGCTGTAGTTCGGCACGAAGATCACGCGCAGCTTGTCGCGGATGTGCGTGTCGGCATCGATGGCTTGGCCCACGGAATTGACGAGCCAGATGATGTCCTTGGCCACGTGATAGCCAGGAGCGGCCTTGCCCGCGAAAAGGAACGCGCGGGGCACGGCGGCCTGCGCCTTCGCCGGGTCGGCCTTGTACGACTGGTAGAGCGCCACCACCTGAAGCAGGTTGAGCAGCTGCCTCTTGTACTCGTGGATGCGCTTGACCTGCGCATCCAAAAGGAACGTCGGGTCGAGGTCGATCTTGCAGCGCTCCCAGAGCAGGCCCGAGAGCCGCGCCTTGTTCTCTTGCTTGACCGCGCGCCACTCCTGATGAAAGGCCGTGTCCTCGGCCACCTTTTCCAGCTGCTTCAGCCGGGAAATCTCCACTTCCCAGCCCGAGCCCAGCACCCGATTCAAGAGCGCGGTCTGACCCGGATTGCACTTGTACATCCAACGCCGCGGCGTGACGCCGTTGGTCTGGTTGAGCAGTTTTCCCGGCTCGTAGTCGTCGAAATCGCGAAACAGCTCGTCCTTGAGCAGCTGAGAATGCAGCGCCGAGACGCCGTTCACGCGCGAGCTGCCCACGACGGCGAGATTCGCCATGCGCACCTGCCTCTCGGCGCCTTCCTCGATGATGCTCATGCGGCTGAGCCGATCGTTGTCCCCAGGATAGCGCTGCGCAACGCCCTGCAGGAAACGGTGGTTGACCTCGTAGATGATCTGCAAGTGCCGGGGCAGCACGCGCTCGAAGAGCCAGACCGGCCAGCGCTCGAGAGCCTCGGGCAACAAGGTGTGATTGGTGTAGGCAACGGACTCGCGGGTGATCGCCCATGCGTCGTCCCAGCTGAGCTCGTGCTCGTCCTGCAGGATGCGCATGAGCTCGGCCACGGCGAGCGCCGGGTGCGTGTCGTTCAGCTGAAAAGCCGCCAAATTGGGCAGTTCGCGGGCACTTCGCCCCATCGAAGCCATGCGGCGCATGCAGTCCTGCAGGGTGGCCGACACGAGGAAGTATTCCTGCTTGAGTCGGAGCTCCTTGCCCAGCGCGTGGTTGTCGTTCGGGTAGAGGACGCGTGTGATGTTTTCGTCGAGCGCCTTGCGCTCCACCGCCTTCGCGTAGTCGCCGGCGTTGAAATACGAAATGTCGAAGTCGTGATTGGCGCGCGCGCTCCACAGACGCAGCGTATTGACGACATCGTTCTTGTAGCCGGGCACCGGAATGTCGTGCGCGACGGCGCGCACTACGTCCGCGTCGACCCATTCGTGTACGATGCGACCGCTCGGGCCAGTGTACTGAATGACGCGTCCGCCGAAACGCACGTCGTAGCTGCGTTCCGGGCGTACGACCTCCCAGGGCCAGCCTTTCTCCAGCCACATGTCCGGGGCTTCATGCTGGCGGCCAGCGACGACGTCCTGACGAAAAATGCCGTAGTCGTAGCGCAGGCCGTAGCCGATCGCCGGCAGCCCCACCGTCGCCATGGAGTCGATGAAGCAGGCAGCAAGCCGACCGAGGCCTCCGTTGCCGAGGCCAGCATCGGGCTCCTCTTCCAGGATGTGCGCAAGGTCGATGCCTTCCTCCGCCAGGGCTGCCTTCGCCTCGTCGTAGATACCGAGCGAGACCAGACCGTCGGAAAGCAGGCGGCCGATCAAAAATTCCATCGAAAGGTAGTAGACGTGCTTGGGGGCGGTATCCCGGCGCTGTTGCCAGGTGCGCGTCCAGCGGTCGTACATGCGGTCGCGCGCCGTCCGTGCCAGCGAGAAGAAGTGGTCGAACGGCGTGGCAGCGCTGGGGTGTTTGCCCTGCGTGTGCTGCACATGCAGCAGAAAAGACGTACCGAGCGCCGTCTGGTCCATACCTAGCTCATCGACACGCAAGTCCTTTTTCGCCATGACGGGCGGAGGATACACGCGCCGCGGGCGCGGGAGAACGGAGCAAAAGGTCAGCCAGGCGGCGGAAGCGCGGAGGCGAAGGTCACGGCGCTCGTCGCCTGCGACGTGACGTTTGCAGGATGGTTTCGCCTGGCCACCCGCACCCAGCAGGGTGCTAAAAAAAGGCACCCTGCCAACGATAACAACCGTGCCCGCGCGGACCGGCAGAAAGCGGAGGTGCGAAAACCCCTCACCAAGAGGGGGTTCTTCGCACCGCTCTCGCTCGACTGATCCGTGCGGAGAAGCACGCAGGGTGCTGAAAAGACTTTTTCAGCACCCTGCCAGAGCGCACGGTCTGGCAGCACGCCAAGAATTCCGAGAAGTCGTTGCTGGGCGCCGCTCCCTCTGATAGAGGGCCCGCCCCATGCCCACCATCGAGTTCGAGGGCGTCGGCCTAGCTGCCGACAAGCTTGCCGAAGCACCGGACGGCGGCGAGTTGGTGGACATTTGTGACCGCGTGCTGGCACCGATCCCTTTTTCTTGCCGCTCGGCGAGCTGCGGCACCTGCCACATCGAGGTCCTCGCTGGCGCCGAGTTGCTCGAGCGGCCGAATGCAGAAGAAGCCGACCTGCTGGACATCCTCGACGGACCCGAGACGAGTCGCCTGGCGTGTCAGGCTCGCGTGAAAGCGGGCCCGGGCTTCATCCGCATCAGACCCGTCACCAGCCGCTGAGGGCAGGGCGGTTCCGAGGGCAGGGCGGTTCCCGGGGCAGAGCAGCTCCGCCCCGGGGCGAGAGCTCGACGACCTAGTCGACTTCGGCTCCGAGGCTCGTCAGGTAGGCGGCGCCCACGACACCGGCGCTGGCACCGAGCTCGCTCACCACGAGCGGGACCTCGGCCGGTGGCTCCGAGAACGAGTACTTGCGCAGCCCCTCGCGCACGAGCGGCTCGAGCAGATCGAACGACTTCGAAACGCCTCCGCTGAAGATGAGGGCGTTGAGGTCCAGCACGTTCTGGATGTTGGCCAGGCCCCGCCCGAGGGCCATGCCCATCATCCGAAACGTCTCCACTCCAGCTGTTTCACCGCGCCGGGCGGCAGCCGCGATATCGCGGATCTCGGTGACGTCTCCACCGCCGAGCTCGGCGAACTTGCGAATCAAGGCCGGCGTTCCGGAGAAGGTCTCCAGGCATCCCCGCTTGCCGCAACCGCAGGCGGGTGCGTCGTCGGCGGGATCGATGTTGACGTGACCGATCTCGCCCGCGAAGCCGTTGCTGCCCGGGTAGAGCTGCCCGCCGATGACGAGGCCACCGCCGATGCCGGTGCCCAGTGTGATCATCAGGAAGGACGGGTAGCGCGAGCCATGGCCGTGCAGGTACTCACCGAGCGCCGCGGTGGTTGCATCGTTCTCCACGGCCACGGGACAGCGCAGGCGCTCACTCAGCCCACGGCCCAGCGCGATACCCTTGAAACCAGGGACGTTCGGCAGACCCCAGCAGAGTCCCGTCGGATCGACCTCGCCGGGGATGGCCACACCGACGCTTTCCGGCGAGGGATCGAGGTCCAGCACCGCGGAGGCGATGGCGTTCATCACGCGGTCCGGCCCCTCCGTCCGGGGCGTCGGCACCTGGACCGAGCGCAGGACGCGTCCGTCCTGGACGATACCGGCCTTGATCGCCGTTCCCCCGAAATCCACACCGATCATGGCGGCCGATATCGACCGACGGCGGCTGAGTGTCAAGCACGCCGCGTCCCTCGGGGCTCCCCGAGAGCCCACGCGTGCAGCGGTGCTGATCCCCGAGCAGCCGAGTGGCGCTCCACCAGCCGAAGGGGCCTCTGGGGCAGCGTGGGGGACACCAGGTAGGTAGGTTGACGACGCGCCCAGCGGGCAATAAGGCAGAGCGGATGAAACACTCCGTCGCGCACTCGCTCGGGAAGGAGAGAGCCCAGCGAGTCTCCCGGGCAGCATTCGAGGCTACCGTGACGAGGTTCGCCGACTACGGCGCCCGTGCGCTCTGGGTCAGCGACGACCGAGCCGAAATCTCCTTCGCCGCCAAGGGCATGAACCTCAAAGGCCAGGTGACCGTCACCGAGCGCGCGATCGACATCGACATGGAGGTTCCCTTTTTCCTAAAGCCCTTCCAGAAGCTCGCGATCACCAAGATCGAGGAAGAGATCCAGAAGTGGATCGGGAAAGCCGAGCGCGGCGAGGTTGGCTAGTTAGAACTGGCGCTTGGTATCGAGCAGAATGGTGACCGGCCCGTCACCCCAGATCTCGACCGACATGTCGGCACCAAAGCGCCCGGTTTCCACCGGAACCCCCAGCACACGGCACGCGTGGCAGTACGCGTCGAACAGAACCTCGGCCCGCGGGGGCGCCATTGCCTTGGCGAAGCTCGGCCTGCGACCCTTTCGCGCATCGCCGTGCAGAGTGAACTGACTGACCGCGAGGATCCCGCCGCGGGTGTCCACGACGGAGCGATTCATCTTGCCGGCCTCGTCGGTCATGATGCGCAAGTTGCAGCATTTCTCCGCCAGCGTCAGCGCGTCGTCCTCGCTGTCATCGTCTCCCACGCCCACGAGGATGCACAGGCCCTGCGAAATGCTGCCGACGAGCTCGGGGCCGACCCGCACTGCCGCCCGCTCCACGCGCTGGACTACCGCACGCACACGAAGATGCCTTGCAAAGGGAGCTTCATCATGCGCCGTGATAGAGCATGAAGTAGAGCAGGACGCCGCTCACGGAGACGTAGAGCCAGATGGGGAGCGTGATCCTGGCGATGCGCTTGTGCAACGCGATCCGGCTCGTCCAGCCGCGATAGATGGTGAGCAGCGCCAAGGGCACGACGGCGCCGGCCAGGACGATGTGCGGCACCAGGAGCCCGAAATAGACCAGGCGAATCGGCCCCTGCCCCGTGAATGCAACGGAACCAACCTGCGCATGGTGGAGCAGGTACGTCACCAGGAAGGCCGAGCTCAGGCCGAAGGCCGAAAGCATGCTGCGGCGGTGCCAGTGCAGGCGCCCATTCTTGATCGCCCAGAAGCCCGACAGCAGGCATAGCGTGGCCGCGGCGTTCAAGAACGCGTTCAGCGAGGCCAAGACGCTCGGCCCCGCCCCCGAGCGCGCGGGAAGCAGGTAAATGACCACCGTGATGCCGAGGAAAACGACCCCGCTCAGGGCGACGATGACGAGGCGAACGCGCGTCGATTCGCGTCCGACCGCGCCCAGCGCGACCTCGGTGCCTTGGTTCATGGGCTTCCCCTAGCAGCCCAGTAGCGCCGTGACCACTCGCCCCAGAGAACCCTCAGGCGTCGAGTTCGAGCGAGGTTTCGAACACCGGAGGCGCGGTGTCGCTCGCAGACAGCGCGAGCTCGTCCTCACGCGCGGACGCCGGATCCAGCGCTCTGGCCTTCTCTGCCTCGAGCGCTGCCTTCAGAAGTCGGCGGATGTGCGGTCCCATGGTGTCGAGCTCCGTCGACACGAAGGGCGCGGCCCCGAACTTTCGCACGTGCTGGCTCACGACGGAAAGGATGCGCTGGTCCTGTTTGAAGATCATGCGGGCGAAGGGCTCGAGCACGAGTGCGAGCAGACGGCCGGGCAGCGGTGTCCGGAAGCTGGCGACGGCGAACAGCCGTGTGACGTCCGGTGCCTCCGGAGTCAGGTAAGCACTAACGACGAAGTGAGAGCGCGGTCCGAGCCGGTACTCCACCTCGGCGATCCCAGGCAGGTAGAAGCGGTCCCAATGCTGCACAGCCGGCCGGCTGGTGTCCCTCCCCACCGCGAGCAGCCGACCAACCAGCCCCCTGGGTGGTGGCTCGCCCTGGTACTCGGTTTCGACCCAGTGCTTGCGTCTGCGCACGTGAGCGACGATCCGGCTGCGCGAACCGCCCGTGCGAAAGAGGCCTCGATGCAGGATCGAGGTATGGGGCACGTCGAGCGCATTCTCCGCCGTCGCGTAGAGACTGCCTTCGGCCACGACTTCGCGCAGAACCGAGGTGTAGCCAGGCTGGCCCAGCGCAGGCGGACGGTAGGGCGCGAGCTCTGGGCGTCCATCGGGCCTGGGACAGACGAAGACGAGACCCGATTCCTCACGCAGTGGCAAGCGGGTGAGGCCGTGCGCGCGCTCGTCTGCCTTCGCGCGACCGGGGACCTCGATCAGCTGCCCAGCGGGGTCGAAGCGCCAGCCGTGATAGGCGCACGCTAGGTTCCCGCCTCGATCGCAGTGCCCGATCGAGAGAGGCGCACCTCGATGAGGACAGCGATCGACGAATGCACGAGGCCCCTCGGGCGTTCGGCAGAGCACGATCGGTACGCCCAGAATCGAGCGCTGCATGGGCCGCGCGGTCAGCGATCGGGCCAGGCAGGCAACATGCCACGCGTCGGACAGTGGCGTCTCCGACTCCGGCCAATCGACGGGGATGGGCTTGGACATGCCGAGATGCTCATTGTAGCAAGAAAGCCCGCCAAGGCTGCTATCCTGAACGGTACACACATCGGAGGAGAACGATGAGCGAGTCCACGAGCTTCATGCGCCGCCTGTGCATGGGCGAAATCAACGAAGATCTGGTGCTTCCCTTCCCGAGCATCAAGAGCGAGGAAAAAGAGACGCTCGAGTCCGTCATCGCGTCCCTTGCTCAAATGCTCGAATCCCACGCCAAGGACTTCGTCGGCTGGGACAGAAAGGGCGAGTTTCCCCCCGAGTTCATCGCCGAGCTCAAAGAGTTCGGCCTGTTCGGCCTGGTGATCCCGGAGAAGTACGGTGGGCTCGGGCTCGGCTCGGCTGCCTACTCGCGCACGTTGCAAGAGATCGCCAAGTACGACGCGTCGGCTGCGGTGACCGTCGGCGCCCACAGCTCGATCGGCATGCGTGGCCTGCTCCTGTTCGGCACCGAGGAGCAGAAGGAGCGCTACCTGCCGCGCCTAGCCAGCGGCGAGATGATCGCGGCTTTCTGCCTGACCGAACCCGGGTCCGGGTCCGACGCAGCCTCGATCAAGACGCGCGCGGACCGTGACGGTGATCACTGGGTGCTGAGCGGGGAGAAGATCTGGATCACCGACGGCGAGATCGCCGACTTCTTCACGGTCTTCGCCAAGACGGGCAAAGAAGGTGAGCGCGGAAAGATCAGCGCGTTCTTGGTGACTCGGGACATGGGAGGAGTGTCTCACGGACACCACGAGGACAAGATGGGCATCCGCGCCTGCCCCACCAATTCCGTGACCTTCGATTCGGTGCGCGTTCCCGCTCAGAACCTGCTCGGTGAAGAGGGCAAGGGCTTCAAGGTGGCGATGAACATCCTGAACAGCGGACGCACGGGCCTGGGCGGCGGATCCGTCGGCGGCATGAAGAAGCTGATTCGCCTGGCCACCGAGCAGGCCACCGGTCGCGTCCAGTTCGGCAAGAAAATCTCGGAGTTCGGCCTGATCAAGAAGAAGGTCGGTGAGATGGTGGTCGATTGCTATTCGGCCGAGGCAGTCGTATCCATGGTCGCTGGCTTGGTCGATCGCGGAGACGAGGACTACGCCATCGAAGCAGCGATCAGCAAAGTGTACTCGACCGAAGCCCTGTGGCGGACGGCGGACGAGGCATTGCAGATCGCCGGCGGCAACGGGTTCATGCGCGAGTTTCCGTACGAGCAGTACGTGCGCGATAGCCGCATCAACCGCATCTTCGAAGGCACCAACGACATCTTGCGCCTGTTCATCGCGCTGAGCGGCATGGACGACGTGGGCCAAGCGCTGAAGGAACTGGCTGGATCGCTGCGGGGTGCTTTCAACGATCCAATCAAGGGCTTCGGCGTGCTGCAGAAGTATGCGCTGCACCGGGCCAGCCTCGCTACCGGCATTCCGCGGGAAAAGAGCGCCTTTTCCAAGCTCGCCAAGGAGCTCGAATCCCAGCAAACTGTGTTCGAGTGGGGGACGCGCGAGCTTGCAGCTGCCTCCGACAAGATGCTTCGTCGCCACGGCGCCAAGATCGTCGACCGACAGCTGGCCACGGCTCGCATCGCCGACATCATGATTCACCTCTACGTCCTGGCGTGCACGCTCAGCCGCGTTTCGTCGAGCATCGCGCGCTTGGGCGCCGAGAAGGCGCTACGCGAGATTCAGATCGCGGATGCGGTGGCGAGCCGAACCGAGCGCGTGGTGCGCATGAACCTGGCGGAGATCGACAAGAATGCGGATGACCAGGTCAAGGCTCTGGCCGACCACGCCTTCGACACCGGGCGCTACGCCTGGGACACGCTCTGACGCGTCATGCAGATCGTGCTCTTGGACGCGGATCCGATCCTCGGCTCGGCACGCGCCAGAGGCGGAGAGCTCCCGCCCGTTTCGCTGACCGGCCTGGAGGCGCTCGGCGAGCTTTCGGTGCATCAGCACACCCGCCCCGACGAGGTCGTTCTGCGCCTCCGGGGCGCGGCGGTTGCCCTGACCAACAAGGTGGTCCTGGACCGAGCGGTGCTCGAAGCGTTGCCCGATCTGCGTCTGATCTCGGTCCTGGCGACTGGCGTGAACGTGGTCGATCTCGATTGTGCCCGAACGGCAGGCGTCACGGTGTGCAACGTCCCGGGCTACAGCACTGCATCGACGGCGCAGCATGCGATCGCGCTCCTGCTCGAGCTGAGCAACCAGGCCGGCCGGCACGGCGCCGACGTCGCAGCCGGCGGATGGGAGCGTGCCTCTGCCTTCTCGTACTACCTAGCCCCGCTCGAGGAGCTCGATGGGAAGACGCTCGGCGTGGTGGGCTACGGTGCGATCGGCCGCCGCGTGGCCCAGATCGCGCAGGCGCTCGGCATGCAGGTCATCGTGCATACGCGCACGCCCCAGGCGGCGGCTGGCGTGCGCTTCGTCGACAAGGAGACGCTGCTTCGGGAGAGCGACGCCATCACGCTGCACGTGCCCCTGGCGGCGGACACTTTCCACTACTTGGACGGCGCGGCCTTCTCAGCCATGAAGCCGTCCGCCTTCGTGGTCAACTGCTCGCGCGGGCCCGTGATCGACGAAGCCGCGCTGCTGACTGCGCTCGAGTCCGGTACGATCCGCGCTGCCGCCCTCGACGTCCTCGAATCCGAGCCGCCGCGTCCCGAACATCCGCTGCTCCGCCTACCGAACTGCCTGGTGACCCCGCACAATGCCTGGGCCACCACCGCGGCGCGCCAACGCCTGCTCGAGATCACGAGCGAGAACGTGCGCGCGTTCGCCCGTGGACGACCACAGAACGTGGTCGGCTAGGTGGTCCGCTAGGCGCCCACTCAGGCAACGAGCCGACGCAGATCGATCGATTTGCGCCGACCGGGGCGAGCGCCAGGAGGCGCGAGCGGACGATGGCCGACGGCCCGCCGGATCAGGAAGCGGTCGTACTCGGTGAGATCCTTGAACTCGACTCCGAGCCGCCGGGTGCTTTCGCCTGGGCGTCGCCCGTGCACGACCCGAGTGACCACGCCAGCGGCGTCAATCCAGGTTCCGTCGGGGAGACGGAAGGAGACGAAGACCGTCTCCCCCGTCAGCACGGCGTCGGCCGGGCCGACCAGGGCGCCCCAGGTGGACAGGTTTTCGATGCGGTCCGCGATCAGCTGGAAATCGCGCTCCCGTACCACCTGGCAGTCCAGTCGGAACAAATGGCGACTCGGGCGGGGCGCGGGCCCCTTGTGCGTTCTCATGTGCGAACCTCCTTCGAGATGCCCATGGTCCGCCAGGCCTCGCCTACATGTCAACAAATGTAGGATACCATCCTACACTTAGCGAAGCTCGCGGCTCTCGCGGCGCGAAGCGCCAGGCTCAGGTCGCGACGCTCCAAGGTCACTTCGTTGAGTCGTCTGCGGGAATTTCGAGGGACTGCCGTGCCTCGCGCAGGCGAACTTCGAGCTCGCTCCGCCTGAGGCCCAGCTCGACCAGCTCCTTGGTGATCTGATCGAGTCGCGCCGTGCCCTGTCGCAAGCGGGCGGTCAGCTCGGCACGCAGGGTGCCGGCTGCCGGGTTGCGCTCGATGGCCTCAATCGAGAGTCGGGTTTCGCGCGTGCTCTTCTCGAGCTCCGCCTGCTCGCGCCGGAGCGTCGTTTCCCCATCGCCCACTTTGGCCAGGGCGTCGGCCTGAGTCAGGATCTGTTCGAGCGCCTTGCGCTGCGCCGGCGTGCCCTTGCCCGAGCTCAGGTAGGCCGCAACGGCTCGGCGAGCCTCCACGGACTCCCAGGGCACGGCAGACTGCATGGCGCGCCGCTCCTCCACCACGACCTCCGCCTTGCCGAACTTGGGCACCTTGGCGGGCACGTAGGCGACGCGCTCGGCCACGTTGTCTTCCGTCCCGACGGGCGGCTTGTGCAGGCGGGCGTCGGCGGTGCGCGGGTGGCGCAAGAGGAGCTTGGCCGGCTCCTGGTCCCCGTTCTGGATCTTGTAAGTGGTGAGCGTGGTTTGATCCTGTTCGATGAACAGGGTGCCGGTGCGCACGGCGTAGAAGCGCACGTCGCGCTGCTCCCAGCGGCTGGACAGCTCGATGGCGAGATCGCGCACCAGCGCGAACGGCACGATCGCTTCGGCCTTGACGGGGAGTGAGCTCAGCATGCCTTGGCCGAGAAACGCACCTTCCTCGAAGACGGCGATGGGTCCCTTCTCGAGCAAGCCGCCGGAGGTGTTCTTGAAGCGAGCAACGCGGAACGGGTGCCGATACGAATCCGGAACGCCCCCATCGGGTGCATACAGGTGCACCGCTTGGCCCGGCACCTTCTGGCTGACCAAGAGCACCATGGTGGCGCTCTCGTCCGGCACGGACACCGTATGGGGCACTTCGTAGCGAGTCGCGCCGCTCTGCACCTCGACCTGGGCCATGCGGGTCGAATCGCGCGGCGCCATCGTCGCCATCGACGGCGCGGGAGGAGGCGCCGGCGCGGCCGCTGGGGCGCCTTCCGCCATGGCCATGTCCTCGTCCGCTGCCATCTCGTGGGCTCGGCTCGGCTTGGCGGCCTTCTTCGTCGCCTGCATGCCGCCTTGGCCCGATCCGTAGCCGGGGCCATCGTCCATGCTGTACTCGACGCCCTCTTCTGCTGCGGGTGCCTCCTGGTGGTAGCTGGCTTCGCCTTCCGGCACCGAGTAGATGACCTCGCCCTCGTCGCTGACCACCGGCCTTTGCGGGACGACCGGGTCGCCCAGCGTGGATTCGAAGGCAATCGGCGCGCCCGCGACCAGCGCCAGCTCGACGTTGGTCCAGTCCTCACCCGACTGATTCTGCACGATGCCCCACACCTGCAGGTTTGCTTCGCCGTTCTTGCCCACCACCAGGCGATAGGAAGGTCGCCACAGCGGCGTCTCCGCCAAGTAGCCGACGGTAAGCTCGTGCTTCTTGCCGTCGAGCTCGAGCGTCACGTTGCGCAGCTTGCGCGGATCGGTCTTCTTGCCTGACCAGGAGTCGAGCGCTCGCTCCAAGTCGGGATCGGGCTCGGGGCGCTCTTGATCCGCCATCGAGACCGGAAACGACGCCGCCTTCACCGAGTGCCCGCCCTGCTCCATCACGGCCAAGGTGGCCAAGAAGTCGCCGACGTTCTCCTCACGCAGCCGGAACTCCACGCGCTCTTCGGACACCGTCCCCGAGCGTTCGAAGTAGGCGACGCCGTTCCTGTAGACGACCACCCGACGCACGGGCAGATGGTCGGCCTGCACCTGCGCGTTCTTGGCACAGCCGGAAAGCACGCCGAGCAGCAACGCGCCGAACAAGACCTCGGAAAGCGGACCCAAACCCCATCGTCTCATGGGGCGCAATCTAGCAGGGTGCCGCCGCGGGCAAGCCGTAAAAAAGAAGGGCCGGTCAGCGGCAGGCGTTCGTCACCAGGGCAGGCTGGGCGCCGTAGGCGTAGGCCACGCAGTGCGCCGCCACCTGGGCGTCCGCCGGCCAGCCGTAGCTGCCGACGGCCCCGTAAGCGTACCCCGCTTGGCAGACGTTGGGCGAGGCCTTGATGGCGGTGATGAGCCTGAGGCTGGACCACTCGAGCGCACGCCGATCCAGGGTGCCGCTGCTGACGGCCGCCTGCACGTACATCGGGATGGCAGCGTCGCCCATGACCTTCAGGGTCTCCTGAGCCCTGCCCAGAGCTTCGAGGTTCTTCTCCATCTTGTCGCGCGCCTCTTCCTGCTTGCGACCGTACCAGAGCTCCCAGAAGCGCAGCCCGATGCCCTCGACGCGCGCGTCACCGTCGGCAATCGAAAGTAGCTGCGAATAGATTTCGTAGCTCTTCGTGATCTCCTGGGGCGACTGGCCGGCATCACCCTTGGCCAGGATGGCTTCGAGCTCGGCGAGAAGCTGAGTGACGCGACCTTCGTACTGCGCGAGCTCGTGCAATTCGAGCGTGCCAATCTCGACGGCCGGCTTGGCCCGATTGGGCACGACGTAGACCTTGGCGGCGAGGGGCGAGTTCGCGTAGCCGGACGTCTGCAACAGGGAGACCAGATCGCCCACCACGCGGCCCATGGCGTCGGTTTCGCCGAGCGAGACGCGATTGCCACCGGCCTCGAGCATCACCTGCACGTTCCGGGCGTAGGTCTGGTTGCAGGCCACGTCGCCCTTGGGATCGGCGGCAATCTGCTTCTTGGTCACGGGGCTCCTCTGCACGACCTTGTCGCCGTGCAGTGTCTCCTGGTAGCGCTGAACGACGGTCACCGGGATCACGTCGCAGCGCGAGCTCTCGAACACCGACAGGCTGAGGTACTGCTTGCTGGCGGCGACGGCCACGCTGTAGGTGGTGGCGCGAGGTGCGCCGTAGCTGATGGCGGTGCCCGAAGGGTCATCGACCATGCGCGTGCTCGACTTGGGTCCGCAAGCAAGAGCCAAGAGGGGCAAGGTTAGCGTCCAAGCACTGCGAGTGAGGAATCTCATGAGGCGTCTCCGGAAAGCGACTCTGCCCAGCGTTCCAGACGGAGACGAAGGGCACAAGTCCGGCGCCAAACCCGACCGATTGCGAGGCCCAGCGGAATGGAGCCTCGCCTCGGCGAGTCAGGACGGACGCGGTGAGTCGCCATTTCTGGGGCTCTACGTGCCCAGCCGGACGGCCCTTCCCCCCTCCGGCCGCTCTGACCGGCCTTCTCGACCGGCCAGAGAACCGACCAGAGAGCCAGGGGGGCGCACCTGCTCAGGCGTTCGGCTTGGTTTCGCCTCCGGGCAGAGCCCCCGAACCCTCGCCGTGGACGGCAACCCGCCTCGGCAGCGCCTGCGTCGGCTTGGGCACGCGCACGGTGAGCTGCCCGTGCTCCACCCGAGCCTCCACCGCAGCGGGATCGACGCCCTTGGGCAACACGAACGAGCGCCGGAACGAGCCGAACGTGCGCTCGTAGCGACGATAGCCATCCCCTTCGTCCTTGCGCTCCGTCTTGCGTTCGCCCTTCATGGTCAAGACCCCGTCCTCGACGTTGATGTCGATCTGGTTCGGGGTGAGACCCGGCACATCGGCCGTGAGCACATAGCCTCCTTTGGTCTCCTCGATGTCGACCGCCGGCCAAAGGGTCCTACCGCTCGCCCGACGGCCCTTGAAGAAGTCGTCGGAGAACAGATCGTCGAACTGATTCCATAGCGTGAGCATTGCGCTTTCCTCCTGATTCGAGAAATGGTTTTGCCGCCTTCCCAGAAGCTGGGCGCACGAGCGCACGGGCGCGTGCACGGGTGCTTGGCCCCCGCGGCTGGGGCCGGCCCCGGACCGATGCGACGAGCGCAGCGGGCCAGGTTTTCGGAGCGGCGCCAGTGGCGTCGCGTCCGTACCCGACAAGCTAAGTCGCCCCCGGCCGCCGTCAACCGGCGCTAGGACGCGTCGTGGGCTCGGTTGGAGGATGCAGTTTCGCTATAAGAGCCGCCCCCATGCCCTACCGTTTGCTGAGGCCTCTGCTCTACCTAATGCCGGCAGAGCTGGCCCATCGGCTCGTCGGTCACCTGCTTGCTTTCCTGTCGGTGGTCCCGGGCGGACGCTTCCTCCTCGGCCTCCTCTTTCGCACACCGAAGAACCTCCTCGTCAGCGCATTCGGCCTCGACTTCCCTTCCCCGATCGGGCTCGCGGCGGGCTTCGACAAGGACGCCCAGATGTACCCGGCGCTCCTCGCGCTCGGCTTCGGTTCGGTGGAAGTGGGCACGGTCACGGGCGAGGCGCAGCCCGGGAACCCCAAGCCCAGGCTGTTTCGCCTGCCGCGCGACCGTGCGCTGATCAATCGCATGGGGTTCAACAACGGCGGTGCGGCCCAGGTCGCGGCTCGGATCGGCGGCGGCAGTCGGCCGGCGCGGGGCATCCTGGGCATCAACATCGGCAAGACGAAGCTGGTCTCAGCCGAGGCAGCTGCCACGGACTACGAGAAGAGCGCCCGCCTGCTCGGGCCGCTCGCCGACTACCTGGTGGTGAACGTCTCCTCCCCCAACACGCCGGGCCTGCGCGACTTGCAAGCAGTGTCGGCGTTGCGCCCCATCCTGCTCGCGGTGAAGGAAGCTCTCGCGCGCGCCGTGCCGGGCCGCAAGGTACCGCTCTTGGTCAAGATCGCGCCGGACCTGGGGGACGAGGACATCGACGCCGTGGCCGACCTGGCGCTCGAGCTCGGTCTCGACGGGATCGTGGCCACCAACACGACCATTTCGCGGGCTGGCCTCGCCAGCACGCCGGCCGAGATTGAACGCTCCGGGGCGGGTGGCCTGTCCGGAGCGCCCTTGCGCGCCCGGGCGCTCGAGGTCCTGCGCCGCCTGCACGCTCGCGTCGGCCAGCGTCTGGTGCTCGTCTCCGTCGGCGGCATCGAAACCGTCGACGACGTCTGGCAGCGCCTGGAGGCCGGTGCGCGACTGGTGCAGGTGTACAGCGCCCTGGTCTATGCCGGGCCCGGCTTGCCCAGCCGGCTGGGGCGCGAGCTGTCGCGGCGGCTCAGCGGCAGCGGTCTCGGTTCGGTGGAGGCCCTGATCGGCCGCGGCTCCAAGCAGTAGACACGAGCGAGAATCAGCGCGGCGGAGGCCGCGGGATCTGTCCCTCGAACTCCGGCGTTTTCAGGATGTGCTGCAGGAGCTGACGACTGATGCCGAGCAGGGCCGCCGCCCCGCGCACGCTACCGCCGCTCTTGGCCAGGGCTTCGCTGACCATGGCGCGGCGCACTTCGAACTCCAGCTCCTTGATGCCGATGTGGCCCACTGCTCCCCGTACCTCCACCAGTGGGTCGGGCGAGGTGTCGAGCGCCTCTTCGACGGCGGCGCGGACGGCGTCCAGGCCAAACGGCTTGCGCAAAAAGCAGCGCACACCCGCTCGCGCGAGCCGGAAGCTGTCCTCCGGGGTCGCCTCACCGCTGACCGCGATGACGACCGGCTGAGGCAGACGGGGGGCGAGGACCTCGAGCACGTCGAGGCCAGTGCCGTCTGGCAGCTTGAAATCGAGCACGACCAGGTCGGGCTGGTGGTCCGCCAGCCATCGGGTCGCCTCGGCCAGGCTTCCTACCGCATGCACCGCCTTTGCCCGTTCCTGGACGACCTCGGCCAGCGTGGTGGCCAGCCCCGCATTGTCCTCCACGACGAGGGCCGAAAGACCGTTATCATCCATCCTGCAAGGAACCCTGTCGCATCCAGGTCGGCCCCGTCAATGCCCCCGAGCGAGTCCCCCGATCCTAGTCCGCCCACTGTGCTCCCAGCCAAGCGTGGGCAAGATCCTTCGGTCGACCCGGGGACGGACGGCCTGTCCGCAGACGGCTTCTCGCAGGGCGGTGAGCGCAGCGGGGCGATCGACTGGATCGTCGAGCTCACCATCGCGCAGGCGACCACACGCACCGAGCGGCGCTTCGCCTGGATCCGCATCGCCTTCTGCGTGACCTCACTCTTGGTGTTCCTGCTCCACCTCGTGCGCTACCCGAGCGACGTTCATACGAGCCAGGTCGCGCTCGAGCTCTCCATCGCGCTTCTGGGGGGTTGCCTTTCCGTCTGGATCTTGAAAAAGACCAGAGCCCAGTTGATGAGCGAGCGCTGGAAGGTGCTGGCCGCCGCCCTGGACGGCCTGCTCGTGATCGCCGCCCTGGGGGGAAATCAGCTCAGCCCAGACGAGACCTACGGCGGACTGCTCGGCAGCTTGGACATCGCCATCGCGCCGCTCGCAATCTTCACCTCGGTCCTGCGCGTGTCGCCGAGGGCCGTGCAGACCAGCAGCCTCGTCGTCAGCGTGGGCGTCTTGGGGCTCCTCGCCGTGGATGCCGTGCGCGGTCTGCCGGTCACACCCAAGCTCCCCCTCTTCGCCATCTACCACGGCGCAGCGGTGCTCTTGTCCCACTATTTCACAGCTCGGGCGCGCGAGATCTTCGGGCGGGTGGGCCAGGTCGCCGTCCGTGCCGAAGGGGCACGGCGCAGCGTGCGCGCGCTGCTGGAGGACCACCACGACTTGCGCAGCGTGCTCTGCAACCTGCAGCTCGGCGCCGATCGCCTGCACGAGGCGCTCTTGCGAGGAGACGAGCGAACCAGGCTGTCCGCGCTCGAAACCTCGCTCTCCGCAGGCATCGCGGCGCTGAGCCGTGGCGCCCAAACGACGCGGGATCGTGCCCTGCTGGCCCTGGAAGGCACCGACCAACCGAGCGTGGCCAGCGTGGCCGACGCGCTGGCCGCCGCCCGCGAAGAAGCGCGCGAGCTCGTGCCGAACCTCCGCGTGAGCCTGAAGGCTTCGGCAAACGACACGCCCGTCCTCTTCGGGGGAGGGACGACTGCGCTTTCGCGCCTCTTCCTCCACCTCTTGGTCAACGCCCACGAAGGCAACGGCGAAACGGGTGCCTCGAGCGTCGTGGTGACCACAGAGGTCCGTCGAGGCGCCGTCGACGTCGATCTAGAGGACGACGGCCCCGGCTTCCCGCCGGCCCTCCTCGACAAGATCGGCCGAGATCGCGGCTTTTCGACCAAGCAAGGCTCGTCCGGCATCGGTCTCTGGCTCGCGCATTCGTCCCTACTCGCAGCCGGAGGCTCGCTCGCCCTGTCCAACCAGGGCGGAGCCCACGTAAGCGTCGTCCTGCGCGTGGCTCCGTAAACGGGAACAAAAAAAGGAAGAGCGGCCCCGGATACCGGCGGGACCGCTCACCCAGTTTCACCTCGCTGACTGGACCGCCTCGGAGGAAAGCGGCTCGGTCAGCTCACGACCTTCCCCTTACGGGGCCTGGAAGTCGACGTTGCCTTCCTGGTCAGCGAACCAGTCGGTTTCCACCTGGTCGTCGGCAAGCGCGGCATCGCCGGGCTCGACCGCAACGTTCTCGATGCCACCGAAGTGACCCCAGCTGTAGGAGCCGGTGATCGAGAGCTCGTCCGAGACCGCGTCACGCAGGTCGAGGCCGAAGTCGAAGCCGGTGAAGGCGACGTCGGAGACCTCGGCTTCCACGTGCTCGCGCAGCACCATGCCGTAGCCCGGCTTACCGTCAGGATAGCCGCACATGGTCACCTTGCTGACGATGGGGTGTGTGTGCCAGGTCCCCGCTGGAAGCGCGCCCTCGGTGCTGTCCCACTCGAAGCCGTTCGGGTCCGCCTTGGCGGGGAAGACCTGACGGCCGAAGAGGGTGTGGAGCTCGCCGATGTAGCCCTGGTCGATGTCGAACATGTCGTCGCCCTCGTTGTTGACCACGAGGTGATCGCCCGCGACGCTGCCACCGAACCACTCGAAGCCATCATCCCAGGTGGTGTTCACCTGGACGTAGCTGATCGTGGTGCCCGAGCCCACCGAGCCCATGGTCAGGCCGTTGATCTCGTTGCCATCTTGCAGCTCGGTACCGCCGAACTCGATGCGCACGTACTCCATGAAGCCGCTGTCCTGATCCTCGATTGGATCTTCGCCGGCGGGGCCATGCTGGTTGAGCGGCTCGCTGGCCAAGCCTTCGACGTTGACGTTGTCACCCGACCAGTTGGTCGCGTTGCCCAGGATGACGATGCCGCCCCAGTCACCCGCCTGCTTCTGGCCGTTGGCCGCCGCCGACGTGAAGACGATCGGCGCTTCCGCCGTACCCATGGCCTCGATGCGGCCGCCACGCGAGATGACGAGCGTACTGTTGCCGGTGCTCTTGAACAGCGTTCCCGCAGGGATGGTCAGGGTTGCGCCATCAGTCACGTGGATGATGCCGCTGATCGCGTAGACCTCGCCTGCGTCGAGCTCCATGTCGGCCGTGATGTCCGCACTGAGCGTCACGGTAACGGGGGACAAGGTGCTGCCCATGTCTTCCGGCGTGGCGTTGACGGACCAGTTGGTCCAGCCCTCCATCCAGTCGGCCTCGTCGCGGAACGCGCCGACGCCCGAGCTCATCACCGTGTCGGCCGGGCCGCCGGGGTTTGCCAAGCAATCCTGGGGCGTGAACGGGGGCTCGGAGAGGACGACGCCGCCCATGCCGCCGCTGCCGCCGCCCATGCCGCCCTGGTTCTCGCTGCCGCCGGTGCTGCCACCGCTGCCGCCGCCAGTGCCGTCGTTGTTGGTGGCACCGCTACCGTCGTTGTTGGTGGCGCCGCTACCGTCGTTGTTGGTGGCGCCAGTGCCGCTGCCGCCAGCGCCGCCCATGTCCTCTTCGTCGTCGCCGCCGCCGCCGCAAGCAGCAAAGGCCACGGGAACCATCACGGTCAACGCCGCGATACTCATCTTGGAAAGAATGCGCATATGGATTTCGTCCTCCTTGGGATGGGCGGACCATGCGCCCATCTCATGAAGACACCGTGGGAACTCGGTAACGATTGGGTGGCATACGCGAGGAAACTAACGGTTTTTGCGTGAGCAGAAATCGGAGGGCGTCACAGAACCCTCACGACCCCCCATCGTGGGATGCCGACACGATGCCGACACGTCCGCGTCGGAAGGGCAGCGCGCTCGAGGAGCAGGAACGCTGGGCTAGCGCTCAGAAATCGTAGCCCACGCCCAACGTGAAGGTGGTGCCCTTCCGGTAGCGCTTGGTCACGTTTGCGAGATCGACGTCGCCCGTGTCGGGGTCAACGTTGATCTGATTCCCCTGCGTCACCAGTACGTCGTCGTTGACGATGTTTTCGATGGAGAACTTCGCGCTCCAGTGTTCGAGGAACTTCTGGCCGTACGCCAAATCGAGCGAATGGAACGACTGCTCGTACGCGTCGGGGATGGTGTTGGTGCCGACCTCCACCAGGGTGGCGGCCCGCACGTTGTAGGCGAGCTGCACCGTCGTGCCGATCTTCTCGTTCTGATAGCCGAGCACGCCGTTGATCACCCATGGCGCCTGGTTGATCAGCGTGCGCGACAAGCTGGTGATGGTGATGAACCCGGTCTGCGGCACCTCGACCCGTGAGTAGGCCAAGGTGAAGTTTCCGCCGAGGTAGAAGTCCTTCAGAGTCTTGGTCAAGAAGCCCAGCTGCTTGCGCGCCTCGAGCTCGAAACCGGCGACGTTGGCGGCGTCGCTGTTGATGTACGTCAGCTGGGGCGAGCTGTCCGCGGGAATGAGGATCTGCTCGATCGGCTTGGTCAGACGCTTGTAGAAAGCGGAGAAGGCGACGATCTCTGTGAGCGTCGGCCAGAACTCGAAGCGCACGTCGAAATTGTCGATGGTCGTGATCTCGAGGTCGGGATTGCCCGTGACAACGCGACCGCCAAAGTAGTCGGAGAACGCGAACGGTGCGATTTCACGAACCTGGGGACGGGCCAGCGTGCGTCCGTAGGAAATTCGGGTCTTGGACTTTTCGGTGCCGCTGAAGATCACGGACAGCGCAGGCAGGAAGCTGACGGCACTGAAGGCACCGCCGTCACCGACGACCTGGGTGTTCAGCGGATCGAGCGGCGTCACGCTCTGGTCCGTACCTTCGACGCGAGCGCCGCCCGCCAGTCGAATCAGCCGGCTCGGCTCCCAATCCACCATGGCGTAGCCGGCGTAGACGTTCAGCGTGGCCGCGTAGAAGTCGCCCGACTGCGGGTTTTCCACCAATTGCAGCAGGCTCGGGATGTTGTCGTCGTTGAAGAGCTTGCCCGAGCAGTCGCGATCGTACTCTTCGCCGATGCAGTAGTAGGTATCGTCCCGCGTGGTCGGCCCCGTCGGAAGCAGGATGAGCCGACGAGCGGAGAACGAGCGGTTCTTCAGGTTGATCAAGCCGCCGACCTTGAGATCGAGGCGTTCCTTGGCAGGGTCCGCCTTCAGCAGCGGCTGCGTCCAATCGAGCTTGCCACCACCGGAGTTCTCTGCCTGCTCGGACCAGAAATGGCGCCCGGACTCGTCGCCCTGAAAATACGCCCAACCCGGCGCACGCTCTCCGAGAAGGTCGGCGTCGTCGATCGGTAGTCCTTGGACGTTTTGGTACACGGTGTCCCGACGATCGGGCTCGTTCCGATTGGCCGAGGCAATGGACAGGTTCCAGCCCAGGCTGGCCCGCTGCAGAGCGGGAAACTCGTGATCGCCCTCCAGCATGCCGAACGTCATGCCGCGATCGACCCAGCCGAGCTGCGTTGCAGTAAACGAGGTGGCCGCCGAGATGTTGCGCCCCTGGTACTCGTGCGCCCAGTCGTCCGCGATCTGACTGCGTAGGCCAGTGAGCGAGAGCTTGTGCCCCGCCGCCGGCAGGTAGGACAGCTTGCCGAACGCCCCCCAACGGATCTGCTCCTCACCCGCGTCGAGCCGGTAGTCGACGCGCTCCTGGAAGCCACGCGGGTCTTCGTCAGTGAGCGTGTACTCCTTGACCACGACGTCGTGATAGACTTCGTACTGGCGGCTGTAGTTCAAGGACGCGAGCACGCCGAGCTGCTGCTTCTTGTTCTTGCCGACGTTCCACGTCATGCCGCCGACGATGCTGCCGCCGTGGTTGGGCGGTGTCCCAGTGATGAATGGACGCATGCGGCTGTTCACAGAGCGGCCAATGTCGATGAGGTCTTCCGGGGTCAGCGGATTGGGCGTGCCATCCGGGAAATTGGGGACGGAACCGTTGTCCACGGTTTCTTGGTCTTGGGGTACGTTCGACGGCATGGCCCGGGTCCCGTCGTCGAAACCCAGCCAGTCCGTGCCACTGCTGGCGTAATCCAGGCGATCTTGAAAGGTCGACTGCGTGTTGACGCCAGCGTTCAAGGTCACCTGGAACAGGGGCTCTTTCGGTACCGAACGCGTCTCGATCTGCACCGAGCCGCCGGCGAAGTCGGCGGGCATGTCGGGCGTGAACGACTTGACGATGGTGAGCGAATCGAGCGTGGCCGCCGGAAACACGTCGAGCGGCACGGCAGCTCGATCGGGCTCGGGGCTCGGCAGTGGGTAGCCGCTCAGGAGCGAGTTCGAGTAGCGCTCGCCCAAGCCGCGCACGTAGACGAAGCGACCGTCGAAGATGGTGGCGCCCGTCACGCGTTGTGCCGCCTCGGCTGCGTTGCTGTCGGTACCCTTGGAGATTTCTTCGCGCCCGATGGCATCGCCGGAGGCCACGGCGCGCTGCCTTTTGAGCGCCAGGCCTTCGATCGTCTGACTCTCGGCCTGGTCCTCGATCACGATCTCCTCGATCGCGCCTTCCTGCGGAGTGAGCTCGACGTCATGACGGCTCACGCGACCGGCCTGGATGACCACGCCAGACAGCGTCTCGGGCTCGTACATCTCGTAGAAGACCTCGAGCTCGTACTTCCCGGGAGGCAGCTCCAGGCGATAATAGCCCTCGAAATCCGTGAGCACGATCGCGCCGGTGCTCTTGACCTTGATCTGCGCCTCGAGCGCCGGCTCGCCGCTCTCCTTGTCGATCAGGCGTCCCCAGGTAACACCTTGCCCGGCAGGCGCCGCGCGCCACGGCTCTTGGCCCGGAGCGAAGATTCCCTCCGGGATTGCTTCCTCGCTCTCCGCGCCTGCATCGGCCGCCGTTTCACTGACGACCTCCTCTTCGGCCACGACTTCTTCTTCGTCGGCGCCCTCTTCGTCGGCGCCCTCTTCGTCGGCGACGATCTCTTCCTCGTCGGCAACGACCTCTTCCTCATCCGCGACGACTTCCTCTTCGTCGACGGGCGGATCCTCGCCCTCGGGGGCCTCCTGTGCGTGCGCCCCCAGCGCAGCCAAGAGCAGACCAAGAGTCAGAAGTGGGCTTACGAGGGGAGTGCGGCGCATGATGTCGTTTGGCTAGAAGTGGGCGCTTTTTCGCCTGATTCGGCCAGCAGCGCCAGGTGAGTTGATGGGATGTCGATGACATCGCCGTGACGAACGTGCGGCCTTTTCGTGAGGTACTCAGAGCACGAGCTCGAGCGAATCCGTCACGAGCGCGCGTGGTCCAACCGCACCTTCACGCGCGTGTCACTCGCAGCGCCGACGACGGGCGCGCTGAACCAGCGCCGCCCGAACGGCACTGCACGAGCCAGCACTGCCGGAGCCATCACTCCTCGACGAGGGCTCGCTTACTTGACGACCGGCTCGGTCAAGAGCGCGATGGAGCGAGCGCCCGCTGCACGAGCCAAATCCATGGCTTCCATGGCGGCACCGTAGGGCGTGTCGTTGTGGGCGTCGAAATAGACGACTTTCATCTGCTTGGCAGCGAGCATTCGCGGCAGGCGCGATGCGATCTCGTGCTTCTCCAGCACCGTCTTGTTGATGCGGATGACCCCCGCTTTGTCGACCGTCAGAACCAGAGGCTCGTTCTTGGCGCTCGGCGGCGGCGGAGGCGTCTTCTCGTCCTGCTCCTTGGGCACGTTCAGCCAGAAGGTCTTGGTCATCATCGGCGTCATGACCATGAAGATGATCAGGAGCACGAGAACGATGTCCACCAGCGGTGTCACGTTCACGTTCGGCTTCGGAGCGCCCTTGCCATCGCCACCAACATTGAACGCCATTCTACTTCTCGCCCTTCTTCTTCTTGGCGGAGCCGCCGGCGTTCTGCTCCTCGACCTTGATGCTCACGCCCGAAAAGCCGACGTCCTGGACTTTGGCCATCATGGTGCGAATGCGCCCCCAGGGCAGACGCGCGTCAGCGTTCAGTCGCAGCTGCTTCTCGGCGTCCGCCTTGTGCAGCTCTTCGAGCTTGGGCAAGAGGTCGGCCTCGTTGATCGCGTTCTTCTCCAGCAGAATGCGACCATTGAGCGCCAAGGTGAGCTCGATTGGATGGAGATCCTTCGGCTTCTCGTCGACCGCAGTCAGCTTCGGCAGCTCGATGTGCTCGCCCTCGGCCATGGCCGGGGTGACGACCATGAAGATGATCAGCAGAACGAGGACGACGTCGACCAGCGGGGTGACGTTGATCTCGGGCTCAGGCAGCTTGTTCTTGAGACTCTTCGACGTGCTTGCGCCCATGGTTGTTCTCCATTTCGTCCAGCAGTTCACCCATCGAGCGGCCCAATGCCAGCTCGATCCCGGCCACGCGTGCCGACAGGTAATTGAAGAAGAGCACCGCCGGAATCGCGACCATCAGGCCGAACGCCGTCTCGATCAGTGCTTCGGAGATGCCGGCCATGACCGAGCTCAGCCCCGCGCTGCCGCTGACGCCGATGGCTTGGAAGGCACCGATGATGCCCACCACGGTGCCGAGCAGCCCGACGAACGGCGCCACCGACCCGACGGAGGCTAGGACGTTCATGCCGCGGCGGAGTTCCGCACCCGTGGCTTCCATGCGGCGAGCCGCCTCGTTGCGCGCGAGCTCCGTCGGCGTCATCTCGCCGGGCTTCTCGAGCCCGCGCAGATAGGAGGCGGTCATGCGCTCGAACAAGGACGCCAGCGGCGAAGCCTTGTAGGTCTGCGCCGTCTTCACCAGCTTCTCGAGCTGCCAGCGCTCGATCAGCGGAGCGGCAGCAACGACGAATGCCTTCGACGCCGCGCTCGCCTTGGCGAACGAGATGAACCGTTCGACGACGACGCCAACGCTGGCCACCGCCATCACCAGGAGGACGAACGCGATGGACCGTGCGAGGAAGCCCATGTGGGCATAGATGGCAACGAGATCGAATGTCATGACTGATAGCTCCGAGCTTTGCGCCCACTAGGCGCCTTTTCCTGGCTTCTCAGGTGGTCAACTTGAAGTTGAACACCTTGGTTTGAATGACGCTGACTGCCTTGCCCCCGCGCATCGCCGGCGTGAAGCGATAGGTCTTCACCATCTCGATCACGGCATCACGCAGAGCATCGGGTCCTTTGACGACCTGAATGTCGGTGACCGATCCATCCTCGGTGACCACGAACTTCACGATCACCTTGCCCTCGATGCCGGCGGCCTTGGCCGCGGCTGGGTAGGTGAAGGCAGCACCCGCCGTCTTCTGCGGGGGCGTCGTGTCGGCGGTGACCCGGGACGGACCGCTCGGGGCTGCGGCAGGCTCGGGACTAGCGGCCTTGACCACCGCAGGGGCGGCCTTCGCTACGCGACCTTGGGTCGCATACTGATACGGGTCACCCGAAGCGTAGGGATTGAAGTCGCTGGTGGGAGCCGTCTCTGCCGGAGCGTCGGACGGGATCTCGGTTGGAACGGAGAGCGTGGGCACGACCGGCCCGCGCGGCTGCGCCGGGGCAGGATCCGCAGCCACCGGCTCGGGCTCCGCGGCCTCGGGTTCCGGCTCCGGCTCGGGCTCCGTGGCCAGCATCACGTTCTGGACGTTCTCTTCCTCTTCCTCGGCGTCGTCCTTCTGCGACGTGATGGCCAAGGCGGTACCGAAGCTGAGCAAGCTCACCAGGCCGATTACGTATCCCAGCATCAAGCGACGGGTGCGCTGTCGGTCGGCCGCGCGGTTGGTCCAGGCGTCGAAGTCCATGGTGGCGGCCGCAATGTCCTTCGCCTTCATGACGAAACAGTGACGCCATTGAAAAACACGCGTGAACGCCGGGGATGCGCACTTCTTTCCTCCCCTTCATGTCAGGTTCACGCAGTCGTCACAGATCCGGAGTAACCGGGTTCTCCCATGGCAAAGGTTGTAGTCGTCGACGACGAACGGGACATTCTGGATGTTCTCGAGTTCAACTTGCGGCAGGCCGGCCACGAAGTGCTGACAGCGTCCACCGGCCGGGAAGGCCTGGAATTGGGCCTGAAGCGCAACCCCGACCTGATCATCTTGGACCTCATGCTGCCGGATTTGTCGGGCACCGAGGTTTGCCGGACGATTCGGGCATCCACCGAGGTTCGCCAAGTGCCCATCCTGATGCTGAGCGCCCGCGGGGACGAAATTGACCGGGTGGTTGGCTTCGAGCTGGGTGCAGACGACTATGTGACCAAGCCGTTCAGTGTTCGGGAGCTGATGCTGCGTGTTCGTGCAGTGCTCGGTCGCTCTCGTCCCGTGCCGGCGGCAAAGCGCGCCGTCGCGATGCAGTTCGGTCGCCTGCGTATCGACCGCGAGGCGCACCGCGTTTGGGTGGACCAAGAGGAGCTCATCCTGACCGCCCTCGAGTTCAAGCTCCTGGTGACCCTGTTCGAGCGCCGCAACCGGGTGCAGACCCGCACCTCGCTGCTCGAGCACGTTTGGGGCATTCACGCACACATTTCGACCCGTACCGTCGACGCGCACGTCAAGCGCCTGCGCGAGAAGCTCGCCGGCGCCCGCGACTACGTCGAAACGGTGCGCGGCGTCGGCTACCGCTTCAAGGAGAGCGTCGACGACGCGAGTGGCGAGGTCGTCGACAACTTCGGCGAAGAAGACGAGGCACCTGCCACGTCCGGTTACGGGCTGGAGTCGGTCGAGCGCAGCCGCCGTTCGGCGGGGATCGAACGACACACGTAGATCGGGCGCCGCTTCTGCTCGTCGAACATCTCCGCGACGTAGAGGGACACCACGCCCAGGCTGGTCAAGATCAGGCTGCCGAACAGGAGCTCGACGAGGATTACGGTCGGGAATCCCGCCAGCGAGTCGCCCCGAGCGTAGCGGTACAGGGTCCACACCCCGAGCCCGACCGTGAACACCAACATGCCGAAGCCGACGCTGGCAACCAGCCTGAGCGGCGCGGCGCTGAAGGCGAGCAGATTCTTGAGCGAGTAGCGCAAGAGCTTCATCGTCGACCACTTGGTGATGCCAGCCGCTCTCTCTTGCACCTCGAAGGGCACTGCTTCGACGCGGAAACCGACCCAAGCTACGAGGCCGCGGAAAAAACGGTTGCGCTCGGGGCAGGCTTTCAGTGCATCGACCACTTGCCGATCCAGGAGCTTGAAGTCACTCGCCCCGTCGAAGCTCGCGCCTGCCAGCGGCAAGCTTGCGCCCATCAAGCGATTGAACACGCCGGCTGACGCCCGATAAAAGACGCTTTCGCGTCCGCGCTGCATCTTGACGCCGTTGACGACGTCGGCCCCGCCCTCCCAGCGGCGAACGAACTCGGCGAGCAGGGCGGGCGGGTGTTGCATGTCGGAGTCCAGCAGGATCACGGCACTCCCGCGCGCTTGGTCGAGCCCAGCCATGAGCGCGGCCTCCTTGCCGAAATTTCTGGAGAAGCGGACGACCGAAAGGCCCCGATCGGCCCTGGCTTCCTGCTCCAAGAGACCACCCGTGCCGTCGGTACTGCCGTCGTCGACGCAAACGATCTCGTAGGAGCGTCCAATCTCCGCGAGCCGGCGGCGAAGCTCCGTGAGCACGATGCGAACCACGGCCTCCTCGTTGAACATCGGGACGATGATGCTGAGATCGGGAAGGTTCGGGGCCGACATGTGCTCGTCAGTTTGCTGAGATACCATCCTACGCGCTCATTCACAGCCGGAACAGCTCGAGCCCCTGCTCGAGCGCCAGCTCGCGCGGAAAGAGACCGCGCAGGTCGACGAGCAGCCCGCGCGGGCGGAGCAGCGGGAGAAACTCGGCCTTGGCTCGCTCGCGGTAGTGGCGATGAGGAACGGCAAGCACGAGCGCGTCCGCAGCCCGGGGGAGGTCGTCCCAGGAAGAGAGCGCCATTCCGTGCTCGGCGAGCACGTCTGCCGGAACTGCCACTGGATCGTGCAAGGTGACCACGCAGCCGAACTGGCTGAGCTCGGCCGAAAGCTCGAATACCTTGGAGTTGCGGACGTCGGGGCAATCCTCCTTGAACGTGACACCGAGCACGGAAACCCTGGCGCCGGGCACTTGCCGCCCGGCCGCAGCAATGCGCTTGACGGTCTGTCCGGCCAGGTACGCCGCCATGCCGTCGTTGATCCGTCGCCCAGCCAGGACCACTTCGGAGTGATAGCCAAGCTCTTCCGCTTTGTGGGTTAGATAGTATGGATCGACTCCGACGCAGTGCCCTCCGACCAGGCCGGGGTGATAGGGCTGAAAGTTCCATTTGCTCCCAGCAGTGAGCAGAACGTCTTCCGTGTCGATGCCCAATCGATGGCAGATCAAGGCCGCCTCGTTCATGAGCGCGATGTTCAGGTCGCGCTGACTATTCTCCAGGAGTTTGGCCGTCTCGGCGACCTTGATCGAGGGCGCGATGTGGACGCCGGCTGAAACGATTCGCCGGTAGATACCCGCTACGCGCTCCGTCGTCTCGGGCAGGTCGCCCGCGACGACCTTGACCACGGAGCGCAACGTATGTGCCTCGTCCCCAGGGTTGATGCGTTCTGGGCTATGCGCAACGAAGAAGTCGCGTTTCCAGACCAAACCGGAGCTCCGCTCGAGCAGCGGAACGCACACGTCCTCGGTGGCTCCTGGGTACACAGTGGACTCGAAGACCACCGTGGCGCCCCGCCGCAAGCGTCGCCCTACGTCGGTCGTCGCGCGCAAGAGGTCGGTCAAGTCGGGGCGGTGCGAGGCGTCCACGGGCGTGGGCACACAGACGAACACGACGTCCGCGCCCGACAGCACGTCGGCATCCGTGGAAAAGGAAAGCGAGCTCTGTCCGAGGTCCGCTCGATCCACGCACGAGCTCGTATCCGAGCCACGCGAAAGCCCGGCTACGCGGCGTGGATCCTGGTCGAAGCCCACGACGCGAAAAGCCCGGGAAAGCTCGACACAAAGCGGCAGCCCCACGTAGCCTAGCCCTACCACGACCATGCGCTCACCCGTGCTCATGGTGTATCCCCCGTCCCCGTGCGGAGGCCGAGCTCGGCGTAGACCGCGAGCACTCCTGCACGGACGCGGACCGGATCGAACTCGTCCAGCACGAACCTGCGCGCAGCCTTGCCCATCTCCGCTCGCCGCCCGGTGTCGGCGAGCAGCGCTAGGCAGGCGGCGGCAAGAGCCCGGGCGTCACGCACCGGAACGAGCTTGCCAGTTCTTTCGTCGAGCAGTGCGTCCCTCGTGCCGACGCTGTCGTAGCACACGGCGGGCACCTCCATGAGCCCTGCCTCGAGCACGACGGTCGGCAGTCCCTCGCGAAAGGAGGGCAAGACGAGCAGAGTGGCAGCCGCGTAGGCAGGCCGCGGGTCCTCCATTTCGCCGAGCATGTGGACGCGAGCACGCTTTTGGAATGCCTCGATACGCGCGGGGTCGGTGGGATCTCGCTCACCAACCACGAGCAGATGGGTGTCGGCCGAGACGGCTTGAATCAGCTCGAGCGCAGTGAGCAAGTCTTCGATGCCCTTCTCGCGATGGAGCCGACCCACGAACAGGAGCACCGGCGCGCCGTCTGCAACGCCGAGACGACGGCGCAAGGCGCTGCCTGCCGCCCCGTCCGGACGAAACGTGCTGCCGTCGACGCCGTCCGCGCTGCCCCGCCCGATGCGCCGGAGCGCCAGCGGACGCACTGCGTTCGCGCGCTCGAGCTCTGCTTCCACGGACGCACTGACGGGGACGACGCGCTGGGCCAGGTGGCAGGTCGCGCGCTCGCTAGCGAGCAACAGTGCGCGCCGCACGCCGTGCGCCGTGACGTGGGGCAAGCCATGCACGGTGTACACGCGCCTCGGCACCTTTGCGGCGAACGCCGCCGTCATCCCGATCAGTCCACCCTTCGGATTGTGTGCGTGCACGAGCGCGGGGCGAAGCTGCCGCATCAAGGAAATCGTGCGATAGAGCGCAATGGCGTCCTCCGCAGGAGCCATGCGCCGGCAGAGGGGCAGGTCGTGCACGGTGACGACTCCACCTTCTGAGAGCAGGCGACTCCTGTGGCCGACTCGGGTCGCCAGGTGGACGTCGAGCCCGGCCTCGGCCTGCGCGACGAGCGGCGCGGCCAGAAAATGCAGGAACTGATCGCTGGTGCAGACGTGCAGGATCCGGCCCACTACTTCAGTGCCTCCGTACCAGCCTTGCGCCGCCCGAGGAGCCAACTCTCGAGCTCGGGATCCCGACCGCCCAGTCGGCGCGCTCGCGACAGGGCGACGTCTGCGCGCTCCACGTTCCCGGCCAATCGAGCGCTGCGTCCAGCTGCCAGATGTCGCTCGATCGAGGGATCGAGCTCGGCGGCGCGCCATGCGTGAACGAGAGCGAGCTCCGGCTGCGAGCGCCGCTCGAACAAGTTGGCCAGCCATTGTTCCGCATCCGCGCAGTGGGTAGGGGTGTCACAAACTCCGGACCGGAAAGCGCCCAGCGCCAGGCGACGCTCGGCTTCGTCCCCATGCTCGAGGGCCAGCTCGACCCGATCCTTGGCGCAGTTGGCGGGTGCCGCGCAACTCGGGCAGGCAGTCAGGAGGTCGACGGCCGCGGGCCCCTTTCCTTCGTAGGCCAGGAGCGCGGCATGGAGGCGCAGGCCATCGCAAGCCGGCACGTCCCGAATACTTTCCGCGAGCCCGCGGACCCGCTCGCGCGTGCCCTCGGCGAGCGGACATTTCTCCTGCTCTGCCTCGAGCGGACAGGGCGCACCCCCCGCGCGCAGATCGCCCAGCAGCGCCCAACCCAGTGCGGCCTCTACGCGGACGTCCTTCGGCGCTCGCTCCACGGCCGCCAGCAGCAGGTGCCGCCGCGAGCGTGCGGGTGCTTCGCGCGGAAGCGCCCCGCCGATCTCGAGCAGGAAGCGTGCCCCGGTGACTCCAGCGGGCGCGACGCGGGCCAAACGTTTCGCATCCGTGGTCAGGCGGACGACGCGCGTCGCCAGCGTGGGCGTGAGGGTGCGATCCGCTTCGGCCGCGCGGCGTACGTGCAGGAGCGCCTGATCGACGGCGCCGCGCTGCGCCAGCACCTCGATCAAGAGCAGGTCCACGCGCGCCGAGCGAGGAGCCCGGCTGAGGGCCTTGGCTGCAAAGGCCATGGCGTCCTCCCCTCGATGAAGGGCTAGCCAGCCGCCCACCAGCGGAAAGTACGGTTCGGCGGGGAACCGTTTCATTCCCCCGTAGACGGCAGACCAAGCCGCCCTGCGCTCTACCTCATTACTCGATTGCGCCGCGGCGCGCATGGCAAGGACACGAGCGCTCTCCCGCTCCGCCGCAAGCGCCGGGCCGGTGAGGACCGTCCACAACAGAAGGACCGCGAGCAGCCCCGTGACCGCCGTGAGCAGGCGCCCCGCGGCGGGCGCACCCCACCCTGGAACATCGGGCCCTGCTCCTCGCGCCTGTCGCGAGCCCTCGAGCCCCCCTCCGACCACGGCCAGCGCACCGGCGAGCGCGGGCAGCTCCAGCCCGAGATCGGCCACGTTCTGGAGCAAGAGGACGACGATGGACAGCCAAGCTCCCTCGGCAGACGGGTGCCCGCGCACGCGAAGGCGGCCTGGCGCGAGCAGAAAGCAAAGGCCGAGAAGCGCCGCAGCGCCCACCCAGGGCCCCCACTCGAGGAGCCAGGAGAGGGCGAAATTCTCGATGTACTCGTGGGTGAAGTTCGCGCCTTCCTGGGTCAGGCGTGCCGACACGGAATCGAACGCCCCACGCCCCACGCCGATCCAGTCGACCTGGTCGAACGAGGTGGCCAAGAGTCCAAGCTCGTGAAGCTTGCTGGCGTCGTCGCCAAAGAGCTCGCGTTCGAGGTCCGGATTCGAGCCGAGCACGGCAATCGAGATCCCTGCAAGAACGAGGACGAGCGCGAAGGGCGCCTGCTTGATGGCTTGCCTCTGCCGACCGCGCGCTGGCGAGAAGCGCCGCGCCGCGAAGAGCACGCACCAAGCGAGCAGGCCAAAACCGAGGGCAAGCACGCCTCCGCGCGACCCGCTCGAAATCACGGTCGCCACGGTCAGAGCGCCGCCCACGGCGAGCAGGGCCCGCGGGGCCCCCGGTCGGCGGCTGCCGAGAAGCGAAAGGGCTGCAAACGTGCCGAGGTTCATGTACCCCGCCAGATTGTTCGGGTTCACCAGCACGCTCGCTGGCCCAACGGTCCCTCGCGCCGGGAGTCGAGGTAGACCCAAGAGATGCTCGAGGCCGAGCAGAGCGTGGACCAGCGTGAGCAGGGCCACCAGCACGGCGACCCCCAGCACGGAGAGCAAGAGGTGCGTGAGGCCGAGCTCGCGTGCCACCGTCGCTGCGGCAAGGGCCAGGATCGCGTAGCCCGACCAGTTGAGGGCGCAGACGACCGTAGCTGACGGGGCCAAGCTGAGTGGAAAGTACGAAAGCGGCAGAGCGCCGCTCGGCTCGAGCGCCTGCCCCCATAGCTCCGCGGCCCGCGGCGCGAGCAACGAGGCGAGTGAGCTCGGGAGCGGCAGGGCCGTCAGCGCCGTCCAGAGCGCGAGCAGGAAGAAGAACCAGGCGAAGGCGCACGACGTCTTGCTCAGGGCAGAGCGGAAGACGAGCCCGAGGATCAGCACGAGCGCGGCAAGGATGGCGGCGGCCCAGCGCGGCGCTCCGGCCAACAGGCTGGCCGAGGCAAGCAGCCACAGCGAAACGCCGTACCACAGCCAGTAGCCGCCTGCGTCACGCACGACCGACACGCTACCGCCACTTTCCCCAGGAACCGAAAAGGCGCCCCCGAGGCGCCGTCCCCAGCGCTCCCTCGCCGGGCCGCCGAGCCGCGCCGCCGAGCCACCGCCGAGCGCTGAACCCTGGTTCAGACGGCTCGCCCAAGGCCTCAGGTGCCTCGCCAGAGACCTCAGCGCGCTTGCAGGATGTCCAAGCAAGAGTCTTCCGCCTTAGTGAAGGGCTTCCGTGAGCACCGTGATTCTCGGGGCCTGGAGCGTTTTTCTGGGTAGACTGGTGGTTCCGATGTCGGAGGCGAGCAAGTGGGAAGAGCGAGACGGGACGCGGGACGGCCCCCAGGAGCAGTCCCGCTCCAGCTGGCCGACTCGCCGCGGCGTGCCGACCGACGACGAGAACGGCCCGGCGGAGATCGTCCTCGGCGCGCTCCGCCGCCACCTGTGGCTCGCCGTATCGCTCCTGATCGTGAGCGTACTCGGGGCAGCTGCCTTCGGCATGTCGCGCACGAAGGTGTATCGGGCGAGCGCCATGCTGCAGATCGATCCGAGGCCGCCGACGCCGCTCGGGCATGGAGTGGAGGGCGTGGTCGAGCTCGGGACCAACAGCTACTGGGCCAACATCGAGTACTACAACACCCAGCACGAGCTGATCCGTTCGCTGCCGGTGGGCCTGGCCGTGGTGCGCGAGCTGTCCTTGCACAAGGACTCCGCCTTCCTGCAGAACACGGCCGTCGCCACGTCACCCGCCTTCGAGGTCGTTCCAGAGACGGCAGCGAGCGTGCTGCGCTCGCGCCTGGGCGTCTTCCCGACCAAGGAGAGTCGCCTCGTCTTGATTACCCTGGACGATGCCAATCCGTCGCGAGCAACCAAGGTGCTCGATGCCGTGGTGCGCTCCTACGTGGCCCACAACATGGACCAGGCAGTCGAGTCCACGTCGTCGGCGGTGGAGTGGCTGGGTGAGCAGCTGGAATCCCTGCGCTCGGAGCTCAGCGACAGTGAGCTCGCACTCCACGAATACAAGCTGAACAAGCAGATTGCCTCGGTCGGCATCGACGACCAGAGCGACATGCTGAGGGGCGAGATCGGCCAGCTCACCGAGGAGCGCACCCGCGTGCGAGCCAAGATTCAGGAGGCCAAGGCGCGCCTGTCCCAGCTGGCCAAGGTGGACGTGACGGACCCCGAGGTCATTCCGCAGATGGAGCTCTTGGACAGCCACGAGCTCAAGACATTGCGCTCCGCGTACATCGAGAGCGTGCGCAACCAGAGTGCCCTCGTGGGCAGCGGCAAGGGCGAGAACCACCCCGACGTGCAGGCAGCACTGGCTCGCGTCAACGCCACGAGTCGAGCGCTGACGGCGGAAGTGCAGAACATCAAGACCGGTGCGCAAAAGCAGCTATCCGCGCTGGAGCAGCAAGAGGGAGGTCTAAGGCAGCTTCTGGCGGAAGCGGAGAAGAAGGCCTTGGACTTGAACTTGATGGAGATCGAGTACAACCGGCTCAAGCGAACCAAGGACAACAACGAAAAGCTCTACGGCTTGGTGCTCGAACGGAGCAAAGAGGCAGGCCTCACCCAGGCGCTGCGCGTCAACAACATCCAAGTGCTCGCCCCGGCGCGGACCAGCCCGATCCCGGTCGAGCCGCGAATGAGTCTGATTCTGGCAGCCGGCGTCTTGGCCGGCCTCGCGCTCGGCCTCGGCGCCGCACTGGCCAGGGAGCGCATGGACCGCACCATCAAGACGCTGGATGAGCTCGAACAGCGCTTGCATTTGGTACCGCTCGGCAGCTTGCCCGAGCTATCGAGCAGTAGCGCGATGGGGGGCAAGAGGCGGAGTCGCCATTCGACGGTTGGGATACCGCCGGAGCTCGTCACCCTGCAGCAACCGGGCAGTGCATTCGCCGAGAACGTGCGCGCCGTGCGCACGAACCTCTTGTTCATGTCGCCCGATCAGCCTTTCCGCCGGCTCCTGATCACGAGCGCCCAGCCAGGCGAAGGCAAGACTACCGTGGCCTCGGCCCTCGCGATCGCCATGGCACAGGCCGGGCAGCGTGTGATCCTGATCGACTGCGATCTGCGCCGGCCACGACTGCACAAGATTTTCGCGCTACCCCCAGGGCGGAGCAACCTGTCGGAGAGCCTGATTGATCCGTCCGTTCTCGACATCGCCAGCACGCGGACGGAGCTACAGCGGCTCAGCATCCTACCGGCGGGACCCACGCCCCCCAACCCCGCCGAGCTCCTGCAAAGCGAGTCGTTCCGGCACCTGCTCGCACGCCTGGAGGCGGACTTCGACCTGGTCATCTTGGACAGCCCACCGTTGGTCGTCACCGACGCGGCGATTCTCGCCACTCGCGTCGATGGCTCGGTCATGGTGGTGCGCAGGGGTCACTCGGACCGGCGCGACGTCCAACGCGCTCGGCGTGCCATTTCCGACGTCGGCGGCTCCCTGATCGGGGCCGTGCTCAACGCCTCGAGCGCCGCCGATGGAACCTACGGCTACGGCTACGGCTATGGGGACGGCTACGGGCCGCGCTCCACCCAGCGCCCACCGATGCAAACCTGAGCGCGCCCTCACGACCGCCGGGCTGCTCGACCGCCCGCTTCCCCGAGCCCTCTCTTGGCAAACCTGGTCTTCTTGCTGGTCGCCCTCTGCCTGTACGCCCTGGCACTGCGCAGCCCCGGGGCCGCTTGTGGCTACGTGCTAGCCGGCACGGCGCTCGAGCAGTGCGCGCAAGCGTTGGTTCCCATCGCCAACAGCCAGGACACGCTGTGCAACTACCTGACCGCCGGGGCGGTGGTGGTCGGCCTGTTGTCGCGCATCCTCCACGACCGAGCCACGCTCCCCCGGCTGCGCACCACCAGCCTGTGGGTGCTCGGGTTGCTCGGCTACTGCTACGTCACGGTCCTGTGGTCGATTTTCCCCGGCACGACCATCGGCGCCTTGAACCGGGCGGTGCCGTACCTCGTCACCTTCGTCGGCATGGCCCCGCTCTTGATTCGCTCGGAGGCGGACCTGCGGCATTGCCTGACTTCGCTCCTCTTCAGCACGCTCTTCGCGCTCGTCCTGCTCCTGCTCTTCGCGGAATGGGGCGCACGCGGCGTAGTGCTGCCCGGCAAGGGGTTCGAGTCCAACCCGCTCGCCTTGGCCGAATCGGCGGGGTGCCTGCTCATCGTCACTGCCTTCGCCCCAGTGCGCGACAAGCTCCCTCCGAGCCTGCGCTGGGCGCTCTTGGCCACTGCAATCGGCGTCACCGCCTTGGTGTTCTTGCGCACGGCGTCGCGCGGTCAGGTCCTAGCCTCGGTCGCCGCCACGCTCGCCTTCTCGGTCCGTCAACGCGGCGGCGGCTGGATCGTGCTGGCGCTCGGCGTCGGTGGTCTCTTGCTCTTCGGCTTCTTGCCCGAGGAGGTGGCCAAGAACGCGGAGCGCTGGGACCCGGAGCAGATGCGAGACGCGGTCGACACCGGCCGCGTTCACGAAGCCGAGCGGCTCCTGTCGTTCTGGTCGAACAGCAGTCCAATGCACCAGGTACTGGGGCTCGGCCACGCTGCCTCCCAGGACCCACGGCTACTCGGCAACTATCCGCACGTGGTGCCAGCAGAGGTGCTGGCCGAAGAAGGCATCGTGGGGGCACTCCTCTTCGCGGGCACGATCATCGTCGCTGCCATCGCCCACATGCGCGGCCTGCGTGCGTCCGACCAGGCCTCGCATCGAGCGCGGGCGGCGCTGGCAGCGCTCTTGTGCTTCGAGTTCGTGCTGATCTGGAAGCAGGGATCGTTGCTCGGTGCCTCGCCGCTCCTCTTGCTCTTGACGCTGGCCCCCGAGGAGGTGCGCTTCAGGCGCCGAGCCGAACGTTCCAGCGGTGGCGCAGGAACTCGAGCTTTTGCTCCCTCGAGGCTCGACCCACCGCGTCTTCGAACTCGCGTACGTTGACGTCGACCAGCATTCGGTACCAGGCCGCCTGCAGGAAATGGAATGCCCAAACTCGCGGGTGATCCAGAAAGCCGAAACGCAGGAAGAACCGATACGAGAAGTAGAGCAAGGCGCGCAGTCCCACGGGCAAATGCACGTAGACGTGTTCCTTGATCCAGCGTTTCGATCGAGCTGGACCGAGTGGCTGTGGCGCTCGCAGAGCTCGGCCCTCTGCCTGCTCGGCCTGCGCGAGGCCATGTCTCAAAGCCACGAGCTCGGCTGCCTCGCGCCGCGCATAGCGGTTGTGCTTGTCCGTCCACCAGAAGATGTCGTTCTGGTTGTGGTCGACGAGGCGCCCGCGCAGGCGTACGGCGCGACCGGAAGTGAGCAGCATGTGCTCATCCATCGCGCGCTCTTCGCAGCGCCCTTGCCCGGTGCGCCACACGCGGAGCAGCCACTGCGGGTAGAAGCCGCCGAAGCGGATGGGCTTGCCCTGGAAAATGACCTGGCGCGGCAAGATGAAGCCCCCCACGTCCGCCGGCGCCGACACGGCTCTTTGCTGGAGCTCGGCCCGAAGCTCCGGCGTCACGTACTCGTCGGCATCGAGACGCAACATCCAAGGCGTCGTCGCGCTGGCGATGTCGATGGCGTAGTTCAGTTGCTCGGAGTGCTTGCCCGGCCAAGGCCGGTAGTGCACCTCGGCCCCGCAGGCGCGGGCGATCTCGACGGTGCGATCGGTGCTGCCGCTGTCGACCACCACGATCTTCGCACAGAGTGGGGCGATGCTGTCGATGCAACGTCCGATGTGCTTCTCCTCGTTCACGGTGAGGATCACGGCCGTGAGTGGAGCGCCTGGATCCAAGGTCATTTGCCGCCCCCGGGCGGCGGCAAGCTGTGACGGCGGGCGATGGTCGAGGCCAAGCGAAAGAGCCCGAACACCAGCACCGACGCGAGCAGGATGGCGGCGCCGGTGGTCCAATCGCGATCGATCGACATCATGAGCCCGCTCAGCGCCAGGAGCAGCGAGAACACGTAGAGGATCAAGACGGAACGCCGATGCGTCAGGCCGCGATCGAGCAGCTTGTGGTGAATGTGCCCGCGGTCCGGCGAGAACACGGGACGCCGAGCGAGCGCCCGTCGGGCGATGGAGAACAGGGTGTCGAAAATGGGCACGCCCAAGGCCAGGATCGGCACCAGGAGGGAGACTGCCGTCGAGGCCTTTTGGTTGCCGACCAGGCTCGAGGCGGCGAGCAAGAAGCCGGCGAAGTAGCTGCCCGAATCCCCCATGAAGATCGTGGCTGGGTTGAAGTTGAAGAACAAGAAGCCCAAGAGGGCTCCCATCAAGGCCGACATGACCACCGCCACCATGAGGTGTCCGCCGATCGCCGCGACGACCAGGTTGGTGGCAGCCGCGCAGAAAACGACGCCAGCCGCCAGGCCATCCAAGCCGTCGATCAGGTTCACGGCATTGGTGATGCCGACGATCCAAATCACCGTGAGCGGGAGCGAAAGGATGCTGGCGTCGATGCGCCCGAGCAGCGGCAGCTCCACCAGACCAATGCGACAGCCCACTGCATAGGCCAAGATTGCGAACAAGAGCTGCCCGAGGAGCTTGATCCTCGCCGGCACGCGACGCACGTCGTCGACCGCGCCGAGCAGACAGGAAAGCGCAGCACCGATGCCCACGCCGACTACCGTGCGCGTCTCGTCCTCGAGCAAGCGCGTCACGTCGTCGCGCAGGAAGAAGAGCAGAACCAATGGGAGAAGCGTCGCAACCGCCACCGCTACGCCGCCCAGGCGTGGCACCTCCCGCGTGTTGACGTTTCTACCCCCCACGTCCGAAACGGCGCCGAGCCGAACCGCCAAAAGCGCCATGAGCGGGGTCAGCGCCAAGGAAACGAGGAGCGCCAGAGCGAAGGCGAGCGTGTTGGTCGTCATCACCATCGCAGCTGGGCCAGTTTGGACAGGGGCTTGGTGAGCACGATCGTGGGCGACGTGAGCAGACCATTCATCCGCCACGCCCGGAGCACTTGCCAGTTCGCGCGCGCGACGTTCGAAAGCGAGCCGTTGCTCGCCCCACCGGCGGTCATGCGAACCAGGTTCTTCGGCAAGTAGTGCACCTTCGCCCGGTAGCGGAAGAAGAAGCGCAGCATGAGCTCGTAGTCGGCCGCAATGCTCAAGTCCTGGACGAAGCCACCGTGACGCTCGAAGAGCTCTCGGCGGACGTAGGTCGCGGGATGCGGAGTCATCCAGCCGAGGTGGTACTTGAAGCGGTGAAAGCTCCCACTCTTCCAGGAGCGAACGAGCTTCCCCGTCTCGCTGTGGAGCTCGAGATCGCCGTAGACGGCGTCGCTCGCGGTCTGCTCGAACGCGGAGGCGACTGCGGCGAGCACGTCGGGCTCGGCAAAGGTGTCGTCGGCGTTCAAGAAACCCACCACCTCACCGCTGGCGCGCGCCCAGCCTTTGTTCATGGCGTCGTACAGGCCCCGATCGCGCTCGCTCACCAGCACCGAAAGCCCCTGTCGATGCCGCTCCAGGATCTCGAGCGTCCCGTCGGTGGAGGCCCCATCGATCACGATGTGCTCCACGTCGTCGTGGCTCTGCCGCGCCACCGAAAGCAGCGTGGCCTCGATCGTGCGCGCGCTGTTGAAGCAGACGGTGACCACCGAAACGCGCATCAGCTGGCTCCCGGCGCGGTCGGTAAGGCGGTCGGCGGCGCGGTCGGCTCCGCTGTCGCGGACGCGAGCGCGGATTCGGTGCCGCGGGGCGTGTCGGTCCGGTCGACGGTGGAGCCGACGACGCGCGCGGGGTTGCCCGCCACGATGGCGAAGGCCGGCACGGACCGCGTGACCACGGCACCGGCCCCGACCACCGCCCCGCGCCCGATGCGGACGCCTTTGAGGATCAGCGCCTGAGTGCCGACGAAGACGTCATCCTCGATCACGACGGGTGCATGCGCGCCGGCCGCCGGGCTCTGGCGGCGCACGTCTGGGTCGATGGGGTGAAAATCGGTGTCGGTGATGACGACGTTGGCCCCAAGCAGGACTCGGTCTCCGACTTCGATGCGTTCGTCCGCCACCAGCACCACGCCCGTGGCGCCGCAGTTTTCGCCCATCCGGATCACCGCGCCGGCCCTCCGCGTCGAGAGCACGACCGGCTGGAACGGCCGCAGAGGGTTCGAACGGGGGGTGGAGCGCAGCTCGAGCCCATCCCCGAGGCTGATTTCGCTGCCGCGGTGCCGTTGCAAGATGGGCATGCCAAAAATGCGCCAGCGCCGCCCCCAAGGGACCCCGGCCAGGGCAAACCCCACCCGGATCCGGGGCAGCGACAGCACCCGAGCTAGGTGGTTCACGGCCTTCCACGGCGCATCCAGGACCTCCACAAGGGACGAGAGTAGCGCCCCTCTGGTGCCCGCCGCCACGGAGATTTCCACACGAGTCGCTCCGGTCGCGCGCTGGAAATCAGAGCATATTCATGTGGTTAAAGAAGTTTGTGCCCGAATGTTAGATTGTGATCCTGGCGCCTCTAGGCGTGCTAGGGTCCGTTCGCTTCTTGTCCGCGGGGGATGCCCCACGGCAGCGACCAAACGCAACAGAAAAGGCCCTGGGATGGGCTCAGTTCATCGCAAGGCCCACCGCAAGATCCTTCCGGCCGGCGCGTTTTGCTCTGCAAGTTTTCGCAGGCGGGCGACGTCCATGGGAGGTCCTGACGGACGCCTCAGCCGGACGGCGCTCACACGCAGCGCATCTTGCGGCGGGCAGCGGGCAAACCGCCTTCCCAAGTGAAAACAACGACATGTCAGCTAGCGATTCGATTGCTCCCACCTCCGTCGAACCGAACTCCAATGACCCGTTGCGCGTCTATCTCAGGAAGATGGGCACGGTCCCCCTCCTGACCAGAGAAGGCGAGGTCGAGCTGGCCAAGCGCATCGAGGAGGGCACCAACGCCGTCCGCGATGCGCTCTTCGACAGCCAGGTTGCCGTCGACGAGCTCGTCACCATCCAAGAGCGCTTGCTGGAGAACCGGCTCCGCGCTCGTGAGCTCCTCAACGTCGAAGCCGACGACGACACCTTCGACGAGGAGACGGCGAGCGCCCAGCTCGTGGAGCAGATCGAGAAGATCAAGCGCACCGCACGCCGGCGTGGACAGCTGGAGAAGGAAGTGTGGTCCGGCGACGACCTGCGCAAGTCCAAGGCAGACAAGTCGCTGAAGAAGCTCAAGGCGGACGTCTACAAGCTCCTCTTGCAGCTGAATTTCAACAAGCGCGCGATCGACAAGATGGCGCAGGCGCTGAAGCACAAGTCGATGCTGGAGCCCTCGGAGGACAACGGCATCACGATTGAGGAGCACAAGGAGCTCCGCGGCCACGCCAAGACCATTCGCTCGGGAGAGCGACGCGCCCAGCGCGCCAAGGCGCAGCTGGTCGAGGCCAACCTTCGCCTGGTGGTGTCGATCGCCAAGCGCTACACGAACCGCGGCCTGCAGCTGCTCGACCTGATCCAGGAAGGCAACATCGGCGTGATGATTGCTGCCGACAAGTTCGAGTACCGCCGCGGCTACAAGTTCAGCACCTACGCCACTTGGTGGATTCGACAGGCGATTACGCGCGCCATCGCCGACCAGGCGCGCACCATCCGCATTCCGGTCCACATGGTGGAAACCATGAACAAGATGCACCGCACGGCGCACGACCTGGTTCAGGAGCTCGGGCGTGAGCCCACGCCGGAAGAGCTGGCGCAGCGCCTGGACATCCCGGTGTCCAAGGTCCGCAGCCTGCTCCGCATCGTCAAGGAGCCGCTGAGTCTCGAGACCCCGCGCGGCGAGGACGGCGACTGCACGCTGGGAGACTTCGTCGAGGATCAGAAGGCTCCGAGCCCTTCGGACAGCCTGATGTCCTCCGACCTGAACAAGCAGACGCGCGAGCTGCTCAATTCGCTCAGCGTGCGCGAGCAGCGAGTGCTGCAGAAGCGCTTCGGTATCGGCGAGAAGAGCGAGCACACGCTCGAAGAGATCGGCAAGGAGTTCAACGTCACGCGTGAACGCATTCGCCAGATCGAGGCGAAGGCCCTGCAGAAGCTGAAGAGCTCTCGCAGGTCGCGCGCGTTGCGCTCGTACCTGGAATCCTAGGCTGTCCTGTTCCGGGCAGTGTTACGTCCGGCCAGTGTTACGTCCGGGCAGTACTGGTCCGGCCGGGCTCGTTTCGGGCCATGCTGGTTCGGCGCTTGGTCGCGTGGAGGCCGGGCTGAGGAGACTCGATGTCGATAGGCCAGCTGCTCCCCACCGATCTCGTCCAGCGGCTCCTCGCCATCCCAGCCGCTAGCCTGGCGTCGCTGCCTCTTGGCTCGGCCTGGCTCCTGATCAAGGCACCGACCGATTCGAGCACGCCCGATATCGTGCCGGCCCTCTTGCGCAGTCTAGAGCGGCGAGACCCCGTCAGCGGCGCAGGCGTCGCCTCCACGAGCGAGATGCCTGCCGTCCCCACGGCGCGCGAACCGGCAGCCGAGGCAGATCAGGTGGAGCTCATCGCCGAGCTCGACAGTGTACGCCACGTTGCGGTGCCCCTGCACTTTCGGCTCGACCAACGCATCCTGCTCGGCCGTTCGGAATCGGCGCACATCCGAACCATCGACCCGTCCGTGTCGGGCAAGCACGCCGCCTTCGCCTGGGAAGATGGGGCGCTCACCGTCACCGATCTCGGCAGCAAGAACGGCACCAAGCACAACGATGCGCGCATCTCTGCTTTCGAACGCCGCTGGCTGCAACCGATGGACCGACTGCAGTTCGGCCGTGTCGAAGGCTTCATCTGCGATCCCCGCGCGCTGCGTGCGGTGCTGCTTTCCGAGCGCCGGTCCGTGCAAGAACTAGCTTGAAGGCCCGCGTGCTTCTCCGCGCGGATCAGTCGAGCGAGAGCGGTGCTTTTTTCAGCACCCTGCTAGCGCGCAGAGGAGCCGGACCACCAGGCAGCCTCGAGGTGGTCGATGAGCTCGCGTACGAGCACGCGCGGCGCGACTCCGTCGCTCGTCACCTCACGCACGAGTTGGTCCCAGTCCGGCACCTCGACCGCTCCGCGCACCGAGCGGTGCACGCTTCGCACCTGTTCGGCCAACTTCTGCCGCATCGGTCGCGAGAATGCCGGTACTTGCTCGGGTGAAAGCTTGGCCAAACGACGCCTGAACACCAGGACGTCCTCCAGGGGCAACGTGGAGTCCACTTCCGCTTGCTCCATGAGCAGCGTGCCGCTCTCGCTGCGCATCTGCCCGAGCGCAGCAGGCGTCATGGCGATGACGACGCAGGCTTCGGGCAGGGCGCCGCCGCAATAGAAGGACAGGGAGCGCAGCGCCGAGCGCCGCACGCTGCGTGAAACGCCGCTCGTGTACAGGTTCTCCGCCTCGTCGATCAGAAGCACCGGCCCTTCGGCATCGTCCATCCGCCGCAACAGAGCCGCCCACAAAAGGAGCCTCCTGTATGCGTCGCGGCGATAGTTGGGGTTACCTGGTTTGCGGACCAGGTCCCGCGCCGATAGGTACTCCTCGAGCGCGTGTCCCGGCGCCTCGGAGCCTTCCGCGATCAAGACGGCTTTCCGCGCTGCCGCCGCTTCCTCGGTTTCCGTACCGGCGATCTCCTCGAGCACTGCGAGCAGCGCCTTCTGCCTGCTCTTGCTGCGCGTCCAACTGGCAGCGCGATCGAGCGCGCTGCTCCGGTCGCGGCGCGGCATCACGGACTGTTCGAGCACCCGAGCCAGGTGTCGCGCCGGATTGCCGAGGTCCAGATTCAGCCGCTCCAGGTTCAGCCAAAACACCGGATGCCCTTGTGAAAGCGCGCGCTCGGCCAAATGCAGCAGGAGATGGGTCTTGCCACTCCCGTATTCACCCGTGATCACCTGAAAGACGCTGCCGGCGTTCTCGGCGTGGTGAAAGAGCTGCGTGACCGTGCGGTCGATGCGCTCGTGACCCACGCTCATCGCCGTGACCGCTTCCACGGGTGGCAACCCCTGCGCGCAGCGAATCAGGGCCCGCAGGGCCTGAGGCTTTGCCTGGTCGGGAGCGCGCACCCGGCGATGGACGTACTCGTAGGGTTCGCGAATCAGGCTGGTCCAGGTGCGATGAGGCGGAGGGGGTTCCGCAGCGGACGACAGCGAGAGGCGCATGAGAAGCGGCGGCAAGCTACGAAGCGAATGGGCGCCTTCGAACAGGGCATCGCCACCGCTCAGGCAAATCCGAGTGCACACGGTGCCCCGGCCCGAGTCGAAGTTGTCCACCAGCTCGCGCAGCACCGTGTAGCCTTTCTCGCGCTGGCGCGTTGTGCGCGCCGCGAGCTCTTGGCCGCCGGAAAGATGAACGTAGAGGCCCTTGTGGCCGAGCGCGCGCAGGATTCGGGTCAGCTGGCCGAAAGCGCGCTGGGCGGAGTGGGCGTCGAGGGTGCCCCGCACGCCGGAGATCTGCTGCCTGGGCTTCAGCTCGTGCCCCTCGGACCAGAGCGTGAGCGACCGCACCTCCCGCGTCGCGTCGTCGGTAGCAGCGAGATACGCCAGGCAGAAGCCCACCAAGTCGCCTTCCGCACCCTCCGTCTCAGCGGCCTTTTCGAACTGGGCCTTCGCGCGGGCGAGGTACTTGGCGTGGTAGGTGTCGAGCAGGTAGAGCAGGCCACGCGGCCGAGTCTCGCCGGGGGGGACCAGCGCGTCGATCAGCGCAGCGACGAGCTCCTCCAAGCTGTCGAGCGGCGTGTCGACCATCTCCATTTCTGCCGACACGAAGCCACGCGCGCGCGCTGCCCGCGAGAGCTCACGAACGAGCGCCGCTTCACGGGCGGGCGACGGACAATGAATGAGGTTGACCGAGGTCGCGCCCGAACGCTCGAGGTCGAGTAGGGCCTGGTCGAGGCGATTCACCTCGTCCTCGATGGTGGTCACCGAGGCTGCATCCGCGCCGATCAGCGGCACGCCCGGCTCGAGATGACCGATGGTCCCAACGTCCATGGTCGGGTCGTGATGCGAAGGCATATCCGAGCCTTGGTTAGCCCGAAAACCGCCTGAATCCCAGCCCACGCCGGGCGCTCCGCAGGATCATGGGGCGGTCTGCAGAGGGCCCGTGAGCGGTAGCAAGAGCTCGGCCGTGGTTCCGCCCTGGGGCAGAGCCGTGAGCACCACGGTCCCACCCGCCGCGCGCGCGAAGGCGCGGACTGCGGTCAGGCCAAGGCCCGCACTTTCACCCACTGATTTGGTGGTGAAGTAGGGTTCCCAGGCCCGGCGCAAGAGCTCACCGCTCAAGCCGGGACCGCTGTCCTTCACGCGCACCGACGCGTACGAGCCAGGGGGCAGGCCGAGGGCGCCTGCGGCCGCACCATCGAGGTGTCGCGGCTCCGAGACGATCGAGATCTCTCCCGACCCAGACAGAGCTTCGCGCGCATTGTCGACCAGACCGAGCACGCTTGCCTCGAGCGCAGCGCGCAGAATGCGCACGTGCCCGGTGGGCTCGAGGTGCAAGCCAAGACGGATCCCGCGGCGCGCGCTCCGGTCGAGCAGGCGCGACATGGAGGCGATGACCTCTGATGGCTCCAGGTCCTCATCGTCGGCGGCACGCTGCCCGGTGAAGCGTAGAAAGTCGCCCAAGAGCTCGGCGGCGCGTTCGGCTGCCTCACCCACACGGCCCAAATCTCGGCTCGGGTCCTCCGCCCGCTCCACCGCGCGACCTGCGAGCTCCGCACTGGCCATGATGACCGAGAGCATGTTGTTCAGCTCGTGGGCGATCACCACCGCCAGGTTCCTCGACGCCCCTTGCCGTTGCAGCACCAGGAGCTGCGGCAAGGGAATTATTTCCCGCGCCTTGTCGATCACTACCGCCTCCATCCCCGACTGCGAGACTACAGAAGGCAGGGGCGCTTTCTAGCCCCCACGAATGACGGGGTCAGCGGCCCATTTGGTGGAGGACGAGCGTCGCCAGCACGCTGACTACGCCCAAGATCGCCAAGAGTGCGTAGTGGCGCGGAAATCTGCCTCGCTCCGGCGGCAAGAGCGCGAAAGTCCCGACGGCGCCCGCGAACAGCGCCGTCGGGTAGGTCACCACCGCATTCAGGGCGAGAACCGAGGAGGCGACGACCAGACCCAAGCAAGCTGCGCCGAGTAGCCAGGACTCGAGGTCGTGCCTCCCCGCCCCCCACTTCATCGCTTGCCTTCGCCCTGCCCGAGTTCGCGCTGGATGGCGGACGAAAGGCCCGACGCGCGCGGGGCCGCGCGTCCCAGCCCCACTTCGAGGGCCACCGCATCGCCCAGCAGGGTGACCTCGGTTCTCGCCCGGGTGATCGCAGTGTACAGGAGCTCACGCGTGGCCAGCGGAGATTCGGCGGGAGGCAGCACCACCGCCACGTGCTCGAACTCCGAACCCTGGCTCTTGTGCACCGTCATCGCAAAGGCAGTCTCGTGAGCAGGGAGGTGAGCGGGAGCGATCGCGAGCGGGTCGCGCTCCGGCCGCTCGAAGAGAACAGAGGGCGCTCCGTCTGCGCTCGTCCACACGAGCCCCACGTCACCGTTCATGAGGCCGAGCACGGGGTCGCTCTCCAAGATCAAGAGGGGCCGTCCATGGAAATACTCGGTGCTCGCCGGCACCAGACGCTCTTTCGAAAGGGCATCCAAGATTGCGCGATTGAGCGCGGACACGCCGAACGGCCCGCTGCGATGCGCGCAAAGGACCCGAAATGCGCCCAGTCGCCGCAGCGCCTCGCCTGGATCTCGCGCCTCGCGGACCGCCCGAAACTCTGCCACGGCCAGCGCCAAGAGCGCCGGGTCCTTGGCGGGGCTCGCGCTTGGGATCAGCCGCACCCCGCTCGGTGCCGACTCGAGGTGCTCGCGGATGCGCGCGGCATCGCCGGAGCGTGCACTCGCCGCGAACGCACCGAGGCCACCGCCATCGAAGCGATGCGATCGTGTGAGCTGACAAAGCGCTCCACGACCGCGGTCTGGGTCGGCCTCGAGCGCATCGCAGAGCTCGGCCAGGACGTTCCCGGCGTCGACGGACGACAATTGATCACGATCGCCCAAGAGGACGAGCGAGGCTCCCGGCGCTAGCGCCTCGACCAGATGTCGCATCAAGGCCAGGTCCACCATCGACGCTTCGTCCACCACGACGATGTCGGCATCGAGTGGGCTTTGGGGCCCGTGACGGAAGCGCGTGCGGGAGGTCGAAAGGACACCGAGGGCCCGATGAATCGTGCTGCCTTGCTCGGGCAAAGCCGCTAGCACCTCGGGCGGCGCCTGCAGGCGTCCTTTGGCGGCCGAAATCGCTACCGAAAGGCGGACGGCTGCCTTGCCCGTGGGCGCCAAGAGCAGGGCCCGGGGCGAGGTCCCGCGCTCGCGCCGGGCCTGCTCGATCAACGCGGCCAGGATGCGCACCACCGTCGATGTCTTTCCGGTGCCCGGACCGCCGCTGACGATGGTGAGCCCGCCTCTCTGCGCGGAGGACAGCGCTTGGGCCTGATCAGGATCGAGCCCAAGGGCAAGGCGGTCCGGGGCGGGCTCGGCCGGGCCGGTGCGCGCGCGAAGGAGGCCGGCCACGCAGCGGGCCAAACGCTGCTCGTGCTGGTAGTAGCGAGCCAAATAGAGGCGGTGCGCGGCATCCAGCACGAGCGGCCGGGCGATCCGGGGCACGCCGAACGAGGGCCCTTCGGCGCGGGGCACCAAGGAAACCGCCTCGGGCGCCGCTGTGTGCTCAGGCGCCGCTGGGTGCTCGGCCGCGCGCTCCGAAGCGACGGCCGGATGCCGTGCGATCCGTGCCAAAAGCTCTTCCGCATCCAAGCTGGCTTCCGCGTGGGCGCGGACGGCATCGAGCACGTGGGGCGACGAAAGCGGCAAGCAAACATGGCCCTCCGAGAGCGCCCGGCTGGTCAAGGCCACCAGGCACTCCACGACCGGATCCTCCGCGCCAAGAGCGCGCCCGAGCGCCCGATCCACGCTCGTTAGCGGGGCGAGAGTCACAGTGCCGCCTCCCCGCTGAGCAGCCGCGACAGTCCCTCGATCAACTCGGCACCGGGGCGAAAGAAATAGACCCCCGTCTCGCCCGTGGGCTCATCCGGAGCGACGCCGCGCAAGAACAGGTACGATACGCCGCCGAAGTGCTCCTCGTAGCGGTATCCCTGAATGCGGGTCTTGGCGTACTGATGGGTAGCCACGGCATAGAGCAAACCTTGCAAGAGGTAATGATGCGACTCCATGGCCGCCTGCAGGTGCGCGCGCGTGTAGTCTGCGTACCGACCGCCCAAGTGATTGGACTTGTAGTCCAGGACGAAGATCTTCCCTTGCTCGAAGAACACCAAGTCGAGAAAACCGCGCAGGAACCCTTCGAACGCTGGGAAGTCGAGCTGACCCACGGCGCGCACGTACTCGGGGCTCAGGAAGGACGGCTCAGCCCGAGCGGCGAGCTCACGCTGGATGGCTCGGGCCGAGAGGAGCTCGGCGCCCGAGCTTTTCTGTCGCACCGGTAGGCTGAACTCCAGCTCGCGCGCGCAGTCGCGAGGGCCGAGCTGCCCGAGGCGCGCGCCGCTCGGTGAAAGCGGGACTTCGAGAGCCGCCCCCAGACAGCGATCGAGCACTGGCGCGAAAGCAGCGTCGAAACCGCGGCGAGAGAGCTCGCTTTCGATCAGGCGCAGGCGTGCCTCGGGGCTGGCTGTCTCCCCGGGGGCAGGGCGCGCGAAGGGCATGCGCTCGAGAATCGCATGGAGCGCATCGCCGGGTCCGGCGCCACGCGGAAAGTCGTTCAGGGCGATCGGCTCGGCGCCCGGAGGCTCCACCAGGAGATGCGGCCCGGCCTCGGTTCGATCGACGTCCTTCCCCTCACGCTCCGCTCGGCTGAGCGGGGCCTTGGTCCTCGTCATGGCAGAGAAGCTGCTCGTGCGCTGCAGCGTCAGTGGCGCTTTCACTGGCGTCGGGGGGGCGAGCTCGACTCGACTTGCCACCCGGAGCTCGAGAGCCGCCGTGCGAGGGACCTCGGTTTCCGGCTGAGCGACCTCGATCGTGCCCTCGGCCCGCTCGAGGAGCTCCTGGTAGTTCTGTTCGATCACCTCGTCCGAGAGGTTCTTCCAGCCGTCGCTCCCCGTGACGTCGACGCCCGCCCCGCCGCCGTGCAGGAACCAGGACAGCGCAGAAAACCCTCGATCTTCGCCGATGAGCGCAATCACCTGATGCTTGGCACGCGTGAGCCCGACGTAGCCGAGCCGCAAAGCCTCCTGCCGCTCCTCCTTCGAGGCCAGAGCATGCGGCGTATCGTCGTCGTCCCCGACGTGCAGCACTTCGCGGCCGCCCCGCTCTGGATCGTGGTAGCGCGCGACGGGCGGCTGCCTGCCCGGCTTGCGTTCCACGCGGCCGATTTGGGGCAAGAGCACGATGCCGTACTCGAGTCCCTTGCTCTTGTGCACGGTGGTCAAGGTCACTGCATCGTCATCGGACTCGAGCCGCACCTGGCGCGCCTCGGCTGCCATCTCGTGCCCAGTCGGCGAATAGATCGCCAGCTCGAGGAAGCGGAGCAGGCCGACCACACCCAGGTGGCGCTCGACTTCGGCCTGATGGAGAAGCTCGAGCAGATGGCGGAAGTTGGTCATGCGCCGCTCGCCATCGAGGTCTGCCAGGGTGCGCGGCAAGAGGTTCTCCTCGGCAAACAAAGTCTCGAGCGCAACGGCGATCCCGCGCTGGCGCCAGGCGGTCGCGTAGCGACGCAGTCGCTCCATTTCCTGTTCGAAGGCCTCCGCATCCGTCCCCAGGCGCTCGAGCTCGCTCGCAGTGCGGCCGACGAGGCGCGTAGCCAAGGCTGCATGCACGAGCGAGCGCCGGCCTGGCTCCAGCCAGGCGCAGAGGACGCGGCGTAGCTCCTTGGCCTCGCTGGCCTCGAACACGCTGCGATCTCCGTGCATGATGGCCGGCACCCGAACCAGGCGCAGCGCCGCTTGCACGGCCTCTGCCTGCGCGTTCGTGCGCGTGAGCACCGCAAGGTCGCGCGGCGACACGGAACGCCCGTCGAGCAAGAGACCGCTCGTGAGCAGTCGAACCACCTCGTCCGCTGCGAGCTCCACCTCATCACCGCCGCTCGTGCGTACGATGCGGAGGCCTGGCGCGGGCTGCCCGTCTGCAAGAAGAAGCAGGTTCTTCCGGGCGGGTGCCGCCCGCACCGGTTCGAAGCGGATCGCGCTCTCCGCAAACGGGCGCCCGTGCAGCCCGAGGAGCGCGTTCTGCGCGGCCACGAGCCTTGGACTGCTGCGGAAGCTCGTGCCCAGTGTCCACACCGGTGCGGCGCTGCCCGTGGCGGCGAGGTACGTGCTCACGTCCGCGCCGCGAAAGCGATAGATGCTCTGCTTCGGATCGCCGATGAAGAACAGGCCACAAGCGCCACCCTGGCTCGCCTCGGCCGGCGGATAGATGCGGCGAAAGACTCGATACTGAATGGGGTCGGTGTCCTGAAACTCGTCGATCAGGAGCGCTGGGTAGCGCCGGCGGATCGCCGCAGCGAGCTTGGCCCCGCTGCCTTCCTGGCCCAGGCCCTGGTCCAGGGCGCGCAGAAGGCCATCGAACGACTGAGTGCCCAGGCGGTCGTGCTCCGCCACCAGGCGCGCTTCGATCTCGGTGGCCAAGCGGTGGAGCAGGACGTCGCGCTTGCGGTCGGCAGCGCGGACGACGTCCTCACAGCGCGCACGGTGCCGAGCGAGCAGGTCGAGCAGGGGATGGTTGAGCGGGACGCCCTGACGCTTGACGGCGGCATGAACGCGCTCCTTGGTGAAGCGTCCGTCTTCGAGGTCCGGGTACGACCGTGGGTCGAGCTCCCCGGCCTGAAAGTAGCTGGACAGCGCACTGAACGCGCGCTCGATCGTCGGCACCCGGTACTTGTTTCGGTCGAGCCCGCGGTCGGTCGTGAGGGCTTCGAAAAGGCTCCGGCCCTGCTCGAAGAAGGCCTCGCGCGCGCTCGGGAAGTCTTGGCTGTAGGCGGTGAGCGCGCCCTCCCCCTCCCCTTCCACGAGCTCCGGCGGAGCATCGAGCGGGACCCCGGGCGCACTGACTACCCCACGCGCCACCTTGGCCAGGTCCCCATGGAGCGTCTGACCGCGCATGCTGCGAAACTCGGACACACCGAGCGTGGCCACCTGGCTCGACCAGAAGTCCGTCACCACGTCGTAGAGCACGCCGCGATCGTCGGCGAGCAGGGTCGTGTCCGGGCGAGCAGCCGAGGACAGTGCGTATTCGGCCAGCGCTCGGGCACAGAAGCCGTGGATCGTCGTGACCCGAGCCCGATCGACGTCGTGCACCGCCCGCTCGAGCCGACGCAGAGCTTCCTCGCGATCGGAACGAAGCAGATGCGCTGCCACCTCGTCGCCGCCGCTTTCTCCGGAGCTGACGGCCCTTCGGACCTGTGTCAGACGCTCGCGAATGCGGCCCTCGAGCTCCGCCGCCGCAGCGTTGGTGAAGGTCACGCACAGCACCTGCTCGATGCCGAGCAGCCCTTCGGTCACCAGGCGCACCAAGAGGGAAGTGATGGTGTACGTCTTGCCGGTGCCGGCAGAGGCTTCGATCACCTGCGTGCCGACGAGCGGGATCGAGGTTGCATCGAGAGGAGTGCGCATCACAAGGGCGACTCCTTGAGCACCGCGAGGAGCGGCGAAAACACGTCCAGGCTGCGCCGCTCGAGCTCGAGTGAGCGCGCCTCGGATAAGCCGAGACGCAGATCCTCGTCGCGAAACACCTCGGAGAACAGGCCGCCGTCATCGCGCAGCTTCTCCAGGGCCCGCGCCGCGGCCGGCGCCTGACCTCGACGCAGAGGCTTGCCGTGCTCCTTCGCCAAGAGCAGCGCCGCTTCGGGCGAGAAGCAGAGCGGCTGCCTTTGACCTTCGAGGTAGCCAGAAACGAGCTTCTCCAGCTCGGCCTTGGCCAGCTCCGCTTCCAGCGGCGCGAGCGTCACGGTCACGGGCGCCTCGGCCTTCTTGCCGCCGAAGCGGCCTGCGGGAGGACGCGCCAGCAGGATCGTTTCCACGAACAGGCCCGACGCGCACAGCGCCAGGTGCCGAATCCAGAGCTCCAGCTTGGCCCGAGCCGACGCGCGCTTGAAAGCGACCTCGAGCTGCACGTCCCCGCGCACCCGCGCCTGCCCGAGCAAGCGCACGCCGAAGAGCCCGCCCGGTGCCTCGCTCGAAGGAAGGTCGAGCGGCAGATCCACGACCAGTCGCTGTGCCGCGCTGGCCCCAGCCAGCCGATCCGCTACGAGCCCGAGCTGCGCCGCCAGGGAAAGCGTCCCCTGGAGCTCCACTTCGCCTGCGGCGCCTAGCGGCAGCTGACCCCGGCCGAGCTCCACCTCGCGTACGATGGGCAGCCCGCGCTCGACGCGGCCGAGCAGACTCTCGCCGAGCTGGTAGCGAGCGAGCCCATCCAGGCTCACCGTCTCGCGGTCCTCGAAATGCTGGATGTCGTCGTCGACGACGACGCGCAGGCGGCTCAGGAATCCTCGCGCTGGATCCTTCCAGAACCGCTCGAGGTCCTTCAGCTCGACCGCCAGTCGACCGTCACCGCCCGCGGCGGGGCCAGGCAGAGGGGTCGCGAGCGGCTCAGCGAAGAATGCCGGCCGAGTGCGGCCCCCGGCTGGCTCCCGCACGAGCGCCGAGGCTCCGGAGAAGGCAACGGCGTCGAAGCTCTCGAAGCCAGACCCGGGCGAGAAGTAGCGCGGGCTGAACGGCTGCAGCGGATGCTGCCTGGGGACCAATGGCAGAGCGCCCGGTTCGAGCATGCCGCACAGCACGTCGGTGAGCTCCGTCACCACCACCGACACCGGACAGGCGGTGTCATCCTGAATGCTGCGGCCGACGTAGCTGAGCGCCAGGCGCTCGCGCGCGCCGAGGATCCACTCCAGAAAGAGCTGCCGATCCTCCGCCCGTAGGCTGCGATCGCCGGCCTTCGGTGCATGGCTGAGCTGGTCGAGCTCGTGCGGCTGGTCGCGCCGGGGAAAGCTCGCTTGGTCGAGCCCGAGCACGCACACGCGCCGAAACGGAATGGTGCGCAGGGGCAGGAGGGCACAGAATGTCACGCCGTACGACAGGAAGTCGCTGCTTCCCTTCTGCTCGCCCTGGGCCGCGCTCAGCAGATGCTGCACGAGGTCCAGGCCAAGTCGCTCGTCCGGCACGACGCGGACGGCCGCGGCGCAGGCGTCGAGCGCCAAGAGGAGCGCAGCTTCGACGTCCCAGTCGGCCTCTTCGCCGTCGGCCAAGAACGCCCGAGTGAAGTCGGTCAGGAGCTCCTGCCATTCGCGGGGCAGAAGCCCTGCGCCGGTAGCCCGCCGCCGAAAGCGCAGGATGCCGTCCACGAACTCGGCGAAGCGGCCCAAAAGCTCCGCCTCCCCGGCCGGCACATCGTCGACCGGGACCAGCCCGGAGTAGAGGCTTTCCCCATCGTCCTCGAGCGCGTAGCCCAAGAGCAGCCGCGCGATACCGGTCTGCCAAGTGTGGGCGGAAGAGCTCTCGAGACCGAGCTCTTCGAGGTGCGCTGCGTCGGCACCGAAGCGAATGCCCGCCTTGGTCACCCAATCGCCGATGCGCTCGAGGTCGACCATCGACAGGCCAAAGCGCGCGGTCACTGGTTCGGACTGCAAGAAGTCGAGCATCTCACTCGCCTTGAGTCGCCCGCCAAGCAGGCGGATGCCCGACAGCAGCGCTCGGGCGGCAGCGTTCACCGCACCTTCGCTGCGGTCGGCGATGCGAAATGGGATCTTGATGCCGCCCTCGGCGCGGGCACCGAAGACGGCGCTGATCAGGGGCGAGTAGGCCTCGATGTCCGGGGAAAGGACGACCACGTCTTCGGGCCGCAGGCTCGGATCCTCGTGGAACCAGCCGAGCAGGCGGTCCTTGAGCACCTCCACCTCGCGCAGTCGGCTGTGACAGGAATCGAGCGTGATCGTGCCGTCCGTCGCGGAACGCGCCGGCAGGCGGCGTGCTTCGTCGCGCCTGCTGGCCAAAATGACGTCACGCTGCAGCGCGCCGAGCAGCGTCGTCTCCTCGGGCAACGGAAACTCGCTGGAGGCCTCGGTGTGCGGCAGGTCGAGGAGCAGCGTCTGGTAGTCGGCCGCCAAGCGACCCATGCTGACCAGGAGGGGGTGCGCTCCCCGACCGACCTCGGGCAACGGCTCGTCGTGGGGATGCAGGTCGCCCAAGTAGTCGCTGGCCGGCAGCAGGCTGAGCACGTGCACGTCGATGGCGCGTCCCAAGCGCGCGAGCACCTCGAGGTAGAGCGGTGGTAGACCCGGACCGCCCACCAGACTGATCCGCTTCGGCAGCGCCGCCTGGATGCGCTCGTCCGAGACCTCCCGCAAGAGCTCGCGGACCCGGGCCGCCAGGTGATGCGGACCGAGCCGCTCACGCAGCCGGCGCCACAGATCCGCCTGGAAATCGGCGGAGCCCTTGCCGCTTTCCCAGCCGAAAATCAGGTGCGGCCGGTAGGTGAGGTACTGGTCGTAGAGGTGAGCGAGCTGCTCGGCCAAGGCCAGCCGGGCGAGCGCGCCGCCCGACCCGAGGTAGCGCTGGACCAAGTCGTACTCGGCCCCCCCGGGGGGCTCGGCGAGCAGGGCAAAGATCTCCCAAGCGAGCACGTCGCGTTCGTAGCGATCGGCTTCTTCCTCGGCCGCTAAAACCTGCGCGAGCGTGCGGCGGACGAAGGCACGCGGAAACGGAAACTCGAGGTTGGCCGCGATGCCCAAGCGCTGCGCCAGCTCGCGCGACAGCCAGCGCTGCATGCCGGAGCTCTGAATGAGGACCACCTCGCGCTCGAGCACGCCGAGGCCCGGAGCCGACACGATGCCGGCCAGGCGATCCGCCAGGATGCGGAGGTCACTCGAGGTGTGAACGAACACGGCCCATGGACCTATCGCGAGCATTGGCCCGCGCCAAGCGCGGCATAGGACATTGTTTGTCCCGCCTGGAAAACCCAGCCGCGCGCTCGGGGGGTGGGGTGGGGGAGGCAACGGAGGCCGGCTCGGGCCGAACAAGGCGAGGCAGGTCGTCGGCTTCGCCCCCGGCCTTGCGCCCGAAGCAGAACTCGGGCTCCGCTCGCCCCGGGGGAGGGCGCCCACAGCGGGGCCAGCCCCTGGACCGCTCCTTGGCCCCATGTCCCGCGTCCGCTTCACGTTGCTTACTGTGCCCCTGCTGCTGCTTTGCGGCGGGCACGCCTGCATTCCGGGCCAAGACGACTGCCGTCGCTCGCGCACCTGTTTCCCGGACGGAGGCACCGCCGCCATCGCGGAGAACGGGGCCGGTAGCGCGACGGGCGGTGGGCCCACTGGCGGCGCCGCCAGCGAGGGAGGTCTCGGCGGAATGGGCGGCGGCGGTGGGGCTGAGCCCGAACCCGAAGCCGAGCTGCCCACGGAAGGCACCGAGTGCAGTCCGAACGGACTCTACGCCTGCGCCGGCCACGCGACGGACCTGCAGCTCGTCTGCGCGGCAGGTGCGTTCGAGAAGTACGACAACTGTCCCGCGGGTCAGCTCTGCGACACGCGTGCTGAAACGAGTGGCCTCTGCCAACCGGTCGTCCCGGAGTGCTCGGGAAGGCTCCCCGGCGATATCGTGTGCCGGGGCACTCAGCGTCTCATCTGCGGCGCCGACCTCATCACCACGAGCGAGCTCGACACCTGCCCGAGCGCGTGCTTCGACGGCAAGTGCACCGAGTGCCTCCCGGACACGCCGGCTGCTTGCGAGTTCAACACGCGCCGCAGCTGCACATCCGAGGGCGCCTGGGACGTGACCCCCTGCCCCACCGGCGCGCCCCATTGCTCCGACGGCAGCTGTGGGCAGCCCCCGAGCTGCCTCAACCTCGATCCGATTTGTGGCTCCGCCGGCGACGAGTCCTGCTGCGCGAGCCCGGTGGTGCCGAGCGGGCCATTCGGCGGTTCGCCGAACGCTTGGACCATGCCCGCTTTTCGCCTCGACCGCTTCGAGGTCACCGTCAGCCGCTTTCGCGCCTTCCGCGCCGCCTGGGACGTTGGCTGGAGGCCTGCCGAGGGCAGCGGAAAGCACGTGCACTGGAACGACGGCCTGGGCCTGCCGTCCGCTCCGGCAATCGGATACGAGCACGGCTGGCAAGCGTCGTATCTGGAGGACACCAATCCCAGTGAAGAGACCCAGCTCCCCATCTTCCCCAACGCCTCGCCCTATGCAACCTGGTCGGAGACCACCGGGGACGACGAGCTTCGTCCGATCAACTTCGTCAACTTCTTCGAAGCCGTTGCGTTCTGCATCTGGGACGGCGCCTTCCTCCCGACAAGCTCGGACCGGGGGTACGTTGCGAGAGGCGGCAGCGCCATGCGGCCCTACCCCTGGGGCACAACCGAGCCCGGTCCGGACTTCGACCTCGCCGTCTACGGTTGCTACTTCCCGGATGGCGGCAGCTGCGACGGCCCCGAAAGCATCGCACCGGTGGGAACCGCCGCCGGCGAGAGTCTGTTCGGGCAGCTCGATCTGGCCGGAAATCTCGCCGAATGGGCTCTCCCGACCGCGCCGGGGTGTGACCCACAAGATCCATCGAGGCACTGCGTCAACTGGCCGACGCCACCAGTAGTAGGCGGCGCCACTCCGGCGCCCATCTACGGGGGAGCCTTCGATGGTGACGCGAGCTCGCTTGCGAACAACGTTGCCGGAACTGCGCTCTCCTACTCCACCCGGGAGCCCCACATCGGGTTCCGTTGCGCGAGGGTCCCCTGACATGGCACGCGATCCCTCCCCTCGTCCGAAAGTGCCTCGGTCGCTCGCCTCGCGCGCCTGGCTTTTCGCAGCGATCCACCTGAGCGCTGGAATCGCCCTCATAGGACCGGCTTGCCGCGCGCGCTACGGCGTGTGCGACCAGCATTTGGAGCGATGCAGCGACTCCGCCGACGTCGGCGGCACGAGCGGGTTCGGCGGTACGGTTGCCGCTCAGGCCAGTTCCGGAGGACGCGACGCCCAAGCCGAGGGAGGCGCAGCCAGCGGCGGGGAAGAGTCGATCGGGTCCGCCGGCTTCGGGGGCGACCTGAGCGGGGCCGCCACCGTGGGGAAGCTCGGGCAGCCATGCGAGGAGGAGGGCGCCCGTTCCTGCAGGAGCCGCGCGTCCCGCTTCCGGCTGGTCTGCGAAGGGGGCGTGTGGGCCAGCGCAGGGCAGTGCCGCTGGGACGAACGCTGCGAAAGCGAGGGGGAAGCTACCGGCACCTGCCAGACCGTGGTGCCGGAGTGCCTGGATCGGGAGCCCGGAGAGTGGCTGTGTCGCAACGAAGGGGAACGCTTCCGGTGCGGTCCGGATCTGCTCGACGACGACGAGAGCGAAATCTGCGAGAGCGGGTGTCGCGACGGGAGGTGCCGCGCGTGTGTGCCGGGTGAGGTCACGGCATGCAGCTGGAATGGCCTCGTCACCTGCTCGGACGCGGAGACCTGGATCGTGGTGCCGTGTCCGCGCGAGACGCCGTATTGCACGGGCGGCGCCTGCGGCGTGCCTCCGAGCTGCGCGGAGCCCAGCGCGTCCTGCGGCCTCGGGGGCGCCGTCGCGCCCTGCTGTTCGAGCGCGCTGGTCGAGGGCGGCAGCTTCCAGCGCGAGAACGACCCCGAGCGACCGGCCACGGTCAGCAGCTTTCGGCTGGACGCCTTCGAAGTGACGGTCGCGCGCTTCAATCGGTTCGCGGCTGCTTGGGCAAACGGCTTCAGACCGGATCCTGGCGCCGGCAAGCACGTCCACTTGAACGCAGGCCTCGGGCTCCGGCTCGCCTCGGACGGAGAAGCGTTCGAGGCGGGTTGGGATCCGGCCTGGGATGCGGCGATCGACCTGAGCGAGGCGACCAGAACGAACAACGACGATCCCTACTCAACCTGGTCACACGGCTCGTCTTCCCTGTACCCACTCAACTTCGTCAGCTACTATGAAGCGCTGGCGTTCTGCACCTGGGACGGTGGTTTCCTACCGTCGGCGGCAGAGTGGTCCTTTGCTGCCAGCGGCGGAAGCATGCAACTGCCCTTTCCCTGGGGAGACGAAGAGCCGGAGGCAGACGCAGAACTGAGCGTCCACGATTGTTGGTTCTACGGCGGCGGGACCTGCGCGGCGGGGCTTCGCGACATCGCTCAAGTCGGCGCGGTCCCAGCTGGCATCGGCCTCTTCGGTCAGCTCGACCTCGCCGGCAATCTCGCGGAGCGCGTGCAAGGCGGCCTGGACGCTCCCGGTTCCTGTGACGACTGTCTGGAGCGGCCAACGCTACCTGCGGTAACCGTCGATCAGGTCCGCGGCGGCGCCTTCGACAGCAACGCCGAAGCGCTGGCCAACGACGTGTCTCCGATCCCCATCCTGGCCCGAGGGACCCGGAGCGCCCAAGTCGGCTTCCGCTGCGCGCGGCCGCCTTAGGTCACTCGCACATCTCGATCATGTCCCAGGAGCTGCAGCACCCTGGATCCTGACCGAGGCAGTTGGGTACGTGGGACTGGTTGCACTCCCAAAGGTAGGGCACGCCGACGTCCAGGCCTGCGCAGCCCGACTGAGCCAGGGTGCACGAAAACACGACCTGGTCGCCCGTGGCCTGCCCGCTGCCCATCGTCCACTCGGACCACGTCGGCACGCCGGCGCAGCTGCCACTGGCGCCACCCGTGCTGGGCGCACCGCCGGTGCTTGCAGCGCCACCCGTGCTCGCGCCACCCGTGCTCGCACCACCGGTCGAAGCACCGCCGGTCGAAGCTCCACCCGTGGACGCACCACCCGTCGAAGCGCCGCCGGTCGAAGCACCGCCGGTCGAAGCGCCGCCGGTCGAAGCACCGCCGGTCGAAGCGCCGCCGGTCGAGGCACCGCCGGTCGAAGCGCCGCCCGTGGACGCACCACCGCTGCCCGTCACGCCACCGCTGGACGCCCCGCCGCTGCCATTGACGCCGCCGCTCGCGGCGCCGCCCGTGCTGCCGTCGGTTGTTCCGCCCACGCCGCCGTCGTCACCATCACCGCCGCTGCCGCCATCCACCGTGGCGACGGCGCAGGCAGGCAGAGCAATGAAAACCAAGGGACCAAGGAGTCGACGGATGGGACGCATGTAAACCACGTGGGAGCAGAAGGACGGCGCAGAAGGCGCAGGTTAAAATCTTAACCTGGTGAGCCGAGGACGCACTAGTTTTGTCGAACTGACCACGCCGATTCAGGCGGCTTTTCCGCCCGCAGTGCGCGCTTTGGTAGGCGCTTCTCGGCGCGCGTGGGCGCCGTGCTGCCGCTCGGGGGAAGGGTCCGTAGATGTGCGCGGTCAGCTGCTGCGCCGATGCAGGACCGCGCTCACGTCGCGCTCCAGCACCGTCTTGCGGCCATTTTTGGCTGCTTCGCGAATGGCGTCGCGCGCGATAGTGCGCAGGTGATCGGAGAGCACCTCCGCCACGCCGCCTGACGTGTTCATCTCGGAGCGCGCGCGGATGTAGGCCTTGAGCTTGCTGACGACGACGAGGACGTCGGAGTCGCTGCCGCCGGTTCCTTCGTCGGCAGGGTCCCCGTGAGCTGCAGGGTCCCCATCGGCTGCAGGCGCTGCGGGCGGGGCGGCGCGACTGACCACGATGCGCCGCTTGGGGGCGTCGTCTTCGGCGTCCGGCTCCGCCTGCGCGCTTCTCGGCGCCGTTTGCTTCTCGGCCCAGGCATCTCGGTGGCGAGCGCCGGGCACGTGCGCGTCCCAGCAAGGCACCGAGCAGAAGAAGAGGCCCGTGCGCTTCTGGTTACAGGTGGAGACGCTGCAGGTGTAGTACTCGGCGCCGTAGAGAATGGGCGCCTTGCAGGTGCTGCAGCGCCTGAACTGCTCGCTCATGGCGGACGACCCTACTCAGAACCTGCCCAAGAGCGCCAGCTCCACGCGCCCCAGGCCCACGCGCCCCCGCACGGCGAAGCGCTCGTTCGGAAAGACCGCCCAGCTGGTCAGCGCCCCGAGCGCGCCCACGCCTGCGGCCGCGAAGCCCGAGGCGATCAGGATGGTGGCGCTCTCTTCGGCGGACACTGCCGCGCGTAGGTTGCGGCAGTCGGTGCCGACGTCTTCGATCGGGCCGACGCAGGCGCTCGGATCGTCTTGGCCTGCCTGGTCTAGCTCCGCTTGGGCGGCGACGACGCGGGCGGAAGCATCCACATGCCAAGCGACTCCTGCGAAGCCGACGGCCGCACCGAGCGTGCCGAATGCGACGCTGCCCCAGAAGGCGACCTTGGGCAGCGAGGAGGGGGGAGCGACAGCGTCCGCTGGCGCAGGGGGTTTTTCCTCCTGCGCGACGGCGGTGGCGCTTGGGGCCGGGGGTGGCGGCGCCATGGGCTCGAGCACCACCTCGACGCGCGTGAGCACGCCCGCGACGGCTTCGACCTCGACGCGCCGGGGGCTGAAGCCGGGTGCCTCGGCGGAAAAGACGTGCGGCCCCGGCTCGAGCCAAGGAGTCCGCGCCGGCGTCCAGGTGGTGCCGTCGAGGCGGAGCGTGGCGTCGTTCGGATAGAGGTAGACCTCGAGCCGGCTCAGCTTGCTCTCGACGCGCTGGATCGCATCGGGCACGAGCGCGGCGACGTCGGCCGCGGGCTGCTCCAGCAGGAGCGCCTCCGCGTCGAGGAACGCTCCGCGCGCGGCGAACGGATCGCCCTGCTCTTCCAGGCAGACACCCAAGTAGAAATGGAGCCCCGGCGTCGGCATCGCCGAGAGGGCCTCTTGGAAGGCCGTCGCCGCTTCGGCCCACAGCCCCTCGTCCATCAGCCGGCGCCCTTCCAAGAACGCCTCGCGCGCACGCTGGAGCGGGGGTGCCTCTTCGTCCGCCCCATCGGCGCCGGAGCCATCCGGGGCAGCAAAGATCCCGTCATCGCCCCCGGTGGCCTGGGCCCCCGCGGCTGCAGTCCAGGCGAGGCCAACGAGCGTCAGGCGCCCGAGGAGCCGACGAATCACGGCGCCCAGCTGCTCGCCAAAAGACCGGTGGGGCCCGCCCCTGCCAGTTCGTACTGCACCCCGCCGGGGCCGCCGTCGGCAGCGGATGGCGGCAGATCCACCGTAACTCCAGTCTCGCTCACCGAGACCGGGGCCACGTGGACCACGCCCACCGAAGGGCCACCCGCACCGCCTGCGCCGGACCCGCCGTTGCCGCCCCGGCCGCCATTGCCACCGCTGCAAGCGTCGTTGCCACCGGAAGCACCGAGACCAGGTCCGCCGGGGTCCGCCCCATCACCGCCGACCTGTCCGTCGCCTCCTGCTCCACCTTCGCCGCCGACGGCCACGATGATGTTCAGCTCGACCAGCTCGATGCTCGAAGCCACGCTGATCAGTCCGAAGCTCCCGCCGCCACCGCGCCCGCCCGCGGCAGGTGCGCCGGGACAGCCGCCGCCTCCACCCGAGCCGCCGCTCGCTCCCGTCTCGCAGGCACCGGGCTTGGCAGCGCCGCCGCCTCCACCCCCGCCCCGACCGAGCGCGCCGGGCGACCCGTCGCCACCCTGGGGCGGGGTGTAGCCATCTTCGTCGACGGTGCCGAAGGCAACGCTCGGCGTTCCGTGTTCGCCTCCAGCGCCAGGTTCGCCGTTGTCACCGTTTTCGCACGCCGTCGCGTCCTCGCCCTTGCCGGCGGGACCTCCGTCGGGCTCGCCGGGGTCTCCAGCGACCCCTGCCGTGGGGAGGAGTCCGCCGCCGCCCGGGCCGCCCAAGCCCCCCACGCTCGCGGTGGTCTCCCCACCGCAGCTGGTGACCGCCGCCGGGCCGCCGGGATTCACTTCGCTGGCGCCAGCCACGCACGCAGCCGTGCCGGCATTTCCCGTGGCCCCCGATTCTGCCGGGTCCGAGTACCCCATGCCCGACGCACCTGGCGATCCTTCGCCAGCGAGCAGATCGCTGCGCAGGAGGCGCACTTCCGTGCTGTCCACCACGGTGAGCGCCACGCTGCTCCTTCCGGCACCGTTTGCGTCCGGCGCCTCGAGCTGCAGGTCGCCCAGGGTGACCTTCGTCGCCCCTTCGATGCGATGCCCGCTCGACCCCGCGGCGACGAGCACGGCCCGCGCTTCGCTGCTCACGAATCCATCACAATCGAAGCCGCCGAAGATGCCCACCGCTCCATGCTCGGCGCCCAGGCCGAGCGTCTCCCCGTACGGCCCGGCCGTCGCGCACAGGTAAATCAGCGGAAATTCCTCGCCGCCCTCCACCAGAGCCGCCACGCGCACGAGCGCCTCGCCCAGGCTGGCAATCGGCGCCTCCGCGCTGCCGTCCGCCGTGTCGTCCCCGTCTGGCGACACGTGCACGATCGTCGCCCCCGCGCACGCCTGCACTGCCGGGTCGCACGACGAGGTCGTCCCGCCCGTGCCAAGGCCTCCGCTGCCTTCCCCAGCCATGCCGCCCTGGGCACCGCCCATGCCGCCCATGCCACCCGTCGACGTACCGCCCGTAGTGTCCCCGCCGCCCGAGCCACCGAGCTCCTCGCCGCCGGTGCCATCCATGTCCTCGACAACGGACTGACAGGAAGGCCCGGCCAGCGCAATCGCAAGCGCAATCGGCGCCAAGCCCAGCCCAGTTACCCAATGTGAGCGAATCATCAGAACCCCTCTCCCTATCTCTCTCAGTACCGCGCCGTCACAGGCTCCAGGTGTCCGCCGAAAGGCCCGCGGGGCCAGCGCCGGTCAGCACGTGCTGGATGCCGCCTGGGCCACCGTCAGCTCCGGTCGACGGGCGGTCGACCGCCACGTCCCCGAGGCCCAGCGGCTCCATTCCCACGAACGCTACGCCCACGGAGGGCCCGCCGGCACCACCTGCTCCGGAGCCGCCACGACCGCCAGAACCTCCATCCCCGCCGCTGCATGCGTCGACGCCGTAGCCGTCTGCGAGTCCACCGCTCGCGCCGTCGCCGCGAGCACCCCCGAGCTGTCGATTGCCGCCGACGCCACCTGCTCCACCCAATGCCACCACGACGCCCAGCTCGATCAGCTCGAGCGAGGAGCCGACGCTGATCAGCCCGAAGCTCCCGCCACCCCCTTGACCGCCCTCAGCACCTGCACCGGGGCAGCCTCCACCACCGCCGGAGCCGCCGCTGGCGCCCGTGTCGCAGCCGACTGGCAGGGCTGCACCACCGCCCCCGCCACCGCCTCTACCCATCTCACCCGGCGTGCCATTGCCGCCGACGGGCGGCGTGTAGCCGGCCTCGTCGATGCCGCCGAACTGGGGACTCAAGGTGCCATCGTTGCCCGCACTGCCGGCCTCCCCCGTGTCGCCGTTCTCGCACTCAGTTGCATCCTCACCTTTGCCAGCAGGGCCACCATCCGGTGTTCCTGGATCGCCGTCACCGCCCGTGGCAGCCGCGATTCCACCCCCGCCCAGGCCGCCCTTGCCTCCAGTGCTCGTCAGCGCGCCGCAGGTGGTAACGGCCGCCGGTCCGCCGGGGCTGACTTCGGTCGCGCCGTACACGCACGCATTCACGCCCGGATTCCCATCCGTCCCCTCCGCAGCCGGCTCCGAATACCCCATCCCCGGAGCGCCCGGCGCGCCTTCACCCGCGACCAAGTCCGTGCGCGCAATCAGGATACCGGTGCTGTCGACCACCGTGAGCGCCACACTGCTCTCTCCGGGCTCGGATGCATTCGGGGACTCGAGCTGCAGATCGCCGAGCCGCACCCCTGTCGCGCCTTCGATACGATGCCCGCTGGGCTCAGCGGCCACCAGCACCGTCTGCACGTCCCCGCTCACGAAGCCTTCACAATCGAAGCCGCCAAAAATGCCCAGCGCCCCATGCTCGGCGCCGAGCGTCAAAGTCTCCTGGAACGGACCCGCCGTCGCGCACAGGTAAATCATCGGCATTTCCTCGCCGTCCGCCACCAGCGCGGCCACGCGCACGAGCGCCTCGCCCAGGCTGGCAATCGGCGCCTCCGCGCTGCCGTCCGCCGTGTCGTCCCCGTCTGGCGACACGTGCACGATCGTCTCGCTCGTGCACTCTTCCTGGCTCGGGTCGCACGGCATCATGCCGCCGCTGCCGTCACCGCCGGTGCCTCCACCACTCGAGCCACCGAGGCCGCCCATGCCGCCTTCGCCGCCCATGCCACCTTGCGCAGCGCCACCCGTCGTTTGGCCGCCGCCGGTGCCATTGCCACCGCTGTCACCGCCGCCGGTCTCGCAGCTGAGCGTCTCGTTGCAGTCGCCAGCGCGATTCTGACAGGAGGGGCCGATGAGGCCAAAGGTGAGACAGAGGCTGGCTAGAAGAAGACCGGATGCCGAACGCAAATGTGAGGCAAGCATGATGTGGGTCCCAGATCAGAAACGGCCGCCCAGGCCGAGCCACATGCTGCCACGAGCCGGATCGAAAGCAGCGCTGGGCCGCAAATGGCTGATCGTGCGCCGGCCGGGTGAGCTGGGCCCGGTGGCCGAGCCTTCGGGACCATATTCATGGGGCCAAAGCACGTAGGTGAGCACCGCGGCGACCCCGAGCGCACCGCCCGCGATGAAGCTGCCGAGGGCGATGTGCTGGGCTTGGTCGGACTCCGCCAGCTTGCTGTTCAGCTCGTCGCAGGCCGCGGGCCCGCCGCCCAGGCAGGCCTGGTCACCGCCGGCGTCCTGGATGTCTTCTCGCATCGTGTCCGCCTGCTTTCCGAGGTCGATCGAATGAACGTAGAAGCCGATGCCGCCGCCCACGCCGACGAGTGCCAGGCTGCCGAGCGCAAGCGTGACTCCCATGCGCAAGCCCGGTGAGCGCGGACCGAGGTCGACCTCGGGAGGTGCAGACTGCGTAGCGGCCGCAGGCGCAGCCGTCGCCGCAGGTGCAGCGCTGGGAGCGGGCGCCGCTCGCGCTTCGGTGAGCAGCACCTCGGCGCGCTCGTTCTGCTCGAGCGTCAGGCGGTCCTGCACTTCTTCGCGCAGGCTGGCGAAGGCGGCACGCGAGCTCGAGAGCTCGGGGTCCTTCGGGTAGGCCTCCAGGCACAGCGTGAGGTGCACGTAGGAAGGGACGTTGTCCTTCAGCTCGGCCTCGGCGCGGCCCAGGTTGCAGAGCACGTCGAACGAGTGGTCGGCTTCGAGCGCGATCCGATAGTAGTGGCGGGCTGCGGTGAAGCGCCCCTCGCGAAAAGCAGCGTTGCCCTTGTGATACGCGGTGCGCGGATCGGTGGGGGGCTCTTCGGCCGGCGGCTCCGGAACGGGCACGGGCGGGACTGCCTCGGTCCCCGCGGCACCCGAGCTGCCCGTTTCGCCCTGCGCGTCGCTCGGTGGTGCGCCGCGCCCGTCCCAAGGATCCACTGCCTCCGAGCCCTGCGTGCTCGAGCCAGCGGCACTGCCGGAACTAGCACTCCCCGACGTGGCACCACCGGACGTGGGCGGAGCCGCTTCCGCTCGGCCGGCCAACGTGGCGCCGCAGAGCACCGTGGCGCCGAGAAAGAGGGCAAGCGAGAAGAAGCGAGAGGAGAAGGAGTCAGGAGTCGGGGCGGGAAGCATGGCGAACTGTCATTCGAGCCAGGGCTGCGGCGGCGCACGCTCGGGCTGCGAGGAACTGGCAGGCGGCGTGGATCGAGAGGTGGAGGGCTGCTTCGGATCGGCGGAGGACGAGACGCTAGCGGACTCGTCCGCTTTTTTCGCCTTCGGCCGCGGGGAGCTCGCGTTGCGCTGCTGCGCCGAAGTTTTTTCTGCGGCGCTGTCTTGGGGAGGGGCCGCGCTGCGCGCGGAGGGCCCGACGTCCGCAGGCTGGCCGGCCGCCTCGCCCGACGGAGCGTCCGTGGGCGCGAGCGGAGGCGCCAGCACTCCCGGTTGCCCGTCGATGCCATTGTCCCACTGCACTTCGCCGGCCGGGTCCGCCACCGCCGCCGAGCCCACGACCGCGTCAGTCGGCAAGGCCCAGCGGCCGCCGCCCGCCACGACCGCCAAGACGCCGACCGTTACCGCGAGCAAGGCCACGACGGCCATCGCTGCTTGCGGCGAACCGCGGCGGATGGTGACCCAGGTGCGACGCTGGGTCACCGGCGTGACGCGCGAAGGAACCGGAGGCGGGAAGGACTGGCTGCGCAGTGCCGGCTCGGTGCGAAACTCCTTGTTCTCGACCATGAGGTCGCGCGCGAGCTTCACCTTGGACTGCGTCGCCGGCAGCGGCTTGGCACCCTCCTTGAGCTGGTTGACGCCTACGTACGCGGACGCTGCGGTGCGACCATCGGAGATGCGGTTCATGCCGCCGCCCGGTACCGTCTTCACCTCTTGTCTGGAGGGCGGAGGCGGATCGGAGACAGGCGGCGCGCGGTGCGAGCGCGGGCCAGGCAGCTCCGGCGCGGTCTGGATCAGATCGGGGCGCTGGCTGCGAGGATTGGTGGAGGGTGGGGGTGGCGCCGGTACGGCCGGCCGGGTGCTGCGCTTCGGACGATCATCCATCGTGGTCAAGCTCCCTTGCAGTCCCCCCGAAAGCACAACGAAAGGCCAGGTCCCAACGGGGACGTGGCCGCCTACATGTCAGATCATGTGAGAAGTTTCGCGATACGCTTGCTTGTTCTCCGCGCAATCGCTGGTGTCAAGCCACGGCTTGGGCGGCCAACTCTAGCGCGGGGTCGGTTCCCCGCTACCGTGAAGGCACACCATTGCGCTCTGAAAGACTGCGCGCCCTGCCGTCCCTTTGGCAATCAGCAAGCACTTGCTGAAGCTGGGCCTTCCCGTTTTCCGCGAAAAAACTGAACTATCGGGCTACCCGCGACCTGCCAGTCGCTCACGGCGCTGCGCAGCCGGCCGAGCGGACAACGCGTGAACGGGCCGTTGAGTCGAGGAATCGGTCGTGTGGCCGATGAACACCGCTGGCCGGTGCCTGGGCGCCCTTCAGCCTTCGACGGGGATCTTGATCGTTTGACCGAGGCGCAGCGTCGCCTTGCGGCTGATGCCGTTCAGCTTCTCGAGCTCGGTCACGGTCACGCCGTGCTTCTTGGCCACGCCCGAGAGCGTGTCGCCGCTCTTGACCGTGTACGTCGTCGTCTTGGGCACGTCGGCGCGGCGCGCGCTCGAGTCGGTCGGAATGACGAGCTCCTGTCCGACGCGCACGCCGGACTTGGTGGTCAGGCCATTCGCAGTCGCGAGCGCCGCCAAGCGGACACCATACTTGATGGCGATCCCGCCGAGCGTCTCGCCGCCCTTCACCACGTGCACGTTCTTCTTGCCGGATGATCCGTCCGCCGCGCTCGCGTCACCACTTGCGCCCGATGCCTTGCTCGCCGAGCTACCCGAAGGAGCACCACCGGACGAGCTCGCGCCGCCAGAGCTCGCTCCCTTCGCTCCGCCCTTGTCGGCGTTGGGAATGCGCAGCGTTTCCCCGATGGAGAGTGGCTGTTTGACGCTCATGCCGTTCTGCTCGGCAATCGCGCGCGCGGAGACGCCGTATTTGAGCCCGAGTGCGCTCAGCGTGTCGCCACGCCGCACCACGTGCGTGCGCAGCTTCGCTTCCTCGTGATGCTTGCCGCGCGGGACCTTGAGCTTGTCGCCTGGGTAGATGGGCGACTTCTCCTTGATGCCGTTCATCTTCACGATCGCCTGCACGGTCGTGCGGTGCTGCTTGGCGATCGAGGTCAGCGTCTCGCCCGCGCTCACGATGTGATAGACGGGCATCGGCACCTGCCACGGATCCTGCCAACCCTTGGGGTAGACCTCGACCGTGCTCAGTCGCGAGGGCACGAAGTACTTCGCCACGGCCGTGCGCACCGACTCGCCGTCGGGCGCCTGGGTGCTTTCGTCTTCGAGCGCTGCCAGGACCTGCTTGGCTGCCATGCCCCGCAAGAGCCCCTCGGACAGAGCGCGCGCTCGGCTCCGCGGATCCAAGAGCACGCCGCGTCGACGCTCCCGCAGGCGACGCTCGACCTCGGCGAGCTCCTCCGCAGACGGAGCGACCGTGGACAGGGCGCGGATCTCCTGCTCGAGCAGCTTCTCGATCGTGCCCAGGGACTGTGGTCCGGTCCCGCTCACCCGCATGGACAAGAGGCCCGGACCCCGACTGGCATCGATCTCGACGCTGAGGTCGCGCGCGGCCTTGCCCGGCCCCACCATCTTCTGGCCCAGCCGCTCGGGTCCAGCCAAGGTCCACAGCGCGAGCTCGAGCTCGGCGCGCGGCGCTCCCTCGGGCAGGAGCCAGGCGTAAAGCGCCGAGGGCGAACGCACGCTCGGATCCTCTGCCATGCTGAAGCGGGGCGTCGACTGCGCCACCAGGCTGGTCGGTCCGGCGCCGGACGAGCCGCCACTCGGCACGCGGCCGAGCTGCTCGGGGAGCAAGCGCTCGGCCACGTCCGGCTGGAAGCTGCCGCTGATCGTGACCACGCTGCCGAGCGCGCCGTACGATTCCTTGTGCAGGCGCCGGAGGAGCGATAGGTCGATCGACTCGAGCTCACCGATCCCGGGTAGCTCGGGGTGGGCATACTCGGCGTTGCCGAGCAGGACCATCTGGCGCAAGCGTACGGGAGCCCGGCCATCCAGGATGTCCGCATCGCGAGCCTCGACCAGCTGGGCCAGGCGCTCGAGGGCTGCCTTCTGCTCGGTTTCGGTCAGCGACACTTGGGTATACCGACCGGCGGCCACCCAAAGCGCGAGGGGCAGCTCGACCGCAGGGGCGGTGGTGCAGTAGGTGACCAGATCGCGCGCCACCGTGAGCTCCGTGCGCACGCCACGCGTCAAGAGGACTTGGCTGCGCTCCTTGCCCGCGACCGGGAAGCCGCCGGGGGCGAGCATTTCCGCAAGCAGGCGGTGCGCCCCGGGGAAGTCGACTGGATCGCGCCGGGCGCCCGCGTCGACGCTGGTGCACACCGTTACCTCCGGTCCCGAAACGTCCGGATCGAGCACGACGCGCAGGCGAGACGCCAGGGTGAGCTCGCGCGGGCCGGCGCTGGCGGCGGCCGAGGGCCCGACGGCCGGCTGCTTGGGTTCGGCTTCCCCACCGAGCGCCCACGAGGGCAGCGCCACCAAAAGAGCGCTAACGAAAACCAGGCGAACGAGCCGCACGACGCTCCGCGGTTAGCAGGGAGGGGCCCCGGAGGCCAAGTTCCGGCCTCGCCCGCGGCCGGCCGGGGAGCCCGAGGCCGCCGGTGCGAACCCTCCGAAAAGCGGGACTTTTCCGGCTGACGGCCGGCAAGCAGGCCCCAGGTTTTTTTCCGCAGAGAGGGAATGCGCGGGCCCGAGTTTTCGGACAACATCCGGCCCTGATGTCCGTCCGCCTGCGCGCCCTCCTCTTCGTGCTGCTCCTGGCGTGCGTGGCACTGGCCAAGCCGAAGGTGCACACCGTGTACGCGGGGCAGCGGCTCGGCTCGATCGCCAAGCGCTACAACATCACGGTGGAGGTGCTCTGCGCCGCCAACGGCATCGACCGCAAGGCTCCGATCAAGCCCGGCCAGAAGCTCATCATTCCGGACCCCGACTGGAAGCCAGGGGACGAGCTGCCCACGCTCGAGCCTTCGTCGAGCAAGAAGTCGTCCAAAGAGAAGGCGAAGTCGGACAGCGATTCCGCAGAAAAACCGGGCAAGCCGCGGCTGCACGTCGTAGCCAAAGGCCACACGCTGTCGGCGATCTCCGGGCGCTACGGCATCACCGTCGGCGCTATCTGCACCGCCAACGATCTGGATCGGCGGGCCTCGCTCGAAGTGGGTCAGACGCTCGTCATTCCCGACAAGACGGACAAGGACGGTCGCTACGCGCGCAAGCTGCGCATCGAGGGACGCCTGGACGAGGCCGAGGGCAGTGGCCCGCACACGGCGAGCTGGAAGACATACGAGAAGACGCCCTGGCGGCGCGGCTACATCAAGATCCGTCGCTACGGGCGCGCCTGGAAGGGCTACGTGATCGGACCGAAGGGCGAGGTCCTCGGTCAGGCCAGCAGCAAGATCAACTTCGTCATGGGCACGGACGCAGGCGGCCCCGACATCGACCCCCGGCTCGTGCGCCTGATCGCCCAGATCAGCGACAAATTCGGCGGCCGGGAGCTCCGCATCGTGAGCGGCTACCGCACCCAGAGCTTCGTCGCGGCCTCCAAGCACAAGGAGGGGCGCGCCCTCGACTTCAGCATTCCGGGCGTGCCCAACGAAGCCTTGCGCGACTACCTGCGCACGCTCGACAACGTGGGCGTCGGCTACTACCCGAACTCGAGCTTCGTGCACCTCGACGTGCGCGGCTACAACGCGTACTGGGTCGACTACGCGGGGCCCGGCGAGGCGCCGAAGAAGTCGCCGCACTCGAAGTCGCAGAAGGGTCAGCCCATCGAGAGCGACGAGCCGCCCGACGGTGTTGGTTCGGGCGATGTTAGTTCGGGCGACGCCGGTGCGGACGATGGCGGCGGCAGCGAGGCGCCCGCGCCCCCGGACGCCGACGCTCCCTCGCCGGACGCGCCGTCGCCTCCGGCGAGCAGCTCGGATCCCAGCGCCGATGCAGCGAAGGCCGACGACGACGTGGGCCGCGCGGAAAAATAGCTACTGCCGTGTGCTGCGATCTTCGGGACCGCGGTTCACGTTGAAGCGTTCGGCGACGTAGTAGCGATCCCAGGCGTGCGACGCCAAGTCGAGCGGCGCTGGCGCGGGGCGGAAGTCGGGCTTGAAGTCGCTCAGGCACGAGAGGGCCACGAACGGATCGAGGCGGCGTGCGCGCCGCAGCATCTGCGACTTGGGCCGAAAGCCGAACGGATCGAGGCACTCCTTCTCGAGCGTGACCGCGAAGTATTCGGCTGCGCCGACCGAGGACTGGTCGCTGCCCAGGTGATGCTCATCCATCGCCGCGCGTTGGTTCTGCTGGACGATGAGCTCGAGGTGCAGGTGGGGCTGCACCGAAGCGCCGTCAGCGTTGCCGGACTTGCCGACGCTGCCGAGCTTCTCCCCACGGGTGACCTCGTGCCAGAGCAAGGGCTCGATGTCGGCCTCCGCCAAATGCGCATAGAAGAAGGACGCCCAGGGCGTCGAACCACCACTCTTTCGGTAGGCTTCGGGCACCGGGCAGATGACGTGCAGCCAGTGGCCGAACGAGCGACTCTGGCCGGCCATCACCTGACCGTCACAGGCCGCGAACACCGGCGTACCGACGGGCGCCAAGAGGTCGATGCCGTTGTGCTCACCATGGAATCGCGGCGCGCGGAAGCTGCCCTTGCCGCTCTCGTCCACGCGCACGCCATGATCGATCGGCAGGACGTACGTCCACGGTGCACCGGGGCGGCGCGTCGGCTCGGCGCCGCGCGTCTTCGACAGCGCAGGCAGCGGAGGCAGATGGCGCGTTCCGCCTGGAAGCGGATCGCCGAAAGGATCGCCGAGGCCCCCGTCGTGGGAGACCAGGCCGCATGCCGCCGTCATCAAGAGTAAGCCCATCGCGGGCAACCATCGCTTCAGCATTCGCCCCGTACGCCATTTCCACAGCCGAAATTGGCTCGGCAAGACCCGCGCGCTGTGGCTCAGCCCTTCGCGAAACTGCCGCACCAAGCTGCGCAGCCGTCCTTGCGCGTCGAGCGCTTCCTCGTCGCCCCAGATCCAGGGCGTATCGAGCAGGCGACGAGCCAACTCGGCGCGCAAATCGCGCAGAGTGGGAGCGAGAGCCAGAGGACGCATCGTGGATCCGGCTTGCCATGCTCCCGAGGGCCCGGGAAAGTTTCTGGCCCGGAGCCCGGAGCCTGCCCCAACCAATAGAGCCGAAGGATTTCCATAAATTCTTTTGACGAGCTCGGTCCGACCGAGTACCCATGAAGCGAATGGCTCGAGTCATTAGCCCCCCCAGCCTGCACGCTGCCTGCACGAAGCATTGCCTCTTTGGCATTTGCATCGCGAAGAACCGTGCTGGTTCGGCCAGTGCTGCCCGCGTAGGCAAGTGGATGCTTGCCAACGTGCGCAGTAACGGCGACGGGGTTCCGCTGATTCTCGAGTGATCTGAATCGCAAACCGCACCCCCCGCCGGCACTGACCGAGATGGGGGCGAAGCGAAAGCAAGCGATTCGAGCCCCACCCGGACCGGTCCCGGCCTTCCGAACGAGCCCGAAGGTCCGCCTTCTGTCAGACTGTGTTTTCAGCCTGATCGAGGCGGCCTCCCGAGCGAGGTCACCATGTCCCCACCCATCGTCAGCTCGCCCCAAGAGCCAGCCGCGCCCCCCGGCGTGCCCTGGACATATCCGCCGGCCTATCTGCGCATCCTCGGTGTGCAGATGGCGTTCGGCCTGTCGTACTCGGCCTTCCTCCTGTTGCCGAAGTACCTGCGCCTGGAGCTCGGCGCTTCGGCCAGTGACATCGGCGCCGTCTCCGGTGCCGCGGTCGTGGCCGCTGCCGTGCTGGCGCCCTTCGTCGGACTGTCGGCACGTTGGGTGAATCGGCGCACCTTGGTGGGCTTCGCTCTGCTGCTCGCTGGGGCGGCCGGTGCGACCTTCACACTGGCGCCTGCCATCGGACCGCTCGTCTACGCGCTGCGCATCGCGCAGGGCGTGGCCTGGATCATCGTGTTCCAGTGCACGGCGACCATGGTGGCCGACCTCGTGCCCAAGGCGCGCCTTTCCCAAGCGATTGGCTTCTTGGGCGTCTCGATGCTGGCCACCAACGCGCTCGCGCCCGCGGTCGTGGAGCCCGTGGCCGAGCACTACGGCTGGACGCTCGCGTTCGCCGTGCCCGGCGTGCTCTCCATCGTCGCGCTCTTGCTCGTGCCCGGCTTGCCGGACGGAGCCAGCGCGGAGGCCCTGCCGCCGAGCTCGATCCCACGCGCCCGGCCCGCGGTGCTGCCGATCCACTACGGCTCCTTCCTCATGGGGGCCGGCATCGGGGTGATGTTCACCTTCACGCAGCCGTATGCGCTGGCCCTGGGCGCCACGCGCGTCGGGGACTTCTTCTTCGGCTACGTGGCGATGGCGATGTTCGTGCGCCTCGGCTTATCGAACTTCGCCGATCGGGTGGGCCCGGCCAAGGTCGCCACGGGCGCGATGGTGCTCTACGCCGTCGTCGTCAGTGCCGCCGCCTGGCTGGAGCCCGGGCTTCTGCTCTTCTTGGGGCTCGGCCTCGGGGCGTGCCATGGGCTCATGTACCCAGCGCTGATGGCCACCGGCATGGCCGATCTGCGGCCGGAGGAGCGCCCGCCCTTCATGGGCTGGACCTCGCTCGCCTTCAACGCCGGCTCTGCCATCACCGTCCTCTTCCTGGGCCCCGTCGCCGATCACTTCGGCTACCCGGTCATCTTCTGGACGGTGGGCGCGCTGATCGCGACCGGCATCTTGCCGCTGGCCATCACGCGCGGGGTGCTCGCCGTGCGTAGGCCCGTGAAGGAGCCGGCGTTCGAGAGGATGGGGTAGGAGGTTGGGACGCTGGCTTGGCGATCGCCGGGCCAGCTCACCTCGGCACCAGGCGAACTGGCTTGCCAGAACTTTCCTCGATCAGCGCTGCAGCTGACAGGACGACGAGCGCCTGCCTGCCACGTGGCAGGTGCTCGCCGAACGCGCGCACCTGCAGATTCGCCGCCCCCAGCTCGAACGGTCCGAACGAGCTCGTCACCTCCGCCGGTAGCGTTCCTTCTCCCAAATCGCTGTCGAAAAAACATTGGACCCTGTCGCCCGCCCCGCCCTCGGAAGAAGCCCGGAAGAAGGTGGCATCCGACGACGGCGGCCAGGAGACGTGATAGTCCTCGCTCGCCTGTATGGAAACTTCGACGTGCGTGTATGTATGCATGACTCCGTCTCGCTCCGGCATCGCCACCATGGGGGACTCGGGAAGAGTGAAGCCGCCCAACCTGAGCCCGTCCAGCGAGCCGCCCCAAACGTCGACCTGCCAGACGCTCGTCGAAGGACCGCGCATCGAGCCCTCGAAGCTCCCCCACCACGCGCCCCCAGGAGGGATCTCCCCGCTCTCGAGAAAGGCCGCACTCCTCCTCGCAGAACTTGGCGTGCTAGGGCTGTAAACGTCGAACTGGAACCAGCTTCCGATGTTCGATGACTGGAGTTGACCCGGTCTGGTGGACACCCCCCGAAAGGAGAGAATGGTGTCTATGGAGAAGGGAAAACGACCTCGTCGACAGTTCACGGACGAGTTCAAGAGCCGAGCGGTCGACTTGGTGCTGA
>Ga0315912_10000197_pt1 | contig 132790 bp, 131 predicted proteins | sample VfabasoilMG_FD_204469 | JGI IMG/M metagenome (GOLD analysis project Ga0315912, IMG submission 204469) | Garden soil microbial communities collected in Santa Monica, California, United States - V. faba soil | ecosystem: Environmental > Terrestrial > Soil > Garden | place: USA: California...
CGATGTACAACGCCAAGCGCCAGCCATCGCCGGCGCCGGATGCCGCCGCGTCGATGACGTTGGCAGTGGTCTTTTCCACTTCGATCTTGACCGTGCCCCGGGTGAGCGGCTCGCCGGTTTCGGGAATGAGTATCTTGGCGATCACCAGTGTCGCCGGCGCGGCCATGACCGACGCCGCGAGCAGGTGCTTGGCGTAGAACACCTGCTGCTCTGGATCACCGCCACCGAGCATGCCGACATACGCGGCGAGCACGCCGCCGGCGATGTGCGCCATGCCACCGATCATCATCGTGATCAGTTCGGATTCCGTCATTCGCGGGATGTAAGGGCGCACGGTCAGCGGCGCCTCGGTTTGTCCGATGAAAACACTCGCGCACACGCTGGTGGTCTCGGCGCCGGAAACCCGCATGACACGCGTGATGGCCCAGGCCATGGCGCGCACCACGGCCTGCATCACACCGAGGTGGTAGAGCACGCCCATCAGGGCGGCGAAAAAAACGATGGTGGGGAGGACCTGGAAGGCGAAGATGAAGCCGAAGGTCCTCTCGTCCATCAGGTTGCCGAACATGAAGCGGCTGCCTTCACCGACGAAGCTCAGCACCTTCACGAAGGCGTGGCCGATGGCGTCGAAGGCCTCTTTGCCGCCCGGCACCAGCAACACCAGCGCGGCGAAGCCAATCTGCAGGCCGATGCCGGTGGCGACCAGTTTCCAGTCGACGCGACCCCGATTGTTCGAGCACAGCCACGCGATGCCGATGAGCACCGCCAGGCCGAAGAGGCCAAAGAGCACCCGCGTAATGGCTTCCACTCAGTTCTCCCCGATGCAACCGCCGGCCGCCAGCGATGTTGTTCTCTTTCGAACGAGGCGGCCCTTCCCTGCGATGGCGCGGGTCCTGGCTGCGGCGGGGATAGTCTACGCCGTGGCGCTCACTCGAACAGGCTCACGATGCTCTGGTACTTCTCGATGTACCAGCGGTTTTCGTTGTTGTATCTCGGGATGGCCACCGGGATTGCCGCTTCGTTGTCCGCCTTCCAGACGCAGGGACACTTCACCGGGGAATCTTCGGACTGCTCATGCGGCCGGCTCAGCTCGTGAAGCTGCACGTTCATCCGGGTCAGCACACGGTGGAGCTTGGTGACGTTTCTCGGCCCGCCGTTGTACGCAGCGACCGGAAAGATACCCAGCACGACCGGGTTGTCCTGGTACGCCTCGCGAATTTCCGCCCGCATCTGCGCGAGCTCGATATCCAGCAGGCAGACTGCCGCCTTCATCGCATTCAGGAGATTGGTCGCGCCGCTTTCGAAGACCGGATCGAGCCTGGCGCCCGGGCAGCGTCTCACCACCAGCGAATAGGTGCCGTTTCCGCGGCGGTTGGTGAACTGCATCGGCCCCAGGGCTTTCGCGCTCGAAACGCTGTAACGATAGGCCTCGCCCTGCTTGAGCCCGTACTGGCTCAACACTTCGTCGAAGGCCAATGCCTGCTTTTCCACGTAGTCCCGGTCATCCGTCTGCTCGATGACGGCCAGCGTGGTGACGACCTGCAGTGGTATGGAATCGGCGAGCAACTTGCCCGGAAACGCCCGGCTCGGGACTTGCGCGAGGCGCAGTTCGGCCAATGCCTGGGCGGCCGTGGCGACCAGGTAGTCCTTGCCACCGCTGACGAAACCCGGATCGAAGGTGTCTTCGGTGAACGGTAGATAGACGATGGGCTTGGCGGTCTGCACGACTTCGACCCAGCGCTTGCGCTTCACGAGCTTGTTGTCGAACACCGGGAACTTGCGCCCGTAGACCTTCAAGGACTCGCCATCCCGCGTGAAGGCGAACATCAGCCGCTCGGCGCCGGTGCCTTTCACGTGGCGCGCCTCGATGCCCGGCGTGAGCATGCGGAAGGACAATGGCTTCCTGCCGGGCTTCCACTTGATCGGCGGACGCGGCAGCTCGATCTGGGCCACGGTCCACTCCTGCTTCGCCTCGCTCCACAGGGCGAACGCGACCGGGCGGCCGCGCAATGTCTGGCGCTTGCCCTTGCCGGTCAGCACGTACTTGAGTTCCACGTCGCGGAGCAGTGCCTGCCCTTCGGTGACGAGGTCGTGGATGGTCTCGTGACGATTGCGGATGTGACCCTGGACGACCACCTCGGCGATTTCGCCTTCGGGTATCTCGGACTCGGCCACCGGAAGCGGCACCTCGCCTTCCTGCTGTTTCGACTCTTCCTGGGGCTTCGGGTCGTCGGCGGCGATCGAGGCCACGGCTTCGGCGGCCGGTTCGGGTACGGATTCGAACACCGTCGGTTCGGCCTCCTCGTCAGCGCCGCCCGTCGTCGCGCATCCCGCGAAAATCAGCAAAAGGGGTACCAGCAGCGCTCGAATCACGAACTTCTCCGAATGTGGCAGGGCACCATCTTATGTCACCTGCGCGGCGCGCATCGTGACCGCGTTGGCAACTTGCGCGACTGGTTCAGCCCCAGCGCAGCCGGGACCCGGTTCGTGGGTGGTGCTTCGCTGAGAGGCAGCGCTCCTTGGCACGGAGCAGCCTCTGTTTGCCCTCGGCGGTATGGACGTACAGCAGCCGCACGGCACCCAATACCCGACGCCAGCGACGAACAAACGCGTCCGCGTTTTTTTTCGTTCTGCAAACACGTGCGGAGCGGAGAGCTCTTCATCCCGAATGATCGGCGGACGCGTAGCCAGTTGAAACCAAGCCCCGTGCCCGCGCAACCCGTGCTGCAGGAAGATCCACACCTTTGAGCTCGCGCGACTCCTCGTCAAAGCGGCTCAACGAGTCCGGATTGCATGAGTCAGACTAGTGGGCCTCATGACAGAGGAAATGAAGATGGGAGGAATCGTGCGTCGAGGGGCGATCCGGTTGACAATGCATTCATGAGCGTATTGCGCATCGCCATCATCGGCTGCGGTCGTCGCGCCGCCGATCACCTGGATCCGTGGAATTCGATTCCCGGCGCGCGGCTGGTTGCCTGCTGCGCGCCCTCCCCATTGCGGCGCGAACCTCTCGCCGCGCGATACGGGATGCGCGCCTACGCCGATGTCGCGGAGATGCTGGAGCGCGAACATCCCGACGTGGTGCACATCGTCACCGCGCCCACCAATCGGGTCAGTCTCATCAGGCTGGTTGCCGCGGCGGGCACGCCCTTGTGCACGGTGGAAAAGCCGATCTGCACGGGAGTCGCCGACTACCTGGAACTACTCTCCCTCGCGGGCACCACGCGCACGCGCTTCGCGGTCTGCCACCAGTTCCGCTGGCATGCTTGGGTGAACGCCTGCCGTGAAGCCATCGCCGCGGGCGAATTGGGGCGCATCGAAGCGTTGGAGTTGTCGGCGGGGATGAATCTCGCCGGCCAGGGGACACACCTGATCGATTACGGCCTGTCGTGGCTGGGCGATCCGGACATCGCCGCGGTCGACGCAACGGTGAATGGCTGGTCCGGCACCGATGCCGATCATCCGGCGCCTGATGCCTGCGTGGCGCGCTTGCGTTTCAACGACGGCCGCCATGCGTCACTCACGCTCGGCAGCTCCGCACCGCGCTGCGGCGATCCGACCACACACTGGCAACATGTGCGCGTTGCCGCCCACGGCGAGGATGGCATGGCGGTGTGGGAAGAATTTGGCCGCTGGCGACTGCGCACCTCGAAGGTCCGCGACGAGCGGTCTTTCGCCGGCATGGCCACGTGGCATACGTTGAACCTTGATGCCCAGGCCGGTTTCTACCGTGCCTGCCTCGCCTGGCTGCAGGGCGGACCGGCGCCAGGTACCGCGCTGGAACGCGCGCTGCACCAGTGGTCGGCAGTGCTGGCTATCTACACCAGCGCGCTGGAGCGCCGGCCTGTGAGCCTCTCGGGTTTCAACCCCGCGCCTGACCTCCTGTCGCGTCTCGTCGCCGCGCTCGCCCCACTCTCAATTCACTGAACAACCGGAGTCTTCATGCTCGTCGCCGCCATCACGGGAGTACGCGAGGCGAGTCTCGTCGAACGGCCTGATCCGCTGATCAGCCAGAATTTCGCGCTGGTGAAGGTCACCTGCGCGCCCATGTGCACGGAGTTCAAGCAATACCGCTGGGGAGATATCACTGACCGTCTTGGCCACGAGGCGGCCGGCGAGGTAGTCGAGGCCGCAAGCGACAGCCGGGTCAGGCCCGGCACGCGTGTCGTGGTGATGCCGACCTATCCCTGCGGCGGGTGCAGCCTGTGCCACGACGGCGACTACGTGCATTGCGAGCATGGCGTCGACCCACACGCGCTCTGCCCCACTACCACGGGTACCGCCACCTATGCCCAATTCCTGGTTAAACAAGACTGGCTGCTGCTGCCCATTCCGGACGACCTCGAATCCGACGAAGGCGCCATGGCCTGCTGCGGTCTCGGGCCGAGTTTCGGCGCCGCTCAGCGAGCGGGCATTCGCCGCGGCGATTCCGTATTGGTGGTCGGGCTCGGACCCGTCGGTCTCGGTGCGGTGATCACCGCTGTCGATCGCGGCGCAACTGTCACCGCCCTGGACCACAATCCGTATCGCAGGACGCTGGCCATGGATCTTGGCGCCAGTCGAGTGGTGGATGCGGGCGATCCCCAGGCAGTGCAGCAGGTGCGAGGCGCCGACGTGGTACTGGAGTGCACTGGTCTGCCGGAGGCGCAGGTTACGGCGGTAGCTTCCGCGCGGCGTCGCGGCCAGGTGGTCTTCGTCGGCTGGGGCGGTCCCCTGACGCTGGATAATCCGATTCCCCAGGGCCTCACGCTGCACGGGCAATGGCATTGGAACCTGCGACATGCGGATGAACTCTTCGCCCTGATCCGCCGCAACCGGAGTGCGATCGCCAAAGTCATCACCCATCGTTTCCCGCTCTCGAGAGTGAAAGAAGCGTGGGAACTGCAACTCACCGGCGCCTGCGGAAAAGTGATGCTCGATCCCTGGGCGGCATGAGCCGGCTCGAGAATCCTCTCCGATGGCGCCAATATCGAGCTTGCCCATCACACGCGCCCGATAGAGCGTCCTTGTGTGGCGGACCCGGAAACTCCGGGGAAAGGTGAAGGGCCCTTCCGCGCCCGGCGCGGATGCCGGATGCCCTTCACCGCCCGTCACATCTGGCCATGCCTAGTTACAGATGAATCGCACGGCGTAGTTGCTGCAGGATTTGCCGGCAGGTTGATCCGCGTTCCTGCACACCATTCCCTGGTTGTTGAACTGGAAGAAGCGGTCGCGCGGGCCATAGAACGGATCACTCCAGGGCGCGCCGGAGATCGGTACCACCTGTCGCGCCTGGATATCCGTGGGATTGCTGCACAACCCCCAGGTTGCCTGGTAACGCGAGCGACTCTCGTCGTCACCCGCCGAATCGGTTGGAAAACCGCGCCACGGAGTCCACACACCGTCGCACAGGTAGCGAGTCTGGGTATCGAGGCACTTGAACGGATGGTTGGCCGGGAAATCGGAATTCTTGCAGACCAGTCCATCGTGCAGGTTGAAGGTCCTCCGGGTCGCAGTCGAGTTCGACGAAAAGACGGGATCGCTGTCGAGCCGCCGGATCTGGGAATACAACGGGCTGCCGCAGTAGAGCGCGGACAGATCCTGCTTGCCGCTGGTCCTGTCGCGCTCGAACTCCGAAAGGTTCTCGCTGTCGGCCGTTCCGGCCGGCTCGTCGCGATTGAGCCAGCGATAGTTGCTGAAGGTCTTGCCGGGCGGCATGTGGCCGTTGAGGCTGATGTCGTCGATCACATGGTTGATCGACGGCATCACCACCGCGCCAAAAACCAGGCCGGCTCCCACCTGGGAAGGCACCGCCGGGCTGCCGCGCATCACGTGACATGCGTTGGCGCAGACTGGCTGGGTGACCTTCGCGAGCTCGGCGTTCAGCTTCGGCGCGATGGTCGAGTTGGTCGCGCCCACCGCGTGATATTTCTTGTTGAACGTGTCGTGCCCATCGTTCATCAATCCGAACTTCGCCAGCGTGTCCACGATCTGGGGAGATGCGATATAGGGTCCCGCGGCGTGGCAGCGCGTGCAGCCCGTGTTCGTGGTCCAGGTGTTGGATGCGCCGCTGCTTGTCGGAGACACCGGATTGAGCGGAACCTGCGGATAGGCCCCGTTTTCGAAGGTGTCCTTCAACTCGAAGAAGCAGGTGCCGCCCGTCTTGCGGTTGTGAACGATCATCTCGCCGCCGACGGCGCGGTTCGAGGTGCCGTTGCGCCCGACCCAGCGACAGGCGAATACCGCCTCGATGTTGCCGGTGATGCGCCGGTGCGCGACGAAATCATCCGACTCGCTGAAATTCAGGCCCAGGTATTCACCACTCGTGGCAAAGCGGAATTGCGTGCCCTTGCAACTGAATTGCGGAATGCTGGTGAAGCCGAGCTGGTCCTTGCAGGCCTGCACGTACTGGTCGAATGTTTCGGCGCGCGCCGGCGCTGAAAGCAGGCCCAGCACGAGACCCACCGCGGCTGCCGTGTTGAACAGTCCCTGTTTGAAAGACATTGTGATCCACCCTGTGTTGTTTCAACCGCTGCGCCGAGGCCGCCGGCCAAACTCGCCGGGCAGCCTTCGGGCAGCTTCACTTCATGAACTCAATGCCGGGTGGGCGGCAGAGCTCACTCCCATTCAATCGTCGCGGGCGGTTTGCCCGAAATGTCGTATACCACACGCGAGATGCCCTTGACCTCATTGACGATGCGGCGGGAGCAGACATCGAGAAAGTCATAAGGCAGCCGCGCCCAGTGCGCGGTCATGAAGTCGATGGTTTCAACGGCCCGCAGGGACACGACATAGTCGTAGCGGCGGCCATCACCCATCACGCCGACCGAGCGCACGGGCAGGAATACCGCGAAGGCCTGCGAGGTCTTGTCATACAAATCGTGGCGCCGCAGCTCTTCGATGAAGATGTGATCCGCCTGGCGCAGCAGGTCGGCGTAGTCCTTGCGAACTTCGCCGAGGATGCGCACGCCGAGACCCGGACCCGGGAAGGGATGGCGATACACCATCTCGCGCGGCAGGCCGAGCTCGACACCGAGCTTTCGCACCTCGTCCTTGAAGAGCTCACGCAGCGGCTCGACCAGCTTCATGCGCATGTTCGCTGGCAGGCCGCCGACATTGTGGTGGCTCTTGATCACGTGCGCCTTGCCGGTCTTGGAACCGGCAGACTCGATGACGTCCGGGTAGATAGTGCCCTGAGCCAGGAAGTCGACGCCTTCGAGCTTGTGCGATTCCTCGTCGAACACCTTGACGAACTCGGCGCCGATGATCTTGCGCTTGCGCTCGGGATCATTTTCGCCGCGCAGCGCGTCCAGGAAGCGCTTCTCGGCATCCACGCGGATCACCTTCACGCCCAGGTTCTGGGCGAAGATCTTCATGACCTGGTCGCCCTCGTTGAGGCGCAGCAGGCCATGGTCCACGAACACGCACACCAGCTGGTCGCCGATGGCCCTGTGCAGCAGCGCCGCGACCACCGAGGAATCCACGCCACCCGACAGACCCAGCAGCACTTTGCCCTTGCCCACCTGCGCGCGCACGCGCGCGATGGCGTCTTCGATGATGTTGCCGACGCTCCACAGTGGTTCGCAGGCGCAGATCTCGCGCACGAAGCGCTCGAGCAGCACCTTGCCCTGCAACGTGTGCGTGACCTCGGGATGGAACTGCACGGCGTAGAACTTGCGGGACTCGTCGAACATCGCCGCCAGCGGCGCGTTGCCGGAACTGGCCGCCACCGTGAACCCCGGCGGCAGCGTGTCCACCTTGTCGCCGTGGCTCATCCACACGTCGAGCACGCCGCGGCCCTGCGCGTCCTGGCGATCGAACACACCGTCGAAGAGTTTGTTCGGCGCGACGCTGGTGACTTCGGCGTAGCCGAACTCGCGGTGATTGGAATTCACCACGCGGCCACCCAGCTGCTGGGCCATGGTCTGCATGCCGTAGCAGATGCCGAGCACGGGCACGCCGAGCTCGTAGACGCTCTGCGGCGCGCGTGGCGGTTCCTTGTCCGTGACCGATTCCGGTCCGCCGGAGAGGATGATGCCGCGCGGCTTCCACTTGCGGACTTCGTCGTTGCTGATGTCCCAGGGGAGGATCTCGCAGTAGACACCGAGCTCGCGCACGCGGCGCGCGATGAGCTGGGTGTATTGCGCGCCGAAATCGAGGATGAGGACGCGCGAGGAGTGGATGTCGGTCTGCGGGTTCGCGTTCGCTGCAGCGCTGTTCATTTTTGCCTCAAAATTTTTTGGCGCCCCCGCGCCAGCCGACACCTGGTGCCGCGACCTCAGGAGACCCGGTAGTTCGGAGCTTCCTTGGTGATCTGCACGTCGTGCACGTGGCTCTCGCGCATGCCGGCGCCGGTGACGCGCACGAACTGCGGACGCGACCGCATGGAGGCGATGTCTTTCGAGCCCGTGTAACCCATGGCGGCGCGCAGGCCACCCGCGAGCTGGTGCAGGATGGAGACCAGGCTGCCCTTGTAGGGCACGCGGCCTTCGACACCCTCGGGCACCAGCTTTTCGAGTTCCGACGCCGTGTCCTGGAAGTAGCGGTCGGCCGAGCCGTGGCGCTCGCTCATGGCGCCCAGCGAGCCCATGCCGCGATAGGCCTTGTACGACGCGCCCTGGTAGAGCTCGACGTCACCCGGGGATTCCTCGGTGCCGGCGAACAAGCCACCAATCATGATGCAGTCCGCACCCGCGACGATGGCCTTGGCGATGTCACCGGAGAAGCGGATGCCGCCGTCCGCGATGACCGGAACCTCGTTGCCCACGGCGCCCGCGACATTGGACACCGCCGAGATCTGCGGCACACCCACACCGGCCACGATGCGCGTGGTGCAGATGGAACCGGGACCGATGCCCACCTTGATGCCGTCAACGCCGGCCTTGAGCAGGTCCTTCGCGGCCTCGGCCGTCGCAACGTTGCCGCCGATGACCTGCAGGTCGCCCCACTTCGCCTTGATGCGGCGAATCGTGTCCAGCACGCCTTTCGAGTGACCGTGCGCCGTGTCGACCACGACCACGTCCACGCCTGCGTCACGCAGCGCGGCCACGCGCTCCAGCGTGTCGGCCGCGGTACCCACCGCGGCGCCGACGCGCAGGCGTCCGGACGGATCCTTGCAGGCGCGCGGGAATTCCGTGGCCTTCTGGAAATCCTTCACGGTGATCATGCCGCGCAGTTCCTGGTCGCTGTTGACCACCAGCACCTTCTCGATGCGGTGCTTGTGCAGCAGCAGAAGAACTTCGTCTTTGGGCGCGTTCTCGCGCACCGTGACCAGCCGCTCCTTGGGCGTCATGACGGACGACACCGGGGCGTCGAGCTTCACTTCGAAACGCAGGTCGCGGTGCGTGACGATGCCCACCACCTGCTTGCCCTGCACCACCGGCACGCCGGAGATGCCCTTGGCTCTAGTTAGGTCGATGACCTGGCGGATGGTCATGTCCGGCGTCACGGTGATCGGATCACGGATCACGCCGCTCTCGAACTTCTTGACGCGCGCCACTTCGGCGGCCTGGCCGTCGACGGTCATGGACTTGTGGATGATGCCGATGCCGCCTTCCTGGGCCATGGTGATGGCCAGGCGGGCCTCGGTGACGGTATCCATGGCGGCGGATACCAGGGGCAGGTTGAGTTTTATCGCCCGGGTCATGCGCGTACCGAGATCGACTTCGCGCGGGAGGATTTCCGAGTAAGCCGGGACTAAAAGAACGTCGTCGAAGGTCAACGCTTCTTGAAGAATTCGCATGGAGGTGTCAGGGGGTAGCCGACGATGCGGGATTGTACGCATGCCGACCGAAGTGGACAAATCCTTCGTTAAGATGGCGGCGTGAGTGACCCACGCTTTCCCGACCTGTTCCCTGCCGGATACGACCGCGCGCCCTCGCCGCCGCGGCCGGAACGCGACGTCTACACGGTTTCGCGGCTCAATAAAGAAGTGCGCCTGCTGCTGGAATCCGGCATGCCCCTGCTGTGGCTCGAAGGGGAATTGTCGAATTTCGCGGCGCCCGCGTCGGGTCACTGGTATTTCTCGCTGAAGGACAGCGGTGCCCAGGTGCGCTGCGCGATGTGGCGGCAGCGGAATTCCTCGGTCCGGTTCCGCCCCAAGGACGGCATGGCGGTGCTGGCGCGGGCGCGTGTCGGCCTCTACGAACCCCGCGGCGAATACCAGCTCATCGTCGAACACCTCGAGGAAGCGGGTGAAGGCGCGCTCAAGCGCGAGTTCGAGAAACTCAAGGCGAAACTCGCCGCCGAAGGCTTGTTTGCCGCGGAACGCAAGCGCCCGCTGCCCGCCGTGCCGCGCCGTATCGGCGTGGTGAGCTCACCCACGGGTGCGGCCATACACGACATATTGAGAGTGCTGCGCGCGCGTTTCCCGGTGGCATCGGTACTCCTGTATCCCACCGCCGTGCAGGGGGCGGCCGCGGTGCCGGAGATCGTGCGCGCCATCGAGGCGGCTTCGCGCCGCGCCGAGTGCGACGTGCTCATCGTCGCCCGCGGCGGCGGCTCGCTCGAAGATCTCTGGTGCTTCAATGACGAACGCGTGGCGCGCGCCGTTGCGGCCAGCCGCATTCCCACGGTGTCGGGCGTGGGTCACGAGGTGGACGTGACCATCGTCGATTTTGTCGCCGATCACCGGGCGCCCACGCCCTCGGCCGCCGCGCTGGCGGCAACACCGGACAAATCCACGTGGCTGGAATCTCTGGCGGTACTGCACTCCCGCCTGGCCGGCTCGGCAGGAAGATACCTGCGCGGACAACTCGGCGCGCTGGGCGCGCTGACGCAGCGGCTGCAGGTCTCGCATCCGGGCGCGCGCCTGCAGCAGCACGCGCAGCGGCTCGACGATCTCGAACAGCGGCTGCGCCTGGCGCTGCGCGCCAACCTGATGTCGGGCCGGCAGCGACTGGAGATCCTCGGCGCCCGCCTGTGGCGCGAAAATCCGCGCCATCGGCTGGCGGCGCTGTGCGCCGAAGCCGCGACCCTGCGGCAACGACTGGAATCCGCCTTCACGGGCCAGCTGGGCGCGCTCGGACAGCGTCTGGCGCTGGCCTCGCGCACGCTCGACGCCGTGAGTCCGCTGGCCACGCTCGCGCGCGGTTTCGCCGTGGTGAAGCGCGTCGACGACGGCACGCTGCTGCGCGCGGCAGCGCAGGCGCCGGTGGGAACCGAGATCGAGGCGCGGCTGTCGAAAGGACGGCTACGCGCCCGCGTGACCGAATCACGGGAACAGGATGACTAACTACATTCGCCGGCTGATGGCGGCGTCGATCTGCATGGCATCGCTCCAGCTGGCCCCGGCCTGCCTGGCGCAGGCTTTCACGGCCCCGCGCGTATCCGCGGTACCCGGCGGCGTGGTCACGTTCAAGCTGCCGGGAGCGCCGGATGAACGTCCGGTCGTCAGCTATGCAGGCAAGCCCGTGCTGGTCGCGTGGCAGAACGATGCCTGGCTGGCCGTGGTGGGCATTTCACTCGACACCGAGCCCGGCACCTACTCCGTGGACGTGCAGCAACCCGGCGCGGATCCGCGCCAGCTTTCCTTCACCGTGACGCCCAAGCAATACCGCACGCAGCAACTCAAGGTGGCACCCGGCATGGTGAATCTCTCGCCGGAGAACGAAGAACGCGTGGCACGGGAAGGCGCCAAGGTGCGCGTGGTGCTGGACTCGTTCACGCCGGACCCACCCGCCACCCTGCGGCTGGCGCAGCCCGTGCCCGGCCCGCGCTCGAGTTCCTTCGGCCTGCGGCGCGAATTCAACGGTGAATCACGCCGCCCGCACTCCGGCATGGACATCGCGGCGCCCACCGGCACGCCCATCAAGGCACCGCTGGCCGGCACGGTGGTCGACGTGGGCGAGTACTACTTCAACGGCGGCAATGTGCTGATCGATCACGGCCAGGGACTGGTCACCATGTACTGCCACCTGTCGAAGACCCGGGTCGAAGTGGGACAACAGGTGAAGCTGGGAGACGTGATCGGTGACGTCGGCGCCACGGGCCGCGTGACGGGACCTCACCTGCACTGGGGCGTTTCGCTGAACGGCACGATGGTGGATCCGGCGTTGTTCCTGCCGCCACCGCCCGCAGCGAAGAAGACGCCCTAGCGCGAAGCGGCTATTCCGCCGCCGTCCACGGACGCTTGCGGAACACGAAGTCCTTGTCGGCTCCCGCATTGCGATGGCAGCCGGCGCAATGCGCGGCGTCACCGGGGGCCACCAGCGTGGTTCCGTCCGGTCGATAGCTCGCGAATTCCCATTCACCCGCGCGGCGCTCGCCGTAGATCTCGCCATAACCCGCGCCCCGGCGCATCACGTCGATGTGAGCCACCGCGCCTTTGAGCGGCTGCCCGCGCGCATCATGCAGCACCTGGCCTTCGCCATCGCGCTGCGGATCGGCGAATTCCATGAGGATGATGGAACCGTTCGGATACTGCAGCCGCGATGACGGACTCACCGACACCGCGAGCGGATTGGCGAACACCGTCGTGAGACTGGATTTCGCGTCGGCGATGCTGGCGCCCTGGATCGACAGACCTGCATGGTAATCGCCCGGGAATCCCACACGATCGACCGTCATCGCAGTCGCGACCGGCGCACGCACCGCGACCGGATGCCCGAAATCACGATGAATCTTCCAGGCGCCGTCTTCGCGCTTCCACACGATGAGGTATTGCCCGCGGCCAAACTCGGCGCGATCCGCGCCGTACGCCGCGAATGAACCGGTCTCGATGCGCAGGTTGCCGTCGCCTTCGAGATCCGCCGGCACCAGTTCCAGCGTCTTGAGACCGCCGTCGATCGCCGCCCGCCAGTAGTTCGAGATGGCCTCGTGGCCGGACAGCAGTCCGCCGGAATTGGGCGTGCTGAGTTTCGCCGCGGAGGTGAATACGTCGGTGGCCGCCTTCGCGTCACCGCGCTCCAGCGCGGAGGTGAACAGCTGCGATTGCGCGGCGATGTCGCGTCGCACCGCGTCGGGTGGCGAAGCACCGCCCGCCTGCAGCATCACCAGGGAACTCACGAGCGTGAGCAGCGTTATGAAGGTCGTGGTTTTCATGGACGCGCATTGAACCCGCGCGGACGGGCGGGCAAAAGCAGTTTGCGTCGAACGTGACAAGCGGCGCGACGAAGCCGCCGCCTGGCGCGACGAAACTCAGGTCTGCAACACGCGCTCGAGATCCTTGAGAAAGCCCGCGCTCGCCTCGAGTCGCCGGCCATTGCGCAGTACCACCACGGCATCATGCTCGCGATCCGCCACGAATTCGCGCACGCGCTGCTGGTTCACCAGCCTCGAGCGATGAATGCGCACGAAGCCTTCCGGCTTGAGCCTGCGCTCCATGTCGCTGAGCGTGCCGCGCAGCAGGTGCACTTCTTCGCCCACGTGCAGGCGCACGTAGTCCCCGTAGGCTTCGACGAAATCGATTTCGGCCGGCCGCAACACGCTGACCCGTTCACGCTTGCGCACCAGGATGCAGGGCGATTCGCGCGGCGTGTCGGTGGCGCGCAGCAGTCCCTGGTACTGGCGTGCCCGTTTTCGGCGTTCGCCGCCGGACAGGAATACGCGCGCGCGTTCCATGGCCTTGCGCACGCGGTCGGCGCCGAAGGGTTTCAGCAGGTAGTCGAGCGCCGAGGCTTCGAAAGCCTGCAGCGCGAAGCGATCATGCGCGGTGACGAAAATGACCGCGGGCATGCGCTCCGCGCCCACGGCCGCCAGCACTTCGAAACCATTCATGCCGGGCATCTGCACATCGAGGAACAGCAGGTCCGGCTGCTGTTCGAGGACGGCCGAGATGGCGGCTGGGCCGTCGGCACAGGCCGGCAGCAGCTTCAGGTCGTCCTCGGCGCGCAGCATCCGCTGCAGGCGTTGTCGCGCCAGCGGCTCGTCGTCGACGATGAGCACACGCAGTGTCATGCGGGCAACGCCGGCAGGCGCAGGCGTACGGCGAAGCCATTGCCATTGCGCAATTCGAATCCGTGGCGATTGCCATACTGGCGCTCGAGGCGCGCGCGGGTATTCGACAGCCCCACTCCGTTCGAAGGGCGCGAGACCGAGGCATCTGGACCGCGGCCCGTATCGTGTACTTCGAGGCAGAGGTCCGCCACCTCGCGCCACGCCCGGATGGTGAGCGTGCCAGGCGCCGTAGTGGCCGCGATGCCATGTTGTACGGCGTTTTCGACCAGCGGCTGCAGGATGAGGCCCGGAACCCGCGCGTCGAGCACGGCCGGATCAATTTCCCACTTCACGCTCAGCCGGTCGCCGAGTCGCATCTGCTCGATCTCCACGTAGCCCCGGATGAATTCGAGCTCCTCCGCCAGCGACGATTCGTGTCGCGTCGAAGACTGCAACACCTGTCGCAACAGCTCGCCCAGGCGCACGATCAGCTGCTCGGCGAGTTTCGGATCGGTGTGCACCAGCTCCGCCATGGAATGCAGGGCATTGAACAGGAAATGCGGATTGAGCTGGCTGCGCAGCGCATCGAGCTGCGCCTGGTGCAGCAGGGACTCCAGCTGCGCTGCCTGCACCTGCCGGTCGCGTGATTCGCGGTAGAACGTGGCGGCATGCCAGGCGAGCACGAAGCCGGCATAGACCGGCAGATTGACCCCGGCCACGCGCACGACCTGGTGGAACCATTGCGCCGAGAACAGCGCGCCCGGCTGTTCGCAATCGCCCGGACACAGGCCCAGGGGTGCGGCAATGCCGATGAGAATGCGCGAGACCAGCGGCACCGCGAGCACGGCCACGAGTGCGCCCAGCAGCAGCATGGGAACACGCAGTCGCCACGAAAACGGCCGCAGGCGGCGACAGGCCCAGAAAAGCGCGGGCAGCAGGATCGACCAGGACAGCCAGTAGATCGCCTCCGCGGTGAAGGCGCGCGTCCACGGCCGCACGTATCCCGCGAGATACAGCTGCGAGGCGAAGATGCCGGACAGCAGCAACCACAGGCCGGCATAGACGAGGAAGCGCGGTAGGGCTTTCACGCGCGCACTCTAGCCGGGAAATCACGCCTCGCAACAGAGCGGGGCCGGAAATCCGGCCCCGCCCATCCATTCACGCGTTGCGGTTCCGGGACGCGCTACCAGTTCACGTTGAGCGTATACCGGCCATTCGTGGCACCGGTACCGCCGCTCCAGTACACCACGCGCACGTAACGCGTCAGCGTGCCGCCGCTGGTGTTGGTCACCGACACCGTGTCCACGAGACCCGTGCCACGTTCGCTGCTGCCAATCAGCGTGCCATTGCTGTTGTACACGAACAGGTCGTAATCCGAGGTCGAGTTCGGCGTCAGCGTCGAGATCAACGTGCGGCCCGCGGGCAGCTGCACGCTGAAGTAGTCCGTGTCGCTGCTGCTCGCCATGGTGCCGTTGATGGTGGTATTCGCCGTCGCGATCGCCTGGGACGTGCCGCGCGAGTTGTTAGGCTCGACCTCAGCGGTTCCGGGCGGCGGCGTGGTTCCCCCGATGGCCGCATCCACGGCCGCGTTGGCGTTCACGATGCCCGAACCGCACTGCGAGCAGGTGGTCGGGAACGGTCGCGCCGTGCTTTGCAGGATGCTGGTCACGTCGGTGGGCGTGAGCGTCGGCTTGGCCTGCAGCATCAGCGCCACCACGCCCACCACGTGCGGAGTCGCCATGGAGGTGCCCTGGTAGAACGCGTAGCTGTCGGCGCCCGGTGTCGTGGTGCCGGCGTTCAGCGTCGAGAGAATGCCGTTGGACGAGGACACGCGTACGTCGCCACCGGGGGCCGCCACTTCGACGGTCGCACCGAAATTGGAGAAGTACGAACGTCCACCCGAACGATTCACCGAGGCCACGGTCACGACGCCCGAGCAGTTCGCGGGCGAGAAGTTGGCCGCGTTGGCGTTGCTGTTGCCCGCCGCCACGATTACCGAGGTGCCGCGCGAACGCGCCGAGTTGATGGCGTTCTGCGTGGTGGTGTCGCAGCTGCCGCTGCCGCCCAGCGAGATGTTGATCACCTTGGCGGGATTGGCGTTGGCCGGAACTCCCGACACGGTACCGCCCGAAGTCCAGACGATGGCATCGGCGATGTCCGAGGTGTAGCCGCCGCACTTGCCCAGCACCCGCGCCGGCACCACCTTGGCATTGAAGGCCACGCCGGCGACACCGCTCGAGTTGTTGGTCACCGCGGCGATGGTTCCCGCCACGTGCGTGCCGTGCCAGCTGCTGGATTCGAACGCGGATGGATCGCCGGGTCCGCAGTCACTGGCGTTGAGCCAGTCACCGGGATCCGACGCATCGCTGTCGCGCCCGTTGCCGTCGTTGGCGACGAAGGTGTCGGAGATGAAGTCGTAGCCCGGCAAGATGTTGGCGGCGAGATCGGCGTGCGGGCGATAACCCGTGTCGACCACGGCCACCACCACGCCCGAGCCCGTGGCCTTGTCCCACGCGGCCGGCGCATTGATGCCGCCATTGGTCTCGAAGTAGTGCCACTGCTCGTTGTAACGCGTGTCGTTCGGCGTCATCACCTTGCGCATCATGCGATCGGGCTCGGCGTACTCGACGTTCGGATCGCTGGCGGCGATGTCGGCGGCCAGCCGCTCGGCCTCGTCCAGCGTGAGGCGGCGGTCCACCTTGAGCACCTGCGAACCGAGCGCGGTGGTGCGCAAGCGATTCATGCTGAGCCCGAAGCGTTGCGCGGACAGTGTCGCTCCGCCATCCCTGGCGGCGGCGGTTCCCACTCCCGCGGCGCGGTACTTGACGATGATCCGGTCGGTGAAGCCTGCGTTGACCTTCGGATTTCCATGTGCCGTGCCGTCTTCGGCGACTGCCGCCAGTGGTGCCAGCACGAGCAAGCCAACGGCCACGGCACGGAGGCTCACGCCTCCCCTGTTAGTTAGGCGATTCATATTTTTCCCTTTAAGAGTTGGTGTAGAGGGAAATTCCCGCAGAAGCCAGCGGAGGCCGCGGGTGACAGCTGGACGCGGACGGACGTCCGCGTGCGGATTGCGCGTAATTAAGGTGCATCCTGCACTGCTCCCTGTCCGGCTCCGCGGGCGTACCCGCCGCCGGTCTCGAAATGACTTCTGCAGAAATCTTCCCGGGTCGCGAAAGCCATCCCTGGTCGACCTGCGCGTGGAGCCAAAGCTACGCCCGTGCGCGCGCGGAATTCAAGCGGTGTCGACGAATGTCGGCGGATGGCGTCGCTCGAACGAACTACTTGCGGATTGCCCGCGTTGGGAGTATTCGCGCGCGCGAACACATGTGAGCGCTATATCGTCAGTGGCTCGCGCCACACGACGGACAAAGCCGTCGAAGCGGCGGCGTCCGTAAACCGACTACTTCTTTTTTGCAGGCCGCTTGGCGCGGTCTTTCTTCAATCGCCGCTCGCGCCGCGCCTTCTGCGCGGTCTTGAGGCCCCGCTTCTCCTTAGGCTTGTCGCCTACGAACGGATTGACGTCGCTGCGGAATTCCACGGCCACGGGCGTCGCGAAGAGGTCGAAGCGTTCGCGGAAGACATTCGCGAGATAACGCTTGTAGGACTCGGGCACGTGCGCGGCCTGGCTGCCGTGCACCACGATGCGCGGCGGATTGCGTCCGCCCTGGTGCGCGTAGCGCAGGCGGATGCGGCGGCCGCGCACGATGGGCGGCTGGTGCTGCACCATCGCGGCTTCCATGCACTTGGTGAGCTCCGGCGTCTTCATCTTGCGCATGGCCGCTTCATAGGCGCGGACCATCGAGCCCACGAGTTCACCCACCCCGGTACCGTGCCGCGCGCTCACGAAATGCATGGGCGCGAAGGGCACGAAGTGGATCTTGAGCGTGAGCTGCCGGCGGATGTCCTCGCGCTGCTCCATGGGAATGTTGTCCCACTTGTTCACGGCCAGGATCAGCGCGCGGCCCTGCGACAGCGCGAGGCCCAGCACGCTGGCGTCCTGCTCGCCGATCGAATCCTGCGCGTCCACCATCATGACGACCACATGCGCCTCGGCGATGGCCTGCAGGGTCTTCGACACCGAGAGCTTTTCGATCTCGTCGTCGATCTTCGCGCGGCGGCGCACGCCGGCCGTGTCGATCAGCGTGAACTGACGTCCGTCGCGTTCGAACGGCACGAGGATGCTGTCGCGCGTGGTGCCGGCCACTTCGCTGGTGATCACGCGTTCCTCGCCGATGAGCCGGTTGATCAGCGTGGACTTGCCCACGTTGGGCCGGCCGATGACGGCGATGCGGATGCGGCCGTCCTCGGGTTCTTCGTCCTGCGGAGGTGGCGCCGGGAATCCCTCGAGCACCAGGTCCATGAGGTCTTCACAGCCGTAGCCATGCGTCGCGGCGATGGCGTGCGGCTCGCCGAGCCCCATGCTGTGGAAATCCGCGCCGGCGATGGCCGCGTCCAGGCCCTCGGCCTTGTTGACCGCGAGGAACACCGGCTTGCCCGCCTTGCGCAGCTCACGCGCGAAGAACAGGTCCTGCGGCGTCAGCCCATCGCGCGCATCCGCGACGAAGATGAGCCGGTCGGCTTCGGCAATGGCGTGTTCGGTCTGGATGCGCATGAGCGCGTCCATGCCGCTGGGATTTTCCACGAGGCCGCCAGTGTCGATACACACGTACGGCACCGAGCCCAGCCGGCCGTATCCATACTGGCGATCGCGCGTGACGCCCGGCACGTCGGCGACGATGGCATCGCGCGTCTGCGTGAGCGTGTTGAACAGCGTGGACTTGCCGACGTTCGGCCGTCCGACGATCGCGATGACCGGCAGCATGGGAATCTGGTTCTGGCTGTCGGATCAGCCGCCCGGCGAAGGCACGGGTCCGGCGTTTTCGTCCGGCGGCGGCGGCAGTGCAGCCGGCTCCACGGCGGGCTCGGGCGCGCGCTTGGCGGCACGCGGCGCGATGGGATTGCCGCGCATCGCGGTGATTTCACCCTTGTCGTTGATCACGTAGAGCACGTCGTTCACGGCGAGCGGCGCGTTGGTCACGCGGTCTCCGCCCGCTTTCGCGCGCCCACTGGCGCTGCCCGTGGCGCGATCGAACCAGTGCACGTAGCCATCGAGGTCCGCGACCACCACGTAGTCGCCCACCACGGCCGGGGCCGAGAGGCCGCGGAACTTGAGCGAATCGTTGCGCCACAGTTCGGCGCCGGTGCGACGACGCATGGCGACCAGTTCGCCATTGGACAGCGACACGTACATCTGGTCATCGTCCACGTCGACGCCGCGGTAGCTGGACAGCTCGCGCGTCCACCACACCTGGCCGGAGTCGAGCGCCAGCATGGCGGCGCGTCCCTGGTACCCGGCCACGAACACGTCGTCACCCGCGACTTTCACGGCCGCGTCGATGTCGTTGAGGCGCTCGAGTTCGGTGCGGCCATGCGCCGGGGACACGGGCGAATCCCACACCGTGCCGCCATCGGCCAGGGCCACCGCGAGCACGCGGCCATTGTCGAAACCGGAGATGGCCATGTCGCGCGCGATCACGGGAGCGGCCACACCACGCAGCGTGAGTCGCGGGATCTGCTGCTCGGCGGACCAGATTTCCTTGCCATCGGCCACCGCGAGTCCGCGCAGGTTGCCGTCGACGGTGCGCACCACCACCTGGCCATCCGCCACGGCCGGTGCCGAGAGGATTTCGCCGCTGACTTCGGCGCGCCACCGCTCGGCGCCCGTATCCGTCGCCAGCGCCAGCACCACGCCATCCGCGGAGCCCACCACCACCAGGTCGGGGCTCGCGCCGGTGCCGCCGGTGAGATCGAGCTTGGTCTTGACGCGCCAGGCCTGGCGACCAGTCTTCAGGTCGAAGGCCGCGACTTCGCCATCGCGACCCGCGGCGAACAGGCGTTCGCCCTCGGCGGCGAGACCCAGGCCAAAGCGCATCTTGCTGCCGCCACCCCCGACACTCGCGCCCCAGACCTTTTGCACGCGCACGGTGGGCGACTTGATGTCGGTGAGTTTGGCCGGTTCGTCGACCTTCTTGTCCTTCTTGTCGCAGGCCGAAAGCGCGAGCGCCGCGGTGAGGATGAGAAGGCCGGTGGACAGCAGGCTGCGCTTCATGAGTACCCTATCCCGGTGTATCAGGATTCTTCGGCCGTGGCCGGCGGCGTGCCGCCGAGGTCACGGATCTTGAGATCGAGCATTTCGACGTCCACGCGACCCTTGTTGTCGCCCTGTCGGGCGGCCAGGTACTCGCGCAACGCGCCGTCACGATCACCCTTGGCAAGCAGCACGTCGCCGCGCACGTCCGCGAGGCGCGTGGCGAAGTCGCCCGGCTCGGAGACGGTGAGCGTCGCCAGGGCGTCGTCGTACTTGCCCTGCGCCGACTGCACGCGTGCATACCGCAGGCGGGCAATCATGCGGATTTCCTCTTCACCCGCGGTGTCCATGACGGTCTTGAGACTGGTCGCGGCCTTGTCGAGTTCATTCGCATCGACGTGCGCGCGCGCCGCCATGAGCGTGGCCAACGCCGAGTACGGCGACGAGCCGTATTCCCGGTTGAGGTCCTCGGCCAGCGTGAGGCCGCGCTTGGGGTCATTGCGCTGGAAGGCCTGCAGCATTTCCTCGTAACGCGCCGAGGCCGTCTCGGCCTGGGTCTTCAGCCGTTCCTGGTACCAGCGCCAGCCACCCAGGCCCAGGGCGCCGATGACCAGTCCCGCGATGATCCAGATGGCGTTGGCCTGCAGCCATCCCTTGGCACGTTCCCATTGTTCGGCTTCGCTGTAATCGCTCACGTCGATCTCCTGAAAAACTCGTCGACCCGCGCGGACAGTTCCGCGACCGGGTATTCAACCTGCGTGGTCTCGGCGCCGCGCAACGGCTTGAGGGCAATCACGCCGCGCGCCAGCTCGTCGTCACCGACGATGAGCGCCAGGCGGGCGCCGGACTCGTCGGCGCGGCGGAACTGTGTCTTGAACTTCGCCGTTCCGCAATGGACCACCACGGCGCGGCCCGGAAAGGCATCGCGCAGCTGCTCGGCCAGCTTGAGCGCGGTGCGCTGGGCGCCCTCGCCCTGCGCCATCACGAATACATCCGGCACCGGGCTGGCGGGCAATTGCCCGGCCTGGCGTACCAGCTCCACCACGCGTTCCACGCCCATGGCGAAGCCGATGGCCGGCGTCGGGTCGCCGCCCAGCTGGGCGATCAGGCCATCGTAGCGGCCACCGGAACACACCGCGTCCTGCGAACCGAGCGCATCGGTGATCCACTCGAACACCGTGCGGGAGTAGTAGTCGAGGCCGCGCACCAGGCGCGGGTTGACCGTGTAGGGAATGCCGAGCGCGTCGAGCCCGGCGCGCAGCTCCGCGAAGTGGGCCTGCGACTCGGGATCGAGATGATCCGTGAGCACCGGCGCATTGCCCACGATGGCCTGGGTGGGCGGGTGCTTGCTGTCGAGGATGCGCAGCGGGTTGCCTTCGAGCCGGCGTCGGCCGTCGGCATCCAGCGCGTCGATGTGCTGGCGAAAATAATCCTGCAGCAGGGCGCGATACGCCTTGCGCGATTCCGGCGTGCCCAGCGAGTTGATCTGCAGCTTCACGCGCGTGATGCCTAACAACTTCCAGAAACGGGCCGCGAGCGCGATGAGCTCCACGTCCACGTCCGGGCCGGAGAAGCCGATGGCTTCCACGTCGACCTGGTTGAACTGGCGGTAACGTCCCTTCTGCGGCTTCTCGTGCCGGAACATCGGGCCCTGGCACCAGAGCTTGAGACGCGCGCCGCGCAGCAGGCCGTTGGAAATGGCCGCGCGCACCATGCCGGCGGTGGCCTCGGGACGCAGCGTGAGACTGTCGCCGCCCTGGTCGGTGAAGGTGTACATCTCCTTCTCGACCACGTCGGTGAATTCACCGATGGCGCGCTTGAACAACTCCGTGTGCTCGACAATCGGCACGCGGAATTCTTCGTAGCCATAGGACGCGAGCGCCGCGGCGCAGGTGCGCTCCACGTGCTGCCACGCCGCGATTTCGCTGGCGGGGACGTCTTTCATGCCGGTGACCGGCTGCAGGTTGCGCGACATCGTTGTTCTTTCGGACCTATTGACGCGAGCGGGACAGGGTGCCGGATCGATTGACGACGAAGCGCGCACCTTCGCCGTCCGCGGCACCGGAGGGAATCTCGCGGGACTGGCCGTTGACCTGCACCGCGACCGCGGCCGCGTTGCCCAGCACGACGCGCAGCGGCGGCCGCCCTTCGATGCTTTGCACGCTGCCTGCGCTGGCCACGTCGTAGTAGAGACGCTCGCCGCGAGAATCGTAGACCTCGACCCAACTTTCGCTGGCGAGTTCCAGTCGTAGTTGCGTCGGCCGTACCGGGGCTTCCTGGGGTACCGGAGTCGCGACGGCCGTGGCGGACGGCGGCGCCGTGGCCGCGGTTGCCGGAGCCGACGCAGCCGGCACCGGAGTGCTGGCCGCTGGCGTTGCGGTGGAGTTATGCGCCACGGCGGCAGGAACCGACTCGGTCGAGGGCCGTGGCCCCGCTTCGCTGGAAGTCGCGGCGCCGCTCGTGGTGGTACTGCCAGCCTGTGAACCGGCCAGGACCCACCAGATGGCCAGCGCCAGCACCAGCGCGCACCCGAGGCCCACCAGCGGCGTAACCAGCTGGCGAGGATCGCTGCGCCGCTCGGCCTGCGGCACCTGCGTGAGATCCGGCGGCGGCGGCCGCACGTCGCGCGCGGTGTAGAGGCTTACGAGCTCGGTGCCCGACTCGCCGACGAAATCGCCATAACGGCGCAGGTGCCCGCGCACGTACACCGACGCGCCGAGCTCCGCGAAGCGATCGGCTTCGAGCGCCTCGATGACTTTCGGATCGAGGTGCAGCTTCTCCGCGGCGGCGGGCAGACTCAGGCCCGCGCGCTCACGGCCGGCGCGCAGGCGCGCGCCGATCGAACGCGGCGCCGCGGCTGCCGCGGGGGAAGCCTCAGCACCAGTCTGCGGAGCGGGAGTCTTCTCGTCCATCGAACTCAGGGACGCTTCAGGGCACGCGCCTGCGCCGAGTCCGGGAATTCGAGGCGCAGGGCACGTGAGTACTTTTCCTCGGACATCTTGTCCTTGGCGGCGCGCGCCACGGTCACCGCCGCGAGCAGCACGTCGGGATTGGGCTTGAAGGCGTTCATGTAGGTGTCGACCACCCGGCGCGCCTCGGGAACCTTCTCGCGCTCCACCAGCACGTTCGCGAGCTGCACGGTGGCGTCGGCGTAGTTAGGCCGCGCCTTGATCGCGGCGAGGAACTTCGCCTGGGCCTCTTCCTGCCGCTTGGCCTGGCGCAGGCAGATGCCGGCGTTGGTGAGCGCCACCTCGGGCGTGCGGTAGTAGCGGTTGGCGGCCACGGCCGTGAAGCGCTCCACGCCCTCGTCGACGCGACCGTTCTTGCAGAGGTAGATGGCGTAGTTGTTGGAGACGTCCGGCTTGTCCGGCGCCAGGCGCAGCGCCTCGCGGAAATGCTTGTCGGCCATCTTCGGCTCGCCGGTGCGGTCGTACAGCAGGCCCAGGCTGGTGTGGACGTTCGCGTCCTTGGGATTCTGTTCCAGCGCGCGTTCCAGCTTCTCGCGCGCCACCGGGTAGTTGCCCTGCTGCAGGTAGGCCGTGCCCAGCTGCACGTTGTAGGCCGCGGCCTGCGTCTGCGGGTCTTCTTCCTTGAGCGGTTTGCCGCCGTCCTTGGTGCGGGTGATGCAACCGGCCATCAGGCCAGCGGCGAACGTGGCGATCAGAACCGTCAGCAGCCTCATGCGCGCACCTGCAAGCCAAAGGTTTTGGAACCGAGGCGCACGGTGGTGCGATCGGTGACCTGGCCCGCGAGTTGTCCGCAGGCCGCATCGATGTCCTCGCCGCGCGTCTTGCGTATTGTCACGATCAGGTCTCGTTTCATGAGCTCATCGCGGAAGCGCTCGATCGCCGCCTGCGGCGAGCGGCGGTACTGCGTTCCCGGGAACGGGTTGAACGGGATGAGGTTCAGCTTGGCCGGCTTGCCCCGCAGCAGCTGCGCGAGTTCACGCGCGTGCTCGGGCTGGTCGTTCACGCCATCCAGCATCACGTATTCGAACGTCACGCTGCGGCCATTCTGTTCGTCGAGGTAGTGCCAGCAGGCCTCGAGCAGTTCGGCGATGTTGTGCTTGCGGTTGATGGGCACGAGTTCGCTGCGCAGCGCGTCGTTCGGCGCATGCAGCGAAACCGCCAGCGCGCAGTTCACTTCCTCGGCGAGGTTGTAGATCTGCGGCACCAGGCCGGAGGTGCTCAACGTCACGCGGCGGCGCGAGATGTCGAAACCCAGGTCGTCGAGGAAGATGCGGATTGCCGGGATGACATTGCGGAAGTTCGCCAGCGGCTCGCCCATGCCCATGAGCACGATGTTGGTGATGACGCGGTCGTCACCCACCTTCCAGCCGAGCTCGCGGTTCGCGAGCCACACCTGGCCGACGATCTCCGCGGTGGTCAGGTTGCGATTGAAGCCCTGCTGCGCGGTGGAGCAGAAGCTGCAGTCGAGCACGCAGCCCACCTGCGAGGAAATGCACAACGTGCCGCGGTCTTCCTCGGGGATGTAGACGGTTTCGTAGGCCTGGCCGTTGCCGCCCGACAGCAGCCACTTGCGCGTGCCGTCGGAGGCCACCTGGGTCTTCACGATCTCCGGTAGTTTGACCTCGGCGCGCTCCAGCAGCGTGGCGCGGAAGTCCTTGGCGAGATCGGTCATCGCGGCGATGTCGCCCTCGCCGCGCTTGTACAGCCAGTTCATGAGCTGACGGGCGCGGAAGGGCTTGCTGCCGAGTTCGCCGACAAACGCCTCGAGCTCGGCCTTGGGCAGGCCGAGCAGGTTCACTTTCGAGGCAGTGTCGGCGACGGTATCCATCAGCGCGGGCAGATCTCCGTCTCGCGGAAGAAGTAGGCGATTTCCTTCGCGGCGGTTTCCGGAGCGTCCGAACCGTGCACGGTGTTGGCCTCGATGCTCTCGGCGAAATCCGCACGGATGGTGCCCGGCGCGGCCTTCTTGGGATCGGTGGCGCCCATGATCTCGCGGTTCTTCGCGATGGCGTTCTCGCCCTCGAGCACCTGCAGGAGCACCGGGCCCGAGGTCATGTACTTCACGAGGTCCTTGAAGAACGGACGCGCGGCATGGACCGCGTAGAAGCCCTCGGCATCACGCTGCGAGAGGTGCTGCATGCGGGCGGCGACGACGCGCAGGCCGGCCTTCTCGAAGCGGCTCAGGACCTGGCCGATGAGGTTACGGGCGACGCCGTCGGGTTTGACGATGGAAAAGGTGCGCTCGAGCGCCATGAATCATTCCTTGGTTGGGGGTCTTGAAGGCGCGCGATTGTACCGGGAGGGCACCCCGTTTTCGAGAAAATCCGCGAGCAAGTCGCTGAAAATTAAGAGTGAACTCGCCCGGAGAGGTTCAATCGGGCGGATGGGACGCGACCCATCCCGGCCGGGCTTCAAACGGAGAATGACTCCCCGCAACCACACTCCCCTTTGATGTTGGGGTTATGGAAACGGAATGCCTCGTTGAGGCCCTGTTTGACGAAGTCGACCGTGGTGCCATTGATGAGCGGCAGGCTGTCGGGATCGACGAAGACCTTGACGCCGCGGTCCTCGAACACGAGGTCGGTGGCAGCCGAATCGTCGGCGTAGTTCACCACGTAGGCGAAGCCCGAACAGCCGGTCTTGCGCACGCCCAGGCGCAGCCCCAGTCCCTTGCCCCGTGCTTCGAGGAAGGTCTTGACGCGTTCAGCCGCCGCTTGTGTCAGTGAAATAGCCATTTGAGGAACCTTGCGCGCCTATCCTAACGCCGCGCGCATGGCGTCTTCGACGACCAGAAGCCGGCCGAGTTTCTCGGCGGGGACTGCAAACCTGTCCGCCCAGTCGGAGGGGCTGCCGGGCAACCCGGCATCGCGCCGGGCACCTTCCAGAACCTCACATAACCAGGCCGTGACGGCCACAGTATGGGGGCATCCGTACGCACTGAAACGGGCACTTTTCACAATCCCGTCCGTGATTTCGAGTTCGACGAAGACCCGGGCGCCGTCTTCCGCGCGGCCGGCGCGCCCCTGTCGAATCCCGGTTGGCGCATTCCCTTCCGGGTATCTCGGAACGCGGGCCGGCGCCAGAAAATAGCGCCTGGCCGCCTCGTTCAGGCTGCGCATCGCCAGGCTGCCGGGCTCGGGCTGCACTCGCCCGCCGGGTGCACCGGCCGAATCGCCCGCCAGCGTACGCAGCCGGGCCACTTCGTCCCGAATCGCCGTGGCCGCCGCGTCCACGTCGGCGGCCGTCGTGAAACGTCCCAGCGAGATTCGCAGCGAGCTCTGCGCCAGTTCGGTGCTGCGCCCCAGGGCCCTCAGCACATAGCTGGCCTCGCGCGTGGCCGAGCTGCAGGCCGACCCGGTCGACACGGCGATGCCGGACAGACCGGTGATCAGGCTTTCGCCTTCGACCCCGGGGAACGAGGCATTCACCAGTCCCGGCACATTGCGCTCGAGCTGCGAATTGAACTCGACCCCCGGGATGGTCTCGAGCTCGCGGCACAGCCGCGCGGCGAGATCGCGCGCATGCGCGGCATCGTGCGCCTGCTGTTCCGAGGCCAACGCGGCGGCGACGCCGAACCCGAGAACCTGGTGCGTGGGCAAGGTGCCGGAGCGCAGGCCGCGTTCGTGACCGCCGCCGAACTGGATGGGCGCGATGCGCGGCCGCGCGGCCTCGCGCACGAACAGCGCACCCATGCCCTTGGGTCCGTAGAACTTGTGCGCCGTGAACGAGAGCAGGTCCACGCCGAGCTCGCCCACGTCGACGCGCAGCTTGCCCACGGCCTGCGATGCATCGGTGTGCAGGAGGAAACCGCGTTCGGCCGCCAGCGCCTGGAGCGCGGCCACGTCGTTGAGCACGCCGATTTCATTGTTGGCCAGCATGAGCGACACCAGCAGCGTGTCGTCACGCAGCGCGGTGCGCACGGCCTCGACCGGGATCCGGCCGTGTTCGTCCGGCTCGAGCAGCGTGACTTCGAATCCTTCCTTCTCCAGGTGCCTGAGTGTGTCCAGCACCGACTTGTGTTCGACGCGCGAACTCACGAAGTGACCGCGTTTTCCCGCGGTTTTCGGCTGCGCGGACCGGGCGCGATCGGCCGCCGCCGCCACGCCCAGCAGCGCGAGATTGTTGGCCTCGGTGGCGCCGGAGGTGAAGATGATTTCGCGTGCCGCGGCGCCGATCAGCGCGGCCACCGCCTGCCGCGCCTGCTCCGCGCGCTCGTTCGCGGCCAGGCCCATGCCATGCGTGGCCGAGGCCGGGTTCGCCTGTTCCGCCGGGGACGCCAGCCACGCCGACATGGCCGATGCCACGCGCGGATCCAGCGGCGTGGTGGCGGCGTAGTCGAGGTAGATAGTCATCGGTGCGGAGGTTCTCCGGCCGCTGTCGTATTCGACGCGCCCGCGGCGCGCCTCTTCTGCTGCACGGAGGTGAGGATGCCGCGCAGGATGTTGACCTCGTTCTGGTCCATCTCGCAGCGCTGGAACAACCGGCGGATGCGCGTCATCAGGTGCGTGCCACCCGTGGTGCGGTCCTTGAAGTCCACCTCGTCCATGACCTGCTGGAGGTGCGCGTAGAAGCGCTCCATGTCGGCGCCCGGCGCCAGCGGCACCGCCAGTTCCGACAGCGGCCGCTCGCTGGCCGGACTGCCGGCCGCGCGGAACAGCTCGTAGGTGGTCAGCTGCACCGCCATCGCGAGATTCAGCGAGGGGTAGTCAGGGTTGGCGGGGATGCGGATCAGCAGGTGGGCCAGCGCCAGTTCCTCGTTGGTGAGGCCGGTGCGCTCCGCGCCGAACATCACGGCCGCGGGACCGCGTGCGCTCATCTCGAAAATCTTCTGCGCGGCGTCGTGCAGATCGAGCGCGCGGAAGTTCTGGTCGCGCGGCCGCGAGGTGGTGGCCGCGACGAAGCCACAGTCGGCCAGCGCCTCGGGGATACTGTCCACGACGCGCGCGCGACCCAGGAGATCGTCAGCTCCCGAGGCGCGGGCGTTGGCCTCGGGGTGCGGAAAGGCCTTGGGCCGCACCAGCACCAGGTCGTGCAGGGCCATGTTCTTCATGGCGCGCGCCACGGCGCCGATGTTTCCGGGATGCGAGGGCTCCACGAGCACGATGCGAATGGCGGTCAGGGGCATGGCCTGTATGATAGCGGCCCTTTTTTCACACGGACCCGGTCCGATGCAGCCCCTGCTCAATATCGCGGTCCGCGCCGCTCGCCGTGCCGGTGACATCATCGTCCGCGCCATTCCGCGCATCGAATCGGTGGAAATCCACACCAAGGGTCGCAACGACTACGTCTCCGAGGTGGATCGCGCCGCCGAGGCCGACATCATCGAGACCGTGCGCCGCCTGCACCCCGACCACGCCTTCCTCGGCGAGGAATCCGGCGCCTCGGGCAACAACGAAGTGATGTGGATCATCGATCCCCTCGATGGCACGACGAACTTCCTGCACGGTTTCCCCACCTTCGCCGTGTCCATCGGCGTGCAGGTGCGCGGCCGCATGGAGCACGCGGTGGTGTTCGATCCCATGCGCCAGGAAATGTTCACCGCCTCCCGCGGCGATGGCGCCCAGCTCGACGGCCGTCGCATCCGCGTGAGCAAGCAGGCCACGCTGGATGGCGCGCTGATCGCGACCGGATTCCCCTATCGTTCCGACTCGCCGTGGCTGGATGAATATCTCGCCATGCTCAAGGCCGTGATGACCAAGGCCGCGGGCCTGCGCCGACCCGGTGCCGCCGCGCTGGACCTCGCCTACGTGGCGGCCGGCCGTGTCGACGGCTTCTGGGAAATGGGCCTCAAGGCCTGGGATACCGCCGCGGGATCGCTGCTGATCACCGAGGCCGGCGGCCGCATCGGCACGCTGACGGGCGATGAGTACAAGCAGGGTGGCCACATCATCGGTGGCACGCCGAAGGTGTACGCGGCGCTGGTGCAGGAAATCGCGCCGCTGGTTCCCGCCAGTCTCAAGTAGAAAGGCGGCCTCGAGGCCGCCTTTCCATCATCGGATTGATTCCCTGGCTAGCTAACCGGCTTTTCCGCCGACGCAGGCTTGTTGCGCAGCGGGCTCACCCAGTAGCCGTACAGGAAGTACACGATCACCGCACCGATCATGAACTTCAGGAAGAACCAGCGGATGTGCGCCTCGACGCCGATGTAGGCGAGCACGAAGCACGCCACCACGCCCAGTGCCGGCAGCACCGGGTAGAAAGGCACCCTGAAGTGCCGCTCCAGGTCCGGGCGCTGCTGACGCAGCCAGATCACCGAGAAGCACACCAGTCCGAAGGCGACCAGCGTACCCACCGAGGTCATGTCGCCCAGGTAGTTGATGTCGAATACGGCCGCGGCAAACGACACCACCAGGCCAACGATGATCGTGTTGATCCACGGCGTCTTGAATTTCGGATGCACCTTGCCGAGCACCGGCGGCAGCAGCCCGTCGCGCGACATCGAATAGAACACGCGCGTCTGGCCGAACATCAGCACCAGTACCACCGAGGACAACCCGGCAATCGCGCCGATCTTGATGAGCTTGGCCAGCCAGCCCCAACCCTCACCGAAGGTGTCCACCGCCGTGGCCACGGGCGCCGCGACGTTGAGCTTGGTGAAGGACACCACGCCGGTGAGCACGGCGGCGGTGAGCATGTACAGGATGGTGCAGATGACCAGCGAGCCGAGGATGCCGATGGGCATGTCCTTGCGCGGGTTGCGTGCTTCCTGGCCCGCGGTCGAAACCGCCTCGAAGCCGATGTAGGCGAAGAAGACGATCGTGGCCGCGCGGATGATGCCGTCCCAACCGAACTGGTTCTCGACGCCCGTGGGCTCGGGAATGAACGGATGCCAGTTGGCCGGGTTGATGAAGAACGCGCCGACCACGATGAACAGGATGATCACCGTCACCTTGATCGCGACGATGATGTTGTTGACGGTCGCGGACTCGGAAACACCGAGCACCAGCAGCACGGTGACGGCCAGCGTCACGAACACGGCCGGCAGGTTGAACAGCGACGGCACCACGGCACTCGCGGCAATCGGGATGACGGAGCCGCTGGGGAACTGCACCACGGATTGCGCGGGCACGTTGACGACGGTTCCCGCCACGAGTTCGCGCAGCGTGGTGGTCGAGGGATCGAGCACCTTGGTGGCGGCGGTGAGCGTCGCCTGCGCATCGGTGTGTACCGCGATGTCCAGCGCGTTGGTGAGCGCGAATCCGCCCTCCTTCGCCGCGTTGAGCACGTCGTACTGGGCGATCGACCCGGTGAAGTTGCCAACGATCGTCGCCGTGCCGTTGGAGAAGAACTGCACCGAAGAACCATCGGCCAGCGTGGCGGTGACGCCGTTGAGCGTGACCACCGGGTCCGTGAACGCGAGGCTGGTGAGCGCCGCCACGACCATCTTGCCGTGCGGCTGCGTGAGCGCCGCCGGGATGTCGAGGCCAATGTCATGCAAGAGGCTCACGCAGTAGCCGGACCATCCCACCGCGACCACCGACGCGGCCAGTGCATATTCCAGCAACAACAGGGCGCCCATGATCCACGCGCCGAACTCGCCGACCGTGGTGTATGAATACGTGTAGGCGGAGCCCGAGACGGGCAGCATCGAAGCCAGTTCCGCGTAGCACAGTCCGGCGAGCGCGCAGACGATGCCGGCCACCACGAAGGAGAGGATGACCGCGGGCCCGGCGTATTGGGCGGCGGCCGTGCCGGTGCGGACGAAGATGCCGGCACCGATGATGCAACCGATGCCGAACAGGACCAGGTGGATGGGACCCAGCGTGCGTTTCAGCTCGCCGCGATCGAACTCGGTCTGGACCTGAGCAATGGACTTGGTACGCCAACCCATCGGGCACCCCGCAAATTTGAGATGGACGTTAGTGTATGGAGGCCGCCCGCGTTAAGCGAGCATGACAAGGCGGACTTAACCTCCCTCCGACTCATCCTTCTTGTGCCGACGCTCATCCATGAGGCGTCGAAGGCGGATATTCACCATTTCGACGCCCACCGAGAACGCCATGGCGAAGTAGAGGTAGCCTTTCGGGACATCGAAGTGGAACGAGTCCGCGACCAGCACCACGCCCACCAGGATCAGGAAGGCCAGCGCCAGGATCTTGATGGTCGGGTGTTTTTCGATGAAGGCGCTGATGCTGCGTGCCACCAGCATCATGACGAGGATGGCGAGGACGATGGCCGCCACCATGATGGGCAGCTGGTCGGGGGTGGCGAGTCCCACGGCCGTGAACACCGAGTCCAGCGAGAAGACGATGTCGATGATGGCGATCTGGGTGACGATGGCGGCGAAGTTCGCGAACACCTTGGTCTTGCGCTCGCCCTCGGCGCCCTCGAGGGTCTCGTGGATCTCGGTGACGCTCTTGGCGAACAGGAACAGGCCACCGAGGAACAGCACGATGTCGCGACCCGACATCTCGTTGCCGAACACGGGCAAGGTGAACAGCGGCCTGGTGAGCCGCGTGAGCCAGACGATCGAGAACAGCAGCGCGATGCGCGTGAGCATCGCGAGCGCCAGGCCCGTGACCCGCGCCGACTCGCGCCGTTCCGGCGGCAGGCGGCTGACGAGAATCGAGATGAAGATGATGTTGTCGATGCCGAGCACGATCTCCAGCGCGGACAGCGTCAGGAACGCTATCCACGCATGGGGATCGGTGAGCAGCTCCATCATCGGGAGAGATTCACCTTGGCTCTACGGCAACTGGTCGAGGGGGTCTTTTCTGACCGGCGGGAACACGTGTTCCGCCTTGAGGCCGAACGACAGCGCGATGGAACTCGAGATGTAGATCGACGAGTACGTGCCCGCGAGGATGCCGATGAGCAGCGCCTCGGAGAAGCCGCGCAGCGTCTCGCCACCCAGCAGCAGCAGCGCCACCACCACGATGGAGGTCACCACCTTGGTCATGATGGTGCGCGACAGCGTCTGGTTGATGGCGTTGTCGAGGGTCTGGTCCGGCGATAGGCGCCGGTTCTTCTCGAAGTTCTCGCGGATGCGATCGAACACGATGACGGTGTCGTTCAGCGAATAGCCGATGACGGCGAGGATGGCCGCGACCACGGCGAGATCGAACTTGGTCTGGGTCACCGAGAACACGCCCAGCACCAGGATGGGGTCGTGCAGCACGGCGAGGATGGCGCCCACCGACAGTCGCCAGGTGTGGAAGCGCAGGATGATGTAGATGCCGATGAGCACCAGCGTCACGCTCAGCGAGACGATGGCGGCATATCTCAATTCGTCTCCCACCTGCGGACCCACCACTTCGAGCGAGGTGATCTTCACGCCGGGATCGAGCTTGCCCAGCAGGCCCTCGAAGATGGGACGCAGCTGCTCGGCCGTCTGGCCGGTCGACTGCAGGCCGATGTTCACGTCACGCGTGCTGCTCTGGCTGACCTGCGGCTCGTGGAAACCCGCGGCAACCACCGCTTCGCGAACGGTCTCGGTGGAGATTTCCTTCGGGAACGCCGCTTCGACCGCGACACCACCGGTGAAGTCGATCGCGAAGTTCAGCCCCTTCATGAAGAAGGAGGCGAACGACACGATCATGAGCACCGCCGACAGCGTGTACCACACCTTGCGGGTGGCCATGAACGGGAAGCTGGTTTTCTTATGGAAGAATTCCACGGAACAGGTCCTCTGGCTGGCTCAGCCGATGTGTAGTTTGGCGATCTTGCGCTTGCCGCCGAACATCAGCGTGAGCAGGGCGCGCGATCCCATGAGCGAGGTGAACATGGAGGTGAGAATGCCGAGCGACAGCACCACGGCGAAGCCCTTGATGGCACCCGTGCCGAACACGAACAGCACCACGCCCGCGATGAAGGTGGTGACGTTCGAGTCCGCGATGGCCGAGAACGCCTTCTCGAAGCCGGCCTTGATGGCGGCCTGTGGCGAGACGCCATTGCGCAGCTCTTCGCGGATGCGCTCGTAGATCAGCACGTTGGCGTCCACCGCCATGCCGACCGTGAGGATGATGCCGGCGATGCCTGGCAGCGTCAGCGCGGTCTTGAACATCGACAGCAGCGCGGTCAGCACGATCACGTTGGCCAGCAGCACGAGATCGGCGACCACGCCGAACAGCTGGTAGTAGACGATCATGAACAGGAACAGCGCCGCCATGCCGACGACGAGCGCCGTCACGCCGTCCTTGATGTTCTGTTCGCCCAGCGTCGCCGTGACCGTGCGTTCGTTGACGATGGACACCGGCGCGGTGAGTGCGCCACCGCGCAACAACTGGGACAAATCGCGCGCCTGGTTGGAAGTGAGTCCGGTCGTCTGGAAGCGATTGCCGAATACGCCCTGGATGGTGGCGAGGCTGATGACCTTCTCGTCCTTGATGACCCGGGTCACGGGCGCGCCGTTGATCTCCACGGTCTCACTGCGTTGCTCGATGAAGACCACGCCCATGCGCTTGCCGACGTTTGCGCGCGTGGTGCGAAGCATTTCTTCGCCGCCGGCGCTGTCCAGCGTGACATCCACCTGCGGCCCGCTCTGGCCCATGCTGCTGGTGGCATTCACGAGCTGGTTGCCGGTGACGATGATGTCGCGCTTGAGCATGGCCTTGCCGACGATCTGCCCGTCTTCCATGCGGTCGTAGATCTTCGCGCCGATGGGCGCGCGACCGTTCGACGGGATGGGGCGCGGATCCTCGAGCCGGATCTCCAGCGTCGCCACCTTGCCGAGCAGATCCTTCACCTCGGCCGAATTCTGCACGCCCGGCAGCTGCACGCTGATGCGATTCAAGCCCTGGCGTTGCACCAGCGGCTCGGACACGCCCATCGCGTTCACGCGATTGCGCAGCGTGGTGATGTTCGAGGTGATGGCGAAGTCCTGGCGCTCACGCACCTGCTGCAGCGTGAGCGCGCACTCGACGGCAATGCCGTTGACGAGGTTGGCATCGCGGCACTGCAGGTCGGGCTGCACTCTCTTGATGGCCGCGCGCACGGCGGCGCGGTCGGTGTTCGGCGGCAGCGACACGCTCAGTGCGTTCGGAATGTCCGAATCCACCGCGAGCGTGCTGATGTCGTTGAACTCGATACTGGCCTCGCGCAGCGCGCGGCGGAAATCCTGGTCGTAGCTCTGGATGAGCTGGTCGACGGCGGCGTTCACGTCCACTTCGTAGAGCAGGTAGAGGCCGCCACGCAGGTCGAGGCCCAGCGGCATGGCGCGCAGGCCGACGGCCTGCATCCAGAGCGGCGCACGCGAGGCGTACATCATCGCGCTCACGTAGTCCTTGGGGAGGCCGAGCTTCTCGTCCTTGGCCACGTCGCGGGCCCGCAGCTGGTCGGTGTCGTTGGCGAAACGCAGCAAGGCGTTGCCGGTGCGGTCGATTTCGGCGCCGATGTACGCGGCACCCGCGTCCTTGAACACCTTTTCGATCTGCGTCAGCTGATCGACGGTGATGGCCTCGCGATCCTTGCGCGCGAGCTGCAGCGCGCGATCGTCACCAAAGACGTTCGGCAACGCGAACAGCAGCGCGAACACCAGGACGATCGAGACGAGGATGTACTTCCAGCGCGGGTACTCGAGCATGAAACGCCCTCAGGCTCCCTTGAGCGTGCCCTTCGGCACCAGCGAAGAGACTTGGAAACGCTGCACCTTGATGCGCACGTTTTCCGCGATCTCCAGCGTGAGGAACTGTTCGCCGACTTCCACGACGCGGCCGAGGATGCCGCCGGCCGTGACGACTTCGTCGCCGGCGACGATCTTGCTGAGCATGGCCTGGTGTTCTTTCTGCTTCTTCTGCTGGGGGCGAATGATCAGGAAGTACATGGCCACGAACATCAGCGCCATCATGGCGATGAACGGCACGCCACCCGGGCCGGCCGGAGCTCCGCCAGCGGTCTGGGCCATTGCGTCGGGAATCAATGAATTCATGGAGTTATCTCACCCGTAACGAAAAAACCGCGTCCTACCAGGGCAGCGGGGCCGCGTATTTTGGCCGAAAACCAGATTTATGCCACACAGACTTTCGAATCCTCCGCCGGGAGGTATTCGCGCAAGACCGGGTCGAGGTCGCCGGCCTCGATGCCCGCCCGCAGGCGTCGCATCAGTTCGAGGTAGTAGTGCAGGTTGTGGATGGTGTTGAGCCGGGCGCCCAGGATCTCGTTGCAGCGGTCCAGGTGGCGAAGGTAGGCGCGCGAGAAGTGGCGACAGGTGTAGCAGGCACAGGCCGGATCGAGCGGCCCCGTGTCCGACTGGTGCGCGGCATTGCGGATGTTGACCACGCCCTGCGAGGTGAAGAGATGGCCGTTGCGCGCATGCCGCGTCGGCATGACACAGTCGAACATGTCGATGCCGCGCAGCACGGCGGCGATGATGTCCCGCGGCCGTCCGACTCCCATGAGATATCGCGGCTTGTTAGCCGGCATGTGCGGCAGCAGGCCTTCGAGCACGTGCAGGCGTTCCTGTTCGGACTCGCCCACCGCCAGGCCACCCACGGCCAGTCCCTTCCACGGTAGTTTGTCCAGTGCCTCGAGCGAGGCCAGCCGCAGCGGCAGGTGCATGCCGCCCTGCACGATGCCGAACAATTCTCCGGGCGCGGTCTCCAGGCCCAGCGCCTCGCGTCCGGCGCCGTAGTAATGCGCATGACTACGCGCCGCCCAGCGCATGGAGCGTTCCATCGACTCGCGCGCCTGGGCCTCGGTGGCGGGATGTGGCGTGCAATCGTCCAGCGCCATGGCGATGTCCGAACCCAGCGCGAGCTGCACGTCCATCGAGTCCTCGGGCGTGAGCCGCACCGCCCCACCGTCGATGGGCGAACGGAACTGCACGCCTTCCTCCGTGATCTTGCGCAGGGACTCGAGGCTGAAGACCTGGAAGCCACCCGAATCCGTGAGGATGGGTTTGCGCCAGTGCATGAAGCCATGCAGCCCACCGTGCGCGCGCACGATCTCGCGGCCGGGCCGCAGCATGAGATGAAAGGTGTTGCCAAGAACGATGTGCGCACCGAGGCCGTCGAGCTCTTCGGGTGTCATGGCCTTGACCGTGCCGTAGGTGCCCACGGGCATGAAGGCCGGCGTTTCGACCACGCCATGCGCGAGTTGCAGTCGTCCCCGGCGCGCGGAACCCAGCGTGCCGGACAAGGTGAATTCTGCGGTCATGGAATCAGGCGTGGGATCCGGGACGAGGGGTGACGAACATCGCATCTCCATAGCTGAAAAACCGGTACTGCTGCGCCACCGCGTGTCGATACGCATCGAGCACGGCTTCGCGACCCGCGAAGGCGCTGACCAGCATGAGCAGCGTGGACTCGGGCAGGTGGAAGTTCGTGAGCATGGCGTCGACCACGCGGAACCGGAATCCCGGCACGATGAACAGCGACGAATCTCCGACGAAGGGAGACAGTGTGCCACCACCCGCGGCGCTCTCCAGGGCCCGTACCACCGTGGTTCCGATGGCGATGATGCGCGAGCCGCGGGCCCGCGCCCGGGCAATCGCCGCGCAGGTGTCGGCGCCCACTTCGACGAACTCGGCGTGCATCACGTGCGCGCCCACGGCGTCGGTGCGCACCGGCTGAAAGGTGCCGGCGCCCACGTGCAGCGTGACGAAGGCGCGTTCCACGCCGCGGGCATCGAGCGCCGCGATCAGCCCGGGATCGAAGTGCAGGCTCGCGGTGGGCGCCGCGACCGCGCCATGTTTGCGCGCGAACACACTCTGGTAGCGAGTGGTGTCGGCAGCATCCGGGTCGCGGCGGATGTACGGAGGCAGGGGCATCTGTCCGTAACTCTCGAAGAAACCCAGCGCCGGTTCGGGCAATTCCACCGCCCACAGGTCACCGCGTTTCTCGAGAACGCGAATCACGCCGCCGCGACTCTGCAGCTGCATCGCCGGACGCAGCGGCTTGCTGGCGCGCGCATGCACCAGCGCGTTCTGGCCACCGAGCGGCCGCTCCAGCAGCAACTCGACCTTGCCACCGGAATCCTTGAGCGCGTAGAGACGCGCGGGAATCACGCGCGTGTCGTTGAATATCAGCAGGTCGCCGGCGTTCACCAGCTCCGGCAGATCGCGGATGCGCCGGTCCGCGACGGCGCCGCTGGCGCCCTCGAGTGTCAGCAGCCGGCTCGCGGACCGTTCCGCGAGCGGCTGCTGGGCAATGAGTTCTTCGGGGAGGTCGTAGGTGAAGTCGGTTCGGCGCACGGCGGCGAGTTTACCGCCATGGCCGAGGCAGCATTCACTCGACGGTTCCGGGTCCGGGTCCAACACCCACGCCGGGCAGCGGCGGCAGGGGCGGTGTCGGGGGCACCGGCGGCGCGGGCATCATGAAATCTTCCTGGAACTCCGTGCGCTCCGGCAGCGTCACGGCCAGGCTCAGCGCCTTGCGCTGCCGCAGTACCGACAGCGTGAGATTTTCGCCGCCACGGTAGGAACGCAGGATGCGCATGGCATGCGCGCCATCTTCGGGCTTGCGGCCGTCGATGGACTGGATGACATCGCCATCCTCGAGCTTGAACGCCGCATTGTCCGGCGCCTGAACCACGAGCACTCCCTCGCTGGCGCCGAAATATGCCCCGAGCTTGGGCGTGATGCTGGCGAGCTCCATGCCGCCGAATTCACCGTGCCAGAAGCCGGGGAAGGTCCGCACATCGGGCATGGACATGACCGCACCCATCGCGGTGCCCGGACCGGGCACGGCGATGTTGAACATGCGATTGCCGGCGAACGCGGCCATGGGCCGCGCCACCACGACGAAGTCCCGGTTCTTGCCGTCGCGCAGCACCTTCACCTTCACCTTCTGTTCCGGCGTCACGCTGCGCATGTGGTCGACCACGGCGCGATTCGCGTCCGCCGCACCGGCTATCTTCTTGCCGTCGAGATTCACGATGACGTCGCCCTTGAGCAGTCCCGCGTCCTCGGCGGCGCCACCCGGGCTGACACTCAGGATGCGGGCGCCATCCTTGCCGCTCTGCGGATCGATCTGCACGCCGAGCAGGGCGCGCCGCGGCGCCCCGCCATCGACATAGATGAAATCACGGCCGGCACGCATCCCGAGCTGGCCCGAGAGTTCGGCCACTTCGCGGGCCGATTCGTCCAGGCGCTTGCGGGCCGCGTCGAGGTCGGCGCGTAGTTTGGCCTCGTCGGCATCCGACAGTTTGACGTCACGCTGCAATTCCGCGATGTCCGAGTTCTTGCCTCCCCGCGGGTTGGCGTCGGGGGGCCGTGTCGGGGTCTGTGCGCCGGCCATGGCTGCCGTCAGTGCGACGGTGGCAACGAAACCGATGAACAGGAACTTCTTCATGAAAGGTCTCCGGAAAATCAGAAATTGGCGCTGACGCGTTCGGCGTAACGCAGCTGTGAATACGAAGCGAACAACTCGGCGCGCGTGCGTTCGAGCCGCGCCACCTCGGCGGTGCCACCGTTCAGGCGCGCGTAGTTGAGGGCGTCGTCGAGACTGGCGATGTGATCTTCGAGCGCCGCGACGGCGAGCCATGAATCCGCGCGCACGATGCGCGGCTCCGCCGGCGCGGCTCGCAGGTTGGCCGCCTCCAGCGTCACCGGCACTTCGGCCAGGTCGTCGCCCTGCTCCAGCCGCCAGACGCTGGCGCCGACCAGGGCCAGCACCAGCGCGGCCGCGGTGCCACGCGCCAGCGCCAGGCGGCGACGCGAACGTCGCTGGACCTGCGCATGCCGTTGCAGCAGCGAGTCGTAGTCGAATGCCGGGGGCACGAGCGTGGTGCCTGCATCCAGGCGCTTCAGTCGCGCCGCGAGAACATGGTCATCCATCGACGTCACTCCCGAGTGAAACACCCAGCGCCGCGGTGGCCGGCGCCTGCAGATCGATGCGCAGCCGCGCATGTCCGCGCGCCAGCTGTGACTTGGAAAAACTCACGCTGCGATCGAAGGCCATGGCGATCTCCTCGTGCGACCAGCCCTCGACGTCGAACAGCCACACCACGGTTCGGGTCACCGGCGAGAGGCGTGCCAGGGCGCGATCCAGGTCGATGAGATCCGAAGTGCGGGCGGAGGCTTCCTGCGCGGCGCGCGGGTCCTCGGTCCAGGACTCGAGCGCCACCCGGGCGCGATGCCAGGGGGATCGAAAAGCCATGAGGCAGCGGCTCACGGCGATCCGGCGTACCCAGATGCCAAAGGGCGCTTCACCGCGAAAATCCTGCAGGTGCTCGAACATCACGATCAGGGTGTCCTGGAGGAGGTCCTCGGCGAGCGCACGTTGCGGCACCAGGCGGCGGATGAGTCCAAGCGCGGCGGGCGCCACCCGTTCGAACAGCTGGCGCCGCGCGCCGGCGTCACCGGTGCGGGCGGCCTCGAGTTCGGCCGGCTGAATGTCGATTTCGGCGAGTTTCTGCATTCCTGGTGCCTAGATGCCCCTGCACCGTGAAAGGTCGCAAGCCCTTAGGCGGCCATGGCGGCCTATGGATATACTTCGCCCCCCGCGCCGGGATGGCGGAACTGGTAGACGCGGCGGACTCAAAATCCGTTGCCCTAAAAAGGCGTGTGGGTTCGATTCCCTCTCCCGGCACCACTTATCGATGAACTACTGCAGCAACTGTGGCTCCCGAGTCGTCCTCAAAGTTCCGGAGGGCGACTTCCTGCCGCGCCACGTGTGCGACCAGTGCCAGACGATCCACTACCTGAACCCGAAAGTGGTGGTAGGCAGCGTGCCCGAATACGAGGGCCGCATCCTGCTCTGCAAGCGTGGCATCGAGCCCCGGCTCGGCTACTGGACCATTCCCGGGGGGTTCATGGAGAACGACGAGACGCTCGAGGCCGGTGCCGCGCGCGAGGCCGTCGAGGAAGCGAAAATCCAGGTCGAGATCGGCAGCCTGCTGCTGCTGGCCAACGTGACCAGCGCCCGGCAGATCCACGTGTTCTTCCGTTCGCGCATGCTCACACCCGATTTCGGGGTCACGCATGAAAGTCTCGAAGTGAGGCTGTTCCACGAACACGAAATTCCCTGGAACGACCTGGCCTTTCCCAGCACCGAGGCCGCGCTTCGTTACTATGTGGAAGACCGCGCGGCCGGCGTCGAGCGGCACCACGTGGCCGAAATGCATCGCCAGTTCGGCTGACAAGGGCGAGTTCAGGCAGAATATCGCCCCCGAAAATCCGGTCTGGCAGAGGAATCAAATCGATGGCGTTCGTGGTCACGGAAGCGTGTATCAAGTGCAAATACACCGACTGCGTCGAGGTGTGCCCGGTGGACTGCTTCCACGAGGGCCCTAACTTCCTGGTCATCGACCCGGACGAGTGCATCGACTGCACCCTGTGCGAGCCGGAATGCCCGGTCGAAGCCATCTTTTCCGAGGACGAAGTCCCGACCGGCCAGGAAGAATTCAAGAAGCTCAATGCCGAGCTGGCCAAGAAATGGCCGGTGATCACCGAGAAGAAGGCCGCCCCGCCCGACGCCAAGCAGTTCGAAGGCGTCGCCGACAAGCTGAAGCTGCTGGAGAAGTGAGCCCCGAGGCTACTTGGCGGTCTTGAGGATCCGCGCCAGCTGCGTGGGCGGCGAGTAACCCGGCAGCATTTCGCCGTTCGGCAGGATGATGGCCGGCGTGCCTTCCAGTCCCAGCTTGTGGCCCAGCTCCCAGTCACGCGCCACGATGTCCGCGGGACACTTGCTGGCCTTGAGGTCTTCGCCATTCTTGGCGCGCGTCAGCGCATCGTTGCGATTCTGCGAACACCAGACCGCCTCGGCCTTCTGCCAGGATTCCGTGTTGGGGCCGGTGCGTGGATAGAAGAGATAACGCACGCGGATACCCTGCTTGTTGTACTCGGCGATCTGCGAGTGCAGCTTGCGGCAATAACCACAGTCGATATCCGTGAACACGGTGACCGTGTACTTCGGGCTCTTCGGCGAGAACACCAGCATTTCGGCTTCGGGCACGCTGTCGATGAGCCGCGTGCGGATGACGCGGCGGCGGCTCTCGGTCATGTTCGCGTCCTTGTCGACGTCGATCATGTCGCCGACGATGACGTAGCGCCCATCGGCCGAGCTGTAGCTGATCTCGGATCCCCGCGTGACTTCGTAGATGCCGTCGACCGGCGTCATGCGCACGTCTTCGAGCTTGATGCCTTCGATCTTCTTCACGATGGCCGCGCGCGGGTCTTCCTTCGCGGCGACGGCCGTGGCCGGCGCGGCCGCGTTGGCCTTGCCACTCGACTGGGGCGCCTGTGCCTGTGCCCCGCCCGCAACGAGCAGGGTGGCGGCCAGGGAAGGCAGGAGCGGCAGGAACTTGAGGCTCATGAATCTCTCGCGCATCGGGATGACAGTACGACCGTCTGCGCGAGTCGAAGTTCGCGCGACGGCGTGGCGGGAGAGTCTAGCAGGAAGGCCCGCCGGTCGAACCGCGGACCCCGTGGGACCGTGAGAAGGGCCTGTCAGCCGCGCGGATGGTGCGTGCCGTGCAGCTCTTTCATGCGCTCGCGCGCCACGTGCGTGTAGATCTGCGTGGTCGAGAGGTCCGAATGACCGAGCAGCATCTGCACGACGCGCAGGTCGGCGCCATGGTTGAGCAGGTGCGTTGCAAACGCATGTCGCAGCGTGTGCGGCGACAGTTCCTTGTCGATGACGGCCTTGCGGGCGTAACGCTTGATGATGTGCCAGAAGGCCTGGCGGGTCATGCGATCGCCGCGGCGCGTCGGGAACAGGTAGTCAGTGGTGCGGTCCAGCAGGATCTCGCTGCGCGGCGCGCGCACGAAATCCGTCAGCCAGCGCACGGCTTCCTCGCCGAGCGGAATCAGGCGCTCGCGATTGCCCTTGCCCATGATCCGGATGACACCCTGGTTGGTGTTGATCTGGTTGTACTTGAGGTTCACGAGCTCGGAGACGCGCAGGCCCGTGGCGTACAGCACTTCGAGCATGGTGCGATCGCGATGACCCAGCGGGTCGGCGATCGCCGGGGCGGCGAGCAGGGACTCGACTTCTTCCTCGGTCAGCGACTTCGGCAGCGAGCGGCCGATCTTCGGCATCGCGATCTGGGCCGTCGGGTCGTCCTTGATCACGCCTTCGCGGACGAAGTAGCGGAAGAAGCGGCGGAAAGATGAAAGCTGGCGCGCGGTGGAGCGCGGACGGGCGCCCGCTTCGACGCGCCAGGCGATGAAGCCCAGCAGATCGGCGCGCGTGGTCTTGATGATCGGCGTGCCCCGTTCGGCCAGCCAGCGCGCGAGCGCGGTCAGGTCGGCTCGATAGGCGGCGAGCGTGTTCGCGGACAGGCCCCGCTCCATCCAGACCGCATCGAGAAATTTCGAGACGGTGGCGTCGGCGGTGTCGGCGGCATGCGCGTCGTTGGACGCTGTAGCTTGTTTGACCAAGACGTGATTGCCTTAATACGTATGCGGATTAACGCTTCGCCCCAGTATGGGTATGTGGGATGTCGCTCAGGCGTGATGACCTTCACAGAGCGGGAAAACCATTAACATAAAGAGAACCAGTTCACATTGATCAGCATGTCCAGTTCCAAGTCTCGCGCGCCGTGGCCAATGGCCATTTCCGTCCCGTTGCGGCTGGTATACGGCCTGTACGCCGTCGTCGTGTTCCTGGCTGTCTGCCTGGTGGCCCTCGTCGGTGTCATCCTTCTTCCTACATTGCGCCTGCGCCGGACCACTGCGCGCGTTGCAGCACGCAGTTTCTTCCTGCTGGCGGGCATGCCCGTGCGGCTGCGCGGCCTCGAGCGGCTTCCCGCCGGCCAGTGCGTCGTGGTCGCCAACCACGCCAGCTATCTCGACGGTGTGGTGATGACGGCCGCGTTGCCGCCGCGCTTCGGTTTCGTGATCAAGCGCGAGATGAACGCCGTTCCGGTGGCGGGATTCCTGCTCCGGCGCATCGGTTCGGAATTCGTGGAACGGTTCAACCGGCACAAGGGCGCGACCGACGCACGGCGCGTGCTGCGCACCGCCGCGAGCGGGCATTCGCTGGTGTTTTTCCCCGAGGGCACGTTCACCACCGAGGTTGGCCTCGGGAAATTCCACTCGGGTGCTTTCGCCATCGCCGCGCACGCGGCCTGCCCGGTGGTTCCGGCGGTCATCCTCGGAACGCGCCGCAACATGCCGGCGACGCGCGTGCTGCCACGCCCCGGCCCGATCGAAGTGCGCTTCGAACAGCCGATCGCGACCGCCGGTGGCGGCGGTGAAGCGGACGCGGCGGTCAGGCTGCGTGATGCCTCGCGCGCCGTGATCCTCGCCCAGCTGGATGAACCGGACCTGTGCGGGAAATCGACGGGTACCGACGGCTAGCTACATGTTGCGGCGGTACTGGCCGCCGACTTCATACAGCGCGTGGGTGATCTGCCCCAGCGAGCACACGCGCACGGTCTCGAGCAATTCGGCGAAGACATTCCCGCCCGAGGCGGCCACGGCCTGCAACCGGCGCAGGGCCGCCGGCGCTGCCTGTGCATGGCGTGCGTGAAAGCCATGCACCGCCTCCACCTGCGCGCGCTGCTCGGCTTCGCTGGCCCGGAACAATGGCGCGGCGGTGTGTTCCTGCGTCGCGTCCCGCTCGTTGAGAAAGGTATTCACGCCGACGATGGGCAGCGAGCCGTCGTGCTTGCGCGTTTCGTAGTGCATGCTTTCTTCCTGGATCTTGCCGCGCTGGTACATGGATTCCATCGCGCCGAGCACGCCGCCACGTTCCGCCAGCGACTCGAACTCCTTGTATACGGCCTCTTCCACCAGGTCGGTGAGCGCCTCGATGGCGAACGATCCCTGCCAGGGATTCTGGATCTTGTTGAGCCCGAGCTCGCGATTGATGATGAGCTGGATCGCCACGGCGCGCCGCACGCTCTCCTCCGTCGGCGTGGTCAGCGCCTCGTCGTAGGCATTGGTGTGCAGTGAATTGCAGTTGTCGAACAGCGCGTACATGGCCTGCAGCGTGGTACGGATGTCGTTGAACTGGATTTCCCGCGCGTGCAGCGACCGGCCCGAGGTCTGGATGTGGTACTTCAGCATCTGGCTGCGCGGGCCCGCCTTGTAGAGATCCTTCATTGCCCGCGCCCAGATGCGTCGCGCCACGCGGCCGATGACCGCGTATTCCGCGTCCATGCCGTTGGAGAAGAAGAACGAGAGGTTCGGCGCGAATTCGTCGATCTTCATGCCGCGCGCCAGGTAGTACTCGACGATGGTGAAGCCGTTGGCCAGCGTGAACGCAAGCTGCGTCACCGGGTTCGCGCCCGCTTCGGCGATGTGATAACCCGAGATCGACACCGAGTAGAAGTTGCGCACCTGGTGTTCCGAGAAGAACGCCTGCACGTCGCCCATCATGCGCAGCGCGAACTCGGTGGAGAAAATGCAGGTGTTCTGCGCCTGGTCTTCTTTCAGGATGTCGGCCTGCACGGTGCCGCGCACGCTGGACAGCGCCTCGGCGCGCAGCCGTTCGTAGTCCGAGGGCGCGAGCAGGCCCAGGTCCACGAGTTCGCGGCCGCTGCTGCCCAGCAAACCGAGGCCGCTGCCATCGTGCCCCGGCGGCAGATCGCCCCGGTAGACGGGCAGCGCCTTGCCGGCGCGTCCCAGCGCCGCGCATACCTCCACCCAGCGGCCCGCCTCGCGCAGGTATCGCTCCACGCGCTGGTCGATGGCCGTGTTCATGTACATGGCGAGGATCATCGGCGCCGGACCATTGATGGTCATGGACACGGAGGTCGACGCCTTGCAGAGATCGAAGCCCGAGTACAGCTTCTTCATGTCGTCCAGCGTCGCGATCGACACGCCCGAATTGCCGGTGCGCCCGAAGATGTCGGGTCGCGTATCCGGGTCTTCACCGTACAGCGTGGTCGAATCGAAGGCGGTAGATAGACGGGTCGCCTCGTGGCCCGCGGCCAGGTAGTGGAAGCGGCGGTTGGTGCGCTCCGGCGCGCCTTCGCCCGCGAACATGCGCGTGGGGTCTTCTTCTTCGCGGCGGTACGGGTAGACGCCGCCGGCATAGGGGAAGGTGCCCGGCAGGTTTTCGTTCTGCAGGAAGCGCAGCCGCTCGCCCCAGCCCTTGAAATGTGGCGGCGCCAGCTTCGGGATCGAATTGTGGGCCAGCGACGCGGTGTAGTTGGCACCCCGCACTTCGCGACCCCGAACCGTGTACGCGTATTCCTCGTCGGTCACGCCCTGCTCGCGCTTCGGCCAGGCGTGAAGCGCCGCCAGGCCTTCGGTGCCGATGTCGTCCAGCGCGCGGTTGTAGGCCTCGCGCAAGGCGTTGAGGTCGGCGCGGGTATCCGACCTGGCGCTGCGTTCCAGCGGTGCCGGCAGCCCGGGGTCACCGAGGGTTTCCAGGGACAGGTACAGGCCATGCGCGCGGCGCGCGGCCTCGGCGCGCGCCTCGGCAATCTGGCGGGCCGTACGGCCCGAGGAAGCGATCTCCGCCAGGTACCGCGACCTCGGCGCAGGAATCAGGGGATCGCGGCCCCGGGACTCGGTAGATAGTCCCTCGAGCGCGCGGCCATCGCGGCGGGTCCAGCGCCCCTGCTCGCCGCATTCGCGATCCAGCGCGGCGCCGAGCGCCAGGAACAGCCGGTTCACGCCCGGGTCGTTGAAACGACTGGCGATCGTGGGAAACACCGGAATCTGCTCGTCGGGGACCTTCGCCTGGTCGGGATGGTTGCGGCGCCATTGCTTGCGCACGTCGCGCAGCGCATCTTCGGCGCCGCGCTTTTCGTACTTGTTCAACACCACCATGTCGGCGAAATCGAGCATGTCGATCTTCTCGAGCTGGCTGGCGGCGCCGTATTCGGCCGTCATCACGTACAACGACAGGTCGGCGAGATCGACGATCTCGGTGTCGCTCTGGCCGATGCCGGCGGTTTCGACCACCACGAGATCGAAACCCGCGGCGCGATACAACGCGATCACGTCGGCCAGCACGGCGCTCGTGGCGAGGTGCTGGCGGCGGGTGGCCAGCGAGCGCATGAAGACATTCGGCGCCGCCAGCGAGTTCATGCGGATGCGATCGCCCAACAGGGCGCCGCCGGAGCGACGACGCGTGGGATCGATGGCGACGACGGCCACGCGTCGCTCGGGGAACGCGCGCAGGAATCGCTGCAGCAGTTCATCGTTGAGCGAGCTCTTGCCGGCACCGCCGGTGCCCGTGATGCCGATGACCGGCGCCGCCCGCCCGCCCAGGCTGAGCGAGGCGCTCAACGCGCGCCGCAGGTCGTCCGCGTCCGAGCCGTCGCCCGCGCCGCCGCCCTCGAGCAGCGTGATGGAACGCGCCAGCGCGCCCGGATCGTCGGCGCGCGGCACCTGTGCCGGCGCCGTCGGCGCGGGCCGGCGTCCGACGCGCGCGAACACGTCGTCGATCATGCCCGCGAGGCCGAGCTGCCGGCCGTGCTCCGGCGTGTAGATGCGCGCCACGCCGTAGGCTTCGAGCGCCGCGATCTCCTCGGGCGAGATCGTGCCTCCGCCGCCCACGACCACCTTGATGTGCGCGGCGCGCTGCTCGCGCAGCATGTCGATCATGTAGCGGAAGTATTCGTTGTGGCCGCCCTGGTAACTCGAGACCGCGATGCCGTCGGCGTCCTCGGCGATGGCCGCGCCTACGATGTCCGACACGCTGCGGTTGTGGCCGAGGTGCACGACCTCGGCACCGCCCGCCTGCAGCAGGCGGCGGATCATGTTGATGGCGGCGTCGTGGCCGTCAAACAGGGAGGCCGCCGAGACGAATCTCAGCGGCCGCGTGACTTCCGGTGGTTTCATGTTACTGGCTGGTAAGATGAGTTACCGCACAGTAACATGAGGCGGCACACCATTTCATCCGGACCTCGAACGCCTTGGTAAGAGCCGTCGCAAAATCCCGTTCCATCAAGGACTTGCCAGCGCCCTCCCCCTGGCAGGGCCGGCGCCGGCCGCGCGAGCAAAACGCCCTGAAACGCGAGGCCGTGATCCTGGCCGCGGCGCGCGCCTTCCGGCAGCGGGGTTATCACCGCACTTCGCTCGACGACCTGGCCGCCGGGCTCGGCGTGACCAAGCCGACTCTCTATTTATATGTGCCCAACAAGGAGGCCATGCTGTTCGAGTGCTTCAAGGCCGGCCTCGCACAGATACAGTCCTCGCTCGACGAGAACGAACGCGCCAGCGGACCGGCCCGCGAAAGGTTGTTCGGATTCATCCGCGGCTACGCCGCGGCCATTGTCGGGGATTTCGGGTGGTGCATGCTGCGCGCCGAGGACCAGCACCTGGGCGCCGCGCTCAGCCGCCGCATCAAACTACTGAAGGTGGACATCGACAGGCGCATGCGCGCGCTCATCGAGGCCGGGGTCGCCGACGGCAGCATCCGCGAGTGCGACGCGCGCATGACGGCCTTCGCGCTGGCCGGCGCCCTCAACTGGATGGGACACTGGTATCGCGAGGATGCCTCGCTCAACCCGCAGGAAATCGCGGATCGATTCATTGATGTGTTCAACGTCGGGCTGCGGGGCCCGCGCTGATCCCGGAGAAAATCATGGACAAGACCCAGGTCATCATCGCCGCCGTGCAGCGCACGCCCATCGGTGCGTTCCAGGGCGTGCTCTCCCCGGCCACCGCGCCGCAACTCGGCAGCACCGCCATCAGGGGCGCGCTGGAGAAGGCCGGCATCACGGGCGCGGACGTGCAGGAGGTCATCATGGGCTGCGTGTTGCCCGCCGGCCTGGGCCAGGCGCCGGCACGCCAGGCCGCGCTCGCCGCGGGCATTCCCAGCGGCGTCCCCACCACCACCATCAACAAGATGTGCGGCTCGGGCATGAAGGCCATCATGATGGCCGCCGACCAGGTCCGCGCCGGCGACGTGAACGTCGCGGTGGCTGGCGGGCTCGAGTCCATGAGCAACGCGCCCTATCTACTTCCCAGGGTGCGGGCCGGCCTGCGCATGGGCCACGGCGAAGTGCTGGACCACATGTTCTACGACGGCCTGCAGTCGCCCTTCGATGGCCAGATGATGGGCACCTTCGCCGAGGCGACCGCGCAGAAGTACGGCTTTTCGCGCGCCGACCAGGACGCCTTCGCCACCGAGTCCACGCAGCGCGCGCTCAAGGCCATCCATGGCGGCGCCTTCGCGGCCGAGATCACGCCCGTCACCGTCAAGGGTCGCAAGGGCGAGACGGTGGTGGACCGGGACGAAACACCGTTCACCGTGGACCTGGCGAAAATTCCCACGCTCAAGCCGGCGTTTCGCAAGGACGGCACGGTGACCGCGGCGTCCTCGTCCTCGATCTCCGACGGCGCGGCAGCCGCCGTGCTCATGTCGGCGGCCGAGGCGCAGCGGCGCGGCGTGAAACCGCTGGCGAAAATCCTGGGCTACGCCAGCTTCGCGCGTGAGCCCGAATGGTTCACCACCGCGCCGGCCGGCGCCATCCAGAAGCTGCTCGCGCAGCTCGGCTGGAAACCGGGCGACGCTCATTTATATGAGGTCAACGAGGCGTTCGCGGCCGTGACCATGGCGGCCATGAAAGACGTTGGCTTCGCCCACGCCATCACCAATGTGCACGGCGGCGCCTGCGCGCTGGGCCATCCCATCGGCGCCACCGGCGCGCGCATCGTCGCCACCCTGGTGCATGCCTTGCGGGCCCGCGGTGGCGGACGCGGCATCGCATCGTTATGTATCGGCGGCGGCGAGGCCACGGCCCTGGCGGTCGAGGTCGGCGCTTGAGTTTCAGGAGAAGCGGCGACTCCGCTATGCTGTGCGGCCTCCGCATCGCTCGCTGACGCACAGGGACACCATGAAACTTGCAGACGCGCGCGCCGTCGTCACCGGCGGCGCCTCGGGTCTCGGCAATGCCGTCGCGCGACAGGTCGTCGCCGCGGGCGGACGTGTCACCTTGTTAGACGTCCAGGAAGGTCCGGGCCAGGCCGCGGCGGCTGCGCTCGGCAAGAACGCGGCCTTCGCCAAGTGCGATGTCACCTCGGAAACCGAGGTGAACACCGCGATGGAGTCCGCGCGCGCCACCATGGGCGGCATCAACCTGCTGGTGAACTGCGCCGGCGTCATCGGCGCGGGTCGCGTGCTCGGCAAGAACGGCCCCATGGCCGGCGACTTCTTCGCCCGCGTGGTACACATCAATCTCATCGGCACCTTCCTGTGCGACAAGGCTGCCGCGGCTCTCATGCAGGTCAACACGCCGAACGCGGACGGTGAGCGCGGCGTCATCATCCACACCTCTTCGGTCGCCGCCTACGAGGGCCAGATCGGCCAGGCGGCGTACTCTGCCACCAAGGGTGCGGTGGCCGCGATGACGTTGCCCATCGCGCGCGAGTTCGCGATGTTCGGCATCCGCGTCATGTCGATTGCGCCCGGCATCTTCGGAACGCCGATGCTCGCCGGCATGCCGCAGGACGTGCAGGACTCGCTCGGCAGGCAAGTGCCGTTTCCGCCGCGCCTCGGCCGACCGGAGGAGTTCGCCTCGATGGTGCAGACCATCGTCGAAAACAGCTACCTCAACGGTGAGACCATCCGCCTCGACGGCGCCATCCGCATGCAGCCGAAATGAACACGCCCGGTCCCGCACAGCGTGACGTGATGGAATACGACGTCGCCGTGATCGGCGGCGGCCCCGCCGGCCTCGCGACCGCGATCCGGCTCAAGCAGCGCAATCCCGAGCTCACGGTGTGCATCCTGGAGAAAGGCTCGACGCTCGGCGCGCACATCCTGTCCGGTGCCGTGCTCGAGCCCGGGCCGCTGGATGCGCTGCTGCCCGAATGGCGCCAGGCCACGCTGCCCATCTGCGTGCCCGTGGTGCACGACGAGTTCCGCTGGCTGAGCCGCCGCGGTTCGCGCAAGGTGCCGTGGATTCCGGGCTACCTGCGCAACGAAGGCAACTTCATCGTCTCGCTGGGCGGCCTGGTGCAGTGGCTGGGGACGCAGGCCGAGGCGCTGGGCGTCGACATCTTCGCCGGCTACGCCGCCGCGCTGCCGCTGTTCGACGATGACGGCTCGGTGGCTGGCGTGCAGATCGGCGACATGGGCGTGCAGCACGACGGCTCGCGCGGCCCTAACTACACGCCCGGGCCCGAGGTTCGGGCGCGCCTCACGGTGGTGGCCGAGGGTTGCCGGGGCAGCCTCGCCAAGGTGCTGATCAATCGTTACAAGCTCGACGCCGCCGCCGACCCGCAGGTCTATGCGCTCGGCATGAAGGAGTTGTGGCAGTTGCCGCCGGGGCGCGTGACGCCCGGACTGGTGCAGCACAGCGTCGGCTGGCCGCTGGACCCGAAGACCTACGGCGGCAGTTTCGTCTATCACCTGACCGACAACCGCGCGTACGTGGGCTTCGTCACCGGGCTCGACTACCGCGATCCGCGCTTCTTCCCCTTCGAGGCTTTCCAGCAGTTCAAGCATCACCCGGTGATGCACGAGTTCCTCAAGGGCGGCGAGATCCTGTCCGCCGGTGCGCGATCGATTTCGGCGGGCGGTTTCCAGTCCATGCCCAAGCTCGAGATGCCCGGCGCCGTGCTGGTGGGGGATGCCGCCGGCACGCTCAACGTGCCCAAGATCAAGGGCATCCACCAGGCCCTGCGCTGCGCCATGGCCGCAGCCGACTACTTCGCCGAGAACAACACCAGCATCGGGTTCGATGCCGTGTGGCGCAAGACCGACGCCGTGGCCGAGCTGCGTGAAGTGCGCAACGTCAAGCCCGGGTTCAAGGGTGGTTTGAAGGTGGGCATGGTCAACGCCGCGCTCGAGAGCGTGCTGGGCGGCAACACGCCCTGGACGCTGCGCAATCGCGCCACCTTCCCGCTCGAGAAGCTGGCCGAGTACGAATCGCCCGACCGGCACTGGGTGCAGCGCGACCTGCCACCGCGCGACCGGTTGTCGTCGGTGTTCTTCGCCACCACCGCGCACGATGAAGTGCAGCCGGCGCACCTCAAGGTGCGCGACAGGAACATCTGCGCCACCACCTGCGCCACGGAGTATGGCAATCCCTGCACGCGCTTCTGCCCGGCCAACGTCTACGAGATGGTGGACGACGACAACGGCGGCAAGCGCCTGCAGATCAACGCGGCCAATTGCGTGCACTGCAAGGCCTGCGACATCAAGGATCCTTACCAGATCATCGACTGGGTCACGCCGGAAGGCGGCTCGGGTCCCAATTACCAGCTGCTGTGAACGAATCCGACGACGTACTCGGCCGCCTCTACCAGGCCGAGATCGGCAAACGGCGCTTCAGTCCTGACGCGGCGCAATCCGCCGCCATCAGGCACCTGGAGCGGCTGCGCGCCGAACTCGCCGCGGCCGCTTCCGCGCCGCTGGGCAAGCGCCTGGTGCGCAGCCTCACGGGCAATGGCGGCGCGCCGCGGGGCGTCTATCTGCACGGCGGCGTGGGACGCGGCAAGACCTGGCTCATGGATCTTTTCTACTCGTCCCTCACGCTGGCCGCCAAGCGCCGCACGCACTTCTACCGCTTCATGCAGGAAGTGCACGCCGACCTCAAGCGCCTCAAGGGCATGCAGTCGCCGCTGGAGGGCGTGGCGGACAAACTTGCGAAGAAGGCTCGGGTCATCTGCTTCGACGAGCTGTTCGTATCCGACATCGCCGATGCCATGATCCTGGCCGGACTGTTTGGCGCGCTGACCAGGCGAGGGGTTGCGCTGGTGTTCACCTCGAACGTGAAGCCGAAGGACCTCTACCGGAACGGCCTGCAGCGCGAACGCTTCCTGCCGACCATCGCGCTCATCGAATCGCATTGCGACGTGGTGAGCGTGGAAGGCGGCACCGATTACCGGCTGCGCCAGCTGACCGCCGCGCCCATCTACCTGCCGAGCGGCGACGCCGCCACGCCTGGCAAGCTCGCCGAGCTGTTCGACGATCTGTCCGATGAAGACGTCGAAAGCGGCCACGACATCACCGTGAACCACCGCAAGATCAAGGTGGTGCGCGAAAGCGAGAACGTCATCTGGTTCGAATTCGCGGCGTTATGCGAAGGCCCGCGCAGCCCGGCCGACTACATCGCCATCGCCAGCGAGTACCAGAGCGTGATCATCGCCAACGTGCCGGTGTTCAGCGTCGAGGCGGACAACTCCGCGCGCCGGTTCATCTCGGTGATCGACGAGTTCTATGATCGCGGCGTGAACGTCATCATCTCTGCCGCGGCCGCGCCTGGCGAGCTCTACAAGGGCGAGAAGGTGAAGTTCGAATTCCAGCGCACCGCGAGCCGCCTGGTCGAGATGCAGAGCGAGGAATATCTCGCTCGCGCGCACCGCGCGGCTTAGACAACGGCGCACCGCGCCGCGTAGACCTTCGCGCGCCATCCGGCGCGGGTTATGACAGGTGGCGCGCGCACCGATTGCGCGCAAATCTCCGTTACACCGGTGTCAAACTACCGCCCATGCGTCGATAAATGCCTTCGATCGGAAGGTCACACGCCGGCAGAACATGCTGCCAAGAATGCGCCACTCACAGGGACAGTGGATGGGAGTGACCATGAAAAAGATCGGCAGTCCAATGATTGGCGCCATGGCGTTGATTCTCGCGGCCTGTGGCGGTGGCAGCGGCGGCGACACGTCGCCGGCTCCGCCGGTGAGCGGTGCACCGTCGGCGCCTGCTCCTGCTCCTGCTCCAGCTCCAGCTCCTGCTCCAGCTCCAGCTCCAGCTCCAGCTCCAGCTCCAGCTCCAGCTCCAGCTCCAGCTCCAGCACCAGCACCGGCTCCAGCACCTGCACCTGCACCTGCACCTGCGCCGGCTCCAGCGCCCGCGCCAGCACCCGCGCCGCCTCCTGCACCTTCCACCACCACCCGCATCGACACGTTTGATGGCAACGGATCGCTCCAGGGCTACACCACGCTGAACGCTGGAGACCTGCCCAACGTCGCGCGAGCCGATGGACGCTACCGCGCGGAGCTCACCAGCAACGTCGGCAACGTCACGCAGTTCTACAACGATCGACAGGGCAGGCTCGACGCACGGCTCGTGGGCTTCCCCTTCGAGGTGATCGCGCGCAACGTGGGCATTGGCACCCTCGCCGATTCACAGGTGTCCGCGACGCCAGGCTCCAGTGCGTCCTATCTATTGGCCGGACTGCAGGTGCACGCCCTCGACCTGGATACCCCTGACTACTCCCACCTGATGGTGGGCCACGTCGGCAATGCGCAATTCTCGGTCGAGGGCAAGAACAACCGCGACGCCGTGACGGTATTCACCAGCGACGGCCCCAACATACTCATGCAGACGCGCGCCGACCTGCGCATCGTGGGCGACGCCAGCCGCAATCTCACCGCGTACTACCAGGAGCCCAACCCGGATCCCGGCGTCCAGGCCGACCAGTGGCGTCCCTATGCCGGATCGGGCCTGTTGCCCGGGCCGCAGGCGGAATTCGGATCGGAGGTCTACGTCGGACTTGCGACTTATGCCGTCGGCAACGAAGGCGTCCCGTTCGTGGGCACCTGCGACAGTCTGGAGATCGTGGACTGAGCGAGTCGATGGCGAAGCCAGCCGGCCGCCCTCACGCGGCCGGATCCGGCGCCGGTCGCGCGGCGCTGACCCCGGGCGCCGGCTGCAGCCGGTTCTCTCCCGCCACGTTGACCAGCGCGTGCGCCATGACCTCCTTGCGGCTCGGCGCATCCACGGTCGCCACATGCCAGAACTCGCCCTGCACGCGCTCGGCGTCGATGTCGAGCAACACGTAGCCGCGCCTGTGCATCTCGATGTATTTCATGTGTGGCGACACGAGTCGATAGGTCAGCGCCCTTCGCTCCGCCTCGACCCGGTCGAGCACACCCGGCGAACTCACCGCCGGCGCGACGAACTCCACGCCCAGCACGCCCTTGCCGGTCTGCGGGTTGTAGCTCGCCGCATCCCAGGGATTTGACGCGAGCTCGTTGCCCCACGAGGAGTGGATGTCGCCCGTCGTCACGATGAGATTGTCGATCCGGTTCCAGCGCAGCGTCTGGTACAGGCGATCGCGTGCCGCGCGATAACCACCCCATTGATCGGCACTGTTCAGCGTGAGGCCGCCGTCCTTGGACAGCGGCGCCATCATGACCTGCTGACCTAACAACCGCCAGGTCGCGCCGCGCGACTGCGACTCGGCCAGCTGCCGCGCGAGCCACGCTTCCTGGTCGAAGCCCAGCAGCGTGCGAGCGGGATCGTTGATGACCGGATCGTTGGCCGGAAAGCCATCGGTGGGAGGCACGCGCGACGCCTGTGACTGCTGCGAGCGGCCATGCAGGCGGGTGTCGAGCATCAGCAGATCCGCCAGGTCGCCGAAGCGGAAGTGGCGGTAAATCCGGTCGTTTGCAAACGGGCTTTGCCGGATCGGCATCCACTCGAAGTAGGCGCGAATCGCCGCGCGCTTGCGCACCGCGTAGTCACCCTCGCCCTGGTCCGGGTTGTGATTCATGGCGCCATCTTTCCAGGCGTCGTTCGCCATCTCGTGGTCGTCCCAGACACAGATGAAGGGATGCTGGCGGTGCGCCTCCTGCAGATCGGTATCGGTCTTGTATTGCGCATGTCGCTGGCGGTAGTCCGCGAGCGTCACCATCTCCTTGTCGGGCATCGGCACGCGGCCCAACGCCGTGCCATCGCCGTATACCTTGTTGGGGTATTCGTAGAGGTAGTCGCCCAGGTGCAGGACGCAGTCGAGGTCGGCCCGCCGCGCCACCAGGGCATAGGCGTTGAACAGGCCGTAAGCCATGTTGGAGCAGGAGGTCAGCGCCAGGCGCGCGGCTTTCACACCGTCCTGCGGAAGCGTGCGCGTGCGGCCGGTCGGTGAGCGGTCGCTGCGCGTGGAGAACTGGTAGTAGTAAGTGTGTCCGGGTTCCAGGCGATCCGCGTCGACCTTGATCGTGAAGTCGCGGGTGATGTCGGTGCGCAGCCGGCCCGAACTGACGACCTGCCGCAGACCCGGGTCACGCGCGATCGTCCAGCGGACCTCGACTTGGTCGTTGTGATTCGCCGGGGTGACGCGGGTCCAGAGGATGACGCGATCCTGGAGCGGGTCACCGCTGGCTACGCCGTGCAGGAAAAGCCCGGCGGGTCGACCGCTGTTCGCGCGCGCCAGCGAGTTGGCGGTCGCGACGGCGAGGCTTGCACTGACAAAATGGCGGCGCGTGATGGATCGGGACATCAGGTTAGCGTGCGTATGGCATGTGACTGCCGGGTGTCACGCGATGATATACAGAGTCGCGCCGCATCTACCGCGGCTTATCTCCTCGTCAGAATCCGTTGATTGACCCGCCCCGATGCCGGGTCTACCTTGCCGCCCATGTCCTCCCGCCCCAATCCACTGGACACGCCCGCACCGGATTTCACCGTCTCGCACCTGCTGGACTCGGGCACGGTCTCCGTCCGCAATGTCGATTGCCGTGGCACATGCCGGCACCGCAGCGCGGAGGAATGCGCCTCGCATACCCACTTCGTGTTCCCCTACAAGGGCCTTTACCTGCGCCACGTGGACCACGATCTCGCGGTGGCCGACGCCAACCACGTGCTCTTCTTCAATGAATCCCAGGGCTACCGCGTCAGTCATCCGGTCACGGGTGGCGACTCCAGCCTGGTCCTCTCGCTGTCCGTCACGTTGTTAGACGAACTGACGCCGAAAACCCTGCGTGCGCCCGGCCAGGCACTCGCGTTCAACCAGCAGCACCTGCGCATCGACGCACGCGCGCAGGCGCTGGTCATGTTGCTGAAACATTCCCTGCGCGCCGGGCACATCGAATCGCTGGAAGCGGAAGGCCTGGCGCTCACGCTGGTCTCCCGTGCCATCGGGCCTCGCACGGCACGCGCCTCCGGCGCCACGCCAGCGCGCCGCCGCCTCGCCAACCGCATCAAGGTGCTGCTGGCCGGAGACCTGTCGCGCCGCTGGTCGCTGGCCGAGATCGCGGCGGAAACGCGCGGCTCGCCGGTCTACCTCACCCAGGTCTTCCAGCAGGTGGAAGGCCTGCCGCTCTATCGTTACCACCTGCGGCTGCGCCTGGCGCGCGCGCTGGACCTGATTCCGGAACGCGAGGATCTCTCGGCGCTGGCGCAGGACCTGGGATTCTCGAGCCACAGTCATTTCTCGGCCGCGTTCCGCCAGGCCTACGGAATGACTCCCGCCCAATACCGCGGCAGCGTCGGCAACTAAATTTCTCGACAGCGGCCGCGGGCCCGGGATGGTCTGCTCTCCTCACCCGATTTCCGGGTGAAGGAGTTCGAAATGGCGAAGAAAACCTGCGCGGCCTGCGACTATCCGCTGACCCCCGAATCCACGATCAAGGTGAAAGTGGGCGGCAAGACGGTGGAGGTGTGCTGCGACGAATGCGCGACCAAGCTCAAGGAAGCGATGGCAAAGGACAAGAAGAGCGCGTGATGGTCCGCTGCCGGCGGCGCGAGATGATTGATCCCGCCTCGCGACCGCCGTCAGCGGCGGGTCCCTGTCGCCAGGTCGACGAACAGTTCACGCGCCTTGCGATGCTTCAGTAACGGGGCGCCCTGACCGCTCCACAACGACAGCACGTCTGCCCTTCCCGCGTTCACCGCGGCCTCGCGCAGCTTTCCCGTGAGCCAGCCCTGCACGGGATACGGCGGCAGCAGTGATTCCTTTCCCCTGAATTTCTCGATGAACTCGTTGTGGATGCCGCGCGCCAGGCGGCCGGTGAACGCGCGTGTCAGGGAAGTGCGGCGCGCCGCTTCACTGAACAGCATCTGCCGATGCAGCGGCGGCGCGGCGGACTCTTCGCAGGCGAGAAACGCCGTGCCGATCTGCGCCGCGCTGGCCCCGAGCGCGAGCGCGGCCTCGACCCCGCGGCCTTCGACAATACCGCCGGCGGCGATCACCGGCACGCGCACGGTGTCGACCACGGCGGGCACCAGGGCCAGCGTTCCGGTCAGGCAATCCTCGGGCTCTCGCAGGAAGGACACGCGATGTCCGCCGGCTTCCATGCCGGTGGCGACGATCATGTCGACGCCCGCGTCGGAGAGTAGTTTGGCTTCGTCCGGCGTGGTGGCCGCGCCCAGCGTGGCGATGCCGGCGGAGCGGCAACGGTCGAGGATCTGCGGGTCCGGCACGCCGAACACGAAGCTGAACACGGCGGGCTTGAGCTCCAGCAGGGTTTCCACCTGCTCCTCGTAGCGTGGCGAGAAGCGCGCGGGCCGGTCGGGGATCGCCACGCGCAATTCCTCGAACCAGGGCCGCAGGAGATCCAGCGCGGCGTTCCACTGTGATTCACTGAGTTGCGGATCATTCGACCCCTGGTGCGGAATCCACAGGTTGAGCGCGAAGGGCCGCGCCGTGCGCGCACGTATTCGCGTCGTGATGTCGCGCATGCCCCGTGGCTCGAGGTGATGCATTCCGAAAGAACCCAGGCCGCCGGATTCGCTCACCGCGACCACGAGATCCACCGCTGACAACCCGCCACCGAACGGCCCCTGGATGATGGGCGCTGCGAGGCGCAGACGACGCAGAACTTCCGTACCTGTTTCCATGGCCACAGCGTAGACTCAACGCCACCCGAAGATAAGTACGCACCTTTTGGTGCCTATACCCGACATGCCCAAGGCAAATCCGTTCAATGACATGTGTCCATCGCAGGACGTGCTGGCGCTCATCGGCAGCAAGTGGTCGATGTTGCTGCTGTGCCTTCTTTCCGATGGCGCGAAACGTACCGGCGAGCTGGCGCGCGGCGCCGGCGGCATTTCCCAGAAGATGCTCACCCAGACGCTGCGCGAGCTGGAACGCCACGGCATCGTGCATCGCGAGGACTTCGGCGAAGTCCCGCCACGCGTGGAGTATTCGCTGACACCGCTGGGCCAGTCGCTGTCGAAACTGGTGCGGCAGATCGAAACATGGGTGGAGTCGAACTACTCACGCATCACGCGCGAAGTTCGCAGCTACGACTCGGTGGCCAGCGCCTGAGACTCAACCTGCCGTGCGCAGGCCCTCGATTCTCCAGGCGATGGGCGTGCCGCCGGGTTCGCGCAACACGATGGCCTCCTGCAGCGAGCACGCCGCCTGCAGGGGTTGCAGCCAGCTGTCGAGTTCATCGGGCGCCACGCAGCAGGAGTTGAGGGACTCGGCGATGCAACGCTCGGGCGCCAGTGCGTCTTCGATCGCCCTCCAGATGGTCACACGTTCGCGCGCGGTCCGCGACAGGCGCGACGGCAGAGAACGCGCCAGCTCCACCACCAGCGTGTCATCGGGATGGGCCCGGATCAGCGCCGACATTTGCGCGTGGAAGCCCACGGTATCCGCGCCGCAGAACGCCTCGCGCATCATGGGCGACAGGAATGCCATGAGCGCATTCAGGCGCGCCCGGTTGCCGGACACGATGGCGCTTTCGGCGTGATGCACCAGGAACGAGAGTGGCGCGCCGGGCGCCAGTACACGCGCCATTTCGCGCACGGCGTACCCGGCATTCCCATACTCGAAGCCGAACTGGCTCACGACGGCGCCAAAACTCCGTCCGGCGAATGGCAGGGACTCCATCGGGGTTTCGGACAGCAACTCGACCTGCGGCGACAACATGAGCGGCACGCGCGCGAAGTCGATGCCGGTGACATGCAGGTCGCGTCGCGAGGTTAGCAGCGCGCGCGCGACGGCACCCGCCCCGCAGCCGAGATCGAGCACGCGGGTGTCCGCGGGCACGATGGCCGCAAACCGGGACCAATGAGTCGCGAGTTCACGCTGGATCTCCGGCGCATCGGCCACGCAATGCGACTGGGCCGGGTCCTGCCAGAACGCCGTCCAGGCATCCTGGGTCCGAGGCACCACGCGTGCCGTTGAATAAGTCGCGGTTTCCATCCCTGTCCCTACAGACGCACGGCTGGACGGAGAACGGACATCCGCGCCCAGGCTCTTCCTTCCATGTTCATTGGACGCCAGTGTGCGTTGGAAGGTTGCAACCGGATCGGGGAAAGGACTCGGCCGGGCGCGCGGCGGGCTCCGATGAGCGCGCGGTCCGACAAAGGGACAGTGGCGAGCGACGAAGCGAACCACTGGCTGCACGGAGGCAGCCGACGGCTGCAGCGTCAGGCGGTGAATTTCGCCGCGGTCTTCGCGCGGACTTCGTCCGCCGACACGCCGGGCGCGAGCTCCAGTAGTTTGAACGGCGACCGGCGGTCGGGACGTTCGAACACGGCGAGATCGGTGATCAGCATGTCGACGCAGTTGGCGCCCGTGAGCGGGAGATCGCAGCGCGGCCTGAACTTGGGCGCGCCGTCCTTGCTGTTGTGTTCCATGACGACCACCACGCGGCGCACTCCGGCGACGAGGTCCATGGCGCCACCCATGCCCTTGACCATCTTGCCGGGCACCATCCAGTTGGCGAGGTCGCCGTTCTCGGCGACTTCCAGCGCGCCGAGCACGGAGAGATTGATGTGCCCGCCGCGGATCATGCCGAAGCTGTCGGCGCTGGAGAAATACGACGAGGTGTCGAGCTGCGTGATGGTCTGCTTGCCGGCGTTGATAAGGTCGGGGTCTTCCTCGCCCTCGTACGGGAACGGGCCCATGCCCAGCATGCCGTTCTCGGACTGCAGCACCACGCTCATGCCCGCGGGAATGTAGTTGGCCACCAGCGTCGGAATGCCGATGCCGAGATTCACGTAGTAGCCGTCACGCAGCTCCTTCGCCGCGCGCCTGGCGAGGTCGTCTCGTGTCCAGGCCATCAGCCCGCACTCCTCTTGCGCACGGTGCGTTGCTCGATGCGCTTCTGGTAGTTCGCTCCGCGGATGATCCGCTGCACGAAAATGCCCGGTGTATGGATCTGGTCCGGATCCAGCGAACCCGGCTCCACCAGCTCTTCGACCTCCGCCACCGTGACGCGACCCGCCGTCGCCATCATGGGATTGAAATTGCGCGCGGTCTTGCGATAGACGAGGTTGCCTTCGGTGTCGCCCTTCCAGGCCTTCACGATGGACAGGTCCGCGGTGAGACCGGTCTCGAGCACGAAGGTCTCGCCCTGCACGTCGCGGGTTTCCTTGCCCTCGGCGACCACCGTGCCGGCGCCGGTGCGCGTGTAGAAGCCGTAGATGCCGGCGCCACCGGCACGAATGCGCTCGGCCAGCGTGCCCTGCGGATTGAATTCCAGCTCCAGCTCCTTCGAGAGGAACTGCCGCTCGAACTCCTTGTTCTCGCCGACGTACGACGACACCATCTTGCGGATCTGCCGGGTCTCGAGCAGCAGCCCCAGTCCGAAGCCGTCCACGCCGGCGTTGTTGGAAATGACCGTGAGGCTCTTCGCGCCCGAATCACGCAAGGCGAGGATCAGGTTCTCGGGAATGCCGCAGAGGCCGAAGCCGCCGGACATCACCGTCATGCCGTCCCGCGTGAGGCCCGCCAGCGCGGACTTCGCGTCCTCGAAGACCTTGCTACTTGGCATCGATCTGCTTCGAGGGATGCGCTGCCGCGAAGGCCGGCATGTGATTGCAGTTTTCCCAGATCAGCGCCAGGCGCGGATAGCGGGTGGCCGGCACGCCGAAGCGCTCGGCCGCGAACATCTGCGGCACCAGGCAGCAGTCGGCCATGGTGGGTGTATCCCCGTGGCAGAACTTGCCGGAGAGATGATCGTGCTCGAGGTGCGCATTGAAGGCATCGAGCCCGCGCGTGATCCATTCGCGCAGCCACGCCGCGATGGCGTCGTCGCCGAGTTTCAGGACTTCCTTGAGATACCTCGTGGTGCTGGTGTTCTGCAGCGGCTGGATGTCGCAGGCAATGATCTGCGACAGCGCGCGCACGCGCGCCCGGCCCTCCGGATCCCGGGGCAACAGCGCGGGCTGATGATGCATTTCGTCGAGGTATTCGATGATGGCCAGCGACTGCGTGAAGTGTTCGCCGTCATGCACCAGCGTCGGCACGCGCGACTGCGGGTTCACCTTCTTGTAGACGGCGCCCCATTGCTCGCCGCCGTCTTTCATGAGATCGACGCCATGATAGGTGTATGGCAGCGCCTTGAGATTGAGCGCGATGCGCACGCGGTACGACGCGGAGCTGCGCCAGTAGCTGTAGAGTTCGAAGCTCAAATGACTCCCCTTCGCATCTGGTCGAGTTCTATCGACTCGAACAGCGCCTTGAAGTTTCCTTCGCCGAATCCCTGGTTGCCCTTGCGCTGGATGATCTCGAAGAAGATAGGCCCGATGACATTGGCGGTGAAGATCTGCAGCAGGATACCTTCGTCGGCCGTGCCGTCGATCAGTATTCGCCGCCTGCGCAATTCCTCGATGTCCTCACCGTGCCCGATAACCCGCTTGGCGACGCCTTCGTAATAAGTCTCCGGCGTGTCCTGGAACGCGACCTCCCGCCCACGCAGCACGTCCACGGTCCGGTAGATGTCCGGGGTGCTCAGCGCGATGTGCTGGATACCCTCGCCCTTGTATTCGCGCAGGTATTCCTCGATCTGCGACTTGTCATCCTGCGATTCGTTGATGGGGATGCGGATCTTGCCGCAGGGGCTGGTCAGGGCACGGGAGAACAGGCCCGTCTTCTTGCCCTCGATGTCGAAATAGCGGATCTCGCGGAAATTGAACAGGCGTTCGTAGAATTCGCACCACTTGTCCATGTTGCCGCGATGCACGTTGTGCGTGAGATGGTCGATCTCGCCGAGGCCGGCCTGCTCCAGCGGCGGCGCCTTCACCGGCTTGAAGTCCACGTCGTAGATGGAGCGATCGCCATAGCGGTCCACGAAATAGATGAGGGAACCCCCGATACCGACGATGGCGGGAATGTTGAGCTCCATGGGCCCGACCTGCGATCGATGCGGCTCGGCGCCGAGCTGGATGGCGCGCTCGAAAGCGGCGGCGGCATCCTTGACGCGGAAAGCCATCGCACACACCGATGGCCCATGCTTCCCGGCGAAGCGCTGGCCAAAAGATCCCTGCTCCGCGTTGATGACGAAGTTGATGTCGCCCTGCGAATGCAGCGTGACGTTCTTGCTGCGATGCTGCGCCACCACCGGAAACCCCAGTCTTTCGAACAGGCTGCGAAGCAATTGCGGGTCGGGGGCGGTGTATTCGACGAATTCGAACCCGTCGGTGCCCATAGGATTGTCGATTTCGTTGGCCACGGCTGGCCTCCGGCGTGAAATTGATTTAGTTTCAATTGTAACCAATGAACGCGCGCCCGAAACTCCATCTCGAGAAATTTCTGCCCTACCGCCTGTCGGTGCTCTCCAATACCGTGAGCGGCGCCATCGGAGCGGCCTACTTCCTCAACTTCGGCTTGACGATTCCCGAGTGGCGCGTCATGGCGGTCCTGGCCGCGAATCCGGGGCTGTCCGCGGCCGAAGTGACGGCGCGTACCGCCATGGACAAGGTGGCCGTGAGCCGCGCCGTGGCCTCGCTGATCTCCGCCGGCCGATTGCACCGCACAACCGCCCCGGCCGACCGCCGCCGCACGCATCTCGCGCTCACGCGTGCCGGCGAACAGGTGTACGCGCGCGTGGTTCCGATGGCGCTGGAATACGAACGTAACCTGGTTGCCTCACTCTCCCGGCGTGACCGCGCGACGCTCGACCGCATCCTGCGGATCTTGCTAGGACGCGCGGTGGAACTCGGCCCGGCCCACGCGGAGTGAAAGTCCTGCACATGTATAATCGCGCGCGCCCGCGCTGACCCGCCTCTCCCCCTCCATACGTCCGTTCTTCCAGGGGTTCCCGAATGCTCGGCAAGATTCCCGCCGCCCGTCTCGCGCTCATCGAGAAGATAGTCGCCGCCGCAATCCGCAAGGTGCCCGCTTCACGCCGCGGGCTCACGCGCGAATTCGTGCGCGGGTTCTTCCGCGGCGTGGCCGAAGAAGACCTGCGCATGCACGAGCCGGCGGATCTCGCGGCGGCCGCGCTCGGGCACCTGGAGTGCGGTGCGCAGCGCCGGGGCCACCAGGTCATCGTCGACATCGCCCCGGCGCTGGATGTGAATGCGCCCACGGCCGCGCATCGCGCGGTGGTCCGCGTGGTCGCGCCGGACATGCCCTTCCTGGTGGATTCGGTCGGCATCGTGTTCAGCCAGATGAAAATCGGCGTGCATCTCATCGTCCACCCCGTGCTCGCGGTGCGCCGCGATACCCGCGGCCGGCTGCTCTCGATTGGCGCCGGCGACAAGACGCAGGCCGAGTCATGGCAGATGGTGGAAATCGATCGCCCGCTCGACGAAGAGGCCACGGAGGCGCTGCGCAAGCAGCTGCTCCAGGCCCTCGACGACGTGCGCATGGCGGTGATGGATTTCCGTCCCATGCTGGAACGCGTGCGTGGCGTGGCCAACGAGATCGGCCGCGCGCCCCTGCCCGTACCCAAGGGACATTCCAGCGAGGCGCGCGCGCTGCTCGCCTGGATGCATGACGGCCACTTCGTTTTCCTGGGCTACCGCTACTACCGCCTGAAGCGCGGGCGCTCCCGCGATGCGCTGGTGCGCGACGCCGACAGCGGTCTCGGCATCCTGCGCAATCGCGGCCGCAAGCCACCCGCACCCATCGTGCTCACCGGCCATCTGCGACGCAAGGCGCGCGAACCCGACCTGCTGGTGCTCACCAAGGCCAACACGCCCTCCACCGTGCATCGCGCCAGCTATCTCGACTACGTGGGCATCAAGACCTTCGACGCGAAGGGCGAAGTCACGGGCGAGCATCGCTTCCTGGGCCTGTGGACCTCGAGCGCGTATCACAAGCCGCCGGCGGAGATCCCGCTGTTGCGGCGCAAGCTGGACGCGGTCATCGCGCACTTCGGCTTGCCGGCCGCCAGCCACGATGCCAAGGCCGTCATCAACGTCATCGAGAATTTTCCGCGCGACGAACTGTTCCAGACGCCGGCCGCCGAACTCATTCCCATCGTGCGCGGCATCGTCAATCTCTACGAACGCCGCCGCGTGCGCCTGTTCGTCCGGCGCGATGGTTACGAGCGTTTTTATTCCTGCCTGGTGTACGTGCCGCGCGACCGCTACAACACGGAGGTTCGCGAGCGCATCGAACGCATCGTGCAGCGGCGTTTCAACGGCACCGACGTGGACTCGCAGGTGCAGATCTCGGATTCCGTGCTGGCCAGGCTGCACCTGCTGGTGCGCACTCCGCAGAGCGCGCGCGCCGTGGAAGACATCGCCTCGATCGAGGCCGAGATCGCCGCGGCGGCGGCCACCTGGGATGACAGGCTGCAGGCCGAACTCATCGCACGCGGCGCCGAACCGGAAACCGTCGAACAGGCCGAACGCAATGCCGGCGCATTTCCCGCGGCCTATCGCGCCGACGTGGAGCCGCCCCGCGCGCTGGAAGACATCGCCGACATCGAGGCGCTGCGCGCCAATCCATCGGTGCCGCGACTCAACCTGGTTCGCGATGCGCACGAACCCTCGAATCGGCTGCACCTGCGCATCTCGCAGGCGGGTGACCCGATATCGATCTCCGACATCCTGCCCATGCTGGAAAACTTCGGGCTGCGCGTGGTGGCCGAACGCCCCTATCGCATCACCGGCGCGGAACGCAGTCTCTGGATCCAGGATTTCGAACTGGAAACGCGCGACATCAAGCGCGCCGACATCGGCACGCTCGAGCCGCTGTTCAAGGAAGCCTTCCTGGCGACCTGGCGAGGTGATGCGGAGAACGACGGTTTCAATCGCCTGCTGCTCTGCATTGGCCTGAGTTCGCGCGAAATCGTGATGTTGCGCGCCTACTGCCGCTACCTGCTGCAGACCGGCATTCCCTTCAGCCAGGCCTACATGGAGCGCGTGGCCGTGGCCCAGGGCGCCATCACGCGTCAGCTGGTGAGGTTGTTCGAGACGCAGTTCGCCCCGGGCGTGCGGGCGCGCGAAGCGGCGGCCGAGCGCATCCGCCAGGGCATCCTGCGCGCGCTCGAGAAAGTGCCGAGCCTCGACGAGGACCGCATCCTGCGCGCCTGGCTGGCGGTGATCCGCGCCACGCTGCGGACCAACTACTATCAACCGGCGGCCGACGGCTCGGCGAAGAGCTGGGTGTCCTTCAAGTTCGACCCATCCGCCGTTCCAGAGCTGCCGCTGCCCCGACCCAAGTTCGAAATCTTCGTCTACAGCCCGCGGGTCGAGGGCGTGCACCTGCGCATGGCGTATGTCGCCCGCGGCGGCCTGCGCTGGTCGGACCGGCGCGAAGACTTCCGCACCGAAGTGCTGGGCCTCATGAAGGCGCAGAACGTCAAGAACACCGTCATCGTGCCGGCCGGCGCCAAGGGCGGCTTCTACCCGAAGCGCCTGCCTGCCGGAGGCTCGCGCGAGGACATCCAGAAAGAAGGCATCGCCAGCTACCAGACCTTCATCCGGGGTCTGCTCGATGTCACCGACAACATCGTCAACGGCAAGATCGTGGTACGACCCGGCATCGTGCGCCGCGATGGCGACGACGCCTACCTGGTGGTGGCTGCCGACAAGGGCACCGCCACGTTCTCCGACATCGCCAACGCCATCTCGATCGAATACGGCCACTGGCTGGGCGATGCCTTTGCCTCGGGCGGCTCGGCCGGTTACGACCACAAGGGCATGGGTATCACGGCGCGCGGCGCCTGGGAATGCGTGAAGCGCCATTTCCGCGAAATGGGCACCGACACGCAGGCGCAGGATTTCTCCGTGGCCGGTATCGGCGACATGTCGGGAGACGTGTTCGGCAACGGCATGCTGCTGTCGAGACACCTGCGGCTGGTCGCGGCCTTCGACCATCGGCACGTGTTCATCGACCCCAACCCCGATGCCGCGGCGAGCTTCCGCGAGCGCGAGCGCCTGTTCAAACTACCGCGCTCGAGCTGGGACGACTACAACCGCAAGCTGATCTCGCGCGGCGGTGGCGTCTGGCCACGCAGCGCCAAGTCCATTCCGCTGTCGGCCGAGGCGCGTGCCCTGCTCGATCTCGAGGCGGCCGCGGCGACCCCGGTGGAGGTGTTGCGCGCCATCCTGCGCATGCGCGTGGACCTCCTGTGGAATGGCGGCATCGGCACCTACATCAAGGCCTACGACGAAACCCACGCCGAGGTGCGCGACCGCGCCAACGACGCGATCCGCGCCGACGGCCGCGAGGTGCGCGCGCGCGTGATCGGCGAAGGCGGCAACCTGGGCTGCACGCAGCGCGGCCGCGTTGAATATGCGCAAACCGGCGGAGCCCAGGGAAAAGGCGGCCGCATCAACACGGATTTCATCGACAACTCCGCGGGCGTGAACACCTCGGACGTGGAGGTGAACATCAAGATCCTGATGTCCGACATCGAGCGCAAGGGTCGCCTCACGCGCGCGGCCCGCGACCGGCTGCTGGCCAGCATGACGGACGAAGTCGCGGCCCTGGTACTGCGGAACAATTACCTGCAGAGCCAGGCGATATCGGTCATCGAGCAACGCGCCGCGGAGCGCATCGCGGAATTCCAGGGGCTGGTGCGCGCACTCGAGCGCAGCGGACTCCTCAATCGCGCCATCGAGTTCCTGCCCACCGAAGACGAGTTCATGGAACGCCGCAAGCAGCGACTGGGCCTCACGCGGCCCGAGATCGCCGTGGTGCTGGCCTACAGCAAGATATGGCTCAACGACCACCTGCTCGCCTCGGACCTGCCGGACGATCCGTACTTCGCGGCCGAAGTGCAGCGCTATTTTCCGGCGCCGATGCGCCGCAAGTACGCGCGCGAGATCACGCGCCATCGCCTGAAGCGCGAGATCGTCGCCACCGCGACCACCAACAGCCTGGTGAATCGCATGGGCCCGGTATTCGTGGCGCGCGCCCAGGCCGACACCGCGGCCGAGCCCGCGGTCATCGCACGCGCCTACGCCATCGCCCGCGAGGTCTTCGCGATGCGCACGCTCTGGGCCGACATCGAGGCGCTGGACAACCGCGTCTCGGCCGGCGTGCAGTGTTCCATGTTCTTCCGGACCAGCCGCCTGTTGCGGCACGCCACCTACTGGCTGCTCAACAACCGTGACAAGGCCACGACCATCGAGGCGGCGATGCGCGAACTGCGCGCCGGCATCGTGGCGCTCGATGACAACGTCGATTCGGTGATTTCCGGCGCGGCACGGCAGCGGCACGATGCCGACTACGCCGAACTCACCGCCGCGAACGTGCCCGAGAAGCTGGCGCGCCGCGTGGCGCGGCTCGGCCTCATGGAATCCGCGCTCGACATCGTGGCCCTGGCGCGCAGCGAGCGCGCACCCGTGGCCGAAGTCGCGCGCACCTACTTCGAACTGGGTGTGTCGCTGGGACTCGACTGGTTGCACGGCGAAGTCGACGGTCTCGCGGTGGATGGCGCCTGGCAGGCCACGGCGCGAACCGGCCTGCGCGACGCGGCCATGCGAGCGCATCGCGAGCTCACGCAACAGGTGCTGCGCACGCGCGGTGCCAGGCGCGTCAGCGAGCGCCTGGCCCGATGGAGCGCGGCGCGCGGCGATCCTCTCACCGCCTGGCAACGCACGCTCACGGAGATGCGCAACGCCGGCAGCGCGGATTTCGCCACGCTCTCCGTGGGCGTCGACGCGGTGCGAAGCCTGGCCGCGGGCTGACGGCGCCTTGCGCCTCGCGCTGGCGATCACCACCTACGAGCGCCCCGACGCCCTGGCGGTGGTGCTCGGCAGCGTCGCGCGGCAACGCGTGGCACCGCACGAAATCCTGGTCGCGGACGATGGCTCGGGTCCGGCCACCCGCGCAGTCATCGATCGATTCAGCGCCACCAGCCCGGTGCCCGTGCGGCATGTGCATCAGCCGCACGAGGGATTCCGCCTGACGCGGCTGCGAAACCTGGCCATCGCCGCCACCCGCTGCGACTTCATCGTTTTCGTGGACGGCGACATGCGATTGCACCCGGATTTCATCGCCGATCACGCGCGCCTGGCGCGCCGCGGATTCTTCACGCAAGGCGTTCGCGTGCTCGCCGACGAGTCTCTGACCCGACGGTTGCTGGATCCCGCCTCGCCATTTCCCGCCGCCACGTCGCGCGGCACCGGCGCCCTGCGCCGCGCCTATCTACTGCATTGCCCGGCCGCCGGCCGGTGGCTGCGCGGCGCGGCCAATGCCTTCATCGCCGTCAAGGGCTGCAACCAGGGCTTCTGGCGCGAGGACCTGGTGCGGGTCAATGGCTTCAACGAGGCCATGATCGGCTGGGGCCCGGAAGACAAGGAACTGTGCGCCCGGCTCGGCCACGCGGGCATCCGGCGCCAGTCGCTGGTTTTCGGCGGCATCGCCGTGCACCTGCACCATCCGGCGGCGTCGCGCGCCGCCCTTCCGGCCAACCTCGCCGCGCTCGAAGCCACGCGGCGCGGCCGCATGATCCGCTGCGAACACGGTCTCGACGCCCATTTGCGCCCCTTCGGGTAACATGGCGCCCCCAAATTCGGAGGTCGAGCATGCCCGGCAAGTTGATTCTGGTCCGTCACGGTCAGAGCGTCTGGAACGTCGAGAACCTCTTCACCGGATGGCATGACGTGGATCTTTCCGAGCTCGGCCGCCACGAGGCGCGCTCGGCGGGCGTGGAGATCAGGAAGGCCGGCATCGTACCCGACGTGGTGTTCACCTCGGTGCTCAAGCGCGCCATCCGCACCATGTGGACCATCCTCGACGAGTTGGACCTGATGTGGCTGCCGGTGGAGCGCAGCTGGCGCCTCAACGAGCGCCACTACGGCGCGCTGCAGGGCCTCGACAAGGCGCAGACCGTGGAGAAACACGGCGAAGCCCAGGTGAAGATCTGGCGCCGCAGCTACGACATTCCGCCGCCGCCGCTGCCGCTGGACGACAAGCGCCATCCCATCTTCGACCGTCGCTACGCCAGGATCGATCCGCGCGTGCTGCCGGCCAGCGAGTCACTCAAGGACACGCTGGCGCGCGTACTGCCGTTCTGGAACGACCGCATCGTCGCCGAACTCAAGGCGGGCAGGAACGTGATGGTGGTGGCACATGGCAATTCACTGCGCGCCGTGGTGAAGATGCTCGACAACGTGAGCGAGGCGGAGATCACCGAACTCAACATTCCCACCGGTGTGCCGCTGGTGTACGAACTCGACGAGGGCCTGAAGCCCGTCAAGAGCGGCTATCTCGGCGATCCCGAGGCCATCAAGGCCGCGGCGGAAGCCGTCAAGAAGCAGACCGAGAAGAAGAAGTAGCTAGTTCGGCGCGGCGGCTGGCGCCTGCCTGGCGGACCAGCCGTCGTAGCGTCCGCCGAGCGCCGCGGCGGTTTCCGTGAGACGCTGGCTGAGCGCCTGCATGTCGGGCACGGTCAGCTGCATCGACTTGTGGGCATGCATGGCGTAGCGCAAGTCGCCGTTCTCCGGCGTGTCTTTCACTTCCGCATCGAAACCCTCGGTGCGCAGCTGGGTGGCCAGCTGGGTCGCGGCTTCCGGCTGTTCGAAGGCGAAGAAGAAATCCACGTCATAGGGACGGAACGGATCCGAGCCGCGCTTGCGCAGCTGGTCGATGAGCTTCGCGTCCCAGGAATCGTTCTGCCGCTTCTTGAGTTCGCGCAGATTCTGGTAGATGCGCCAGGCAGCCACCAGGCCGCCGATCACGGCGAATACGTACAGCCATCCGATGGAGAAATCCATGCGGTTATTCGTCCTCGGCGATGGTCACCTTGAGGCCCGACAGCGCGGGTGTGATTTCGACCTGGCACGACAGCCGCGAGTTCTCGCGGTAGTGCGAAAGTTCGCCGAGCAGGTCGCGTTCGTCCGACATGGGCGGTGGCAGCTTTTCGACCCAGGCCGGATCGACGTAGATGTGGCAGGTGGCGCAGGAACACATGCCCCCGCAGATCGCCGCGACGCCGTAATCCAGCTCGCGCAGCACTTCCATCACTTTGAGACCCGGCTTGCACTCCACATCGTGTGAAACACCGTCCCGATCAATCACCTGCAACGTCGCCATTACCCTTAACCGTTCCTGTAAGTAGTGCGGCGCTAGTGTGCCGAGGTTGCGCATCGGGCGCCAGCGCGAACAGGCCCCGCAGGGCGGCGGCTTCCAGCTGCAGATCGGCCGCCGGCACGGCGCGCACGGTGCGCCGGGTGCGATACCAGAGATATGTCAGCAGGCTGAACACCCGCGTGAGCTCGCTGAGCTCGAGTTCGGTGACGGCCTGCTCGGCCAGCCCCGAGGCCTCGAGCAGCAATCCGCCGTGCGCGGCGGCGCGCGGGTAGTAGGCCAGGATGCAGGCCAGGTCCCACAGCGGATCGCCGAGATGCGCGAACTCCCAGTCGATGAGGTAAATGCGATCCGCGGTGAGCACGTTCCCGTGGTGCAGGTCGCTGTGCACGATGCGCGCCGCGCGTTCGCGCGAACCGGAGCGCAGCAGGGCTTCCTCGGCGCGCTCTAACAAGTTGCCGATGCGCGCGGCGTCGGCGGGATCGTTGCGGATGATCGCATCGGCGTACCTGCGCGCCGACGCCAGCGGATCGAAGCGTGCGATCGGCGGTGGCGTCACGGAATGCAGCATCTTGAGCCGCGCGCCCAGTGAACGCAGGTCGCGCATGCGCGTGAAGTAATGCGGCGTCCACAGCCGCCCTTCGAGATATTCGGTGATCAGGCATGACCGGTCCGGACTCGCATGGACGATTTGCGGCGCGATGCCGGCATTGGCCGCGGCGCCCTGCACCAGCAGCTCGCGCTCGCGGTCCAGCCCCGGGTCGAGCGCGCTGCTTTCGTTGAGCCTGACGACGAAGCGGCCGCGCCGGGTGCGCACCAGGAAACTGCGATTGACCTTGCCGCCGCCGATGAGCTCCTGCGAATACGGCGTATCGCCGTTCTCGCAGCCCGGTATGAATTGCAGCAATCCTTCGTTGATCATGCCGGCACCTCCTGTGCCTGATATTTCCGGCGCCAGGCGACGAAGCCGGCGGCTGCGATCCCTACGAGGATGAGACTGAGCAGCGCCATTCCCCACACCTTTTGCGCAAAGAACAGGAACACCATCAATCCGTTGATGACGATCCAGTACAACCAGTTTTCCAGTTTGGCACGAGCCGCGAGCCAGGTCGCCAACAGGCTGAACCCGGTGGTCAGCGAATCGAGCATGGGCCATGCCGCATCGCGGGGAGCCAGCCAGTGGGCGCTGAGCAGTGACGCGCCGATGAGCACCAGCGCCGCCACAATATGCCAGTGCCAGGGCCAGACTCCGACCTCGAGCTCGCCCTCGCGACTGTCCCGCATCCAGCTCCACCAGCCATAGGCGGACATGCCCACGTAGAAAACCTGCAGCGCGGCCTGCATGGGCAGCTTGTTGATCCCCGAGAGAACCGCCGCGCAGGCGGAGCTGACCGCGCCCGCGATCCAGCACAGGCGATTGCGCCGCGCGGCGAGCACGGCATAAGCCACGCCGGTTACCAGCGCCAGGGCATTGAGCGTTGTGAGAAGTCCGCCGTCGAGTGTCACGATGCGGGGTCGAGCTTAACCCAGCGGGCCCAGCACCTTCATGACGAATATGGCCTTGCCATCGCGCTCGAAAGTGGGGCGCAGCTCGCGTGTCAGGGCTTCCATGACTTCTTCATAACGACCGAACACCTGCGTGCTCATGTCGTTGGTGATGACGCGGAAACGACCGTCGGCGTTCAATCGCTCGATGAAATCCTTGATCGGCGGAATGTAGTCGTGGCGCAGTGGATAGAGGCTGATTTCGACGCCGATGTCCATTTCTTCTCCGTCAGCGAAACGAGTACGTCAGGGTTACGCCGGCATGGCGCGGATCTCCCGCCTGCATGTACCGTTCCGGCACCCAGTCCGGCGGTTCGTTGGCGAAGAAAAAGCCGCGCTGCGAATAGTACCTGTCGAAGAGATTCCGCACCCACACTTCGGCGCGCCAGTGTTCCCCCGAGTACCCCGCCTTGAGGTGCGTGAGCACCCGCGACGGTGCGCGCTCGTCGTGCGAGACGTCGAAGTAGAAATCGTCCTGCCCGGCGAAGTCCACGCGTGCGAACAGTCCACGCGGATGCCGGTATTCCACGCCCAGGTCGAACTGGTACCCCGGCGCATGCGCCTGTTCGCGCCCGTCGAGATCGCGATCGTTGTACACGTAGTCGATGTACTTCGTTTCGAGCAGCGCCGCGCGCAGGTCGAGCAGCAGCGAGGAAACCGGCTGCCAGCGCAGCGTGGCTTCGAGGCCGTGGTTCTCGCCGCTCGCCGCATTGTCCGTGTACAGCACGAAACTCAGGGGATTCCCCGGTTCCAGCTGCTGGCCCGTGGGCACTTGCTGATGCTGCCGCCGCATGTAGAACACCGCGACTTCGCCAGCGACCTTGCCGTCTTCACTGGCGCTGCGGAACCCGAACTCGAGATTGTGCAGGGCCTCGGCATCGAAGCTGCGGTGGTCGGATGGCACGTCCGCGCCGATGTTGAAGCCACCCGCCTTGTAGCCGCGCGACAGCGTGACGTAGGCGCTCGAGCGCGCGCCGAGCTCGCGTCGCAGGCTCAGCGATCCGCCAAACATGTTCTCGGTGGGCGAGAACGCCGCGCCATCCGAGTCCTGGTAGTCGGCGCTGCGGCGCTCGCCGCGCGCACCGACGGAGAAGACCGTGACGTCATCGAGCCGCCACTGCAGTTCGCCATAGGCCGCGACATTGGTCGCGCGGTAGTCGCTGGTCATGCGCGCGCTGCCATCACCCCAGTAGAGGTCGCGCCACACGTCGTTCTGTTCCACGTCCTCGTCGGTGCGCAGGGCGTAAAGACCGGCGAGCCAGGCGAAACCGGAGCCGGCATCCACGCTGGCGCGCGACACCAGGCGCAGATCCTCGCTGATGGCGCGACGATCGCGATCGAAGCGCTGGAAGTAGTCGTAGGGAGAGTTTTCGCCCCAGCTCTCGTCGTTGCCCCAATCGCCGTCGAAGGAATACACGCTGCGCGAATCACCGAATGCCGTGCGGCTGATGAGATCGAAGGATTCCGCGCCGGTGTAGTCGAGCCGCATCGCGCCCGCGCGCGCGAGTTGCGTGTCCTGCCCCGGCTTGTCCGACAACGTGACCCGCGAGTTGTCGATGGAGAACGCGTCGTAACCGTTGTCGAGGTCCACCCACATCAGCGTGAAGTCGGCGCGCAGCGTTTCGGTGGGATGCATCGTCGCCCGAAGTCGCACATTGGTCTCTTCGTAGCCGTTGGTGTCGTCGCGACCCAGGTAACTGTCGCGGCGAAAGCCATCACTGCTATAGGTGCCGGCGTTGAGGCGCCAGGCCGACTCGCCGCTCCCGAGCGCGCCGCCCAACACACCGTTCACGCCCAGGGTGCCGTAGTCGCCAATGGTGACATTGGCGCTGGCATCGGCTTCGCGCTGCGGCGCGCGCGTATTGACCGCGATGAGTCCCGCGAGCGCGTTGGCGCCGTAGGCCGTGCCCTGCGGACCGCGCAACACTTCGATGCGGTCGACGTCCGACAGCGTCGCCGGCATGCCGACGCCGGAGAAGTCGATTCCGTCGATGAGAAAACCCACCGACGGATTGGGAGCACCCTGCCACTGTTCGAGTTCGCCGATGCCGCGCAACTGGAAGAAGCGCGGACGCGAGCTGCCCGCCGACCAGTTGAGATTGGGCACCAGCGCCAGGACATCCTGGAAATGCTGGACGCCGGCGATTTCGAGTGTCTTCGCGTCCAGCACCGTGGCGCTCGCCGGGAGGTTGCCGAGATTGCGGTCGCGCAGGTCCGCCGTGACCACGACCTCGTCGAGCGAAGCGTCCGCCGCGACGGCAAAAGAGCCAAACAAAAGTGGAATCGCGCCCGCGGCGCGTAATGAGAATCGCATCCTATCCCTCCGCCGGTACTAGCCGGATCAGGTTCTACGGGTTCGCGGCCTATCCGCATCTCAGGCTCCTGCAGTGACAGGAACCACCCCGAGGCGAGGCGCATAGTACCCAATTCCGCATTGATTTGGCCGATGGCTTGAGTGGCGCGGGTTTGCGGGTAGAATTCGCGGCCCGCCAAGAGTCCGACATGAGCCGCCGCATCCGCATTTTCCAGGTCGACGCTTTCACCACCGAACGCTTCACGGGGAACCCCGCGGGCGTGGTGCTCGGCGCCGATTCGCTCACGGACGCGGAAATGCTCGCCATCGCGCGCGAACTCAACAACGCCGATACCGCCTTCGTGCTCAAGCCGGACGGCGCGGATCACGAACTGCGCGTGCGGTTCTTCACGCCGCGCACCGAGGCCAGTTTCGTCGGGCATGCCACGGTGGCCACGCATTTCGTGCTGTCGAGCGCGGGCGCACAGGTTCTCCCGGCCGGTGGTGGTCGCATCCGCCAGCGCCAGAAATCGGGCATCGTCGACATCGAAGTGCGCGGTGAAGGCGCCACGCGCCGCATCGCCGTGCGCCAGCCTGCGCCGCCGCTCGGCCGTCAGCTCAACGACCGCGAGCGCCTCGCGGTGCTCGACGCGCTGGCACTGTCCACGGGCGACATCGACACCCGCTGCCCGCTGCGCATCGTCGGCGGCGCGGGCACGCGACTGCTGATCGGTGTGCGCAGCACCGAGCAGCTGAAGCAGCTCAAGCCGGACTTCTCGCGCCTGACGACGCTTTCAGCCCAGCTCGGCGCCGCCGGGTTCTTCGTGTTCACCCTGTCGCACAACCTGCAGGGTTGTTTGACGGAATCGCGCATGTTCTGCCCGGCCCTGGGTATTCCCGAAGACCCGGTCAGCGGCAATGCGCATGGATTGTTAGGCGCCTACCTCGCCGAGCAGGGGTTGCTCACACAGAACGGCGGCACCGCGCGCTTCACCGGCGCGCAGGGACATCACGTGCATCGCGCCGGCCGCGTCGACGTCGAACTCGAGTTCACGGACGGCAAACTCGACGGCGTGTGGATCGTCGGCCAGGCCGTCGAAATCTTCGAGACCGAGATGACGCTCTAGGAAGACGGTGTCAGGCCGGCATTTCGGCATTATTCCTGAGCGTCATCGGCAATCGCCCAGCTCTCAATAATGCCGAAATGCCGGCCTGACACCGTCTTCCTTCCTAGTGCGGGGCGAACCTGTTGGGGTCGACACCCTCGCCCGCCGATCCCGGTTTGAAGCCGCTGGTTCCGCGAATGATCGCGTCGGGAATCATCCGTTCATCCCACTCCTTCGAAGCGGGGCCCTCGCCGCCCAGCCTGAGAATCACCAGCCTGAGCGATGGCACCACCCACATGCGCTGGTGATCCGTGCCTTCGAGCCACGCCACGTCGGGCGAGATGAAGTCGCCGTCGACCCGCGTGAAGAATCCCCGCGGCGAATCCTTGTGCGCGGGCTTCAGCATCTGGTTCACGAATTGCGGCGGCGTGTACTGGTTGCCCTCGAACACGCCATCGTTGACCAGCATCTCGCCGACACGCATCCAGTCTCCGATCCGGGCGCGCACGCAGCAGGCCGCGCTCACACCCTCCGGGCGACGCTCGTTGTCACGCACGCGAAATTCCAGGTCTCCGCCACCCATCGGCTTCCACAATCGCTCCGCGACCAGCGCCTGGTAGGGCTGCTTGCCCAGCCGCTCCAGCACCAGCGCCAGCAGGTCCGTGGACTGCTCCAGCGGCAGATCCGCGAGATCGCCGGCCAGCAGCTGGCGCAGCGACGCATCCGCCGACGGCACCTTCGCCCCCGCATCACCCAGATAGTTAGACGCAGGCCGGTCCAGGTTGAGGATGAGCTTGTCGTTCATCGCCGTTCCGACCAGCAGCGCCGCGAGCACCGGCGAGAATCCCGGGTCCACCGGCGAATCGAATCCGGTTTCATCCCAGTACTTCTCGAACACGATGTGGCCCGCGCGCGCGACCACGAGGGCCGTGGAGTTGCGATCCCCCGCCCAGGCCGCCACCAGTTCCATCGCCCGGGGATCGATGCCGGCCTCGCCAAGGGAAACGCGCGGCTGCGAGGGCCCGGGAGACAGGTGAACGACCACGGGCTGCGCCTCGCCCCCTTTCAGCAGGAACAGGTACAGCCCCACCATCACCATGGCCACGGCGGTGAACACATAAGCCAGTCTCATCATGCGTCTCCCAATGCGTGGCAGGTCACCGCCCGCCCTCCATCCAGCTCGAGCACATGCGTCGTATGCGCGGGCCACTCTTCGCGATGATGCGTGGCGATCACGCAGCTGCCACCCGCGACCAGCCACTCGTTGAGCCGGTGAGCCAGGTCCGCGCGGGTGGCGCGATCCAGCCCGGCGAAGGGTTCGTCCAGCAGCGCCAGTACGGGCTCACGCGCCCAGGCACGCGCGAACAATACGCGCCGCGCCTGCCCATAGGACATTTCCTTGAGCGTGCGATGTCGCAACCCGTAGATGCCGAATCTGCGCAAGGCGCGTTCGGCGTGTTTTTGATCGGCCGCAGTGATCGATTCGTTGAGCCCGATGCTCGCGTATCGGCCGGAGGCGACCACCTCCATCACCGGCATCTTCGGCGCATGCCAGGTCTGCAGGTGCGGGGCGACGTACGCGGTGCGCAACTTGAATTGCTCGAGCGGCACGCCCGGCACGATGCCGGCACGCTCGACCAAACCACCGGCGGCCACCGCATGATCACCATAGATCGTGCGCAGCAGCGTCGACTTCCCGGAACCATTCGCGCCATGCACCACCCAGCACTGCCCGGCGGCGATACGCAGGTCGATGTCATGCAGAATGTGTACGTCGTCGACGAACACATGCGCCTTCTCGAGAGTCACGAGCGCCCGACGACGTTCGCGAACCTTGCGACGCGGCGCCGCCTTGGCCAGGAACGCCGCGGCCTCCTGCTCCAGCAGATCGCGCGCGCCGGACGGACGCAACGCGCCCGCACGATTCACCCGCCCGCGATCCAGTTCGAGCAGGTGGGTCATCGAATCCGGCACGTCCTCGCGACGGTGCGTCGCGAAAATCCACGGCATCGACGAGCGCTTCGTGCTCTCCAGCCAGCGCTGGAAACGCGCGCGGTTGTGCACATCGAGACCATTGGCGACCTCGTCCAGCAGCAGCAGCTTCGGCCGGCTGGCCAGCGCCCGCGCGATCAGCACCAGGCGCCGCTCGCCGTACGACAAGGTGAGAAAACGCCGCTCCGCGAGATGTACGACACCGAGCCGGCCCAACAGGCCGTGCACCCGCCGCGCTTCCAGGTCCGTGAGCGCGCGCATCGGAATATCGGTGCGATCCAGCCCCGTGCCGACGACCTCACTGGCGCGGAAGTTCCAGTCGTAGTGTTCGTAGCGATCCTGGCGCTCCGCGCCCACGTAGGCGATCTCCTCCGCGACACCCGCGGGCGTATCGAAGATTTCGCCCTTGAGCCGGTAGCGCCGTGAGCCGAGGTCGGTGGGCTTGGGCCACACCGCGCCGGAAATCATCTTGAGGAGTTGGGTCTTGCCCGCGCCATTGCCGCCGATCAGCAGCCAGCGCTGGCCGGACCGGATCTGCCAGTTGACGTCGCGCAGGACCGGACGCTCGCCTCGATCGAGATCGATGTGGCGCAACGTGACGGACAAGGACGAGGAAAGGGCTCGGGCGCTCGGCATGCGGGCGCCGCAGCTTACCTCAACGCGGTATCAGGAAGCCGTGGTCGATGCGATGGGCTGATCGGTGGGCAAACGCGCGTCCGGCTCGATGGGCGGCAGGTGCGCTTCGGCGAACACCGCATCGAAATCCGCCGCCAGCACGCTGTCGAACAACTGCTCGATGTCGTCCAGCACGAAATAGGTCTTCTGGTACGAATCGATGAGGTAGTTGGTGCGCAGCACGCGGTGCAGGTCGAAGGCGATACGCGCCGGCCCCGATCCCTTGGTGGCGTAGATCGTTTCGCCGCTGGACGAGAGGATGCCCGCGCCGTAGGCGCGCAGCCCCCGGGACGTCGCGACCAGTCCGAACTCCACCGTGTACCAGTAAAGACGGGCCAGCATCTTCAATGCGGCCGGATCCTGGTGATGCGCACCGATCTTGCCGTAGGCCTGGATGAAGTTCGCGAACACCGTGTGCGCGAGCATCGGCAGGTGTCCGAAGAAATCATGGAACAGGTCGGGTTCGACCAGGTAGTCGAGTTCCTCGCGGCGACGCATCCACACCGTCACCGGGAACCTGCGTTCGGCGAGATGCGCGAAGAAGTCCGCTTCGGGAATGAGGCCAGGCACCCCGATCACTTCGAAACCCGTGAGCCGCTGCAGACGCTCGCTGGCTTCCTCGAGCACCGGGATGCGATGCGCATCGACGCCCAGCAATCTCAGGCCGGCGGTGAACTCGGGGGCGGCGTGATCCGCCATGAGCGCGGATTGGCGCTCGAACAGCGTGCGCCAGATGGCGTGCTCATCCGCGGAGTAGCTGTCGTAGTTCTGGGTAAGCCGGAAGTCGGCCGCGGCGCTGGCGTAATCACCACGCAATTTCACGGCGGCCTGGGTGGGAGCGACGGGTAAACGAGCCATGGCCCGAATCATCCTCCGGCGCCGTTACCGAAATATGGCTATTTCTGTCAGGGGAAGCCGGTTTTTGTGCTGCCTTTCACCAGATTCGATGGCGTTTGTGGTTAAATCCGCCAATCATGAAGCTGGACAAGACGGATCGGCGCATTCTCGACGTCCTGCAGCGAGAGGGCCGCATCAGCGTGACGGACCTTGCCGAACGCGTCGGACTCTCGCCCACACCCTGCGCGCGCCGCGTGCGACAGCTCGAGACTTCCGGGCTGATCCAGGGCTACGCGGCCATCGTCGACCCGAAGCGCGCCGGCCAGACCATCCAGGCCATGGTGCAGATCAAGCTCGAACAGCATTCGGATGAAATCGTCGAACGTTTCCGGCGCACCCTCATCGATCGACCCGAGGTGCTGGGTTGTTACACGATGACGGGCGAGATGGATTTCCTGCTGCACGTGGTCGTGCGCGACATCGAGGCGCTCTCGGATTTCACGATGCGCCGGCTGATGCGCGTACCCGGCGTGCGCGACGTCACCTCGTCGATCGTGCTCGAGACCGTGAAGCGCTCGCAGGTCATTCCGATGGAAGACCTGGCTCCCGAGTGAGACGCGCAAGTACCCGCTGCACGATGTGATCACATCGTTCCGCGCCGAAGTCGAAGATTTCCGAGCTCTCCGTGCGCAGCCGCTGCGTGAGATCGCTGCGCAGCTGCCGTTGCGCGCGAAACAGCCGCGTGCGCACCGTGGTCGCATTGAGCTCGAGGCATTCCGCGGTTTCCCGCACGTCCAGCCCTTCCACCACCCGCAACACGAACACCATGCGGAAAATCTCCGGCAAGGCATCGATGGCGTGCTCCAGCAACGCGCGCGCGTAGGCCGCCTCGGCGAATTGCTCGGCCGTGGGCGCCTCCGGCGTGCTGGCGGGATCCGGCGAGATGACGGCCTCGTCGCCGATCTCATCCAGGGATACGGCGCCCGTGCGCTCACGCCGCCGGATCATCAGTGCCTCGTTGAGCGCCACGCGCGTCAGCCACGCGCCGAAGCGTCCCGTCGGCTTGTAGCTGCCGAGGTGGGTGAAGGCACGTAGATAGGCCTCCTGCACCGCGTCCTCGGCGGAGTCCTGGTCACGAAGCACGGCGCGCGCCACGCGGAACAGCCGGCGATTGTGCCGCCGCATCAGTGCTTCGAAAGCCGCGAGGTCGCGGTTGCGCGCCATCTCGACCAGGCGGTCGTCCGGCAGATCACCGAGGTTGCGCCAGGCGGTGGGGAGCCGCGTCACGGAGGCCAGGTCTTGTGTGCTCATGTGCGGAGAATGCGCCCGACCGGGAAAATGTTCCCGCCCGGCGCGGCATGGGGTGCTGCGGCGCACCGGGCCGATCCCCTTGTGGGAGCGGCAGGCGCCGAAGGCAGCGTCAGTCGCGCGCGCTTCACCATTGGCGGGCAATCGTTTCCCGCTCGACAACTACGGATTCAGCAAAATGTTCGCGTGGGTCGGTGACAGGATTGGAGTGAGCTGGCGGTTGAACACGGGTTGATTGGCGAAGCGCACGAACATCCCGGATCAGATTGGCTGCCCCGCGACCCGTACCTCACCGCCTGCGCCGGCGCGTTGCCAGCACCACGAGAACGGCCAGCGCGCCCAGAAACCACGTGCCGGACGGTCCCATGGCCCAGGACAGCGGGGATTCCAACGCCGCGTTCAGGTGCGCGACGCCCGCGATCAGCCACGGTGATGCGGCGACAACCGCCATGAGCGCCGCCGCGCGCAGGCCAACGCGCGTGACAGCCTCGCGCCGGCGTGCGGCACGGACTCTTCGCATCGTGGTGCCAACGAAAGGATCGGGGGGAACAGACGCACGCTCCTGCTCGAAGTGCGCGGCCAGCCGTGCATCGAAGCTATCAGGGTCGCTCATGACTTCTCTCCATAGTCAGCGAGAATTTCGCGCAGTCGCCCGGCGCCGCGCGCGATGTGGGATTTCACCGTGCCAAGAGGCAATCCGCTGAGCGCCGCGATTTCCGGATGTGCCATGCCTTCGTTGTACGCCAGCACCACGCAAAGGCGCATGTCCGCAGGCAGCGTGGACAGTGCCGCTTCGAGGTCCATGCGCGCAGCCGTGGAGTCGTGATGAACCGCGAGATCCGCAAGTTCCACATCGCTGGTAGTGGCCAACTTGCCGCGCCTGACTTCCTGCAGCCAGACGTTCACCATGATCTTCTTCAGCCAGCCGTCGAAAGCCGCGGCACTGCGCAGCCGACCCAGCGAGCGCCAGGCCGTGAGGAATACCTGCTGTGCCAGGTCATCGCCGAGCGCCGTCTGCCGGCACAGGTAATACATGAACTTGCGGACACGCGCCTGCCGGCGACGCAGCACCTCGGCAAAGGCGCTGTCATCCCCGGCGCACGCCAGGGCGATGACCAGCGTATCGGCCGCCTTCTGCAGGTCGGCGACCGCGAGACGGCTCTCCACCTAACGGACCGGCGGATCGTTCCGGGAGCCAGGGGGTAGTTCGGCGAATCGAGAGGAGATGAATACGCCCAGACCCAGCATCGCGATGCCGGCGGAAACAGCCAGGCCGCCGAACCACCAGCCGATGGCATTCCCGAGCAGTACGAGAATCAAGAAGGACAGCGCCATCCCCGCGCCGACGAACATGATGATCATGCCGCCGATGCGCAGGCCGCGATAGACCTCGCCGGGCTTGGTCTCCTCGGAATCCTCCTTGAAGAGTTCCTTCAGCTTCGCTTCGTCGATCGAGCCCGTCTTCTCCACGATTCGCCGCAGCGTTTCGTGCTTCTCGGCGCTCTTGCGCGCGCTCGACCAGGTGCCAGCGACGACGACAGCCGCGATGAACATCCAGAACCCGAAAGCGCCGACATCAAAGGGTGACATGATTTCCTCCCGGTGAATTGCATCCCGTGTACCTCAAGATGCAGGGGAGATGCGAATGGATGCAGGCCGATTCCGCCAGCGAATGGGCGCCGGTATAGACTCGTGACCCGCCGGGACCATGCCGGGCGTTCGAATGGGAGCACATGCGTCCGCATATTCTCAGACTCGCACTGGTGGGTGGCCTCGGAGTCGCGGCGGGATGGTGGGCGCATTCCACCTATTCGCATCCCGGGCAGGGTTCATCGCACGCAGCAGAAGCAGGCACACCGGCGCAAGACGCCGCGGTTGCCTCGACGCCGGCTCCTCGACAGGCATCCGGTGCGGAGGCCAGCAGCCGAGTCACGGACGAAGTCGGAAACTCTCCAGGCGCGGGTCCCGTTGAACTCGTGGCAGACCAACCCAGTGAAGACGCTCCGCTCACCGGGTTACTGACTGCGGAGAAGATTTCCTGTCGATTCGACCCCGGCAATGCGACACGCGTAAATGGTCCGAACCTATCCGTGTATGAGCTGGCCGACCGGCCTGTTACCTACGACGCGATCGACATCACGGCCGGAAAAGCACGCATGACCGGGAGCGTCGGGGCCACGGGATCGCGCGAAGGCGTTCTCGACATGCAGATGGTCACTACGCACGCGGGTCTGCACTTCTCCGCCGTCAATTCCAGGGGAGAACTTCTCGTGACGACCGTCTTTGGCGCACTCGACGAGGGCAATCATCACCGGGCGGTGATGTCGGTCCATGGCAGGCAGGCCGACGAAGGGTCGTTCCAGGTGTACGGCTCGTGCGACGCCATTCCTCCCGCGGAGTGAATGGCGCGCCCGGACGGATTCGAACCGCCGACCACCTGGTTCGAAGCCAGGTGCTCTATCCAGCTGAGCTACGGGCGCGTGGGGCGGCATTCTAGCCGCTGCCGTGCCGCGCCGACTCCATTTTTCCGTTGCGCCCGGTGAGGTGCACCAGCAGCCCCAGCACGCCCATGGCCCACACGATGGCGGCGCTGGACGGCAGGTCCGTGACCAACGACACGCCGAGGCCCACGACATAACTGCCGATGGCCAGCGCGTAGCCATACCAGAGCTGCCGCCGCGACAGGTGCCGGTACGTCGCCACCGCCGGCACGATGAGCGTCGTGAACACGAGGTACACGCCCACCAGCTGCACGGACGCCGTCACCACGAACGCGAACAGCACGTAGAACCCGATGCGGCCTATCTTCTCGCGCCACAGGAACCAGACGAAGGCGAACACCGCGGTGAGTATCGCGGTGCGAACCAGCTGCGCGTTGGACACCCAGAGGATCTGCCCGGCGAGCAGGTCCTTGAGGTTGTCGCCGCCGTGCGGATCGTTGGCGAGCAGCAGGATCTGCGCCGTGGACGCGAGCACGAACAGGATACCGATCAGCGCCTCCTGCACCTCGGGCCGTCGGCGCTCGGTCCACGTGAGCAGGAAGGCGCCGGCCAGCGCGGCCGCGGCGGCCGCAGCCTGCGCGCCCCAGCCTTCGATGGGCAGCTCGAAGCGATTGGCGATGATCACGCCGAGCGCCGCCACCTGCGCGATGGCGAGGTCGATGAACACGATGCCGCGGGACAACACCTGTTGTCCCAGCGGCACGTGGGAAATGGCCACCAGGCAGCCGGCGATGAGCGCCGGCCAGAGGATGCCGAGGTCTACGAAGGTTTCATTCACTTGAGCGCCGCCAGTAGTTTGTCGAGGGTGTCGTCGTACAGGCCGAACAGGTCCGCCGCCTTCCTGCTGCCGCCCACGGAGAACGGCAACACCACGGCGGGTGTCTTCACTCGTTCGGACAGCCAGTTCGCGGCCTTGGGATCGTTGTAGGCGTTCAGCAGGATGAGCCTGGCCGGCGACGCGGTCAGTTTCGACACCAGGCTGCCGAGGTATGCCGCGGTGGGCGGCACGCCGGGCTTGGGCTCGATCGAAGCCAGCTCCACGAGGCCTAACCAGTGGCACAGGTAGACCTGGTCGCGATGCATGATGACCACGGGCAGGCCCTTGAGCGGCGCCGCCCTGCTCTCCCAGCCCTTCATCGCCGCGTCCCAGCGCGCGTCGAAGTCGCGGGCGCGCGCGGTGAAGTACGCGAGCTGCGCGGGATCGAGCTGCGACAGGCGCGCGGTCAGCGCATGCGCCACCGCTTGGATGTTGCGCGGATCGAGCTGCACGTGGGGATTGCCCTGCGGATGGATGTCGCCCAGCGAGCGGTCCAGCTTCGACGGCACTTCCAGCAACCTCAACGCGGAGGTCGCCTCGAAGTAGCCAGGCGCTCCCGGCCGGATGCGCGAGTTGCCCGACTCCTGGATGAGCACGGGCAGCCAGCCCACTTCCAGCTCACCCCCATTGGCAACGACCAGGTCGGCGCTGCGCGCCCGCGCCACCAGGCTGGGCTTGGCCTCGACGCGATGCACGTCCTGCATGGCGCTGGTGGCGACGTACACGTCCACCTGCTCGCCGCCGAGCTCGCGCGCCAGCGCGCCCCAGTCTGCCGTCGTGGCGAGTACCTTGAGCGCGGCCTGTGCCGGCTGCGTCCCGAATGTCGCCGCCGCGGCCAGCAGGACCAAGTATCGAATGAATCTTTTCATGGCCGGCTCCTAGTACTTGTGCGCGCCGTGCGCGCCGATGCCATAGATGTATTGCAGCCGCCAGATGCGGTCGCGATCGCCATCGTCGCGCGCGTTGTCCCAGTCGTACTGGGCACGCAGCCGCGAGAACTCGCTCGGATTCCAGTCGAGCATCAGCGACAGGCGGTCGGGATTCAGCGAGGTCCACGGCATGGCCGGTTCGATCCGCGCATCGCCCGAGTCCAGCGAGTCGTAGCGCGCACCGGCCCGCCAGCGTGGCGCGAACTGGTACACGGTCTGCAGGTACCAGCCGGAGGAAGTGTTCTGGTAGTTAGTCAGCTGCCCCAGGCCCGACGGATCGGCCACGTAGGTGCCGTCCTCCTCGCGGCGCATGTATTCGCCCTGCAACTTCAGCTGCCGGCGCGCAGACGGCGCCCACTTGAGCACGCCGTCCAGCACCCAGGTATCCGCGTCGCCCGTGAAGCCATCCAGCAGGGCCGTGCCTTCGTCATCCGTGATGGCGCCTTCGCGATCCTCGGCGCGCTGCGTGAGCCAGGCCGCGCCCGCTCGCCAGTTGGTGTCGGCACCCAGGTCGCCGCCCACGTGCGCGAACAGTGTCGCGCCGTTGAAGCCGTTCTTTTCCAGCCGCGTCGACGGGAATCCATCGCCATTACCGGTCTCGGCACCGAATTCGAGGAACAGGTCGGTCGGCGCCAGCCATTTCACCTGCACGCCGTTCTGCCGGTACTGGCCGCCAAACATCGCCTGGTAGACCAGCGGCTGGTCGACGAAATCCCAGGCATGCGCGTGCACTTCGTTGAGGTAGCCGAAGCCCGAGAAGAATCGTCCGCCCTTCACGGTCAGTCCGTCGCGCAGCGCCGTGGTGCGCACGTAGGCCTCTTCCACTTCGATCTCGCCTTCGCCGGTGAGCGCAAAGGTGACCGCGCCCGCGAAGTACGGATCGATGTTGGCGCTGAAGGTCAGTTCCGACTCGCCCAGGTTGAAGCTGCGCTCGCCCGGACCGATCTCATCCCCGGCGGCCGGGAATCCGGCCACGCGCCAGTCTTCCGGATCACGCGAAGTTCCGGTGAAGCTGCCACCGAGGATTAGCGAGATCGCGGGATTGAAGGCCGAGGCACCGCCGCCTCCTGTTGTCGGCTCCGGCGCGGGTTCGGGCGCCGGCGTGGCCGCGGCGAGCGCCGCATCGGCATTGGCCTGGCTGGCAGTTTCGAGTTGCTGGATACGCGCTTCGAGTGCTTCGACCCGCGCTCCGTAGTCCGTCTTCAGTGCCTGCAGTTCCGCACGCAGCGCTGATACATCATCGGCCCATGAAATGGCTGGCAGCGTGGCGAGCGCGAGCAGCGCCGCCACGGGCTTGAAAATCCGCATGGAAAAACTCCTGGAAAAACCAATGAACACGCGGGCGCTCGGGCGGCCGCGTGGAGGTCATCGCGTTTTCAGAGGAGCACTGGGGGAGCTCGCGAACGGAACCCGGTGAACGAGCGCTTCGGGCGCTCCTTCTTGACCACGGGTTTCTGCGGACACTGGTGCGCCACGCTGACGATGACCGGCGCCGGGGCCGCATCGTCCAGCATGTTGTGGAGCGAACTGGAAGTGAGGCAGTAGTCGCAGATCTTCGCGAGCGACGCGTCCTGGTCGCCGGTCTGGTAATGCGTACCGGCATGCACGGTCATGCCGAACTGGGCTGCGAGCAGCGCCAGCGCTACGACATGAGTGATCCAACGACGTGATCTGCGAAACAGATAGGCCTCCGCTGGCGGAGTATCTGCGCGCCGGACGGCGGCGACAAGCTCCTTCCGTCGCATTCCAGGCGGTTCCTGGCGCGGAACCGGGACGCGGTTGCCCGGTCGAATCCCCCGGGAGGTCCTATGTCACCTGAGTCGAGTTCGCCGCGCCGCACCGCGCGCTGGTGGCGCGAGTACCGCGGCACCCTGGCATTCCTGTTCCTCATGCTGGTCTTCCGCTCCGCCTGGGCGGACTGGGTTTCCGTGCCCACGGGCTCCATGAATCCCACCATCCTCGAAGGCGACCGGGTGCTCGTGGACAAACACGTCTATGGCCTCCGGATTCCCTGGACGCTGACGCGCCTCACCGACGGGCGCGACCCGCAGCGCGGCGAAATCGTGGTGTTCGATTCGCCCTACGACGGCATCTCATTGGTGAAGCGCGTGATCGGCGTGCCGGGCGACGTCATCGCGCTGGACGAAGGCGGCCTCTCGATCAATGGCGTCCACGCGAAGTACCAACCCGGCGAACAGCAACGCGTTGCGACCCTGCTCGAATCCACGCAGGCGTGGAATCCCGACATGTGGCTCGAATCCGGCGTCTTGCCGGCGCACCAGGTCATGCGCATTCCGGCCGCCGCCGGCCGGTCGCTCGACTTCTTCGGCCCGGTACGGGTGCCCGAGGGCCATTACTTCATGCTCGGCGACAGCCGCGACAACAGCAAGGACTCGCGCTACATCGGTTTCGTGCCGCGCGAGAACATCGTGGGCCGCGCGACGGGCGTGGCGATTTCCTTCAACCCGGAGCGTTTCTATCTACCCCGGGGCGGTCGCTTCTTCGACGACCTGGATCAATGAGAGTCGCGCGTCACCGTGGTGCCACTGCCGCCCACCAGGAAATCCAGGTCTGCGCCCTTGTCGGCCTGCTGCACGTGTTCCACGTATAGCCGGTAGTAGCCACGCTTCGGCAGCTCCGGCGCCTTCCAGGCCGCGCGCCGGCGCGCGAGTTCTTCGTCGCTCACCTCGAGATGCAGGCGGCGCGCCGGCACGTCGAGTTCGATGATGTCGCCGGTCTTCACCAGGGCCAGCGGCCCACCGGCCGCGGCCTCGGGCGCCACGTGCAGCACCACCGTTCCGTAGGCCGTGCCGCTCATGCGCGCATCGGAGATGCGCACCATGTCGGTGATGCCCTTGCGCAGCACTTTTGGCGGCAACGGCATGTTGCCCACCTCGGCCATGCCGGGATAACCCTTCGGGCCACAGCCCTTGAGCACCATGATGCAGGTCTCGTCGATGTCGAGATCCTCGCGATCGATCTGCTCCTTGAAATCTTCGATGCTCTCGAACACCACGGCGCGGCCACGATGCTTCAGTAGTTTGGGCGTGGCCGCGGAGGGCTTGATCACCGCGCCGTCGGGCGCGAGGTTGCCCCGCAGCACCGCGATGCCGGCGCTGGCCTTGAACGGATCGGCGAACGGCTTGATGACCTCGCGATTCCAGCACGGGGCATCCGCGATGTTCTCGCCCATGGTGCGCCCGTTGACGGTGAGCGCATCCGCGTTCAGCACGGAGGAAATCTCGCGCAGCGCCGCCGGCAGTCCACCCGCGTAGTAGAAATCCTCCATGAGGAATCTGCCCGAGGGCTGCAGGTCGAGCAGGCAGGGCAGCTGCGAGGCCAGCTTGTCCCAGTCTTCCAGCGCGAGTTTCACGCCGATGCGTCCGGCGATTGCCAGCAGGTGCACCACCGAATTGGTCGATCCACCAATGGCGGCATTGGCCTTGATGGCGTTCTCGAAGGCCTGGCGCGTGAGGATCTTGGACAGGACCATGTCTTCGTGGACCATTTCCACGATGCGCCGGCCCGACAGCTGGGCGAGCCGGTAACGATTCGAATCCACGGCCGGTATGGCCGCGTTGCCCGGCAGCGAAACGCCGAGGGCTTCCACCATGCTCGCCATGGTCGAGGCCGTGCCCATGGTCATGCAGTGCCCCTTGGAGCGATGCATACAGGATTCGGCAGCGGTGAATTCCTCTTTTGACATGTGTCCCGCGCGGACATCCTCGGACATCTGCCAGACACCGGTACCGGAGCCGATCTGCCGGCCGCGAAATCGACCCGACAACATCGGCCCGCCGGAGATTCCAATCGTCGGCAGATCGCAGCTCGCGGCGCCCATGAGTAGCGAGGGCGTGGTCTTGTCGCAACCCATGAGCAGCACCACGCCGTCGATGGGATTGCCGCGAATGGATTCTTCGACGTCCATGCTGGCGAGATTGCGGAACAACATCGCCGTGGGCTTGAGCTGCGTCTCGCCCAGCGACATCACCGGGAATTCCAGCGGAAAACCGCCTGCTTCGTAGACGCCGCGCTTCACGAATTCCGCGAGCTCGCGGAAATGGCCATTGCAGGGCGTGAGTTCGGACCAGGTGTTGCAGATGCCGATGACCGGCCGGCCATCGAACATGTCATCCGGATAGCCCTGGTTCTTGAGCCAGCTGCGATGAATGAACCCGTCCTTGTCCTGCTTCCCAAACCAGTCCTGGCTGCGCAACCGCTTTTTTACTTTTGCGTCCATACTCGCCCCATGCAACGGCTGCGCACTATACTGCAGCCCCTTTTTATTTACTCAGACAATTAACGAGGCCTCGCCAGATGTCGATCGATCGACGCGATTCTTCCGCCGCTCTCACCGGCGGTGCAATCTACCCGTCCTTGCGCGGACGCAGCGTGTTCATCACCGGCGGTGGCTCGGGAATCGGCGCCGTCATGACCGAGGCCTTCGCGGCCCAGGGATCGCTGGTGGCCTTCGTCGACATCAACGAGCAGGTCTCGCAGGCACTGGTGCAGAAGATAGAGGCTGCCGGGCATGCGCGCCCCTGGTTCCGCAAGGTGGACGTGACCAACGTCCTCGCGCTGCAGACGGCGGTTCGCGACGCGGCGCTGGTGCTGGGCGACTTCCACGTGCTGGTCAACAACGTGGCCAACGACGAGCGGCACAACTTCCTGGACGTGACGCCCGAGTACTACGACGACCGCATCGCGGTGAACCAGCGCCCCGCCTTCTTCGCCACCCAGGCCGTCGTGCCCGGCATGAAGAAGATGGGCGGTGGCTCCATCATCAACTTCGGCTCGAACAGCTACGGCGCCAAGGGGCGCAACATGTCGGTGTACACCACGGCGAAGTCGTCGGTGATCGGATTCACGCGCGGCATCGCGCGCGAGCTCGGCGAACATCGCATCCGCGTCAACGTGATCACGCCCGGCTGGATCATGACCGAGCGCCAGCTCACCAGGTGGCTGGACGCCAAGGGCGAAGAAGAGATCCAGCGCAACCAGGTGCTGCCCGACAAGGTGCGGCCCGAGGACGTCGCCCCGCTCGCGCTGTTCCTGGCTTCGGACGATTCGCGTGCCATGTCCGCGCAGGAATACATCGTGGACGCCGGCTGGCTGTGAGCATGCGGCTGCTGCAATACACCGAGGGTGCCCGCACGCGCGTCGGCCGCGCCGACGACCATGGCGGCGTGACGCCGCTCGCGGCCGTGGACAGCGTCTGGCAACTCGCGCGCAGGGCCATCGCGGAGCGCAAGACCCTCGGCCAGGTCGTGGCGCTGGGTTCGTTCGAGGCGCCCATCGCCTATGCCGAACTACTCGGCGCCGGCCGCCTGCTGCCACCACTGACCCATCCGGATCCGGCGCATTGCCTGGTTTCCGGCACCGGGCTCACGCATCTCGGCAGCGCGGCGGCGCGCGACGCCATGCACCAGAAGCTGCAGAACAGCACCGAACTCACGGACACGATGAAGATGTTCAAGTGGGGCGTGGAAGGTGGCAAGCCGGCGGACGGCAAACCCGGCATGCAGCCCGAGTGGTTCTACAAGGGCAACGGCGCCAACCTGGTGGCCTGCGGCCAGGCGATCCGCTCGCCGGATTTCGCCGAGGATCACGGCGAAGAGCCCGAGATCGTCGGCTGCTACGTCATCGGCGACGATGGCCGGCCGCATCGGCTGGGATTCGCCATTGGCAACGAATTCTCCGACCACGTCACCGAGCGCCGCAACTATCTACTGCTGGCGCATTCGAAATTGCGCCAGTGCGGCGTCGGTCCGATGCTCAACACCGGCGTGCCGCCGGAGAAACTCGAAGGCACGAGCCGCATCCATCGCGGCGGCGGCACGCTGTGGCAGAAACCCTTCCTGACCGGGGAAGGCAACATGAGCCACAGCATCGCGAACCTGGAGTATCACCACTTCAAGTATCCGCAGCATCGGGCGCCGGGAGACGTGCACCTGCACTTCTTCGGCACCGCGACCGTCAGCTTCGCGGACCACATCAAGGTGCAGCCGGGCGACGAGTTCGAGATCGACCTGCCGGCGTTCGGCGCACCGCTCCGGAACCGGCTCGAGCTGCAGCCGGCCGGCCTCGGATTCAGGCAAATCGGCGAATTGTGAACAGGGGGATGGAATGACAACCGTGCGACGTTTGTTCGGAATACCGGTGGCCGCATGCCTCGCGCTGGCCTTGCTCGCTTCCTGCGCGCGTGAGCCGAAGGACGATCGGGTCGTGCTCGGCTTCAGCCAGATCGGCGCGGAAAGCGAATGGCGCACCGCGAATACCGAGTCCATCAAGAGTGCCGCGGCCACGATGAACGTCGACCTGCGTTTCGCCGACGCCCAGCAGAAACAGGAAAACCAGATCAAGGCGATCCGTTCGTTCATCGCCCAGCGGGTCGACGTCATCGCGTTCTCCCCCGTGGTCGAGACGGGATGGGACACCGTGCTGCAGGAAGCCAAGGCCGCGAAGATCCCGGTGATCCTCACGGACCGCTCGGTGACCGCCGATCCCTCGCTGTACGTCGGCTTCATCGGCTCGGATTTCGTGGAAGAAGGCCGCAAGGCCGCGCGCTGGGTGGTCGAGAAATACAAGGACGGCACCGGCGATGTGAACATCGTCGAATTGCAGGGCACCGTGGGTGCGGGCCCGGCCATCGACCGCAAGAAGGGCTTCGAAGAAATCCTGGCCGCGAATCCGCGCTTCAAGATCATCCGCTCGCAGTCGGGCGACTTCACGCGCACCAAGGGCAAGGAAGTCATGGAAGCCTTCCTGAAAGCCGAGACTCGCAAGATCGACGTTCTCTTCGCGCACAACGACGACATGGCCATCGGCGCCATCCAGGCGATCGAGGAAGCCGGCAAGCGTCCGGGCCGTGACATCCTCATCGTGTCCATCGACGCGGTGAAGGGTGCCTTCGAAGCGATGATCGCGGGCAAACTCAACGTCACCATCGAGTGCAACCCGCTGCTGGGTCCGCAACTCATGACCTCGGTGGCCGAGGTGGTCGCGGGACGTCCCATCCCGAAGCGCATCGTCGTGGACGAGCAGATTTTCCCGATGGAAACGGCGAGCCAGCACATCCAGTCGCGCAAGTACTGACGGATGTCCGAAGCGGAGATCGTGCTCGCGGCGCGGGGGATTTCCCGCGCCTTTCCCGGCGTACGGGCGCTCGACGGCGTCGAGCTCACGTTGCGTGCCGGTGAAGTTCACGCGCTCATGGGCCAGAACGGCGCCGGCAAATCCACGCTCATCAAGATTCTCACCGGCCTCCACGCGCCCGAGGCCGGCAGCATCGAGCTGTGTGGCCGGGTAGTCAGCCCGCATTCGCCTCTGCATGCGCAGGAACTCGGCATCAGCGCCGTGCATCAGGAAAGCCACCTGCTCCCCAACCTTTCCGTGGCGGAGAACATCTGCGCCGGTCGTTATCCGCGCCGTCCCCGGTCGCGTGGCGGCGGCATCGACTGGACCGAGACCCACCGTCGGGCGCGCGAGCTGCTGGCCGGGCTCGGTATCGACCTCGACGTCGAGCAGCTCGCGGGTGGATTGCCGGCGGCGTTGCAGCAGCTCGCCGCGGTGGCGCGTGCGGTTTCGACCGACGCGCGCGTGTTGATCCTCGACGAACCCACCTCGAGCCTGGACGCGGATGAGGTCAAGTCGCTGTTCGCCCTGCTTCGACGCCTGCGCGAACGCGGCGTCGCCATCCTGTTCGTCACGCATTTCCTCGACCAGGTCTACGAGATCTGCGATCGCATGACCGTGTTGCGCAACGGGCGCTTCGTCGGCGAATACGCCTGCGGCAAACTCGATGCGCGCGGCCTCGTGGCGGCCATGGTGGGACGCGAGCTGGCGCAGTCCGCCAGCGCGGCGGATCACTCGATCGCCGACGCCGGCGATGCCGCCGGCCGGCAACTCGCGCTCGCCGCCCGCAATCTCTCGCGCCGCGGCGCGCTCAAGCCCGTGGATATCGAGATGCGCGCGGGCGAAGTGCTCGGCCTCGCGGGCTTGCTGGGTTCGGGACGCACCGAGCTCGCGCGACTGCTGTTCGCGCTCGACGCGCGCGACTCGGGCGAGATCACGATCGACGGCAAGAACGCCGCGCTCACGGGGCCGTCCGATGCGCTGCACCTCGGGCTCGGATTCTGCCCCGAAGATCGCAAGCAGAGCGGCATCGTCGCCGAGCTCTCGGTGCGCGAAAACATCGTGCTGGCGCTGCAGTCGCGCATGGGCCTGGGAAAATTCCTGGATGCGGAAGCGCAACGCGTGCTCGCCGAGAAACTGGTCGCGGCACTCGGCATCAAGACCGCGTCCATCGAAACGCCGATCGCGCAGCTCTCGGGCGGCAATCAGCAGAAGGCCATCATCGCGCGCTGGCTCGCCACGCAACCGCGCGTGCTCATCCTCGACGAGCCCACGCGTGGCATCGACATCGCCGCGAAGCAGGAGCTCATGAACGAAATCATCCGGCTCGCGCGCGACGGCACGGCGGTGTTGTTCATCTCGGCCGAGATCGGCGAGGTCGTGCGCGTATCCGACCGCATCGTGGTGATGCGCGATCGCGCCAAGGCCGGCGAGCTGCGCGGCGGTGCGGACGAAGACGCCGTGTATTCGATGATCGCGGGCACCTGATGCGCCGGCTGTCGCAACACGCGTTGTTCTGGCCGGCGGCCACGCTGCTGCTGTTGCTCGCGGTCAGTGCCCTGTTCAACGGCTCGTTCCTGAAGATTTCCTGGCAGGACGGACACCTGTACGGAAACATCATCGACATCCTCAATCGCGCCGCCCCGCTCATCGTGGTGTCGCTGGGCATGACGCTGGTGATCGCGGTGCGCGGCCTGGACATCTCCGTCGGCGCGGTGGCCGCGTTGTCGGCCACCGTGGCGGCGTTGCTCGTGGGCGGAGCCTTCAACGCCGGCGGCGAAGTGGCCAGCGACAATCCGCTGTTCGTGGCCCTGGGCGCGGCGCTGGCGGTGGCGGCGTTGTGCGGCCTCTGGAACGGCCTGCTGGTGGTGAAGGCCGGCATGCAACCCATCGTCGCCACACTCATTCTCATGGTGGCGGGACGCGGCATCGCGCAGCTGCTCACCGGCGGACAGATCATCACCGTCTATTACCCGCCCTATTTCACGCTCGGCAATGGATTCCTGCTCGGCATTCCGGTCGCGTTGTGGATCACGGCGGCGGCGTTCGTGCTGCTGCACCTGGCCATCACGCGTACCGCACTCGGCCTGTTCATCCGTTCCATCGGCGGCAATCCGGAAGCCGCGCGCGTGGCGGGCGTGCGTTCCTCGGCCATCAGCCTGTGCGTGTACACGTTCTGCGGGCTGGCCGCGGGCATGGCCGGCCTCATCCTCAGTTCCAATGTGAAGAGCGCGGACGCCAACAGCGCCGGCCAGCTGCTCGAGCTCGACGCGATCCTCGCCGTCACGCTCGGCGGAACCGCGCTCACCGGCGGACGCTTCACGCTCGCGGGCACCGTGCTCGGCGCGCTCATCATCCAGACGCTGACCTCGATGATCTACTCGCTGGGCGTACCCACCGAGGTGAACCTGGTGGTCAAGGCGCTGCTGGTGTTCGCGGTGATGCTGCTGCAGTCGCGTGAATTCCGCGCGCTGGTCGCGAAGGTGCTGCGGCCCGGCCACGCGCGACGGGAAGGCGCCCCGTGAGCCGGCGACTCGTGCCCCTGTGCATCACCGTGCTGCTGTTCGTCGGCATGGCGGCGTTCGGTGGCATCCGTTATGGCGGGTTCCTTTCCCCGCAGGTGTTCCTGAACCTGTTCATCGACAACGCCTTCCTGCTCGTGGTCGCCGTCGGCATGACCTTCGTGATCCTCTCGGGCGGCATCGACCTGTCGGTGGGCGCATTGATCGCACTCTCCACCATGGTGGCGGCCACTCTGCTCGACGCGGGATGGAATCCCTATGCAGCCATGGTGGCGGTGCTGCTGCTGGGCGGCGCCTTCGGCGCGGCGCAGGGATTCCTCATCCAGCGCTTCGGCCTCGCGCCCTTCATCGTGACACTGGCCGGAATGTTCCTGGCACGCGGCTGCTGCTATCTCATCAATACCGAATCCATTCCGATCGTGGATTCCACGTTTTCCGGTATTGCCCAGGCACGCATCCCGGTGGGCGGCGGCGCCTCGCTCACCATCGGCGCGGCGGTCGCGGTGCTCGTGGTACTCGCCGCCATGCGACTCGCGCATTCCACCGAATTCGGCCGCACCGTGTACGCGATCGGCGGCGCCGAACCGTCGGCCCGGCTCATGGGCCTGGCCGTGGATTCGGCGAAGATCAAGGTCTATCTACTCAGCGGGCTGCTGGCGGCCATGGGTGGCCTGCTCATGACCTTCTACATGCTCTCCGGCTACAGCCTGCACGCGGTCGGGCTGGAGCTCGATGCCATCGCCGCGGTGGTCATCGGCGGGACGCTGCTCGCCGGGGGCGTCGGCTACGTCGCCGGAACGTTGTTCGGCGTACTGATTCTGGGCATCATCCAGACCCTCATCGCCTTCGAGGGGACCCTGAGCTCATGGTGGACCAAGATCGTCGTCGGAGCTTTGCTCTTGCTCTTCTGCCTGTTGCAGCGGCTGTTCGAGGGGCGTTTGCGCAAGACAGCATGAGGCGTCCGTTCGGCCGCTTGCCCGACGGCAAGGAAGTGGAGGTCTTCACGCTGGGTTCGGAAGACGGTCTGCAGGCCGAGATCCTGTCGCTGGGCGGCATCCTGCGAAACCTGACCTTGCCCGTGAAGGGCCGCCGCATCCCCCTGGTGCTGAATTTTCCCGATCTCGCCGGCTATACGAAGGACACCTCTTACATCAGCCAGCTGGTCGGGCGCTTCGGCAACCGCATCGGGGGCGCCGCCTTCGAGCTGGACGGCAAGAAATACGCGCTGACCGCCAACAACGGGCCCAACCTGCTGCACGGCGGTGACGTGGGCTTCGGCAAGTACGTGTGGCTGGTGCACGGCACGGGAAGCGGCCGCAATTCGTACGTCAAGCTCGGCCACTACTCGCCGGATGGCACCAATGGATTCCCGGGCAACCTCAACGTGACCGCGCTGATCAGCGTTTACGAGAACACGCTGACGCTGGCCTACGAAGCCACCAGCGATGCGCCGACGCCGATCAACTTCACGTGGCATCCCTACTTCAACATTTCCGGAGATCCCGGTCGTCCCATCGACGAGCAGCGGCTCATGATCAACGCCAGCCGCTACCTGCCCATCAGCGAGTCGCGCGTGCCGACGGGCGAGATCGCCTCCGTGGCGGGAACGCCCTTCGATTTTCGCAAGGCGAAGAGCGTGGCGGTTCCGCCGCCGGCGTCCCACCCGCAGATCGCCCTGTCCGGCGGATTCGATCATTGCTGGGTGCTCGACAAGGGCGCGACGGCCGCGGAGATCGTTTCGCCGCACAGCGGTGTGCGCATGGCCGTGCGCACCAACCTGCCGGGACTGCAGGTCTATGGCGCGTATCACCTGAGAACCGCCTACCCCGGCCTGCACGGCATCTGCCTCGAGCCCGAGAATTTTCCGGACGCGCCCAACCACGCCAACTTCCCGAGCAGCATCCTGCGACCGGGCGAGACTCACCGCTCGTACATGAGCTTCACGTTCAGCAGCTAACGAACCACGCCGAAAATCGGGCCCAGGGACGCGTGGTCGTCGGCGCGCTTCAGCTCCGGCGCGTAGAGGCTCGAGATCGACCCGTCGAGGTACAAGGCCTCGCTGCACCCGAGGTGGTCAAGGAAGAACCGTGCGAACTCGAAGAAGTTGACGCGCGCTTCACTGATGACGAACACGGCACTCGCCGGTGTCGGTGCGCACACGCCATTGCGGATCACGCGTGATTCCGAGTTTTTGCGGAACGTGAAGGAACCCGGCACCAGGCCACGATGCACCAGCATCGGTCCGGACTGCGTCGCGATGGCCGGCGTGTAGTTGCGGTATTCGTAGGTCGCCAGCACCCGCACCCCGTCGCCATCGACCATGAACACGCCGTTCGGCTGCACGAAGAAATTGCCGTAACCCTCGCCGCGATTGATGGGCGCCCGCTCCCGGCCGTCGATGACCAGCAGCCCGACGGGTCGGAAGTCCGGGTGAAACATGCCGGCGTTCATCGCGAAACCCAGCGTTTCGCCACGTCCTTCGAGGTCCGCTCGAAGCGCATCGAATTTCAGGTAGGGCTTGCCTTGCGCATTCGCATGAAACAGCCGCAGCTTCCCGGCGCGCACATCCACTCGGCACACGACGAAGGACCGGGAGTCCGACACCGTCCGGACGCAATCCACCGCCCCGGTGACACGCGCCGCCAGCAAGGCCAGCAGCCCCATCAATCCCGGCAACCACGGTCGTGCGCGCATCGGCCCGCAGCATACCGGGTATCATCGCCGGCGCGTGAAAGCCGCCTTCTTCCTCCCGACCTACTGGCCCACCTGGCTGGGCCTGGCTTTCCTGCGCGTTTTCGAACCCCTGCCACACCGGCTGCTCTATCTACTCGGCCGGGGCCTCGGGCTCTTCATCTTCGTCTTCCCGACGCCGTTCAAGCGCATCGCCCGGCGCAACATCGAGCTCGCGCTGCCCGAACTCGATGCGGCAACCCGCCAGAAAATCCTGCGCGAGCACTTCGCCGGCCTGGGATGCGCGCTGTTCGAAACCGCGATCAGCTGGTGGTCGTCCAACGAGCGCATCCGCCGCATCACCGAGATGCGCGGACTCGAACACCTCGAGGCCGCCCAGGCCACGGGACGTGGCGTGCTGCTGCTCTCGGCGCATTTCAATTCCATCGAGATCGGCTGTCGCGCGCTGGCGGCGCGCCTGCCGCTCAATATCATGTACCGCCCGACCAAGAACCTGCTCATCGGCGCCTTCGTGCATTCGCGCCGCGCGGTCCAGACGCGGCGCGCCATTCCCCGCGACGACGCGCGCACGCTCATCCGGGCACTCAAGGACGCCGAGGTGGTCTGGTACGCGCCGGACCAGAGCTTTCGCAAGAAAGGCGCGGAAATGGTGAAGCTCTTCGGCATCCCGGCCGCCACCAACACCGCCACTTCGCGCATCGCGAAAATGACCAACGCCCTGGTGCTGCCCTACTTCTTCGAACGGCTGCCCGGCGGCGGGTACCGCGGCGTCATCCACCCGCCGCTGGAAGACTTCCCCACCGATGACCCGGCGGCCGACACCGAGCGCTTCAACCATATCGTCGAAGCCGAGGTACGCCGCATGCCCGAGCAGTACCTGTGGATTCATCGGCGATTCAAGGGCTTGACCGCGGACTACCCGGACTACTACACCCTCGGGTGAGGCGGATTTCCCCCTTATCTTATGGCCCCACGACGGGTCGCAATTTAAGATAGCCGCCCACTCGAAACACACCTACACGGGGATTTGATTCATGAAGAAGTATCTGACTGCGCTCGTCCTGGCGGGCGGACTCGTCGCCGCGCAAGCCCAAGCCGCCTGCGACTACCCGGTCGCGCCCGGAAAATTTCCGGACGGCAGCCAGGCGTCGAAGGAAGAGATGCTGGCCGCCAAGAAGCTCGTGACTCAGTACAACACCGACATGGAAGGCTACCTCGCCTGCATCAAGACGGAGTTCGACGCCAGGGCCGCGGCCGACACCAGCTCCACGGCGGCCCAGAAGGCCGAGGCGCAGAAGGTGCAGGACCAGAAGCACAATGCCGCCGTCGAGGAAGTCACCGCCGTGACCGATCGCTTCAACGAACAGCTGCGCGCGTGGAAGGCCAAGAACGCGCCGGAGAAGAAGAGCTCCTGATCGCCGCGCAACAGTCCGGCGGCAGGGGCATAGCGATATGTCTTTGCTGACACCCGCCCAGGCCGAAACGCTGATCGAGCAGCACCTCGTGTGCCTGCCGATCGAGTCGTTGCCATTGACCCAGGCAGCGGGCGCCGTACTGCGCGAGAACGTCTACGCCGAGCGCGATCAACCACCCTTCGACCGCGTGGCGATGGATGGCATCGCGCTGTCGGTTTCGGGTGCGACCAGTCATGCCGGCCGACTGCGAGTCGCAAGCTCGCAAGCGGCCGGCGATCCACCGCACACGCTGTCCGATCCGGCGAACTGCATCGAGATCACGACCGGCGCCATGCTGCCGCAGGGTTGCGATGCCGTGGTCCCGGTGGAACAGATCCAGCGCAACGGTGACATCGTGGAAATCGGCCGCAAGGCGCCGCAGCCCTGGCAGAACGTGCATCGTCGCGGCTCGGACTGTCGCCAGGGCGCGCTGCTGCTGGCCGCGGGCACGCGTCTCTCGGCACCCGAAGTGGCCATCGCCGCGGGCGCCGGCATGGCCCGCCTGCGCGTGAGTGCCCAGCCCATGATCGTGGTGATTTCCACGGGCAACGAACTCGTGGAACCGGGCGAACGCATCGAACCCCACCAGATCCGCCGTTCGAATGCCTATGGCATCACCGCGTCACTGCGCCAGCATGGCTTCACGCGCGTCGCCGACGATCACGTGCGCGACGACGAGGCCGAGCTCACGGCGCGCCTGGGTTTCCACCTGCGCACCCACGACGTGCTGATCCTGTCGGGCGGCGTTTCCATGGGCAAGCTCGACCTCGTGCCGCGCGTGCTCGAGAAGCTGGGCGTCACCCTGGTGTTCCATCACATCGCGCAGCGACCGGGCAAGCCGATGTGGTTCGGCGTATCGCAGTCGGGACCCGCCGTGTTCGCGTTGCCCGGCAACCCGGTGTCGACGCTGGTGTGCCTGGCGCGGTATGTATTGCCGGCGCTGCGTGCCGCCATGGGCGAAGCACCGGGCGAGTCGTCGCGCATCGCGCTGACCGCACCCTTCGATGTGAAGGCGCCGCTGGCCTTTTATCTGCCCGTCAAACTAAAGAGCGACGACTGGGGACGTACCTCGGCCGAACCTCGTCCCACGAACGGGTCCGGCGATTTCACGGCGCTGGCCGGCACGGATGGTTTCGTCGAATTGCCGCCGGGCCCGAACACCTTTCCCAAGGGTCACGTGGCACGTTTCTTCCCCTGGTGAGTCACAACATCCATGGACTCGCGTGAAAAAGTGATTCCCCTCGCCTCGCTGACCGGCGCGCGTCCGCCCGTCGACACGCTGCGACGGCCCATCCACGACTTGCGCATCTCGGTCATGGATCGCTGCAACTTCCGCTGCCCCTATTGCATGCCGCGCGAGACCTTCCACGAGTCCTACCGCTTTCTCAAGAGCAGCGAGCGCCTGGATTTCGCCGAGATCGTCCGCCTGGCGCGCGTGTTCGTGCGCGCCGGCGTCAAGAAAATCCGCATCACCGGCGGCGAGCCGCTGCTGCGGCCCAATCTCGCCGACCTCATCGGTGATCTCACCCAGCTGCCCGGCATCGAGGACATCGCGCTCACCACCAACGGCGTGTTGCTCGCGAAGTACGCCACCGAGCTCAAGGCCGCGGGCCTGCAGCGCATCACCGTGAGTCTCGACACGCTCGACCCCGCCGTGTTCGCGAAAATGAGCGGTGGATTCGGCGGTGTCGGCGAAGTGCTCGACGGCATCGAACACGCGCGCCGCGCTGGCCTCGCTCCCATCAAGATCAACACCGTCGTGCAGCGCGGCGTCAACGACCACACGCTGCTCGACCTGCTGGCACACTTCCGCGGCACCGGCGTCGTGGTGCGTTTCATCGAATACATGGACGTGGGCACGCGCAATCACTGGAGCCCCTCGCTGGTGGTGCCCTCGAAGGAACTCGCGGCCATGATCTCCGCACGCTGGCCATTGCAGCCGCGTGACCGCGACTACCGCGGCGAAGTCGCCGAGCGGCATGTGTTCGCGGACGGCGCCGGCGAGGTGGGATTCATCTCCTCGGTGTCGCAGCCGTTCTGCGGCGATTGCTCGCGGGCGCGCATTTCGTCTGACGGCTCCTTTTATACGTGCCTGTTCGCCACGCAGGGCACCGACCTGCGCGCGCCGCTGCGAGCCGGCGCCACCGACGACGAGCTCCACGAGCTGGTGCGCGGCGTGTGGACCGGACGACGCGACCGCTACAGCGAACTGCGCGCCTCGTTGCGCGACAGCGCCGACCTGCACAAGGTCGAAATGAACTACATCGGCGGCTGATCGCCGCCGCGACTCCCATGCCACGCACTCCGTCCAAGCTCACGCATCTCGATGCCGCGAATCGTCCCACCATGGTGGATGTCGGCGGCAAGACCGCGACCCTGCGCGAGGCCAGCGCCGAGGCCATCGTCAAACTACCGCCGGCCGTGGCGCGGGAACTGAAACGCACCGGCCATCGCACGAAGAAAGGCCCGGTGTTCGATACGGCCATCGTGGCCGGCGTCATGGCCGCCAAGAAGACCCACGAGATCATCCCGTTCTGCCATCCGCTGGCGCTGGAGCGCTGCACGGTGGACATCAGCGATGCGCCGCGCGGGCAGGTGCGTATCGTCTGCAGCGTGGCCGTGCACCACAAGACCGGCGTTGAAATGGAAGCGCTCGTGGGCGCCAGCGCCGCCGCGCTCACGCTCTACGACATGTGCAAGGCGCTGTCGCATGACATCGAAATCGGAACGGTGCGGCTGCTGAGCAAACGGGGCGGCAAGCGGGATTTCGACCGCAAGCCGGGCCGCAAGCCAGCCCGCAAGCGCGCATGAGCGCCGAGACGCCCCGCCTGTTTGGTCTCGTGCTCGCGGGTGGGCGCAGCCAGCGTATGCAGCGCGACAAGGCCGCGCTCGAATACCGTCCCGGCGAGACCCAGCTCGACGCGGCGATGCATCTGCTGGAGAACCGCGTGGAGCAGGCCTTCGTCTCGCTGCGCGCCGACCAGCGCGACGACCACACGCGCTCCGGTTACCGGCACATCGTCGATCGTGGGGATGTCCAGGGACCCATCGCCGGCATTGCCGCCGCGCTGGCCGCGCATCCCGAGGCCGCGTGGCTGGTACTGGCCTGCGATCTGCCGTTTCTCGACGCCCGCACCCTCGATTCATTGATCGCCGCGCGCGATCGCGACGGTGACGCCACGGCGTTCCGTTCCTCCCACGATGGGTTGCCCGAACCGCTGTGCGCCATCTACGAGCCGCGCGCGCTGGCGGGCATCGACGCGCACATCGCCGCGGGCAAGAACTGCCCGCGCAAATTTCTCATCAACGCGAAAACCCGGCTGCTGTCGCAGCCGAACCCGCGCGCGCTCGACAACGTCAACACCGTGGCGGAGTATGGCGAGGCCATGTCCGCGCTGAATTCTCCGGAGACGATCGCGCCGCGCGAAATCCGCGTGCAGTACTACGCCTTGCTGCGCGAACAGGCGGGTCGCAGCGCGGAGACCCTGCAGACCCGGGCGCGAACTCCGCGCGAGCTGTACGTGGAGCTGCGGGCGCGTTATCCCTTCACGCTGCCGCCCGAGATGTTGCGCGTGGCCGTGAACACCGAGTTCGGCGACTGGTCACAGCCGCTGCAGCCCGGCGACGCGGTGGTGTTCATCCCCCCGGTGGCGGGCGGATGAGCGCGCAATTCAGATTCAGTGAGGAGCCGCTCGACACGGCGGCGCTGCAGCGCGAGCTGCGCGACGACCGCTGCGGCGGCTTCGCGGCCTTCGAGGGCTGGGTCCGCAATCACAACGAGGGCCATGCCGTCACGCGCCTCGAATACGAAGCCTTCGTCGAACTCGCCAACAAGGAAGGTGCGCGCATCGTCGAAGAAGCGGTGCGCCGGTTTGGCGTAACCCGTGCCGCCTGCGTGCATCGCGTGGGCTCGCTGGCCATCGGCGACGTCGCCGTGTGGGTGGGAGCCAGCGCCGCGCATCGTGACGAGGCCTTTCGTGCCTGCCGTTTCATCATCGACGAAGTGAAACACCGCGTTCCGATCTGGAAGAAGGAACACTACGTCACGGGCGACTCGGGCTGGGTGAACTGCGAGAGATGCGCGGTCCACGCGCATGACCATGACCATGAACACGACCCGGGTCATGGGCACGAGCACGCGCCCCAATCGCCGGCCGGGCTGGTGCCTGACTACTCGCGCCAGGTCGCGCTGCGCGAAGTGGGAAGCCAGGGCCAGGCGCGCCTGCGCGCCGCGTCCGTGCTGGTCATCGGCGCGGGCGGACTCGGCGTGCCGGTGCTGCAGTATCTCGCCGGTGCCGGGGTCGGCCGGCTCGGCATCGTCGACGGCGACCGGCTCGAGCCATCCAACCTGCATCGCCAGACCTGGTACGCGCTCGCCGACTGCGGCCGCGAGAAGGCCGCGCTGGCCGCGGCGCGCGTACGCGCTCTGAATCCCGAGGTGCGAGTCGAGACGCACAACCTGCGCCTCGATGGCGGCAACGCCGATCGGCTGGTCCAGGGCTACGACCTGGTGCTCGATTGCAGCGACAACTTCAGCACCAAGTTCCTGCTGAACGACGTCGCGCTGCGTACCGGCAAGCCCGTGTTGTTCGCCAGCGTGTATCAGTACGAAGGTCAGCTGCAGCTGGTGTCGGGAGACGCCGCGACGCCGTGCCTGCGCTGCGTGTGGCCCGAGGCCACGCGCGACGGTCTGGTGGGCAATTGCGCCGAGGCCGGTGTGCTCGGCCCGGTGCCGGGCGTGTTCGGCAGCCTGCAGGCCCTCGAAGCACTGAAATTCCTGCTCGGCCTCACCGGCCTGGCGCCGGGCGAGATGCTGATCTTCGACCTCGTGACGCTCAACACCCAGCGGCTGCGCGCGCGTCGCGCGCCTGAGTGCGTCGCACACAAGGGCGCGCGCGAACCCGGGGTGGCCGCCACGCCGGCCAGCCCGGTGCTCGAAGCCGAATACTCGTCGCTGACCCAGGCCGTGGCCGAGGGCTACACGTTGATCGACGTCCGCGATGCGCGCGAGCGTGACGCCGAGCCGGTTCCCGCGCCCAGCCTGCACCTGCCCATGACCAAACTACTCACCTCGGCCTCGGAACTCGACTTCGCCGGCCGTTACCTGCTGGTCTGTGCCACCGGCAAACGCAGCACCGCCGCGGCGGACCTGTTGCGCTCGCAGGGCATCGGCGATTGCCGCAGCCTGCGTGGCGGCCTCAAAGGCCTGAAGACCACCGCTTGAAGCGGCTGCTCCCGGCGATCGGTGCGGTGATGCTGGCCTGGCCCGGCATCGACGCGCGCGCGGCGCCGGAGAACTCCGAACGTCCCCTGCTTTCTTACGCGCGCGAGCGCGAGGCCAAACGCGTCGCGCAGGATCCTGGCACCGCCCGCGCCTCGGGCGTGAACGAGGCCGAGCATCAACGCGAGCAGTCCCGCGTCCCGAAAGACGAAGACTGCGCGGGCTCGCTGGGCGCCGCGCGATTCGCGGAGATCCATGCCGAGGTGGCCATCGCGCGCCAGCAGGATGGCGATTTCGCCGGCGCCGCCACCGAGTATCGCCGCGCCATCACCTGTCGCCCGCGCGACGCCAACCTGCTCGCGGCACTCGCGGGCGTGTTGTTCGACGCGCGCGACTATGCGGGCACGCGCGTGGCCGTCGCCGCGTCGCTGGCCATCGATCCGCGCTCGGTGGCCACCAACCGCCTTGCGGGAAACCTCGAATACGTCGAAGAGCACTGGGCCGAGGCCATCGCGCGTTTTCGATACGTGGCGGCCAGCGACCCGGATCGCACGCAGGCCGGCTATGGCCAGCTCATGTACTGGCTGGCGCAGCGGCGCGCCGGCGTCGAAAGACCGGAATTCATCGCGCGAACGCCCGGAGACGGCTGGCCACAGCCACTGCTGTTGTACATGCGCGGCGAATACCCCGAAGCGGACCTGCTGCGCCCCATCGAAGACGGCGACTCGGAATCCAATTCGCAGCCCAACACCAGCACCGACGAACGCCTGTGCGAGGCGCTGTTCTACGTGGGCGAAGAGTTGTGGGCCCGCGGCGAGATCGACGCGGCGCGCGACTATTTCGCCGCGCTGGTGAACATCAAGGTGATCTACTTCCTCGAACACGGACTGGCGCTGGCCGAGATCGCCAAGCTGCGCGCGCGCTGAACCCGCGGCAGCGCAGGGAAAACAGGAATGTCCCCATTTACGGGCGGATCTGGCCGGTGCCCCTGACGACGTATTTGTAGGAAGTCAGTTGCTCGACCCCCACCGGGCCGCGCGCATGGAAGCGATCGGTGGAGATGCCGATTTCGGCTCCCATGCCGAACTCACCACCGTCCGCGAACTGCGTCGAGGCGTTGTGCAGCACGATGGCGCTATCTACCCGGTCGAGGAAGCGCTGCGCGGTCGCGGCGTTGGCCGTGACGATGCTTTCGGTGTGCGACGAGCCGTACTTGCCGATGTGCGCGATGGCGGCATCGACGCCATCCACCACGCGCGCCGCGATGATGGAATCGAGGTACTCGGTGTACCAGTCCTGCTCGCTGGCGGGCTTCACTCGCGCGTCCACCTTCTGCACCTCGGAATCGCCGCGCACTTCGCAGCCGGCGTCGAGCAGGTCCTTGACGATGGGCGCGAGATGGCTCGCCACCGAGGCGGCATCCACCAGCAGGGTCTCGGCGGATCCGCACACGCCCGTACGCCGCAGCTTGGCATTCTTGACGATGGTGCGCGCCATGGTGAGATCGGCGTCCCGATCCACGTACACATGGCACACGCCTTCGAGGTGTCCGATCACCGGGACGCGCGCCTCGGCCTGCACGCGCGCCACCAGGCTCTTGCCGCCGCGCGGCACCACCACGTCGATGAAGTCGGTCATCGAGGACAACAGGTAGCCCACCGCGGCCCGATCCGTGGTCGGCACCAGCTGGATGCATTCGGCGGGCAGACCCGCGGCGCGCAACCCTTCCACCAGGCAGGCGTGGATGGCACGACTCGAGTGCGCGCTCTCCGAGCCGCCGCGCAGGATGGCGGCATTGCCCGACTTGAGGCACAGGGCGCCGGCATCGCAGGTCACGTTGGGACGGCTCTCGTAAATGATGCCGATGACTCCGAGCGGCACGCGCACGCGCGAGATCTCGAGGCCATTGGGCCGGGTCCATTGCGCGATGGTGGCGCCGACCGGATCGGCCAGCGCGGCGATGTCTTCCACGCCACGCGCCATGGCCTCGATGCGTTTTTCATCCAGCGCCAGGCGGTCGAGCATGGCGCCCGACAACCCCTTGGCGCGTGCCGCGTCCATGTCGCGCGCGTTCGCCGCCATGAGATCGGCGCCGCGCGCCCGCAACGACTTCGCCACCGCCCCGAGCGCGCGGTTCTTGGTGTCGGTGCTGGCCAGGGCCAGTATTTCCGCGGCGGCAACCGCACCCCGCCCCAGCGTCTGCATGACGGTGGCGACATCCTGGCCGGCGGTTTGTTCGAAGGCAGCGTTCACGGAAATTCCTCTAATAAACCGGCGCGATCTCGGCGCGCATCATCACCAGGTCATCACGGTGGATCATCTCGTCGCGGCCGCGAAAGCCCAGCAGCGCTTCGATGTCGGCGCTGCGCTTGCCGATGATGCGCAGCGCATCGCCGTCGTTGTAGGCAATCATGCCACGCGCAATTTCATTGCCCTCGCGGTCGAGCACGCTCACGGTGTCGCCACGTGCGAACCGGCCGCTCACGGCGACCACGCCCGCGGGCAGCAGGCTCTTGCCCGAGCGCAGCGCCTGCATGGCGCCGGCGTCGACGGTGACCGCGCCATTGGGTCGCAGCGCACCGGCGATCCACTGCTTGCGGGCGTTTTCCGGATTCTGCGTGGGCAGGAACCAGCTGCAGTCGGCGCCTTCCTCGAGGCGTCGCACCGGGTGCAGCGGTGCACCTGCCGCAATCGCCATGGCGCAGCCGGCCGCGGTGGCGATCTTGGCCGCCGCGATCTTGGTGGCCATGCCACCCGACCCGACGGCCGACGCGGAACCCCCGCCCATGGCCTCGATCTCCGGCGTGATCTCGCGCACTTCCGGGATCAGGCGTGCCGTCGGATCGCGGTTGGGATCGGCGGTGAACAGGCCGGAAACGTCCGAAAGCAGCAGCAGGCAATCGGCAGTGGTCATCTGCGCGACTCGCGCCGCGAGACGGTCGTTGTCGCCGTAGCGAATCTCGGTGGTGGCCACGGTGTCGTTTTCGTTGATGACCGGCAGCGCGCCCAGGGTCAATAACTCCGACAAAGTGGCACGGGCGTTGAGATAACGACGCCGGTGCTCGCTGTCTTCCAGCGTTAACAAAATCTGGGCCACCGTGACGCCGGCGCCCGCGAACAGTTCCTTGTAGATGTGTGCGAGTGCGATCTGGCCGACAGCCGCCGCCGCCTGGGACTGCGGCAGCGCCAGCGGGCCGGCGGGCAGCTTGAGTTCGCGCCGTCCCAGTGCAATGGCGCCGGAGGACACCAGCACGACTTCCTGGCCGCGCGCACGCAGGCGCAGCAGGTCTTCGACCAGGGTGACGAGCCAGGGGCGGTTGACCTGTCCGCTCGACTGGTCGACGAGCAGGGCCGAGCCGACCTTGACGACGATCCGGCGTGCACGAGTTAGAGGCGATGACGAATTCATGATTCTTTTATGGAAATGGGGCCCGATCTTAAGCCATACCTCCCGTTGCCGCATTCGCAGGCACCCCCTAAACTCTCGGCCCTCCAGCAAGAGGCTTGAATTCGTGAGCAGAGAATACGCACCGGTCCCGGGCAAGTGGTACGAGAACAAGGAAGAGGAAGAAACCTTCCGCGTGCTTTCCGTGGACGAGGACGATGAGCTCGTCGAAATCGAGTACCTGGACGGCGAAATCGAAGAGCTGGACCTCGACACCTGGCACGAGCTCGACCTGGAGCCCACGGAAGAACCCGAGGGCTGGTCCGACGAGGCCGATGGCGACGACGAGGACGAAGAAGAAGACGAAGATGACGACGATTACGACGACGATGATGAAGACGATGACGATGATGACGACGATGATGACGATTTCGACGACGACGAAGACGACGACAACTACTAGTTAGGTCGCGTGCCCGGCGCCGCCCAAAGCTGGTATCACGAGAAGGAATCCGCCTGGCTCTACCGGGCGGTGGCCGCGGCGGAGCCCGATCCCTCCCGGCGTGCCCTGTTCCTCAAGCTCGCCGCCGCCGCCGAAGAACAGGCGGCCTGCTGGCGGCGGGTCGATCCCGCCATCCCGGACCGCTTTTCCCCGGCGCTGCGCGCCCGCGTGGTGTCGCGGCTGTTGCGACGCATCCAGCCACGGCACCTGCGCCCGGTGCTGGCGGCCATGAAGCTGCGTGGACTGTCGGTCTATACCGGTCCACGGGCACCCGCTTCGCATGACACGCCCACCTCCGCCAGCGAGGTCGGGGGCCGGCATTCCTCGCTCGGCGGCAACAACCTGCGGGCCGCGGTCTTCGGTGCCAGCGACGGACTGGTTTCCAACGCAGCCCTGGTGATGGGCGTGGCTGCCGCCGGCGTATCTTCCGATGCGTTGCTGGTCACCGGCACGGCCGGCTTGCTGGCCGGAGCCCTTTCCATGGCCGCGGGTGAATACGTGTCGGTGCGATCACAGCGCGAGTTCTACGAGTACCAGATCGCCCTGGAGCGCGAGGAACTGGCCGCATACCCCGAAGAAGAAGCCGAGGAGCTGGCGCTCATCTACAACGCGCGCGGTCTCGAGATGGACGAGGCGCGGCGCATCAGCAAGACCATGCTCGCCAATCCGGATCACGCGCTCGAAGTGCTGGCACGCGAGGAGTTGGGGCTGAATCCCGATGACCTGGGCTCCCCCATCCGCGCGGCGTGGTCTTCCTTCGGCGCCTTCGCCGTCGGTGCGGCCATTCCGCTGGTGCCCTTCTTCACCGGGCTCACCGGCAACCAGGCGATCTACGGCGCCGCCGCCGTGACGGTGTGCGCCTTGTTCGGAATCGGCGTGCTGCTGAGCCTCTTCACCGGCCACAGCGCGCTGCGGGGCGGCCTGCGTCTCATGTTGATCGGCTCGGGCGCCGGCGTTGCCGCCTGGGCGGTGGGCAAGCTGCTCGGCGCCACCCTTTCGACATGACACGGGTCATCGCCATTGTCGGGCGCCAGGGGAGTGGCAAGACCACGCTCATAGAAAAGCTCATCCCGGCGATCCGGGCCCGCGGCCTCACGGTGTCCACCATCAAGCACACGCACCATCACCAGTTCGAGCTCGAGCCGCCGGGCAAGGACAGCCATCGCCACCGCACCGCGGGAGCGTCCGAGGTCATCATCGCCTCGGATTCGGGCTGGGCCCGAATTGCGTCATCGCCGCGCCCGGCAGAGCTCAAGACCCTGCTGGCCGAATTGCGGCCGGTGGACGTGGTACTCATCGAGGGCTTCAAGCAACTTGAATGGCTGAGACGTGTCGAAGTGTTCCGTGGGCCGGGAAGCCCCCTGGCAGTCGAGGATCCGGGCATCGCCGCCGTGGCGCTGCCGCCGGGCCTGGAAGCCCCGGGATTCGCGGGCAGGACGTTGCCGCTGGATGACATCGGACAGGTGCTGGAATTTGTTCTAAGCGCTTGATTTGTCAACCACCGGCCGCGACTTGAAATCGCGCGGCCCGCCGCCAGAATTGCCGCACTCAACACCACCAACGCCTGAACGGTTCAAACACCATGAAACGCATCTTCCTGCTGATTGCCACGAACTTCGCGGTCATCGCCCTGCTGTCCGTGGTCATCCAGATCTTCGGTATCGATCAGTGGCTGGCGCAGCGGGGACAGAACTACGAAGCCCTGCTGATCATGTCGGCGATCTTCGGCTTCGGCGGTGCGTTCGTGTCGCTGCTGATCTCCAAGTGGATGGCCAAGATGACGATGCGCGTGCGTGTCATCGATCAGCCCCGGGGCGAGATCGAGCAGTGGCTGGTAGCCACGGTGCGCAGCCAGGCGCAGAAGGCCGGCATCGGCATGCCCGAAGTCGGCATTTTCGATTCGCCCGATCCAAACGCCTTCGCCACGGGCGCCAGCCGCAACAACGCGCTGGTCGCGGTGAGCACGGGACTGCTCAACAACATGCGCCGCGATGAGGTCGAGGCCGTGCTGGGTCACGAGATCTCGCACGTCGCCAACGGCGACATGATCACGCTCACGCTCATCCAGGGCGTGCTCAATACTTTCGTCATCTTCCTGGCGCGCATCATCGGCGGCATCGTCGACAGCGCCATGCGCGGCAACAACAACGACAACCGCGGACCCGGCATGGGCTACTTCATCATTGTGATGGTGGCGCAGGTCATCCTCGGATTGTTCGCCAGCATCATCGTCGCGTGGTTCTCGCGTCGCCGCGAGTTCCGTGCCGACGCGGGTGGCGCCGATCTCGCCGGCACCCGTTCGATGATCGGCGCGCTCGCCGCCCTCAAGCGCGCGCATACGCCGAGCCAGTTGCCCGAGTCCATGAAGGCCTTCGGCATCAACAGCGAAAAACCCGGAACGCTGCAGCAGCTGTTCATGAGCCATCCGCCGCTGGACGAGCGCATTGCCGCCCTCGAACAGCGAACTGGCGCACTCGGACGCGCTTCCTAAACGCGACGTATTTCCTGACCCTTGGGGCCGAATGAGACATCATTCGGCCTCATTGTTTGTCTCCACGGGAAAACCCTGAGAAGCATGAACGCAGAAACCCAGTCCATGAATCCCATCGTCCGCCTCGGCCGCACGCTGATGCACTGGTTCGACACGGGCCGCTCATCGGCCTTCGACGGGAAAGCCGACGACCCGGGCGCCGATCGCATCGACTGGCTGCGCACGCTGCCGTTCATCCTGATGCACGCCGCGGTCCTGTTCGTGTTCGTGGTGGGGGTCAGCCCGATCGCCCTCATCGTGTGCGTGGCGCTGTATTTCATCCGCATGTTCGCGATCACGGGTTTCTATCACCGCTACTTCTCGCACAAGTCGTTCAAGACCTCGCGCGTGGCGCAGTTCCTCATGGGCGTGCTCGGTTCATCGGCCGTGCAGCGTGGTCCGATCTGGTGGGCCGCCCATCACCGCGATCACCATCAATATTCGGACAAGAAGGAAGACGCGCACTCACCCATCCAGCACGGCTTCATCCGTGCGCACATGAGCTGGTTCCTGTCGAAGAAAGGCTTCACGCCCGACCTCAAGCGCGTGCGCGACCTCATGAACTTCCCCGAGCTGCGCTGGCTGGATCGCTTCGACATCATCGTGCCGGTGCTGCTCGCGGTGGGCTGTTTCTTCCTGGGCGTGGCGCTCGAGACCTGGGCCCCGGGCCTCGGCACCAATGGCTGGCAGATGCTCATCTGGGGTTTCTTCGTGTCGACGGTGTTGTGCTCGCACGGCACGTACACCATCAACTCGCTGTCGCATGTCTTCGGCAAGCAGCGTTACAAGACGGGCGATTCCAGCCGCAACAACTGGTTCCTCGCGCTGATCACGCTCGGCGAAGGCTGGCACAACAATCACCACCACTACCCGAGCTCGACCCGCCAGGGCTTCTACTGGTGGGAGATCGACATCACCTATTACACGCTCAAGGTGATGTCGTGGATGGGAATCATCTGGGACCTGAAGCCCGTGCCGGTGTCGGTGCGCGATCACCATCCGCGCCGCATCCAGCCGCTGAAGTAGTCAGGTCGTGGCGTTCGCCGGACGCCGTCCCCGTGCCCGGTACCAGGCATTGGCCGCGGGCCTGAAGAGCAGCACCACGACCGCGATATCCACGAAACTGGACAGAAACATGGTCGATCCGGCGTACCAGGGCCGTGCCTGGTACTGGTCCCAGGCGCTGATGTTTCCGAGAATGCCCAGCAGCGCCAGCGCGACGTAGGCCACACGAGCCCATCGCCGTGCGCGGCTCAGCGCCAGGATCACCCAGATCCCGATGGCATACATCATCACGTTGATCACGATGTAGCCAATCGACGCGGCGCGGTCCGTCTCCTGGACGACGAACTCGATATAGCCATCAACAATAGCCGGCAGCGCGACGACGATGGACAGCCAACAGAGCCAGACCGCCAGCGTGACCTCGCGCGGACGCTCCATGGCGCGGTCGGTTTCCACGTCCGCGACTTTCGCCGCCGGGGGTGCGTACGGGTTGTCGCTCATCGCGTCCGCGACGACTTGATCGCGCGATACCAGGCGTTGGCGCTGGGCGTGAACAGCATCAGCACGGCAGCCGCCTTCAGCGCGGTCAACAGGATGACCCCCACGCCGAGGTAATTCGCCGGCATCTCACTCCCCATGTTCGACATCACCGAGCGCATGGCCAGGTACGTACCCACCGCGGCCAGCACTCCCAGCATGAGCGCGCACAAATGCAGGATACGCGCCCAGTTGCGGCCTTTCCCGGCGTGCCACGTGAGGATCGCCATGACGCCTGTGACACCCAGCGAATAAGCCAACGCGAACAGGTACTCGGTACTCATCGCGTCATCGACGTTCTGGAACTGGTTGAAGGCGCCGAGCACAAGCTGCACGAGGGCCAGCGCGATGGCCATCCACAGCAGCCGGACTCCAATGGTGACCAGCGGCGGACGTTCGAGCGACGGCTGGTCGCTTCCGATGTCCTGCACCTGGGCGGTGGGTGGTGAATACGGGTTTCCGGACATGGCGGCAATCCTAATTCATCCGCTGGCCTGATATCGCAGGCTATGATTCCGCGGTGAACGACGCGGCCGACATGACACACCAGCTGGCGCAGTTGATCGGTGAAGACGCGGTCATCACCGACCCGACGCGCACCGCGCCCATGTTGCGCGACCATCGCTCGCTGTACCGGGGCATGGCCCTGGCCGTGGTCGCCCCGGCCGACACCGCCGCCGTCTCCCGCCTGCTGGCCTTCTGCAACGAACATCGCATCGGCGTGGTTCCCCAGGGTGGCAACACCAGCTACTGCGGCGGGGCCACGCCCGATGCCTCGAGCAGCCAGGTGCTGGTGTCGCTGGCCCGTCTCAACCACGTGCGCGGCATCGACGCCGCTAACTACACGATCACCGCCGAGGCCGGCTGCATCCTCGCCAGCCTGCAGGCCGCCGCCGCGGAGGCGGACCGCTACCTGCCGCTGAGTCTCGGCAGCGAAGGCAGCTGCATGCTGGGCGGCAATCTCTCCACCAACGCGGGCGGACTCAACGTCATCCGCTACGGCATGGCGCGCGAGCTGGTGCTGGGGCTGGAGGTCGTGCTGCCGGACGGACGCGTGCTCGATACGCTCAAGGGGCTGCGCAAGGACAACACCGGCTACGACGTGAAATCCCTGTTCCTCGGCGCCGAAGGCACGCTGGGCGTGATCACGGCCGCCTGCCTCAAGCTCTACCCGGCGCTGCGCTCGCGCGCCACCGCCTTCGTGTCGGTGCGCGATCCGGCCGCGGCCGTGTCCCTGCTCACTTCGTTGCGCGCCGCCAGCGGCGATACCGTGAGCTCTTTCGAACTCATCCCGCGAATCGGAATAGAGCTCACGACGCGCCACATTCCGGGCGTGGTCGATCCGCTGGGCGCACCTTCCGAGTGGTACGTGCTCTGCGAGCTGTCGACTTCCCGCGCCGGCGAGTCGCTCGATGCCGTGCTCGAAAAAGTCCTGGCCGAATCCCACGAGGCAGGCTGGGTGCTGGACGGCAGCGTGGCGCTCAGCGAACGTGATCGCGAGGCCTTCTGGCGGCTGCGCGAATCCATCCCCGAGGCGCAGCGCAAGGACGGCGCTAGCCTCAAGCACGATATTTCCGTGGCCGTGTCGCAGGTGCCGCGTTTCATCGAAGTGGCGGGCGACTGGGTGGCGAAGCACATTCCGCAGGGCGTGCTGGTGGCCTACGGTCACCTCGGCGACGGCAACCTGCATTTCAACATCAACCAGCGATCGGGCACGCAGGCCTTCCAGCTGCAGGCCGTGGAACAGAAGGCCAAGCGCGCCATCCACGACCTGGTGAACGAGTTCGGCGGCAGCTTCAGCGCCGAACACGGCATCGGGCAGCTGAAGGTTTTCGAACTCGAGCGTTACGCGAACCCGGTGGAGCTCGAGGTGATGCGCACGCTGAAACGCGCGCTGGATCCCCACGGCATCATGAACCCGGGCAAGGTCATTCGACCCTAGACCCGCGGGCCGCTAGTGCGCGGCCGCTTCCACCAGCTCGATGATGACGCCGTCCGGCGCGGTGATGCCGAGCAGCTTGTGATCCCCCAGGTAGGTCGTGGTGATGGCCACGGGACTGAAGGAGATCGGGATGCCCGCGTCGCGCAGCTTGTTCTTTGCGGCCACCACGTCGTCGACGAAGTACATCAATGAATGGAGCCGCGCCGCCGCGGGCTGGGAGCCGGACGCGGAAATCACGCCGCTTCCCAGAACATTTTCGTAGAAGTCGCGAACCATCCTCGAATCCCGACCGGCCACGGGCTCCGCGGGCACCGCGGGCGCCATGACGAGGTAGCGCTCGTTGGTGCCCTGCCCGGCGGGAGCGGCCAGCACGATCGGCGCGGCCGCGACCTCCTCGGGCACCTTCCACAACGCGGCCTCGACGCGCGCGGCGCCGGGATAGTTAGTCGCCGCGGGCATGCGCGTGAAGCCGTGGTCCTGGATGGCCGAGGCGTCCGCCACCTGGAACGTGATGGTGTGCAGCGTCGCCTTCAGCAGCGGCGGGTCCTTGATCGATGCATAGGGATTGTCCGCGGAGGAACAGGCGGCCAGGACGCCGGCCGCCGTCAATGCCACGAGGGCGCGCAGGAAAGAGTTTGTTTGCATGATAGATTGAGTATATGGCGGATCGGGTCGAATGCGTGGTCGTCGGTGCGGGCGTCGTCGGACTCGCGGTGGCGCGTGCGCTCGCGCTCAAGGGTCGCGAGGTCCTGCTGCTGGAGGCGGAGTCACACCCCGGCACCATCACCTCGGCACGCAACAGCGGCGTCATCCACGCCGGCCTCTACTACACACCGGGCAGCTTCAAGGCGCGCTTCTGCGTGGCCGGCAATCGCGCGCTGTATCCCTACTGCCGTGAGCGCGGCATCGATCACCAGGATTGCGGCAAGTTGATCATCGCCAACGGCGACGAAGAAGAGCAGGTGCTGCTGCACCTGCTGGAGCGCGCCCACCAGAATGACGTCGAGGGCGTGCGCCTGGTCTCCGGCACCGAGGCCCACAAGATGGAGCCGGAGGTCCGTTGCACGGCCGCCCTGCATTGCCCCACCAGCGGCATCGTGGACCAGCATCCCTACATGCTGGCGCTCCAGGGCGACATGGAGAACGCCGGCGGGACACTGGTGTGCGATTGTCGCGTGGAAAGCATCGGCCGCCTCGCAGACGGGTTCCTGCTGCGCACCGGCGGCGACGCCGCCACCGAGATCGAAGCGCGCTTCGTCGTGAACAGCGCCGGCCTCGGTGCCGTGGACCTGCTCAAGCGCATCGAGGGTTACGCCGCCGGGCGCATCCCGACGCTGCACCTCGCGCGCGGCAACTACTTCACGGTGGCCGCGCGCTCACCATTCAAGCACCTCATCTATCCCATTCCGCACGCCGCGGGACTGGGCATCCACGCCACGCTGGATCTCGGGCGGCGCGTGCGCTTCGGCCCGGACGTGGAGTGGATAGACCGCATCGACTACTCGGTGAATGCCGGACAGGCACCGATGTTCTACGAAGCCATCCGCCGCTACTGGCCCCGGCTCGAAGAAGGCGCGCTCCTGCCGGACTACACCGGCATCCGGCCGAAATTGCACGGCCCGGGCCAGCCGCAGCCGGACTTCCGCATCGAGACCCAGGCCGAACACGGTCTCGCGGGGCTGGTCAACCTGCTGGGCATCGAGAGCCCGGGGCTGACGTCGTCGATGGCCATCGGTGACTACGTCGCCTCGTTCGCCTAGAGTTTCGACATGTACAACAACCTCGTCGCGGCCGTGGCCGCCTGTGTCGTCGTCCTGGCCAGCTCCGCCTGCAGTCGCCAGGAACCACCGCCCGCCCCCGCTCCCGCCGCGGCCCCCGCGAAAAGCGCCCAGACCTCCGAGGGTGCGCCGCGCATCGCGATCGCGCCGGATGGCGTGCACGTGCAGTACCACGTCTACGGCTCCGGCGAGCCGGCGCTGGTGCTGATCCACGGCTGGTCCTGCGATTCGAACTACTGGCGCGAGCAGGTGCCGGTGCTCAAACAGAAATACACCGTGGTCACGGTGGATCTCGCAGGCCATGGCGGTACCGACGGCAACCGCAGCGACTGGTCGATTGCGCGATTCGGCCAGGACGTGGCCACGGCGGTCGCCGCGGTTCCGAACCAGAAACTCATCCTCGTCGGCCATTCCATGGGCGGACCGGTGGCCATCGAAGCGTCCCGGCTGCTCAAGAGCCGCACCATCGGCATCATCGGCGTAGACACTTTCAACACCGTGGGAGCGCCGCCACCCAGCAAGGCCCAGGTGGCCGCCATCCTCAAGCCCTTCGAGGCCGACTTCATCGGCCACACGCGCCAGCTGGTGACCGAACACCTGTTCCCGCCCGGCGGCAACCGCGAACTCGCCACCAAGGTGGCCTACGACATGTCGCTGGCGCCGCCGCGCATCGCCATCCCGTCCATGCGCGCGCTGTTCGAGTACGACTTCACCGAGCCGCTCAAGGACGTCTCCGTGCCCATCGTGGGGATCTTCTCCGGGCTTGGCGAGCCGGTGAACGAGGCGCGCATCCGCAAGGTGCTGCCGAAATTCCGCGCGATCACGCTCCAGGGTGTCGGCCACTTCCTCATGATGGAAGACCCGGCGAAGTTCAACGCCGCGCTGGAGACGGAAATCCAGGCGCTGCTGGCCGGTAATAATTGACGCGCATGGACGACCGCGTGCACGACGACGGTGGACGCGACGCACGCGGCCGGCGCGACCTCGAGCGCCTGCGCGCGCTCACGCGGCTGTTCGACAGTGCCTTCGCCATCCCCGGAACGAAGTGGCGCTTCGGTGTCGACGCCCTGTTCGGGCTCATTCCCGGCCTCGGCGACATCGCCGGCGCGCTGGTGGCGGTGTATGCGCTGCACGTGGCGCGTGGGCTGCGCGCCCCGGGCGCAGTGCAGCTGCACATGCTGGGCAACATCGCCATCGACGCATTGATCGGCACCGTGCCGCTCATCGGCGACCTGTTCGATTTCGTGTTCAAGGCGCAGACGCGCAACCTCGCGCTGCTCGACGCCTGGCTGCAGACGCCGCATGCCACGGAACGGCGCAGCCGTCGCGGCGTGCTGCTCATCCCGATCGTGGTGTTGCTGGTATTCAGCCTGCTGACGGTGCTGGGCGTCTGGATGCTCTACCTCGCCTTCAGCTGGTTGCTCAGCCTCGGCGCCGCCTGATCTTCAGGAAGGCTGCTCGCCCGAGTCGGTCACCAGCGGCGCGCAGTCCACGGCCAGCCAGCCGATGTCGATGCCCACGCGCGCGGCATCGAGTGAAGTCCAGCTCGATGCAATGGGCTCGCCCACGGCGCGATCCGCCGTGAGGATCAGCACCAGCGACTCCCGCCCCGTGGAAAGCGGCCAGTCCCGTCCGTGCAGCTCCAGCTGCAGCTCGCGGCCATCCGGCGTACGGAAACGCGCGCGTCCACCGCGATCGTGCAGTTCCACGGTCTCGAGCACGCGTCGCGGCTCGCGTGGCTTGCCCGAAGACCAGCTGATGCCGCAGGAAAACAAGCGCGCCGCGTTCAGGTCGAGATGCGGAATGCCCGCGATCTCCTCGACCACTTCATCCTTGTCCAGGCTCAGCGTGCGCTGGCGATACCAGAACAATCCTTCCCCGATCACCACGCGATAGTCGATCCAGCGCTTCTCGCCACGGGCAACCGACAGGCAATGGCGGCCACGCGTGCCGCCGCGGTATTGCACGCCCTCGCGCGCCAGGAAGAGATCGCAGCCTTCGACCGACTCGACATCGCCGGCGGCCAGCGTGCCGGAGTTCGGAGTCTCGGCGCGCCGCGTGTACTGGCGCACGCGCATCGTGCCGTCTTCGGCCGCGGGCAGGATGTTCAGCAGGACGCGCCGGCGCCGCTCGAAGGGCTCGTCATAGGGATACTCCTCGACGTACAACACGTGCGAGCCCAGCCACGGCACCTGGATGCGGCGCACGTTGATCTGCACGCGCTCCTGCTCGGTGAGCGGCGCCAGCGGCGAGTCCGCGGCGGTTCCGGTGATGAGCTCTTCGGACATGTCGTACATGCCCGTCCACAGTTCGGCCAGCGCGTCGCGTTCATCGACCGGTGCCGGCGGTGGCGCGGCGCCGAGCGCGGCGGCGGCGCCCAGCAACAGGATTATTGCCGAACGAGCCGTATGAGGCCTTCCTGCGCGGTGCTCGCGACCAGCACGCCATCGCGCGAGTAGAGACTGCCGCGCGCGAAGCCGCGCGCACCCGAACTCGAGGGACTGTCGAGGCTGTACAGCAGCCACTCGTCGACGCGCACCGGCCGATGAAACCAGATGGCATGGTCGATGCTGGCCATGATGAGGTTGCCGCGCAGGAACGAAGAGCCATGCGGCATCGTCGAGGTATCGAGCAGCCAGTAGTCGGAGATGTAGGCCAGCAGGCAGCGATGCAGCGCGTCGTCGTCGGGTAGTTTGTCCACCGCGCGCATCCAGATCTGGCGCACGGGAGGAACCGTGGCCACCGGGGCCAGCGGGTTGTAGGGCTGCACCGGCCGGAATTCGAAGGGCCGCTCGATCTGCAGCCAGCGGCGCAGCTTCTCGGGAAGCTTCTCGAGCTCTTCGGCGGATGGCTTGAGGAAGGGCTTGAGTTCTTCGGGTGGCGGCACCGGCGGCGCACTGGCCTGGTAGTCGAGTCCGGGTTCCGGTATCTGGAACGACGCCGAGCAGATGAAGATCTGCTCGCCGTCCTGGATCGCCACCACGCGCCGCGTGGAAAAACTGCCGCCGTCGCGGCTGCGATCCACGCTGTAGACGATGGGCTTGGTGAAATCGCCGCGCCGCAGGAAATACGCGTGCAGCGAATGCACCACGCGACCGTCTTCGATGGTCGCGCTCGCCGCCTTCAATGCCTGGCCGAGCACCTGTCCACCGAACACCTGCGGGCTGCCGGTATCGCGGCTCTGGCCGCGAAACAGGTTCACCTCGAGGCGTTCGAGCTCGAATTGCCTTTGAAGGTCGGCGAGTCTCCCATCCATACCCTTCAACCGAACTTGAACGCGCCCTTCATGATGGCGGAGTGTCCGGGGAACGAGCAGAAGAACGTGTAGGCACCGCCGGCGGTCAACGCCGAGGTCGGGAACGTCACGGTGGTGCTCTGGCCGCCGCCGACGATCTTGGAATGCGCGATCACCCGGGTGTCGCCCTTCTTGATGTGATCGTTGGCGAAGCCAGCACCGATGCCGTCACTGGCCACCGCGGCCACGTCGCTGGTCTTGGTCAACACCCAGTTGTGGCCCATGGCCTGGGCCGGCAGCTTGCCCGAGTGCTTGAGCGTGAGTTCGACCTGGGTGCAATCCGCGGCCACCGCGAGTTCCTTCTTGTCGAACTGCATGGCGTCGTTGCCGCTGATCTCGAGCTTGCAGACCTTGTCGGCGGCGAACGTGTTGCCGGCGGCCGCGAGCAGCGAGATCAATGCGAGGGTTCGGATAACTTTCATGGCTTACTCCGTGTTGCTTAATGAGGCACGCCGAGACGCTTCTGCATCAACGGGCTCGTCGTGGTGTATTGGAGGAATTGCTTCTTGGCCGGGTAAAGGTAGTGCTGGATCGCGAACGCGGCGAGCGCCGCCTCGTGGAATCCCGAGAGAATCAGCTTCTTCTTACCCGGGTACGTGTTGATGTCTCCCACGGCGAAGATGCCGGGGATGCTGGTCTGGAATTTTTCCGTGTCGACTTTCAGCGCCTTCTTCTCGAGTTCCATGCCCCACTCGGCGATGGGACCCAGCTTGGGATGCAGGCCGAAGAACGCGAAGACGTGATCGGCGTCGACATCGTGCAGGGTGCCGTCGGTTCCCTTGACCGTGATCCCGGTGAGTGTCGCGCCATCGACGCGCAGTTCCTGCGCGAGACCCTCGATGTATTTCACCTGCCCGGAATCGGCGAGCGCACGCATCTTCGCCACGGAAGCCGGCGCGGCCTTGAACTCGGAGCGCCGGTGCACGTGCGTGATCGACGCCGCCTTGCCGGCGAAGTCGATGACCCAGTCGAGCGCGGAATCACCGCCGCCGAAGATCGCGAGCTTCTTGCCGTGGTACTGGGCCGCATCGCGCACCCGGTAGTGGATGTTGCGACCCTCGAAGGCCTCCGCGCCCGGCACACCGATGCGCCGCGGCTGGAAGGATCCCACGCCGCCCGCGATCACCACCGCGCCCGTATCGAAACGCGTGCCCAGGATGGTTTCGACGTCGAAGCGTCCGTCCTCGCGTTTGCGCAGCGAGGTCACTTCCTGGCCGAGGTGCAGCGGCGCGTTGAAGGGCGCGATCTGTTGCATGAGCCTGTCGATGAGCTCCTGGGCGCCACACACCGGCAATGCCGGAATGTCATAGATCGGCTTGTCGGGATAGAGCTCGGTGCATTGGCCGCCGGGCGTGCCCAGCGAATCGACCAGGTGACTGGTGATGCCGAGCAGGCCCAATTCGAACACCTGGAACAGCCCGCAGGGGCCGGCGCCAATGATCAGGACTTCGGTAACGATCGGCGACTTCGGGGAAGATTCGGACAAACTCAATCCCTTCAACAAATTGGGCACAGTTTGGGGGGCCGAATTGTAACCCAGCCTGAACGGTGCACCCCTCCTACAAATTTCGTGACGGGCATATAGTCCGGCGCAGCCACCCACGCGGCGATAACGGAGACCCCTGTGACCAAGCTCAACGTCAATGGCAAAAGCGTCGAGGTCGATGTGGATCCCGAGACCCCCCTGCTGTGGGTCCTGCGTGACACCCTGGGGCTCACGGGTACGAAATTCGGCTGTGGCATGGCGTTGTGCGGTGCCTGCACGGTGCACCTGGGGGGCCAGCCGGTTCGTTCCTGCCAGACCCCCATCAGCGCGGTCGGCGAACAGGCGGTGACCACCATCGAGGGTCTTTCCAAGGACCGCAGCCACCCGGTGCAGAAGGCCTGGATCGAGCTGGACGTGCCGCAGTGCGGTTACTGTCAGTCCGGCCAGATCATGTCCGCATCGGCCCTGCTGGAAACCAAGCCCAAGCCCAGCGACGCCGATATCGATGCCGCCATGTCCGGCAACCTTTGCCGCTGCGGCACGTACCAGAGGATTCGCGCCGCCATCCGCCGAGCCTCGGAGATCAAATCCGGGGCCTGACCACCCGCTGACTACAAGAACAATTCCGGGGAGGGAACAGCCATGTCCGCGAACCCGTTACTGGTGTCACGTCGCGCCTTCGTGGGCGGACTCACCATCGCCATCTGCCTTCCGGGCTGCAAGCCCTCCACCCAGGTCGCCGGCGAAACCAGGATCACCGAGCCCAATGCCTGGCTGCGCATCGGCACCGATGACAGCATCACTTTTCTCTGTGACCGCTCGGAAATGGGCCAGGGGGTGTACACCTCGCTGCCCATGCTGATTGCCGAGGAACTCGGCGTCGGGCTCGAGAAGATCAAGGTCGAATCCGCTCCGCCCGGCGACCCGTACGTGAACAACCTGCTGGGCGGCCAGATTACCGGCGGCAGCACCAGCGTGCGCGATGGCTGGGAAAAACTGCGCCGTGCCGGTGCCACCGCGCGCCACGCGCTGGTCAGCGCGGCGGCGGCCGAATGGAGCGTGGACCCGCGCACCTGCCGCGTGGAGAACGGTGTGATCATTTCGCCGCGCCTCGACAAGCTGAGGTTCGGACAGGTGGCGGAAGCCGCCGCCAAACTACCCGCGCCGCGCGATGTCGCGCTCAAGTCCTCCGGTGACTTCACGCTGATCGGCCGGCCGCAGAAACGCAAGGACACGCCCGCGAAGGTGGATGGCTCCGCCATCTTCGGCATCGACGTGCGGTTGCCGAACATGTTGTACGCCGCGCTGGCGCAGCCGCCGACGCTGGGTGGCTCGGTGAAGACGTTCGACGGCGAGAAAGTGCTCGTCATGCCGGGCGTGAAGGCCGTGGTGCTCACCTCCTCCGGCGTCGCCGTGGTCGCCGACTCCTGGTGGCAGGCGCGCCAGGCGCGCGACCGGCTGATCATCGATTGGGATCCGGGTCCGAACGCAGCGCTCAATGACGCGAAGATCGCGCAGACGCTGCGCCAGGGCGCGGCTGGCGAAGGACGTGTGGCCCGCCACGACGGCGACGCGGCTTCGGCGCTCAAGAACGCCGCGCGCGTGATGCGCGCCGACTACGAACTGCCGATGCTCGCCCACGCCACGCTCGAACCGCAGAACTGCACGGCCGACGTGCGCGCCGACGGCGTGGACCTCTACGTGCCGACGCAGGTGCAGAAGATCGCGCAGGACACGGCCGCGAAGGCCGCCGGCGTCGACGCCTCGAAGGTGCGCGTGCACACCACCTTTCTCGGCGGCGGCTTCGGGCGCCGGCTGGAAGTGGATTTCATCCCGGCGGCCGTCGAAGTTTCGAAGGCCGTGAAGCAGCCGGTGAAGCTGGTGTGGACCCGCGAAGACGACATGACCCATGACGCTTACCGCCCGCCCGCCTTCGACCAGGTGGCGGCCGGGTTCGACGCCGATGGCAAGCTTACGGCGTGGAACCTGCACCTCACCGGGCCTTCCATCACGGCGCGCATGTTTCCGTCGGTGGTGGAGAAGAACGTCGATCCGTTCGCGGTCGAGGCTGCCGCCAACTATCTCTACGACGTGCCCAATGTGCACGTCGACTTCAAACAGCAGGAGATCGGCATCGACGTCGGCTACTGGCGCTCGGTGAGCCATGCGCTCAACTGCTTCGTGGTCGAGAGCTTCATGGACGAGCTCGCGGTCGCGCAGAAGACCAGTCCGCTCGAGTTCCGCAAGGCGCTGCTGCAGAAGCAGCCGCGCATGCTGCGCGTGCTGAACCTGGTCGCGAAGGAGTCGTACTTCGGTTATCCGCCCAAGGGCTGCTTCCATGGCATCGCGGCCATGGAGGGATACGGCACCTACATGGCGATGGTCGCCGAGATTTTCCTGGAGGGTGGCAAGGCGAAGGTGCGCCGCACCTACTGCGCCCTCGACTGCGGCCAGCAGGTGAATCCCGACACCATCGTCGCGCAGGTGGAGAGCTCCATCAATTTCGGCCTGAGCGCGCTCATGTGGGGCGAGATCAACCTGCAGAACGGTCGCGTGCAGCAGACCAATTTCGACGACTACAAGCTGCTGCGCATGGATGATGCGGCGCGTATCGACACGTACGTGGTCGACAGCACCGAGGCGCCCGGCGGTGTAGGAGAACCCGCAACTGCACTGGTTGCGCCGGCGGTCTGTAATGCGATCTATGGCGCGACGGGGCGTAGACTGAGGTCACTGCCGTTGTCACGACATCGGTTGGCGTAGGAAGACGGTGTCAGGCCGGCATTTCGGCATTGGGGACAACGCCGAAACGCCGGCCTGACACCACATCGCGGAGCAGATATGTCGAAGAATGCTGAACTGCACAAACGTCGCATCGCCGCGATACCGCGCGGTGTGGGTAACTCGCTGGCGGTGTATGCCGAGCGCGCGCAGAACGCCGAGCTCTGGGATGTCGAGGGCCGTCGCTACGTGGATTTCGCCAGCGGCATCGCCGTGGTGAACACCGGCCATCTGCATCCACACGTCAAGGCGGCGATGGGCGCGCAGCTGGAAAAGATCACGCACGGCTGCTTCCAGGTGACGCCGTACGAAAGTTACATCGCGCTCGCGGAGGCGCTGAACAAGCTCGCGCCGGGCCCGACGCCCAAGAAGACGATTTTTCTTTCCACGGGCGCCGAGGCCGTCGAGAACGCCATCAAGATCGCGCGTTACGCCACGAAGCGCAGCGCGGTGATCGCATTCACGGGTGGCTTCCACGGCCGCACGCTGGGTTGCATCGCGCTCACGGGCAAGGTGCAGCCGTACAAGGCGGGCTTCGGTCCGATGCTGCCCGAAGTGTTTCACGTGCCCTTCCCCATGGCCTTCCATGGCGTGACGCCCGAGGATTCACTCGGCGCCATCGACAACCTCTTCAAGGCCGATGTGGACCCGGCGCGCGTCGCGGCCATCATCATCGAGCCCGTCCAGGGTGAAGGCGGCTTCTACGCCGCGCCGCCGGAGTTCCTGCGCTCGCTGCGCGCCCTGTGCGACAAGCACGGCATCCTGCTCATCTGCGACGAGATCCAGACGGGCTTCGCGCGCACCGGCCGGACTTTCGCCACGGAATACTCGGGCATCGAGCCAGACCTCATGACGGTGGCGAAGAGCATCGCGGGTGGCGTGCCGTTGTCGGCGGTGATCGGCAAGGCCGAGATCATGGATGCACCCGTGGTAGGTGGACTGGGTGGCACATTCGCGGGCTCGCCGCTGGCCTGCGCCGCCGGTCTCGCGGTGCTCGAAGTCATCGAAAAGGAAAAGCTCAATCAACGCGCGGAACAGCTCGGCGCGAAGCTCAGCGGCCGGCTCAAGCAGATGCAGGCGAAGTTTCCCTGCATCGGCGAAGTGCGCGCGCTCGGCATGATGGTGGCGATCGAACTGGTGAAGAATCGCCGTGCCGACACGCCGGATGCGGATCTCACCAAGGCGGTGGTTCAGGCGGCCGGTCGGCGCGGCCTGATACTGCTGTCCTGTGGCGTCTATTCGAACGTGATCCGCATTCTCGCGCCGCTGACCATTCCGGAAGCGCAGCTCGAAGAAGGCCTGCAACTGCTCGAGCAATCACTGGCCGAGGCCAGCGCGGGCGCGACCACGGCCGTGGCCTAGATTGGCGGGACCCTCCCCATTTCCCCTCGCAAGGAAATGGGGAGCGCCCACCTTCGCCTACGGAACGCGCGGGTTCATCGGCGCAAAGACGCCATCCGGATTGAACTCGTATACCCAGGCATGCAGCGTCCAGAGCTGGAACTGCTGGTTCGCATCCCATTGGTCCGCCTTGCCGACGAAGCCCGCCGGGGCGCGCTTCGACAGCGACAGCGGCACCGCGTATTCCACGGCCACGAGTTTGCGCGGTCCGCCGCAGGGATCATCCGCGTACACCAGCAGCTCGGGCTTCTTCCAGTCGAAGCGCGCGTCGACCAGTGACTCCTTGAGGTAGTGCCAGCCCATGTTGGGCACGAACAGGCCGATGTCGACGTAGCCGTCGGCCAGCGCCTTGTTCACGTCGAAGTATTTGTCCGCGGCATCGCGTGTTTCGTCGAGCTGCAGCACGCCGAGCGGCGGCGGCTTGAGACCCTTGCCCGCGTCCGGATCGTGATCACCGTGCGCGAACGCCACGCCGGTGGCCAGGGCCCCCAACAACCCCATTGTTTTCATGAATTTCATCTTCAACTCCTGTAGTTAGTCCCGCGAGCGGGCTCCCGTTGTCGGGATACAGGCTAACCACCGGAGGGGAATGTCTTAATGACCGGGAGTCCGGCGCGAATGACAGATCGTCCCGGGGGATGATCGTGCGTCCGGGATCGATGACCGATCGTCCGGCATGAAAAAGGCGACGGGCCAGGGGCACGTCGCCTTTGGAAAAACAGGAATGTCCGCGACTACGCGCGGCCGGCGTTCGAATCCGTCGGCGTGTGGAAGTATTCGCTCTCGGAAGCCAGCTGCTCGATGAGCCGCTTCAGCTCCGACATGCGGCCTTCGGAGGTGCTGATCGGCATGCAATCCTGGCAGCGCGAATCGCCGCAGGGCTGACGCGAATACAACCAATACTGGATCGCCCCGGCGAGCAGGCCGTCGGCGATGTCCCACAGATCCGCATCCTTGTCCTTGTCCGCCATCTTGTTGGCGAGATCCACGGTCTTGGAAAATGCGGCGTCGAAGGTGTCGGCAATCGGTTCCATGGGCGAAGTATAGGCATGCCCGCCCCGGACCGGAACGGCCAAATCCCGGCCCCTTTGCCCTATGTTCAACGGCAGCGCGTCATTCGAGCCGCACCTGGTGCAACCGCACGTGGCGCGCCCCCTCCTGGCGGCTCATAAACAGTGTCAGATCGGAGATATGCGCCATATTCATGAGGCGCTGCCGGGGTCCGTGGCGGATTTCTTCCAGCGGAATGCTGAGCACCCGGCGCTCGCCCGCGGCGATCTCGAAGTTGCGGTTGAAGCGGTCCGTGAAGCGCCGTCCGCGATGCCGCCCGCGATCGTGCACCCGCACACCGAGGTGCAGCACTTCGGCATCCGGATTCTCCACGTCGATGACCAGGTTCTTGAACCGGCTCCAGTCGGGCGCGGGCTCGAAGAATGAAAAGCCGGGGAAACGGTCCCGCTCGAACGTGACGTCGAGCGCGCCATCGCGAATCTCGCGATGGATTCCGTAGCCCACGATCCAGAACAGCTGCGCGCCGGAATCGAAACTCGCCAGCACCGGGAACTGCTTGCTGCGATGCATGTACGCGCGCGTCATGTTCACGATGGGCGTCACGTAGGTCACCAGGCACACGAGCGCAACGGACAGCAGCAGTACGCGCGCGGCAACCTTCAGTCGATTGGGCCGGGAGAGTGCCGCGTGCAAGGCCAATGCGCACACCACGCCGACGGCGTCTTCGAAGGCATCCTCCCAGGATGCGTCCCGCTGCAGCGGCTTCTGGATCGCCTCGGTGAGGAATCCGGCGGCGACGCCGAGCAACCCCGCGAGCGCGTAGAGACGCACGCCCTCCTGCCTGAAGTCGTGCCGCAACACCGCGATGAGGAACAAGGTGCCGAACAGGAACAGCGGCATGTGGCCGGCGTTCTCGATGGTCCTCCCCGCATAGGACCCGGGCATCGGCAGCGGCACGAACAGCAGAGCGCTACCGATGATGACGAACAGGATGAGGAACAGCAGTCGGCGGGACACACCTCAGTATACTTAAAGCATGAACATCCGCCTGTCAGCCATCGAAGCACGCATCATCGGATCGCTGATCGAAAAACAGATCACGACGCCCGATCAGTATCCACTCTCGCTCAATACGCTGGTCAACGCCTGCAACCAGAAGAGCAATCGCGAGCCACTCATGCAGCTCGACGAAGCCACGGTGAAGTTCGCGGTCGACAGCCTGTCGCGGCGCCATCTCGTGGTGGAGAAATCCGGCTTTGGCAGCCGCGTGCCGAAGTACCAGCAGATTTTCTGCAACACCGAATTCGGCAGCCTGAAGTTCACGCCGCAGGAAACCGGCATCATCTGCGAACTGCTGTTGCGCGGACCCCAGACACCGGGCGAACTCCGTACACGCGTGCCGCGCATGGCGGAACTTCCCGATCCAGACGTCATAGATTCGTCGCTGTCCGCGCTCGCGGCACGTCCCGAAGGTGCGCTCGTGGTCCAGTTGCCGCGCGAAGCCGGGCGGCGCGATTCGCGCTGGGCGCAATTGTTCGAAGAACTTCCCGAAGTCACGGCGGCACCGGCCGCACCCATCGCGGAACCGCGCGGCACACCGACCCCGGATCTCGCCGCGCGCGTGGGCGCCCTCGAAGCGGAAGTCGCGGGGCTGCGCGCGGAAATCGAAAAACTCAAACAGGGTTCGCCATGAACCTGCCGGCCTGGGCGCAGAGCGCCGCGCTGCTCGTGGCCTCGAATGTCTTCATGACCTTCGCCTGGTATGCGCACCTCAAGAACCTCGCGGCGCGGCCATGGATCGTCGCCGCGTTCGTGAGCTGGGGCATCGCGCTGTTCGAGTACCTGCTGCAGGTGCCCGCCAACCGCATCGGCTACACCACGCTGTCGCTGGGCCAGCTCAAGGTGATGCAGGAAGTCATCACGCTGGCGGTCTTCGTGCCCTTCGCACTCTTTTATATGAAGCAGCCGCTGAAGCTGGACTTCCTCTGGGCGGGGCTTTGCCTGGTCGGCGCCGCCTACTTCATGTTCAGGAAATAGACGCGCGCAGGGCCGCGCACAGCGCATCGACGTCTTCCTCGGGCGTATCCCACGAACAGACGAAGCGGGCCTCACCCGAGCCCGTCGGCCCCCAGGGATAAAACCCGAACTCGCGCGATAACCTGGCGATGCGCTCCTCGCCGAGCTTCATGAAAACCTGGTTGGTGGCAAAGGGCTCGCTGAGCAGCGCCGGCGCCGCCGCGGCGATTCGTGCCGCCAGCCGGTTCGCGCGTTCGGCATTCCGCCGCCACAAACCACTCTCGAGGTAGCTCGTCAGCTGCACCGATGCATAACGGCCCTTGCAGGCCAGCTGCCCGGCGCGCTTGCGACGGTATTCGAAATCCGCGACCTGCGCCGGATCGAAGAACACCACCGCCTCGGCGTTCATGCCGCCATTCTTGATGACGCCGAACGAGAGCACGTCCACGCCGGCCTTCCAGCTGAGTTCGGCTGGCGAAACACCCTGCGCCACCAGCGCATTCGCGAAGCGCGCACCGTCCATGTGTACGGTCATCTGGCGCTCGTGGGCGATATCCGCCAGCGCGCGGATCTCGGCGGGCGAATAGACCGCGCCGCGTTCGGTGGCCTGGGTGATCGACAACATGCGCGGCCGCACGCCGTGCACATGCGGCTCGAACCAGGCCAGCCGCGCCCGCAGGTCTGGCGCGGAAATCTTCGCGCCCGCGCCGCCGACCAGCGAGAGCTTGGCGCCGCCGGTGAAGAACTCGGGCGCCCCGCACTCATCGCGTTCGATGTGCGCCTCCGCATGGGTGAGCACCGTGCCCCAGGGCGGGCACAGCGTGGCGATGGCCAGTGAATTGGCCGCGGTGCCGGAGGACACGGCGAATACCCGGACCTCGGTTTCGAAGAACTTGCCGAACACCTCGTCGAGACGGGCCGACCAGGCGTCCGCGCCATAGGCCACGACGGCGCCATGGTTCACCTCGGCAATGGCGGCCAGGATTTCCGCGCTGACGGCGGCGGTGTTGTCGGATTTGAAGAAGCGCATGGCTGCATTCTAGCCATGTGGATATGTCCATTTAACAGGACATTATTTGATGGCCTCCGCACTGGGGCGGCAAACCTTGTGCGGTCGAAAACCGGCCCCTCCGGAAACGTGAACTCGATGCCGAGGTGCCTGATGGTCAAGCTCGGGGTTTGCCCGTATCTTTTTGTCCGTGGCCACCATGTACCGCATGCCGAAGCTGACGACACGCCGCGAGTTCTTCCGGCTGCCGTACCCCGTTTCGAGCGGGGCCACGCTGTCCTGCGACGGCACTAACTACAACGTCGGCGAGATCTCCGAAGGCGGCCTGCGCCTCAACTGCAGCACCGAGCACTTTCCGCTCGAGCGTTGCATCCAGGGCACGCTGGTGCTGAATTCCGGCAGCCGCTGCATGGTCATGGGCACGGTGCTGCGCGTCGAAGACAAGTGCGTCATCGTGAAGCTTTCGCGGGGTCCTTCCAGCCAGGAAGTGTTCCGCGAGCAACGCCACCTCTCGAAAGCCTTTCCGGACTGGAAGCCGCAACCCGCCTGACGAATCAGCGGCGCGGCAGCGACGCATTCCCGGCCGGAACTTCGACGAATGCGCAGTCTTCGCGCGTGACTTTGGCGTTTAACGGTCCTTCTGGTACCCTGCGCGCCCCTCAATACCCGCTTCCGGCACCCTTCCCTGCCGCAAGCCACTGAATCCCATGGCAAATCGCCCGATCCGCAACATCGCCATCATCGCGCACGTCGACCACGGCAAGACCACCCTCGTCGACTGCCTGCTGCGTCAGTCCGGCACCTTCGCCGCCCACGAGAAAGTGGCCGAGCGCGTCATGGATTCGAACGACATCGAAAAGGAACGTGGCATCACGATCCTGGCCAAGAACTGCGCGATCGAATACGGCGGCACCCGCATCAACATCGTCGACACGCCCGGACACGCCGACTTCGGCGGTGAAGTGGAGCGCGTGCTCTCGATGGTGGACACGGTGCTGCTCGTCGTCGACGCCGTCGAAGGGCCGATGCCGCAGACGCGCTTCGTCACGCGCAAGGCGCTGGCCCTGGGCCTCAACGCCATCGTCGTCGTGAACAAGATCGACCGTCCGGGCGCGCGCCCCGACTGGGTCATCGACCAGACCTTCGAACTCTTCGACAAGCTGGGCGCCACCGACCGGCAGCTCGACTTCCCGGTGATCTACGCCTCGGCCCTCGAAGGCTGGGCCAGCACCGATCACACGCGCCGCGAACCCGACATGCGCGCGTTGTACGAAGCCATCCTGCATCACGTGCCGTCGCCGAAGAGCGAGCCGGACGCCCCGCTGCAGTTCCAGATCTCCACGCTCGACTACAACTCGTACGTCGGCCGCATCGGCATCGGCCGCATCCGCCGCGGCACGGTGAAAACCGGCCAGATCATCCAGCTGTGGAATGGCACGGAAGATCACGGCACCGCGAAGGTCCAGCAGGTGCTCACGTTCAAGGGTCTCGCCCGCGAGGCAGTGGACTCGGCCGTGGCCGGCGACATCGTCGCGGTCACCGGCATCGAGGACGTGCACATCGGCTACACGATTTGCGAAGTCGACAAGCCCGACGCGCTGCCACCGATCTCGGTGGACGAGCCGACGCTGGTCATGAGCTTCCAGGTGAACACCTCGCCGCTCGCCGGCAAGGAAGGCAAGTTCGTCACCAGCCGCCAGATCCGCGAGCGCCTGATGCGCGAGCTGGAGAGCAACGTGGCGCTGCGCGTCGACGAAACCGACAACGCGGATGTGTTCCGCGTCTCGGGCCGCGGCGAACTGCATCTCACCATCCTCATCGAGAACATGCGCCGCGAAGGCTACGAGCTCGCGGTCGGCAAGCCGCGCGTGCTCACCAAGACCATCGATGGCGTGGTGCACGAGCCCTATGAAGCGCTCACCGTGGACATCGACGAAGGCCACCAGGGCGGCGTCATGGAAGCGCTCGGCCGCCGCAAGGCCGAGATGAAGGACATGTCGAACGATGGGCGCGGCCGCGTGCGCATCGAATACCGCGTCTCCGCGCGTGGACTCATCGGCTTCCAGAGCGAGTTCATGAACGCGACCCGCGGCACCGGGCTGCAGAGCCACATCTTCGACGGCTACGCGCCGCTCGCGGGGGACATCCCGGATCGCCACAACGGCGTGCTGATTTCCAGCGAACCCGGCAATGCCGTGGCGTACTCGCTGTTCTCGCTGCAGGAACGCGGCCGCCTGTTCGTGTCGCACGGTGAGGCCGTGTACGAGGGCATGATCATCGGCATCCACTCGCGCGACAACGATCTCGTGGTGAACCCGATCAAGACCAAGAAGCTCACCAACATCCGCGCCGCCGGCAAGGACGATGCCCTGATCCTCACGCCGCCCATCGAGCTCACGCTCGAGTACGCGGTGGAGTTCATCGCCGACGACGAGCTCGTGGAAGTCACGCCGAAGAGCATCCGCATCCGCAAGCGCCTGCTGCTGGAGCACGAGCGCAAGCGCGCGTCGCGCGTCGAGGAAGCGCTGCTGGCCTGAGTTCCGCGGGGGCCTCAGCCCTTGCGCACCAGGATGGTGTTGAGACAGGCCTGGCGATCCATGGCCCGCGCCATCACGTGCGCCGGCAGCGAGGCCGCGCTGAGCGCCGCGCGCAGTAGTTTGGCGCCCGTGCCCTGCCGCCGCATGGTCGATGGGCGGCTCATGCCGCGATCCGGCGTACCGTCTTCGCGCGCCCCGCCGCGCAGCGCTGCGAGCAGCGACGCGGCATATTCGAACGTGTACTCGGAGGTGTAGTGCCGCACCTCGGCGCGCTGCGCCAGGTCGAAATGGTCGTAGGCACGGCGCGAAATCATCGTCACGTGATCGACCGGGTTCAGCATCGGCCAGGATGTCCCGGTGCTGGTGGCCACCAGTCCCTCCGCGTTCGGCGTCACCACGATCAACACACCGCCCGGCCCGAGCACCCCCAGCAACTGGTGAATGAACTCCCGCGGCGCGTAGATGTGCTCGATGACATGCGACAGCATGATGAGGTCGAACTTGCCCTGGACCTTTTCCGGCGAGAAATAGTCGTGCACCACGTCGAGCTTCAGGTGTTCCCGGGCCACGCGCGCATGGCTGGCACTGGGTTCGAAACCCAGCACCTCGAAGCCCAGTGAACGCGCCGCCAGCAGGTAGCCGCCCATGCCGCAGCCCACGTCGAGAAAGCGTCGCGGCCCGCGAACCTCCGGCAGGTGCGCGGCGATCACGCGGGCCAGCAGCCGCGTGGCGTTGTCCACCTTGAGGTACTCGCGGATCTCCCGCTCGCTGCTCGAATCGAGGAAATGACCCGGGTCATAGGACGGATTGAGGTCCAGGTACTGCTGCAGGGTCAGCTGCTTCTGCAAGGTGGCGCATTCGTCGCAGCGAAACCAGCGGAAGCCCCGGCGCGCAAACCGGGCTCCCTTCGAGGAATTGCAGACCCGGCAATTCTCGGCGTTTACGTCCGCCCGTTGATCACCCTGCATGGCCGACTCCGCCCCAGACCGGCGGCTATGCTGGCAATGCAAGGTGGAAGATTTGTGACAGCACGCCACGCCGATGGCAGACTTTCGCCCATGTTCGGTGTCGACCTGCAGACAGAAAACGTCGCGAAGCTCATCCAGCTCGCGCTGGGCCCCGTGTTCCTGATCTCGGGCGTGGGCATCACGCTCAGCATGCTCACCGCCCGCCTGGCCCGCATCGTCGACCGTGCCCGCACGCTTGAAGACCGGCGCGACGCCGCCACCGACGCCGCGCGCATCGCGCACATCGACGAAGACCTCAAGTTCATCGTGCGACGCACACGGTACATCAACAGCGCGATCGCGCTATCCACCACCTCGGCCTTCCTCACGGCGCTGGTGGTCACGCTGCTGTTCGCCAGCGCCTTCTCGCCGCTCAACATCGGCGCGCTCATCGCGGGAACCTTCATCGCCTCGCTGGCCAGCCTGTCGCTTTCCTTCCTCATGTTCCTCATCGAAGTGCGCATCGCCACCCGGTCGCTGCGCATCGGCGGGAAGATCCGTCGTTGATGCGCGCCGCCTGCGCCATTCTCGGATTGCTGATGGCGCCGGCCGTGCTGGCCATCGGCAACAGCAATCGCGAGAAACCACCCACGACGTCGCAGGTCCTGGAATCCGCGCAGCCCGCCGACTGGCGGCGTCCGGACCCGGCCAATCTGCTCTACCTCGAATTGCCCGCCGGACGCGTGATCATCGAGCTGGCGCCGCGCTTCGCGGCCGCGCACGTCGAAAACATTCGCGCGCTCACGCGGGAGAAGTTCTTCGATGGCCTGCCGGTGGCGCGCGTGCAGGACAACTTCGTCGCGCAATGGGGCGACGTCGACAAGATCCGCCAGACCGAGAGCGCCCTGCGCAAGCTGCCCGAGGAACTCATCCTTCCTTGGAGCAAGGCGCTGCCCATCGTCAAACTACCGGACCCGGACGGCTACGCGCCAGAGACGGGCTGGCTCGACGGATTCCCCGTGGGCATCGAACGCAAGCCGTCGGGCCAGGTCTGGATGACGCATTGTTACGGAACCCTGGGCGTCGGCCGCGACAACTGGCCCGACAATGGCAGCGGCGCCGAGCTCTACGTGGTCACCGGAAACGCCCCGCGCCAGCTGGATCGCAATATCGTGGTCGCGGGCCGGGTACTGCGCGGGATCGAACTGCTGTCGTCCCTGCCGCGCGGCACGGGCCCGCTGGGTTTCTACGAAAAGCCCGAGCAGCGCACGCTCATCCGGTCCGCGCACATCGCCGCGGATCTGCCGGAATCCGGGCGCACCGCGCTCGAAGTGTTGCGCACCGACACGCCGTTGTTCACCCGTTACGTGGAAGCCCGCCGCAATCGCCGCGATGACTGGTACCTCATGCCGGCCGGCCATACCGACGTGTGCGCGGTTTCCATTCCGGTGCGTGAAGCCGCACCCCCGACCCGCTAAAGGCTTCGAAACCCGCCCTTTCGGCCGTTTTGGCTTGCCATTCGCGCAAGGGCTGCCACAATCCGCGCCCTTATGGGACGCATATTCGAAGTTCGCAAGCACACGATGTTCGCGCGCTGGGACCGCATGGCCAAGCAGTTCGCGCGCATCGCCAAGGACATCAACATTGCCGTCAAATCCGGCGGCGGCGACGTCAATTCCAATCCAGCCCTGCGACGCCAGGTGCAGAACGCGCGCCACGTCAACATGCCGAAGGACAAGGTCGAGGCCGCCATCAAGCGCGCGCTCGGCAACGACTCGGCCAACTACGAACAGATCATCTACGAGGGTTACGCGCCGCATGGCGTGGCCGTGATCGTCGAAGCCGCCACGGACAATGCCACGCGCACTGTCGCCCAGGTGCGCACCATCTTCTCGAAGGCCGGCGGCAACCTGGGCACGGCCGGCAGCGTGGCATTCCAGTTCCGCAAGATGGGCGTGTTTCGCCTGAACCCGGAAGGCATCGACCACGACGATCTCGAGCTCTATCTCATCGACCACGGTCTCGATGAAATGGGCGACAGCACCGGCGAGAAGGGTGAA
>Ga0315912_10000198_pt1 | contig 132529 bp, 116 predicted proteins | sample VfabasoilMG_FD_204469 | JGI IMG/M metagenome (GOLD analysis project Ga0315912, IMG submission 204469) | Garden soil microbial communities collected in Santa Monica, California, United States - V. faba soil | ecosystem: Environmental > Terrestrial > Soil > Garden | place: USA: California...
CCGTATGCAAGTTTGAAAAATGAGGAGATTCGCGGGGGAAATCTGATCGAGAAGTACGATGCAATTTTGTTTCCCGACCAGACGGCGGCGAGTATTGCGGAGGGTTATTTTGCGGGCTCGATGCCGGATGCCTATACGGGCGGTTTGGGAGCGCCCGGGGCGAAAGCGTTGCGGGAGTTTGCGGAAGCCGGGGGGACGTTGATCTTTCTGAACAAGTCGTCTGCCTATGCTTCGCAACAGCTCAATTTGCCGGCGAAGAATCTACTGCAATCGGTGGGCAGCCGCGATTTTTATTGCCCTGGATCGCTGCTGAATGTGCGGATCGCCGAAGGCAGCCCGTTAGGGTATGGGATTCCTAAGGAGTTTGCGATTTGGATGGAGGGTTCGCCGGCGTGGGAGAGCGAGTACGGCGTGGTGAAGTACGCGGAGAGTAAGGTGCTGGCATCGGGCTGGCTGCTGGGCGAGTCGTACATTGCGGGCAAGTCGGCGGTGCTGGACATCCCGATGGGCAAGGGGCGAGCGATTCTATTTGGCATGCGGCCACAGTATCGGGCGCAGAGTTACCTGACGTTCAAGCTGCTGTTTAACGCCCTGCTGTACCGGTAACTTCGGTGGAGTCAAGGGCCCATTTCTGGCGGGCTACGCCGACGATCATCATTTCCAAGGGCTCGGCGCCGGTGTTTTTGAAGCCGTGGACTTCGTTGAGAAAGACGGGTATAGCGTCGCCTTTGCCGATGTCGGCCGATTCCTTGTCGATGGTTACGTTTCCGGCGCCGGCCATGACGTAGTAGAACTCTTCAACGCCCTCGTGGCGGTGTGGGGCGATGGCGGCGCCGGGTGGCACCAGGACGTGATCGACGTAGGACCAGTTGGTGAAGAAGACTTCGGGCGGGAGGGCGCGGCGGTATTTGACGCCATTGGCAGCGGGACGCAGGAGAGCGCGGTCGAGCTTCATGTTGATGAAGACGGGCTTGGCATCTTTGGTGACGCCGACACGGTCATCGCCCAGGTCGGAGGCGTCGTACTTGCCTTTGATGCTGCCGACCGCGATGTTCATCCATTCGACGGGCGTGTTGCCGGGATTGTAGATGGCGTGGGAGCGGCCCATACGGCACGGGGCGCCGGCGGGGCCTTTGAGGAGTGAGGTACGGCCATCGATGGTGAATTCGGCTTCGCCGTCGAGGATGACGAACATCTCCTCCATGTGGTTGTGGAAGTGGTGGCCGATGCCGCCGCCGGGCGGGATGACACCGCGGTGGAGGAATATGAAGTTCGTGTTGAAGGTGGTGGCATCGAAAAGGCCGAGGTAGTGCAGCTCCCCTGCCCCGGCGTGGACGCTTTTGATTTTGCGGTACTTCGAGGGGTCCGAATGGGCGATGCGCTGGGCGAGCGGTTCTTTCGCGAAGAGGGCGATGCAAATGAGGAGGAGCCACGGTTTCATAGCGGCCCTATCATATACCAGCGTTATGTTTCGCGTTGGAAGTCGAGCTCGTCTTTCCAGGCTTCAAGGGTATTGTAGGTGATGGGACAGTAGGTGGCGCGGTCCGGCATGGCCCACATGCGGTGCATGAGAGAGCCTGGGCCGCGGACGAGGTGGGGGAAGTCTTCGCAGGAGGCAGGGCGTCCTTCGTAGACGAGACATTCATTGCCGTTGAGGAAGATGCACCCGGCTTCGGTTCGTTTGAGGATGCGGCCTTCGTCCTCGGTCATGACGGTGCATTCCCGGAGGAAGCGATCGCGCTTCATGCCGGCGGCTTTGGCTACTTTGTCGATGTCGCGGTCGACGAGGCGAGCAGTGGCGGTGCGGCAGCAGTTGGCACACTCGAGACATTCGATCTGGTCTTCGATGTTTTGCGCGATGCCTTTCAGCTTGCGCTCGACATAGTTGTGCCGGCTCATGTGCTGGCGGAGCTTTTTGTTTTCCTCGATTTTTTGTTCGCCCAGGCGGCGGATCTGCACGAGGTCCGTTAGGATCGGGCTACTCATACCTCAAGGCTATCAGTGGATCCACCCTGGATGCGCGGAAAGCGGGGAGAAGACAGGCTATCGCCGCAACGGCGCCGAGGACCAGAGTGACTGCGGCATAGGTGAGAATGTCGGTCGGGGTGACGCCGTAGAGGAGTTTGGTCATGAGCTTGGACACGCCCACAGCGACGGCGGCGCCGATGAGCAGTCCCGCACCGGCCAGGAGCAGGCCTTCGCGCAGGACCTGGCCGAGAACCTGGGATTGTTGGGCCCCGAGGGCCATGCGGATTCCGATTTCGGCAGTGCGCTGCTGGACGGTTTGCGAGAGCACGCCGTAGATGCCGACGGCGGCAAGGAGAAGGGCGATGAGGGAGAGAATACCCAGAAGCCAGGCGGCTACTCTCTGGGGAAGCATGGAATCGAGTACTCGCTGGTCCATGGTCTTGACGTCGAACATCGGGAGATCGCGGTCAATCGCGGCGAGTTCGGCTCGCATAGCGGGAACCAGCGCGGCGGGGTCGCCATTGGTGCGGACCATGATGTTGAAGCGGACGGCGCGGCCTTGGGGGAGGACGAAGTAGTAGGCTCCCTTTGACTCGGTGTCGAGCCTTGCGTGCTTGACTACTCCGACGATTCCGACGATGCGGGTTCGGATGTCGCCGCGGAGGATTCGTTTCCCGATCGCGTCGTCGTCGGGCCAATAGAGCTTGGCAAGGTTCTCATCGATGACTGCGACGGGTTCGGAATTGGCGCGGTCGTCGGTGGTGAAGAAGCGGCCGCTCTTCAATGGGATTTGCATGGTTTGGAAGTAGTCCCAGCTGGCGATGCGAATTTCGCCGTGAGGACCGGATTGGCCTGGCGGGACGTCGCGTCCCTCGATACCGAACGAAGACTGGGAGTTTTGACCGCTGAAAGGGAGAGAGGAGATCATGCCGATGTGGGTAACGCCGGGAAGGGCGCGGGTACGCTCGTTGATCCGCTCGTATAGTTGCGTGGACTTTTCGGCGGTATTGAAACGTTCCGATGGGAGGGAGATGCTGTAGCTGACGAGGCCGGAGGGATTGAAACCGGCGCTGACGCGCTGGAGTTCGATAAAGCTGCGAACCAACAGGCCGGCTCCGACCAGCAACAGTGCGGAAAGGGCGACTTCGACGATTACGAGGCCGGCACGTATACGGCCTCGGCCGGCGGTGGCGCCGCGAGCGTTCAGATCCTGGCGCCCGGCCTGGAGCGCGGGGAGAAGACCGAAGAGGAGGCTAGTGATCAGCGAGAGGGCCAGGGTGAAGAAAAGGACGGGCGCATCGATGGCGACGTCGCGAATCCGCGGGAAGTTGGCGGGGGCAAGCGCAATGAGTCCGCGGAGACACGCGTAGCCGGCGATGAGGCCGGAGATGCCGCTAAGGATTCCCAGAACAACGCTTTCGGACAGCAGTTGGCCAATGAGGTCGCGACGGGTAGCGCCGAGGGCGGAGCGGATTCCCATCTCGCGGGAACGGCCGGCGCCTTTTGCAAGGAGGAGATTGGCAACATTTGCGCAGGCGATGAGAAGGACGAAGCCGACGGCGCCCAATAGTGTGAAGAGGGGGGTGGCGAGGATTCCCGTCAAGAGCTCCATGAGAGGCGTCATAAGGATGGTCCATTTGCTGTCGGCGGGGTAGTTGTCGGGGTTGGCGCGCCGGATTTCGGCGGCCATCGCTTGCAGGCGATCATTTGCCTGGGCCGTGGATAGACCGTCGGCGAGGCGGCCGATGGTGACTAGCGATTGATTGCCGCGGCGGGCCGGCGTGAGTTGTTGCGGGGTGAATGCAGTGGGAACCCAGACCTCGACCGGGGCAAGGAAACCGAGGGCGGCGGGAAGGACGCCGATAATCTGGTAGGGCTTCTCATTGAGGCGGATGGTTTGGCCAATGGCGTCGGCACGGCCACCGAAGGATCTGCGCCAAAGGCCTTCGTCGAGCAGCGCAACGGCGTCATGGCCGGGTTTGTCCTCCTCTTCGGTGAACATGCGGCCTACAATCGGCTTCAGGCCGAGAACGGAGAAGGTGGAGGCCGTGGCCATGGCGCCGGACCATCTTTCCGCGCGGTCCGGGCCGGAGTAGTTGAAGTTCACCGATTGCAGAGACATGACGTCCTGGAAGAGTTCGGTGTGCTTGCGGTAGTCCACGTGGTCCGGCGGCGATGTGGATGCTTTGAGGAGACCCGCGGCGGGGTAAGTGTTATTGAGGACGACGAGACGGTCCGGCGCGGGGAAAGGGAGGGGCTTTAGCAATACGCCGTTGACGATGCTGAAAATGGCGGTGTTGGCCCCTATTCCCAGAGCGAGAGTGATCATGGCCACCGCGGCGAATCCGGGGTTCTTTGCCAGGCCGCGGGCAGCGTATCGAAAGTTGGACCAGGTCATTTGTGAATATTACGGGCGAAGAGGGGCGAAGTTCCATAAAATAGTAGGTTCATCATGCCTTTGCTTCTGGAATCCAATCTGCCCGGTCTTGAATTGATTCGCCGCGGGAAGGTTCGTGACGTTTATGCGGTGGATGCGGAGCGGCTGCTGATTGTAGCTACCGATCGCATCTCTGCTTTCGATGTGATTCTGGGGAGCGGGATTCCCGATAAGGGACGTGTGCTGACACAGATCAGCCTGTTTTGGTTCGATTTCCTGTCGGGTGTTCCGAATCATCTGATTTCGGCGAAGGTGGACGAATATCCGGAGCATCTGCGGGTGTTTCGGGATCAGATTGAGGGGCGCTCCATGCTGGTACGGCGGGCGCGGATGGTGGACATAGAGTGCGTTGCGCGGGGATATTTGTCGGGGTCGGGCTGGAAGGAATATAAGACAGATGGCACGATTTGCGGGATTCCGCTTCCGGCTGGTCTTTTGGAAAGCGACCGCCTGCCAGGACCGATCTTTACGCCGGCAACCAAGGCGCAGTCCGGGCACGATGAGAACATTCCGTTCGAGGAGGCGGCGAAGGCCGTGGGCGTCAAGCTGGCTTCGGAGTTGCGGGATCTGACGCTGCAGATATACGGGAAGGCCGCGGCGTATGCGGAGACGCGCGGGATTATTCTGGCGGATACGAAGTTTGAGTTTGGGTTTGTGGACAACAAGCTGGTGTTGGGAGATGAAGTTTTGACGCCGGATTCTTCGCGGTTCTGGCCGCGGTCGTCGTACAAGCCCGGGGGCGCACAGCCGAGCTACGATAAGCAGTTTGTGCGGGACTACCTGGAGTCGATCAACTGGAACAAGCAGCCGCCCGGCCCGGTGCTGCCCGCGGAAGTGGTGGAACATACCGGCGACAAGTACAAGGAAGCTTATCGGGTACTTACCGGCAAATCGCTATGAACTGGCTGGATATGGTGTTGGCCGCGATCCTGATCGCGTCGACGGCGGCGGGAGTAATGCGCGGGTTCTTCCGCCTCGGTGTTGGCCTGATCGCCACATTCCTGGCGTTCCTGATGGCGTCGTGGTTTTACGCGGAGGCCGGCGAGTGGGCGGTTCCTTATACCAGCTCGCGGGGAGTCGCTAATTTTGTCGGTTTTTTGCTGATATTTTTGGGGATATTGATTGCCGGCGCATTGCTGGGGCGGCTGTTGGCACATTTCTTTAAATGGATTGGGCTGTCGTGGCTTGACCGAATGGGGGGCGGGATTGTCGGTCTGCTGCGAGGCGGGTTGATCGGGCTGGTGACGGTACTGATGATTACCGCATTTCTTCCGGGCGATCCGCCGCAGGCTATTCTTCATTCGCGCATTGCTCCGTACATTCTCGATGGCGCTCACTTGCTGTCCTTAACCACGCCGCCGGACATGAAGCAGCAGTTCCGGCAGACCTACGAGAAAACCAAGAAGGCGTGGGTCGATCCGGTTCGCAAACAATTTGAAAAGCTCGAACAATAAGGCTCCATGTATTTACTCATCTTCGATCTCGACGGGACGCTCGTCGACTCCAAACAGGATTTGATTGACTCGGTGAACGCCACACTTGGGTATATGAACCGGGCGCCGCTGGCGGGTCCGACCGTTGCCCGTTATGTGGGCCGGGGCGCGTTGGCGCTGATTAAGAGCGCGATGGGGGAGTCGACGGCGGCTTCCGATATTGAGAAGGCGCATGGGTTCTTTATCGAGTACTACGGGGAGCACATGCTGGATAAGACGACGCTCTATGAGGGCGTCCGGGAGTCGCTGGATGTGCTGAAAGATAGCGGGCATACGCTGGCGGTGTTGACCAACAAACCAGTGCGGTTTTCGCAGCGGATGATGGAGAGGCTTGGGTTGGGGAAGCATTTCATTCGCATCTACGGGGGCAACAGTTTCGAGCCAAAGAAGAAACCGGATCCGATTGGGATCCATGCTCTGCTGAGCGAGACGGGACTGGCGAAGGAGCGGACGATTATGGTGGGAGATAGCTCCGTGGATATTCGCACGGCGCGGAACGCGGCGGTGCGGGCCTGCGGAGTAACATGGGGATTTCAGCCTGAGACGTTTGTGGAAGAGCCGCCGGATTTCACGGTGGATCATCTGCGGCAGTTGCATGAACGAATTCTTGCCGAGGGCCGGTAAATGCTTATGATTCCGCTAGTGCTCGCCGCATTTTTGGATACGTATTCCTTCGTGGATGTGGAATCGGTTCGGGCTACTGGGGCGCCGTCGAGCTTTGTTCGAACAGTGCAAATCCCGGCGAGCGTGCGGAGCGAGAACTGCGAGATTTTAATCGCCGGTGCGGGAATGGGCGGCATTGGCGCGGCGCTGCGCGCGGCCGATCGCGGGCACCAGGTTTGTTTGACGGAGGAGGCAACGTGGATTGGCGGGCAGGCCACCGCGGGCGGTGTCAGCGCGCTCGATGAGAACAAGTTCATTGAAGCCACGGGCGGGACGCGGCTTTATAACGAGTTTCGACGGCGTGTACGAGAGCACTATAAGGCCGTTTACAAGCCGTTGCAGCCGACCGAAAATTTCAATCCCGGCGGTTGCTATGTTTCAAGCCTTTGCTTTGAGCCGAAGGTAGGCGTGCAGGTGCTGGAGCAGATGCTTCGGAAGCGGACCGGGATTCGGCTTATGCGTCGCACGCGGGTGCTGGATCTGGAGCGGAATGGGAACGTGATCACGGCGGCGCTGCTTTGGAACATGGAGCGGAAGGAAGCATTGAAAGTTGTGCCGCGTTTTGTGTTGGATGCCACGGAGATGGGCGATCTACTGCCGCTGGCTAAGACTCCTTATACGGTCGGGTCCGAGCCCAAATCAGCGACCAGTGAGCCGCATGCGGCTGAAGCTCCAAATCCAGCCTGTGTGCAGAGTTTTACCTATCCGTTTATCATTGAGCACCGCCCGGGCGAGACGCATACTATCGCGAAACCGGCCGATTTTGAAAAGATTCGGGACCATCAGCCGTTTGGGCTCGTGATGAACTACCCGGAAGAGAACGGTTGGCGCGGGCGGTTTGAGTACACGATGTTCGGGGACGATCCCCCGATTCCGAACAACATGTCACCGCGGCCGTTTTTTTCGTGGCGGCGTGTTTTTAACGGCGGGGCGTATCCGGGAAAGCATACCGATATGGCACTGATGAACTGGCCGCGGCAGGATTACCACGACGAGAGCGTGCTGGACCGGACGCCGGAGGATACGGCTCGGGTTTTGCAGAATGCCAAGAAGGTTTCGATGGCATTTTTATACTGGCTGCAGAACGATCAGAAGACGCCGGCCCTGAAGCTACGCGTGGATCAGATGGGCACGGTGGACGGGTTGTCGCAGGTTCCCTATGTTCGTGAGTCGCGGCGGTTGCAGGCCCAGGGGATGGTTCGGGAGCAGGACATTGTTTTTGAAAACAGCCCGCGGGCACGGGCTGTTCCTTTCGCGGATTCGGTTGGGACGGGCTTCTACATGGTGGATATTCATCCTTGCGGCGCGAATGAGCGGGGCACAATGATGATGCCAAAGCCGTTTCAGATTCCGATGGCGGCGTTGCGGCCGAAGGATTTGACGAATTTTCTGCCCGCCTCCAAGAATTTGGGCGTTACGCATTTGACCAATGGGGCGTACCGACTTCACCCAATTGAATGGAATATCGGCGAGGCGGCGGCTACAGTGGCGAGTTTGCAGTTGAAGGGGTCCACCGGGACGGAGGCTGTTCAAGCCGAGTTGGCGAAAGCCGGGGTTCAGATCTTCTGGTTTGACGATCTGCCTGAGTCGCATGCGGCATTCGCGGCGATTCAGATGGCGGCGATCAAGGGCTGGTATCCGGTGCGGTTCGACGATTTGCATGCGTCGCCGGATTCGCCGATTACGCGTATGGAAACGGCGCGGGCATTGGCGGGAAAGAATGGATTGCCTGGAGATCCGGCGCGGTCAGTCGTTGAAAAGAACTGGATGGCAATTGACCACCGGAACTGGTTTCACGGCGATCTGCCACTCTACTGGACGGACATACGGATCAAGGATTTCGCGCCGGCCAACCCCAAAAGAAGCGGCCCGGTTTCCCGGGCCGAGTTCTTTCAACAGTTGATGCGTTAGCTAGGCTTCGTGGGTCATGAAGACCATCTGGAAGTCTCCGGAGCCCGTTAAGTAGAGTTCGTGGCAGATGATGTTTTTCTGTTTGGCGCTGGCGGCGGCCATGGCAGCCTCCATTGCCTCGAAGTCGGCGCTGAGGACGTCCACCTTGCCCATGGGAACGCAGTGCAAGCGGATGGGATAAGGCGCTTCGCCCGTCGTGTAGCCGAGGGTAATGACGACGCGGCCGAGCCCTTCGAGATATTCGACGCCAATGCTCTTGGCGGCGACGCCCTGGCTGGCGGCGAATGCCGCGACTTCATCGGCCAAGGGGCCGAGGGTCTGGTCCGGGGCCAGTGCGCCGACGAAGACTTTGAACTTGTCGTGAACCTGTTCAGAAATCACTTTTTCTCCGTTCCTTCAATAACGGCGACACCCTTGGGAGCCCCTTCGTTTGCGCCACCCAGTGCCGCTTTGGCACCCTGGCGGATGAGCGAACCTTCGCCGGGGCCTTGGAAGAAGTGATAGCCCGGACGATCTTTCCAGGCCAGGGGGCCTGCGAGGATCTTTTTATTCTTTAGGACGGCGTCCTTGATTTTGGTTACTAACGCTTCGTACTCCGGTTGGCCCTGCTTGTAGCCGGAGAAGCTGCCCAGATCGGTGCTAGCTACGAAGACGACATCGACTTCCGGAATGGCTGCGATCTGATCGGCGATGAGAACACCTGCCGGGGATTCGATCATGGCCACGATCATCATGTTGGCGTTGGCGACTTGACGATAGTCCGAGCCCCAAAGGGTACCGTACTGGCCGCCGCCGAGGCTGCGCTTGCCGCGGGGCGGATAGCTGGAGAACTTGATGGCGTTGTGAACCTTTTCCAGCGACTCGACCATTGGAATGATGATGCCCATGGCGCCGATATCGGTCGCCTTTTGGATATCGCCCTCGGTGGCGTCGGGGACGCGAATGAACGGCATAGCTGCGGCGCCGCGGCAGGCGTAGATCATGCGCGCCACCTCGGAGTACGTCAGGGCGCTGTGCTGCATTTCAATCCAGGTAAAGTCGAAGCCGCTGCCGGCCATGGCGCAATAGACATCGGGGTCCGATGACGAGACGGTGCCGCCGACAACTTGCTTGCCTTGCGCGAGCTTCGTCTTTACTGTGTTGAAGATGCGGGGCTGCTGTGCCATCACCGTTCCCGCGAGCAAAAGCCCTGCCATGATCCATTTACTTCGCATGCTTGTTCCTCTTTCCTGGAAATCAATTTTCGGGAACAAGCATACAGCGAAACAGACCCAAAACTCCACTCCATGAGCGGCCCAAGCGGGTTAATATAGTGCCGATGCGATCGCCGTTCCTCGCCGCACTTGTAGTTAGTTGCGCATTTGCGCAGCCCGCTACTGAAGTCGAAGCCGTGGTCACTACCGACCTTGGCGCGTTCCGTTTTGAGTTTGCGCCAGAGAAGGCGCCGAAGCATGTGGAGGAGTTTATCGCCCGCGCTCGCAAGGGCTATTACGACGGCAGCGCTTTTCATCGCGCGGTGGCGAATGGCATTATTCAGGGCGGCGATCCGCTGCTGAAAAATCCCAAGACGCCGAAGAACCTCTGGGGAACGGGCGGGCTGAACTTGTTGGCGGGCAACTACTCGGACATGAAGCATGAGCGGGGCGTTGTTTCGACGGTGCGGATTCCGAACAAGGCCAACTCCGATGGGGCGCAGTTCTTCGTTTGCGTTTCGGCACAGCCGCCGCTGGATGGGCAGTTCAGTGCATTCGGGCGGGTCAACGAGGGGATGGACGTGGTCGAGAAGATTTCGCGAGTGCCGACCGGGGAGAACGGATTTACCGATACGCCCGTTCGCATTCAGAAGATCACGATTGAGCCCAAGAAGGTCCAGCCGTTTCTGAATGCGCCGATTGAGGAGTTGCGGCGAAAGGTCAATCTGCAAACGACACTTGGCACGATTGAAATTACGCTGGAACCGGACTGGGCGCCGAACCACGTTCGCACGTTTCTGATGCTGCATGAAACGGGCTGGTATAGCGGTACGGCGTTTCATCGCATCGTGAAGGACTTCGTGGTGCAGGGCGGTATGGGGCATACACGTGCAAATGGCGGCCCGCATAACTCGGACCGGTGGGTGCGAAATCTGAAGGGCGAATTCCGGGACGACGTGAAGCATGTGCGCGGGGTTTTGAGCATGGCGCGCGGTGACGATCCGGACTCGGCGACGACTTCGTTTTTTCTGATGCTCGGCGCGGCGCCGCATTTGGATGGGAAATACACTGCATTTGGGCGGGTGACCGGGGGTTTAGAAGTGCTGGACGCATTCGAAAAAGAGGAGCTTGATGGGGAGACTCCGAAGCGGCAATTGGTGATCAGGTAGTTCGGTTTCGACATTCTTTTGAATATCTCGTTTGTTTTTAATGGTTTCCAGTCGCGCTTTTCGAATCTTGCTTTCCCAAAAAACTCATTCCCGAAATTTTTAAATTTTTATCTCTTTTATTTTCAATTACTTAATTTTTTGGCGTCCGAAAGTGCTTGGTGCGGGGCTGCTAGAGTGGGGTTGTCGAGGTTAGCTGCGCCGCGGCGGCTCGGCAGGAGGAGGATCGAATGCTGGAGATTCCGGCAAAAACGATTCGTCCGAGCACGAAGTCCGGCGCGAAACGGCGCCCGAAAAGCGGGATCGGATTGGATACGGATCGTCTGGAAAAGATGATCAAAAAGCTCATGGATAATCTCGAAAATGAGGAGATTTCCAGCAAGGCTTCCGTCGGGGAGCTGTTGAAGTTGTTGCAGATTTATAAGGAATTAACGGCCGAACAGGTCAAGGAGGTAGAAGTCCGATGGGTAGATCGTCTTTGCGGGGACGGCGAGTCCGAGAGATAGCATACGATGCGCTTCCCTCGCAGGCGAAGTTCCACCGGCTGACCAGCCGCTTCAAGGGCTTTTCCGGACCTGTTGGGTCGGGTAAGAGCCAAGCGCTTTGCCAGGAAGCGATTCGCTTGAGTTACATGAACCCCGGGAGGCTGGGACTGCTGGGCGCGCCTACATTTCCGATGTTGCGGGATGCGACGCAAGCGGCGTTGTTCGAGATTCTGGAACGGAACAAGATTCCGTACGAGTTCAATAAGGCCGAAAACTTTGTTGTGTTCACGGAGGTTGGTTCGAAGGTTCTGTTCCGGTCGCTGGACGATTACGAACGGTTGCGCGGGACGAACCTGGCATGGTTTGGGATCGATGAGTTGACATACTGCCAGGAAGAGGCTTGGCTGCGGTTAGAGGCGAGGTTGCGCGATCCGCAGGCCAAGATGCTGACTGGGTACGCCGTTTGGACTCCGAAAGGGTTTGATTGGGTCTACCGGCGTTTTATCGCAGATCCGGTGGATGGGTACGGAGTCGTACTCGCCAAACCACATGAAAACCGCCACCTGCTCGACCAGATTCCGGACTTTTACGACCGGCTGAAACGCAGCTATGATTCGCGGTTTTATGAACAGGAAGTATTAGGACAGTACCTGAATGTTTCGGCCGGACGGGCTTACAACGCGTTCGACAAAGCCGAGAACGTGAAGGCTCTGGAGTTCAATCCTTGGAAACCACTGCTGTGGGCGATCGATTTTACAGTGGAGCCGATGGCTTCGATTGTGGCGCAAGTGGACGGAGACCGAGTGAAGGTGCTGGACGAGATTCTGCTAAGCCGGGTCACGACCGAAGAGGCTTGCCGCGAGTTTGCGCGGCGGTTCCCGGAGGCGCAGCGAGTGATCGTTTATGGGGATACGACCGGAGGCCGCGTGGATTATGGAATGATGCGTTGGGCCTTCGACGAGCAGAGAATGCGGAATGTGGAGTTGCGGAACCCATCGTCAAACCCGACTGTGCGGGACCGGCTGGACATCATGAATGGAACACTGCGGACGATGGGAGGCGAACGGCGCCTGCTGGTGGACCCGAGGTGCAAGGAATTGATCCTCGACTTCGAGCAGGTGGTACTGATCGAAGGCACGACAACGATTGACAAGACCAAGGACCCAAGGCGAACGCACCTTTCGGACGCGCTTGGGTACCTGGTTTGGCAGGAGCAGCGTTACCGGACGCCAATTGGCTTCCAGGATAAGCCGCTGTTTTAACTAAAGACTGAAATTTTCCGGGCGACGGAGAGGCTGAGGCCGCCGCTCCCGATAACTCCCAGCGGGGAGTAATCGGGGGCTGGCGGCCTCACTGTCTTCGGCGCCACGCGAGGAAGGACGTGGAGCAACAACGTGATCGAAATTAATACGGAACATCACGAATACAAAGCGCGCAATGCGCTGTGGAAACAGTATCGCGATCTCTACACGGGTGGCGCGCAGTTTAAGGCTCAGGCCGGGAATTATCTCATCCAACGCAACCGCGAGCCGATGGGGGTTTATCAGGAACGGCTCGACCGGGCGTTCTATGAGAATTACGTCGGATCCATCGTGGACTGGTACTCGGCCACGCTGTTCCGGAGGGAACCGGTAATCAGCGTGGATGGCGAGAACGAGACCGGAAGGCGATTCTTTAATGCCTTTGTCGAGGACTGCGACCGGAAGGGGTCGAACCTAAGCGACTTTTTCCGGCGACAGTTGCTGGAGGCGCTGATCTGCGGGAGCAGCTATACGTTGGTTGATTTCCCGCGGCAAAAGCGCAAGATGCAGAACCGCGCGGAAGAGGAAGCGGCCGGAGCGGCCAACGCTTACCTTGTGAGCTATGCGCCGGACGAGATCATCAACTGGTCGGTGGACGAACGGGGCGAGTACGAGTGGGTGGTCGTACGGACGTCGCGGTTGCGAAGAGAAAAGCTGGAAGATCCCGAGCCGATGCTGGAGACCAACTGGCATTACTACGACCGGGAGACTTTCCGGAACTACAGGCGGGTTAGCCGGCCGGGGATGTTCGAGAACAGTTCGGACGCCGCCCCGATTGAGCTGATCGACGAAGGATATCACGGGTTGGCGAGCCAGCGGCGGGTTCCACTTTTCGAACTGCGGCTGACCGATGGCATGTGGCTGATGAACAAAGCCGCATCGCTTCAGTTGGAGCATTTCAATAAATCGAATGCGTTGGGATGGGCACTTACCATGGGCTTGTTCGCGATGCCGGTGGTGTACTCCGACAAGACGTGGAACCAGGTGATCGGAGACAGCTACTACATACAAATGGGTCCGAACGACCGGTTTGGCTGGGCGGAGCCGGAGGGGCATGTCTACGAGATCGCTTCGCGGAATCTGGATCGCTTGAAGGATGAGATCTACCGGGTCTGCTACCTTTTGGCGCAGGCGGGACGCACATCGGCCGATGGGCAGCAAGTTTCGGGGCTGAGCAAGCAGCGGGACTTTGCGATCACCCAGGAGGTGTTGCGCGGATTCGGCGACACGATCAAGGACGCCATGCGGCGGGTGCTGGTGGCGGTGGAACAGGTGCGGGAGGACGGTTTGACCGTAACCGTAACGGGCCTGGATGAGTTTGACATCGGCGACTTCTCGACAGAGCTCGAGGATGCCAAGAGGCTGCTGGAGTTGGGAGTCGGGTCGCCGACGCTTAGCCGGCAGGTGTACAAGAAATTGGCCTTCAAGTACCTCTGTGACGAGCGGCAGGACATGAAGGACACGATCGCCCGGGAAATCGATGAATGGATGTCCCGCAACGAAGGTAAGGAGAACTAATCATGGAAGAACAGATGAACAACGAAGCGCCCAAGTCGCCTCACATCCGAGCCCTGATTCAGGACGCGATACGCGAGTTCGTGAACCAGGAAACGGCCAAGACGGAACCGGCTTATAAGACGGAGCTTGAGGAGGAGCGGCGGCGCCGCGAATCGCTCGAACGCCGAATGAACGAGCTGGTGGAAGAGAATCGCCGCAGCCGCATGGTGGCCGAGGAAGCAGACCGCAGCGCGTCGATCCGTAGCGAGTTGCAGCGGCTCGGCGTTAGCAAAGTGGACCTGGCGTTCAAAGCCGTTAAGGACGACATTCAGCGGGCGGAGGACGGCCGGCTGGTGGCGAAAACCGACAACGGCGAGTTGGGGATCAAGGAGTATCTGACTCACTTTGTGAGCGAGAATCCTGAGCTTCTGCCGGCCCGGATGGTGGGCGGTTCGGGAGCGAGCGGGAATCAGCGGATGAGCACGTTCAGCTCATCGTTCGATCTCGATAAGATCCGCCCCGGGATGCCAAAGGAAGAGCTGGAGCGCGCGCGGCAGGAGATTGCACGCGTAGCGTCACAGATGACGCCGAATCTCTAAGCGAAATTTGCGATTGGCCGCTCCGGCGGCATTCGCGAACGACCTTGTCCGTGGCCGGAATCGGCGCGGACATCCTTCCCTTGCCGGGAGCTAGATGCCGGCACGGGACTAACTGAGACCACAACCGGCCTGGAGCAAATCCGGGCCGAATCTTTTTGGGAGAAAAATAATGCCTGCTATTACATCATCGAACGTTGCCAATGCGATTGTGAAACTGGTGGCCGCCGATGCGCTGCCCGCGTTGATGGGCAACCTGGTCATGGGAAACCTCGTGAACCGGAACTTCGAGCCCACTCTGGCTCAGGCCGGCGATACGGTTAACGTGCCGATCCCTCCGACGCTTACGGCGAACAACATCGCCCAGGGCGGTTCGGTGACGACCCAGAATCCCAGCCTCGGGAATGGGCAGATCGTTCTGAACACGCATGCTGAAGCCACGTTCCAGATTCCGGACGTTACCAAGGTTCTGGCGGTTCCGGACCTTCTCCGCCTTTACATGGAGCCGGCAGTCATCGCGATCGCCGAGAAGATCGAAACCGACCTGATGAACCTGTATGCCCAGTTCACGGCCAACCCGGCCGTGGGCACCGGCGGCAGCGCGATCAGCGAGAGCGCGATCGACCAGGCCGAAACGGCTCTGTTCGACGCCAAGGTTCCGGCCAGCGCTCAGAAGTACCTGATCGTAGACGGCTCGACGTACTCGCAGCTCCGTCAGATTCCCCGGTTCAGCGAGTACTCCTCGGCCGGTGAAGCTGGCGTTCGCGCGATGATCGACGGCAACGTCGGGAAGTTGAAGGACTTCTTCGTGTTCCGTTCGCAGTTCGTCTCCAAGACGGGCTCCGGACCCGTGACCACCAATAACCTGGCGTTTGCGAAGAACGCGATCGGATTGGTGATGCGCCGCTTGCCGCAACCCCTGCCCGGCACGGGTGCGGTGGCCGAATACGCCGAACTCGGCAACTTCGGCATGCGCGTGGTGATGAGCTACCAGCCCAACACGCTCGCGCAGCAGTTCACGGTCGACGTCCTGTACGGCGCCGCTGTCCTGCGCAACAACCACGGCGTTCAGGTTCGCAGCTAGCTGCCGCGGCCGGACTCCTTGCGACTGGGGAAGCGCTATCCGGCGCCTCCCCATTTGCTGAGCGACCAAGTACACGAGAGGACCCCATGAACTTGAAAGACTACTACCGCGATATTACGGCGCAGGAAGCCGAGATTGAGGACGCGTTTGTCCTTATCATCAGCCTGCAGACGCCCAATGGCGGGCGTGCCGGAATCGCCTCCGAAGTGAGCCGGACCACGGCCGCGAAACTAATCGTCGAGAAGCAAGCCCGGCTGGCGACGCCGGAAGAAGCACGAAGAATTTTGAACGAACGGGAAGAGGCCCGGCGGTTGAAGGACATCGCCGCGCTGCAGGAGCGTGTGCGCATGGCGCGTCTGGCCGAGGATGAACTCCGTTCACTGAAGAAGTCGATACAGCAGTCGCGGAAGGGGGATTAAGATGTCTCTCTTTGTGGATGGCAATCCATCTCAAATTGCCGACCTGGCGAACTACGAAAGCGCGATCGTGGAAGTGGCCTCGATTGAAGGGATCGACTTGACAGCAAAGCTGAACGTCGCCGCGCTTGAGGTGGGCCTGGAGTTGCAGCGCTTTTTAGCGCAGACGCCGGGCGGTCAGCGGTTCTCTGTTGGCCATGTTGCGGTTACCGAGGGGCTCAGACAGTGGCACACACTGCTGGCTTTATCAGTGAGCTACCGCGATGCGCATTTTCAGCAACTCAACGACCGCCACAAACCGAAATGGCACGAGTATGAGCGGCTGGCGCTGGCATCCGGACGCATGTTGATGGAAACCGGCGTCGGGCTGGTTTACAATCCGCTGCCCAAACCGGTGCAGCCGCTGCTGGGCCAGCTTGCCGGACCGCAGCCGACGCGCACCTACTATGTTCGGGTGGAGTGGGTAAACGCCGACGGCGTGGCGAGTTCGCCCAGCGATACGACCGCGACAACGACACAGGAAGGTACGGCACTGACAGTCCGTGCCGTCGGCGCGCCGCCAGCCGCGACGGGCTGGAACGTATATGCCGGACTGCTGGACGACCAGTTACAGCGCCAGAACAACGCGCCGCTGGCGCTGGGGTCAACGTGGACCCTACCATCGACCGGCTTGACCGACGGATCGGCGCCCGGCAGCGGGCAATCGGCGGAATACTTTCTGCGGCAGACGAACCTGCTGCAGCGGGGGTAGCGATATGGCTCAGGTCGGAACAACAGTAGTTCAGAGAGCCGCGGGACTCCTGCGCGCGCCCACCGGCTTGCAGGCCGGCCTGGCGGCCATCGAGCAGGCGAATGCAGTGCGGTTGCCGGTGCTGGAGATCACCCAGATCATCGCGCAAAACGTCCCCGCGGATTTGATCGAAAAGAGTGCCGGAACGAAGTATCCGGCGTTTCACATTTATTGCGAGAAGCTACAGAACACGCTACGCGAGAAGTTCCGGCAGTTTTCCGGAACGGCGACGCTAAACGTGGACGTACGCGTGACGCACGACCGGCTGGAGGGCCTGGACGAGAAGCTGCAGTGGTATGTCGATGCGCTGACACAGGCGTTGGACGCACACCGCGGCGACTGGGAGGGCGGCTTCTTCTATTCCGGCGGATACACCGTAACTTATCAACCCGTGAAGCACGGCGGCAGGAACTTTCTGCAGACCGCCAAGGTAAGCTTCGACGTTCAAGTGAGCGTATAGCCGGGCGCCTATCGGCACCCGAAATTTTCTTAACAGGAAGGCAAAGATATGGCTTGTTACATTTCTTCCAATCAGAACCGGTTCTACGCGACGCTGGAGTCGAGCTTCGGCACGGTCGTAGAAGCAACAGCGGACAATCGCATTCCGGCGATCCGACTGGGAATTCAACATGAGACGGTGCAGGGACCTCGCCGCGACAAAACGGGGAGCCGTACGAAGGGCGGAATTCCGACCGGCGCCCGGACGCGCACGCAGTATCAGTTGGGCACTTACATGACGAACTGGGGCAACATTTCCGCTGAGCCGGCTTATGGGCCGCTGATCCGCGGAGCGCTGGGCGCAGCCCCGGTGCTGGATGGCGGCAAGACGGTTTCCTCGGTCAGCGGAAACCAGTTCACCTTTGGTTCGGCGCACGGCATGTCGGCGGGCCAAGCTGTGAGCTTTGGAGGTGAGATCCGGTTCGTCGCTTATGTGGTTAATGCGAACACGGTGGAACTCAATGCGCCGTTCTCGCTGACGCCGACAGGCGGCTCGCCGCTCAACCCGACGATTACCTACGCTCCGGCGACCAACTTGCCAAGCGTGAGCGTCTTCGATTACTGGAGCCCGGCCACCGCGGTGCAACGGCTGCTCTCCGGCGTGGGCGTCGATCGGATGAAGATCAAGGTCAATGCGGACTATCACGAATTCGAATTCGCAGGCGAGGCACGGGAGCTGATCGACAGTTCGACGTTCGCTTCGGGACTGGCGGGGCTAAGCGCCTATCCGCCGGAACCAGTGGTGTCGGGCATCGACTACAACATCATTCCGGGGCATATCGGCCAGGTATGGATTGGGGCGTCGGCGACGCAGTTCTTCACGTTGATCGATGCGGAGATCGAGATCAAGAACAACGTCGACATGCGCAAGCGCGAGTTTGGCTTTGCCGGACCGACGTGCATTGCGGCCGGAGAACGGGAAGTGGGCATCAAGTTCCGGTTGTATGAGAAGGACGACGCCGCGACGCTCGGACTATATCAGGCCGCCAAGAATCGTACCCCGCTCAGCATCATGATTCAACTGGGACAGAGCGCCGGACAATTGTGCGGCGTGTATCTGCCGGCCGTGGTGCCGGAGGTTCCGGAGTTCGATGATCGCCAGCCGCGGCTGGAGTGGAACTTCTCGCTGAGTTCGGCGCAGGGTTCGAAGGACGACGAAATTCAGATCGCCTTTGCATAAGCCATGAACTACGAGAGCTTCACCATAGTGGAATCGCGCGCCTGCCCGGGCGTGCGATTCCGGGTGCGACGCCTGTCGCTGGCCCGGCGTATGGAATTGATCCGCCTGATCCGGGAAACCGGGGAAAAACTGGCCTTTCATCAGGCCGGGGATGGCGTATTGGACGCCGCACATGCCGCCGAAATCCGGTCTCGCATGGATGCGCTCTACTTGCGCTGGGGGCTCGAAGAGGTTACCGGTATCACGATCGATGGTGAGCCGGTCTCGGTCGACAACCTAATGGACTTCGGGCCGGACCGATTGGCCCGCGAAATCGTCGATTCGATCAAGGGCGAACTGTTCCTGAGCGAGGACGAAAGAAAAAACTAACGGTCGCCTTCCAATTTCAATTCGCGAACCAGGCCGCGTGGAAGTGCGACGAATGCCGGCAGAAAGGCCTGGAGAAGCAACGCCGCTGCGGATTTCTGCCCAACGGCGACCGCGGGGACGAACGGCCTGTTTGGGCGCGCGGACCGGTGCTGTTGACGGAATGTCCGCAGTCCTTCATCCGTCCCGAAAGCCTGACGCTGCTCGAGGAGCATCACGTCTGGCGGCTGGGCGGAAGCGGCGATTTGCGCGGATATCCGGCAAAGAGCGTGGAAGCGTTCACGGTGCTGGAAAGCGAACTTTTGCGGGAGAAAAACCATGGCTTATGAAGAATTAATCGAATTGTTGAAAACATTGCCGGTCTCCAAGGAGGGGGGCCGAAGCAATGTTGACCTATTGGCCCAACTGCCGGCTTTCATTGCGCCTGCGGCAGAGCCGGCACAGGCCGCGGCACAGGTTCAGGAATTGGCGAAGCAGTCGTTGGCGGGATCGACCACGAGCAAGATTGCCTCGACCGCATCGAACGTTGCTTCGTCGGCACTATCAGGAGGACATTTTGCTGGTTCCAATCCGCTAAAGGTACTCGGCGGCCTGACTCTCTTGCCGGTCGTCACGACGCTGCTGAAGCTTTTCGGCGGCGCGAAGAAGGAAGAGTTGCCGCCTTTGGAGAAGTTCGACTTGCCCGCGCCGATTCGGGCGGAAGCGGGACTTAGCCAGTCGGGAAATACCTTCTTGATCGATCGGGGAGTTGGCGACCGCATCCGGCCGCTGCAGGTACCGAGCTTCGCGGCTCCGAATTTGGCAGCGCCGGCGTCGCCGAAGCAGACCACGACGAGTTCGCACATCACGGTGAACGTACAGGCGATGGACAGCCAGTCCTTCATGGACCGGCGCGAGGATATCGCCCGGGCCGTGCGTGAAGCGATGCTGCAGTCGCACAGCCTGAACGACATTGTGAGCGAACTCTAGGAGCACAACAATGCAAGAGTTTCCACGACTAAGGTCAGGCGCGGTGGGGCAATACCCATCGCAGCGATTGATGCGATTTTCCACGCAGGTGATGTGGTTTGTCGATGGCAGCGAGCAACGGTTCCGCGAGTTCAGCGGACCGCTGCGGCGGTGGGTCATCGAATTGCGCCAGCTCGACGAAGAAGAGTTGGACGCGTTGGAATCGTTCTTTCTCAGCGAACAGGGCGGGTACGGCACATTTACTTTTGTCGACCCGTGGGACGAGGCGGAGTACGAAGACTGCAGTCTGGAGAACCCGGACGCCTATTTCGATTACACCGGATTTCACGATGGCCGTACCCGGCTTGTGGTGCGGCAGAACAGGTAACTTATGCGCTACTTTCCACAACTTGAAACACGGACGGCAGGACAGTATCCGCTGCGCCGGGAGCGCCAGGAACGCGTTGTTCGACACGAATCACTGGATGGACGGCTGCGTGCGTACTACGACGGAACTGCCGGCCGGGTAACATGGCTGCTGCGGTACGACGGGTTGACGGATGCCGAACGCAGCGCGATTGAGGACTTGTTCGATGAGTGTGAGGGGCGACTGCTGGATTTTGTGTTTCTGGACCCGGCGGCGAACCTACTGCGGTGGAGCGAGGACTACGGCCAGAGCTATTGGAGCGTGGATCCACTGCTTTTACGGCTGCCGGACGCGGACGATCCGTGGGGCACAACGCGGGCGTCGCAGCTAACCAACAGCGGTATCGCGCCGCAGCGGATCGCGCAAACGATTGCAGCGTCCGGCACACAGCAGTATTGCTTCAGCGCCTACGCGGCTGGCGCGGGACAGACGTTCCGGCTGCGGATCGATTCCGGCGGCGTGATTGTCGAACGGGAGTTTATTGCGACGAGTGAATGGGCGCGGTATTCGGTGGAAGCCAGACCTGGCTCGAACGCCGAGACCGTGACGTTTAGCGTGTCGCTGAACCCGGGCGCGTCGCTGAAAGTGACGGGATTGCAGGCCGAGGCACAGGTGGCGCCCGGTGGGTACAAGCGAACAACAACGCGTTGCGGACTCTATCCGAATGCGCGGTTTGCAGAAGACGAATTGGCCTGGACACAACAGGCTCCGAACTATAACGCGGCCGAGATTCGGATCGAAAGCCGCCCGTATTAATCGACGTTTTAGAGGCGAGGACCCCATGCCCACAATATTCGAAATTAAAGAACAGGAAGTTCTCGAAACCCCGATTCTGTTGTTTGACTGCGAACTGCGCAACGGACAGCACGAATACTGGGCGACACATGAGGTGTCGTTCGCCGGGAACGTCTATTTGGCAACGCTCGTAGACCATAGCCAGTTTGATCTGCGGGCTCAATCGGAGGACGGAATCGATGCGGCGGCGAAGATCTCGCTGACCTTGGCGAACACCGATTCGCGCTACTCACAGGTTGAGCGGACGATCGGTTGGAAGGGCGCCAAACTCACGGTGCGATTTGCGTTCTTCGATGTAAGGAACAACACCGCGGTATCGGAGGATGAGGTGTTGTTTCGCGGGATCGCGAACGCTCCTGAGAACATACGCGAGTCGACGCTGCGGCTGTCGTTTAACAACCGGCTGAACTTTCAGCGCGTGCTGCTGCCGGAAATTCGAATCCAGAAGCGTTGCCCGTGGATGTTTCCGGCCGATTCGTCCCAAAGGCAGGAGGGCATGGATGGAGGGGATCGCGGCGCATATTCGCCGTTCTTCCGCTGCGGGTACTCGGCTGGGGAGGCTGGCGGCGTTGGCAACTTGAATGGATCGACGCCTTACCCTTCTTGCGACTATACGCGGGTTTCGTGCGAACAGCGCGGAATGTTCAGGACCGATGGGTCGAATAACATCACACGGCGTTTCGGTGGCGTGGAGTTTGTGCCTTCGAGTGTGCTCGTGCGCGGGTATGGGGAGAAGGGGTCTCACGTCAGCGGGCCGATCGATAACGAGGCCAAGTACAACGATGTGGTGCCTCTGGTTTATGGAACGGCGTGGGTGCAGCCGCCGGTGACGCTGGCCCGCAATGACGGCAATCTGACGCGGATGGAAGTCTTGCTCGGCGCAGGTGAAATGCAGAGCGTAATGAAGATCATCGTCAACGACATTGAAATTCCGCAGGGCTCGTCGGGGCGCGATATGACGGCGACCGGGTGGTACAACGTCGTCAGTCTCGGCAACCGGACTGGCAATTTCAATCTCGACTTTAGCGACGGCGCGGGCAATCCCGTGGGAGATCCCTACGGGAGTATGGCTGTCGTTTCGGTGGTGGTGCCGAATCGAATTCATGACGGCCGCTCCCTGCCCCGAGTAAAGGCGCTGGTGGAAGGAATGAAACTGCCGACTTATGACACGGATGCGGTCTTTACAGGCAATGTGTTTACCAGCAATCCGGCTTGGGTTTTGTTGGACGTTTTGCGCCGCAGCGGCTGGATGGACAGTGAACTCGATATCGGTACTTTTGCCGAAACGGCGCTTTACTGCGACGATCCGATCGACACGCTGGATTTGCATGGGAACGCGATTTCGATTCCGCGATTCCAGTGCAACCTGGGATTGCGGCGGCGGCGGAGTGCGGCCGATGTGCTGCGCGGGATTCGAAATTCGGCCGGATTGTTGTTGAGTTTTGGCCAGGGAGGAAAACTGCAATGCCGATTTGAGTCGACCCTTGGCGTGCAGCACGCGGTGAAGCCGGCGGGCAGCAATGCAACCGAACAACTGCTGAGCGGCTGGCCGGCGTATGAGTTTGGCGATGGCTCCACGGCGGCGGGCGGCCTCTTGCGCAGCACGAGCGGCGAACCGAAGATCCGGTTCTTCAGCCGCAGTTCGGCCGATGCGCCAAACCGTTTCAGCGTAGAGTTCCAGGATGCATTCAACGAGTATCAGCAGGACAGTGTGTCCCTGGTGGACGTTGACGATGTGCTGGCAAGCGGCCAGGAAACCAGCGTGGCTCTGCCGGCGCTCGGGTTGGCCAATTTCGATCAGGCAACGCGGATGGTGAAGTTGCAACTCTTGAAATCGGTGAAGGGAAACCTCTACGTGGAGTTCGAATCAAGCGTGCGGGCCTTCGGTTTGAAGCCGGGAGACCTGATTACGCTGACCTATAACAAGGAGGGGTTCCTGCGTCAGCCGTTTCGAATTATCCGGCTCGCGCCGGGATTGAATCATCGGACGACGGTCGTTACCGCGCAGTTGCATGACGACGACTGGTATGTGCAGACGGCAGGAAATGGGGCCGAGTCTTCGGGGCGGCAGCCGAAGTATGAATTGGGATTGCCGCGGCCGCTGGGCGGTTCGCTGATCGACGAAGACGGGGTTGCGCAGTTCGGCATTACCGAGAGCTATGACGAGGGAACAGATGGTTCCGCACAGACGCGATTGACAGTGGAGTTCACGCCGCCGGCGAAGCCATCGGCGAGCCGCGCGGGAATACCGCTGGTTGGATTTTCGGCGCTGTCCCAGGGGACTGGGGGAACGCTGGAGGGCGATCAGATCCTCTACTACGCGTTAACGGGGGTTGATAGCGACGGCGCCGAGAGCGGGCTGTCGCTTATCGTCCGCGCCATGATTCCGCCGGGGACGAATACGAATCTGGTTACGCTGCAGGGACTGAGCTTCAGCAGCGCGACGCAGTCATTTCATGTGTACCGGGGGACGAGTCCTCAGCAGTTGCATCGGATTGCAGAGGGAGTTTCGTTGGCCGCGACATTTGTGGATTCTGGCTTTGCGGATGGGATTGCCGCACCGCCGGACGAGAACTACTCGCACGCGAATTTTCACTGGCGGTGGGAACTGCAGGGGCCGCAAGTGGCCAACATCGCGACATGGAACACCGTTGGGAATACGACGCTGACAATGCTAGGAAACGAGTATCGGGGACAGGTTGTTCGGATCGTATCGGGAAAGGGTGCGGGCCAGGAACGCAGAATCTTCGGAAATACCCCGACTTGGGTAACGCTCGAAGATAAGTGGGCCGTTATTCCCGATGCGACGAGTAAGTTCGTGATAGCGGAACCGAGTTGGAACTTCGGCGCTACATCGGCAACGAGTCCCATTACGTTTCTGATTCCGAACCGGGAAGGTTTTACGGTTCATGTTTCGGGGCGCTCGGCGAATGCAAATGACAAAGAATGCCCATTCGAGCTCTGCCCGATGACCCGTTGGCGCATCGTCGGGGCCGCCGGGATGCTGCTCGATCTGAACGTTCCTCCGAAGCCGGTGTTTGCGATGCAAGTGAAAGGCGATGGAACGATCGACCTGTTGAGCGTGGGCTTTCCGACGTTCGACAACACGCGAAGCATTGCGGCGGGCACGTTGACATTGCGCTACTGGGACGAACTGTTGAGCCCTTGCCGACTAACGTTGGTTGCGGCCGTTGATGATGTCGAAACAACGCTTGTTGTCAGCTCGGCCAGTGTAGTGGCGGGCCAGTATCTGCAAATCGGTGAAGAGATTCTCCGGGTGGACGCGGTGGCAGCGGGCGGCACGACTCTATTAGTAACTCGGGGATCGCACGGATCGCCGGCGACGGCGCATCCGGTGGATGAGCTTGTCTACACGTTGCAGGAGCGCACGGAGGTTGTTCCTTACAGCCGCGATTTCTTCGGCTCCCCGGCGAGCGGCAGTTACAACTACACGGTGAATCTGTCGAATGCCCGTGTGGCGGCAGCCGATTTGTTTGTCACGAATCAACGGGGGGACAGCCCTGTGGATCAACGGCATTTTTCGGCGACCACGGCGCTTGGCCTGCGGACGATGCGGGGCGGTCAACTCAATTTGCAAGTGGAGGGGCCATTGTCGATCGAAGACAATGCGACGCCGCCGCTCATTATCGAAGATTTTCAGGCGATGCAGGATATCTACGCGGTGGTACAGGAAGCGCCCACGGAAGTACCGGTGGAGCTTCGCGTGCGCCAGGACGACGATGAGATCTGCACGTTAACCATTCCCGTGGGCGCCACGATTTCAAACATCGTGGATGGATTCGGGCTGGCGCCGTTGCGCGGCGGCTCACTACTGAACCTGGACATTGTGTCGGTGGGCCAAACGGCTACCAGCACACCGGGCGCGAATTTGACTGTGACGTTACGACTCTGACCCATATGCCAGAAACACTCGAAAAACTGCGACCAGACCGCGACTTGCAGGTCTACTTTGAAAGGCCATCGGCCATAGCCGCCATGAGCGGCGCCACGCCCGCCGGATTCACCGCCAGCGGGACGTGGCGCCAGCAATTCGATTGGTGTGTTATCGAGTGGAACCGCGAGAACGTGTTCGAACACCCGCGCTTTCGCAACCTTCCCGATGGCGACTTGAGCGGGTTGACACTTACCTACGAGGAGACACGCGACAACTGCATTTCATTGGATTCCGACCTTTATCCGACAGTGGACTGGCCCTACTTGCGCATTTGGGCGGAGAATGACGCCGACGATGGTGCCGAAGATCCGCCGAACACTGGGATTGATGAGACCTTCTATCAAGTGCCGTTGCGGGACTATGCCACGCCAGTCGAAGGCAGCTATGTCGACGCAACGGCTACGTTCGAGTTGATGGGTTCGATTACCGCGGGCGATATTGTAGGGTTGGCGTGGCTGAACGAAAACTACAAACACGATGTGGTGAGCGGCGACACGCTGGAGATCGTCGCCGCGGGCATTGTTAGCAAGATCAATGCCGATTCAGTGATGGTGGCGGCTACTAACACAGGAAGTGTGATTACGCTGCGAAGCGTTGGATTAGTGGTGGACGGGATCCCTGTTCTGAAAGGCGCTAACGGGAACAAGCTCGGCGCCTACGGTACCGTTGCCGGCACCAGCGAATACTGGGAGCCGGCCGCGGCTTTATTCAGCGGCGGCGAATCGCCAACGAAATGGCGCGTCGAGTTGCCTATGAGTTCACTGACCGATAAGGACGGCAGGACAGTACCGATGCAGAAAGTCCGGAAGATGCGTTGGACCTATGCGGCGGCGATGCAGACAGGCGCCTACGAACGGAGCGAGTTCGCCGTAGTCGCCAGCAATTGGTCGGTTACGGGAACGAATCGCGCCTATCGCGTGGCAGGACCCGGCAGCCGTCGATTGGAGGATGACCATAAGAGCGTCAGCTACTACGGAAGCAACTGGAACAAGACCAAAGGCAACTTTTCCGGCGGCACGATTAAGTACACGGGGACCTATGGGGATAGTGTGACGATCCCGTATCGCTGCCCGCAGACGCATGAGCTCTACTTAGGTACGCGACTGCTAACGGCCGGGGCCGACATTGCGTTGCGTGTCGATAGCGAAACGCCGCGGGTTATCTCGCTGCGGGCCAACGGCGAGGACGTTCTGATGCGGATTCCGCTTGGGCAGTATGGTCCGGGCGATCATACGGTTCTGGTGTCCCACAATGGACCGGGCGGAAACGCCTTCTATTTCGATTTTCTTGAAGTAGCCATTCCTGCCTCGACTGTTTCCGATCAGCCTGTGGAACCGACGGTGACGCTGGCAACGGACTGGGACACGGACCATTCACTGGCAGTTCCCGCCGAAAGAACCGCGTGGATGATTCACTCGCTGGGCTTTCGCGGCCGCGTGAATCACTACGTGGGCGCTTTGTGGTTCTACGAGCTGTATCGCAAGAACCATCAGCACGCGTCGGCGACTGTTACCTTCACGGGAACGCCAGCGGTGAATGAGTACTCCGATATCACGATCGGCCGTGTCGGTCAGCCGGAGTCGCAGATCCTGGTCCGCCATCTGAACCTGTATGGTGACACCGCGGAATCCATCGCAAAAGCGTTTGAGCTGGAGTTCAACCGAGGATACACCGCGATTCGAGCGGAAGCCGTTGGAACGACGCTCACAATCTACGCCCGGGCTATGGGGGAGACCGGGGAGGATGTCAGCCTGAGCGCAGGACCAACAACGGGGCCATTTACACTGACGGCGTCATCAACCAATCTTACGGGGGGCGTGAATGGCGACTGGTATACCGACACAACGGCAGATCCAAGGATTAATCGCGCATGCCGGGATTGGTCACTGGCCTTCTATCAGTCTTGCATGAGCTACGGACTCGACATGACGGCGGCGTTCTCGTTGGAACTGCAGCACGGCGATCCGACGGCGGAGGCCGGGATCGCGCAACGTTATTCCAATAACGAAGCGTGCCTGCTGAATACACCGGCACTGCAGACGAATTTTTCGCCGGCGAGCCGGACGTATTGGGAAAAAGTCCATTTAGAGATGGCCGATATTCTGGCGGCCGCAGGATACGTTCCCTATTTGCAGTTTGGCGAAGTGCAATGGTGGTACTTCGCGAATATGGGACCGTTCGATCCGGCGATCAGCATGCCTTACTACGATCAGTACACAAAAGATCAGTTCCTGGCAGCGCACGGTTTTCCGCTTCGGTATATCGGGGATCAAAACGTAGACCCGGCTGATTTTCCGGAGGAAGCAGCGTTTTTGCCGAGCCTGATCGGGGCCTTCACCGACGAGATTCGCGACTACGTGCTGGATGCGCACCCGAACTGCCGGTTTGAGGTGCTGTATCCGACCGACGTTAACGATACGCCGTGGGGACGCCTGGTGAACTATCCGGACGCGGCTTGGACCCCGGCGAAACTCTCGACGCTGAAAACGGAGAGCTTCGGATTTACGTTTTCTCGCGACTTGAACAAATCGAAGTACTCAATTGGCTTCGGAGAGGGCAAGGGCTTCCCGCGCAATCAACGCAGTTTTCTGGTGGGACCGGGCGATTCCTCGACCACCTGGCAGAAGGAGGCGAGAATTGCGAAAAACCAGAATTTGGAGTCGATCGTCTTGTTCGCGCTCGATCAGTTCTGTTTGATCGGTTATCCGGTACCTTTCTGGAGGAACAAGAAGAAGAGCAGCCAGTTCTAATCACCGCATTAACCGATTTAATAGCGGAGGGGAGTTGCATTTAGTTCGCTTTTACCTTAACCTCAGAGTGTGAGCTGTGAACGCACCAATCAACTCTCCTCTGGCATCGGCCGGGGCGACGTGCGCCGGCTCGTAGTCACCGGCATTATTCCCATCGTAGTAGTAGCCATTATTGGGGTTCCCGTAACGGTACCCTCCTGAGTGGCTCTGGGTTAATAGAAATCGAGGCCACCAGCGGGGAAATACCCAGCAGGTGGCCTTTTTAGTGTTTTGGGATGAGTGATCGGTAGACGGAACAGGGAGTTAAAACATGTCTCAACTGATGAGTGGCGCAAAAATCCTGCTCGAATGTCTCGCTCGCGAAGGCGTGGACACGATCTTTGGCTATCCGGGCGGCGTAACGTTGCCCCTATACGATGCAATGTTCGACAATCCGATCCGGCACGTACTGGTGCGGCATGAACAGAACGCGGCGTTTGCCGCGCAGGGCTATTCGCGGTCGACCGGGAAAGTCGGCGTATGCTGCGCGACGTCGGGTCCCGGCGCGACGAATCTGGTTACCGGCCTTGTGGATGCGATGATGGATTCGATCCCGGTGGTGGCGCTTACGGGGCAGGTAACGGCGAAGCTGATCGGCAGCGACGCGTTCCAGGAAGCCGATACGTTCGGCATCACGCGATCGGCCACCAAGCACAACTACCTCGTAAAAAACATCAATGAGCTGCCGCAGGTAATCCATGAGGCGTTTTATATCGCCGCCAGCGGGCGTCCCGGTCCGGTGCTTGTCGATGTAACCAAAGACGTTTTTCAGGGAAATGCGCACTATACGCCGGTGACCTCGATCCACTTGCCGGGATACAAGGTCTACACCGAAGGTCATACGGGCCAGATCCGGCGCGCGGCGCAGATGATGCTGGAAGCCGAGCGGCCGATGATCTACGCGGGCGGCGGAATCGTATTGTCGAACGCCAGCCCGGAATTGCGGGAGTTGGTGGAATTGGTGGACGCCCCGACGGTCTGCACATTGATGGGCCTGGGCACGCTGGGGTCGGAGCATCCGAACTTCATCAGCATGCCCGGTATGCACGGCAGCTATGCGGCGAACATGGGGATGTACAACACGGACCTGATTATCGCCCTGGGTGTCCGATTCGACGATCGCGTTACGGGCCGATTGAATGCATTCGCCCCGCACGCGCGGATTATCCATGTTGACATCGATCCGGCGGAAATCAGCAAGATCCGGAACGCCGATCTGCCGATCGTTGGAGATTTGAAACGGGTTCTGCCGAAGATCAACGCCGTGTTGAAGGAACTGAAGCCGGAAGCGGGTGACCGGCCGGGGCTGAAGGCCTGGTGGAAACAGATACGGGAATGGAAGGAAGAGCATCCGCTGAAGAAGCCCGTTTCGACCGACGGCGATATCAAGCCCCAATACTTGATGCAGGAGATCGACCGGTTGACGAAGGGGCAGGCAATCGTCTGTAGCGACGTTGGACAGCACCAAATGTGGGCGGCGCAATTGATCCGGTTTAACGAGCCGCGGCTGTGGATCAACTCCGGGGGACTGGGCTCAATGGGCTTTGGCTTGCCGGCCGCGCTGGGTGCGCAGGTTGCCAATCCCGATCAGCTTGTCATCGCCATCTGCGGCGATGGCGGTTTCCAGATGTCGATTCCTGAGCTCGCCACGCTGTTCAACTTCGGCCTGCCCGTGAAGGTTATCGTAATGAACAACGGCTACCTGGGCATGGTACGTCAGTGGCAGGAGCTCTTTTACGCCAACCGTCTGTCGCAAGTGACGCTTGATTGTTTCCCCGATCCCGTGCAATTAGCTGGGGCGTACGGCTTCAAGGGCCGCACGGTGGAACGTCCGTCGGAACTGGCCGAAGCGTTGGAGACGGCATTCTCCGATCCGGGACCGTACCTGCTGAACGTTCGCGTTACTCCGACCGAAAACGTCTTCCCGATGGTTCCCGCTGGTGGAGCGATCAATGAAATGGTGATGGGACCGCCGCAACCGGTCGCAACCGTGTAAGTAGAAACGAGGAATTTCCCATGTTGCAAGTCATCACACTCTTAGTGGAGAACAAGACCGGGGCGTTAATGCGCGTCACCGGTCTGCTCACCGCGCGCGGTTACAACATCGACAGCTTGACGGTCGCCCGCACTTTGGATCCCGAACTTTCGCGAATGACGATTGCCGTTGCGATTGAGCCGCATCAACGCCGCCAGTTGATCAAGCACATGAACAAGCTGATCAACGTTCTGCAGGCCACCGACCTGACTGACGCGCCGGCTGTAATCCGCGAACTGGTCTTGATGCGCGTCCGAGCGCCCCAGGAATCGCGTACGGGCATTTTGAAGGAAGCCGAGATTTTCGGCGCCCGGGTCGTCGACTCGACCGTGGAGGGCTTCGCCTTGGAAGCAACGGGCGACATCGAAAAGCTCGATGAGTTTATCGACATCATGCGCAGCTACGGCGAGATTGAAGTGACTCGCGGCGGCGCGGTAGCAGTTTCCCTCGAATCCAAGAAACTACGCCTTTCGCCCCCGGTGCCCCGCGGCTCCGAGGAGGCTAAGTCGGAAGAAAAAAACGGAGTTATCTAATGCTGAATCGTTATTACGAAAAAGACGGCGATCCGAGTCTGCTGAAGAATCGAACGTTCGCCATCATTGGCTACGGCAGCCAAGGCCATGCGCACGCGCTGAACCTGCGAGACTCGGGCGCCGATGTGATCGTCGGCCTCTACCCGGGATCGAAGAGCTGGGTGAAGGCCGAAGCGGCCGGGCTCCGCGTGATGACCGCCGCCGAAGCCACCAAGGCCGCCGATACGATCATGGTCCTGGTGAGCGATCACATCCAGCCGGACCTCTATAACAACGAGATCGAGCCGAATCTCTCCAAAGGCAAGACGTTGATGTTTGCCCACGGATTCTCCATCCACTTCGGCTACGTGAAGCCTCCGGCCGATGTCGATGTCAGCATGATTGCGCCGAAGTCGCCGGGCCATCGCGTGCGTGAACTGTTTGTCGAAAACGTAGGCGTTCCGGGTTTGGTTGCCGTGCATCAGAATGCGTCGGGCAAGGCGCTGCAGAATGCGCTGGCGTATGCTCTGGGCATCGGATGCCTGCGGGCGGGCGTCATTGAAACCTCCTTCAAGGAAGAGGCCGAGACGGACCTTTTCGGCGAGCAGACGGTGCTTTGCGGCGGAACGGCCGAGTTGATCAAAGCTGGTTTCGAAACGCTGGTTGAAGCCGGTTACGCGCCGGAAATGGCCTACTTTGAGTGCCTGCACGAACTTAAGCTGATCGTCGACCTGATCTACGAGGGCGGCCTGAACTACATGCGCTACTCGGTTTCGGACACGGCCGAATACGGCGACTACGTTACCGGGCCTCGCATCATCACGCCGGAAACAAAGGCCGCGATGAAGCAGGTTCTCAAGGAGATCCAGGAAGGCAAGTTCGCCGAAACGTGGATGAACGAGAACCGCACGGGCCGCAAGAACTTCCTCGCCACGCGCGATGCCAACCAGAACCATCAGATCGAAGTGGTTGGTAAAGAGCTCCGCGCCATGATGCCGTTCCTCAAGAAGAAGAAGGAAGCGGGCGTACCGGAAGCCTGATCAGGCAACGGGCCAGTTCCTTCAAATAAGGATCAATTACCCATGCACATCTATACCTTCGACACCACGCTCCGTGATGGCACGCAAGGCGAAGCCGTTTCGTTCTCCGTCGAGGACAAGCTGATTATCAGCCAGAAATTGGATGACTTGGGGATTGACTATATTGAAGGCGGCTGGCCCGGCTCCAATCCGAAGGATAAGGAATTCTTCGCGCGGGCGAAGAACGAACTGCGGCTGAAACATGCCAAGCTGACCGCATTCGGGTCTACTCATTTCGCTCGCAACTCGGTCGACACCGATCCGAATGTGCGGGAGTTGCTTGGCGCAGAGACGCCCGTAATCAGCATTTTTGGAAAGTCATGGGACTTCCATGTAACACGGGCGCTCGGCATTTCGCTCGAAGAGAATTTGAAGATTATCGCCAACACGGTGGGCTACCTGAAGGAGCATGGGCGGGAAGTGGTTTACGACGCCGAGCACTTCTTCGATGGCTACGCGGCGAATCCCGAATACGCACTGCGGACGTTGCAGGCGGCTCATGACGCCGGCGCCGATGTGCTCTGCCTATGCGATACCAACGGCGGAACGATCACTTCCAAACTGGTCGACGCGGTGAAGGTGGTTCGAGCCCAATTTGGCGGCGTTATCGGCATTCACCCGCATAACGATTCCGATGTGGCCGTCGCCAACGCACTGGGCGCGATTGAAGCCGGCGCCACGCATGTTCAAGGGTGCATGAACGGCTACGGCGAGCGTTGCGGAAACGTGAATCTCGCTTCGGTAATCGCGAACCTGGAGCTAAAGCTGGGACATACGACGATCGGCCGCGAGAAGCTTTCTGCGTTGACATCAGTCGCGCGCTTTATAGCCGAGATGGCCAATTTGCAGATCCCGAACGGCCAACCCTACGTAGGCCAAAGCGCCTTCGCGCACAAGGGCGGCGTCCATGTGAGCGCGGTGATGAAGGACTCGGCCACTTACGAGCACGTTCGGCCCGAGACGGTGGGTAATCGTCAACGCGTATTGGTGAGCGACCTGTCGGGCCGCAGCAATATCTTCTACAAACTTAAAGAGCATGGACTGGAAGAGAAGCTGAGCGAAGAGGCTCGCAAGGGAATGCTGGAGAAGATCAAGCAGATGGAGTTCGAGGGTTACGAACTCGAAGCGGCCGAGGGCACATTTGAGTTGATGGTTCGCGAAGCATTGAATCCCGGCCAGAACTTCTTCCAGTTGGTCAGCTTCGATGTGACGACCAAGATGGGGCGCAGCGGCGGGTCGCTGACAATGGCGACGCTTTCACTGCAGGCGGCCGACGGACTGCACACGGAAACTGCGGTTGGCAACGGCCCGGTGAATGCATTGGACCTCTGCCTCCGGGAGTGCCTGGTGGGTAGCTATCCGGCAATTCGCAATGTGAAGTTGACCGACTATAAGGTTCGCGTGATCGACTCTAAGAAGGGTACGGCGGCGAAGGTCCGGGTGCTCATCGAATGGAGCGATCAAAAGCGGTCGTGGGCTACTGTTGGCGTTTCCGACAATGTAATTGAGGCCAGTTGGAAGGCGCTGGTGGACGCCATTCGTCTGGAGTTGATGCGGTTGGCGGACAAAGATGACGCGGTTGAAAAGGCCGTGGAAGACTACTGCTGGGGCGTTTAAAGGCTCTCTCCGTCGGCACCCAATAGAATACGCCGGATCAGCTTAATTGGAATTGCGCCCTGACGCACAAAATCGGCGTGGAACCGAGCCAGGTTGAACTGCGCGCCCTTTGCTGTTTTGTAATCTTCACGCAGTTTATAGACCTGCAGCTTCCCAAGCGTGTAGTAGAGATAGGTGGGATTATATGCGCCGCGACGCGATTCTTCGTACGCGTTCGCGGGCTCCTGGAACCCGCGTTCGACGAAGACCTTTGCACCGTCCTCGATAGTCATACCCTGGGTGTGCAGCTTAATTCCGACGACGTAACGAGCATCGCGCAGCAACGCTTCGGATAGCTGAGCGAGCTTCAACTTTAGATCCCCGTTGCCAAAGCCCTCTTCGATCATCATCTGTTCCGAATAATGTGCCCAGCCTTCCGCGTTGCTGCTGCAGGAGTACAGCTTCCGCGTCTGCGTCGGGAATTGATTGGCGAAAATGAATTGAGTGAAGTGGCCCGGGAAGACTTCATGGACGGTAATGATATCCATGACCGGCTTGTTGTAGAGCCGCAAATGCTCTTCCTTGTGATTGGCGTCCCAATCTTTCTCCGGCGGCGTCACATAATAAAACGCTTCGGTAGCCTTGGATTCATATGCTCCGGGCGTATCCATGGAGGCGAAGCTCCCCGAGCGGGCATACGGCGGCGTCTCTTCCACCTTTGGAAAACTCTCGTTCGGAAGGTCGATGATGCCTTTAGCGACGAGGAATTGACGGATACTCGACAGGGTCCGGCGAGTGGCCGGGATCAGGTTCTGCTCGGTCGGATGATCTTTCGAGATATCGGCCATTACTTGCATCGGCGACTTCTTTGGGTCGATCAGACGCGCGGTTTCAACGAAGGCTTTGTAGTCTTTCTCAAGATTTGCTTCGCCGATGGCAAGCAGGCGATCGAGCGGTGTATCGACCATCTCTTCATACTTGAGCTTCCTGGAAAACAGGGCTCCGCCAATCGCATATTTCCCCTTCGACCGCGGCAACAGATCGGATTTCAGCCACGCGGCGGCGTCCTCCATCGCGGCGATGGCGGCATGGTTCGCCTTGCCGAACCATGCCGTCAATCTCGCATCGCCGCCCGCGGCATCCTTGGCCCAATCAGCGACGGTTTCCCTATAGAACCCGACCGAACCGGAGGCCATACGAATTGCCAAATCCGTGAACTCCTTCGGTGGATCGGTGACGTTCGCCTTCATCGCCGCCGCCATCGCCGGCACTTCCTGCAAGCGATGAATCACCGACTCCAGCCGCTTATCCTTGCTAGCGAAATTCCGCTTCATCAGCGCATCGATCGCCCCGCCCGGAGTGCTGACATACATCATGGGATTATGGCGCCAGCTCTGGACTTCCTGGATTTCGAGCAGTTCGGCTCTGATGGCTGCGCGAAGGATCTCACCGTCGATAATCTCGTCCGGCGCCAGACCGTTTAGGCGCTGCAGCCGGTCGAGCATCCTGGTTAAATCGGCCTCGCGGTTCCCAAAAGCCTTACTGGAATAGTCCTCCAGCATCGCGTCGTAGTCGTGAACCCCAACACCAGTGGCTATCGATGGATTGGCCTGCAGCCACTTCTTCCAATACTCCTCTTCAAAGCTGCGAAAGTAGGTGGGTGAGGTCGGCAGCATGGAAGTTCCGCAAGACGCAAGAATCAACAGGAACGGCAAAAGAATTACGGCGCGGCGCATTCCAACAGGATCGCATTTACAATAGAGGAAGCGTGGGCGCGTAGCTCAGTTGGATAGAGCATCAGCCTTCTAAGCTGAGGGTCGCAGGTTCGATCCCTGCCGCGCCTACCACTATAAATCTTGTGTCCGGCTATTATCCGTCTTCCCCCATTCCGGCAATCCGCGTCCGTGTCGGCACAGCGAGCGGGCAAACGCGCGATTATGCTTTCACTCAGACGTTTCGCATTGGACGGGTTGCCGAGTGCGAACTTTGCATTGAAGACCCGCATGTCAGCCGGCATCATGCGACCGTGGCGTTCGGGGATGGCCAGTGGTGGATTCAGGACCAGAACAGCGCCAACGGCATCTGGCTGAACGGCCAGCGTGTCCAGACCTTCTCGATCGGCCAAACCGTCTCATTCCGCCTCGGCGTTGAAGGCCCTTGGGTGATGATGCAAGCCGACGTGCCAGCGGCGTCTCCCCAGCCAGCGGCACAGGCTCCCGCGCAGGCGCCGATCGGCGGCGAAACGCGCATGATCGCCAGCTACACGGACAAGTACCTGACCGGTAACTCCGACCACCCCGCCGGCGAGCGGACAATGATGATCCGCAAGGCATTCAGCCAGGTCCAGAAGAAGCAAAAGCGGAAGTACGGCGGAGTAGTGGCAGGGCTTGTCGTGTTGCTGCTCGGGGTCGGCGGTTTTGCGTGGTTCCGCGATCAACAGGTACGCAAGCAGACGGCGATGGCGCAGGAGCTGTTCTACTCGATGAAGTCGCTGGATGTCGACATTGCCAACGTCGAACGGCTGGTCGCCGACACGGGTGGTCCGCAGGGCGCCGAACAGATTCGCCGCTTCCGGGAACGGCGAGTGGCTATGGAAAACCAGTACAACAACTTTCTGTCGGGCTTGAAAATCTACGACAAACAGTTGAGCGAAGAGGAGCGCCTGATCCTACGCATGGCGCGCGTCTTCGGAGAGTGCGAACTGGCGGCGCCGCCTGAGTTTATTACCGAGGTGAAGGGCTATATCGCCAAATGGCAGTCGTCCTCCCGCTATAAGACCGCTGTCGAAAGAGCACTGGCCAACGGCTACAACGTGCGGATCGCCAAAGAGTTTCTCGACCGCGGTCTGCCGCCCCAGTTCTTCTACCTCGCCATGCAGGAGAGCAACTTCGAACCGCTCATCAGCGGTCCGATGACCTATAAGGGTCACGCGAAGGGCATGTGGCAGTTCATTCCGGAGACCGGTGAGAAGTATGGACTGAAGACCGGGCCGCTCTTCGAACTTCCCCGCCCCGATCCGGGCGATGACCGTCACAATTGGGAGAAAGCCACCGTGGCCGCTTCCCGCTACATCAAGGACATCTACTCAACCGATGCCCAGGCCTCCGGGTTGCTCGTTATGGCCTCGTACAATTGGGGCGAGCATCGAATCATCAAGCTGCTTCAGTCAATGCCGTCCAACCCGAAAGAACGGAATTTCTGGCAAGTGTTGACGAAGCATAAGGACAAGTGGCCGAACGAGACGTATGACTACGTCTACTACATCTTCTCCGCGGCGGTAATCGGCGAAAATCCTCGCCTGTTCGGATTCCAGTTTGACAACCCGCTGGCCCATTTGGAAAAGCGCTAGCGCAATTCCGAAATCGGGCCATCGACATCCCGCAATCGGAGCAGGACATCTTTCCTGCCTGCGATTTCGCTCTCCGGCAACGTAAAACTGGCCGCTGCCATTCGCTCCACCGTCTGCTTGGCTACAATTCTTTCTCCGGTGCCAACGGAGACCGCCAACTTATCGCCCAAGGCCGGCAGCGCGGGAAACAGCATCTTTGCGTCCACTTCCGGCACGAACTGGCCAACTTCCTTCTTCCCATTGGCCAAGGTAACTTCCACTTCCGCGGACTTCACAACGAACGGATAATCCGCCGGATTCGTCGCCCGGAAATCGAGCACCACAACCGTCCGGGTGGGACTCAACGCCGCTACGCGCACCTTGCGCACGCTGCCCGTCAATTCCAGGTGGGTTCCGCGTGTGGCGAACAGCCCGCCGCCTATCATCAAACCGATCACCGCCAATCCAATTCCCGCGCAAATGAGCAGCGTCTTGTTTGGCATACGGGCTGTTTAGGATTGCCGAATCTCAGTTAGCCGGATCATTTCCTGCATGCACTGGTGCGATCTGCGAATCTGTTCCTCGCCAAAAATATGGCACTCCAGCCCAACCTGTCCGGCGTAGCCATCTTTCTCCAACGACGTGTAGATAGCAGCCCAGTCCAAATAGTCGGCCGGAAACTCCTTAAGAATACTCTTGCCCTTCACCTGGACATTCCAGATCTTCTTCTTCGGCAACAGCGCATAGCCATGCGGGAAAACCTCTTCCTTCATGTGGTGGCCGTTGAGCGGATCCCAATTAATACCGAACGCCTTAGATGGAATGGCCTTCATTGCCGCCGCAAGCTCCGCGCACGTGGCAACGTTGCACGCAACTTCATTCTCGAGGAGCAACTTTACGCCCTCCTTCTCGGCGACCTTCACCATTGGACCGATAATGTCGTAAACGCGCTGCAGGGTCTTCTCGGGCTCAGCGGTACGCAGGAAGGCAAAAATGCGAACTTTGTCACATCCCAAAACCTGCGAGGCATGGATCGACTTCTGCAGCGTCTCCATGCGCTTATCGAAGCTCTGCTGGTCTCGCGCGATGCGTTTAGCGCGAACCTCGGGGGTCTCGGCCCGCTGGCGAACGTAATCCGTTCCAGGAAGCGCAAATTTGCATTGGCCGGAGTTAAAGAACGATACCTTCACGCCGTTATCAGCAAACTCTTTCGCAGCCGCTTTCAAATCCGCTTCCGGAAGATCGGCGTAGTGTACTTTGGCGCCCGGCACTTGCCGGACTTCCAAATAGTGAAGGCCGAATTTCTTAGCAAATTCGAAATTTTCCGCCGGCGTCTTGCCGCTTTCGTCGGTCACCGTAGACAGTCGGCTCCGGTCCAATTTCATTCGTTTGGCGAACAAAGTGGAAGCGGAAAGGGCCAAGCCCGCGGTGAGTAACTGTCGGCGTTGCATCAGTCGCAGGGTATCACAAGTAGGGCTCAATCACCCATCAATCGGCCGTATCCGCTCATCCCTGGAACATGGTCGCAGATCGCCTTGATAGAGGCCGTTAGCGGGATGGCCAGGACCAGCCCGATGCCGCCCCACAAAAAGCCCCAAAACATCAGGCCGACAGTGACCGCCAACGGGTTCAAATGGACCCGCGATCCCACCAGCTTCGGATAGAGCAGGTTGAGCGCCAGGAGGTGAAAGAAGGCGACCGTGGTCCCGATCACCAGGTAGTCGGCAACGTTGTCATAGACCGTTAACGCCGCCAGATACGGGGGAACGATCGCCAGCGGCATGCCGATATAGGGGACCAGGCTCAGAAATCCGCTCATGGGACCAACGATGAGCCAGTAGGGCACCTTCACAACCCAAAAGAAGCCCATCGACACCAGCGCCAGCAGCACGCCGAGAATAAAGTTGCCAACCACGTATGCGCGTGCCATTCGAGCGATTCCATCCAATGTTGCGGCAGCGATTCCTCGCGATTCGCCGTGAAATACCCGCAGGAAATTGTGCACGAAGTGGTCGCGCCAACTCAACATGAAATAAACCAGAAACGGCACAAAGGATGCCATCAGGAGAATGTCGTAAAACTGGTGCCAGTTTTCGTATAAATAGTCAACCACCGGCGATCGCTCCGATTTGATTCGCACTTCCTGCACCGGCGGGGGAAGCAGCGGAGGCATGGGCGGATCCGTCGCCCGCCGCCGTCGAGCCGTGGATTGCTGTTTCTGCGCTTCGGCCTGCTGTTGCGCGTACCGCTCCTGATCGCGCAGCCGGCGGGGAGTCAACAGATCATTGACGGTTTTCTCGGCGCCCTCCACTTCGACCATGACTTTTTCCGTCAACTGACTGATGCGCTGGCTGTATGTCGGCAGCTCCTCCCAAATGCCGGCTGCCTGTGAATACGCCAGCAGCGCCGCCGCATAGAGGACCACCAGAGCAAGGCTGCAGACCAGAAAGCTGGCGAATCCACGCGGCATTCGCAGCCTCATGAAGAGGTTTACTACCGGCTCAAGAATGAACGCAATAAAGATCGAAAGCAGGAGCGTGACGATAAACAGCCGGCCGAAGTACAACAGCGCCGTCAGAACGCCGAAGGTAAAGAGCACACCACCGGTTTCACGGATCCGAACGATGGAAGGGGATGTTGTGTCCTGAACCGCCAAATTGCCCCACTATTCCGTTACTTTAGCATGGCGTCAAGGATGCGATTCTATAATTGAAGAGAATGCGCATCCTTGGCATCGATTATGGGCGGAAGCGGATTGGACTGGCTATCAGCGATCCTCTGGGAGTGATGGCCCATAGCTTAGAGACCTTGCAATGCCGCAGCACTCGAAAGGACCTGGCCCAACTCCGGGCGATCATCCAGGACCAGGATGTACAACTATTGGTGGTCGGAAACCCGATTCACCTAAACGGCAGCCCGAGCGAAATGAGCACCGAAGCCGAGGCGTTCGCCGCGCGGCTGTCGGAACAATCCGGCGTGCCTTATCGTATGTGGGATGAGCGGCTAACCTCTCAGGAGGCCGGCCACCTGCTTCGCGAAACGGGCCGAAAAGTGCAGCGGGACGGAGGTGTGGACCGCTTGGCCGCACAAATTATACTCGACAGTTATCTAGCCGCCCAATGAAGCGCATTCTACTTATTCTCGCAGTCCTTCTCCTTCTCGCCGGCGGATGGATCGCACTGACTATCGGCCGCCCCCATTCGCCGGCGTCCTCCGAAGTATTCGTCGAGTTCCCGAAGGGTACCGGCACGATGGAGATGGCCACTCGGCTGGCCGATGCCGGCGTGATCGCTTCGCGCTGGTATTTGCTCGCCGCGCGCGCGTTACAGCCGGGACAACGGTGGCAGGCTGGCGAGTATCGTTTCCATAAGGCAGCCACAGTCTGGGAGGTCGCCGAAAGGCTGAGGCGCGGCGACGTCTACCTGGTCGAACTGCGCATTCCCGAAGGCTACAACCTGTACGACGTGGGCGCCGTGGTCGAAAAGGCAGGCTTGGGAACGGCGGCGGCATTCATTCACGAGGCCCGCCGTCCGGCAATGATTCGGGATATCGCACCGCATGCGCCGTCATTGGAAGGTTTCCTTTTTCCTTCGACTTATCATGTTCCGCGCAAGACTTCCGCCGAGGCCCTCTGCCGAATGCTTACTGAACAATTCCGGAAGGAATGGAAGGCGATCGGAGGCGGTACCGATGCGCTGGCGGCCACGACCTTAGCCTCCTTGGTAGAGAAGGAAACCGGCGCGCCGGAGGAGCGGACAGTTGTCGCCGCGGTCTATCGAAATCGGCTGCAACAGGGCATGAAGCTGGAAGCCGATCCGACAACGATTTACGCTGCGATGCTCGAAGGCGTTTGGCGCGGGACGATCTACAAATCCGACCTGCAGCGCGTGCACCCTTACAATACCTATGCCGTGGCCGGTCTGCCGCCTGGCCCCATCGCCAACCCGGGACGCGCCGCCCTTGCCGCCGCGTTGCACCCAGCCTCTTCGGATTACCTTTATTTCGTGGCGAAGGGCGACGGCACCGGACGGCACAATTTCTCCAAGACGTACGCCGAGCACGCCCGGTCCGTCGTTGCCTGGCGTCGCGGCCGCCGCACTTAGATGCCGCCGAAGCAGTCGAGACTCGAAGCCTGGCTGCAGGAACGGGTTCCTGCCGAGGTATCAATGGCCGATTTCGATGAACTGCGAACATTACTCGCGCCAATCACCGAGTCCGAACTCCGCCACCGCCTGCGCGAAACCGGCCAATCCCTTCACCCATTGGTTGCCGGCGTAAATCAGGATTCGTTGGACGCGCTTGGCGAATCTTTAGCCGCATTGTCCGAATGGTACGAGAATGGCAACCGTGAAACGCAGCAGATAACCCGGCGAATTGTGATCACTGCAAAGGATCACGCCAAGCTGGCGGCGGCCAACCGCCGTGTTCCGGATGCGAAGCGTGTATTAAAAGGTGAAATGGCGGCGTGGATGCTCACCTGGCTGGAAAATCCGGCAATTTTCCCATTATGGCTGTCGATACGTAGGAAAACGATCCAGTGAAAATCCTATTGATCGCCGGATGCCCTCGCGTTTATACTCGTGGTTTCGTAGCTCTTGTGCAACGCGCCGAATCCACACCTCCGGTACCTTTCCTCAGCGCCAACCGGGACCTCTCCGATCCGCTGGCGCCGCGGCGTGAAGCTGCCATGTTCTACGGACTCTTCCTGCGCGGTCATAATGTCGAATCGCTCCGGCGGGATATCGACGTGCCCATGGAACTGCTGAAAAAGTGGCTCCATGGCCGCCAATATGACGATCAGGTCTTTCGGGACAGCTTGAAGCAGCTCTACCATTACCGCAAACAGGTACTGGCGATTTTCGATCAATTGGTACTTAACGAACCCCAGCGCGCCCGCGTACAGTAGAAGGGATGAGACTTCCCCTCTACCAGGTGGACGCCTTCACGAAGCGTCGATTCGCCGGCAATCCTGCGGCCGTATGCCCGCTTCCAAAATGGCTTCCGGACCAAACGCTCCTGGATATCGCCGCCGAAAATAACCTGGCGGAGACCGCGTTTTTCGTCGCCGAACCCGATGGGTACCGGCTGCGTTGGTTTACACCGGCGGTTGAGGTCGACCTTTGCGGCCACGCGACGCTCGCCGCGGCGCTCGTACTGATGGACTGCCTGGGGTTCGGCGCGGATCAGGTAACCTTCCACAGCCGTTCCGGTCCATTGACGGTCGCGCGATCCGGTGACCTTTATACGCTCGACTTCCCGTCCCGCCCCGGGGCGGCCCAACCAGGCCATGATGAATTGGCCCGAGCGATGGGAGCTGCGCCGCAAGCAATCTTTGCCGCGCGCGATACCATGTGCGTCTATCAGACAGCGGCCGAAGTTATGGCCCTTAGTCCAAACATGGAAGCGCTGAAAACCTTTGAGCCGTTCGCATTTATCGCGACCGCTCCCGGCGATGATTGCGATTTCGTCTCCCGTTTTTTCGCCCCCAGACAGGGGATCGACGAAGATCCGGTTACCGGATCGGCGCACTGCACGCTCACGCCATACTGGTCGGCGCGGCTGAAAAAAAAGAAACTGTTCGCCCGCCAGATCTCCCCGCGCGGCGGGGAACTGTGGTGCGAGGATCAAGGCGACCGAATCCTCATTAGCGGTCACGGTGCGCTCTACCTCACCGGATTTATCGAGTTGGATTGATCTCGAGCTCCAGCGAAAGCCGGAACCAGGGCCAATGGGAGCGAATGCGGGCTTTCGGGGATAACAAGCCAAGTTCACGCGGCGTGAAGGCGGCGTTGACACTGATTACGCCGTCATGAACTGTTATCGGGTGCCACCCGGCCAGCCAGCGCGTAGCCGGTAGAAAACCGCGCGCCAGCGGATGGCGATGCAGATCAACCACGATAACGGCATCGCGGGCGGCCTCTTCAAAGCTCGCCAGAATGCGCCGGACGCTGTCATCGTCGAAATGATGGAGGAACAGGCTCGACAATACAATATCCACGCTCCGCGGGCGAATTGGCCACGCGAAAACATCCGCGGCAACCCGCCCGCCGGAACCCATGCGAAGGGCCCGTTCGGCGCGATCCAGTGAGACAAAATGGGCCTCCGGAAATCGCGCCGCGAGCCACCGAACCGTTTCACCATTCGCGGCGCCGACATCGAGCACCGTCGCGCGCGGATTTCGGCGCAAATACGGGTCCAGCAGCCCAGCCAAAGTCCGGTTGCCGCCCAGCCACCGGTTGATTCGCGATAAATCCCGAAGATTTTGGACCAGTACATCCGCAGGTGCCTCGTCCATGAGTTCGGGCTCGAGTGTGCGTGCCATGATAGGGAGGATATGGATATTGTGACAGGCAACATCGGCTGGATCGAAGTCGTATGTGGGCCTATGTTTTCCGGAAAGAGTGAAGAACTGATCCGCCGTTTGCGCCGGGCCAGAATTGCGCGTAAACGGGTCCAGGTTTTTAAGCCCGCCCTTGACGACCGCTATTCGGCTGACGAAATTGTCTCGCACGCCGACAGCCGTATGTCGTCGCAGGTAGTGAAGGACGCCAGCGAAGTGCTGGGCTTGCTGGATTGGCGAACGCAGGTGATCGGTTTCGACGAAGCCAACTTTCTGGGTCCGCATCTCGTTGAAATTGCTCAACAATTGGCCGACAGCGGGAAACAGGTCCTGATCGCCGGGCTGGATACCGATTTTCTCGGCCGCCCTTTCGCGCCGATTCCGGAGTTGCTGGCTCTGGCCGAGTCGATTACGAAAACTTTGGCCATCTGCATGCGCTGCGGGAACCCCGCCAAGCACACGCAGCGCCTGTTTGAAAGCGAAGATCTGATCGTGGTGGGTGCCGCGGGAATGTATGAAGCGAGATGCCGCCGCTGCTTCGAGCCAGGGGTCCCCAAACAGGAGTATTTCGAGTTCGCGCGCCCGGCACGCAGCTAGTTTCCGGCTCTCCGGCTAAACATTGGCAGAAATCAGCCGATAGGTAGCAGGGAGAGTCTTTTTATGGCTATACGGCTGTTCATTCGAGCAGGATTGTTTCTGGCATCACTGTCCTTGCCGGCGATCGCCCAGATCACCGGTGACCTTATCGTTACCGTTATCGACAGCTCTCAGTCCATTGTTTCCAACGCGAACGTGACCTTGCGGAGTCTAAGCCAAGGGGCGGCGCGCAACCTGAAGTCGGACAGTCATGGTACCGCGCGTTTCTCGTTGCTTACAATCGGCGACTACGAGGTTCGCGTGGAAGCCACGGGCTTTTCGCCGTCCACCGGCCGTGCCGTTGTAAATGCGGGAGCCGTTCGTGAGTTGAAGACCGTATTAGAAGTCTCGGCCACGCGGCAGGAAATCTCGGTCGAAGACATTTCGATCGCGATCTCGACAACCAATTCGCAGTTGCAAACGACTGTGGAAGCGAAGGCGATTACCCAACTCTCTTTGCCGAACGGCGTTCTATCCCTTGCTGCGACGACGCCCGGAGTGACGCCGGTTTCGGCCCGCAATGGGTTCCTGGGCCAGGGGAGCTACAACTCCAACGGTGGCCGTGGACGTGGAAACAATATTACGATTGATAACGCCACAGCCACTGACGTTTTCACTACCGGCGGAACAGGCATCGGGACGGTTCCTTTAGACGCGATTAAGGAGGTTAATGTTATCTCCAACAATTTCAACGCGGAGTTTGGCCGGAATTCCAGTTCCCAGTTCCAGATTGTGACGAAGAGTGGATCGAACGACTTCCACGGAAGCCTGGTTGAATTTTTCCGGAACGATAAGCTGAATTCCCGCGACTATTTTGACCGGACCGGAAAGGCCGCCGTGTTAAGGGACAACAATTGGGTCGTCCAGGGTGGCGGGCGGATAGTCCGTGACAAGCTCTTCTACTACGGGACATACGACCAGACGAAAACCCGAGGCTCCGGAGGGACTCGCATCGCCAAGGTTCCGACGAATGCCCAGGTTGCAAATATCGTAAACGCGCCGTCTCGCCAGCTTTTCGCCGATACGCAAGGTGTTGCCTCCGATAGTGGAACCGTGTCCAACCCGGCTCCCCTTGGAACGAACTCCATCGCCTTCTCCTCGAAAGTAGACTGGAACGTAACGCGGCACGATACCTTGTCCACTCGCTACGCTTACCAAGAAGTGGAACAAAAACACCCCAGCATCACCTTCTTTACCTCTGGGTTGCCTACCAACGGAGCCAGCGCTACCGATAAACCCCAAACTATCTCTTTGAATTACACCCGCGTCCAGGGTGTCTCGACCGTCATCAATAACCTCGGCACCTTCGGCCGGGCTTTACCCAACTACACGCCGCTGGCCAGCATTACTGCCTCCAGCGTCCGTTTTTCGGACGGTTACGACGAACTGGGTAGCTGGAGCGGTCTGCCGCAGGGCCGAACGCAAAACGTCTACAACAATCTCACAACCGTTACACATACCCACAACAGCCACACCTTTAAGGTCGGCTACAGCGTGGAACGGATCCAGGCCAACAGCATTTTCGACTCCAACACCAGAGGCACTTATACATTTGCCAGCTTTGCGGCCTTCCAAGCGGGAGTTCCGGCAAGCTACGCACAGCGTTTCGGTGGATCCATCCGCGGCAATCGCGTCTGGAATCATGGGTTCTTTCTACAGGATGACTGGCGCGTTTCGCGCTATTTGACATTCAATCTAGGCGTCCGCACCGAGATCGCCGGCGGCGTCACCGAAGTGAATGACATCCTGGCAAACCTGGACTTGAACCGCCATCAAGCGATGGGAATCGCCGGAACCGGCCCGCTTGGGTCCATCGTTGTCGGAGGGAAAGCGTATAACGACAGTACCAATTGGGCGCCCCGCTTCGGGTTTGCCTGGAACCCTAACGGCGGAAAATGGAGCGTTCGCGGGGGATATGGCCTTGCCTATGACTTCCTCTTCCTGAACCCCGTCACCAACCTTCGATTCGCGCCACCGTTCATGTATAGCTTCACGACCACTGATTTCACCGGAGCGAACTCTCTGGCGAACATGGTGGCCGGCACTTCGGCATTCCAGAAGGCCGGGAACGAGGCCGTCAACACCTTTGGAACCACGCTTCGAAACTTCGGGACGCTCAGCCCGGTCGACTACGCTTTGAAGAACCCACAGATTCAGCAGTGGAGTCTAAACGTCGAACGGCAGCTCGCGAATGCTTTTGTCGGACGTCTCAGCTATGTAGGAACAAAGGGCAACTTCCTGCAGCGCGCGCGGCCGATTAACACCGTTCAGCCCGGACTGGTAGTTCCGGCAACTTCAGTGGCCGATGAAGCCGCGCGGCTTAACGATTACCGGAACATCAACACTGCATTGAGCGCCGCGTCATCGCTTCCCACCAACCGCATCGACAGTCGGTTTGCCGGAGTTACGCTAAACGAGTCGTCGGCCAACTCGAACTATCACTCTTTTCAGGCCTATCTCGCCAGGACCTTCCGCTCCGGTCTGGGCTTTACGGCCGCCTACACCTGGTCGAAATCGATTGACGACGTCTCCGATGTCCTGAATGTGATTGTGACCGATGCTCCGAGCCAGCAAAACCCGTTCAACAATCGGGATAACCGTGGCGTTTCCGGCTTCGATGTTCCCCACCGGTTTGTCGCGACCCATAGCTATGACCTTCCGCAGTTGAAGAATTCGCAAGCGTTGCTGCGGCACCTAGCCGGCGGCTGGAACTTAAGCGGAATCTTCCAGATCCAGGCGGGAACGCCGATCAATATTTTCTCCGGTGCGCGACTCGCCCTGAATGATCCTCTCCTTCTGGGTGGTGGTGGTTCTGTTCGTCCTAACCTTACAGGCCCATTGAATCTACAGTTCGCCCCAAATCCGGGTACAGTCTCGCCCGACGACTACAAAACGCTAGCTTCCGGGCTTAGCCAGCCCCTAATCGGCAACTTCGGCAACCTCGGTCGTAATGTCGTGCGGCAAAACGGAATGACACAATACGACCTGACGCTGCAGAAGGAGTTCAGCATCACCGAACGAACTCAATTTCAATTGCAGGGTCAATTCGCTAATCTCTTCAACAACACAGCATTTTCCCGGCCCGGGGCCACGCTGGCCGCGCCAGCCACGTTCGGGTACTACACCGACACCGATACGAACTCCCGGGCTGTCACTCTCGTAGCGCGGTTAAGGTTCTAATCGCATAGTCCTGGACCCAATGGAACCTGCAACGGCTAACCCGCATCTCACTCTTTAGACGGATGTTAAACTGGAAGGAACTTGTCCCACGTCCAAGGCAGACCCGGTACTCTGCCGAAATCGGGACTGGAGGTCTTGCGTAATGAATCCGAATCAACCTGGCTATACGCCCCCCCCGCCCGCTCAAAGTGGCGGCGGCTTAAAGATCCCGATATTGTTCGGATCCGTCCTGGCGCTCCTCGGAGCCAATGTTTATCTGTTCATGCAGCTAGACAAAACCAAGAACGACGTAAAAGCCTTGCAGGCTTCGCTGAACAACGAAATTCAGGAAGTGCAGCAAACCGCGGCCGTATCCTCCAAAGCCAGCAAACAGTATGTGAGTGAACTGAAGGACGAGCTGGAAGCGGCTCGCCGGGCGCAGGCCATGGCGATGGGTCAGCAAAAGATTGACGCCGAAAAAAAGGTCCAGGAGTTGGAAAAGACCTTGAAGCAGGAAACCAAGGCAGTTGCCGGCGAGTTGTCGTCCAAGATTACCGAAGTCAAGGAACAGACCCAGGCTGTCAATAAGGCTGTAGGCGACGTTTCCAGCGAAGTTGGCGCGGTGAAAACGGAAGTGGCGAGCACGAAAACCGAGTTGGAAAAAACCATCGGTGATTTGAAACGCGTCCGCGGCGATTTGGGCGAGCAAAGCGGACTGGTTGCCACGAATAGCAAAGAACTGTCGGCGCTGAAGGCTCTCGGCGAACGCAACTACTTTGAATTCCGCTTGCCCAAAGCAAAGGCGCCGCAGAGGGTAGGCGACGTGATGCTGACCCTAAAAAAGAGCGACCTGAAGAAGAACAAGTTCACTCTCGAACTGATCGCTGACGACAAGAAGGTGGAGAAAAAGGACAAGTCCATCAACGAACCCCTCCAGTTCTATACGTCCAAGGCACGTCAGCCGTATGAGATCGTGATCAACGAAGTCGGCAAGGACTTGATCGTCGGATATCTGGCAACTCCCAAAGTTCAAAACGCGCGCAACTAGCGGCGCCCTTTATTTGGTTCCAACAGGAAGGGAGGAGACGAAGGTCTTCTCCCTTCCTTTCATTTTGATCCCGTTCCCCGGCCCTTGCAGTTTCAACAGATAGGGTCGCCGTATGGTGTCCCAAATTCCCGGGATATCCGTTGTTTCCCGCAGCCAGAACGCCGCTCCGCCGGTATCTCTGGCCATTTCCGGAAACACCCACCTTCCCGATCCATGCAGGTACACCGGATAAACTGCAATGCACTTCTCCCGGGCGGCGCTTACCACGCTGCTTTGCAGGGCCCGGCTGGGACCTTCAATTCCCGCGGTCAACATCACGATGACCTTTCGGATTTTTCCGGCTGGGAATGTGCTGTTAACCGCCGCGCCCAAACCGTCAATCAGCCTCGGATCGCCTCCATATTTTACTTCTGCCAGCGCTTCGCCAATGGCCGTTCTGTCGTCTGAGAAACCCTTGACCAACTCGGCACTCCGGCCAAACGTCATCAGCCCCAAATGATCACCCTCCGGCATCGCGGCGATGAATCGCTCGGCTGTCGTCCGCACCACTTCCCCCGCTGCTGAAGTATCCACCAAGAGGAGCACCGAAACGGGTTCATCGGTCTGATGGACGCTTTCGACGCGGCTCGGCGCGACAAAATCCTCCGCCATCAGACCCTGCAGCCGCAAACCCGTCTGGGGGTCCAGCACTGTCACGAAAAGCTGCGCTGCCAGCAGCAACCCGGCACCCAGCACGATGTACTCCTATGTCTTCGGCGGCGTGTTCTGCTTAGGCGGGCTGTTGTTCACCTTCACCTTCACGCCCGTGTCCAGTTTAGCTTGCTGCGTCAGCGCTACTTCTTCACCATCGGCAATGCCTTCCAGAATCTCGACGTCGGTCTCAAATCGGTCTCCCATCTTTACGTCGCGAGCCTCCACAACGCCATCCTTGATGACGAACGCCTTGTTGGAGCCCATCACATAATAAATGGCCCGCTGCGGCAGCACGGTGACCCGCTCGGTGTGCGATGTCGGCACGTTCGCCTTTGCGTACGATCCTGGCTTCAGTTCGCCCGCCTCATTGTTTACAAGTACCTCGGCTACGAAGGTCCGCTTGTTCTGGTCGACGGTAGGCGAAATGCGCCAGATCTTGCCCTGGAATTTTCGGCCCTGGAAGGCTTCCACGTTGATTGCCACCTGTTGATTCACTTTGATCCACGGCGCCATCCGCTCCGGGATTTCCACGCGCAGGCGGATAGGGTCGGTCTTCACCAGTACAAACAGTGGCGTATTCGCCCGCAGGAACTGCCCCACCGTAACCTGCCGCTCCTTCACATAGGCTCGGAACGGCGACTTAACCGTTGTGTCCCGCAGCTTCTTTCTCTGCAAATCGAGAATGGCCTTAAAACGCTCTACTTCCTGCATCAGATTCCGGGTCTGGTTAATCGTCGAGTCGTAGGCGGCTTTCATCGCCTGCTGGCGCGAAACCGCGACATCGAGTTCACTCTTGGCCCCGATATTCTGGTCCACCAGGCTTCGGATTCGCTTCAGGTTCTGGTCGGCCGCATTGAGTTCCGCTTGGGCACGCCGGACATCCGGAGCCTCGCGGGCATCCGTCAATCGCTCATTTTCGGTCTTCATCCCGAGACGCTCCAAGGACTGCCGCAACTGCGCCTCGGATTGCGCCACTTGATAACGCTGTTCTTCGTCGTTTATCCGGACGAGAACCTCTCCCGCGTTCACCAGATCGCCCAAATCATGCTTCACTTCCTCGGCCCGGCCCTCGATTTCGGCCGAAATGATCGCCTCTTCCATCGGATAAAATGTGCCTACCGATTCTACATTCCGCTGTACTTCGCGGCCTTTGGCGAGAACGGTACGAATCGTGAGCGGGCCATCGGACTTTGCCGCCGCCACCGGCGTCGCCTGCTTATTACAGCCGAGCAGTCCGAGAAAAAGCAGTGTTAAAAACAAACGAGAGAAATGCATTATTAGGATTCCGTAACTTCCAACTGATGTAGGCGATCTGCCATCGCGGCAGGTTACGCTCGGAAATTGACCTTGGAAATATAGAATATAGCAGTGAGACACGCTTCCGAGGAATCCCCCTTTTGACCCACCGCAAATCCTGGGCTGTGGACATGTTCCTGATCGCCGCAATTGCCGCCGCGATGATCTGGCCGATCTTCAAAACCAAGTATTACGAAAACTGGATGACCATCGACTCAACCTTCATTGCCGATGGCCGATACCTCGCTGAAAATCTACCGCATCCGGGCTGGCAGCCCCTCTGGTATGGAGGCACCCGATTCGACTACGTATATCCCCCGGCCATCCGATACGGCACGGCGGTCATCTCGAAACTCACCGGCTTCGTACCTGCCAAGGCCTACCATGTCTACACCGGGTTCTTTTATGCGCTCGGAATCGCGTTCATCTATTTGTTGGTTCGTACGGGTTCGGGTTCACGGATCTACGGATACGCCGCGGCATTCGCCGCAACCGCCGTGTCACCGGCGTTCGTCTTTATGCACCATATCCGAGAGGACGCCTATCCAGTCTTTGCGCAGCGATTGAGCGTTCTGGTTCGTTACGGCGAGGGACCACATATGACGGCACTCGCCATATTGCCTTTGGCGCTGGCGTTGGCCTGGCACGGATTACGCAAGGGCCGCACGAAATGGCTTGCGGGATCGGCGATCGCATGCGCCGCGGTTGTTTCGAACAATTTCTACGGCGCCACGTCGCTGGCCATGTTCTTCCCCGTTCTATGCTGGGCGGTGTTCTCGGAAACACGCGATTGGCGACTATGGCTTCGCGCCGCCGCCATCGCTTTGCTCGCCTACGGGCTCTGCGCCCTGTGGCTCTCGCCTTCCTTCCTTAGGATTACGTCCCGGAACTTGGCACTCGTGTCGCAACCCGGCCATCGCTGGTCGATGTTCCTCACGGTTGCCGTCATTTGCATGTATGTGTCCGCTACGTGGCTACTCGCGCGGCGAGGCTGGAAACCGTGGGCAATCTTCGTGTTCGGCGCCGCGATCATCTTCTCACTGAATACTTTGGGCCACTACTATATCCAGTTCCGCGTGGCCGGGGAGCCGGAACGGCTGGTTCCGGAACTCGATCTCACCCTGATCCTGCTCGTAGGACTCGGATTCCACGCGCTCTGGCAGCGCTACCCCTCGCGGTGGCCACGGATTGCGGTGGCCGCAGTGGCACTCATCGCCGTCGGGTATCCGGGACGCGTCTATCTGGCGCACCCGTGGGCGAAACTCCAACGCACCTCCGAATATAAGCACCGTATGGAATACCAGCTTTCCGAATGGATCGCCGCCAACCGGCCTAGCACCCGTTCGCAAGTCACTGGCACCGTCCGGTTTTGGTGGAACGTCTGGTCTAACAACGCGCAGATTGGTGGCGGATCCGAGCAGGGCCTGACCAACATCAAAATTGTGAACATGTTCTGGCGCCTCGTACTCGGCCCGGACGCGAAGACCGATATCCTCTGGCTGCAGGCGTTCGGCGTGGACAACTTGGTGGTCAACGACAAAACTTCCGTTCTTCCGATCTGCGATTTTGAAAATCCGCATAAGTACAAGGGCGCGATGCCGGTCCTATGGGAGAACGGCAAGGGCGATTGGATCTATGAGGTCCCGCGGAAACATCCTGGGTTGGCGCGCGTTGTGGACGGCTCCCGCCTCGGCCAGGCGCGTTATCCGAAGGCCGATGATGACATCGACGCGTTGCAGCAGTACGTCGATACGCTGGAACGCTCCGCTTCGGCAACGGCCGAGTCCCGCTGGCTTCGATCGGACACTCTCGAAGTTACGGCCGATACCGTGGCCGGCCAGGCGCTCACTCTCCAAGTGGCGTTCGACCCTTCCTGGCACGCCCGCGAAAACGGCCAGGAATTCCAGGTTTCCGAAGACGCCTTTGGTCAGATCCGCGTCGATCTTCCGCCGGGACATCACAAACTGGAACTGCACTTTGACACGCCGCTGGAAAACCGGATAGGCCGGGTGATCACGCTGCTTTCCCTTATCATCGCCGCTTATCTGTTGGCCAGGAAGTCTCCATGAATCCACGGGTCTGGGCCGCGGCGGTTGTACTGTTCCTTCTAAATCTGGCGATCAACTGGCGGATCCTGCTGGCCGGCGTCACCCCTTACCGCGGTTCGATTGAGCGCGGTTACGCCTACATGGCGAGGCTGTTTGCCGGCAACCCGGATTACCTCTCCTGGAATCCGCTTCAATACGGCGGCATTCCCATGCATTACGTCTATCTGCCCCTGCTGCCTTATTTCGATGCGCTCTGGCTTTGGATGATTCCGGATGCCGACCCCACCAACGTTCATCGCGCCGTCTGTGCCGTCGCCCTCTTCCTGACCCCGGCCGCCGTCTATCTGCTGATCCGCGACTGGACCGGCCGCGCCTGGCCGGCGTTCAGCTCCGCGCTTGCCATCACTCTCATCTCCCCCCTCTATTACTTCATCGAGACCATCAACGACGACCGCGGTTTCATGCACGTGCCCTGGCGCGTACAGGTACTCATCAAATACGGCGAAGGGCCGCACACGGCCGGCATCCTGCTGCTCTTTACATCGCTAATCGTCGTGCGCCGCGCCGCCACTCATCCCGGATTCGGAATTCTTCTCGCGGCGGCTTTATCCCTTGCCGCCACCGTGCTCACCAACTGGGTCGCCGGCCTCGCTTTGGCCTTCGCGGTTCTCATGCTGCTGTTGGTACACATCGGCGACGGCGCCTTCCAGCACCGCCGGGTCATTTTCGCCGGGCTTCTCGGCTATCTGCTCGCCGCCTTTTGGCTGACGCCGTCATTCATCGCGCAAATGGCATACAACTGGCCGCAGGACGCCTTTGGGTTCCAATTTCAAGCCCTTGAACGTAATGCGATGGCGGCCTGGGCCGTCGGCCTGCTGCTGATCCGGCTCGCCTTCTTCAAACTTCCCCAGCACCGCTACCTGTGTTGGGTGCTGCTTTGCACGTTTGGCTATGGCCTGCCAGTTATCCTCTTCTACCGGTTTGGAATCAACCCCTTCCCTGAATCCCGGCGTTACGCCTTGGAATTCGAGATCTGCCTGCTGCTGGTGATCGTTGAGTTGATCCGCCTGGTTCTCAACCAGCGCCATTTCGCGGCTCGAATGGTGGTTCGATTCGCCCTGCTGGCACTGCTGTTGCAACAGACTCCCTACGTTTCGCGGTACATTTCACACCGGTTTGAGAAATGGCAGCCCGTGGAAAAGGAGCAGACGACCGAGTTCCGCGTGGCGAACGCCCTGCAGAATCTCAACCCTACGGGCCGCGTTTTCGCTACCGGAGGAACGCGATTCCGCATCAACTCCTGGTTTCCTCTTCAACAGGTCGGCGGAGTTTTCGAAACCGGATTGAAGACGCGGCTTCCGCTCATCATCAGCTATCAGGTTCGCTCGGATCTCGGTTTAGCGAAAGGGCGGGAAGCCGAAGAGTCAATCATGCTCCTGCGCGCCTATGCGGTCGAATACATCGTCGTCCATGGCCCGAACTCCGAGGAGTTCTACCGGGACTACAAGAACCCGCGCAAATTCGACGGGGTTTTGGAAAAGGTGTGGGAGGAAAAAGACGATGCCATTTATCGTTTGCAGCCTGTCCGGTTCGCCCATCTTCTGCAAACCGCGGAGATTCCAAACCTCACGATCCAATACGGCCATCAAAAGCCCTGGTACCCATATGTCGGCGCTCTGCTCGATCCCGCGCGCCCGGCCCTGCAATTTCGCTGGCTGAATGCGCGCCAGGCAACGATCACCGGCGCCCTGCCCAAGGGCATGCACGTTGCCTTCGCTATCCCCTGGGACCCGAACTTCCGCGCCTACATAAATGGCGCCACGGCGGTCCCGCTCCGCGCCAACGCCACCGGATTGATGGTCAGTGACCCGCTGCCTTCTGCAGCCGATTCTCTCGATCTACGCTTCGAGCCCTCCGCCGAAGAAGTTGTCTGCGCCGCGATCAGCCTTCTGACAGCCGTCGCCTGTGTCGCCGTTTTATTCTGGAAGCGAAAAGCCTGAGCGATGCGGACCTTCTTCATCATTCTCCGCCGAGCCTTCGTCAATTCATTCCTCGACGGATGCTGGGGCATCGCGAAAGGCGCTGCCTATTCCGGGCTCTTGAGCCTGTTTCCCGTTCTGTCCTCGATCGCCGCGATCCTCGTCCAGGCCAACGCGGATAGCGTCTCGGAGTACCTGGCCGGTTTCATATTCGAAGCGGTCCCGCCGGGTACCGCCGAATTGATCGAACGCCAATTCCGGGAACGTGGCGCGCAGCCGATAGGGCTCATCGTCGTCGCGGTCCTGCTCTCGGCCTGGGCGGCCTCGTCATTGATGATGACGCTCATGGAGGGCTTTCGGGCCGCATATCGCCTGCCTGGTGGCCGCGGCATTGTGCAGGATCGCATCGTCGCCTTCACGCTCGTCTTCATCTCCGCCATGCCGGCAATCGCCGCATCGGTCCTTCTTGTGTTCGGCGACAAATTGGAGCACGCGCTGGTTGAAGCGGTGAGCGGTTTCGATGCGGACGGGAACGTCGCCGCGGGTGTACTGCTAGCCCGAAAAATCGCGCGCCTCTTCGTGTCCCTCGGAGCCATCGTGTTGACGACTGGACTTCTTTACTACGTCGCGCCCAATCGTCCGCAGGAGTGGAAACATGTATGGCCAGGGGCCTTCGTCGCCACGGGGCTATGGCTCACGGTCACCGCGGTCTTCGCCTGGTATGTCCGTAATCTGGCCAATTACAACGTAATGTACGGCTCGATTGGCGGTGTCATCGCACTCATCGTCTGGATGTATCTGCTCGCGGCCATCGCCCTGTTCGGCTGCGAGTACAACGCCGAGCGGGAACGAGTGATAAAACGGGTAGCGCCGGAAGCGGCCCCCGCCTAATCGCCGAGCCGCGCCTTCTACACTGGAAGGATGCAATTTCAAATCGGCGTGTCCTACACCCCCAAAGGGGACCAGGAAGCCGCGATTGAAGGCCTGCTCCGGGGGGCCAACGATGGAAAACAGCACCAGGTGCTGCTGGGCGTTACCGGTTCGGGCAAAACATTCACTATGGCGAAAGTCATCGAGGCGACCAACCGGCCGGCCATTGTGCTCGCTCACAATAAAACGCTCGCCGCTCAGCTCTATCACGAGTTCAAAACCTTTTTCCCGAATAACGCCGTCGAATACTTCGTAAGCTACTACGACTACTATCAGCCGGAAGCCTACATCCCCAACTCCGACGTCTACATTGAGAAGGAGTCCACGATCAACGACGAGCTTGATCGCCTTCGTCTGGCCGCCACACGGTCCCTATTTGAGCGCCGCGATTGCGTCATCATCGCCAGCGTCAGTTGTATCTACGGTATCGGTTCTCCGGAAGCCTATTACGGCATGCTGCTCATGCTGGAAAAGGGCATGCGGATTTCGCGCAAGGATCTCCTAGCCCGGCTGGTCGAACTGCTCTATCAGCGGAATGACAATGATTTCGCGCGCGGTACTTTTCGCGTCCGCGGCGATATCGTCGAGATCTATCCCTCCTACGACGAGTACGCCGTGCGCATCGAGCTCTGGGGCGATGAAGTCGAATCGCTGGCACATATCGACCCGCTGACGGGCGCAATTCGGCAGTCCCACCTTCGCATGCCCATCTATCCAAAGACCCATTATGTGCTGAGCGAGGACATGAAAGAGAAGGCCATGGGCACCATCAAGGAGGAGCTCGAGTGGTGGCGGCCCCAGCTTGAAAAGGAGGGCAAACTGATCGAAGCGCAGCGGCTCCACCAACGCACCATGTTCGATCTGGAGATGATCAAGACCATTGGTTACTGCCACGGAATCGAAAACTACTCCCGCCACTTCTCCGGCCGCCTTCCCGGCGAAGCGCCCCCCACGCTTTTGGATTACCTGCCCGCCGACCACCTGATGTTCATCGACGAAAGCCACCAGTCGATCCCCCAAGTGCGCGGCATGTGGCACGGCGACCGGTCTCGCAAAGAAGTGCTCGTCAAGCACGGCTTCCGGCTGCCCAGTGCGCTCGACAACCGCCCATTGACCTTCGAAGAGTTTCAAAACCGCGTCAATCAGATCATCTACGTCTCGGCGACGCCGGGTCCCTACGAACTCGAAATCGCCGGCGGCGTTTCCGTCGAACAGATCATCCGCCCCACCGGCCTCATCGATCCACCGGTCGAAGTCCGTCCCATTCGCGGCCAGGTGGACGACTTGCTCAACGAGATTCGCAAGCGGGTCGAAGTGAAGGAACGCGTCCTGATCACGACGTTGACCAAGCGAATGTCGGAGGATTTGGCTAGCTATTATTCCGAGGTCGGCGTCAAATGCCAGTACATGCACTCGGAAGTCAGCACGCTCGATCGCATCAAGCTGTTGCGCGACCTTCGGAAAGGAGAACTCGACGTACTCATCGGGGTCAACCTGTTGCGTGAGGGCCTCGACCTGCCCGAAGTTTCCCTCGTCGCGATCCTCGATGCCGACAAGGAAGGGTTCCTCCGGTCCACAGGCTCGCTGATTCAAACCATCGGCCGGGCCGCCCGCAACCTGAACGGACGCGCTATTCTTTACGGAGACGTTCTCACGGACTCGATGAAGAATGCCATGAGTGAGACCGCCCGTCGGCGTCTGATTCAAACGGACTATAACGAAGCCAATGGCATCACCCCGCAGTCGATCATTAAACCCATAGATATGAGCCTGGTTCGCGTGGCTGAATCCGATTACGTAACGGTGCCGCTGGAGCCGTTGTCGCCGGAATCCGAGCTCGATCCGCAGGAAAAACTCAAACTGATCGCCGATCTGGAACTCCGCATGCGGGAGGCCGCCCGCCAGTTTGACTTCGAACAGGCGGCTCAGATTCGCGACCGGATTAAGGCATTGAAATCACCCGCACCGTGACGCCCGATGACGAACAAACCATGGATCGGCCTGCTCGCCGCCGGACCTATGAGCCCCGCGCTCTTCCGGATTGCACGGCTAAATGTCCATCTCGGTCCGGTAGCTTCAGGCTCGCTGCGTGTGGCTTCCCGCCTGGCGAACCGATTAAAGGCCGGTACCGCGGTTCAGCCGGAAGTGCTTGGCCAGGCCGAGCTCATCTTCATCACCGGCCCGGAGGATGCGTTTCCGGAGCTCATGCAGCTCGCGATGAACTCCGGCATCAACTGGCAGGACCGCACGGCCATTCTCCTCGACTTCCGGCGCGACTCCTCCGATCTGGCGTGCCTGCGCGGCCTCGGCGCCTCCACCGGCACATTGGACTCGCTCGACGCCTTCCCCGATTCCCGCTTCGTCAGCGATGCCGACGTTCCGTCACGCCGCCGTCTGCAACGCTTCGCCACCGCCACATCGTCATCGATCTTCTTCTTGAATCCCGGAGGAAAGCAGGTCTTCGTCGCGGGAACCGCCTTCACCGGGACACTCTTCACACCGCTGGTCGCTGCATCCGTCGACTGCTTGAAAATCGCGGGCCTTACGCCGGCCGAATCGATTCTTATCGCCGAACGCAACTCCCTGCTCACTCTCCGCTCCTGGCTGAAGGCGGGCCGCAAAGGTTGGACGGGAACGCTCCCGGACGGCGATCTGGAGAGCGTGCGCCGGCAGTTGCAGGCGCTAAGCAACGAGAATGAGGTGCTTTCCGAGTACTTCGCCAATACGGCCAGGCTGGCGCTGATGCTATTCGGCGAAGATGCCGGCTGGCTCCGCGCCCTGGATAGGGAGCCATCGCCGATAATGGAATCGATGGAAGATCCCCAATCGCAGCGCTTCGCCGCTGCGGGCCGGCTGGCTGCAAATCTTGCCCACGATTGGAACAATCTATTGACGCTGCTTGCCGCGCAGGCCGCCGAGATTGCCAGATCGCTGCCCGGCGATCACCCGGCGCGAAAGCTTACGTCGGAGTTGAACGACTCTCTGGCGCAGGCCTCCGATGCGCCGCGCAGGCTGCTGAGTTGGCTGCGCGAAGAACCCGCGAAGAAGGAATTGGTCGAACTGAACGCCGCCATCCGCGCCTCGCTCCCATTGGTTCAACTCGCGCTCGGTAAACGAATTTCCTGCTCAACGAGCCTGGCTGATGTCCCTATGCCTTTACAGCTTGATCAACCGCTCCTGCTGCATGCGCTGCTAAATCTCGCCAGCAACGCTGCGACTGCCATGTCCGGAAAGGGAAGCTTCACAATCGCAACGAATGCCGAAGACGGCGCAATTGCCCTGTCCGTCGCCGATACAGGACCGGGCATGGACGCCGAAACGCGCCAGCGCGTTTTCGAGCCGTTCTTTAGTACGCGTCACGCCAATGGCGGCACCGGTCTGGGCTTGGAGACCGTGAAGGCATTCGCCGATTCCCACGATGCTACGGTGGCGATCGAGACAGCCCCCGGCGAAGGCTGCCGATTCGTTCTAACGTTTCGGCGTGACGGGTAAGCGAACGAGCTCCCGGCTGGTTCGGACCGAAATCCTTTCGAACGTATCGACGTCGAATGGACGCCCCACTTTATTCCCGGCCAAGTCTTCGAGAGCGGTATCGATAACGATGTCGAACTTCGCCGCCGGCCAGGGCTGATCCGGGACGTAGCGCCATTCGCGCTCGGCGGGACCGAGCTGAGCAGTACCGGCAAGGTCGACCGTAATCATCCGCAGTGCCAATGCGGCGTCGAGAGACTCACCGAAGTCGATCGCCAGCGGATCGCGGCTCCGCGCCGCGGGAGCCGTAATTTTCCACCGGGCAGGATCGATGGCGGTACGGTCTTCGGCCACGACTTCGAAGGTTTTTCGATACTCCTGGGTAATCGGAGCCCGTTGCGCATCGCGCCATTTCGCGCGAACAACCAGCGTGTACGACTTCCCTGCCTCCAGCGCGGCACCCACTTCGTCGCGAGGCAGCACGCCCCGCTTGATCCGGCCGGGATCGAACAAAACCGTCAGCCGCCGGGCGTCCCTGTCCCATAGTTCCTGGTCGATCTCCAGAAACGCGAGATCGATGACTTTGCCGTTGCCGTCTAGCAATTGCAAATTCTCCCAGGCATCGCCGGTCAGCATCGGCGCGGAAAACTGCACATAGAACTTAAGCTGATTCGCGGGAATCTTGTCGCTAGTTGGAAATACCTTCTCGACGAATGTCGTGCGCTTCTCCGTTTGCTTTTCCGCCGGAAAGGCGAACGTCCGCCCGTTGACCACCACACGGCTTGCGACGCTCCGCGACACTTCAAAACGGGGATGAAAGACGATATCCGGTCCTTCATTCACGAATGTGCCCATGACCGGCGGAACATCGCCCTCGCCAACGTAGACGCTTACTTCGGCGGGCTGTTTGGCTCCGGTAATGCGAAACGACGGCCCTTCGCGGCGGACGGCGATATCGCCGGCCAGCGCGCAAAGAGCCGCCGCAATCAGTACTGCGAAACGCACAACTCTAGGGGAGCGCAACGGTGCGCAGATCCATCGATCCGCCGTCGACCATGAGCATTAGAGCGCTCTTGTCGTCGTAGCGGTCCAGTTGCTGAACGCCTTTGAGCTCGGCGATCGTCTCGTAAGGCACGCCCTGCTTGTCGGCCACGGGAGCGGTAATGGCGTCATAGTTTTCCAGCTTCGCGGCCGGCAGTTTCATCACGCCGCGGCTGGAGTTCGCCATCAGGATGTAGTCTTTGCCGTCTTTCTTATAAACGATCATGTCCAGCGGCCGGTTGCGATTGCCAAGTTCGGCGATCGTCCTGCCCTTCACCTTGTTGCCCGGCGTCAGTTCGGAAAGCGGGATCGTCACCAGCGGAGTGCAGGTATAGGCGGCAAGCAAATGGGGCTTGTTGGCAACGGTGTACGAAGTAAAGGTGCGGACCGGAGCATTCGTTTCGAAACGGCCGTGGGCTCCGTGGAAGATCTCTATGCTGGAAGCTTTGGCGGCGGGTTGGAACGGATAAGGCACGGAGCGAAGGCTGGAAGCGAACTCTTCGTTGGAGAGCCCGGCGATAAACACGCGGCCATCGACATAGCCAAGGTCCGTGATGGTTTCCATGCGCTTGCTGGCGCCGCGTCCATCCTTGGCATCGGCCGCCGGGGCATCCGGAAGGCTTATGCGCGCATGGGCGATATTGTCCAGAGAGACTTCGGTAATCTTACCGGCCACATCGAGCTTGAGAAGAACCGGCGTGGTGCCGCGGGCCACGGAGAAGTAGATGTTTCTGGAGACGGGATTTACGGCCAGATCCTCAATCCTGATCTGGTCGGGCGAAGTGCCCAGCGCGGCGGCGATCTTCTGGTTGATTCCCTTCAATTCGATACTTCCGGCGCCTTTGTTGGCCTTGGTGTCGCCGGTGTCGATCGCGATCAGGCTGGCCGAGGCCGAATCGCCGACGAAAAGAATTCCTGGCGGCCCGAAGGCGAGAGGACCAACCGAGCTCAACTCCAGTTTTTTCGAAACCAATCCGGCGCCCGGGGCGGCGAATGCGGCGCAGGCCATAAGGGCCGCGCCGGCGATCCATTTGTTGTTCATGGGGAGAACCTCCTAGATGCCGAAGATGCTACCACAATGAACATCCACTACGGAGACGTGATGTACTAAATACAAGGTGGCTAGATTCGTTATTCCCCTTCTGATGGTGCTGGCGATGGCGGGACAGACGCCCGCGGATTTGTATCTCGTCGAGGAGTATCGAGCCTGGGCGGCGAGGCAGAAAGAACCGCCAGATTTGAACATGTTCAAAAACTTCCTGATTGAGCAGGGAGCCGATTCCGTGGACGCCGAGACCCAGATCCGGACCATCCGGGCGATGGAAGGCCGCGACGGGGCGGACGGATTCCGAGCGTTCCTGGAAGAAGTAACCAAAGGCCGCAAGCCGGGAAAAGTGGAAAAAGGCAAATTGGATCTAATCATCCTCACGAGTGCCGATTTTCGCGGAAAAGAAGAAGCGATCGTAAAATCCCTCCGGCCGGGCGGACTGCTGGTCGTTGACGGACCCGTCACTAAAATGATTCCAGGATTGCGGGTTCTCCGGTCTACCGATAAGTATTTTGCGGCGGAAAGGCCGCGATGACGGCTGAAGCCGTTTTTTCGGCGAACGCCGTTACGAAGTTCTACGACATGGGCGAAGTGCGCGTGCATGCCCTCCGCGGCGTGGATCTTGAACTTTACTCCGGCGAAATGATGGTGCTGTTGGGACCGTCGGGCAGTGGCAAATCGACATTGTTGAATATTCTCGGCGGGCTCGACCGCGCCAGCGACGGAACGGTGCTCTATCGCGGCTTCGACATCACTCGCGCCAAGGACAAAGAGCTTACCCAGTACCGCCGCAGCCACGTCGGATTTGTCTTCCAGTTCTACAATCTGATTCCCAGCCTCACGGCGATGGAAAATGTAGCCGCGGTCACCGAAATCGCGAAGAACCCCATGAAACCGGCCGACGCCTTGGACCTTGTTGGATTAGGCGACCGCCTCCACCACTTCCCTTCCCAACTCTCCGGCGGGCAGCAGCAGCGCGTCGCCATCGCCCGCGCAATTGCCAAGCGGCCCAGCGTGTTGCTTTGCGACGAACCCACCGGAGCGCTCGACTCCGAGACCGGCATCGTCGTGCTGGAAGCCATCGACAAAGTGAACCGCGAGCTCGGCGCCGCTACCGCCGTCATCACTCACAACGCAGACATCGCGGGCATGGCGGACCGCGTCGTGCACATGAGCAACGGCAACGTCTCCCACGTCGATCGGAACGCGAATCGCCGCAATCCGAAGGATCTGCACTGGTAGGGTTATGCGGGCTCTGGACAGGAAACTGTTTCGCGATCTGTGGGCCGTGCGCGGCCAGGTTATCGCGATCTCCTGCGTGCTGGCCGGCGGTATCGCCACGTATGTAATGGCGGCGTCCACGCTGGATTCCCTCCAGCGAACCCAAGCGCGCCTTTATCGCGAGTTCCGTTTCCCGGAATTGTTTGCAGGAGTGACTCGCGCGCCGCAGAGCGTCGCGGCGCGCATCTCCGCGCTGCCCGGTATCGCGGCCGTGGAAACGCGCGTCGTAGCGCCGGCAAACATGGAACTCGCCGGATACGAACAGCCCGTGTCGGGACAGATTGTCGGCCTGCCCACCGCGCCTGGACAATTCAATCTGCTTCATCTACATGCAGGGCGCCTTCCGGAACCGGGGCGCGATCGCGAAGCCCTCGTCAGCGACGGGTTTGCGAAAGCGCATAAGCTGCAGCCCGGCTTCTCGCTCCAAGTAACCATCAACGGAAGGAAGCAGCGGCTGGACATTGTGGGTGTAGCCTCCACGCCGGAGTTCATCTACCAGTTGGCGCCCGGTTCCATCGTGCCCGACTTCAAAACATACTGCATCGTCTGGATGAATGCCGCTCCGCTCGAAGGCGCCTTCAACATGACTGGCGCGTTCAATCAATTAGCAGCGACCCTTGAGCGAGGGACTCGCGTGGAGGATGCAATGATCGCCGTCGACGAGATTCTGGGCTACTACGGCGGCTTGGGATCGCATGGCCGCAAGGATCAGGTCTCCCACCGCTACCTCTCAGAAGAATTCAAGCAACTCACCATTATGTCGACGATGTTCCCGGCGATCTTCCTCTCGGTGGCGGCGTTCCTTTTGAACGTTGTGGTTGGGCGATTGATGACGACGCAGCGCAGCCAGATTGCCACTCTGAAGGCGTTCGGCTACTCGACAGCGGCGATCGTCGGACACTTCCTGAAATTCACCCTGGTCATCGTCATCATCGGCACCGCGCTGGGCATCGCGTTCGGAGCGTGGATGGGCAGCGGACTCTCCCGCCTATACATGGACGTCTACCGGTTCCCCTACCTTGACTACGCCATCCGAGCCGGCGTGCTTCAGGTCTCCTTCACTGTGAGCATTCTGGCCGCGGGCGCCGGCACGCTCTTCGCCGTCTTGAAAGCAGCGGCCGAGTCTCCAGCCGTTGCGATGCAACCGGCCAACCCGGGACTCTACCGGCGCAGCCTTTTCGAGAACCGTTGGCTCTCCCAGCCCACGCGCATGATTATCCGCAACATCGAACGCCGCCCGGTGAAAACTTTGCTCTCCATCGGCGGCATCGCCATGTCGACCGCCATTCTCATCCTGGGCGGCTTCTGGGGCGACGCCGTAGACTACATGGTTTTCGCCCAACTCCGCCGCGCCCAGCTCGACGACATCACCGTCACCTTTTTCCAGCCGGTCTCGACGCGTGCCATGTACTCACTCCTCAGCCTGCCTGGCGTCACATTTGCCGAGCCCACACGCTCCGTTGCCGCGCGATTCCGATTCGAACAGCGTACTTACAGAACAGCGCTGCAGGGCATGGAACCCGGCGGAAGGTTGCGGCGGCTGTTGAATAAAAAGCTGGAGCGGGTCGAGCTGCCCGAAGAGGGAATCATTTTGACCGATCACCTTGCGAAGATGCTCGGAATCAAGACCGGGCAGCTTCTAACCGTGGAGCTTCTGGAAGGCTCGCGCGCCGTGCGCGAAGTGCCCGTGGCCGGCGTGGTCAGCGAATACATCGGCGTCTTCGGGTACATGCGGAGAGACACGCTCAATCGATTCCTGCGCGAAGGCGATCGCGCGAGTGGAGCTTATCTGTCTGTTGATTCCCAAGCGATCCCGGCCCTTTATGAAAAGCTGAAGACGATTCCCGCGGTGGCCGGCTCAGCAGCCCGCGCGCAGGCGCTAAAAAGCTTCTACGAAACACTCGCGGCGCAGATGCTGACCTTTGCGCTCTTCAATACTTTGCTGGCCTCCACCATTGCGATTGGCGTAGTCTATAACACCGTGCGGATCTCGCTTAGCGAACGAAGCCGCGAACTGGCCAGCTTGCGGGTACTCGGCTACACGCGCGGCGAAGTGGCGTACATTCTTTTGGGCGAGTTAACCATCCTGGTCTTCATTGCGATTCCTACGGGGCTGTTGACGGGCCATGGTCTGGCCTACTTCATGGCAACGACAGCGCAGACCGAGTTGTTCCGCGTGCCCTTTGTCATCGAACCATCGACATATGCGATGGCAGCGATGGTCGTTTTTACGGCCACCGTTGTTTCGGCTTTCTTCGTGGGACGCAAAATCAACCATCTCGACTTAGTCGAAGTGCTAAAGGCAAGGGAGTAATTTCGGCGTGAAACGTTGGTTTTGGATCATCGGAATAAGCGTGCTGGCCATCGCTGGAATCTTCATGGGAATGCGTCCGCAGCCCGTCGCGGTCGAGGCCGTTGCAATCGCCGCGGGACCATTGCGCGTGACCGTTGAGGAGGAAGGAAAAACACGCCTCCGCAGCCGCTACATCATCACGGCGCCGGTCGCGGGCTATATGCCGCGGCTGACGTTCAAAGCCGGCGACGCGATTCCCGCCGGGGCGACCGTCACGGTGCTGGAGCCGCCGCGTCCCGCCGTCCTCGACGCACGCACGCGGGAGCAAGGCAACGCACGCGTGGCGGCAGCGGAAGCCTCCCTCGCAGTCGTCGAGAGCCGCGTCGCCACGCAGACCGAGAACATTCGAGTGCTTCGCGCCGAACTCGAGTACTGGCGCGGCCAGCAAGTTCGCGAGGAGGCGCTGCGCAAGAGCGGGGACCTGCCCGCATCCCGCGTCGAGCGGACCGCAACCGATCTCCGCCGTGCGGAGGCCAGCCTCGCGGCGGCCGAGCGGCAGTTAGCAACGACGAAAGTGGAAGTAGAGGCCGCGCGAGCCGAAGTCACCAGCGCTCGCGCCGCTGTCCGCCAGATTTCCGGGGCATCGACCGGTGAGCGCGTTCCCGTCATCGCACCCTCCGGCGGCCGCGTCATCCGCTTGGTGCGCGAAAGCGAAGGCGTAGTGGCGCCCGCCGAGGCGTTGCTGGAAATCGGTGATGCCCGGGCGATTGAGATCGTCGTAGAAGTCCTCTCGGCGGACGCGGTCAAAATCGCTCCGGGAACGAAAGTCCTGCTGGACCGGTGGGGTGGACCAACAACGCTGGAAGCCCGCGTGCGCGTGGTGGAACCGGGCGGATTCACCAAGGTATCCGCGCTGGGCGTAGAAGAGCAGCGCGTGCGCGTCGTTGCCGATCTCGTTTCTCCGGAGGCGCAGTGGGCGTCGTTAGGAGACGGCTACCGCGTGGAAGCCGCCTTCGTGCTCTGGGAATCGCCAAAGGTGCTGCAAACGCCCGCCAATGCGCTCTTCCGCTTCAACAACGGCTGGGCGGTGTTCGCCGTGGAAGAGGGTATCGCGCGCCGCCGGGAGGTTCAGATCGGGCACAGATCCGGCGTATCGGCGGAGATCGTCAGCGGGTTAAAAGAAGGCGATCTGGTAATCACCCATCCCGATGAGACCGTGGTGGATGGGAAACCGGTGGCAACCGGAAAACAGTAGCTACTTGCCAACCTGGACTGGATCCACGCGTACGGCCACATCCACCTTTTGTGCGCCGCCGCCGAGCGTGACCCCCTTCACGGGCGTAACGTCGCTGTAATCCCGGCCCCAAGCCAAGGTCACGTGCCCGTCGGAGGGCATCAGATCGTTGGTGGGATCGAAGTGCAGCCAACCCGCGTTGGGTACAAACACCGCCACCCAGGCATGCGAGGCTTCCGCACCCTGAAACTTCGCGCCGCTGCGTAAATATCCGCTCACGTACCGCGCCGCCAACCGCAGCGAGCGCAGCGACCCGATCATGACATGCGCAAAGTCCTGGCACACACCTCGCCGATTCTTTAGAACTTCGGCCAGCGGCATGTCGATCGACGTCGATTTCGGCTTGTATTCGAACTCTTTGTGTATCCGATGGGAGAGGTCTTCCAGCGCTTCCACCATCGGCCGGCCGGGCGCGAAGGATGGCGCCGCGTAGCGCGACAGTTCCGGACTGGCGGCCACATACGGCGAGTCGTAAATAAACTCGGAGGCCTCCAGCGCCGGGTCGTCGGTGCCTTCGGCGAGAATGTCGCGCGCCTCCTCCCAACGCAGCGTCGGCAGCACTCCCTCGCGCGCCGGCTCCACTTCCACGACACTGCTCGCCGTCACCGTAAACCGGTCGTGCAGCTCAAAAATCGAAAACGTCGTGACTTCATTCCCGAACCAGTCTTTCCGGCTCCGCCACAATGCCGGCTCCGGCTCCACCTTTACATGGAACTGGCGAACGTGCTGCCGGCCAAACTCCCGCGGCGTCAACCGCAGTTCATTCACGCTTTGGGCTACTGGCTCTTCGTAGACGTGCCGGGTTGTATGGGTTGCACGGTAAAGCATGGCGTCTAATCCGAAGAGTGCAGGCGGGCGGTCTGCAGATGGGTCAGGTACTGTGCCGTCAGCGCTTCGGAGAGGTCAAAGAGATCGGCTTTCAATTTGGCGAGCAGGTCGCTGAGCGCGTCCAGATGTCCTTCCTTATCCCGCTTGGTCAATACGTCAACGTCGGCGAGCCGGACGGCCGCCAACACCTTCAACGCCAGCCGCTGCTCCATCGAGTGACGGCCCACTTCGGCATGCTCCGGCAGCGCGTCAATGTGATCGAGCAACGCGGCGAGCTGCATGCCGATTGACCGCGGATTCGTCTCGTCGCAGAGCAGCAGATCGAGCACCAGATCGGCCCTTAACAGCGTCAGATGGCGGGAACGGTAAGTAATGGAACTGTCGGCAATGTGCAGCAGTAACTGCAGCGAACGCTCATCGCCCACCGGTTCTTCCACGATCCCCGCATGCAGTAATTCACCCATCTGCAAAGCTCGCTCCAGCCGCCGGCCGATGTCGAGAAACCGGAAGCCATGGCCGCGGGTCATGTTCTCCATCACGAGTCCGTTAAACGCGGCCAGCGTCACAACGACGTTGTCCAGCAGCGTTATCTGCGCCGTCAGGCGCTGCTCGGGATTCACCGGCGGCGTGCGCGACAGTTCGTTCTCCAGTTGCTGCAATACCCGCCAAGTATCCGACGATAGCCGTTCGCGCAGGTTCCATGCCGCACGGCGCATTTGCTTCAAACTCCAGCCTAGCCCCGAAGTACGCAATGGATCGTAGATAAGGTCGGACAACAGTTTCTGCAGATGCCAGCGCTGCTGGCCAATGGGTAAGCTGGGAGCGGTGTCCGGCAGATAATTCAAATCGCTCAGCAGCCGTACGACGGCTTCCAATGAGGCCGCCCGTCCAAAGTCCTCCTCGCCAGAGAGCGCTGGAAGAATGGAACGAACCAACCGGATGGCGCTGTCCACCCGTTCGGCATAGCGGCCCAGCCAGAACAAATTGTCGGCCACACGGCTCGGGAGGCTGGTTCGAACGGAGCGAATAACCGGCGCCGGCCTGACGACAACGGGCAGTTCATCCTCCTCTTCAAAAACCCAAGTATCCTTGCTGCCGGCGCCCAATTGCATCGATACCACCGGCGACGTCTCACCGGCCACGCGCGTCAGCCCGCCCGGCATCACCGCGTAGTCCTGCCCGTCCCGGGCCGCGAATACGCGCAGCCCCGCCCGCCGCGCTTCGAGCCCCTTGTCGGTTCGAACGGGAACTGTCGATAGGGCCACCAATTCTTGCGCAACAAAGAGCTCCGGCTGTGCTTCAATCCGTTTAACCAGCCGGTCCCGCGCCGCCGAGTTCATTAACGCAGGGAACTCGGGATGCAGCCCGTACTTGCTGAACGCGGGCTTGATGACAAGCTCATCCAAATGCTCAAGAACGTAGGCCCGCGGCCCCGGCTGCCCGCACCACCATGTGGCCACCGAGGGCAGCAGCAGTTTCTCACTCAACAGATGCCGGCAAAGACCGGGAAGAAATGCCATCAGCCCCGGCGTCTCCAGAATGCCGCTGCCGATCGAATTGTCCACCGCCACCGTGCCGTTCCGAACCGCCTGCATGAGACCGGGCACGCCCAGAAGCGAATCGCTCCGCAATTCCAGGGGATCGCAAAACGCATCGTCCATGCGGCGCAGAATCACGTCGACGGGCTGCAGGCCGGCGAGAGTCTTCAAAAACACGCGGCTATCCCGGACCGTCAGATCGGCCCCCTCGACCAGCGGAAAGCCCCAGTGTCCGGCGAGGAACGAATGTTCAAAGTACGTCTCGTTGTGCGGACCCGGAGTCAACAGCACGACGCGCGGCGTCTCACGCCGGCTGGGCGCCATGGCCAACAGCGCATTCCGCTTGGTCTCCAGGAAGCGGTTGAGCGCCCGGACCCGGCACTGATTAAAAACACTGGGAAGAATCCGCGCGCTGACCAGGCGGTTCTCCAAGGCGTATCCGATTCCGGAAGGCGCCTGGGTCCGGTCGCTCAACGCCCACCAGCTCCCATCGGGCGAGCGGGCCAGATCGACCGCATAAGTTTGCAGCGGCGCGCCACCGACCGGCGAAACGCCATAGCAGCTTCTTTGGAAATGCGGATTGGCGTAGACCAACGCCGCCGGCAGCAGGCGCTCCTTCACCAGCCGCTGCTCGCCGTAAATATCCTGGAGCATCGCGTTCAGCAGCCTCGCCCGCTGCCGCACCGCCTTGTCGATCCAGGTCCACTCCTCGGTCGGAATTACCAGCGGAATGGGGTCCATCGGCCACGGCCGTTCTTTTCCAGCCGGATCGCCGCCCACATTGTAGGTCACGCCGTTGGCTTGAATCAGTTGCTGGCCAAGATGCCAACTACGCGTAAACTGCCGAAAACCCATCCGCCCGACCGCAGTGGCCAAACGTCTCCAATGCCGCCGCGGCATTCCAGATGGCAGCAGCGCTTCATCCCAGTGCCCCTCGATCGACGCGTAGCGAAACTCCTCCCACTTCGATCCGGGCGCAACCGTCTTCGATTGCCTCACCAACCTCTCCCAAATGGACGCCGGAGGTCCAACGTCGACGGGAATTCGGGATTCTCCTCGACCGGGGGAATCGGCATAGGTCCTGGAGTGTGTCCAATCGGTAGGAATCGCGCCATACGCCGAGCCTCAGCTTCATTAGAGTTTACCGCGAAGGTCTCGTAGCTCCTTCCGCCCGGATGGCCCGCGTAGTAAGTACAGCCGCCAATGGCACGGCCCGCCGATAGATCAACCAAGTCAAAAACCAGCGGCGTGTGAACCGGAATCGTCGGATGCAAACAGCGCGGGGGCTGCCACGCGCGGAATCGCACACCGCAGACGTACTCGCCGTGCACACCGGTGGATTGCAGCGGAAGCCGCCGGCCATTGCACGTGACAATCGCCTTCTCCTGCGTCAACCCGCGCACATGAACCTGCATGCGCTCAACGGAGGAATCCACATAGCGCGCCGTCCCGCCGCCGCCAGGTTCTTCGCCCAGCACGTACCAGGGTTCGATCGCCTGGCGCAGCTCGATCTCCACGCCGTCATAATTAACTCGCCCATACACCGGGAAGCGGAACTCGATATGGGGCCCGAACCAGGCCGCTTCTACCGGATAGCCAACCCGCCTCAGCGCCGCGGTGACCGATTCAAAATCCTTTTCGACGTAATAAGGCAGTAGAAAACGATCATGCAGCCGCGTGCCCCAGCGTATGGGCTTTTCATTAAACGGTTCCCGCCAGAACCATGCCACCAGCGCACGAACCAGCAACTGCTGCGCCAGGCTCATTTGCGCGTGCGGCGGCATTTCGAAAGCGCGCAGTTCCAGAAGGCCCAATCTGCCCGTCGCGCTGTCCGGCGAATAAAGCTTGTCGATACAAAACTCCGCCCGATGGGTATTGCCGGTCACGTCGACCAACAGGTTCCGGAAGATGCGGTCCACCAGCCACGGCGGACACGAAACGTTCGGATTCACGAGTCCAAACGCGATCTCCAGTTCGTAAATCGAATCGGCCCGTGTCTCGTCGACGCGCGGCGCCTGGCTCGTCGGGCCGATGAAGACGCCCGAGAACAGGTACGAAAGCGACGGGTGGTTCAACCAAAAACCGATCAAGCTGCGGAGCAGATCCGGCCGGCGAAGGAACGGACTGTCAGCCGGCGACGGCCCGCCCAGCACTAGGTGGTTCCCGCCGCCGGTTCCGGTGTGACGCCCATCGATCATGAACTTCTCGGTACCGAGGCGCGCGTATCGAGCCTGCTCATAAAGGATGTTCGTCTTATCGACCAACTCCCGCCAGGATCCCGACGGATCGGTATTGACTTCGATTACACCCGGGTCCGGGGTTACTTTGATATTGCGGAGCCGCGTATCGGACGGCGGCGTGTAGCCTTCCATCAACACCGGCATTTTCAACGCGGCGGCAGTGTCTTCAATGGCCGAAACCAATTCCACGTACTCCTCCGCCGAAGCCACCGGCGGAAGGAAAATGAAGATCTTCCCGCCGCGCGGCTCTACGGCCAGTGCCGTCCGCACCACGGGAATACCTTCGTAGGTCACCGGAGGAGGTGTGTTGACTGTCTGTTCTATCGGCCGTGCTTCCCCTTGCGTTAATGCATCGAACTGCCGCCGCGGAATGGGCAACGGATTCACCGGCGCCAGCGGATCCACCATCCAAACCTTCTGGAGATCGGCCGCCGGCTGCCAGGGCAACCGCTCCAAAGGCAAACGGAATCCCACCGGCGAGTCGCCCGGCATCAGGAAGAGCTTTTGGGCGCGAAGCATCCACAAGCCGGTCTGCCATTCAGGCCCGTTCTTGCCAACTCCGCGTTGTAGCGGCAGCACGTAACCTACCGGCTGTCCCAAGCCCCGCTCAAACACGCGGCGCACCCGGTCCCGCTCTTCCGGTTCGTCGAGCTTATTGTCGATCGGATCGACATTGATCGGCAGATTCCGTTCCTTGGTTAGATACGTGACCGGATCTTCGAACGCCGTCACCAGAAAACCGGGGTTGATCGCCAGGCGCCGTGCCAGCGTTTCGGCAAATCGCTGTGCTTCGGCGGCGCCGTACCCGTAGTTGACGTGCGGTTCCCCAACGAGCGATTTGTCATGCCACAGCGGCCTGCCATCCGTCCGCCAGTAACAGGTATAGGTCCACCGCGGCAACTGTTCGCCGGGATACCATTTCCCCTGTCCAAAGTGGAGCAAGCCGCCCGGCGCGAACACATCCCGCAGCCGGCACAGCAGGTCGCCGGCCATTCGCTGCTTGTCGTCTCCGTGCGCGGCCGTGTTCCACTCGGCCCCGTCCATGTCGTCGATGGAAACGAACGTAGGCTCGCCGCCCATCGTCAAGCGCACGTCGCCGGACTGCAGTTCGGCGTCGATGCTGTCGCCGAGCTTAAGGATTGTTTGCCATTGCGCTTCGGTATAGGGCTTTGTCACCCGCGGGTCCTCATGGACGCGCGTCACCGACATTTCGTGGTGGAACTCGACTTCGCACTTTCCAACCAGTCCGGTAACCGGAGCCGCGCTCTGCGGGTCCGGCGTCGCGGCCAGGGGAATGTGTCCTTCTCCGGCGAACAGCCCGGACGTCGGATCCAAGCCGATCCAGCCGGCGCCCGGCAAGTAGACCTCGGCCCAGGCATGGAGGTCGGTGAAGTCCTCCGCCGCACCGGATGGACCGTCCAACGACTTCACATCGGGCTTGAGCTGAATCAAATAGCCGGAAACGAACCGCGCCGCCAAACCCAGATTGCGCAGAACCTGTACCAACAGCCACGACGTATCCCGGCAGGAACCGCTGCGTTTGGACAGCGTTTCCTCGGGCGTTTGGACTCCCGGTTCCATGCGGATCAAATACCCGATCTCCGTTTGCAAGCGGGCATTCAATTCCACCAGGAAATCGACGGTGCGCCGCTTCTTTCGCGATACGCCGGCGACGTACTTCGTCAGATGCGGACCCACGGGCAGCGTTTCCAGAAATGGCCGCAACTCCCTCGACTCCCATGCCTCGTATTCGAACGGGAACTCCTCCGCATACGGCTCCAGGAAAAAGTCGAACGGGTTGATGACCGCCATATCGGTCACCAGATCCACTTCCAGCGAGAACTTCATAGTGGGATCCGGAAAGACGAATCGAGCGAGATAATTACTCTGCGGATCCTGCTGCCAGTTGATGAACTGCTTCGACGGTTCCACCCGCAGCGAATAGCTGACGATCCGGTTCCGGCAATGGGGCGCCGGCCGCAGCCGCACAATTTGCGGTCCCAGCGTGGTCAATCGGTCGTATTGATAAACAGTCTTATGATGAAGCGCGACTCGGATTCCCATTATTCTCCGCCCACGGATTGGGTCTGAGTCTGGGATTGCGAAAGCAGCGCGAAGAAATCCCGCTGCAACCCGGCGCCGACGGCGTTTAGCCGGATTTGAAGCCTGTCCAAGTACTCGTGCAAGCCGGATCGAATCATTACGTCCACATCCATCTCATCCAGTTCCTGTCGTACTTCGCTCAACATACGCACCGAATCGCAGACGGTCCCTTCCCGAATAACATCCAGCGAGTCCGCGGCCCGATGAATGGAGTGCCGGATCGACCGCGGAAAATCCGGATCGAGCACAAGGAAATTGACAACTTCCCGCGGGGAAATTCTGCCGCAGCACTGCCGGTACATTTCAAACGCGCTGGCCGATTTCAACACCGCCGACCACAACAGATCGTCATACGGCGTGCCCACGCCGGTGGCCGACGGCAGCAGCATGAAATACTTCACGTCCAGTAGCCGGGAGGTCTTATCAGCGCGCTCCATCTGCCGGCCCAGCCGCACAAAATGCCACGCTTCGTTGTGGCTCATGGTCGCGTCGGTAATCCCCTGAAACATGTGGCCGGCCAGCCGCAGATCGCGGAAGATCTCCGGCGATAGATCCTCGGGCGGTTGTGCGTAGGCCTTCAGCACCCGCAGATAAATTCCATTGACGTGCTCCCACACCTCCGAGGAGATCGTGTCCCGCACGGACCGTGCATTCTCGCGCGCGGCAAAGAGGCAGGACGTAATCGAATTGGAGTAATCGCGGTCCTGCGCCAGAAACGCCACCACCGACTCCTGCGTCGCTTCGCCGTATCGTTTCCGAAACAGCGCCGATTCGCCGCATGTGTCGATCACCGGCTGCCACTGATTCCCGTCCAGCGGCAAGTCCAATTGCAGATGGAGATTCACTTCCAACAGGCGGGCAACATTCTCCGCCCGCTCCATGTAGCGGGCCATCCAATAAAGCGAATCAGCCACTCGGCTGAGCAAAGGCCGCGTATCAGTTGCCATTGACGCCTCCCGCCAGGACCCACGTGTCCTTGCTACCGCCGCCCTGCGACGAGTTTACGACCAGCGATCCTTTCCGCAGCGCAACCCGCGTCAGCCCGCCCGGCAACACTTCCAAATCCTTGCCGTAAAGCACATACGGCCGAAGATCGACGTGCCGCCCTTCCAGCCTGTCCCCCACCAGAGTCGGCACGCGCGATAGCGCCAGCGTCGGCTGGGCAATGTAGTTGCGGGGATTATTCCTGATCCGGTCGGCGAAATCGTCCTGTTCCGCCTTGCTCGAATGCGGTCCGATCAACATTCCATAACCGCCGGACTCATTGGCCGCCTTCACCACCAGTTTGTCGAGGTTCTGCAGAACGTGCTGCCGGTCGGCATCGCGCCAGCAAAGGTAAGTCGGCACGTTGGGAATGATGGCGTCCTCGCCCTCGTAGTACTTGATCATATCGGGCACGTAGGCGTAGACCACTTTGTCGTCGGCGACGCCATTGCCCGGTGCATTGGCCAGCGTCACGTTCCCAAGGCGATAGGCATCGACTATTCCGCGAACGCCCAGCAGCGAGTCGGCACGGAAAACATTCGGATCCAGAAAATCGTCATCGATGCGCCGGTAAATAACGTCCACCCGCCGCGGACCCTTGGTCGTCTGCATCCAGACGATACCGTCCTCCACGCTCAGGTCGCTGCCCTGCACCAGCGGTATGCCCATTTTTTGGGCGAGGAAGGAGTGCTCAAAGTACGCCGAGTTGTACATCCCCGGCGTTAGCAACACCACCACCGGTTCCCGATCGCAACTAGCTGGGGCAACAGATTCCAGCGTCTCCAACAAATGGCTGGGATACTCATCCACCGGACGGATTCGAAGCCCTTCGAAAACCTCCGGGAACGTTCGCTTCATCAGGTCCCGGTTTTCCAGAACGTAGGACACTCCCGACGGCACTCGAAGATTATCTTCCAGAACGTAAATTTCGCCGTCCCCATGGCGGATCAAGTCGGTTCCGGTGATGTGGCACCAAACGCCGCCGGGGGGATTGATGCCATGAACCTGGGGCCGGTAGGACGCCGCCGTCCGGATCACATCTTCCGGAATCACTTTGTCCTTCAGGATCTTCTGGTCGTGATAGATATCGTCGATGAACGCATTCAGCGCGCGTATGCGCTGCTTCAGTCCGCGCTCAATGCGGTCCCATTCCGCCGCGGGAACGATACGCGGTATCAGGTCGAACGGGAAGATGCGCTCCGTTCCGGCCGCTTCGCCGTAAACGTTAAACGTGATTCCCATCTGAACCAGCATCCGTTCGGCGGCCAATTGGCTGCGCTGCAGATGGCCTTCCTCCAGGGACTGCAGGCTCTCCAGCAACAGGCGCGCTTCGGGCCGCACCGTACCGTCGTCGAGAAACATCTCGTCGTGGAAGGACTCGGTCTTGTAAGCTTCAAATAACACGCTAAACCCCGATCCGGTCGAGCTTCATGGCAGTAACCTCTCGCGAAGCGGTCTATCGGGGACCATGCTGTTTTATTACACTACTAAAGACCGGCGCGCGGTGTCCAATCGATTAATCTTATGACCAGCCTCGGTTTACCGCAGGCTGACGAATACCGGATTGGCGCGTTCCCCGTCAATCGTCAGGACGATTTCCGCCTCTCCGGTGCCACGGAGGCTCACGGGCAGTTCGATGTTGACCTGATCCAACCCGGCGAAGGCGGGCTGCGTGCCCGCATATAGGACCGGCGTCGCTGTTCCATTTACCGTCGCCGCCGCGCGCTGTTGGCGCCGTAGACCGGTTCCGTACAACGTCAAATACACCGGCGCATCGGCGGCCAGTTCAATCGGCGCCGCCACGCAACCCCGTGCATCGCAGTTGAAAACGGGAACCTCCGTCTGCACGCCATTCCGGACCCGAACCGCGGTGGTGGCCGCAATTCGCTGGTCCATTGTAAACAGCGACGGCGCCGTGGTTCGAATCTGCACCGCGGCGGTCTTCGCCGATCCGTCGGCCGCTATTATCGCAAGGGCAGCAACCCCATTCGCCGTGGCCGGCGGAACTACAAAATTTATTTGCCCCGGTGAAACGTATATGAGCTGTGCCAACTGTTCCATTCCGCCGCTATCGGTTACTCGAAGGCTCACTCCGCCCAGGGTGAACGTACGGCCGCCGGCCGCCGCCGTCTGCGAACTCAACCCACTGCCATAGATCGACGCCAGTGAATCAGCCGCCACGGCGCTGGTCGCCGCAGCCGCCGATTGAACCCGATTTTCCGCCGACAGTCCGTAGTAGCGCGCCATCCAATATGGCAGGATGTAGTCGACGCCGGCGGCGCCTATTGTGCCTTTGTCCCCGCCAAAAAGCTGAAATGGACTCCGCTGCCAGAGAAAGTCCGTCGGCGTGCGTTTGTCCACCGGAAGCGGCTCACAGGCTTGGTCGCCGCAAGTGGGAACCAGGCCCCGATGGTCAACGAAGAAATCCCGCCGAGGCCGTTTGAGCCACAGATCCAGCATCGCTACCGTCTCCGCGTCGCGGCGCGCATCGGGCCCGAACAGCCCCCGGTCGATCATGTTGAAAAAGGCGTTCTGGTGGTTGGCCGTATACCGTCGCGCAATGCCGTATGCGCTCTCATACTGGGCGCGCGATCCGCCCGTCTCCATCCCGATGAGATGAAAAAAGGTGATGTAAATCAGGTTGAACTTGAAGTACGAACTTGTGCTGAGCGAATCGAAGGACACAGGGAGCGAGACACTCCCGGTCAGCCGCGCCCTTTGCGATTCGTAAACCGTGCCGAACTGCGCCGGGTTCACCGTTCGAGCCACTTGCAGGATCATCAACTGCACATCCGGGCGAAGCGCAAACGTGGTTCCAGAGCGGCCGTCGGGCATTGGCGCCGTCCAGTCATTGGCCAGCAGAAATGCCGTCATTCGCGTGACGACGTCGCGAATCGTCGCCTGCATGGCCGGATCGCCGATCAACTCAACGGCAACACCCAGTCCAAAGAATACGCCGCTATATTGGTCGCGCGAAGTATTGCCGATCCAGGTCCAACCGGCGGCGGCGTTCGTATAAACTCCGTTCGCCGCCTCCTCGCTCTGGATACCCGCCGCGAATGGAGACCCAATCGCCATGCGGCAGCGCGCCAGCAGGTTCGTGCCCGTAACGTCCACTAGCCCTTTGATGCCGTCCAGCGCTTTCCGGGCATTGTTCAACGCATCCGCGGAATTGGTCACGCGATAACGGTACGCCTCCGCCGCCAGATAATGACCCGTCCAGATGGCCGAATCCCCGCACCGCGTATATCCCGTAATCTGCTCGCTGGTTGGCGTCGCATAGAAGGGATCCAGGATCGTCCCGAAGGGCATATGGCGCGCCTGTATATTGGCCGAAATCGCCAGCGCGTCCGGCTCCGCCGAACCGGCCTGAAGGGCCGTCAAAAGTATCAAAACGACGGACCGCATCATGCAACTTAGATGATCTCCAATTGTATGAGTTGCCGCAAAGTTCTATTTTTGAGGTAGAGACCTCGCACGATGAATCTTAACCTTCGCCTGCTGGCCGCCGCATTCTGCGCAATGGCGCTATCCGCTCAGAATCCGCTCGCCATGATGGCGGACCCGTTCAACGGCACTTTTCAAAACGCCGATATCAAGCTGGAACTCACTCGCAGCGGACAGGAATACACCGGCGCGATCGTGATTGCCGGGCAGTCGCTTCCGGTTAAGGCCAAAGCCGTCGCTGGAAAGCTTACCGGCACTTTCGCGAGCCAGGGCCAGACTTACGCGTTTCAAGCGACGCGTTCCGGCACGCAGGTGACGCTCATCACCGACGGCACTACCCACGTTCTCGACAAAGCCGCTCCTCCCGCCCCTCAGCCTCCACAAACCGCCGCCGCCCCACCGGCCATCGTCGGAATCTGGCAAAGCCCCACCGGTGTCGTCCGCATCAATGCCGACGGCAGCGCAGTGATCGGTGACAAGACGCACCGCTGGACGTTGGAGGGCAACACAATTAATTTCTCGGGCGACGGCAACACGATCAAAGTACCCTTCGAACTCAACGGCGATTCCTGGACCTGGAAGTTTCCCGACGGCAGCCTGCCGCTGACACGTACCACCACCGCCGCGCTTGCGGCAACGGATGATGGCATCTCGGGTTCCTGGCAGGGACCTACCGGAAACATACAGCTCAATCTGGACGGCACCGCCACAGTCGGGGGCGTCGTTTATCGTTATTCCCGCTCCGGGAATCAAGTCACTCTCAATGGTCCTGACGGCACCTTCGTCGCCACGGTCCAACGTAACGGCGATACGATGACCTGGATCGTCAACGGTAAAACACTGACTTTTCAGCGGTCGGCTTCGACTTGGGCCGTGGGCGGGGGCAAGGGCGCCAACGGGACACAGCCCGAATTAGTCGGCAAGTGGTGCCAGATGGCCAATCTCAACAATTCCACCAGCAACTACAGCCGCAGCGCGTGCTTTACGTTACTCGCCGACGGCACCTACCTCTACGCCAGCGACTTCGGCGCCACCGGTAACGTGGCTGGAGGCGCCTACGGAACCGCGGCTCAGGACAACGACAGCGGCACATGGACCGCCACTGCCGATACCATAACGTCCACTTCCAAGAAGACAGGTGTTCGGACGTTCCGCCTGGAGAAGCGGAATCATCCGAAGACCGGCGATGCGATGTTGGTGCTCGACGGCACGGAATTTACCACTGCCTACCAGCGGCCGGCGTGGCGTTGAGTTAGAACGAAATGCGCAGTCCGACCTGGGTCCGGCGCGCTTCCAACGAACTGGTAATGCGGCCGAAGTTGGCGTTGTTGTTCACGCCGGCGGCGTTCGGCGTGAACGTCACGTTCGGATTGTTGTAGTTCACATGGTTCAAGGCGTTGAAGAACTCGCCGCGAGCCTCCAGCCGGACACGCTCGCCCAGTGAGAACGTCTTGAAGAGCGAGAGGCTAATGTCCGCCAGCCCCGGTCCCCGCGTTTTCGGCAGCGTCCGCGGAGCATTGCCGATTACGAAGTTGACCGGGTTGCGGAACGCGTCGGTATCGAACCATCGGACCGGCGTGCGCTCATCGGAAGGCAGCGTAGGATCGCGGAGCACGTCCGGATAGTTGATTCCGGTGAAGTTATTCGCGCCGCGAACCGCCAGCGGCAGTCCGCTCTGGAACGTGCCGATACCGTTCACCTGCCAGCCGCCAAGGACGCCGTTCACAACACCGTTCGAGTTCGCCAGGAACTTCCGTCCTTTGCCGACAGGAATTTCGTAGACGCCGGAAGCGACCAGCCGGCTGGCGATATCGTCCTGATCGATCGCGCGATCCAATCGCCGGTTGAATCGGCCCAGCCGGTACTCCCCCGTGCAGCCGTCGCCGGAGTTGCCGCCGCCAATCGCCGAGCACTCCGTCATCAGCTTCGCCTTCGTGTAACTGACCAGCATCGAGAGTCCCTGCGCGAAGCGCTTTTCCGCCGAAATCTGCAGAGAATGATAGGACGAAGCGAGATTCGGATTCCCCCACGTAGACACTTGCAAATAGTCGGGGAATGGCTTCAATAATTGGCTTCGCGCCACCGTGCGGCCCGAAAGAGCGCCCGTGGCAATCTGGCCGAAGAAGGGATTGTTCACTTGATCCTGCAGCGTCAAACCCAGCGAATAATACTGCGGATCCAACTGGTTCATGTCGTAGTTGCCGCCGAAGAGCTTGGTGCCTTTGCTGCCGACATAAGCCGCCTGTACCGTCCAACCGCCGAAGATCGCCCGCTGAATCGCGAAGTTCCACTGCTGCATATAGCCGGTCGGAGAGTTGCGCGACTGGAACCGAACATTTTGGCCGCGGAATGCGCTCGGTCCGCCGGCGGCGCCAAGCGGCTGCAGGATGGCGCTCGGGCCTTCCGAAAATTTGAACGCCCGCACCGGACCGCCGCCCGGAGCTACGAACTGTGTGTCCACCGAGAAGCCAAGCGCGTTTTGATTGTCCGGGACGATCGCGCCGCTCTCAATCGGCAGGTAGATCAAGCCATAGCCGCCGCGGATGGCTGTTTTGCCATCATTGCCCGGCGCCCACGCAAAGCCGAATCGGGGTCCGAAATTGTTCGAATCGCGGTCAATGTAAGTTTCCGGAACGCCGCCTACGCCAGAGTAGACTAGCGTGCCCGGCAGCTTTGTTTCCGGGTTAATCAAATTGGGTTCAAAGTTCGAATGGCGGTCGTGAATTTCGGTCAACCCGAAACTGGCGTCGTATCGAATACCCAGATTTAACGTGAGCCGCGAAGTGACCTTCCAATCGTCCTGCACATAAAGCGCAAGCGGCGTGGCGCGCGATTGGAAAAACGGCCGGTAGCCCAGCGTACCGCTGGAGACTTCGCCCAGCAGGAACGTTGCCAGCCCAACGCCGTTTCCAGCCGGAGATAGCGGATTTCCGGTTAACGCCGTAGTGAACGAGAAATTGCCCGACGGGTTCAGCCTGTTGATGAAGCTGTTTCGCCAATCGCGAATATCCACGCCCGCTTTGAGACTATGCTTGCCGCGCGAAACGCTCAACTGATTCACAATCTGGCCGATGTTCTGCGCACGCAGGCCGCCTGAGAAATTTGGATTGCCAATCGTCAGCAATCCGGCAATCTGGACTGGCGGGAAGGTGTCCTGCGGAATGATGGCGGGATAGCCGAGTTTGGCGGGCCAGCCTTGATCGAAGCTCGGGTGCAGAAACGGCAAATACTGACGCGTAATTCCGAAGCGGAGATCGTTGACGATTGTGGGAGAAATCGTCTTCGTCCACGCCAGAACGGCGTTGTGATTATCCCGCTGATCGTTGCGGGCCGCCGGATCGGCCGCCTCAAGGCCCCAGCCGGCGTTCTTCAGATAATTCCACGTAAAGGAGTAGCGGAAGAACAGGTTGTCGCGCTGCGTCAACTGGTGATCGATACGGGAGGTTGAAACGGTCTGGTCTGAAGTAGACTTCGCCAGAGACACGAAATTGTTGGCGTTCGTAAAGGTATCGGTCGGACGTGCATTGGCGGCCGGCATGTACGGCAGCACCTTAACCGCTAGGGAATCGAAGCGGTTGCGCGGCACCACATTGCCGGGAAACAAGGTGCGCACAAATCCGCTCCCTGCCGGATTGGGAGCCGTCGTCGCCGGATCGTATATGGGAATCAGCACGCCGCGCGAATCGAACGTCTTGGTGAAATCGCCGTTGCGCTGCTCGTCGGTAGCAACGGTGCCGATCTGCGGCGCACCCGTAGAACGCCACTTCCATTGTTCCCAGCCGGCATAAAAAAACGTGCGGTTCTTGCCGTTGTAGATGTGCGGAATCACCACCGGTCCACCCACAGTGCCGCCGTACTGGTTGTAGCGAAGGACCTGCTTTGTCCGTCCCGTTCGCGGGTCCGGCTGCGTCGAAAACGCATTTCGCGCGTCCAATGAATCGTTGCGCAGAAACTCGTATAACGACCCGTGAAACAGGTTGCCGCCGGATTTGGTCACAGCGTTGATCACACCGCCCGCCGTCTGACCGTACTCGGCTTTCAGCGCGTTCGTATCCACGCGGAACTCCTGCACGGAGTCCGCCATTGGCACCACCGAAATCTCGTTGTGGACCGCGGCCGTATTCGAGACGCCGTCGAGGAAGAATTGGTTTCCATAAGCCGGGCCGCCGTTAATCCGCATCTGCGAGAACGTCTGGTTATTGACTTCAGCAAATCCGTCCGTCGAGTTCGACCGCGGCACCACGCCCGCCACCACCTTCACCAGATTGAACACATGCCGCCCGTTCAATGGCAAATCCTCGATTCGCTTCTGCTCCACGACCGTTCCCAGCGAAGAATCCTCGGTTTGGATGCGGGGGATCTCCCCGCGAATCTCCACCGACTCGCTGACGCTGCCCAACTCAAACGCAATATCCACGCGCAACCGCTGCGCCACTTCCACGTTCAATCCCGTGCGCGTCACCTGCTTAAAACCGGTGCCGGAAGCGCGAACGGAAAACTGTCCGATCGGCACATTCGAAATGACGTACGTTCCCGATTCATTCGAAGTCGATCGATAGGTAAGGCTGGTCGCGATCGCCGTCGCGGTTACCTCCACGTTCGGAACCGGCGCTCCGGCGGGATCGGTAACGGTCCCCGTAATCGTTCCTAAAGCAGTCTGGGCAACCAATGGCGCGGCTACGCAAGCCGCCAGAAACATAAAAATGCGAGACATGGCACGGACTCCTGATATTTCAGATTATACGTTTCGGATTCACAAATAGCCAGAGGACGGCGGCGCACGCTGTTGTCGCTACACCCAGATAGAGCACGGCGTTCCAATCGTTGGACCGCTCCAGGATATATCCCATCAGCGCCGGCGAAGCAAACCCCGCACCATTGGAAGCGGCGTTCATCAAGCCCGCCACCGCGCCTCCTGACGTTCCTCCAATATCAGTAGCCGAAGACCAGGCCGCGCCCAGATACAGGTCCACCACCCCCGCCGCGCACCCCATCAGCAGCGCCGCCAACCCGGCCTCCGGACACCATACACCCGCCGACATCAACGCGGCGCCCAAGCTCAATGAGACGAACCCAACCACCGTTCTCGCCCGGCGGTCATCGCTCCGCCGCCCGATCCAATCGGTCAATAATCCACCCACCCAGTTCGCTCCCACACCCAGCAACAACGGCAGACTCGCGTAATAGCTTGACTCAGTCAACGACATCCCCCGATGCTCGCGCAAATATGTCGGAAACCATGTGATGTAGAACTGCCACATGAAGGTCGATCCAAACGCCGCGAGCAACAAACACCACAATCGGCGTGAGCCTAGCAACTGGCTCCAAGGCACCGGTCCCCTGGCCGCCACTGTCGTATTGGCCTCAATATGAACGCGCTCGGCTGCCGTCACCGACCCATGCTCGCCCGGCGAATTGCGATACCAGAAAAACCACAGCAGCGCCCATATCACGCCAAACGCGCCAAACACCAGGAACGGCGCCCGCCAGCCGTAGTGCAGCAGCAAGAAGCCCGCGATCGGAGGCGTCAACGCGCCGCCCAATCGCCCGCCGCCCAGAAACGCCCCGAACGCCGTCGCCCGTTCATTCACCGGCACCCACCGGCTGAAGGCTGACGCCACCGAAGGCGACAGGGCCGCCTCCATTGATCCGAACACGAACCGAATCCGCAACAGCGAAGCGTAGCTCGCAGCAGCCGCGGTCATCGCCGTCAACAACGACCATCCGGCAATCGCGTAAGCGACGATTCCTCGCGCACCCACCCGGTCCGCCAACATTCCCCACGGCGCTTGCCCCAGCGCATACGACAGGCTGAAGATGCTGAACACAAGTCCCATCTGCGACTGCGAAAGCCCGAACTCTTTGCGCATCTCAGGCCCCGCCACGGCGATGCAGACGCGGTCCGTGTAGCAGATCATGTTGATCGCCAACGCGAGCAACACCACGGTGTATCGAATCGGCATCTACAGCCCTTCCGGCCGCGGGGTGTCCCGGTCCAGGGGGTAAATCGGGCGATCGATTCGCTTCCATTTCAACATGCTCAAATTCGCCGTACTCACCCCGGGCGTGTCGACCACAAAGATCGCCTTCGCAATCGGTTCATACGCCGCACGGAATCCATTCGGCGATTTCACCACTACAATCTTGCAGTACACCGGATCGATCCCATGGCTGCGAAACAGTTCCGGGTCTACGGTCATCGCCGAGCGCTCGGCGATCAGAATCAGCACGGGTCCCACTTCCAACACCACCGTCCGCCCCATACAGGTCGTGATCCCTGTGTTGTACCCGCGCGCCCGCGCCACCCATCGCCCATCCGAAATCAGCTTGACCACGCCCGACACCATTACCGGTTTCGAATGCTTTTTATCGAAGGCCCCGCCCACCTTCATCCTCACCTTCGCATCAATCCCGGCCGCAATCGCCGTTTCGACCGCCGCCGGGTCCACGACAAAGATGGCCGCCTGCCCATCCATCTTCGTCTTCACCAAAACCTTCAACACGCCCGTCGAATCCCCTGGCGAACCGGACCCCGTACTATCCGATGACTCCGCCAACACCACCGGCCCGCCCTCCATCGCCAGCGCCCGCGAAATGGCCTCTTCCACCGGAGTCAACTCCGGCTCATACAACTCCTTCTCATCCCACAGCCGCCGCGCCAGTGTATCGACCTGCTTCTGCGCCGCCCGCGCATTGCCATTTGTCACCGACACCACGGCGCAACCCATCTCCGCAATATCCATCCAAGGCTGCACCGGGAACATCGACACGGCTTCGGCCTGCCCGCCTTGTTCCCACTTCTCCTCAACGGCAATTAGCTTCTGCATCGGCCCGCTCGAAGTCTGGGACTTCTCCGCCTGGATGATCAGCGGCAGTTTCCGAAACGCCATCACCGGTTTCACCGCACCGCTCAATATCCGCAACAACAGCCGCGCCGCCTTTTGCCCGGTCTCGAACATGTCGATATGGGGATACGTGTGGTAACCCACGATGGCCGTCGATAGCGCCACCATCCGCCGGGTCACGTTCGCATGCAAATCGAGCGTCATCACAATCGGCACATCCGGCCCTAACACCGCCCGCGCCTTTTCCAAGACGAAACCTTCCACATCGTCCTCGCCCTCGGCCGTCTGCGCCCCGTGCATCGCCAACAACAATGCCTCTGGATTCGCCCGCCTCAGGTTCGCTTCAAACTCCCCCACTAACCGCTCCAAATCCGCCCGAATCAAACGGTTCGCCGTAATCGCCCACGCCGCGCATACCGGCCGAATCTCCGCGGAAACTTCCCGCAGCACGGAGATAAATCCACCCATCTCCGTCAGCTTCCCCTCGTGCCGCAACAGCACGTCCCGCCCGAAAACAGGCGAAAAATCCTCATAACGCGTCTTAACCGGAGAGAACGTATTGCTCTCCTGGAGCATCGATGCAATGGCTATCTTCACAGGTTGTCCAGATATATCAATATACTGATCCTCATGAAGACATCCCGCCGCCGCCTTCTCCAAACCGCCGCGCTCACTCCAGCCGTGGCCGCCGCCGCGCCCGCAGCTAAACTCACGGCCACGTCGCCTTCATCCAACTACGCCAGCCTGGGCATCAAGCCCGTCATCAACGGTGTCGGCGTTGTTACCACCCTTGGGGGCTCCATTATGCCGCCCGAAGTCATAACCGCCATGGAAGAAGCCGGCCGCTTCTTTATCCCTCTTCCCGAACTCCAAAAGAAAGTTGGCGCCCGCCTTGCCGAGCTGCTGCAAGCCCCGGCCGCGATGGTCACTTGCGGCGCGGCCTCGGCCATCAGCGTCGGCACCGCCGCCTGCCTGTCCCAGGGCGACCCCGCCAAGCTCCGGCAGCTTCCCGGCCGCGATGGCATTAAATACGAAGTCATCCAACAAAAGGCCCACCGCTCCGGCTACGAGCATCAAATGGAGATGGCCGGCGCGAAGGTCATCGCCGTCGAGACCGCGTCCGAACTCGAGTCGGCTATCAATGAGCGCACCGGCATGCTCTTCTTCCTCAACAAAGCCGACCCGCTCGGGAAAATCCAGATGGCCGAATTCCTCAAGATTGCCAAAGCCAAGGGCGTTCCGGTTATGAACGACTGCGCCTCCGATGCCGTGCCCAAAGAGAATCTCTGGAAGTACACCAAGATGGGCTTTGATCTGGTCATCTTCTCCGGCGGCAAAGCCCTCCGCGGACCGCAGGCCAGCGGTCTGCTTCTCGGCCGCAAGGACCTCATCGAAGCCGCCCTCCCCGCAATGTCTCCGTACGGCGGCATTGGCCGCGGCATGAAGGTTGGCAAGGAAGAGATGTGCGGATTACTCGCCGCCGTCGAACGCTATCTCAAGGTCGATCACGACGCCGAATGGAAGGAGCTCGAAATGCGAGTCGCCTCCATTCGTAACGCCCTGAAGTCGGCCAAGGGCGTCGAGGCCGACCGATACATCCAGCCCATCCAGAACCAGGTGCCGCATGTCACGGTGAAGTGGGATGAGGCCGCCCTCAAACTCACCTCCCAGCAGGTCACCGAGAAGCTCCTCGCCAGCGACCCGCCCATCCACGTGCAGCGCCCCGGCAAAGGGGAGCTGCTCATTTCCGTGTGGATGATGCGCGGCAATGAATACGAGATCGTCGGCCGCCGTTTGAAAGAGATCTTCTCGGCTTAACGCAATCCGCCCTCGGCCGTAATCCGCTCCGCGTTGAGATACGGCCGCAGGGCTTCCGGCACAACCACCGAACCGTCCTTCTGCTGGTAGTTCTCCACAATCGCCACCCAAGTTCGGCCAACGGCCAGTCCGCTGCCATTCAACGTGTGCGCCGGCTCCGCCTTGCCCTTGGCCGGCTTGCACCGAATGGCCGCGCGCCGCGCCTGGAACGCCTCGAAATTTGAACAACTCGAAATTTCCTTATAGCCGTTCTGGCCGGGAAGCCACACTTCCAGATCGTAAGTCTTCGCCGAAGAAAAGCCCATGTCACCGGTGCACAGCAGAATTCGCCGGAACGGCAGTCCCAGACGGTCCAGAATGTTCTCCGCATGGCTCGTTAACAGCTCCAACTGCTCCATGCTCTGGTCCGGCCGCGTGAACTTCACCAATTCCACTTTCTGGAACTGATGCTGCCGGATGATCCCGCGCACGTCACGCCCATAGGCGCCCGCCTCACTCCGAAAACACGAAGTAAACGCGCAATAGCTGATCGGCAGCAGATCGGCGTCCAAAGTCTCATCCCGGTGCAGGTTCGTCACCGGCACTTCCGCCGTCGGCGCCAAATAATAATCGGTGCCTTCCAACTTAAACAAATCGGCCGCAAACTTCGGCAACTGCCCCGTCCCAAACAGGCTGGCGCTATTAACCACAACCGGCGGAAACACTTCGGTATACCCATGCTCCCGCGTATGCGTGTCCAGCATGAAATTGATCAGCGCGCGCTCCAGCTTTGCGCCCAACCCCTTGTAGACCACAAACCGCGCACCCGTGATCTTCGCCGCGCGCTCAAAGTCCAGGATGCCCAACGCCGGACCAATATCCCAGTGATTCTGCGGCTCAAAATCGAAGGCCGGAATCGTGCCGCGCCGGTGAATCTCCGGGTTGTCATCGGCCGACGCGCCTGCCGGCACGCTCTCATGAGGAATGTTCGGAACCCCGGCCAATACCTCGTAGAAGCGGTCGTCGACCTCCTTGGCCTTATCCTCCAACTCCTTGATACGGTCCCCGATCGCACGAACCTTTGCCTGATGTTCCGTCGTGTCCTCGCCGGCTTTTCTCAACTTCGCAATCTCGGCGGACTCCGCATTCCGCTGCGCTTTCAGTCCCTCAGACTCCGTCAGCGCCGCCCGCCGTTCCTGATCCAGCGCCCGAAACGAAGCCACATCGAGCTCATAGCCGCGAGTTGCCAATCGCGCGGCAATGGCGTCCAGATTGCCGCGAAAGTATGATAGTTCATGCACCTTCCCATGCTATCGAAAAACCGTGTTTCCATACTCGCAGCGGCTTTTGCCCTGTTCTTGAACGGATCGTGCAACAGAAAACCAGCCAATATTGACCAGGCCGCCAAATCACCGCAAGAGTCCCTGGCCTCCATCCAACTCTCCGAGGACTTCCAGGTTGACCTCTTCGCCACCGAGCCCCACGTTGTCGACCCCGTCGATATGGCCTGGGACGAAAACGGCAAGATCTACGTCGCCGAAATGCTCGACTATCCCGACGACCCGCCCCCCGGCAAACCCGTCCGCAGCCGCGTCCGTGTACTCGAGGACAAGAACGGCGACGGCGTCATCGAGTCCAGCTACATCTACGCCGATAAGCTCCTCCAGATCAGCGGCCTCATGCCCTGGAAAGGCGGCCTCATCGTCGGCACCGCCCCCGAAGTTCTTTACCTCAAAGACGCCGACGGCGACGGCACCGCCGAAATCCGCCAGGTCCTCTACACCGGCTTCCCCACCGTCAACCCCGAAGGACGCATCACCAACTTCAAACTCGGCATCGACAACTGGGTCTACGCCGCCAACAACGGCGCCGACGCCAAGGTCACCCGCCCGGGCCAGCCCGGCGAACCGCTCCTGCTCCGCGGCGCCGATATGCGTTTCAACCCCATCACCGGCGTCGCCGAACGCGCCTCCGGGCCCGCCCAATACGGCCTCACCATGGACGATTGGAACAACCGCTTCATCACCCAGAACACCGTCCATCTCCGCCATGCCCTGGTCCCCGCCGAATACCTCGGCCGTTCGCAATACCTCGAAGTCGGCGCCGTGGCCCAGGACATCTCTCCCGACGCCAAGGGTCAAACGCCAATGTACCCGCTCACCAAGCCCCAGCAATGGCGCGTGCAGCGAACCGCCCTCCGCCAGGACCGCTACAAGGAAACCAACCCCGGCCGCATCGAGCACCTGCAGGGCTACTTCACGGCCGCCTCCGGCTCGGTCGTCTACAACGGCGATGCCTGGCCGGAATCCTATTACGGCTCCATCTTCACAGGCGACGTCAGCGCCAATCTCGTTCGCCGCGAAACTCTCACTCCCAACGGCGTCACCTTCCTGGCCAAGCCCATCAAAGAAGGCACCGAATTCCTCGCCTCCACCGACGTCTGGTTCCGCCCCTGCCACTTCGCCAACGCGCCCGACGGCAATTTCTACATCCTTGACATGTACCGCGAATACATCGAGACACCCGAATCGATCCCCGAAGAAATTAAGAAAGGTCTCAATTTCTGGAGCGGCGACGACAAGGGCCGCATCTATCGCCTAAAGTCCAAACAGCCCCGCAAGCAGCGTCCGCTCACCGTCCAACTCGGCAAATTGTCCGCAGCCGATCTCGTTAAACTCCTGGAAGAAACCAACGGCTGGCACCGCGACACCGCCCACCGCCTGCTCTTTGAGCGGCAGGACAAATCGGTCGCACCCCAACTCTCTGCCATGGCCGCCGGTTCTCAATCGCCGCAGGCCCGTCTCCACGCTCTCTGGGTCCTGCAAGGCATCGGCGCGCTGCAAGCGTCCGACGTCGCCAAGGCACTCAAAGATTCCCACGCCCCCATTCGCGAACATGCGATCAAACTCAGCGAAGCCTTCCTGGCAACCACTCCGGCGCTCCGCGATCAGCTCTTCGGCATGGCAGCCGACCCCGACCTCCGCGTCAAATACCAGCTCGCATACTCGCTCGGTCAAATCGACTCCCCCGCCGCCCGCAACCTTCTCGGCAAACTCATCGCCCAACACGGCGAAGACCGCTGGTTCCGCATCGCCGTTCTCACATCGGTGGCCAACAAACCCGCCGAATTCCTCCGCGTTCTTCAATCCCAAAACAAGGCGCTGGAACACGCCGATTTTCTTCGTCAACTCGCCCAGGTCATTGGCGCCCGGAAGGACAAGGCCGAAATCGAAACCCTTCTCGAAGTCGCTAGCGGCAACCTGTCGGCCTTTACCGGCCTGACCCTGGGTTTGAAACTCGCCGGCGGTCCCCGCGTGGCATCGCCCAAGGCCGAAGCCGTATTCAAGCGCGTTCTAAGCACCAGCCCCGGCGAATTCCGCCAGGCCGCTTGGACCGCCGCACGATACTTCGAAATGCCCTCCGTCTTCGCAAAAGCGCTTTCCGACGCCGCCAACGAATCCACTTCTCCAATCGCCCGCGTCATCGCCATCCGCGCCTTGGGCGGCGTTGACTCCTCCAAGTCTCTCCCCATCCTTGAGAAAATCCTCGCCGGTAACCCAACGCCGGAAGTTCAGGCCGAAGCCATCGTCGCTGTCGGCGAAACCGGTGACGCCAAGGCCCCAGCCATAATCCTAAGCGCCTGGAAATCCCTCCGCGCCGAAGCCCGCACCCGCGCCGTTGCCGCCCTCGTCGGCCGCAAAGAATGGATTCCCAAGCTCCTCGCCGCCGTCGAAAGCAATCAAATCGAAGCCGCAGGTGTCGAAATGGGTGTTCGCGCCCGGCTGCTGGAAAACAGCGATCCTGAACTGGCCAGGAAAGCCAAAGCGCTCTTCACCAGCGGCTCCTCGGACCGCGCCAAGGTCTTGGTCGCCTACAAAGAGTCCACCACGCTAACCGGCGATCCCGCCCACGGCAAAGCCGTCTTCGAGGAAAACTGCGCCCGCTGCCACATGCCCCGCAAACAAGGAGGCCGAGTCGGCCCAGACCTCTCCGGCGTCAACAACAAAACCAAGGAAGAACTCCTCAAAGCCATCCTTGATCCTTCGGCCGCCATCGAGCCCCGCTTCGTCAACTATATGGTCACCGCCAAGGACGGCCAGGTTTACGACGGCGTAATCGCAAACGAAACGCCGGCCGCCATTACTCTCCGCGGCGGCACCGAAGTGGGCGACCAAACGATCCTCCGGCGCAACGTCGCCGAAGTTCGCGCCTCAGCCATCTCGCTCATGCCCGAGGGCCTCGAATCCTCAATTAACAAGAAGGATATGGCCGACCTGATCAGCTATCTCCGCGCCGGGCTCTAGCTAACCCAACTGCACCCGGTCCATTTTCAGAAACTCCTGAATCAGCTCATGCGGCGAATCGTCCAGCCCGTACACTGGCCCGAAGTAAATCACGTTCCCGCCCGCCTGCAGCACCACTACTTTGTCGGCGACCTTCCGCATTAGCTCCAGGTCATGTGTCACCACCAGCGATGTCAACCGGAGCTGTCTCTTCAATCGCAGCATAAGGTTGCCCAGGTGGTCGCTCATAATTGGGTCCACCATCGTCGTCGGTTCGTCATAGAGGATGCACTCCGGTTGCGCCGCCAGCGCCCTGGCAATCGCGACCGCCCGTTTATGCCCTGTAGAGAGCTCGGAAGGGTACACATCACGGTAGTCGCTCAAATCCACCAGATCCAGCAACCCCTGAACGACATCTTCTTTATTCTGTATATCGTAGTCCTCGCGCAGTTCCAGCGAAAACTCGATATTCTCCCCCACCGTCATCGAATCGAACAACGCGCCCGACTGAAACACCATCGTCACTTTCTTCCGGATGCGCCGTAGTTCCGCTTCGTCAAAGTCGGTAATGTCTTCATGCGAAACGATCACTCGTCCGCTGTCGGGCTTGAGGAATCCCATGATATGCCCCAGGCTCACACTCTTCCCCACGCCGGACCGGCCGATAATCGCCACCGTCTCCCCGGCGTCAATATAAAAATTGGAGTCGACTAAAACCGGCTTATCGAACGTCTTATACACGTGCCGAAATTCGATGTAGTGGGGAAACTCCTGTTGCGGGAGCATCTATCCTCTCACGGCCTCCCATTCACCGGGATTATTGATATTCGCGAGAATCCGTTCCGGAGCCGGCACCGCCCGCCATCGGATTGTCCGCAGAGCGCCTTTCACGCTTCGCCCGCCCGCATCGAAAAACTTCCGCATCGGACCGCTGGCACTGCAATGGTAAACCGCGCACAGCGGTTCCTCGCTTCCATCGGCTTGCACCGGAACCACCGTTTCCCCGCCCCGCCGTGCCTCATTCAGCAATCCGGCAAGAAATGCGGCGTCCACCAGCGGCATGTCCACAGCCACCACCAAATTCCACTCGCTTCCGCCAATCTCGATAGCCGTCAAAATCCCCCCCAACGGCCCTTCGCCCGGCCAATGGTCGGCGAGTACCGGGACTCCCAGTCCTTCGTATCGCCCTTCCGGGGCCACTATCATGCAGTTCCCGGCCGCGCTGCGAACGGCTTCCGCCATACGCACCAACAGCGGCACCTTGCCATCGCCCAGCAGTGCTTTGTCTCGTCCCATTCGGCGGCTCGCCCCACCGGCCAAGATGTAACCCGCCGTCGCCCCCACTATGTTCCGCGACATGAGAGAATCATAGCATCGGTTCGTGTCCCGATCGCGTTTCCGTAAAGGTGTATAATCATTGCGACTGAAGAGTGTTTTGAACAAATCGGCACAGTTTTGTTTCGGGCTCACGTTTCTGACGGCGCTCCCTATCGCGGCCGCGGATAGCGTTGCGGCGCCCGCCGACGAAACCGTCCGCATCGACGTCCGCGCCGATCGCCGCTCCGGCCGCCTCATCCGCCGCGTCACTGTCCAGCCCACCGTCATTACTCCAAAGTCGGTTAATAACGGGGCTCCCGCGCAATCTTCCCCCGCTCCCGCCGCATCGCTTCCTTTGGCCAAAAACCCGCGCATCAACGAAGCCGTTGAACAGGCCGCCCGCCAGTACGATCTCGATCCGCTCCTCGTCCACGCCGTTATTCAAGTCGAAAGTAACTACAACCAGTACGCCATCTCCCACGCCGGCGCCCAGGGCCTCATGCAGCTCATGCCCGCCACCGCGCGCTCTCTCGGCGTCCGGAACTCCTTCGATCTCGAAGAAAACATTCGCGCCGGCGTGCGCCATCTCAAGGAACTGAAGAACACGTATAAGGACGATCGCCTCGCCCTGGCCGCCTACAATGCCGGCGCCGGCGCCGTCGACAAGTATCGCTGGATACCGCCTTACGCCGAAACCCAGGAATATGTGTACAAGGTTGGCAAGAAGTATGGCGAAGCCCGCCGTGCCGCCACTGTTCAACCCGCTCCCGCGCCCGAAGCGCCCAAACCAGCCCCCGCTGTAAAATCGGAAGAACCCGAAACGCGGCAGGTAGAAGCGTTCGTGGATGCCGAGGGACGGCTGCATATGCGAACCAAATAATGCCTCTAATCTCACAATCGGGAGCCCTGCCGCTGGCGGCGCTCCTGTTGTGTGTTTCCGGCCCGTTACGCGCCGAAAACCTGGTTCTGCAAGAGGTCCGGCACTGGAGCCTCAATGGCGTTACGCGAGTCGCCGTCCAACTCAGCGGCCCGGCAGAAGTCCGCCGTGACCGTCTCTTCAAGCCCGAACGCTACTTTTTCGACTTTCAAAACACGGGCACCAATCGCCGGGGCATGCAAACCATCCCCGTCGGGGATTCGCTGATCCGCCAAATCCGAATCGCCGAAGCCCGGCCCGGCACTGCCCGCGTCGTTCTCGATCTGGTTGACTCAGCCGACGTCGTTACTTCAGAGCTCGAAAACCCCTACCGGCTCATCATCGAAGTTCGAAAACCCGGCGCCGCACCCGCACCGGCCGCGCCTGCGCCGGTAATATCTGCCGCCCCGGCTCCGGTCGCGGAAAAGCCAAAATCGGCGAAAGCCGCCAAGCCCTTCGTGCCCCCCGCCCGGCCCAAGCTCACTCAAACCGCCGTCGTCCTTCCCCTGCCGCCGGAATTACGACAGGCCCGTAACAACACCGTAATTCCTCCGCTTCCGAAACATACTTTTCCGCCGTATCGGCCCGTAGCCGCGCGCGCCACGCCCAACCGCCCCGCCGCGCCGCCGGCCGCGTCGACACCAGTCGTAGGGCTCCAGGCCAAGCCGGAACCTGCCCGCGCCGCATCCCCCATTCCTCCCGGCCCGACGCCTTCCGCCCCGGCCACCGCGCCAACAAAACCCGGAAACACCACCACCATGGCCGGCGCCAACTCAATGACCCGCGCCCTGGGCCTCAAAATTCGCCGTATCGCGATCGATCCCGGTCACGGCGGGCACGACCAGGGCTCCTCCGGCCCTACCGGACTCCTTGAAAAGGAATTAGTCCTCGACGTCGCCCTCCGCCTCGGGGAACTCGTCTCCGCCAATCTCGGTAGCGAGGTCGTCTACACCCGCGACGACGACCACTTCGTCCCTCTGGAGATGCGTACCAAGATCGCCAACGACAGCCGCGCCGACCTCTTCGTCTCCATCCACGCCAACTCCTCCACCATTCGCTCCGTTTCCGGCGTCGAAACCTACTTTCTCAGCTTTACCACCTCCAAGGAAGCTCTCGACGTCGCCGCCCGCGAAAACTCCACTAGTGATCGCAGCGTCTTCGAACTCCGCGATCTGCTCCAAAAGATCGCCCTGCAAGACAAGATTGACGAGTCCCGCGACTTCGCCACCCGCGTCAATGCCAGCCTGTACCGCGTCTGGGGACCAGTCGGCGCAACTCGCAACCGCGGTGTAAAGAAGGCGCCGTTCGTCGTCCTGATCGGTGCGTCGATGCCGTCCATCCTTACCGAAATCGGCTTCCTATCCAATCCCCGCGACGAAAAGGAACTCCGCAAGCCGGAAACCCGACAGAAGATCGCCGAGGCCCTCTACCGCGGCATCGCCCAATATGCGGACTCCCTCAGCCACCTGGCGGTAGCCCGCCGCGCCCAGGACGAGTAACCGCGTCCTATTCGCTCAACGACGGTGCCACTACCACTCGGTTCCGCCCGTCCCTCTTGGCCTGATACAGCGCCTTATCGGCGGCTTTCATCAGCAGATCCCCGTGCGCCGTTCCGCACCCGTTCACGTTCGCCACGCCGAAACTGGCCGTAATCGACAGCCGCACGTCGCCAGATTCCATCGGCGGCGACGAAATCCGTTCCCGCAGCGTCTCAGCAAACAGTTTTAGCTCCTCGGGCTCCCGCCGCGAAATCACCAGAAACTCTTCTCCCCCATACCGCCCCAGCTCATCCTTCTCCGTCAGCGCCTCCGTCAGCCTCTGCGCCGCCATTACCAGCACCGCATCCCCAGCGGCATGACCAAAGGTATCGTTGACGTCCTTGAACATGTCCAAATCCAGCATGATGACGCCAAGCGGCCCCTCTTCCGCCACGCTCTCCGCTAGAACTTCCGTGATCCGCCCGCGATTCTTCACACCCGTCAGGGCATCGTGCGTCGCCTGATGCCGCAGCGCCGCCTGTGCCTTCAGCAACTCATCCTGCAAGTCGATAATCCGCCGCCCCGCCCGCAGCCGGACATTCAACTCCTGCTGGTCGAAGGGCTTCACGACATAGTCGTCGGCCCCCGAGTTCATCCCCTCGATTACATCCTCTTTCTGCGTCCGCGACGTCAGCAGCAGGATATACGTATAGGGCTCCACGCCCTTTTCGCGAACTCGCTGGCACACCTCCGGCCCCGTCATCCCCGGCATCATCCAGTCCAGGATCGCCATGCGCGGAGCATCGTCCCGCTGCAGCACTTCCCACGCCTGGTTGCCGTCGGATGTCGTGACCACCTGATAGCCCCATTTCCTGACAATGCTTTCCAGCAGATGACGGGAAACGTTGCTATCGTCTGCGATCAGAATTCTCATAAGAGGCCCGTGATCAGATTGCACTCTATCTTCTCTATCGGCGGATTCCCCCGAATTCTAACAACAACTTTCCTCCGGGCATTTCCCATCCGCCAGTCTGCTTCATAGTCGCTTTCTACCAGCATACGTCCTTGGACCGATTCACTCCAATCCGTTTCGATCCTATTTTTCTGACTGGGACCTGTGTCCGGAAAGTACCAACGAAGGCTAAATTCCTGGGATTGTTCCTACTCCCCGCCGATCAGGGCTATGATGAAGGTGCATGCCCCAAATGGAAAACTCTGTTCTGGTCCCCATGGTGGTTGAGCAGACCTCGCGCGGTGAACGTGCCTACGACATCTACTCGCGCCTGCTCAAAGAAAATATCATCTTTCTTGGGACCCCCATCGACGACCAAGTCGCCAACCTCATCATGGCCCAGATGCTCTTCCTGGCCGCTGAAGATCCCGAGCGGGACATTTCCCTCTACATCAACTCCCCCGGCGGCTCCATCACCGCCGGCCTGGCCATTCTCGACACGATGAACCTCGTCGAGCCCGACATCACCACGTACTGCCTGGGCCAGGCCGCCTCCATGGCCGCCGTGCTGCTTGCTTGCGGCACCAAAGGGAAGCGCTTCAGCCTTCCCAACTCCCGCATCCTGATCCACCAGCCCTCGATGCACGGCCTCGCCGGCCAAGCCACCGACATCGATATCTACGCCCGCGAAATCCTTCGCATGCGCGAGTCGCTCAACAAAATCCTCGCCGACGCCTGCGGCCAACCCGTCGAGCGCATCGCCCGCGACGTCGACCGCGATTACATCATGGACCCTAAGGCAGGGGTCGAATACGGGATAATCGACCGCGTGATCAGTTCCCGCGAGATCGTCAAGTCCTAGGCGAAATTAACAATCTGCACTGAAGCGCGCCGTTCGCGGCGCGCTTTGCTTTTCAACTTGTGGTTCCTGCTCCGCGCATTCTCACCAGCGCTTGTTGTACCGAAGTCTTCAGTACCGGAAGATCGTCTTGATATACCTTCCAGATCATCATCGAATCCAGGTTGTCATATGCGTGTCGCAGGTGGTTACCGATCCCTCGGATGTCGCGCCACGGAATCCCAGGACAAAGTAATTCCGCTTGGATTCCCATGCGCTTCGCCGCCTCGCTGATCACCAGAAGCGCGTAATGGCAGGCAAAGACCGTTCGATCGTCTTTGGAAAGCTCCAATGGCCCCAAGTCCTTCAAAAACTTCTCGATGTGTTCGATGTTTACCAGAATATCGGCTAAACACTCTTGTACATCAGAAGACAAGCTCGGCCTCACGCTCCGCGTTCGCACGTATAGGCTCACGAAGTCGATTTCTGTCCGCCAAGTCAACGGTTACCCCGCCAAGTATGTCCGAAATCTGATTCCTGATGCCCTCAAATCGAATTAGTGAAATCGCGCGATCAAGCTCATAAATGAGATCGACATCGGACTCAGGCCCGGCTTCGCCACGCACCACGGAACCATGAAGCTCCAGATGGGCGATGCCTGCCTCGCGCAACTCCCGCTCGTGCGCCCGAAGAACCTCGATTACCTGGTCTTTGTTCATGTGAACCCTTGCCATTCCCATTATCACCAAACAATCTTTCCTCTGGCGCCACCCGGGAAAACGAATTACCTTAAAGGCGGAGGGCAATCATTCATGACCGCCCCTCGCGTCCTTCTCCACGCCCCGGCCCCCTCCGTCGGCTTGGGAAAGGGATCGGCAAAGTGGTCTACGCCTTCTACCATGAACATCTTCGAGCCCGACATCGCCACGTACCGCCTGGGCCGGGCCGCTTCCATGGCGGGCGTGCTGCATGCTTGCTGCACAAAGGTGAATTAATAATTTGTGCAGAAGCGCCGTTCGCGGCGCGCTTCGCCTTTCTCGCCGCACGCCCTACGGACCCGACAGACCCAATCTCTCGATCGCTTGCTTCACGGCCTTCCCCAATTCGGGAACATCCACCTTTGCGGCGTGCCAGATCGTGCTGAGTTCAATGCCGTTGTATTGATGTCTCAACCAGTTTCCCAAACCCCGAATATCTGCCCACGGAGGCCCTGGACAAAATTCGTCCGCCTGCTAAAAGACAAGGATCGCCTCACGGTCAAAATGAGGCCGGATGGCTTCCTTCAAAGTTCTTTCATTGGCAAGATCGACCTCTGCCCCAAGTAGAGTCGAGAGTTCACGGGCGAGACGGATTTCGGTTAAAGGACTTTTCACTTTGCCCCGGTCGTACACCGCGGCAAGATCCACATCGGAATCTGCTCGAGCCTCTCCACGAACAACGGACCCGTGCAGATGCAAATGCAAAATTCCGGCAGCCTTCAATTCCGCCTCATGGGCTCGCAACCTCTCGATGATGGCTTCGCGGTTCATGACGTATCCCCACTCAATTATGACCAAATGAACTTCCCACTGGCGCCACCCGGGAAAACGAATTACCTTAAAGGCGGAGGGCAATCATTCATGACCGCCCCTCGCGTCCTTCTCCACGCCCCGCCCGAGCTCACCGCTGGCCGCCTCCGCCGCCTCGGCGAAGGGATCGGCAAAGTGGTCTACGCCTCCGACCACTGGGTCGTCAAACGCCCCCGCTCCCCCTCCGAAGTCGTCGCCCTGATTCTGCTTTGGAAACTCCTCCCCCGCTCAATCCTGCAACGCCCCTCCCGCCCCCTGCGTTTCCTCCGCGTCTGTGTCCAGACCGTTATGAGCATCCTCCCCAGCAGCGTCTGGCTCAGCACCCACGTCAGGGACGTTTGGCGCATCTACCGCTCCCGCGACCGCCGCGGCGAGCGCCTCGCCCAGGCTCATCTCGCCGGCACGCCGCTCGTCCCCGAAGTCATCACATTCCCGCCCGTTCGCGTCAACATCGGCGGCTGGCCCGGATGGCTCACCGTCTCGGAAGCCACATCCCGCGTCGAAGCTACTCTCCACGAACACCTCGAACGCCTCTCGCGAGAGAAGCGTTTCGACGAAGTCCGCCACTGGCTCCGTCATTTCCTCGACGTCCGTCAATCCGGCTGGCAGCGCGGCCTCTTCTCACTCGACGCACATCTCAAAAACTTCGGCGTCGCCGGTGACCGCATCGTCCTCCTCGATTCCGGCGGTTTAACCGACCGCTGGCACGAAGTCCACGAACGCCTGGTATTCGAAGAGGTGGTCACCCAACCCCACGTTCAACTCGGCCTCGGTTCCATCCTCGCTCCGTGCCCGGAAATCGCCGCGGAATTCGACGCCCGCTGGAAGGAAATAGTCAACCTCGATACCGTGCTGAGCCACTGGCCCCACGCGGTCTAATCCGGAATTCCCGCCCCCTCCGGCGGCGCAAAGAAAACCAACAGTTCCAAACGCTCCGCAATATCGTGGAAACGGTGCGGCTCCTTAGCGTCCACAAACAACACATCCCCCGCGCTCACCGTCTCATCCCGCTCCCCGTTCGTAAACCGTCCCCGGCCCGAAACAACGTAGTAAATCTCCTCCTCAGTGTGCGGCGACTGGCTATCCACCGCACCTGCGGGAAGCACATAAACGCCCATACTCAACTGCTTTGTCCGCAGAAACTCCACATAGCCTTTTTCGGCCGGTCGCACCGAGGATAACGCATGAATTTCCATGCCAAATCCTAGCAAAGCACCAGTTCCATCTCCACCGCCGCCTCATCCGGATCCGCGTAACACCCCGGCGTCTTCCCGCGAATCTTGAACCCGAACGACTCATTCAGCCGGATCATCCGCCGATTGCTTTCCCGGGTCTCCGCGATCACGCGTTTGTAACCGTGGCGCCGCGCATAAGCAATCTGCCATGCTTTCATCACTCTTCCCAGCCCCATCCCTTGCCATGCCGGCAAAATCCCGGACGAACTGATCGCCAACGCTCCCGGCTCCTCCTCGTCCTCCTGCAGCGCACAGCACCCCACTCGCTTGCCATCCACCACCATCCAATAAACCTCCGCTGCCCGCCAAAACGAAGCCGGAAACAGATCCGCCTTCGGAAACACCCGCCGGTCGAAATCCTTCAGCCTCCGCATTTCTTTCTCGACATCCACACGCCGGAACTCTAATTCCATCTCTCCATCCTCTCGCGATACTCTAATGAGTTCGTCATGAAAATCACCAGAATTCTCACCCGCGTCGTCCATGCCCGCATGCGCAACTGGATCTTCGTCAAAGTGGAGACCGATCAACCCGGCCTCTACGGCTGGGGCGAAGCGACGCTGGAATGGAAGACCAAGTCGGTTGTCGGCGCCGTCGAAGACTTGAGCGTCCTCCTCATCGGACAGGACCCGCGCCGCATCGAACACCTCTGGCAGATCATGCACCGCCAATACTTCTGGCGCGGCGGCATTATCAACTACACCGCCATGAGCGGCATCGACCAGGCGCTTTGGGACATCAAAGGCAAGGATCTCGGCCGACCCGTCCACGAAATCTTAGGCGGTCCCGTGCGCGACAAACTCCGCTTCTACGACCACCTGGGCGGCGGCAAACTCGAAGACATCTACGGCATCCTCGAGCCCACCGAATTCGCCGAACGCGTCCACCAGAGCATGGAGGAGGGCTTCACCGCCCTGAAATCCATGCCTATCCCGGTCAGCGATCCCATCGAATCGGCCGCCGTCCTCAAACGCGCCGCCAAATGTGTCGAAGCCATGCGTCTGGCCGGCGGCGACGAGCTCGACATCATGCTCGATCTCCACGCCCGCACCACCCCCGCCGCCGCCATTCAATTCGGCCGCATGCTCATCGACTACAACCTCTACTGGTACGAAGAGCCCTGCTGGCCCGAATCCATCGACGGCCTGCAGGAGGTCGCCCGCACCCTCCCTTTCCCAATCGCCACTGGCGAGCGCCTCGTCGGCCGCTGGGAGTTCCGCGAGCTCTTCGAAAAACGCGCCTGCGCCATTGCCCAGCCCGACTGCTCCCACTGCGGCGGTATCAGCGAAGTACGCAAAATCGCCACAATGGCCGAGGTCTACGGTATCGCCGTGGCCTGTCACAACCCCCAAGGACCCATCTCCACCGCCGCCTGCACCCACGTCGCCTTTGCCACACCCAACTACCTCATCCAGGAAGTGGTCCGCAAAGACGTCCCGTGGCGCAAAGACGTCGTCGCCGGCCAGATCCCCATTGAAAACGGCCACGCGGTGCCGCCAACCGCGGCCGGCCTCGGCATCGACATCAACGAAGCCGAAGCCGAAAAGCATCCCTGGCAGCCCGAGGTGACAATGGATGTCTTCCGCCGCGACGGCTCTGTCGCCGACTGGTAGGCTAACCCGCCAGCTTCCGAACCACAGAACCAGCCGTATCGGTCAACCGGAAATCCCGCCCCTGATATCGATACGTCAGCCGCGTATGATCCATCCCGAACTGGTGCAGAATCGTCGCATGCAGATCGTGTATGTGAACCGGATCGGCGACAGCCTTCATCCCATACTCATCCGTCTCGCCGATGGTAATCCCGGGCTTAATCCCGCCCCCGGCCAGCCACACGCTATAAGCGTCAATCTGATGATTCCGCCCCAAGCCGCCGCGCTTGCCGCCTTCGCTCATCGGCGTCCGTCCGAACTCCCCGCCCCAAATAACGAGCGTGTCCTCGAGTAATCCCCGCCGCGCCAGATCAGTCACCAGCGCCGCCGACGGCCGGTCCACCTCCGGGCACACCTTCTTCAAACCCGTCTCAATCCCGGTATGGTGATCCCAATCGGTGTGATAAAGCTGCACCACCTTCACGCCGCGCTCGATCAACCGCCGCGCCAGCAGGCAGTTGTTAGCAAAACTGCCCTTCCCCGGCGTCGCGCCATATAGATCCAGCGTCTCCTGCGACTCCTTGCCGATATCCATCAACTCCGGCGCGCTCGCCTGCATCCGGAACGCCATCTCGTACGAAGCAATCCGTGTCGCGATCTCGGCATCGCCTGTGATCGCTTGCCGCTCGCCATTCAAATCCCGCAGCGCATCCAACGCCCGTCTCTGGCGCTCCGCCGTCACGCCAGGCCGGCTCGCGACATCAAAGATCGGCTGCGGACCGCTCGAAAAAGGCACGCCCTGAAACGAGCTCGGCAGAAACCCGCTGCCCCAGATGTCAGGCCCATTCCGCGGCCCCCTCGGACCGCTGATCATGCTGATAAACGAAGGCAGATTCTTCGATTCGTTTCCCAGCCCATACAGCAGCCACGCCCCCATGCTCGGACGCCCCGGCACCATCGATCCCGTATGCGCCATCACCATCGCCGGCGAATGGTTCACATTTCCCGTCTGCATGGTCCGGACAATCGCAATCTTGTCGGCGATCCCCGCAATATGGGGCAAATGGCTGGAGACCACATTCCCGCTCTGTCCATGCCGCTCAAACGTCGCCCGCGACCCCTGCACCGTCGGCGCCGACATATTTTCCATGAACGCAAACTTCTTCCCGGCCAATAGCGACATCGGAAACGGCTCCCCATCATTGGCGCGCAATCTAGGCTTGTCGTCGAATAGATCCAACTGCGACGGACCGCCCTCCATGAACAGATAAATCAGCCGTTTGGCCTTAGGCGCGAAGTGCGGCTCGCCGGCCAGCGCCAGATGCGCCGCGCCCAGCCCGCAATTCATCAAAAAATGCCGGCGGTTCCAGGCTTGGGCTATCGGATTCCATTGCATCTGCGGCTACTCCCTTGTAATGAACTCATCGGTGTTGATCAGCACGCGCGCCAACGCTGTCCACGGCGCCAACTCCGGATCGGACGCCAACTTCGAGGCCTCCTCCGGATGCGTCGCCGCGTCGTCCTTCTCGGCATTCAGCAAAGAACGCAGCCGCGTGGCTTCAGTAGCCGTTGGCCTGCGCGCATGGGTCAACCGGAACGCATACTCCAATCGCGCTTCCGCCGTCGCCCCGCCTTCATCTACAATCCGCTTCCCCAACGCCTGCGCCATCTCGTGAAAGGCCTCGCCATTCAACAGCGTCAGCGCCTGCAGCGGCGTATTGCTCCGCGTCCGCCGCGTACACGCCATCATCGCATTCGGCGCGTCAAAAACGCTCATCGCCGGGTGCGGCGTAATCCGCCAATACTGGGTATAAAGCCCTCGCCGGTAACGGTCCGAGCCCTCGGAAGTCTTCCATGTTTTCTTAACCTGGCTCGCCTCCATCGCCCCGGCCGGCTGCGGCGGATAGACGCTCGGCCCCCCAATCGCCGGATGCAGTAACCCGCTTACTGTTAGCGCCGAATCGCGAATGATCTCCGCCTCAAGCCGTATCCGGTTCTGCCGCGATAGCAGCAAATTCCTCGGGTCTTTCTTCTCCGTCTCCGCCCGCGCATGCGACGACTGTCGATAGGTCTTCGAAAGTACAATCGCCCGGTGAATCGCCTTCTGGCTCCACCCCTTCTCCATAAACTCCACCGCCAGCCAATCCAAAAGCTCCGGGTGAGTCGGCGCCGAGCCCATCCGCCCGAAATCGTTCTCGGTCTCCACAATCCCGCGCCCGAAATACCGTTGCCAGATCCGGTTCACCGTCACGCGCGCCAGCAGCGGATTCTCCTTGTCCACCAGCCAGTTCGCCAAATCAAGCCGCGTCTTCCCCATCCGCGCCGGCTGCTTATGCAGCGCACCCAAAACGTCCGCCGTCACCGGCGCTCCCTTGCGCTGATACTCGCCGCCCAGCAGAATGTGCGCCGGGCGCGGTGCAGGCAGTTCCTGCATCACCATCGACAACGGCAGCTTCGGTACCTGTTTCTTCAGCGCCGCAATCGCATCGTCCCGCAGCTTCATCGACGGATCGGTTGCCTTGTTGATCTCCCTCCCATTCAAATACGCCGAGCGCTCCTTCTGCAGCGCCAGAATCATCGACCGCAGCGTCTCATACTTCCGCACCTCCTCCGGCGGCCCCAGCGCCAGAATCGGCATGTGCGTAATCTCTAAATCCAACGTCTCCCCAAACGGCGGCAAGTCGCTCGAATACTCGTTTATGTTGTTGAAGAACGCAAAAAGCTGGTAATACTCCCGCTGGGAAATCGGGTCGAACTTGTGATCGTGGCACCGCGCGCAACCCGTCGAAAGCCCCAGGAAAACGGTCCCGAACATATCCACCCTGTCCGCCACCGCCTCTGTACGATACAGTTCCCGGTCCGTCCCGGCCTCAATCTGCAGCAGCGAGTTCCTCTGCATCCCCGTCGCCACGCGCTGCTCCGGCGTAGCGTTCGGCAGCAGATCCCCGGCCAACTGCTCAATCACGAAACGGTCAAACGGCAAATCCGCATTCAGCGCGTTGATCACATACTCGCGATACTTCCAAATTTGGCGCGGCTCATCCCGGCTCCCGCCATCGGAATCGGCGTACCGAACCTGATCCAACCAATGACGGCCCCACCGCTCCCCATAATGCGGCGAATTCAATAACGCATCCACCCGCTTCTCATACGCCGTCCCCGACGCATCCGCCAGAAACGAATCCACCTCTTTAGGCGACGGCGGCAGCCCGGTCAAATCCAAATGCAAACGCCGCAGCAGCGTCGTCTTATCGGCCTCTGCCGCCGGAGTCAATCCAGCCGCCCGCAACTTATCCTCAATGAACGAATCGATCGAACCCGCCGCCCGCTTCGGCTTTACAAACGACCAATGCTTCGGCGCCGCTTTAGCCGCACTTGTCTCGGGAAGCCCCGCAAACCCGCCCGCAATCCACTTCTCCAATAGCGCAACTTCACTCTCGACAAGCTTCCCCGTCGGCGGCATCTTCAATTCACCGTCGTGCCGGATCGCCCCGATCAGCCGCTCCACCGCCGGCCCGCGATTCCCGCCCGCCCGAACAGACTCCTTCGACTCCAGCGACAATCCAGACGTCCGCAAACGTTCGTTATGGCACCCCAAACATCGGCGCGAGAGAATCGTCTGAGCGTCTTGAGCCGCTAAGACACCCAGAGCAAATAATGGAAATAAACGCACGTTGTCGCGATTATATCAACGGCCCCGATTGGCATAGAATACCGTGCATGCCTATTTCAGCCGTGTACACCGTGAAGGGCGGCACTCTCGCCCAGTATGATCAGGTCATCGAAGGGCTTGCCAAGCTACCATCTCCGCCCGGCGGACTCGCCCACATTGCCGCCACCACCAATGATGGGTTTATTGTCTGCGACATCTGGGACTCGCCGAGCTCTCTCGAAGGCTTCGCTACGATTATTGCCCCGCTTATCGAAGCAGCCGGCCTCAGCGCCCTGGTAGCGCCTCCCGTTGTCGGCCCAATTGCAAACTTGGTCGCCGGCGAAAGTGTTAACCAGCTTCCCTCCGTGGCCATTATTTTCAAATTCCCCGGTATGACCGTAGAAAAATACCGCGACGTAGTGAAGCAGGTTCCGTTCAACACAGTCCCAGCCACCGCCCGCCGCGCCCACATCGCCACCCAAACGCCCGAAGGCATGCTGATCCTCGCGGTCTGGGATAGCGAGGCCACCTTCCGCCAATTCGAACCGGCGCTGCGGCAAGCTCTCTCAGCCAATGGCGTCGAGGCCCCAGCGCCGGTCATCGCAAACGTCTATAAAATCGCCTTCAGCCCTGACGCCGCCCGGTCATTTGCACCCGCTTAGCCGTCCACGTTGCATTGCGATACTCGCCCATATCCAGCTTGCCCGACATCTCATCGGCACTCGCTGCCTCCCCGCTGAATCGATACTGCAGCGAGTCGCCGTGATTCTCATTCACCGAGCTCGCGAAATCCACCGCCGGCCCGTCCATTGTCCCCCGGAGAGGCCGCGACAAGAACTCGCCCTGGTGCGTGCCGGAAAGCGACCCGCCGCGCTGCAACAAGTCCAAATAGTGCGTCGTGCTGCTGGCCAGGAAGTCGATCTTCACCGCCCAACGCCCGGACAACTCAAACTTGGGCTCCGATTTCGAAACCTCCGCCTGTTCCTTCAGACCCGCCAGCGCCTTATACAACCCGTCGGCCACCAGCTCCGCATCGCCCGGATTCAACATATACGCAACGACACTCACGCCACCCGGATTCGCCGCCACCGTCATCCGCGGCTCGCCATTCATCAGCATCTGGCCCATCTGCGTACCCGTCGTCCGGTACTTCGCCACATCCCACCGAATCTGCAGCGACGGAGTGCGATTCGACAACTCATTCGTCTCGCGAATCTCCATCTGCAAGTGGCTCAACGGCGCCAGTCGCGTCTTCACCGTATTCAAATATCCCAGCCAGCGCTGCCATTCGGCCTTATGATCCCGCTTCGTCCAGGCTTCCACCGCCGCCAGCATCCCCATCGTCTCTTCTTTACCGATCTTCAACGCCCGCGCAAACCCATGGTGCGGAGCGCTATGCACCCACGCCGCCTGAATGATGCTCTTATTCCCCAGCAGCAGCCCGCCCGTCTGCGGTCCGCGCAGGCACTTGCCGCCCGAATAAGCCACCAGCGTTGCGCCTCGCCCCAGATGCACATTCGGAATGGTCAGAATCTCCGCCGCCGCATCAACCAGAATCGGCACGTTATGCGCTTTGGCATGCTTCACCACAGTCTCAAACGCCAACGGTCCGCGCTCCGCCCCCGGCCCGGCCAGAATATACATCATCGCCGTCCGCGGCCCGATCGCCAGTTCGAGTTCCTCCGGCGTCGACACTTCTACAACCCGCGCGCCCACCGCGCGAATCGCCGCATCGTAGACATTCCGCGAATGAGTCGGGATAATCACCTCGTCCTTCGGAAACCCGCGCAAATCCGGAATTCGCACATGAAGATCCGGGTTCCCGCCTGCGACGCACGCTGCCGTGGCATGCGTAATTGCGGCCGAACAACCGTTAGTCACCATGCCCCATTCGGCCCCGGTCAACTTTGCCAATCGCGCCCCGGCCGCGTCCATCAACTCGTCCATATGGACATAGCGCTGCGATGCGCCTTCCATCGCCGAACGGGCCTCCGGCAGCATCGTCGAGCCGCTCACAATCGTGAACGTCCCGCGGGCATTAAGAATGGGGCGAACGCCAATGGCGCTATAAACGTCGGGAACGGCGGCAGCGGCGGCGGGCGCCGTTCCAATAGCGGGAAGTCCGGCGATACCGGCGGATTGCAGAAGTTTGCGGCGAGATGTCTTCATGGGAACAGTATAGGACGCCCCGCGCCAGCGCGCGCCGGGAATCCGCCGATCCAGGCTTCACGCCCGAACCTACGCAGCCAATAACCTAAGCAAACCGCATGGCGCCGTAGCTCACCACGCTTTCGTCATCGATCTGCCAGTGCTCATAATCCAGCAATTCCCCCCGCGCCTCCGGCATCGCCCTTAAGAACGTGTAGAACGGCGCCGACCCGCACCACTTCAGCGGATCCCGCTCTTTCTGCACCTGCGCCCAGAACGCATCCGTGTCCCCAGCCTTCAATGAATCAATTCGCAGCCGGTCCTTACGCTCCACATCCTGCATTTCCCCCTGATACGCTCGCGCCGGCGCGTCATCCTCATACCGCGTTCCTATATGCGCCATGTCCACGCCCAGCACCCACACCAGCGACCGCCCGTGCCGCCCCTCCAACCCCCGCAACGCATCCAGATACCGCCGCACCTCTTCCTCCTTCTCCGGCGCCCCGCCCAAATAAATACTCCGCGCAAACGACCCGCACAACAGCGGCAGAATCTTCACCTCCGGCCCGTACAAATACTGCAGAAATACCACCTGGAACTCCACCGAATGTTCCATCGAGAAGTAGTAATCCTCTTCCAACACCCCCGCCCCGCCCTCGCGCCGCAACTCCTCCAACAGCGACAGATTCACCGGCGCCACGCCCACCGGTGTCTCAAACGACTTCCTCGTCGTTCCCAGCCGGTCCATCTCCCCGTAATGCGAAGTCCCCAGAATCACGAAGGTCTTCTCGGCCGCCTCTTCTTTCGATAACGAACCCGCCAGCGCCGCATAAGCATTCGCATACGACCTTCGCGCCGCCCCGGGACTCGCATGCGGCGATGCAATCGCCCGCACCGGCCGGGAGTCGCCCCTCGGCACCGCCCCGAACCACTCGCCAAACCGCGCACGCAACTCCTCCGCATCATCCGGATAGTTCATCGGCCCGCTATGCGAATGCGGGAGCAAGTCCGCCTCCCGCCACTCCTTCATCCGCTCATCCCGCATCCCAAAGAACTGGTCATCCTCCAAAAAACCCGCTGTGCTCAGCGCCGTTTCCAGGTGCTCCGCCACCCCCGCCGTATCCAGCTCCCCGGTCATCCGTGTCAATGCCACCCGCAGATCCAGCGCCGTGCTCTTCCCGTCGAACAGATGCAGAACCTGCGTCAACACCGGAGGAATAATCAACTGCTTATCGGAAAATCCGCTCCGGTCCTGAATCACCAGCCCCGGCCGGGTGCGGTCCGGCGATGGGAAATGGTCGAGGTCCCGGCGCAATGCCGCCAGCGGTTTAGCCATTCCTCCATCTTACGGTTGCACCAGCGCAAGGCACTCCCGCGCCAACGCCAAATTCTGCTGATTGTTCAGCCGTCCCGCCGCCACACCCTTCTCCAGCAACGCGACACTCTGCCGCAGCACCCGCCCCGCCTCCGCATCGTCGTTCATCTCGATCAGCAGCCGGCCCATCAATACCGCATTCGAGCCCTGCATATCGCCATAAAGGCCATTCGTCGGCGCCGCCTTCGCCAGCGCGTCAATCACTCCCTGCGCCCTGCAGAAAGCCGCCAGCGCCTCCGGCCACCGCCACGAACTCCGCAAATGGGCCGCCTGCCGCCCTAAAACGTAAACCAACAACATCTGATTGCGCGTATTCGCCGCATCCAAAGCAACCAGCTTCTCCGCAATTCCCAACATCTCAGTATCGATCGCCAGCGCCCGCTCAAAGTTCCTCATCGGCTCCGGCGCCAGCTCTAACACATCCACCAGTTGAATCCCGGGCGGAATCAGCCGTCCCTGGTCGCGTATCGCCGGCTTCGGTCCGATCGCCTCCCGCATCACCGACATGCCCGCCTCAGCCGTACGCAGCGCCTCTCGCCAATCTTCTACGATCATAAGGCTCCGGCTCAGCGTCAGGCTATCGCTCGACAGCGACCGCCGGAACGATAATTCTTCCGGCTCCGCCGCTATCGCTCGCCGCAGGTCGTTGGTCGATTCTGTCAACAACACGATCGCCTTCGCATGTTCGTCTTGGGATTGCCAATGCTCCCCCCACGCCCGGTTCAAATTCGACCGGTACCGCACCAGTTCCGACTTCAGAAATGGCGTCAATCGCGGCTCCAGATTCGCAAACATTGCCGCCGCCTGCTCAAACGCCGTCTCCGCCTCAGGAATCTGTCCATTGAACTTCAACGTCTTCGCCAGCTTGGTCGCTGTGTACCCGGACCGAATGAGCGCGGCCGGATCGTTCCCCAGCTTCTTGTGCCATTCCAGCGACTTCCGGTAACTCTTCACCGCACCCACCGTGTCCCCCAAATTTGCCGCCGCCGGATACCCTTGCAAATCGCCGATCCGGTCATACGCCCGAGCCAGATCCCGTATTAGCTCCGGATCTTCAGCCCCCTCCCGCCCCATTTGCTCGAAATGCTCCAACGCCGTCGACACCAGCAACTGCCGCGCCTTCGTCGCCCCCACCGCGTCCCGCAGAGACTCCTCCACATCGAAGAGAAACTTATGCGTCAGCTTCCGCGCCGAATGAAACCGCTCCTGCGCCACGCCCCGCTGCGTCGCCGCCTCCGCCGCGCTCCGCGTTGCCGCCAGCCGCTGCCGGTCGCTCTCGTCCAACGCCTTCTCCGCCCGGTCCCTCTCCCGTTCCGCCCGCTCTTTCTCGCTCTCGGCCTGTATCCGAGCCTGCGCCGCAATCCGCGCCTGTCCAATCGACCACGCCGTGCTCGCCGCCAATCCGCATACCAACAACGCCAGCGCGCTCAACGGCAGCCAGTGCCGCCGCGCAAACTTCGACGCCTTGTACCCGAACGAATGTCCCCGTGCCTCCACCGCCGCCCCGCTCAAGAACCGCCGCAGGTCCGCCGCCAACTGGTCCGCCGACCCATACCGCCGCGCGGGCTCCAGCTCCAGCGCCTTTTCCACAATCCGGTCCAGATCCACCGGAATCTTCTCGCTCGAAACCCGGCTTGGAGTCGGAATCTCCCCCTCCGTTACGTCCTTCACCAGCTCCGCAAACGAACGGTTCCCCGCCGTCCGAACCGGCCGCCCCGTCAGCACCTCAAACAGCACCGCGCCCAACGCATACACGTCCGTCGCCGTCGTTATCGCCTGCCCGCGAATCTGTTCAGGACTCGCATAGTTCGGCGTAAACATCGCGTGCATCGACGCCGTCATCTCGTGGTCAACTCCCACCAGCTTCGCAATCCCGAAATCCAGCAGCTTCGGCACTCCGTGCCCATCCACCAGCACATTCGCCGGCTTCAAATCCCGATGGACAATCAGGTTCCGGTGCGCAAACGCCACCGCATCGCATACCGTCGCAAACAGCGCGCACCGCTCTCGCAGCCCCAACGTCTTGGCATACTTGGTCAACGGCACTCCGTCCACATACTCCAGCACCAGGTACGGCCGCCCATCGCTCGTCGAGCCCCCGTCCAGCAGCCGTGCGATATTCGGATGATCCAGCTCCGCCAGTATCTGCCGCTCCTGACGGAAACGGTCCCGCATCTCTGGCGCTAACCCTTCCTGCCGTAATATCTTCACCGCCGCCAACTGGTTGTAGGAGTTGTCGTCCCGCGCCGCCAGATAAACCGCGCCCATTCCCCCCGTGCCGATCGGCTTGATGATCCGCCACGGTCCGCACCGCTCCGGCTGCTTCCCCGACGGTCTCTCCAGCCACGCCGTCACCGACTCCCCGATCAAATTCTCTATCGTCGCGCTGTCCGCCCGGTCCGCCTCGATCAGCCGCCGAACCTCCTTCGCCAATTCGACATCCCCTGTGCACCGGTCGTCCAACCAGCGATCCCTTTCCTCCGGTGCCAGAACCGCCGCCTCATGGAACAACGCCTCCACCTGCCGCCATCGTTCTGCAGTCATTCCCCGCTCCCCTCCCGGCCCGCCAAATACGTTCGCAGCCAGGCCTTTGCCGTCCGCAGGTCCCGTGCCACCGTCACCGTCGACACTCCCAACACATCGGCAATCTCCTCCGACGTCATCCCCCCGAAATACCGCATCTCCAGCGCCTGCGCCTTTCGCTCATCGAACTCCGCCAGCGCCGACAACGCCTCATCCAGCGCCAGTACCGATTCGGCCTGCCGCGGCACAAACTCATCCATCCGCTCCAGCCGTATCGCCCGCTTCCCTTCCCCCCGCTTCAACGTCAGCCGCTCTCGCGACAGGTCCACCAGCACCTGCCGCATCACCCGCGCCGCAATGTAGTAAAAATGCGCCCGGTTCGCCCACTCCGGCTGCCGCTGCTGCGCCATCCGCAGGAACGCCTCGTGCACCAGCTCCGTCGGGCACAAATCCGCTTCCCTCCGCGCGGCTAGCCGCGCCCTCGCTAACGAGTGAAGCTCCGGATACACAACCGCCGTTAGCTCCTCGGCCGCGCTCGGATCCCCCGTCCGCCAGCGCCGCAGCAGAACCGTGACTGTCCCGGGAATCCCGTCTACCGGATACACCATCACAACCCCCTTGCGTAAACCAACAGGCGAAGTGATCACCCAATCAAGATTTATTTTCTATTTCCTGAACCATCCGTGTTCATCCCGTTCATCTGTGGCTTTTGCCTCAAATACGTTTACGATGAAGAGAAATGGCTAGACTCAACGACACGGAACTGGCAGCGGCGGTAGATTCCCTGCCCGGCTGGACCCTCACAAACGGCAAACTCCACCGCGAATACAAATTCCCCGATTTCGTGCACGCCTTCGGCTTCATGGCCACCGCCGCCATCGCTATTGAGGCCATGGAACACCACCCGGAATGGTCCAACGTCTGGAATCGCGTCGTCGTCGACCTCACCACCCACGACGCCGGCGGTATCACCGCCAAGGACATCATGCTCGCCGGCAAACTCGAAGAACTGGCCAAAAGGCTCCAATAAATGCTCCACAAAACCCTGCTGGCTCTCGCCGCCCTTCTCAACCTGGCGGCGCAGGAACGCTTCGCCGGTTCCCCCGATATTGATCGCATCATCGAACTCGCCGTCGAAAACGACGAAATGCCGGGAGCCGTCGCCTGGATCGGGCAGGGCCCCAAAATTCTTCACCGCAAGGCGTACGGCAATCGCAGCCTCTCCCCGGCCCGCGAGCCCATGACGCTCGACACCATCTTCGACGCCGCCTCCCTCACCAAAGTCGTCGCCACCACCGCCTCCATGATGCGCCTCGTCGAGCAAGGCAAGGTACGCCTCAACGACAAAGTCACCGTCTATCTCCCCAACTTCCAGCGCGGCAAAAGCGACATCACCGTCCGCATGCTCCTCACGCACTTCTCCGGTATGCGACCCGATGTCGACCTCGTTCCCGAATGGGCCGGTTACGAAACGGGCATCGAAAAAGCGCTCATCGATAAACCCGTCGCCGCCCCCGGCGAACGCTTCATTTACTCGGACATCAACTTCGTCCTCCTGGGCGAAATGGTCCGCCGCATCACCGGAAAGCCCCTCGACGAATTCGCCCGCGATGAGATCTTCCTTCCCCTCGGCATGACCGAGTCCCGGTTCAATCCCCCCGCCTCCCTCCGCCCTCGCATCGCCCCCACGGAGCTTTACCCCAAAATGGCCGCTCCCCTCCGCGGCGTCGTCCACGATCCCACCGCCCGCTTCATGAACGGCGTCGCCGGCCACGCCGGCCTCTTCACCAATGCCACGGACCTCTCCCGCTTCGCCCAAATGCTCCTAAACAAAGGCGAACTCGACGGCCGCCGTTTCTTCAGCCCCCTCACCATCGCCAAGTTCACCCAGCCCCAAACCCCAGCCGACCAGCCCGTCCTCCGCGGCCTCGGCTTCGACATGGACTCCCAATTCTCCGCCAACCGCGGCGAACTCTTCCCCCTCGGCTCCTTCGGCCATACCGGCTTCACCGGTACATCGCTCTGGGTCGACCCCGCCACCAACGCCTACGTCGTCCTCCTCACCAACAGCGTTCATCCGAAGCGCCGCCCGCCCGTCACCGCCCTCCGCGCCAAAATAGCTACCGTCACCGCCGCCGCTCTCGGCGTCGATGCCCCCGGCGCCATCCTCAACGGCTACAACGAATCCATGGGCGGCGTCCGCCGTGCCATCGCCCGTAACGCCGCAGTCGAAACCGGTCTCGATGTTCTGGAAAAGGAAAAGTTCGCCCGCCTCAAAGGCAAACGCGTCGGCCTTGTCACCAACCACACCGGCCTCACCCGCGACGGCCGCCGCAATATCGACGCGATGGTCGCCGCCGGCGTAAAACTCTCCGCCATCTTCGCCCCCGAACACGGCATCTTCGGTACCGAAGATCACGAAAAAGTAGCCGACACCCTCGACCCCGCCACCAAAGTCAAAATCTGGAGCCTTTACAAAGACCCCGAACGCCGGCCCTCTCCCCAAATGCTCGCCGCGGTAGATGTCGTCGTCTTTGACATCCAGGATATCGGCGCCCGCTTCTACACCTACGTCAGCACCATGCGTAACGTCATGGAGGAACTCAACAAAGCCGGCAAGCCCTTTATCGTCCTCGACCGCCCCAATCCCATCAACGGTGTCAAGGTCGAAGGACCCGTTCTCTCTCCGGGCAGCGAAAGCTTCGTCGGAATTCACACCCTCGCGCAGCGCCACGGTATGACCGCCGGCGAACTCGCCCGCCTCTTCCATGCCGAATTAAAGCTGAAAGTCCCACTCGAAGTCGTCAAGATGCGCGGCTGGCAGCGTGGCGATTGGTTCGATTCCACCGGCCTCATCTGGGTAGACCCATCCCCCAACATGCGTTCCCTCAATGCCGCTCTCCTCTTTCCCGGCGTCGGCATGCTCGAATACTCCACCAACTACTCCGTTGGCCGCGGTACCGACGCCCCGTTCGAACAAATCGGGGCGGCATTCATCGACGGTCCGAAACTCGCCGCGTACCTCAACGGGCGCCGGGTTCCCGGCGTCCGCTTCTATCCCACCCGCTTCACACCCAATGCTTCCAACCTCAAAGGGCAACGAATCTCCGGCGTCCGTTTCGTAATTACCGACCGCGAACAGTTCGGCGCCACTCGTCTCGGCCTTGAAATCGCCGCCGCCCTCCACAAGCTCTTCCCAGCCAAACTCGACTTCCAAGTCAACCGTAAACTCATCGGCAACCCGGCAACCATCCAAATGATTCTCGCCAGCGACGATCCCCGCGTGATCCAGGACCGGCAGGACGAGGAACTGGCCGCCTTCCTGGCCCGCCGTGCGAAGTACTTGCTCTACCCCTGAAAAGAGAATGACCGAGGCCGGTCCGGATTGATACCCGGGCGGCCTCGGTCGCAATATATGAAATGGAGAGCCTCTAGGCGTTCGCTGACTTCGCCGACCGCGAACTCTTCGTCGATGCAGCCGCGGCATCCAGGATGTCGGCGGCAGCTAGATCATCGCCATTTTTCGAGCGTTTCCGCGCTTCCACCATCCACGATGGCGGACGTCCGCGACGCTTGCCACGGCCCAGGGCCAGGCGTTCTAGCGTCACAATAGCTGCTTCAAGTTGGTCTCGTTCTTCTCTTAATTGTTCGAGAATTTTGGTAACGTCCATTCGGGCTCCTGATTTGCTCCCCGCTTGGTTACGGAGAGGATTTCCTGTTTTCGGAACAAGGGCGGTTATTTATTGGCCTGTCCAACTCGTTTGTACCTAATTTTTTTTGATTATTCAAGAGCTTTGTTCCGTTTTCCGAACAAGAATGGCCCAAAGCCGTCAAAACAGTACTAATCTGTCTGTAGTAACGGGGGTTCTATCCGTACGGAACAGCGGCTATTTACCGGTATTTAACCGTTTATTTTCCGCTTCCAGTGCAAATAAAACGGAATTCCCGTTGCCATGATTCCCAATCCCAACAGGCTCTCCCGCGGCGACTTCTGCAGCGTCGATAGAATCAGCGCCGCCGCCACCAGTACGAAGACAATCGGTACCACCGGATACCCTACCGCCCGGTAGGGCCGCGCCATCTCCGGGCGTTTCCGCCGGAGCACGATAACAGACGCTGTCGCCATTCCGTAAAGGATCCACGAAGCGAAAATCACATACGTAAAGAGCTGATCGTACCCGCCGCTCAAAATCAGCAACATGGACCACACCGTCAGCGCAATGATCGAATTCGCAGGCGTGAAGTACTTCGGATGCACTTCGCCGATCGCCCGGAAGAACAGTCCGTCCCGCGCCATCGCATACGGCACTCGCGAACCCGTAAGTATCGACCCGTTCAATGCCGCGAAAATCGAAATCATCGCCGCAATGCTCACCGCGTTGGCGCCCCCCGCTCCCCAAACCTGCCGCATCATCTCCGCCGCCACCCGGTCGCTTCCCGCCACCCCCGACGCCGGCAGCACAAAGAAATACGCCAGGTTCGCCAGAATATAGATCGCCATCACGGCCAGCGTTCCGTAAACCAGCGCAAGCGGCAAATTCCGCTGCGGATCCTTGATTTCGCTGGAAACCATGCTCACGTTGTTCCATCCGTCGTACGCCCACAGCGCCGCTACCAGGGCCGCAAAGAAGCCCGCCACTCCTCCCGGTGCCGGAACCGCCGAACTGAAATTCGCCATGCTCCCGCCCTGAAACGTCAGCCCCACCACGATTAGCATGGCGATCAGCCCCACCTTCACCACCGTCACGCCGACCTGCACGTTCCCGCCCACTTTTACGCCAAAGTAGTTCAGCCAACCCAATAACCCGATCACCACCATCGCGAAAATCTGGCCCGTCTTGATCGTCAACAGCCCCAGCAGCGGCAATTGGATTTCCGTAATTACCCCCTCCAGCACCGGAAAGAAGTTGGCCATATAGGTGAAGAACGCCGTCGCCAAAGTCGCAATGGAACCGCTCTTGGCCACCCACATCTGCGTCCAGCCATACAGAAAGGCAAAGAACGGGCCATACGCCTCCCGCAGGTAAACGTACTCGCCCCCCGCCTCCGGCATAGCCGCCGAAAGCTCCGCATACGTCAACGCCCCCGCCAGCGATAGCAGGCCGCCGAAGACGAACACGAAAATCACCATCTCCGCCGACCCCACATTCTGCACCATGCTCTTCGGCACCAGGAAAATCCCGCTGCCGATCACGGTCCCGACGACGATCGACGCCGCCCCCCATACCCCAAGATCTCGCTTCAATTCAGACATGTTGTGTTTTCTCCCGTGGCAGGACGAAGGACGCGATCCACGCCGTAATGAAGGTTGCCGCCGTGCCGATCAGCACGTACCAGGTCCAGGCAACCGTTGTACCGAACTTCAAATAAACGTTCAGAGCCAGCCCGGCCGCCATCCCGCACATCGCCGCCCGTTCCCCTACCCGCTCGGTCAAAACCCCCAGTAAAAACGTGCCCAGCAGCGCGCCGTAAACGATGGAGGCAATGCCCAGCCCATACTCCAGCACCGACTGCACGCTCCGCGCCAGAAACGCAATCACCAGCAGCACCCCTCCCCAGAAAACCGTTACCCACCGCGCTATCCGCAAGTAATCCGCCTCGCTCCGCTCGCGGCGAGCCAGTGGCTTCCAGAAGTCCATCACCGTCGTCGATGCCAGCGCATTCAACGCCGCGCTCAGATTAGACATCGCCGCCGCCAGTATCGCCGCAATCACCAGCCCGGCCACTCCCGGCGGCAGAAACTCCCAAATAAACTCCGGATAGATCCGGTCCGGAATCGCCGGCGGCGTCCGCCCCGTGTCCTTGTAAAACACGTACAGAATCAGCCCTATCGTAAGAAAGAGCGCAAATTGGAAGAAAATTACGAACCAACTGCCGAACAGCGCCAGCCGGCTCTCGTCCTGCGTTCGCGCCGATAGCAGCCGCTGCACCATCAACTGTTCCGTCCCGTGGCTCGCCGTCGTCAGAAAACACCCGCCAATCACCCCCGCCCAAAAACTGTACGGCCGCGCCAGGAATTCCGCCGACCACTCGAACCGGAAATCGAACAGCCGCAATTTTCCCGCTCCGTCCGCCACCTCCCAGATGTGGCTCCATCCTCCGGGGATCTGCCCTAGGATCACAAAAAGACTGACGATGGCCCCGCCGACGTAAAGGAACATCTGCACCACATCGGTCCAGATCACCGCCTCCATCCCGCCTTCGAAAGTATAGAAAAGAGTTAATGCAACAATTAACAGAATCGAACTCATTTCGCTCGTCTGAAGGATTATGGAGATCACGATCGAAATCGCGAACACCCGGACTCCCTCGGCCAGTGAACGCAGCAGCAGGAAACTGCCCGCCGTCAGCTTCCGGATATTCGGTCCAAACCGCCGCTGCATCAATTCGTAGGCTGTATACATCTCACCGCGAAAGTAGTGGGGCAGAAACAGCGTTGAAATCACAATGCGGGCAAGCAGATAGCCCATAACCACTTGCAGAAAACCCAGGTCGCCGCGGAAAGCGATTCCCGGCGTTCCTATTACCGTTAACGTGCTCGTCTCGGCCGAAACAATGGAAAAGGCGATTGCCCACCAAGGCGCCGTTCGCCCACCCAAAAAATAGTCCTTCAACGACTTCTGCCCGGTTCGGAAACGGGATCCAAACCACGTTATTCCGATCAGGTAGGCGAGAATGACGCCAAGATCCAGGGTGCGCATGCGAAAAAGGGAGTCTAGCACATGCCTGTAAACATCATGCTCCTGGAACATTTCCTTCGGCGCCGTCATCTAAACGGTCGGTTGCACGATAGAATGCTTGGAAGCCGTCACAGAATTGTAGGAAATAACACGAGCGCCGGGTGTTGCTTCAACCTTCGGAACTTCGTTATACTCCGGCATTGAATGTGTACGGGCCAAAGTTTCAGCTCGGCCGGTTTTTGCTCGACAAGCCAGGCCCGCCGTGCGGCGCCAGAAGAAAAGAACGGGGAGGCATTCGGTGCTGACTAAAAAATTAAGATTGCTCGCGGGGATCGCCGTAATCGGGGCCGCGCTATTCGGCCAGGAAAAACAATGGATCGATCGGGCCGAGTATGAACTCGTCGGCGAGCAGATCGCCAAAGCGACCGACAACGCGAAGAAATTGGAGCTTCTCAAGCAATGGAAGGAGAAGTATCCCAAAACCAATTTTGAATGGGAACGCCTCGGCGCCTTCCTCATGACCTACCAGCAGTTGGGCAAAGCCAAAGAGATGTTCGACACCGCCAAGGAGATGTCAGCCGCCGATCCTAAGAACGTTAGCGGTCCGTTCTACATCACCGCCCTGGTCCTGTCCATGCGCTCCACCGACCCCGCCGTCCTCGAGGAAGGGGAGAAGGCCGCCAACACGCTGCTGACCAATCTGAACGACTACTTCGCGCCCGCCAAAAAGCCCGCCCCCGTCGCCGATGACGCCTGGGCCAAGCAAAAGGGCGACGCCCAGATGCAGGCGCTCAACGTTCTCGTCTATACCGCCCAGGCCCGCAAGGATTATCCCGCCGTCGAGGAGCGGATTAGCAACATCCTCAAAGTCACCCCGAAGAACGCAATGCTATCGTACCAGCTCGGCACCTCCATCCTTGCCCAGAAGAAACAGGAACGGCAGTTCGCCGCCATTTGGCACTTCGCCCGCGCCTGCGCTCTGGAAGGTGAAGGCGCCGCCCCTGCCGCCGACAAAACCAAAGTTTGCGACTACTTCGGTCGCGTCTACCCTCAAATTCGTGGCGACAAGCAGGGAATGGACGAATTGAAACAGAAAGCCGCCGCAAGCGTCTTCCCTCCCGATGGGTTCGTTATTAAGAGCAAACAGCAGGAAATGGTTGAAGCCCTCGAAGAGTTGAAAAAGACCAACCCGCAACTGGCAATCTGGGTCCAAATGAAACAGGCTCTGACCGCCCCCGATGGTGCCGCGTACGTCGAACAAATCAAAGGTGCCGCCCTTCCGAAGTTCAAAGGTAAGGTCGTCTCCCTCGAACCGGCCGTCAACCCCAAGAAGATCGTCGTCGGAATTTCTGACGCTTCCGCCCCCGAAATTACGATCGAGATCGACGACAAGGGCTTCCTGCCCGGCAAGGTCGATCCTGGTACCGAGATCGAGTTTGAATCCGTCGGCAAGGAATTCACCGCCGATCCCTTCAACCTCACCGTAACCGCGGAAAAAGATAAGATCACCGGCTGGACCGGCGTCGCCACCAAGGCTGCGCCCGTTACCAAGAAGGCCACCACAACCAAGAAAAAGAAGTAGCCTTCTCCCGCAACAAGCAAGAAGGGCGAGGCTCCGGCCTCGCCCTTCTTGCGTCTAGCGAAGCGCTTCGTTCAAATCCCGGTCAAACGCCCGGATCGCCGCGACCTGTTCTTCCGTCGCCGGCTGCTCAAATCCCCGTCCTACAAAGACACCCTGCCCGCCGCGCCATAACAGCGCCGCGTAGCCCTGTTCGGTCACCATCCCGGGGGTACCGATGTTTCCGAAACCGCCGTCGCGCTTCTCCACCAGCGACGCAAACCCATCCCGCGCGAAAACGTAATGCGTCGTGATCTTCAGGTCCGGCACCAATTCAATGCTCGCCGCTAGCACGCGCTCCAACTTCGCCAACAGCCCGGCGTCCATTACATCTTGTAGGGGCCCAGATCCTCGTTGTTGAGGCTCTCCAGCCACTTCTTCAACTCGTCGTTGGTCACCTTGTCGGAAACCGAACTCGTCGCCTTCGATGTCTTGATCACCTGCTCTTCGACATAAATCGGGCAGTCGGTCCGCAGCGCCAGCGCCAGCGCATCGCTCGGCCGCGAATCCACGCTGATCATCTCCCCGTCCTTCTCCAGCCAGATCATGGCGTAGAAGGTGTCGTCCCGCAGTTCGCTCACTACGACCTTCCGCACGTCCGCCTGCAAGCCCGTTAACAAAGTCTTCATCAGGTCATGGGTCATCGGCCGCGGAGTCGATACCTTCTCGATCTCCAAAGCAATGGCGTTGGCCTCATACATCCCCACCCAAATCGGGAGGATGGTACCGCCGCTCACGTCCTTCAGAATTACGATCGGTGTCTGCGTCACCGGATCCATCATCAGGCCGCGGATTTTCATTTCTACTTCCATTGCCCGCTCCTCAATTCCATTACAGCACTATCAGGCCGCGACTGCTTCCCCAACTGCTTCCCCAACCAGCGATGCCACGCCCGACCGGGTCACCAGCACGTCCAGATACGTTCCTTCCAGATGCGCCTCCGGCCCTTCCGGATGTGTAAAGTTCACCGTTTTGTGCTGCATCGACTTTCCCACCCACTGCCCCGTCGCCGCGTTGAAGTGCTCCACATGGACCTCTTCCACGCTCCCCACATAAGCCGCGTTATTGCGAATCAGGATCGTACGCTGATGCTCCACAAGCCTCATCAGACGGCGGCCCTTTTCGTCTTCCGGAACCGCGTCCACCATGTGCTGCGCCGGCGTGTTCGGCCGCGGCGAATACTTGAAGCTGAAGATGCCGTCGTAGCCCACGGTATCCATTAATCCCAGCGTCTCCTGGAACTCCGCTTCCGTCTCACCCGGAAAGCCCACAATCAGATCGGTCGTAATCGCGATCTTTCGCTGGGCGTTCTTCATCCAGTGAATGCGCTGCATGTACTGGTCGATGTTGTACTGCCGCTGCATGGCTTCCAGAATGCGGTTCGAACCGCTCTGCACCGGCAGGTGTACATGGTTGCAAAGCGTCGGCACGGCGTCGATAGCGTCGATGATCTCCTTCGTGAAATCCCGCGGATGCGACGTCGTAAAACGAACCCGCCGTATCCCTGGAACCTGTCCCACCGCCGCGAGCAACTGCGCGAAATTCGCGCCGCCCGGTGAAGGGTCTCTGAAACTATTCACGTTCTGCCCCAGCAGCGTCACTTCCGTATAGCCCGAATCCACCAGCCGCCTCACCTCGTCCAGGACACTGGCCAAGGTTCGGCTCCGCTCCGGTCCCCGCGTATACGGCACTACGCAGTAAGCGCAGCTCTTGTCGCACCCTTCGATAATCGTCAGGAAGGCACGGTACGGCGTGTCCCGCCGCGTCAGCGGCGTGTCGAAGGTCTCGTCGGTATCCAGGCTCAACCCGGTCACCCGGCGCTCGCCCTGCTCAATCCGCACCAGCAACTCCGGCAGCTTCGTATAAGAAGCCGACCCCACCACCAGGCTCACATGCGGCGCCCGTTCAAAGACCTTCTCGCCCTCCTGTTGCGCCACGCACCCCAGCAGCCCCACCACCTGCTTCGCCCCGCCCTTCTTGTGATGCTGCAGCCGGTTAAAAACTTTCTGCTCCGCCTTATCGCGAATCGAGCAAGTATTGAACAGCACAAGATCGGCGTTGTCAGCGGTCTCCACCTGGCTGTAACCGCGCTCCATCAACGTGCCGATAACTTTTTCAGAGTCATGCACGTTCATCTGGCAGCCAAAGGTCTCGATGTAGAAGGACTTCATTCCACTTCTATTATACGGACCGGGCCCCCTAGAACGAGTACTAAGTAGATTAACCGATTGCATCGGCAGGCCATCCTCCTTACGATCAGATCATGCGGTACCTCGCCTTTCTGTCCCTGGTAACAACCCTTTGCGCGCAGCCGCCCGCTGCCAGTCAGACGAACGTCTACACCTACGACCCCAACGGCAATCGGGTCCTGGCGAATCAGCAGTCCACCGCCAAGGGCAGCGCGCAGCAAAGCGTTCGCAACATGAACGGCCGTGTCGCGCCGCTCGAACAGGTCGAAGAACGGGTTATAAGCGAGGACTCCACTGGCCGCGTCGTTGAAAAGCTCGTTCGAACCTACGACGGCAACGGCGCCGCCCTGCCTCCGCAGCGTATCCGCATCACGGAGCGCAAGGAAGCCGATGGCGTAAAAAGCATCGAGACCCAGGTCTACCAGGGCAACATCAATGGCGGGTTCTCATTGACCGAACGAACCCAGGCATTGCAGCGAACCGCCGAAGGCCGCGTGACCATCGAAACCCAGGTCGCCCGTCCCACCATTAACGGCAGCCTGGACACCGTGGAAAAGAAGTCCAGCACTATCACCACCGCCGGCGAAAAGGTCAACTCCGACACCCTTGTCTACCGCCGGGACAACAACGGCAGCTTCTACACCGCCGCCCGCGAGGTCAAGGAGACCGATAAAAAGGGCGGCGTCACTACCGAGAACATCGCGAACTACATCAGCGGCGAACGGCGCGAGCTTCAACTTGCCGCTCAGACAGTATCGGAAACCACCGTCCGCCCGGACGGCTCCGAAACGCGGCAGGTCAACGTCTATGGCACCGGCCTCGCCGGGCGCCCCGACACCGGCCAGCCCACTCTCCGCGAGCAGCAGATCATCGAGAAGAACAAGACCGCCAACGGCACCGTCGAAACCCTCTCGGTCCGCCGTCCAGCCGTCGACGATCCCAAAAACCTCGGCCCCGCGCAGAAGATCTCGGAAAAGGTCTGCACCGGGCCCTGCACTTAACCGCAAGCCCTATAAAATAGGGCCATGCCCTTCCCCATCGACCGGCCTCGCCGCCTTCGTCGCACGCCGGCCATTCGCGAACTGGTTCGCGAGACCCGCCTGCAGCCGTCAAACTTTATACTCCCCCTCTTCGTTGTCGAAGGCGAAGGCATCCGCAAGCCGATCTCGTCGATGCCTGGCAACGCCCAGCTCTCCATCGACAAGCTGGTCGAAGAGGCGCGCGAAGCCCATTCGCTCGGCATTGGCGGCGTCATTCTTTTCGGCATCCCCAGCCAAAAGGACGAAGAGGCTACCGGCGCATACGACGACGAAGGCATCGTCCAGAAAGCCTGCGCCGCGCTGAAACAGGAACTCCCCAAACTCCTCATCGTCACCGACGTCTGCAACTGCGAATACACCAGCCATGGCCACTGCGGCAAGATCGTCGATGACGATGTTGACAACGACATCACCCTCAACTGGCTCGCCCAATCGGCCGTCAGCCATGCCCGCGCCGGCGCCGATATCGTCGCCCCCAGCGACATGATGGACGGCCGCGTCGGCGCCATTCGCGCCGCGCTCGACGATGCCGGCTTCCCACACATTCCCATCCTGAGCTATGCCGCCAAGTACGCCAGCGGTTTCTACGGCCCCTTCCGCGAAGCCGCCGAAAGCGCCCCGCAGTTCGGCGACCGCCGCAGCTACCAGATGGACCCCGCTAACACCCGCGAGGCCCTCAAAGAAATGTCCCTCGATATCGAGGAAGGCGCCGACATGCTCATGGTCAAACCCGCCATGCCCTACCTCGACATCATCAAGGCCGCCTATGAGAACTTCGATGTTCCGATCGCGGCGTACCAAGTAAGCGGCGAGTTCTCCATGATCCACGCCGCGGCCGCCAATGGCTGGATCGAGCTCGAACGCGTAATGATGGAATCCCTTACCGGCATCAAGCGCGCCGGCGCCCAGATTATCCTGACCTACTTTGCCAAAGACGCCTCGCGGCTGTTGTAATAGCCTCGATGAAATTAAACCGCCGCCAACTCGCCCAGTCCGTGCTGCTGGCCACGCCCGCCGCTGCCGCTGCCGCCCAGCCCGGCTCCCCTTCAAGCGTTACTCACGGCCCGCTGCTCGGCAGCGTGGGACCTAACGACGTCTGGATCTGGGGACGCACCGCCCGTGCCGGCGCACTCCGCGTCCGCTACGGCCTCAGCCCCGACACACTGGACCAGACCTCCGCCGCGGTAGCCACCAGCCCGGACCACGACAATACGGCCTGGATTCATCTGACCGGCCTTAAATCGAATACGCGCTATCACTATCAGCTCGATGGCGGCGGCCCGAAGGGAACCTTCAAGACCCACCCCGCCACGGCCGACTACTTCCACAAGGACACCAATCCCAAGGGCCTTTTCAACTTCTCCTTCGCCTTTGGAAGCTGCTCCAATCAGTCCACCGACCTCAACCTCCCCACCTACAAAGTCCTCAACCGCCAGCACGCCGGCAAGGTCCTGTTCAGCATCATGAACGGCGACTGGCTCTACGAAGAGCGCCGCGAATACCCGGCCACCGAATGGCGCAAACAGATCGGTATTTCCGATGGCGAAACGCCACGTATCGTCAAGCTCTGCCCGTCCATCACCGGCGTGTGGGAGAACTACAAGCTCTACCTCGACCGCGGCAAGCCGCTCGCCGAATGGCACCGCAACGTGCCCGGCTACTTCACCACCGACGACCATGAGATCCTCAACGACGTTTACGGCACCGGATCGCCGGGAGTCCACTCCCGCGAAGCCGTCTTCCGTGACATCTCGCTCCACGCCTGGTATGACTACATTGCCGGCTCCACGCCGCTGGCCACCAAACAGAAGCTCCACTTCGGCGAAGCCACCCTTCAGGGCGACATCCTCACCGACCGCGAGGCCGATTTCCAGGCCTTGGACAAGTCCGAGATCGCCAACCTTCACATCCACTGGGGCGGTCAGATGGCCGGCATTCCGCCAGGCCGCCGCGCCGAAGCCGGACCCGGCAATCCCAACTCCGGCGTATACGGCATCGTCGAGATCCTCGACAGTCACCGCGTAAAGATCACGCCGGCGCCGGCCCAGCCCGGATCATGCACCTACTCCATCGGCCGTCAGAACTACTCAAAGTTCCGCTGCGGCAATGCCGAGGTCTACCTCTTGGACACCCGGGGCCTCCGGGATATGCACGACATGCAGAACCCCGGCAAGCCCGGACTCTACATGCTCGGCAAGAAGCAGCACGACTGGCTGAAAGCCTCCATGGCGGCCAGCGATGCCGACTTCTTCTTTCTCGCCTCCAGCGTAAACCTTATGATCCCTCACATCGGTTCCCCGGGCTCCACCGACCCCATCGCCGGCAAGGACGATGCATGGACCGCATTCACCTGGGAGCGCGAAGAGCTCATCCAGTTCTGGGATGGACTGAAGCGGCCCGTCATCGTTATGACCGGCGACCTTCACAACAGTTGGGCCGTGAAGGTCACCGACACGGTTTGGGAGTTTGCCGCGGGTCCGCATAACTCCCAGAACCACCCGCTGGTCAGCGAAGGAAGCCGCCCGATCAACGGGAAGTTCAACTCCCGCGGACGCGAGTGCGACATTCGCTGGTCGTCGTTCATCATGAACGACGTTCCGGCCAAGCTGCGGCATTTACCGATCTATGCCGTCGCCCAGATCAACAACGTCTATCCCAACCCCGACGCGCAGGGCAACCCGCGATGGGTAGCGTTCCCTCGCCCCCACCTGGTGATTCAGTATTTCGACGGCTTCACCGGCGACCTGCTGTACGCCGAAGCGGTTCACGGGAAATAAGCCCTCAGGCTATTTCCGTGAAGGCGCTGAACTTATCTACAAGCGGCCTAAGTGTATCGAAGAACTGCTGCGGAGTGAGTAACTGCTTCGGCGTAAGTCCCTGCTCCGGCTTGAGTATCTCCTCCGCCTTGAAGGCGGACGGCCCACGGATGACAATAATCCGGTTGTATTCCTCCTCCGGTGAGTAAATCCAAAAGGCGGAAACCAACATCGCTGGAAATCGCAAAAATCGAATCTCCAACCCTTGGCCTGCAAACTGCCGTTCGAGGACTTTTACTAAGTTGGCAAAGAATGCTTTCGCGCCTAGACCCTGGGAAAAGCTTGCAAACTGAGCTTTTTCCCCCTTCTCGCCGGCCGCGGAAACTTCGACAAGGGCGGGTTCGCTGACAGAAACATTTTCACCTTGCTTGTTGGGAGCAAGCAGCCAACCGGAAGAGTTGGATGGCAAGCGTGAATTAGCAAAATCTTCCGGGGTGAGGGCAAAGATCGGTAGGGCTTTGAACCCTGCATTTAGTATTTCCGCGCGATTCTTGATATTCTTCTCGTTCAACCCGGAAATTGCCTCGCGAAAGGCCACATCAACATCGCTGGGCGGGTTCGTCGTAGTGATAGTCATTGCGTTTTCTCCTTTCAGGCTTGAATTAAGTAACTGTGAGTCCACTCGCCGTAGCTTTGATAGGCTAATGCGAACCTCTCATAGGAGACGATGAATGGCTGGATAGGCTCATCCTCCCAGGGATCGAGGATCTCAAGTTGAGGTTCATTGCGGCTATTCACGGAATATCCCGAAATGATTACGAAGTGGCCGCCGCCCGGCCATCCAATTCGCGCTCCAATTACTAAGTGCTGGTCAATCTCGTCGGCGACCGTTGCAAATGGAACTCGCGACTCCACGAATTCACGCAAGTGTCCGACCTCACGGAGCGCATCCCGCAAGGATTGAGGCTCATCGCAAGACGGCGGCCTCGCACAACAGCGTCGGGAAGGAAACAGCATACCGGCGATTTGACACTGTGTCCGGGGGCTGCGGGAATTGAAGTAGCGATCAATTGCCTGCGCGACAGCGGCCCAGCACCAGAAATCCCCTCGCTGCCTTTCTAATCGGATGCTCATTTTGGTTTCCCCTTCACCGGGGTCTTCTCGGGATTGGCAGGTTTCTCCTGGTCAGAGGTGTTGCCGGCTTGCTGCCCATTCTGCTGGGCCTGATTCGCCCCATTGGCAGGCGCGTCAGTTTCAGGTGCAACTGTGCCTTGGACACAGCAGCAGCCGGCAGTCAGGTTTCCGAAGATGATTGTCACTCCTCCAAATCCCTTGCCCCCGCCGCCCGGATCTGTAGAGCCGTAGCCCCCTCCGCCAGGGTCCGTGGACCCGTACGGCGAGCCGCCCTTTTCACCCGTCTTCTTAGCTGGCGACACCACTACCGCCGCCGGTGGGCTGGCAGGCTTTACAAACGTCTCTGGGGTGCTGGCAGTTGTTCCAGGGGGCCTGGTCACCGCCGCATCCTTTTTCAGTTGAGAATCACTAGACGAATCGGTGTCTTGGCTTGGAGTATGCAATATCTGCATAATCGATAGACCGCCGTCGACGAACTTTATTTTCGTTTCGATTACCATGTCTTCTCCTCTACTTACCTCGTGCTGTTATTTGCCAACATTGCTTTAAAGCGGGAATCGCGATGCAAGTCCGCCAAATCCGGATAGCGGCCCAGGTCCTCAACAACCTCGGCGAGTGATGTACGGATGATTGCCAGCGCGTCCTCGCGCAAACCAAGCACTTCATAAGTCTTCACCGCCATTCGGCGGGTGTTGGAGTCCTCCGGAGACAATTGCAGCGCCTGCGCGATTTCTGCTTGCGCCCGGTCCCGATCGCCGAGCCGCCCGCACACGTAGCCCAGGCAGGCTCTGGCAAACGCGTCCCGCGGATTGGTTTTCAACTCTGCCTCGGCTAGTTTTAGCGCTTGGCGGTTGGTCTCGGACGCCTTCGCCGGCAGGCTTGCCCTCCGATAGGCAATGGCCAGGTTTATTCGCCAAAGGGACGCATTTGGATCCAACTTAACGGCGCGCAGGAAATAAGGGATGGCGTCCCTGTCGCGGTTCATATAAGTAAGAGTAGTTCCCAGGGCATTCAGCACTCGGGCTGATTCGCGCAGCGCCATGGCCTGCCGGAGTTCGGATTCCGACTCAGCGAACTTCCCCAGCTCGCCGTAGGCCGCTCCGAGAGCGAACCGCCCGCTGGACTCGCCGGGCGCCAGTTCCACGGTTCGCTGAAAGTGCTTCGCCGCCTGCCTGAAGTGATCGCGATTACGCCAGTAAGTGCCCAGCGCCTGGTGGTTGCGATGATTGTTAGGCGCCACTTCAACGCTACGCTGCAACGCGGCTAGCGCCTTATCCAGTTCCTTCAGATCGTCGTAGACCATGCCCACGCGCCGCAGCACATCCCCGTTTCTCGGTTCCAATTCGAGGGCGCGCAAGTACTCCGCGAGTGCCTGTTCCCTCCATCCGACGGCCCGCAAGAGCAACCCGGCACTGGCATGGACGGCGGGCAAATCTGGGTTGCGACGTTCGGCCTCGGCAACGGAGGCCGCCGCCCGGTCGCGCCACGTTCTATCGCCGGTAATGAAAAACTTCCACCATCTCGCCTCGGCTAGCGCCGCGTGGGTGAGCGCTGAGTCGGAGTCGGCGGCCACTGCGCGTTCCAGATGGGCGAGACCTTCATCGACGGTTGAATCCTTTTGCAGAAAATTGATCCCGGCCTGATAGTCGGCTTGCGCGGCCGCATTCACGGCATCGAATCGAGGGAGCGCGGGTATGTGAAACGTCCTGGTCACAAGGCCGGCCATCGCAACAGGTATATAGGGCATTTCCGGCTCAGCGTAGAGCGCTTTCCACTCGGTCGATTTGGCGCGCAATCCGGTATCGAAGAGTTGGACGTGAATCGCAATTTTGCCGTTGTCCCGCGTGACCTTGGCTTGAATCGCATGTGTCGCATTCACGTGGGTCTTGGCGTCGTCCGGCGTAGCAATGCCCGGACCGGCCGGAATCGACTGAATCCCAGTCCGGTGATTGCCCTGCAACTTTGCGAACTCGGCCGAAGTCTCTTTAAAAAGACGTGAGGCTAACTCCCCGGCGCCAGTTCCGGCTTCGAAAGGAAGAATCGCCAAGCGAACGGTCTGCTCCGGCGCATTTACACGAATGTACATCCACACGCTAAGGACGATACCGAGCGCCGCGAGCAACGCCGCGACTGCCAGAGGAACCCGAAGCGAGGCGGCCGGATTGACAGCCCGTCCGACGGACGCGGCGCTGTCAGGCCGGAGGTTCGGATCCGGGTCCAGGCATCGCTGGAGAATCTGATTCCAGGGATGATGGATGGCCGGCGGTTTCCGTTTTAGCCGCTGTTCCGGGTCAAGTCCGGAGGGCCACGGTTTTTGGCCGGCCGCCAGTTCATAAAGTATGACGCCAAGCGCGTAAATATCGGAAGCCTGCGACGGCTTTTCGCCGCTCAACAGTTCAGGCGCCATGTAGCTAGGGGTTCCGGCCGCCGGGGCGCCCTCGCCGCTCCCGGCGGCGAGGCCAAAATCCGTTATTACGGCCCGTAACGCGCCGTCCGCCGATCTGGTAAGGATGACGTTGCCGGGTTTCAAGTCGGCATGGATGACCTGATTCCGGTGCGCCTCGGCGAGGCCGTCGCACAACTGGCTGGCGATGGTTTTGGCCTCCTGGCGATCGAGGGGGCCGCGGCGCAGGCGGTCGGCGAGGGTCTCTCCGTCCAGATACTCCATGGTGAGGAAATCGAACTCGGAGCCGGAGGCCGAACCGGTGTGAATTTCAAAGAGCTTACAGACGTTGGGATGGCTGATGGCGCTGGCGTTGCGGACCTCCGGCGGGAGCCGTTCTTCGAACCGGCTCTTGGCGCACTTGATGGCGATTCGCCGGTCGAGCTTTTCGTCCCGGGCTTCGTATACGACTCCCATGCCGCCATGTGCGATCTTCCGGATGATCCGGAAGCGCTGCTGGAGCAGCGCGCCGGGTTCGAGCAGGACGTCTTCGGGCAGCGTTGGAAGGCACGGATCGAGAAGAAACCCGTTCATCCGCTCTTCCTGCTTGACGTAGTGCCAAGCGTCGCGGAACTCCTCGGAATCGCCCGGCAGGGCTTGACGAAGGAAGGCTTCGCGCTCCCCGGGCGGCTTGCCGAGAGCGGACTCAACCAAGATCATCAGACGTTCATCGTAATCGGGGTTATGTTCCCGCCGCTGCTCCTGCACTGCCAGGCTCCAATCGATCGAAAAGCCACTGTCGAGCGTCTTTCCACATACGCTGCATTGTTCGGACTTTCAGGCCAAGGACCTCCGCCGTTTCGTCATCGGTGAGGCCCAAAAAATACTTTGCTTCTACCAGACGGACCCAGTCGGGATGGGTTTCGTTCAGTTCGTTCAAAAGACGGTCGACGGTAAGAGCAAGGCTGAGATTTACGCTGCCGCCGCCGAGGAAGTCGTGCCGATTTTCGATCGGTTCAAACTTCACTTTCGGACGTCCGCGGGCGTGATCGATTAAGTGGTGACGCATGGCGCGGGCGGCCAGCGCGAAGAAATGGTGGCGGTTCTCCCAATCGCGATCCTTGGCGGCGACCATGCGAAAGTAGATTTGATTGATGAGCTCCGTGGTTTGCAGCGAGTGGTCCGGGCGCTCCCGGCTCATCAGATGGTGAGCCAGGCGGCGAAGATCGGGCAGAACCTGATCGAATAGCTGGTTCTCCGCGTCGCGGCTTCCGGAGCGCCAGGCTGACAACAGCCGAGTGATTTCGCCGTCTTCCACAGGAGTCTCCCGAACGGGCTATCGATAAATAGGTCTTGGAGCGATGATACTCCTGTTTTACTCCGGCGGGAAGCGGTTTGGCGTCTGGCGGACTTTTCTAATTGGATTCGCCCTTACTTTTGACTCGGGAATTGGAACAAACCCAAGTAGAAAGCCCGGGAGAAAGGGAAAAACTATGAGCGCCACTATGCTTGCTACATTCAGCTTAGCCGTTCTTTTGCATCTTACCCCTGCCAATGCGCAGCCGGTCGCGAAAGCAACCATCCCGTTTGATTTTTCCATCGGCGAGACTAAATTGACCGCCGGGGCCTACCTCATCCGGAGTCCGATACCCGGGACCGTCCAACTGGTCCGGGACGACTTCCGATCGTCGGCCGAGTTCATAACCATTGGCGTGCATGCGCCCAAGGTGCCCGCGCAAAGCTCGCTGGTCTTCAACCGCTACGGAGACTCTTACTTCCTTTCGCAGTACTGGAGCCGCGGCACTCCGGTGGGCAGGCAGTTGCAGCTTTCCAGGCCGGAACGAGAGGCGGCGATCGGGGGTAATAGCCCCAAAGCGCGCGCATCGGCGGCCACGGCGATCCGAGTAAATGTTGCGTTAGGGACGGCCCGTTAATGTCCCGCGGTGTCTAAATCCGGCGGCTGTCTGTTATTTCAGCCGCCGGATACCCTCCTTTCTGTCTTCCCGCCTTAACCTGCTATACTGATTAGCAGTGCGTTCCTCACGCACTATTCCAGGAATAATCCAATGCCAAAGTTGAAAACCCACAAGGGCGCCGCAAAGCGTTTCAAGAAGACGGGTACGGGCAAAATCAAGCGCAGCCACGCTTTTGCCCGGCACATCTTGACATCCAAGAACTCGTCCCGGAAGCGCCGGCTGGCCGCGTCCGCAATTATGGACCCGACCAACTCGCCCGAACTCAAGCGGATGCTGCCCTACTAGGGGCGCGATCCTCTTTACCCCTCCGTGTGAACGTGGCGCGCGGCACGTGCCCGAATCACCGGCCAGAAGCAAAAACTCAAGGAGACAAACGTGCCCCGCGTAAAAAGAGGTACCAAGCGTACCAATAACCGGAAGAAGGTCCTGGCATTAGCCAAAGGCTTCTTCCTCTCGAAATCGAAGTTGCACCGCTACGCACAGGAAGCGGTGGAGAAGTCGCTTTCCTACGGCTACAAGGGACGGAAGCTGAAGAAGCGAGATTTCCGCTCGCTTTGGATTTGCCGGATTTCCGCCGGCACCCGAGCGAATGGCCTCTCTTACTCCCGTTTCATGAACGGCTTGAAGAAGGCGGAAATCACCATCAACCGCAAGGTACTCTCGGACATCGCAACACGCGATGCGGCGGCATTTACGGCCCTGGTTGACAAGGCCAAGGCAGCCCTGTCGTAATAGAATCCGTTTCGAACGAGTTCAACTAGAAGAGGGACCGTATGGACCTGCAGTTAGAGGATACCGATACACTATCCGGCCTGGAGGATCGCATCCTCCGGGCCGTTCAGCTTGTAGGGCGGCTGAAGGAAGAGAACGCCGCATTGAAGGATCGGCTGGACGCAGCCGAGTCTGAAGCGAGGCTGGCCACGGCAGCTCGCAGCGACGCCGAGGAGGCCTTGGCGGCCTTCAAGGAGAACGCCTCCCGGGCCGAGAAGGAGCTGGAAGTTCTGCAGCTCGAACGGAAACAGGTGAAGGCTCGTATCGAGAAGCTGCTGGGCCAGATGGATCTGCTCAGCGCCGGTTAAGCCGGAATTGAAGTATGGCTAACGAACCTCTGCCCGAGAAAAAGACGGTTCGCGTGACGATCTTCAACAACTCCTACTCGCTGGTAACGACGGGCGAGGAAGCGGATGTAGAAGAGCTCGCGCACCGTGTCGACGAACTGATGAACAACATTGCGCGAGGCTCTAACGCCGATGCTTCGCGTATCGCGGTGTTGGCCTGTATGCACCTGGCCGATGAACTCCGCGCGGCCGAATCCAAGCACCGTTCGCTTACCCGCCTTCTGGAAGAATCGCTCGCCGGTTAAGTGAGTGCCGCCATGAAAAAGATCGAAGCCATCATCCAACCGTACAAATTGGAACCGGTCAAAGATGCCCTAAAAGCCATTGGCATCGACGGCATGACGGTGACCGAGGTATTCGGCTTCGGCCGGCAGAAAGGCCATGTCGAGGTTTACCGGGGCCGCGAGTACGAGATTGAGGTAACGGCCAAGGTTAAGGTCGAGATGATCGTCTCGGACCAACGATCCGAGGACGTGGTACAAGCGATTATTGGCGCGGCCCGTACGGGAAAAGTCGGAGACGGGAAAATCTTCATCTACGACTTAGGCGAAGCGATACGGATCCGGAATGACGATCGCGGCGAGGCCGCGATATAGCGGCTACCGGTTGAGGCCGGCGATGTCATTGGGAATCTGAAACAGAGTTTTCCCGGCGGTGATGAAAAGTGTTTTGTTGCCGTCCCCTCCGAAGGCGGTGTTGGTAATGGTGTCTTCCGGCACCGGGATAAAACGAAGCAGTTTCCCGGCGGGCGAAATGACGTGGACGCCGCACTTGGTGTCGAGCGTTTCCTGGGTGCCGCGCAGGCGGTGAAGGCCGGCGGCGGCGTAGATGTTTCCTTCCTTATCGATGGCCATGCCGTCAGCGCTTCGCCCTGGATAGAAGTTGTAATGGACCCGCCGATTGGACAGAGTCCCTTCCGGAGAGAGGTCGTAGGCGCGAATGGCGCGGGTGCCTCCCTGAACCTTATTGGCTTCGATCAGGTAAAACGTCTTGTCGTCGGGCGAGATGACCAGGCCGTTGGGCCATTCGGTATCGGGCGCGGTGAGCAGACGAGTGATTTTGCCATCGGGATCGATGCGATAGACACCGGGCACGCCGGTGGCTCCCTTGGCTTTTGGCGCGGGAGAGGTTGCGTCGGGCGCGGGGTCGGTGAAGTAAAGCCGGCCTTTGCTGTCGATGGTGACGTCGTTGGGGGCGTTGAAGCCCTTGTCTTCGAATTTGGCGGCGAGCACTTCGATTTTGCCGGTTTTCAGGTCCGTACGAGTTACCCGAGGCTGGCTGCGGTCGGCGTCCGATCCTTCACAGGCGATGAGGCGTCCTTCGGCATCGAATAAGAGGCCGTTAGCGCGGTTGGAGTCCGGGCGAAAAACGTCGTATTTCTTCGCCGAGGGGTCAAACCGGAGGATCCGGTTGTTGGCCACGTCGGTGAAATACACCTTTCCGTCAGGGCCGGCGGCCGGTCCTTCGGTAAAGGCGACGGAGGCAGCTACGGAAACCTGCGGCTCTTCCGGTAGGACGGCGGATTTCGGCGCTTCTTTTGGAGGTTCGGCGCAACTCCCCAAGGCGAGCAAGGCAACGATTAGTAAGGTACGCATCGATTTGGGATCGTATCACGAAATGTTTTCAATGCCGTGATGGGCGTCGAAGCGTTCGCGCTGGATGCGGTGGAGTTGGCGGCCCTCGATGTTCATAAAGGCGAAGACTTTGGGATCGGCGAGCGGGCCAATGGCTTCGTTTTCGCTTTTTGCGAGATGGATGATTCGGCCGAGGCGCGTGGTCTGGAGTTCGCGGAATGTGTTGAGCGAACGGTGGAGCGACATTTCGGCTGAGGCGCGGTAGCGGCTGAGTTGACGCAGGAGAGCCTGCGCTTCGGGGTTAACGAAGGGATCTTCGTTGTGCTGTTGGAAGATAGACTTCGCGTATTGGCGAATCTGCCGGAGGCGCCAGGCGGCGTCACGGAACTCGCGCATGGCATCCATTTCGAGGGCGCCCTGGGGGTTCATGTCGGCGACTAGCGCTTTGTCGAACGCTTCGAACTCGGCTCGCTCTTCGGTGGCAATTTGGAGCACACCGAGGGTTAAGCCGTGCTTGGTGGAGTTGCGGGCGGCCTTGGCCTTCCCTTCCTCTGAGCGCGGCCCGGTGGAGTGCTGGGAATTGGCCTGATTGGCCAGGATTTGTGCTTGGGTAGCCATGATTATTGGACCTCCTGGGATTCGTTGGTTGGACAGTACAGCGGCTTGGGCAGCTTGGCGACGTCGGCAAGCGGGCATTGCGCTCCGACGCGGCGCTCAAAAGGCTGATAGAGCTGGGCGACGTGGCTGGCGCGCGCCGATTGGAGTTTCTTCAATTGCTTGAAGGAGCGGTGCCAGTTACGGGAAGCGCGATTGTGCGCGGCGAGCAATTGGGACTCGGCGGCAGTGTTGTCACTGTTATCGCGGACGCGCTCCAACTCCCAACTGGCGTGGATTAGTTCTTCGGTGAGGATGGCTTCAACGAGGTTGGCTGGCTGGGTGGATTCGATGATGGAATCGCGGCGTTCGAGGAAACGGGACTCGGATTCGAGCGTGTGTATGGCGTTGCGGCCGAATTCAAATGCTGACATGAGGGTACTCCTCCGGAGTTGGATTTCCGGAGTTGCGCCCGGTTATTCGGAGCCGGGGGCGAGGCCCCGACTTTCGATTTGAGTCTACAGTGCGAGGGGGCGAAAACGAACTTTCGGGTTGGCCGTTTTGGCTGTAACCTATTGAATCTTTGGGCTTGAAATATTTTTCAAAAAATCAGCACTGTCAAAGATCTCTCCAGCATTTCGGCGCGAAAATGCTGAAACGCAGCCGGATTTCGACCGCCGAAAGGTGGAGAGATCGGACGGTGAGCTAAAACGCAGGACGAGGCCGCTGCTATGGGGTTTGAA